>Ga0326727_10000031_pt1 | contig 578686 bp, 475 predicted proteins | sample MB2enrmetagenome_FD_207643 | JGI IMG/M metagenome (GOLD analysis project Ga0326727, IMG submission 207643) | Lab enriched peat soil microbial communities from McLean, Ithaca, NY, United States - MB29MY | ecosystem: Environmental > Terrestrial > Soil > Wetlands > Peat | place: USA: New York... | reverse complement strand
CCTCGTAACCGACTGAATGGGCGAGAGAAATAATTGGTCGGGGAGAGAGGATTTGAACCTCCGACCCCCTGGTCCCGAACCAGGTGCTCTACCAGGCTGAGCCACTCCCCGACTGACGACTCGATGCGTACGATTTGGATGACGAGCGCCCCGGAAATCACGCGACGGCTCGAACTTTTACAGTATAGCATTCTGCGCAGCTGCGATTTGGCACTCACCCGAGTTCAGGTTTTGTCGAGAATGGAGCTGCGCTGACTGCTACAATCTTGCTCACGATCTTTGATTGGCTTTATTAAAACGTTTCTATGCTGGCCTTCACTGCTGCAAGGTTGTTAACACCGGCGAACATTATCGAGAAGCCCCTCGTCCTGGTCGACGAGGGACGGATACTGGAAATTTCCCCTTGCAGCAGCCGGCAAGTCCCGGCTGGAATTTCCACCACTGACTTCGCCGGAGGCATACTTGCGCCGGGTTACATTGACCTCCACATTCATGGCAGCGGCGGTTACGACGTGATGGACGAGTCGGTTGAGGCGCTGCCATCGATCGAAGCACTGCTGGCGCGGCATGGGGTGACGAGTTATTTCCCGACTACTGTCACCGCTCCGACGAACACCATGTTGCGCGCACTGGAGCGTCTCGCGAACGCGATCGAAAGGCGCGAAGGCAGCCATCGCAATCACAATAAGAATAATGATGACGAGGCGAAGAACAGGGCCGTCCCGATCGGTATCCATCTGGAGGGTCCCTTTCTCAGCCCTGCGCGCCGCGGGGTGCACCCGCCGGAAGATCTGCTGGCTCCGACGCTGGCCTGGTTCGAACAGTTCTGGCAAGCGGCGCGGGGGCGGATCCGCATGATGACGATTGCTCCAGAATTGGAGGGCGCACCGGAGGTGATCGCCGAAGCCGCGCGGCGCGGAGTTTGCGTGAGCCTGGGGCATTCCGATGCCGATTTTGCAGCGGCCAAGCGCGGAATCGCAGCCGGCGCGCGCCACGCTACCCATACCTTCAACGCCATGCGTCCGCTGGACCATCAGACCTTAGACCATCGCAATCCGGGGATTCTGGGTGCAGTGCTTACAGACGATCGCATCAGCGCGGACATTATCGCCGACGGTGTCCATCTTCACCCTGCCATCGTGAAGCTCTTTGCCCATGCCAAAGGACCGGAACAAGCCGTGCTCATCACGGATGCGACTTCGGCCACTGGCATGCCGGATGGCCGCTACCAGCTTGGATCCTTCGAGGTTGAGGTTCGCGATGGCCGGTGCATGGCGGGCGGCAAACTGGCAGGAAGCGTTTTGACCATGGACCGCGCCGTGCGCAATCTGGCGCATTTCGCGGAGTGGAAACTGCCGCAGGCGGTGGCGGCCGCGACCCAGAATCCGGCACGGGCAGCGAGAATCGCGAATAAAGGTACCCTGGCCGTGGGAGGCGACGCGGACTTCGTCGTCCTCAACCCGGAAAGTGAAGTGTTGCGAACTTTTGTGGGCGGAGTGGAATGCTCTGCGTAGTTACCAGTTCTCGGTTCTCAGTTTTAAGACCATGGGGTCGCAGTCGTTCGGTCCGAAGTCCTGGCCCGACCGTTGCATCCGAGACCTCCTAACGGGCTGAGAACCGTGAACGGATAACTGGAAGGGACTGGGAAGCAATGGCTGAGACGCGCAAATTCCCGCATCATCTGATCCGGGAGATATTCGAGCAACCCGTCGCTTTGCGACGCACCATCGAACCCCGCGTTTCGCTGAGCGAGGGACGGGTTCATCTGAACGAAATCCATATCTCGCGCGAGGAACTGCGGGCTCTGCGAAGGATAAACATCGTGGCTTCCGGAACCAGTCGTCATGCGGGAATGACGGGCCAATATATGATGCAGGAACTCGCTGCCGTGCCCGTCGACGTGGACTACGCAAGCGAGTTCGAATACCGCAATCCCATGATTGGACACGGCGAACTGAGCATATTTATTACTCAGTCGGGAGAAACCGCCGACACGACCGCTTCGCAGCGCGAGGCGCGGCAGAAGGGATCGCGCACTCTTGCGATTTCCAATGTCGAAGGCTCGACCATCGCCCGCGAAGCTGACGGTTTTATTTACACTCATGCCGGCCCCGAGATCAGCATCGCCTCGACCAAGGCCTTTACCGCGCAGATGGCATGTCTGTTCCTTTTCGCGCTCTACCTTGGCGAGATCAAAGAGAAAGTTTCGAAGGCGCTGGCCCAGCACTACATCCGCGAACTGCTCTCCCTCCCCAATAAAACCGAGACCATCCTGGCGGCAGCCGACCAGGTGGAGAAACTGGCAGAGCTTTACTATCGCGTCGACGACTTCATGTTTCTCGGCCGCGCCATCCATTACCCGATCGCAATGGATGGCGCTTTGAAGCTGAAAGAAGTTTCCTACATCCACGCCGAAGGTTATCCCACCGGAGAAGCCAAGCATGGGCCGAATGCGCTGATCGATTTTCGCCTCCCGCTGGTCATGATTGCTACTTGCGACCGCAACGACGCGGGTTCGGTGACGCGCTACGAAAAGAACGTCAGTAACATGGAAGGCTTCAAGAAGCAGGGCGCAACCCTGATCGCGCTGGCTACGGAAGGGGACGAGACTATTCCAAAGCTGGCGGATCACACCGTATTCATTCCTGCGGCGCCGGAACTGTTGTCGCCGATTCTTGAGATCGTTCCGCTGCAACTGTTCGCCTACTATGTCGCCCTTAAGCGCGGTCTCGACGTAGACCGCCCGCGGAATCTGGTGAAGGCGGTGACGCTGGAGTAAAGAACAGTCGCCGGTCGATAATCGTCCACTGTTCGCAGCTCGCAACGCTTTAAGCAGCGGCTAACGACTGACGACCAGCGACTGTTTCTCCTCGTATGAACGAGTTCCTGCAAAAGCGGTTGGTGCGCCCGATCCTGCAGTTGCTGACCCAAGGCATCACGCCGGAAAAAATTGCGCTCAGTCTGGCTTTTGGGATCATGCTCGGCATTTTTCCCGTGGCGGGGACGACGACCCTGCTCTGCTTCATCGCGGCTTTGCTTTTTCGGTTGAATCTGGCAGCTATTCAACTGGTTAATTTCCTGGTCTATCCGCTCTGGTTCGCGCTGCTGATTCCGTTTATTCGCCTGGGAGAGCGCTTATTTGGAGCTCCTCCGCTGTTGATGACGGGTTCTCAGATGGTCGCGCTGGCGCACGCGGACTTGCTGCAGTCGATCAGCGTGCTGTGGTTGACTGCGCTGCGCGCCGCAGTCGCATGGCTGCTGGTCGGTCCGGTAGGAGTCGTTGCGCTTTACCTGGTGCTCACACCCGTGATCCGCGGTATGGCTCGTCGCGGCGCAGGCAATGGTTCCTAGCCGCAGCCGTTCCCGGTAGTCGTCTATGCCTGAGGGAGCGCAAACTTTTTCCCACTGCTGAAAGATTACCGGCTCATCTCTCGCTTCCTTCAAGCAAAATTCCCCGCGATTGCTTATGATGAACAAAAAGCATTTCATTAGGTGGGGGAAGAGTGGCTGAGACGCAACCGACAAACGGCATTGAAGTATTGGAAACGCGAGAGTGGCTGGACTCGCTCGACTACGTCCTCTCGCACGGCGGACCAAACCGGGCCGGGCGCCTGCTGCAACAACTGGCATTGCACGCCCGGCGTGAAGCGGGAATTAACCTTCCCTTCTCGGCAACGACGCCTTACCAGAACACGATTCCTTCGCGCCAGCAACCGCCGTTTCCCGGCAGTCAAGAAATGGAGCGGCGCATCAAAAGCCTGGTGCGCTGGAATGCCATGGCGATGGTGGTCCGCGCCAACAAGCTTCAGGAAGGCATCGGCGGACATATCTCGACGTTTGCTTCGGCGGCGACGCTTTACGAAGTGGCGTTCAATCATTTTTTTCACGCCTCCACCGAATCGGGCGACCGCGACGTAGTCTATTTTCAGGGACACGCCGCTCCCGGAATTTACGCCCGCGCCTACCTCGAAGGCCGCATCCCCAGAGAGAAATTAGAAAATTTCCGGCGCGAGTTGAAGCCCGGCGGCGGACTGTCGTCATATCCGCATCCCTGGCTTATGCCGGAGTTCTGGGAATTTCCCACCGTGTCCATGGGACTGGGCCCGATTCAGGCCATCTACCATGCGCGGTTTATCAGGTATCTCGAAAATCGCGGATTGAAAACCGCGACCGGAGGCAAAGTCTGGGCGTTCCTGGGCGACGGTGAGATGGACGAACCGGAATCACTGGGTTCGATTACGCTGGCGTCGCGCGAGCGCCTCGACAACCTGATTTTCGTCGTCAACTGCAACCTCCAACGCCTCGACGGACCGGTGCGCGGCAACGGCAAGATCATTCAGGAACTGGAAGCGATTTTCCGCGGCGCGGGATGGAACGTCATTAAAGTGATTTGGGGCGGCGATTGGGATCCGCTGATTCAGGCTGATCGCGATGGCCTGCTCGTCCGCCGCATGGGCGAGATCACCGACGGCCAATATCAGAAATACTTCGTGGAGAGCGGCGCCTATTTCCGGCAGAATTTTTTCGGCACCGACCCCCGGCTGCTGAAGATGGTCGAACATCTTTCAGACGAGCAACTGGCCCGCATGCGGCTAGGCGGGCACGATCCCATCAAAGTGCATGCCGCATTCAAGTCGGCGGTCGAGCATACGGGATCGCCCACCATCGTTCTCGCCAAAACCATCAAAGGCTACGGATTGGGCGAAGCGGGCGAAGGCAAAAACATCACGCACCAGCAGAAAAAGCTCAACGACGATGAGCTGGAGATTTTCCGTTCGCGCTTCGGCATCCCGATTCCAGATGGCGAGATCCACAACGCTCCCTTCTACCGTCCCGCCGACGACAGCGCGGAAATCAAGTACATGCAGGAGCGGCGTCAACAACTGGGCGGATACATGCCGGTGCGCAAGGTGCGCTCCACCCCGCTGAAACCCGTCCCCGAAGCGCTCTTTGAAGAGTTCTACAAGGGCACCGAGGGGCGTGAAGCTTCCACCACCATGGTTTTTGTGCGCATGCTGTCGAAGTTATTGCGCGACCCCGACGTGGGCAAGTTTATCGTGCCCGTGGTTCCCGATGAAGCCCGCACCTTCGGCATGGAGGCGCTCTTTCGCCAGGTCGGCATTTATTCGAGCGTCGGCCAACTCTATGAGCCCGTCGATATGGACACGCTCCTTTATTACAAGGAGGCGAAGAACGGGCAGATTCTGGAGGAGGGCATCACCGAGGCGGGATCGATGGGCTCGTTTATCGCTGCCGGCACCGCTTACGCCAATCACGGCATCAACACGATTCCATTTTTTATTTATTACTCCATGTTCGGACTGCAGCGCATCGGCGACTTGATCTGGGCCGCGGCCGACATGCGCTGCCGCGGCTTTCTCATCGGAGGCACGGCGGGTCGAACCACCCTGGCCGGCGAAGGTCTGCAGCATCAGGACGGACATAGCCATGTGCTGGCACTCCCGGTGCCGAATCTGCTGGCCTATGATCCCGCATTCGCGTATGAAATTGCCGTCATCATTCAGGACGGCATCAAGCGCATGTATGTCGACGGCGAATCTGTCTTCTATTATTTGACGGTCACCAACGAACCGCTGCCGATGCCAGAGATGCCCAGCCAGCCCGGCATCCGGCAGGGAATCCTCAAGGGCCTCTATCGCTACCATGTTTCCGGCAAGAAGGACGCAAAGTTGCGCGCGCAACTGCTGGGCAGCGGCACCATCATGTTTGAGGTGCTCAAGGCGCAGGCCATTCTGGAAAAGAACTACGGCGTTGCCGCGGACGTGTGGAGCGTCACCAGTTATAAAGAGCTCTATCGCGAGGCGAACGACTGCGCCCGCTGGAACATGCTGCATCCCACCAAGCCAGCCCAGGTGCCCTACGTCACTCAGGTCTTAAAGGGGGCGCCGGGGCCATTTATCGCGGCATCGGATTACATGAAAGTACTGCCGGAATCTATCGCGCAGTGGGTTCCGGGCAAGCTGGTATCGCTGGGCACGGACGGTTTCGGGCGAAGCGAGAATCGGGCTTCGCTGCGAGACTTTTTTGAAGTGGATGCGAAGCACATCGTGCTCGCTACACTGCACGCCCTGGCTGGCGAGAAGGAAGGCGTCAGCGCAAAGGTTCTGGAGAAAGCCATTCGCGATCTAGGCATCGATCCCGAAAAACGGAACCCGGCCAACAGCTAAGGTGGATTGGTGCGTGAAATCTGTTAGGTTTGCGATAACTTTAAGTTGTCCTGAGCGCAGCGAAGTACCTTTAAATTTGACTCCGCTCCAATGCATAGGTCTTTCGCGACGCTCAAGATGACAGTCTGCATTCGTGGCACTAAATTGCGCGAGACGACAAGAATGACAGGGCTAGAGGGACAACGAAAGAATGTCGAGGGAATTTAAGCTGCCCGAACTGGGCGAGAATATCGAGAGCGGCGACTTGGTCCGCTTGATGATCAAGCCCGGCGCCAGCATCAGCGAAGGCGAACCGGTCATGGAGCTCGAAACCGACAAGGCGGTCGTTGAGGTGCCTTCGTCGGTGACGGGCACGGTCGGGGAAATTCGGGTAAAAGAAGGCGACAAGCTGCGCGTGGGGCAGGTCATCTTTACCGTCGAAAACGGAACTGGAGCCGTTGCGCCTTCAGCGCCTGTTCAGGCTGCCGCAAAACCCGCGGCGCTCACCAGGGATGCTTCCACAAAATCAGTTCCCCCTGCTCCAGGGCCAGCGCCGCTGGTTGCTCAGCAACCCGCACGCGCCGCGTCGCCTTCCCAGCCCTCCACTTCAACCGGAGGCGGAGAGTTCAAGCTCCCGGAGCTTGGAGAGAACATTGATTCCGGCGATCTGGTGCGCTTGATGATCGCGCCGGGCGCAACCGTTTCCGAAGGCCAGCCGGTCATGGAACTTGAAACCGACAAAGCCGTCGTCGAAGTCCCTTCCTCAGTCAGCGGCGTGGTACGCGCGATCCAAGTGAAAGAAGGACAGAAGGTCAAAGTCGGCGAGGTCATTTTTACGCTGGAGGGCGGCGCTGTCGCCCAGGCGCAACCTGCTCGCAGCCACGAACCAGTGGAACACATGTCCGGACAGCAAGGGGCGCGGCTCGCTTTCCAGTTGGCCATGCGCGCCGAGGGCAAAACGGAAGAACAGGCCCTGCCACCGGATCAACCGCACCCTGAGTCGCAGCCCTTCAGCATGCCAGTGCAACTGGGTAAGGTTGCCGGCATGGATCACGATCCGATTCCGGCGGCCCCGCACGTGCGCCGCTTGGCCCGCGAGATTGGCGTCAACATTCGCAGCGTCCTCGGCAGCGGCCCCGGCGGACGCATCGGCGAAGAAGACGTGAAACAGTGCGCCAAGAACGCGCTGATGCAGGCCGCAGTGGCGGCGCAAACACCGCGCGGCGCTTTCGTCGAACCCGAACTGCCCGACTTCGCCAAGTGGGGTAAGACGGAACGCGTCTCAATGCGCGGCGTCCGCCGCAAAACGGCGGAGCACCTTCGCCAGGCCTGGAACACAATTCCGCACGTCACCCAGCAGGATCGAGCCGACATCACCGAACTCGAACAGTTGCGCGCGAAGTTCGCCCCGCGCGCGGAAGAAGCCGGTGGCAAGATGACGGTGACGGCGATCGCGCTCAAAGTCTGCGCCTCGGCGCTGAAGGTCTTCCCCCAGTTCAATGCCTCGATTGACATGGGGAAGGAAGAAATCATTTACAAGCAGTACATCAACATCGGCGTTGCTGTCGATACCGATCGCGGACTGCTGGTGCCGGTGATTCGCGACGTAGACAAGAAAAACATCGTCGAGTTGGCGGCGGAGATGACGCAACTGTCGAAGAAGGCCCGTGAGCGCAAGCTCACGATCGAAGAGATGGAAGGCGGCACGTTCACCATCACCAATCTCGGAGGAATCGGCGGCACCGGATTCTCTCCCATCGTGAATCATCCCGAAGTCGCGATTCTGGGCATTTCGCGTTCACGAATGGAACCGGAGTGGGTGCAAGTCAAAGATAAATTCGAGCCGCGCTTGATTCTTCCGCTCTCCCTCTCGTACGATCACCGGTTGATCGATGGCGCCGATGCTGCGCGTTTTCTGCGCTGGATCGCGGAAGCCTTCGAACAACCGTTTTTACTTTCGGTTCAGGGATAGTCGATCGGGTGAATTGCTGACTACGCGGCGAACGACAGATCCCTCGCTTCGCTCGGGATGACAAGACTGACGAGGATACCTAACGAAATGGCAAACACTTCGAATCTTCGTGTGGCAGTAATCGGCGGCGGCCCCGGCGGTTATGCGGCCGCATTTCTGGCTGCCGACCTGGGCATGAAAGTTACGCTGATCGATCCGGAAGTGAACCCCGGCGGCGTCTGCCTCTATCGCGGCTGCATCCCGTCCAAGGCCCTGCTGCATGTGGCCAAGCTGCTCGAAGAGGCCGAGCAGGCCAGGAACTGGGGCATCGAATTCGGCGAGCCCAAAGTCGATCTCAACAAACTTCGCGGATGGAAAGAGAGCATCGTCAAGAAACTGACCGGTGGACTGGGACAGTTATCCAAACAGCACTCCATCCAGTTCGTGCAGGGCAAAGCGGCATTCGTGAATGCCACCACGCTGAAAGTTACAAAGACCGCGGCCGCCGGCGAAGAGAATCTGACCTTCGACCGCATCATCATCGCGACCGGATCGCGTCCGACTGTGGTGCCCAGCCTTAAGCTCGACAGCCCGCGCGTCATGGACTCGACAGGAGCTCTCGACCTGCCCGACATTCCGAAAACGCTGCTCGTCATCGGCGGCGGCTATATCGGGCTCGAACTCGGCTCCGTCTACGCCACGCTGGGAACGAAAGTGACGGTCGTCGAAATGCTTTCGGGATTGCTGCCCGGAGCCGACCGCGACCTGGTGCTGCCCCTGCACAAGCGCCTGGAAAGACTTTTCGCCGCCATCCTTCTGAATACCACCGTCAAGTCACTCAAGGACGAAAAGACCGGCATTCGTGTCACGCTCGACGGTCCCAACGTAAAAGAAAAGGAGCAGGCCTTCGAACGCGTATTAATGTCCGTGGGACGCCGTCCGAATTCCGAGATTCCCGGCCTCGATACGACGAAAGTCAAAGTCAATCAAAAGGGATTCATCGAAATCAACGAGCAGCGCCAGACGGCCGAACCAACCATCTACGCCATCGGCGACGTTGCCGGCGAACCCATGCTGGCCCATAAGGCAATGCACGAAGGACGCACCGCCGCGGAAGCGATCGCTGGCCACAAAGTTGCCTTCGAACCAAACGCGATCCCCGCCGTCGTCTTCACTGATCCCGAGATCGCGTGGGCTGGACTGACCGAAACGCAGGCTAAAGAACAAGGACGCGAGATCACCGTGGCCAAATTCCCCTGGGCCGCCTCGGGACGCGCCATCACACTCGACCGCCCCGAAGGTCTCACCAAATTGCTGATCGATCCAAAGACCGAACGCGTGCTCGGCGTCGGCATTGTAGGCGCGGGCGCGGGCGAACTAATCGCCGAAGGCGTGCTGGCTATCGAAATGTGCGCGCTGGCGGCCGACGTCGGCATGACCATCCATCCGCACCCGACGCTGTCCGAGACGATGATGGAAGCGGCGGAAGTTTTCTACGGACAGGCCACCGACATTTATCGTCCGAAAAGATGAATACCGCGCCGCGCATGAAAAAACTGGCGCTGCTCACTCTCGTCGTTTCTATTTCTGTCGCCGCCCCCGGGGTGAAGGCCCAGTCGGTCGCAAAGTCCGTGAGCAACCTGCTGCCCGGCGCAACGAAAACTCAGGCGCCAGCTCCTTCATCCGCCGACGATCCTCTGGGACGGGGAACACCTTCGGGGACGGTGCTGGGATTTCTGCAAACGGCACAAGCCGGAGATTACAGGACCGCCGCCAATTACCTGCAAATGAGCGCGGCGCGCCGCCAGTCGCAGGGGCCGGAGGTATCCGAGAAGCTGAAAGCGCTCATGGACGGCGCTTTTGTCGGCAGCTTGCGCCACCTCAGTACGAATCCTGAAGGCAATCCGGAAGACGCCCCCGACCAGCAGAATATCGGCATCTTTTCCAATGGAGACCCCGATGTCGCCGTGATCCTGGTGCGGGTGAATGATCCGAACTCGGGAAAGATCTGGCTGTTTTCCTCCGAGACGCTCGGCAAGGTGCCCGAACTGTATGACAACCTCGAGTCTCACCAGTTCGAGAACAAGCTTCCCCAAAGCCTGGTCCGAAATGTACTTCTGGGAATGCCGCTGTGGCAATGGCTGGCACTGCTCGCTGCGATTCCAGTGGCACTGGCGATTGGCTGGTCGTTGGTTCTATTTTTGGCGATTCCACGACGGCTCTATCTCAAGTTCAGGCACCGGCCCAACCTGCATTCTTACAGCCGCATGTCGCGGCCACTGCTCCTCTCTTTCAGCGCATTTGCTCATCGCGTGATGATTGGATACGTCGGCCTGCCCTTGCTGCCGCGTCTGTATTACTTCCGCGCGGTCTGGGTTCTCATCAGCGTGGGATTTTTCTGGTTCCTGCTCCGCCTTACCAGCCTGATGATGCAGCGCCTGCGAATCCACGCCATCAGCGCGGGCCGCATCGGCACTGGAACTCTGATGGTGCTGGGCGAGCGCCTGCTCACGGCCGTTGTCGTCACCATCGCGGTGCTGTCCACGCTCGGCATTCTCGGGTTCAACCTGACCACGGTTCTCGCCGGCCTCGGCATCGGCGGCATTGCCATCGCCTTCGCCGCGCAAAAGACCCTGGAAAATCTTTTCGGCGGAATTTCCGTTCTCGCCGACGAAGTGATTCGAGTTGGCGACTATTGCCGTTTCGGCGATCGCACTGGCACCGTGGAGGATATCAGCCTCCGCTCCACCCGGGTTCGCACCGACGCCCGCACCGAGCTTTCGATTCCCAATGGCGCTCTCGCCACCATGAATATCGAAAACTTCGCCCGCCGCGACAAAATTTTCTTCAACCCAGCCCTCGCTATTCGATGCGAGACCACCGCCGACCAACTGCGCTACCTGCTGGCCGAAGTTCGCCGCATGTTATACGAACACCCGAAAGTCGAGAGCGACAGCGCGAACATTCGCTTCGCCAACTTCGACAACAGCGCTTTGCGCCTGGAGATCAACAGCTACGTACTGACTCGCGACGCCAACGAGTTCGCCGCCATCCGAGAAGATCTGCTGATGCGCATCATGGATATCGTTGCGAAATCGGGGAGCGGTTTTGCCTTCCCGTCCCAGACTCTCTACTTTTCCCGGGATTCCGGCGTCAACAAAGAGAAAGCTGCCGCCGCCGAACAGCAGGTTCAACAATGGCGCGACCAGCAAAAGCTGCCGTTTCCCGATTTCGCGCCCGCCGACAAAGCCGCTTTTCGCGATTCGATTGTCTATCCCCGGCCCGAGTCCGCCGTCGCGAAAGATCAGAAAACGGGCTGAACCGCATGGCTGGAATAGCCACTGCTTTTCGGTTCTAAACCCAAACGTCTCGGATGTTCCCATGTCATGCCCTGCTTACCCCGGTAACTTGCGGCTTTTGACAGCGGTTCCTAGCATTAGAGAGCCATGCCTCATGCCTTGCTGTTGTCGCCGGATGATCAGGCGGTTAGCGCAATTACCGGCGTTTTAGAAGAAATGTCGGTGACTTGCGAACGTCCCCTCGACGGAGTGTCGGCTGCCCAAAAACTTAATTCGCAAAGCTTTGACCTGGTCCTGGTCGATTGCGAAAACCTGCCCGCTGCCAAGTTGATCTTTGACGTGTGCCGCCGGGGCAAGAATGGCAACCACCCCGTTCCCATCGCCATTGTTGATGGCCGCGCTGGTTTGCCCACGGCTTTTCGCCTGGGTGCGGAACTGATTCTGACCAAGCCGGTGGCGAAAGATCAGGCCCGCAGCACGATCCGCACTGCCGTCAGCCGCGTGAAGAAGGAAGGCCAGACCAAAGACTTCCAGAGTAAAGAGAGCGCGCAACCGGAGAGCGCGACCACACCAAGCGGACCGGCGAGTGCCCCCACCAGCGACGAACAAGCGCAGGCCGCAGTCGTGGCGGCCGTTTATTCGCAACTGACGAATTTTTCGGATCCCACTTCGAGCTCCACGTCCGGCGTTGCCGCAAACGCTACTTCGAGTGCAAATGCAAACACGAGTCCAACCGCAACTCTGTCCGCGATTGCCATGACAATGAAGATGCAGTCGGCGGTGGGCGAAGCCGAGATCGCCGGCGCGCCGGCGATTGCCAAGTCGAGTCCACCGTCCGCGCCTTTCTCAGCACCTTCCTCGCCGAAAATGAATCCGGCTCAAGCCCTTCCTGTGGATTCTAAACCCGCGCGCCGCCCAGACCTTTCCGACGATCTGGTGCTCGGAGAGATTGAGAAGGCGGAACGGGAGAACTCGCCGCCGGGGAAAAAAGGCTCAGCTCAACGGGCAACCACCTCGATCGCACCAGAGCTCTCTGTCCCTTTACATGGGCAGCAGATAAAGAAGAGGAGCCCACTGGTCGCTTTGTTACTGCTTGTCCTCGCCGGCGCTGGTCTCTATGCCGCGTGGATGTATGAGCCCGCATTTCGCGCCATCGCTCAGCCGCAGATCCGTCAAGTATTGGCGCTCACTGGCATCGCGTCGCCTTCGCCCTCGGGACCGAGTCCCGCCAAGCCATCGGCCCAGCATCCTAGGGTAGTCGTCCCGACGTCCGCCCCGGCGCCCGTAACCGATCCGAACAACGCACCATCGGCCCCCGCAGCCGTTTCCACTACCGGTGCGCCAACCGGCACTGCCGACGCGGCTCCAACACAGCCGCCGGCAACTCCGTCCACAGCCGGGACCACTGCGGTTTCCGCGACCGCAATCCCAGTTGCACCAGCGGTCCCCAAGCCCGAAGCGGCCAAGCCAGATGAGATCAAGAAAGATGCCCCAAATTCCCCGGGCGCTCCACTGCCCGGGGAAGAGAGCGCCATTATTCTTTCTTCCAAGGGAGCCGAGAAGCGCTTGGCGCATAGCATTCCGCCGAAGTATCCGTTCGATGCGCGCTCGGCAGAAGGGCAGGGAACGGTGGTGCTCAAAGAAGTCGTGGATGAAACGGGCAAGGTTGCAGGGGTCCGCCTGATCGAAGGGAACGCCGCCCTGGCAAATGCCGCCATCGAAGCGGTAAAGCAGTGGAGCTATCGGCCTTACGTGCGCGACGGAAAAGCGCAGCCCTTCCAGACCGTCGTGATCCTCGACTTTCAGAAACCCTGAGGCAAGCGACGACAGTCCTTGGTCGCTGCCAGTGCCGTTCGTTGGTCGCGGTCGGCTGTCAGCGTCAGGGGAAAATAGCAATCGCCCACCATCCCTCGAACGCAACCCCGACCATCCATTTCATTACCCCGGTAACTTGCTGGTACCCACTCCACTCCCTAGGATTACGTCAATATGGGTTACCTAGCTTTACTTTTCTGTCCTGATGAGAAACTGGTTCGCGTCATAAGTCAGGTGTTCGCAGACCTGGATTTCACTGTGGAACCGGTTCACGAGCCGTTTGCCGCGGTCAAGAAATTGATGACGCAGCGTTACGACGCCATCGTCGTGGATGGTGAAAACGAACAGAACGCTTCCCTGCTCTTCAAAAGTGCAAGGAATTCCAGCTCCAATCAAAGCTCGCTGGCGATCGCCTTGGTCGAGGGACAACTGGGCGTGGCCAAAGCCTACCGGATTGGCGCCAACCTGGTGCTCACCAAACCGATCAATGTGGAACAGGCCAAGGGCACTCTGCGGGTGGCGCGCGGGCTCCTGCGAAAACACGCCGAAGCGGGCAACACCGGTAACAACGCGAGTATCGACCACGATCCGGCAAAGCACGCTCCTCTAGCTGTCGGCTATGGGTTGCAACACCAGAGTCAAGACGCGGACGCGCCAACGACTCCGGAAGTTGCACCTGCACTCGCAGCGCAAAACGCTCCACCCGTCCGGACAATCCTTGCGGCCGTACCATCGGTCGATACGCCACACACTTCTTCTCTGCCAGTCCGCGGCTTGGACAAAAGCGATGCCAGCAAGGGCGCGGCAGAAATCCTTGCCGCGCCCGCGTCCGGCCAGAGTCCGGGTTCCAGATCCACCTCAGCTCCGGGATCGGCCGCGGCACCGGCTTCCGCAAAACAAGTAACGGCTACGCCGGCAAAAACAACGATAATTGAAAAAGACCTCCATGCTTCGCACGCAGATGCGGTTCCAACTTTCAGTTTGTTGGACACCGAAAATGCCACGTCGTCCGAGGCTATGGGCGAAACAGCTACCGGCGGATCACGCGGCAAGAAGCAACTTCTGACCGCAACCGTGGTTGCTCTGGCTTTGGCAGCCCTCATCTACTTTGGCTATGGAAAGTTTGACAAGCCTGACCCCGCTCCGACTTCGCAGCCGGTTAGCGCGTCCCCCGCTTCGGATCAGCTTGCTCCCGCGATCGCGCCCACGTCGCCCACGACGGGACCGTCGACGAGCACTCCCGCCAGCGCAAACGCTCCAACCCCATCATCCTCAGCCCCCCACCCGGCTATGGCGTCCGGCGCGGCCTTGGCAACCGGCGCCACGACTTCTCAGGTCATTCGGATCGCGATTAATCCTGAGCCAGCGGCAACCCCAGCGCCAACGAAAGAGTCACCGCGCGTGGTGATTAAGGCGAACGCCCCGTTATCCGACCGGCCTCAGACCCAGGCCGAGGAACCCGCCCAGGTTCCAAGTCCGCTCGCCTTTGCCTCCGCAAACGATGTCCGGTTGAGCGGCTTGATCGCTTCGGCATCGCCGAGCGTTCCTCGACCCGCGCTGGCCACGGTAAAGCTTTCGCAGGGTGTTTCGCAAGGTCTTCTGATCAAGCGGGTACAACCGAAGTATCCATCAGCCGCGCTCGCGATTCACGCTGAGGGAGCAGTACAGATTGAAGCCACCATCACCAAGGATGGCAACGTCACCCAACTGAAAGTACTCCACGGAGAACCAGTTCTGGCCAGCGCCGCGCTCGATGCGGTCCGCCAATGGAGATATAAGCCTTACTATCTCGACGGCGAACCCGTCGAAGTCCAGACCCAGATCACGGTCAACTTTAAAGCGCACTAGCTCTCGGATTTGCCTTTTGGGATTCTCGCCAGAAGATGTGAATGCCAGCTGCCGGGACTCGTCAGTCGTGGCTGGAAGCTAGTTCAACTGCTCATCCAACTGCCGGTGCCGCGGACGGCCCGGATGCGCGGTAATACTCCGGAACTTGTGGTAAAGCACGTGTACGTCTTCGCTCAACAGCCGAACCACTTGCATGCAGAAATCTCCATGGCCTCGAAGAAACTCCACAAACTCCTGGCGCGGGATAAACGACGCGGTGGTGGCCACGCCCGCCTCCGCGGTGACGCGATACCTCTCGCCCCTCACGCTCATGCCCTCGCTTAACCCCAGCAGGGCTCCCGGACCAACGATCTCCAACAACTGCCACTGACTCTGAGGAGTCGGCAATACGATGCGAACTTCGCCCGTCTCCACCAGGTAAACGCCTGATACCGCGGAACCCCGCTGAAACAGAGTGGCGCCTTTGGGGAACACCTGCACCAGTTTGATCCCATCAAGGGACTGCAACAGATCGGGACTCAACCTGCGCGGCGCGGGCTGTGACGACATCATGTAGGTCCCTTCTCGCCTCAGCCAATTCTGCAGTCCAATCGAAATCTCGGGCTGTGATTCGAATCATAGCTCCAAAGTGACAAGTACCCTGGAACCGCTGCCTCCAGAGTACACCCGATGGCCACCAAGTGGTGTCTCATTCCGATGCCAGGCGGTGTCTGAAATCCTTTCGGGCACTACCCGGCGCCAATGGTGGATCGCGTGCTTTCCACCTGGCTCTGCGCGGTTTCCGTGGTTTAAGCCCCCATGGCTCAGAGGAACTAACAGGGGTTCAAGGAAAAGACCGCCAGCAGAGGAGCGGATCCAATCGCCGCTTACTGCCGCTCCAAAATCTCGTTGATGGCTTCCTTGCTGCCTTTGTCGACGCTGACCACTTTGTGGACAGGCTTGAAGCCGGTCAGAGTGATATCGACAATGTAATTTCCCGGGCTCAGCATCACATCAACCGGAGCTAGCTTGTCCAACACCTGGTTGTTGATCGCGACCTGTGCGCCCTTTGGCTGCGTGTGAATGCTCATCGAACCCATGCCCGCCGTGCTCTCTCCGCCGCGTCCAAACAGTCTATTGAACTTTCCGACCGTTCGCATGTCTTCCGTGTTACCCAGCGCCCGAAGCGCCGGCGAGTACTGGAAGTTCTGCGCCGGACCAAGATCGGCGGTGATGGTTTCGTCCAGGTACCCCTGCTTGCGCAACAGAACGGTGTGGCTGCCTTTCTCCACCGCAAACTGCACTGGAGTTACACGCCCCGTATTCCTGCCGTCAACGATCACGTTCGCTCCCGCGGGCGTGCTGTTCACCACCAGCAGCGCGTTGACTGGAGCCAGATGGAACATAATGGACTGTTTGCTGCCTGCGGCTACGTCGAGCGATCGTATCTCCGACGAATAGCCCGTCTTGCTCAACGATACGATGTGCTTGCCAGGACTCAGGCCCAGCACATTGAACGGGGTGACCCACGACGCGTCGTTCTTTCCATCGACCTGAAACTGCGCTCCCGGTGGGGTCGAGTCAATCAGTGCTTCGGCCGCAATCACGACTGGCGCCGGGGCTGGAGCCGGAGCCCGGCGAGCGCTCGTCGAACGCTTCTCGACCGGGCGGACAGTCAGGCGCGGCGCCGCTTCCGCGACCGGCCCAACCGGCTGCGCGATCACCGACGAGTTATTCTGCGGTTCGGATCGCTCCACCACTTTCGTGGGCCGCGGCGCCACCGTGGCGCCATCGTCTTCGGAGCGAACGTGAAAGAAAACGGCCAATGCCACCACCAGAATCAGTCCCACTGCGCCCATGATCGAATACATCATCAGCCGCGGCGGAACGGTCACGATTTGCCGGATCGCCTTCTCGGCAACTTCCCGTGGCTGAATCCCCGGTTTCTCCTCTTCCCGAGCGTGTCCGCCCAAAGCATTCTGCGACCCCGCTTGCATGGGCTCCTCGGGCTCGGCCACCGGCGGCGCAAAGATCGGTTCCTTGAGCGGAGGCATCTCGGCCAAGTCGGAAAAGCTTTTTCCGGATGAACTGCTCACCGGCTCCGCCATCATCGGATCCACTGCTACCCGCGGCGCCGGCCGCTCCGTGCCTCGCTCCGCTACTCCCGTCGACAAGACGGGACCACGAGCCGTCCGCAATGCGGCAGCGTCCACCTCAAGGTCACTAATGAGCCGGGCGCCAGAATTCGTGTTCGACGCCCCCGCCGCAGCGGCGCCGGCTTTAACCGGAGCAATGGGAGACCGGCTCGGCGAAGATGCCGCCGACTTGATTTGAGAAGCAACATTGACACGCGACGCAGCGGTTGAATTAGATGCACTAGAAGATGGTTTCTGCGGAACTGCTGGCGCGGCGCGCTCCGGTTTGGTGACATTCGACTCTGATGAAATGAACTTGCTGACCGCCGCCGCTCGAGCGGACGGGGCCACGGTAACTTTCGTCGCCGCAGTCGTCGACTTCGAATCGCTGGCCAGCTTCTTGGCGCCGTTCTCCTTGCATTGCTCCAGGTCCTCCACCAGCGCGCGCGCGCTCTGATAACGGTCCGCGGGATCCTTGGCCAGAGCTTTCATCACCAGCGCGCTCACCGCCGGCTGCACTTTGGCATTCACCGAAGCGGGGCTGGGAGGCATCTCATTCTCAACCTGATTAACCAGCGCCACGGGATCAGCCGCGTCAAAAGCCGGCCGTCCGGCCAACATCTCATAAAGGATCGTGCCTAAGCTGAAAATATTCGAACGCAGGTCGATGGCTTCGCCGCGAATCTGCTCCGGAGAACAGTACGGCATGAGCCGTCCCAAACCTTTTCCCGATTCCGCCTCAATCAGGCTCATGTTGGAGATGCCGTAGCCCAGGATTTTCACCATCCCGTCCCACTGCACCATGATCTTGGCGGGTTCCAGCGAACGATGGACAACGTTCTTCGCGGCGGCCTGCTCTAACCCGGCACAAACCTGCCGGGTAATGTCGAGCAGATCCCAGATGGAGAAGCCTTCTTTGCGCGCCAACATAGTGGCCACGCTATTGCCCTGGATGTATTCCATGGCGGCGCAGTACTGGTTATCGATCTCGCCCGCGCCGTAGAGCAGCACAATATTTTGACCGGCCAGCTCCCGGGTGCTCTCACCCTCGGAGATCAGCGCGCTCACAAACCCGTCCGCGCGCTTACCGAGCGGCTCCAGACTCTGGGTCTTGAGCGCCACGACCTGATTGGTTTCCAGATCGAGCGCCTTGTAAATCAAGGCCGTTTCTGACCTGGAAAGCTCACTCTGGACTTCAAACCGGCCGAACATCGTACCCATTACAGTCCCCTCGCGGCCGCCAGCCGCACTTCACCCTGCGATGTGGTTTTGGCTCAGAACAGGGGGAGAATCACAGCTAGAATACCGCCTTAAACTGCCCGACTGAGAGTTACGAAAGTACTGAACAATCGCGGCAAGGAGACTATCGGCTCGCAGGCATGCGAATGCGCATGCCGCGAGCCGCGCCGTGAATTCCCTCCCCTCACGCCAAACAACCTCCACGCCAGTTGCCCAGACTGCGACCGCTGCTTTATCCTCGGGACGAGCGTTATTGGGGCTAGCTTTCCCTCTCGGGAAGATTCTTCCTCTCAGGCATTCGCGAAACTGTTAAACCGACGGTCCTCAGGAGTCGCATGACTTTAACCCGCTTTGTGACCAAAAGCGCGTTTCGCAACAAGCGGCGCAGCATCTTGACCGTGCTGAGCATCGCCTTCTCGCTGCTGCTGCTGACTCTCATGATGACCATCTGGCATGCCTTCTATATCGATAAAGGCAGCGCCGAGTCGGCGCAGCGTTTGATTACCCGTCATCGCGTCTCGCTCACCCAGGCCCTGCCGTCGTTTTACCGGGAGAAGATCCGAGTCATTCCCGGAGTGCTGGCCGTGGCTCCCGTAAACTGGTTCGGTGGCATCTACAAGGACAACAAGCCGGAAAATTTCTTCGCCCAGTTCGGCACCGATCCCGATGAAATCATGAAGATCTTCACCGACTTCAAATTACCCGCCGATCAACTGCAGGCGTGGCAGCGTGATCGGGCCGGCGTTATCGTTGACGACCAACTCGCCAAAAAATATGGCTGGAAGCTGGGCGATCGCATCACCCTCAAGGGCACGATCTACCCGGTCGATCTCGAGCTCACAATTCGCGGCATTTATACCGGACCGCGGGCCACCAACTCCGTCTACTTCAATGAAAAATATGTTGAAGAAGCGGTCTCGTTTGCCAAAGGCACGGCGGGCACCTTTGACATCCTGGCGGATTCGCCGGATGACGTTTCCAAAATTGCCGCCGCCGTCGACGCCAGTTTCCGCAACTCTCCAGAGCCGACCAAAACCGAAAGCGAAAAGGCATTCGAGCTGGGCTTCATCAACAGCATTGGCAACGTAAAAGCGTTTATCCTCAGTATTTGTTTCGCGGTGGTGTTCGCCACTTTGCTGGTGTCGGCCACCACCATGGCGATGTCGATTCGCGAACGGACGCGCGAGGTTGCAGTTCTGAAGACGCTCGGATTCACCCGGCAGTCGATCTTGAGGCTTTATATTGGAGAGGCGGTTATGGTGGCTTTAGCAGGTGGTGCCCTGGGGTGCCTGCTGGCCGCGCTGCTCGTCACCGGTCTTGCCCACGCTCCGGGGGTTGGTCTGTATTTTGGTGGGGTCACGGTCACGCCCGCAACCTTGCTGCTCGCCATCTTCGTGGCCGGCATGGTGGGATTACTGAGTGCGATTGTGCCTGCCTACCACGCCGCAAAATTGGATATTGTGGAGGGCTTGCGCTACATCGGCTAGCGAAGGGAAACGATGGCCATTCCGATCAGCTACAACATTCGCAATCTTAAACTGCGCAAGGGCCTTACCATCATGACCGCCCTCGGGATCGCCTTGACCGTGACCACCGCGGTTTTCCTGATGGCGCTCCTGGCCGGTCTGCAGAAGGCTTTCATGGCCAGCGGCGATCCGCTGAACGTGCTCGTCATGCGCAAAGGATCCACCGCCGAACTGTCGGGAGGCTTCGACGCCAATCTTTTCCCCACATTAAAAACGCTCCCCGGCATCGCCAGCGACAAAGACGGCCAACCCATCGCCTCGGGCGAATGGGTGGTCGTCGTCGTGCTCCCACGCAAAGATGGAACCGGCGAAGTGAATGTCTCCGTCCGCGGCCTGATGCCCGCCGGGCTCACCCTCCGCCCCGGGGCAAAACTGGTCGAGGGACGCTGGTTCACGCCGGGACAGCGGGAAGTTGTCGTCGGCAAGTCCATCCACGACCGCTTCTACGGCGCCAACGTGGGCGACTCGATGGACTTCGCCAAGGGGCAATGGAAGGTTGTGGGAATTTTCGATTCGGGCGGCACCGCCTACGATTCCGAAATCTGGGGCGACGTCAACCAGATCGCCGCCGACTTCGACCGCCAGGGAGGCTATGCCTCCGCCTACCTGCGCGCCACCGACCCGATTGCCGCCGACGCGCTCATGCACCGCGTCAGCGACGATCAGCGCCTGAAACTTGAGGGCACGCTCGAAACGGAATATTACGAGAAGCAGACTAGTTCCGGAGGTGCCATCAAATTTATCGGCACCTTTGTCGCCGTCATCATGGCCATCGGTTCCAGTTTTGCCGCCATGAACACGATGTATGCGGCCGTTGCCTATCGCTCGAAAGAGATCGCAACCTTGAGGATCATCGGATTCTCCCGCCCCAGCATTCTCACGTCGTTTGTCATCGAAGCGCTCCTGCTTTCCTTGCTGGGAGCGGTGGTCGGGATCGTCCTGATCTTGCCCTTCAACGGCATGAGCACGGGAATCGGCAACCAGGTCACCTTCAGCGAAACCGTTTTCAGTCTGCATTTGACTTGGGCAGTGGCGCTGGCGGCGGTCGCCTTCGCCCTCATCATGGGTTTGCTGGGAGGCTTCGCGCCCGCCTGGCACGCGGCCCGGCAGGATATTCTGACCTCTCTGCGAGCCTGATTTTGCACATGATTCATACATAATTCGTACAATTGTCTGGTGCCTTGAATCTTGGAACCACCAAGGCGCCAGGAGCGTATTTAGAATCAATGCCCACGGACCTCGGACCTTCGGACACTAAGCACGACGATCTGCGAAGCCTGCGCATCGACCATTCGCTGCGCGAAGGCGGCGGAGCGACGCCCCCGTGGTCGCGCCGCTTCATTCTCGGCGGAATCGCGGTGGTCGTCCTGCTCGGGATCGCTGCCCTCGGATATCGCGCCCTCGCCTCGGACACGCCCGAGGTGGAAGTTGCGCGCGCCACCGCGGAAGGCAGCGACATTGCTGGCAGTACCGTACTTTCGGCCAGCGGATACATTGTCGCTCATCACAAGATCAGCGTGAATTCCAAGGTCACCGGCCGCGTCGCCTGGATTGGCGTTGAAAAAGGCGACAAGGTCAAAGAAGGTCAGGTTCTGGTGCGCCTCGAAGATGAGGAATTCCGCGCCCAGTACGAACAGGCCCGGGGCGCGGTCGCCAGCGCCAAGGCGCGGCTGCTGGAACAACAGAATGGTTCGCGTCCTGAGGAAATTCAGCAGGCGGATCACAATCTGGCGGAAGCCCGCGCCACCGCGGTAAATGACAAGATCAACCTTGACCGTCAGCGGGATCTGTTCGCGCAGGGTGTCGCCTCCAAGCAGAGTCTGGACGACGCCATCGCCAGGAACGACGCCTCCCAGCAACGAATGAATTCTCTCGAGCGGGCCTTTCGCCTGATGCAACTCGGCCCGCGCTCGGAAGAAATTGAACGCGCCAAGGGTGACCTGTTGCAGGCCGAAGGCCAGATGGCGTACGCCAAGTCTCAGCTCGATGCTACGGTGATTCGCGCGCCCGTGAGCGGCACAATCCTCGAGCGCACCGCGGAGAAGGGTGAACTGGTCACGGCACAGTTCGCCAGCGGCGCCGAAGGCGGTCCGCGCGGATCGGTGGTCGCGCTCGCCGACCTTAACGACATCCAGGTCGAGCTCGATATCGCGCAGGACGACTTTGCTAAACTGTCGCCCAAGCAGGAGGGCATCGTCACCCTCGACGCGTTCAAAGATCGCTCCTACAAGGGAGAGATCGCTGAAATGTCGCCCGAAGCGAACCGGCAAAAAGCCACCGTCCAGGTGAAGGTTCAGATTCTGCAGCCGGATTCCTACCTGCGCCCGGAAATGAACGCGACCGTGCAGTTCAAAGCAAAACCAAGCGACGATAAGAACGCCGCCGCGAAACAGACCTATGTATTTGTGCCTGCCGCCGCCGTGCGCGATAAAGACGGAAAAAAGTTTGTCCTGCTCGCGTTCAAGGACAAAGCTCTTCGCCGCGATGTTCACGTCGAGGGTCAGCGGTCGGGAGGCTATCTGGTGGACTCGCTCGTCGGCGGCGAAAGCGTAATCACCGCCGGACCCGCGGATTTGCAGGACGGGCAGAAGATTCGAATCAAGGGGCAATCATGAGCACGATAACGCAAACGCCAAATCAACCCGCCGTGGGCACCACGGTGGTGCAGGCCCGTGGGGTAAGCAAGATCTTCAGGCGCGACGCTTTCGAAGTAACCGCGCTCGACAACGTCTCCATCGACATCGCCGCCGGTGAATTCCTGGCGCTGATGGGGCCTTCCGGATCAGGCAAGACGACCCTGCTGAATATGATCGCCGCCATCGACCGCCCCACGTCCGGCGAATTGCTGGTGATGGGCGAAAACATTTTTCGCCTGAGCGATGGCCAGTCCGCCACTTGGCGCAATACCCACGTCGGCTATGTTTTTCAAACGTTCAATCTTATCCCCGTGCTCACCGCGTTTGAGAATGTGGAGTTGCCGCTGCTGTTGACCAAGATGACGCCCCAGCAACGACGCGATCATGTCTTGACCGCGCTCAAACTGGTCGGACTGGAAGACCGCGTCAATCACCTTCCGAAACAATTATCCGGCGGGCAGGAACAGCGTGTGGCCATCGCTCGCGCCATCGTCAGCGATCCTACGCTGATCCTCGCCGACGAACCTACCGGCGACCTCGACAGCAATTCGGCGACCGACATCCTGGAGATTTTGAAGCGGCTGAATGAAAGCTTCAACAAGACAATCGTGATGGTGACCCACGATCCGCACGCCGCTGGATACGCCCACGTGACTCGGCATCTGGAAAAAGGCCGCTTGCTGCCGGCGTAGAAAGCCGCCGAGGGGCCGCGATCACGCCGTTTTTCGGGAAGCAATCTCGTCCGCCGTCGGTTCGCCGTCGCTAATCCACTCCCAGACGCGACGCCCACGATCGTTGCTGAGGCTGCGCGCCTCGCCATAGTCGACGAGACGATTAAGGACAGTAGTCACTGAGGCCAACGGGTCCTTATGGCGCGCCAGGATCGCGGGAGCGCATCGTTCCAGTTCCATGCAGACCTCGCGCGCCCCCAGCGGACGGCGGACCTCCATGAGCACCCTCCGGCACGCCTTGGTAAAACCCGGCTGGCGGCCATTGGGCTTGCGGTCAATCAGTTCCAGCAAATCGTCGCCCAGCACCTGCTCGCCGAAAAGATCCGCCAGCCCGGCAATGGTCTGCTTCACCGTGCCGATGCGTCTCATGATCTCAGCCCGCTGCCGCATCAGTTGGAGGAGTTCTTCGTGCGCCGCCTTCACTACCTGCTGCGCCGGCATTCGATTCGCGGTTGCATCGATTGCATGCAAACCCTCGCGGCTATCTTCCTCGATTTCCATAAACTCCTCCTCCGCTAGATACGCAAGGCGATCCGACGAAGTTCCATCAGGAGTTGGACTCATCTCGAGGAGGAAGGTCACCACCTCGTGTGGCGCGGACACCCCTGTCCGCGGCGGTTGCTTTTTGCTGGTCTCTTTGCCGTTGCTTTCGCCCCAGTCCCCCGTCAACCTGCAATCGCCGCCACGCTTTCGCGGACAAGAGTGTCCGCGCCACTCCCCAGCAGTCAGCCCATCACGGTGGTGTGCTCGGGCCGGATCTTGTAAAGCACGCGAACTTCACCCGGCTGCGCGTAGGGATACTTCTCCACTCCCATGTACTTCTTCGCCATCTTGTCGATATGTTGCGCCGCCCCGTCTTCGGTAATCTCAACCACCGTTCCCCGGATCTCCAGATAGCGATAGGGATTGTCGGGATCGACAATAGCCAGCGCCACTCGAGGATCGCGGCGGACATTGCGATCCTTCTGACGTCCGCGAGCCGAGTTGAAGATGACATGTTGTCCGTCGAAATCGCACCATACGGGAGTCACCTGCGGCCGTCCATCGGGCATGAGTGTGCCCAGGCTGGCAAAAGCGCGCTTTTGGAAAAGGTCTGCGTATTTTTCAGGAATGACATTGGACATTGCTGGTTCTCTCCTCACGAATTCATTGCCAATTGTGCGTTGCCTGGAGTGGATTGGCCAGATAAACTCCAGCACATACCATTTCTCGACGCCCCGATTATAGATGCCGCAAGCCCACCATGCCGCATGGCTTGCCTTTCGGTCACGGCCGCCGAACGGATACAATAGTCAGCTCCATCGAATCCGTTCCCGGTTTGGCAAACAGGAGTCGTAGCTTGCGTTTTTCACAATCCCCAGTAAAATAGTAGTCTTTCCAAGGAGAATGCGTGTTTATGCGGATGACGATCCAGAAGATGAAGATGCCGTGGACCCGGAGAGAGCAATCGGCACGAACGTCATGGCCGACGATCTTGTCACTGGTCGCAGCCACCGCCTTCTTACTTTCTTTCGCGAGCCCTGCTCTGGCGCAGCAGACGGCGGCGCAGCCTCCGCCAACCGTCGTCTTCATGACCGATTTTGGCATCGTGGACGACTCCGTGGCTCTCTGCAAGGGCGTCATGTACGGCATAGCGCCCAACCTCCGCATCGTCGATCTCACTCACCAGGTCAACGCCTTTTCAATCCGAGACGGCGCCCGCTTCCTGTTCGGAGCCACCCCCTACTTCCCTGCCGGGACCGTGTTTGTGGTCGTCGTCGATCCGACCGTGGGTAGTACGCGCAAAGCAGTGGTGGTGAAATCGAAGCGCGGCCAATTCTTCGTGCTGCCCGACAACGGACTGATGACCATGGTCGAGGACCGCGATGGCATTGCAGCCATTCGCGAGATCACCAATCCAGATTGGATGGTCGGAGCCAGGATCTCCTCCACCTTCCACGGCCGCGATATTTTCTCTCCCGTCGGCGCCCATCTCGCCCGCGGCGACGACTGGACCCAGGTCGGCCCCACGGTCAAGGAACTGGTCCGGCTCGATTTGAAACCTGCGACCGTGGATGACCGGGGTCTGAGCGGAGAGGTCATCGCCCTCGATGGTCCCTTCGGCAACCTGATAACCAACATCGGCGCGGACGATTTCCTCAAACTCGGCTACCAGCGCGGCGACCGGGTGAAGGTCACCATCGCGGGGCGCGAGGTGGAGATGCCGTTCGTCAGAACTTTCAGCGATGTGCCGCTAAAACAGCCGTTGCTCTTCATCGATTCGCGCGGGCGAGCCAGCTTCGCGCTCAACCAAACCAGCTTCGCGGCGGCCTATGACATCAAGCCGCCGCAGCCGATTTTCATACCCCGCAAGGCGCCCTAAGTTTCAAGGGCAATGCAGCAATTCGTAACAAACGGAGCTTCATCACCGATTTTCACGCGAGGACGCAATCATGCAAAGCGGCGGCAAGAGCCTGCGGACACGGCCCATCTCGATCCTGGCAATCTTCATCTTCGCAATCTTCACAGCAATATTCATCGCAAATCCGGCATGGGCGCAGAGCTTTCGGGGATCCATTCGCGGCACGGTGATCGACCCCAGCGGCGCCGTAATCGCCGGAGCCAAGGTGGTTGCACGAAACATCAGCACCGGCCTGCAGCGCGAGGCCACGAGTGGCCCGGATGGAGGCTACGTCCTGGCTGAACTGCCCGCGGGAGAATACACCGTTACGGCAGAGTCTGCCGGACTTTCTCCGAGCGCGCAGAATGTTCAGGTCAACGTCGGACTGGCCACCTCCGCGAATTTCGATCTCACCCGCGTGCGGCAGCAGCAGGAGGAGCTGACGGTGACCGAAGAAGCACCGCTGGTGGAGGCGAGCCGCGACGTGCTCGGTGAAGTGGTGGACCGCGAACTCGTAGTCGATCTGCCCCTGAACGGGCGGGACTTTGGCAAACTTGTAGCGCTGGTTCCCGGCGCCACGGTCGAGCCTTCCGGCGTTGCCGCAATTCAGAGCGGATTCGGGCAGTTCTCCATCAACGGTAACCGCGACCGCTCCAACAATTACACTCTGGACGGCACCGACAACAACGATCCCTTCTTCAACAACTCAGCGCTGAACCAGACCGGCATCGGTGGCGCGCCGGGCTCCCTGCTACCCATCGACGCCATTCAGGAATTCAACCTGCAGTCGCAATTCCCAGCCGAGTATGGACGCAACAGCGGATCGGTGGTCAACATCATCACGAAGTCCGGGACCAATCAGATTCACGGTTCGGTATTCGAATTTCTCCGCAACGACTTCTTTGACGCGCGGAATTACTTCAATCGCTCTCCGGCGCCGCAGAGCGCGTTCCGCAACAATAATTTCGGGGCTGCGCTTGGCGGCCCCGTCATCAAAGACAAGACATTTTTCTTCGGCGCTTACGAAGGCCAGCGCGAACGCGTCGGATCGGATTTCACCTTGCTCGTGCCGACTCCAGGACAGATCGCGCAGGCCCAGCTCGACGCCATCGCGAACGGTGTGACACCAAGCGCCGCGCTTACGACGTTCCTCGGCTTCTTCCCCCAGCCCACCGGATTTAACGGCACCTCCGGCACAGTCGCCGATTCGGTCCGCGACCAGAACAACGTGGACAGTTTCATCGCCAAGATCGACCACGCCTTTACCGGCAAGGAACAGTTCGCGGCCCGCTACGCCTTCGCGCAGAGCAGCCAGACCTTCCCCCTGGGAGGTCTGGGAACGCTTGCCGCCTCGCGCCTGGCCCAGTTTTCCCAGACCTCTCCCACCCGCGTCCAGGTCGTTTCCGCTAGCCATCTCACCACCCTGAGTTCCTCGGAGTTGAACGAGGTTCGCTTCGGTTATAGCCGCTACCGCACCTCCTTCAGTTCGCTCGACGCCAACTACAATCCCGCCCAGGCTGGAATTGATTTTGGAACCGGGAAGCTGGGACTCCCCGAAATTGATTTCGGCGGTATTTTTGACAACCTGGGCGCAACCGCCTATAGCATTCCGCGCGGTCGCACCAGCCAAAGCTACCAGTTGCTCGATAACTTCATCTGGACCCACGGGCGCCATGACTTCAAGTTCGGAGGCGAGTATCGTCGGGCGGTGGTTGACTCCTTCAACGACAACCTGGAGCGCGGCGGTATCGTTTTCAGCACCGACAACGGATTCGATCCCGATCCCGGCACCGACATTCTGGCCGCCTACTATCTCGGCTACGATTACTTCACCGAAGCCGATGCGGGGAACACCCAGCGCACGACCTCCAATAACGGCCTCGCGTTTTTCGCGCAAGATGATTTTCGCGTGTCTTCCAATCTCACCGTGAACCTCGGCTTGCGCTGGGAGTACTTCGGCCCGATCCGTGAATCCCATAACATTCTGGCGAACCTGGGCAGCGATGGAACCCTGGCGCTGGTCGGCAGCGATGGAGTAAATGGCGCATATAAGAGAGACCTCAACAACTTCGGCCCGCGTTTTGGTTTCGCCTGGAGCGCCCATCCCGGCACCGTGCTTCGCGGTTCTTATGGCGTGTATTACGACTACATCCCTCAGCATCTATTGACTACCAATTACACCAACGACGCCGGCCTCACCACGCCCCCTATCGGACCAAAACCGGTGCAACCCCTGAACTTTGATTCCAACGCTTTTAACGGATCTGAGGTGGGAGCGCCGGTCTTTACACCCGTGACCCTGCCCTACTCGTTTGACATCTTCTTTACGCCCCGCGACCTTGCCACCCCCTACGTACAAAGCTGGAACCTGAACTTGGAACACGAAGTGGTTCAAGACGTCGCGGCGCAACTCGGATACGTCGGCAGCAAGGGCACCAAACTTGTCCGTTTGCGCGATGCCAATCAAGCCCTCGTGGATGGCAGCCGTCCGAATCCAAATTACGGCTTCATGGACGAGTTCGCCACCATTAGCGGTTCCACCTACCACGCCTTGCAGGCGACGCTGCGTTTGCGAAATTGGCATGGACTGGCCGGCTTCACCGGATACACCTGGTCGAAATCGCTGGACGATGCTTCCGACGGCATTGATTTCAATTCCTCCACCGTCGCTCTGCCGCAGGATTCGAATAATCTAAAAGCCGAACACGGCCCCTCAAATTTCGATACCCGGCAGCGTTTCACCGCGGCTTTCACCTATCAGTTTCCGCGCCTGGCGGGCCCGCGCAAGTTGTCCGAGGGATGGCAGCTCAACACCATCATCACCGCCCAAAGTGGCCGCCCCGTGCCCATCGTGAGCGAACTTGATACCAGCGGAAACAGCTACCCGGAGCCTGCCAACAGCCACCAGCGCCCGAATCTTGTCCCCGGCATCAATCCTGTCGTCTCCAATTGGGAGTCGGCCCCGGATAGCATCGGCTACCTCAACGCCTCGGCCTTTACCCAGCCGCTCTACCCCACCGGAGACGCACCCAGCTTTGGCAATCTCGGAAGAAATGCGATCTTTGGCCCCAACTTTTGGAACGTCGACTTCTCGCTCGCGAAGAATACGAAGATTGCGGAGCGGGTCGACCTCCAGCTCCGAGCCGAGTTCTTCAATCTCTTCAATCACCCTAACTTTGCCCTGCCAAACTTCTTCGTGACGCCGGCAACTTTCGCCGACGGCACTCCGACCGGCGGTCCGGCTAACCAGGGACTCATCACCCAGACCCCCGACGTAGCTCAAACCAATCCCGGTCTCGGCGGAGGAGGCCCGCGAGTCATACAACTGGCATTGAAAGTGATTTTTTAAGAGGCTGGAGTCGCTCTAGCCCGCTTGGGGCAACTCCCCAGCAATCCGCGGCAGCACCGCTCTGAGCAATGCGATGAACTGTCCCATCACTCGCCGTCCCGCTTCAAGCACTTCTTCGTGGACGAGCGCCTGATCGATGATTCCGGCGGCCATGTTCGTGACGCACGAGATAGCCATAACATTCATCCCCATGTGGCGCGCCGCAGTCGCTTCCAGCACGGTCGACATTCCCACCAGATCGGCGCCGATGGTGCGCAGGAATCGAATCTCCGCCGGAGTCTCATAACTCGGCCCGGCCACCGCCGCATAGACGCCCTCGCGCAGCGGAATCGAAAGCTGTTTCGCTGCCTCGAGCGCGATCTCACGATAACGCTTGGTATAGGTGTAACTCATGTCGGGAAAGCGCGGCCCAAAGCGCTCGTCATTCGCCCCAGTTAGCGGATTCTGTCCCTGCAGATTAATCTGATCCCGCAGGAGGACCAGCGCGCCCTGTCCATATTCGACGTTAATGCCACCGGCCGCGTTCGTGAGAACCAGAGCGCGAATGCCGGCTCGCCCCAGCACGCGCGTAGGAAATGCAACTTCCGCCGCCGAATACCCTTCATAAAGATGCACCCGCCCCTGCATCACGGCCACAGGCACGTCGCCGGACTTTCCTATCACGAGCTGCCCCGCGTGACCCACCGCCGTCGATCGCGGAAACGTCGGAATGTCGGAATAGGGGATGCGAACCGCCTCCGTAAGATCGTCGGCAAATGAACCTAGACCCGATCCAAGGACGAGCCCGACCTGCGGCCGCAGCGTAGTCTGCGACCACACAAACGCCGCCGCCGTTTCCGCGCGGGTAAATAAGTCTGAGTTCATAAATCCACACCGTGTCATCCTGAGCGCAGCGAAGGACCTATGCATTTGCTGGACAGCCAAGAATTGCACAGTTCTTTCGCTTCGCTCAACCTGACAAAGCTTCGCGATACTACGCTAAAACTTGTTCTCAAACGCGGCCAAGGCCCGCTCCAGTTGCCATTGCACGCGAGCCCGCTCGCTAGCCCCAATCAGTTTCTGGCACTTTGGGGAAACGCGATCCTCCGCCGCCTTATCGTCTTCGCACGCCGCAGCACGCCGCGATTCGCGCCCGTCGCTCCACAGACTATCACCCGGAATAAAACTGTGCTCCAGGCTGGCGCGCGCCATGCGCTTCAGATCGCCATACGACAAGCCATACGTCTCGACCGCCCGCAGATATTCATGCGTCAGATCGCTCCGCGAAACCCCCTCGTCGTCGGTCGCCAGCGCGACCGGCACTTTGTAATTCATATACACCGGCAGCGGATGCCGATCCCCACTGACGCCCAGAATCACATCGTTCGACGTCAGACAAATCTCGACCAGCACATTTTTCTTCGCCATCTCCCGCAGCAGCCCAAGCGGATCATCCTCGCTCATAACGGCCACGCCATGCCCGATCCGTTCCGCGCCGCCGCGTTCTATCGACTCGCGAATATGAAACCTCATGCCCTCGGGTGGAACCAGCCCCATCCACAGTTCGTCGGCGTGCAACGACACGTGCGTCGCCGGATAGAACTTGTGCAAAGCCTCGATGATCCGCATATGCAGTTCGAAGTCGTGCATGGGCACGTAATAGTCTTCCGGCATCACCAGGTTCAATCCCACAAAGCGCGGATCAGCCTTGCTCAGCTCAAATCCCAGCAGGATCTGCGCAAACACCTGTTCCCGCGGCAGCCCGCGCAGCACCTGGTAGAGATAATGGATCGTGACATCGCATCCCGCCGCGGCCTGTGCCGTCCCGCAATGCAACACTTCCTTCTTGCGCGCTTCATCGGCGTCGAGCTGCCGGCGCACCGACGCCACCAAATCCGCCATTCCACCCGCCAGCAGCTTGTCCCTGAGCTGGCTGAAGCCGTCCGATGGAATGTCCCATCCCACCTTGCTGCCCAGATTAGCCGCCTGCGCGCCATCGGCCGTATGCATCAACTCGACATATTGCAGATGATCGGCCGCTGCCCGCGACGCCACTTCCGCCAGAGCTTCGCCAATGTGCTGATCAAACGCCGGGCCAAACTTGTCGAAGGTCGCGAAGAAGTGGTCGTGCCCCGATTCCTCCTCGCGATGCCAGTTCCGCATCGACCACGCGTCCACCAACTGGCCGTAAAGCACGGGATCCTGATAGGCGCAGCGCACCGATGGCTTGTTCTTGTAAGGCTCGCACGAATCGCACGCCGCATGAATCAGCTTCGACGTACTACGGTCGACGCAAAGCGCCCCCTCCGAGGCCCAGTCGATCATGCTCTCCGCATAGATCGCGCCATAGAGATGAACGTGCAGGTCGCCCCCCTTCGGCATCTTCTGCAGGAACGCCAGCAGCAGGCCCGGCTCGCGCCGCACCGACTCCATGTACTTCGCCGCCTTCGCCTCGGAAGTGGGCGCCGCAATGTTCGCCGAAGCCTGCGCCCGAGCCTTCCCCGACGCAACTGGCGCCCACACAACAAGAGTCAGAAAACAGAACGTTGCCAAAGCCAGCCGGCGCATGACAAAACCCCCTTCCACCAACCATCTCCTCATCGTCCACCCATCACGGAATTGTAGAGAAAGCGATTGTAAGACGTAAGTATCCGGGTGAGAACCGGAGCGCGGTCCGCGTGAAACGCAGTATTCATGCGGTTAAGCCGCCGATTTGCACAATCACAATCTCAGGTGAGGATTGCGCGCAGGCCCGCGCGAACCCCGATAAAACCGCATGAATGCTGGGGATTTCAAGTCGGGCCACGAGGATTGCACAATTTCCGTGTCACCCGCCTGTGCACGGGCTGCACTCGATTGATCGCTAAGTAGTTAGAGACGCATGAATTTCGTTGACGTTAAAAATAGGAGTGGTAAAACCATAATCGTTCTTTGACACGTTCTGAAGTTTTTCCGGTTGGTGCAGCGTCCGGGGCTCAAGCGTAGTCACTCAGACAACCGCGAGGTGAGTCTGGGAGGGCGAGCGAGGGTCTATAGCTAAGCGCTGGTCGAGGAGAACAGGAGCCTCTGTTGAAGGCAGGATAGAGTCCCGAGGCGTTGGACTGATTTATCCGGTTGGCGGTGAGCCCGGAGCCCAAGCAAAGATCGACTTGCAATGAACCCGCAAGGGAGTTGTAAGAAAAGGTCAGCAAGGGTCTAAACGCGAGCTACTGGCCGAGAGGAATGAGTTCAACACCACCTCGGGACTCTCTATTTGTGCGTTTTCCTTTTTTCTTCGAGTAAAGCGACGGTCGTTGCCGCGCGTGCAAGTTCGGTTCGGATCCGCCGCTCAACTCCCAGTTCTAGCTCAGCAATTTCCCCATCGGCTCCCAGTAATTTGCCTTCCATCCCGATGCCAGGTGCTCCGCATCTCCTTGCGGAAACCCCTTATGGTCAAACACCAACTTCGTCCCGGAGCCTTGCTCAACCAGTTCGAATCTCGCAATCGAATAGACTCCCGGAGCCCAGTTCCCCGCCCGCCACGCCTGCACGATTCGCTCGTTCGGAACCAGTTCGATATTCCGCCCCGTCACGTATCCGCCAAACAGAGAAAAGACGCCTCCTGCTTCCCCGCTGATCTCCGCCGCCTTATCCCCAAGGTGCATCGACTGCATGGCTCCGCTGAGCTGCATGACTTTGTCGAACTTCTTGCTGTCGATAAGGATTTCGTACACGCGCCTGCGGTCCGCTTTGAAAAACGGCTCCTGATGAATCGTTTCCGCCGTCCGCGAAATCTCTTCTGCATCTCCAGCCCAGGCCCCCGTCGTGTTCAGCGCGAAAGCACCAACCGCCAGAGCCGCACCAGCCATTACTTCTCTCCGGGTGCGGCCTGTTCGCCGGCCCGCCAGCTCTTCGACATTTTTCCTGCCGCTCATCATGATGGTCATCGTCATTCCTCTCCTCTGAATTTGTCACGTCCCACGCATCACACCATCGCGCCAAAATATGTTCAAGATAATATTTCTTTGGACAAACCAATCCCTTTCAATGCAAACTTCAGCCGTCGAAAATTCCGCAAACAACCGAGGAGACTCCGATGAGTTACCCCGCTGGCCACCGCGCAAGAGTGAAGAAAGAAATCGTAGACAGCGCACGCAAGCTCTTCAACCGCCACGGTTTCGAATCTGTCTCTCTGCAGCAGATCATGGCTGGAGTCGGCCTGACCCATGGCGGCTTCTACAGTTACTTCACCAGCAAGAGCGACCTCTACGCCGAGGTTTTAGGATGCTTCTTCACCGACCCGCAATGGAAAAGCTGCTGGGAGGGTGTGCATGTGGACCTCTCATCGAGCGACGTCGGCCCCCAGGTCGTCCGCGCCTATTTATCTCGCCAGCATTTCGACGACGTCGAAAACTCGTGTCCCATGGTGGCCCTCCCCACCGACGTCGCGCGGAGCGGCGTATCCGCGAGGCGAGCCTTCGAGACCGTTTTCAAGGCGATGGTAAGCGTTCTGGAGCGAAGCTTACCGAAGGACAACCGGCGCCGCACCACCGCTCAGGCAATCGCGGCTCTATCGATCGGAGGAATGATCGTCGCGCGCACCGTTGTCGACCCCACTCTCGCCGACGAACTACGTGCCGCCTGCATGACCGTGGCTCTCAATTTCGGCGGCTGGAACAACAGCAATCGAACTACAGGCCGCCAGTCGGCCCGGCGGAAAGCGCAACGTCGAGCCTAGCCCCAGGTCAGCAACATTAAAATGCGAATATGGTGCGATCGCATCATGATCGATGTCACCCAAGGGTCTAAAGCGATACTCCTCGTCAGGCAACAAGTTGAACAAAAGACCCTTTCAGACTCCGTCTGAATGACTCAAGAAAATCCGCAGCGCTCTTCAGACAGTCAGCCCGATCAGGAACTTGTCCGGCAATCCTCTCTGGATATTCATCGTATGTCCGACCATCCAGCAATCGCCCATTCTTGGCCTTCCGCACGCCGCCCCATTGTTTGAAGAAGAACGGAACTCTTTGTTCCCGGCACTGCTTACGAATGGAGATGACCCACTCGCGCTGCATGGGACGCGCCCCCGGCCCGCTCTCGCCTCCGACAATCACCCAGGTGATGCCCGACAGATTGATCTCGCCGAGGTCTTCGAGCAGCGGCTCGATGGATAAAAAGCGAACCCTCGCAGGCGCTTGCCGAAGATGATCCACGCGGGGCAAGCCATGCTTTCGATCTTCGACGCTGACTCCCCACCAGATGTTTTCCTGGTCTGCCGCAAACCGTAACCGTCCCGACAGCAACTCCAGCAGCCTCTCCGATCGCTTAGTCAGTACCTGATAAGTATGCCAATTCGCCGTAGCCATCACCCGCGACACGGCCTCGGCATACTCATCCGGAACTCCCGCCTGAAACAGATCGCTCATCGAATTCACAAACACTAGCTTGGGAGACCGCCAGGCAAAAGGCTCCGTAAGCTTCTCCGGCACTAGCCGCAGATCAAACCCCTGTTCATAAGGATGCCCCTTAACCCCGCGAAACCGCTCCGCAAACGTCTCGGCATAGCAGTGCTTGCAGCCAGGGCTGATCTTGACGCAGCCGCGGACGGGGTTCCAGGTGGCATCGGTCCACTCGATGCTCGTTTGCACACTCATGGTTTTCTCTCGCGAGAAGAGTTACCGGAATGGTTTCTTCCAGGAAAGCGCACCAGGTCTCGCTTCTGCAGACCGCTCTTCTTCGAGGATACGGGAGTAACGGTTACGACGCCTTCTGTGCGGAACCTTTGGATAACCTCTCGGTAGTGCTTTTCTACGAACGGCAACCTCCACGTCTGCTCCCTAATGTCGTCGAAAGCCAATCCCTTGCCCGCGAACTCACGCAGAAGAATCTGCCTCAGCTCATCGACTAGCGGTGTGCGAGAAATCAGCACGCCCTGGGATTCGCCAGAGAAGTCGAACGTTCCATCCTCGTCCCCGAGCGGCCACATAACCTCCTTCATCAACAAAACTGCGCTGGGATGATTACTGGCGTGGAGCAAGTAGTACTTCGTACGTTCCCCCTTAATCTTGTCTTCGGGGTCATACCCGATCCTGAAGGGCAGGACGTATTTCGCTCTTAGCTTAGAAAGGAAGTAGTCGAGGAACCCGTTTTCGCGGGCGATTCCCTTCTGTGCCATGAACGCCTGTTGTCGCCACTCTTGATCGCCAAACAATCGGTCAACATTTGGCTGGACGGCAGGATTGCTCAGGTCCATGTTGATGCGATACCACATCAGAGTGATGAGGGCCTCAGTCCTCCGCCGCGAGAGAATCTTATTGATGATCGGCAGCGTCAGCGGATGACCGTAAGGGTCGATCATGAAGAAGGAGGTGGCGAGGGATGGAATTTTGGAAAGCAGGTCGGGGATGAACGTCTTGCTGTCTTCTAAGAGGGAATGGACACTCAGGTTCGTCGGGTACGGCTTCAGGGGTTCCAGTTGGTGCTCAAGCTGCTGCGCCTGTTGCTCATCGTTTTCTGTTAGCCAGATGCTGAGACTGTGATTCGGGTGGGTGTCCAAGAACACCTTAGCCGCGTTGACAGCGATCACCGGTGACCCGTCCACCGCAACGCCCTCAAACTCATATCTGCCTGGGCCGGCAAAACAGTCAAGATAGTTCATATGGCGATTGGCCGAACTGAGAATAATCGCCCAGGAGGGAAGGTATTTCTCTAAGATGGCGTGCTTGACACGCGACACGCGCTTAATGTGCGGCAGCGTCTCGGAAGTGTGATCTTGACCCGCCATATTCTGCATAATCGGAGGTGATTCGCTTTTTGTTCGCTATACGGTCCCACATTGATTTTACACGATTGAAGAAGCAGTTCAATAGCAACGCGGTTTCACACCGCTGCGCCCAGCAGGACCCTTGCATCTCCAGTGCGTGGATCACTTTCCGCGTCACGCATCACATAAGATGCTAATAAGGTGCTACAATCGCATCATGATCGATGTCACCCAGGACATTCACTCCCTGACCACCTTCAAGCGCAACTCCTCCGGCCTGATGAAGCACATGAAGAAAACCGGGCGTCCGCTGGTGCTCACTGTGAAGGGCAAGGCCGAGGCTGTGGTTCTCGACGCCAAGGCCTATCAGGAAGTGGCCAGTCAACTGGACGCAGTGGCGGGCATCCGCCGCGGCCTTGCGCAAGCCCGCAAAGGTGCGGGCCGTCCGGCAGATGAAGTATTCGACGACCTGGAACGCGACGACGCGGGCAGATGACTTATCGCGTCATCGTTACTCCTGCGGCCGAGAGCGATCTCAGGACAGCCTATCGCTACATCCGCAGCCACGCGCCTGGCGCAGCGCGGGAGTGGATACGGCGCGCGCGCCAGACGACGAAAAGTCTTTCGCACCACCCCGAGCGTTGTGCCATGGCTCCCGAGAGCGCGTCATTCGACCAACCCATCCGCGAGCTGTTCTTCGGCTCAGGCAATCGCGGCACCTATCGTTTTCTCTTTGTTGTGTTTGAGGAAGAGAAATCGGTTTACATACTGCACGTTCGGCATGGATCTATGCTTCCGCTTTAATGAGGCGGGAGTCTCGGGCACTGCTCGCGGGCGGGGGCGCCCGCGCTACACAAAGCTACAGCGGAATATTCCCATGCTTCTTCGGTGGGTTCTTATCCCGTTTGGTCGCCAGCATCTCCAGCGCCTGAATCAATTTCTTGCGCGTCTCTCGCGGTTGAATGACCGCATCGACAAATCCACGATCGGCAGCCACGTAGGGATTTGCCAGCCTCTCGCGGAATTCTTCAATCTTCTGTTGACGAACCACTTCACGATTTTCAGCGCCGTCCAACTCGCGCTTGTAGACGATATCCACCGCGCCTTCCGGCCCCATCACCGCGATCTCGGCGCTCGGCCAGGCGTAGTTCACGTCCGTGCGAATGTGTTTTGACGCCATGACGCAATACGCTCCGCCATAAGCCTTGCGCGTAATGACGGTGACTTTCGGCACGGTCGCTTCCGCAAACGCATAGAGCAACTTCGCGCCGTGACGGATGATTCCGCCATACTCCTGCTGCGTGCCCGGCAAAAATCCAGGAACATCTTCAAATGTCACGAGCGGAATATTGAAGCAGTCGCAGAAGCGCACGAAGCGCGCGCCCTTCACCGACGCATTGATATCGAGCGTGCCCGCCAGCATCGCCGGTTGATTGGCCACGATTCCGACCGGCTTCCCGTTGAAGCGCGCAAATCCCACGACGATGTTCTTGGCATAGTGTTCGTGAATTTCGAAGAAGTAGCCATCATCCACCACCGTGTGAATCACGTCTTTCATGTCATACGGCATGTTCGATTGATCGGGGATCAGCCTGTCGAGCTTCTCGTCCAGGCGATCGATCGGATCGGTGCAGGCCTTGCGCGGCGGGTCTTCCATATTGTTCGACGGAATAAAACTCAACAGCTCGCGGACCATCGACAAACACTCGGCGTCATCGCGGCACATGAAGTGCGCCACGCCCGAAGTTTCGTTGTGCGTGTGCGCGCCGCCCAGTTGATCTTTGGTGACTTCTTCGTGGGTCACCGTCTTGATCACGTCTGGTCCAGTGATGAACATGTACGACGTCTGGTCCACCATCAGAATAAAATCGGTGATGGCGGGCGAATACACCGCGCCGCCCGCGCATGGTCCCATGATGGCTGAGATCTGCGGCACTACTCCGCTGTAAAGTGTGTTGCGTAAAAAAATGTCGGCGTAGCCCGCCAGCGACATCACGCCTTCCTGAATGCGCGCGCCGCCGGAATCGTTCAGTCCGATCACGGGAGCGCCCATCTTAGCCGCCAGATCCATGATCTTGACGATTTTCCCGGCGTTGGCCTCGGAGAGTGAACCGCCGAACACGGTGAAATCCTGCGCAAAAACAAACACCAGCCGTCCTTCCACGCGGCCATATCCGGTGATGAAACCGTCACCGTAAAACTTCTGCTCCGCCATGCCGAAGTCGTGGCAGCGGTGCGTCACCAGCTTATCGGTTTCCTCGAACGTCCCTTCGTCGAGCAAAAACTCGATGCGCTCGCGGGCCGACATCTTGCCCTCTTTGTGCTGGCGCTCGCGCCGCTGCGCCCCACCGCCTTCTTCGGCCAACTGGTCGCGCTTTTTCAGTTCCGCAATTTTCTCGTCAAGTTTCATAGCGACGGATTATAGCCGAGCGCGGCACAGGCTTGTGTGACGCATGCCGGAGGGCAGTGTGACGGGTAGTCTTTGCTGCTCGTGGTTCGCTCTTCGCCGATTCGCCTCTCCCCTGGGCAGGGAACGAAGGGCGAACAGCGAACGACGAAGAGCGCCTAGGGTCGCAGAGTCGCGGAGTCAAACAGATTCAAGAACTCGATCTTCCTCTCCGCCCCCAGATACGACGCCTCAAACGAATTGCGCGCCAGTTCTCGCAAGTGTTCGTCGGTGAAGCCAAACGCCTCCTGCACCAGCGCGTACTCCTGGACCAGCGAAGTGCGAAACATGGCGGGATCGTCGCTGTTGAGGGTCAGCATCAGGCCCTGATCGAAGTAGCTGCGCACCGGATGTTGCGCGAGTTCCGCGCAACAACCCGTCCGCAGATTGCTGGTCACGCAGATTTCAATCGGAATCTGGCGCTCGGCCAACTCTTCGATCAACTCCGCATCCTGACCGGCAGTGAGGCCGTGGCCGATGCGTTCCGCCTTGAGATTCAGCGCGCCCCAGACGGAATCCGGTCCCGCACTTTCACCGGCGTGAGCAGTGAGATGGAGACCGTGCTCCGCAGCCCGAGCGTAAACCCCCGCGAACCATTCCGGTGGCCCCGCCCGCTCGTCGCCGCCAATGCCGAAGGCAACCACGTTACGATCGCGAAACTGGATGGCGAGATCGAGCACCGGCTGCGCTTTGTCGGCACCGAACTGCCGGATGGCATCGAATATCCAGAGCACAGAAACCCCGAACTCTTTCTCTCCGCGCTGCCGGCCACGTTCCAGCCCCTCGAAAATCGCGGCGAAATCCTGCTTACGCCAGAGGCAGACACCCGCCGAAACAATCACTTCAGCGTGAAGAATGTTCTGCCCTTTCAAACGCTCCATCAGCCGGTACGTAATCAGTTCGTAGTCTTCAGGAGCACGTAAATGTCCCGTGACATCCTTGAACGTCGCAAGGAAGCCCTTGAAGTCGGAATAGGAGTAGAACTGCTCGACTTCGGCGAGCGAGGCTCCTTCCATACCATGACGGAGTCGCAGTTCCAGCAGTGTGGAGGGCTCGATCGAGCCTTCAAGATGGAGATGGAGCTCGGCCTTGGGTAGCGAGAGGATGAATCGCGATGGCTCCACAGGCATACCGCGATTCTAAAGGATTGTGGTCGTGTGGCGGCAGGGATCAGCTCAGCCCCGCCCGAGCGAAGCACAGCTCCATCGCCCTACAAACATGCCGGCTCAGAATCCAATGACGCTATCACCCGATTTTTTCTTTGCGGAACTCGCTGTGATGCCTGCTATAAAAGATGTAAATTACGAGCCCCAGCGCCAGCCAGATCACGAAGCGCAGCCAGGTAATCAGCGTCAGCCCGAACATCAGTCCGCCGCAGAAAAGCACGGAGAGCAGCGGGAACCACGGCACAAAAGGCACGCGGAACGCGCGCTTGCGATCGGGCTGATTCCGCCGCAGAAGAATCACGCCCACCGAAACCAGCACAAAGGCAAACAGCGTCCCAATGTTGGCGAGGTCGGCGGCATCGCCAATGTCAACCAGTCCAGCGGGAATTCCCACCGCAAAGCAGGCGATCCAAGTGGACCAGTATGGCGTTTTATATTTTGGATGCACGGCGGAGAACAACTTCGGTAGCAGGCCGTCGCGCGACATGGCGTACCAGATCCGCGCTTGCCCGTATTGAAACACAAGCAACGAGGAGATCATCCCGGTCAGCGCGCCGATCACAATGACCGAGCGGAACAACGGGTGAACTCCCAAATACTTCATAGCGTAGGCGACGGGCGCTTCAGCCGCTTCCCCGGAAACGAAAGTCGTGTACTTCATCATGCCGAGCAGCACCAACGCGACGCCGATATAGAGCAGGGTGCAGACAATCAGCGACATGATGATGCCAAAGGGCAAATCTTTTTGTGGATTGCGCGCTTCCTCGGCGGCGGTTGAGACCGAATCGAATCCAATGTAGGTAAAGAAAACGATCGCTCCTCCGGTAACAATTCCGGCAAAACCAGAAGGCGCAAAGGGTGTCCAGTTGGCGGGCTTCACCAGCATCCCACCAACCACCAGAAAGGTAAGGATGGCGCCAATCTTGACCGCCACCATGATGTTGTTGGTCTCGGCCGATTCCTTCACCCCGCGCACCAGCAGCAGCGTGAGAATAAACACAATCAGGAAGCCCGGCAGGTTGAAATAGGCGCCCGTCCATTGCCCGCCGGCCCAGACCGGGCTGGCCCATTGATCGGGCAAGTGGACACCGAACGCCGCGAATTGCGCCTTGGTATAACCGGCAAAGCCGACCGCTACGGCGACGTTGCTGACCACGTATTCGAGAATCAGATCCCAGCCGATAATCCAGGCGAATATCTCGCCCAGGGTCGCGTAGGAGTAGGTGTAGGCGCTGCCCGCGATCGGAATCATCGACGCCAGTTCGGCATAGCACAAACCCGCAAAACTGCAGGCGACCGCAACCAGTAAAAACGAGATGGCGATGGAAGGCCCGGCCGGTGGACGGCCATGCATGAGCGCCCCGGCCATGCCGCCGGTACGAAAAAAACTGACGATCAGGTCGAGCGCCTGGGCATGCAGGATCGAAGGCGCCTGAAAATACTCTCCAGCCGCCGCGGTTCCCGTGAGAATGAAAATTCCAGAGCCAATGATGGCCCCGATACCAAGCGCGGTCAGCGACCATGGTCCCAGCGTCTTACTGAGCCGGTTATCCGGATGCTCGGACTCCAAAATCAGCTTGTCGATGGACTTGCAACAGAACGCCTGGTTGTTGGAAGTACGGATGACGGCAGCTGCGGGCTCGGTGGATTGTGGCAAGAGTTCGTTGTCTCCTCACAGCGGGAGTCAGGCATGGGCCCTTGGCCCATGCCCGCAACTGCTCGGCTCCGGCTAACCGGTCTACCGTTTTGCCTGACCGCGTGCCAACTTTTTCACCTTGCGCTTTTTCGATCCGCGGGCGTAGTCGCGGGGCTTCTTCGGCTTTTCCGCTTTGTCTTTCTTGCGGGCGGCTCGCTTCACTTTCTTGCGTTCAACCTTTTCCAACTTCTTCGTATTAGCCATGAATAGTTTTTCTCTCGATTTTGTAATTTGTTAATCCGGTAATTTTGCAATTTGCCGCGACAGCAGAGCTTAAATTGCAAAATTACCCGATTCCAAAATTACCAAATTCTCTTTACGCTTTCTCCAACTGCGCGTAACGCTCCACCAGTTTCTTCAAACCGAAGCGAGGGAATTGTACCGTAATCTTGGCGTCTTCCCCATCCCCTTCACGCTGATACACCGTTCCCTCCCCATATTTCGGGTGCTTCACCTTTTGCCCAGGACGGAATCCGCGCCGCCCTGTGGGCTCTGCGGGCTGCATTTTCGGGACATTGAACTTCTTGCCGCGCGACGCAAAAAATTCGGCAATGTTGTCGATGGAGTTGTAATTCGCCAGCGGAGTCGCCGTCTTCGGCTTGACCTTCGCCGGGTTCCAGACCGCGCTCTGGTCTTCGTCTTCATAGGAGTAGTGGGCAGACTCGGCCCGATGTCTGTGTGGCGCGGACCTGCCCTGAGCGCCAGTCGAATGGGCCGCCTCCCGCGAATAGCCAGCAGAATAACCGGAGCCGGAAGAAGTCCGTCGCCGCGATCCCCCCATCTCTTCCACCAACTGCGGCGGAACTTCATCCAGGAATCGCGACGGCACGCTAGCCTCCGGCATGTCCGTCCCGTAACGCCTCCGATACACGGCTCGCGACAAGACGAGCGTGTCCATGGCGCGCGTCATGCCGACGTAGCACAGCCGCCGTTCTTCTTCGATCGCGTCCGGCTCAAGCAAAGTCCGTGAATGCGGAAACAGCCCCTCTTCCATCCCGGCAAGCACCACCAACGGAAACTCCAACCCCTTGGCCGCATGCAGCGTCATCAGCGTGATCTGCGCGTGCTCGTCATACTGGTCGGCATCGCTCACCAGCGCAGCGTGATCGAGGAACTCATCCAGCGTCTCCCCGCGATCGCGCGAATCCATGGCCGCGTTCACCAGTTCCCGCAGGTTCTCGATGCGCGAGTAAGACTCCGGCGTGTCTTCCTCTTCCAGTTGCTTGATATATCCCGTGCGGTCAATCAGAAATTTGAGAATCTCAGCCGTATTCGCCGTTACGCCTGGGGCGCGAAACCCGTCAGCCGCTTCCTCGGTCGAGGGACCGGCGCCCTCGCCCGTCCCGGCAATGTCCTCGCGGGCGGAAGCGGAAAGATCAGGATCCGTGGAATCGTCAGTCGCAAAATCATCGCCTGCCGCAAAATCAAAGCTGAAGTTGCCCGGATCAAAATCAGTATCGTCCCCAGGTTGGGCAAGAGGAGGTTGTGTAGGGACAGTCGCCTCGACCATCCCAGCCGAGCGAAGCTCGGCAGCGCTCTCGTCGGACCGAACCCCAGTCGTCTCCTCCACTCGCTCCGCAAAGGTCCCCGCCAGCATCGCCCGTCCGTCCTCAATCAGTTCGCGGAAACTCTTCAACGCCGCCAACGCGCGCGCCGGCAATAATTGCCGCTTGATCGCTTCGCCGACGGCGCCCCACATCGATAATCCGGTCTCCAGCGCCAAGCGCTCGATCATCTCGATGGTCGCCTTGCCAATCCCGCGCACCGGAGTATTGATTACGCGCAGCAGCGACACGGAATCGTCAGGATTCTGGATAACTTTCAAATACGAAATCAGGTCTTTGATTTCGGCCCGCTCGTAGAACGAGAACCCGCCCACCACGTGATACTTCAACTGGTAGCGGCGCATCGCCTCTTCGAACAGTCGCGATTGCGAGTTTGTCCGGTAAAGCACCGCCGCCCGCGCCGTTTCGCCGTTTTCGCCCGCCTGGCGCACGTAACGGTTGATCGTATCCGCCGCAAACAGAGCCTCGTTCTCGCCGTCGGGAGCCTCGTAGTATCCGATCTTCGCCCCGCCTTGCCGCGCCGTCCAAAGATTCTTCCCCTTACGCCGGACATTGTTGGCCACCACCACCGACGCCGCTTCCAGAATGTTCTGCGTCGACCGGTAGTTCTGCTCCAGCCGCACAATCTTCGCCTCCGGGAAGTCGCGCTCAAACTCCAGAATGTTGCGAATGTCGGCTCCGCGCCACGAGTAGATCGACTGATCCTCATCGCCGACCGCACAGACGTTGTGCCGGTCGCCCGCCAGCAGCCGCATCAACTCATACTGCGGACGATTCGTATCCTGATACTCATCCACCAGCAAATATTGAAACCGACGGTTGTAATACTCCCGCACTGCCGCCACCGACTTCAGCAGCCGCATGGCTTCGAGCAAAAGATCGTCGAAGTCCATCGCATTGGCCTTGCGTAGCTCTTTGCGATATTCCTCAAAAATGTGGGCAATCTTCTCGCTCTTCGGATCCGCCGACTCCAAATAAATTTCCTGCGGATCCTTCATATGATTCTTAGCCCACGAAATTCGCGACAGCACATTGCGCGGCGTCAGCTGCTTGTCGTCCAGCCCCAGCCGTCGAATGATCCCCTTCACCACCGACTGCTGATCGCTCTCGTCGTAAATAACAAAATTCTTCGTCAGCCCAATCGGAGGCTGTCCCGGCACCGACGACGGAATCCGCAAGGCTTCAATATCCCGCCGCAACACGCGCACGCAAAACGAGTGGAACGTGGAAATCACCGGCTTGGCCACGCTGAGCCCGCCAACCAACTTGTCGACCCGCTCCGCCATCTCCGACGAAGCCTTGTTGGTAAACGTCACTGCCAGAATGGATTCCGGCATCGCGCCCATTTTTTCAATCAGATAAGCAATCCGAAACGTGATGACGCGCGTCTTCCCACTACCCGCCCCGGCCAGAATCAGCACCGGCCCCTCGGTAGTTTCAACCGCCTCGCGTTGTTGCGGATTTAGTTCGTCCAGAAACGACAAAAGAGAATGGCTCCCACAGATCGACTGCTTGAATTTTACACGTCTAGATTACGGCGATGTGCGACGCTTGTCCGCGCAATCATGGCATGTTCTAATTTCGCGAAGGCTGCCCTCATATGAACAAGAACAGCATTCTCATCAGTTTGTCCGAGTCGAAACGCACTAAATTTGGGAAGGAAGACTTCGCCCTTCAGTCCGTGCCACAGAAGGTCTTTTCGGCTATCTGGGCCGTCGAATCGGAGGTCAATAACGGCGGCTTTTCCCAGTACTTTTGCAACAGTAGCGCGGAGTCGGCGCAGTTCGTCGTGGAGGCCCTCGAAACGATCAACGCTCCGAAAACCGCCGATATCTGCAGGCGCGCCATCGCTGCTGCATTTCCTGACGGATTACCCCGTACGCCGGAAACAATTCAATCGATTGCAGCGGGTTTCTCCGATGAAGTGCTTCAGCAACTAGAGCCTTTAGACCAGGATTTCTTTGCATACCCCCACAGCCTCACAGACTTGTTGTTTGCTTTTGTGTCTGAGCATCCAGAAGAGTTTGGAGAATTGCCAAAAGCAGATGGTGCCTAATGGCAGGCCTTCGCCGCTACCGCTCCGACGTGAGCTAAAACATGCTCGCTTCCCATTGGAACGACCGAAACTCGGCAAGCTTGCGGAAATCCCGCTCGTTAACCGTTATGACTCGCGCTCCGATCCGGGCTGCGCTCATGGCGATTAGCGCATCATTGGTCAACCTTCCTTGGCCGATCTTCTCGTACCCATACTTCGCTGCCAGACGTGCCAGCACTTGGCCGGTTTGCGTCCAGTCGCCGAGATTCGGTATCAGGATTCGCTTCGCCCGCTCGAAATCGCGCTCCAGTCGCTCTACCGAGTCACGCATTCGTCCCGATGCCCCTGCATAGAGCTCTTCCAGCACCACAGAACTAAGCCAAAGCAGAGTATCTGACGCTAGGCAGCGCTGAGCTAGGACGGCATCCTCGCCACGACGTATTCCTTTGATATAAACGGAAGAATCGAACACGGCCGCCCGCATCTAACGGTCCAGTTTGCCGTAGACATCTTTAATCTCGCCGCCGCTCTTGAAGAAACGCTCGTTCGCTTCGAAAGCCAACCGATTGCTCTCGTGCTCGCTAATCGTGAAATCCAGAGCACGTTCGATAGCCTCGGTCTCGGTCTTCGCGCGCAAGATCTTTTGAGCACGCTTGATTTTTACGGCATCCAGCTGAAAATGTTTGTGCGCGCGACTTCTTGCTGTGGCCATCGCTGAATCCTCCCGCCTGTTGCAACAGGATATCATGGAATGTGCATAAATATAGAATTTGTGTACATTCAAGAAATACGAGTGAGCCAGTTATCAAGGCGATGATAAAATCGTGTCAGGCGCACGTCTATGAGCGAGACTGACAAGCCTCACCCTGCTTTCGGCGACCGCATTGTTCGAGACCGCCAAATTTGCGGTGGAGAGCCGGTATTCAAGGGCACGCGCGTCCTACTCCGGACCGTGCTTGCCAGTCTTGCGGCTGGCGAAGCGGCGGAAGACATTCTCTCCGACTTCCCCAGTCTCAAAGCAGATGATGTTTGGGCCGCAATCGCCTTCGCGGCAGCCTCGGCCGAAGAAGATCTTCCCGTCCCCGCTGTTCCCAATATCCCCAACCTACAATGAAAGCCAAGCTCGACGAAAACCTGCCTCTGCAAATCGCTTTCAGGTTGCGCGAGCTCGGACACGATGTTCATACGACCCAGCAAGAAAACCTCTCAGGTTGCAACGATTCGGAACTTTGGGCGAACGCCCAGCGAGAAGGCCGCACTCTCATCACGCAAGACCTGGATTTCTCGGACAGCCGTCGCTTTACGCCCGGCACTCATCACGGTATTGTCTTGATTCGATTGCACTCTCCCAGCCGGTTGCGGCTAGTGGAACGCATGCAAGATGCGTTTCAAACCGAACCGGTTGACGAATGGGCGGGATGTTTCGTGGTTGTAACTGATCACAAAATCCGAGTGCGCCGCCCATCGAAACTGCAATCCTGATTCTCCATGAGTTGTATAATTAAAAATTGCACTCATGAAGAAGAACCCATCAGTACCAGCCGTCGCCGAAAGCACGGCCCAAGCCTCGACTCGCCGCCTCATCCGCTCCACCACCGTCCTCTGCGTCCGCCGCGACAACAAAGTTGTCATGGCTGGCGACGGACAAGTCACGCTCGGCGAATCCGTCATCAAGCACGGCGCGAAGAAGATTCGCCGCCTCTATCAGGACAAAATTCTCGCCGGATTTGCCGGCTCGACCGCTGACGCTTTCACTCTGTTCAGCCGCTTCGAGGCCAAACTGGAGCAATACCACGGCAACCTCGGACGCGCCGCCGTCGAACTCGCCAAGGACTGGCGTACCGACAAATTCCTTCGCCATCTCGAAGCCCTGCTGCTGGTTTCCGATAAGGACGCCACCTTCCTTTTGAGCGGTCAGGGAGATGTAATCGAGCCTGATACCGGTATCGCGGCCATCGGCTCCGGAGGCCCCTTCGCCCAGGCGGCAGCGCAGGCCCTGGCCGATCACACCCAGCTTCCGCCTCGCGAAATTGCAGAAGAAGCAATGAAGATTGCCGGCCGGATGTGCATCTATACCAATGACAGGATTACGATTGAGGAGTTGTGAGTAGTTCTCAGTTCCCGGTTCTCAGTTCTCAGTGAGGGCCGGACGGTTCTGAAGGTTGTACTGAGAACCGACAGCTGAGAACTGAGAACTTTTTTATGGCCATTTATCTGCCCGGAACCGCCGAAGAAGAACAAGTAACGCTCGACGAACTCACGCCGCGCGAAATCGTCACTGAGCTCGACAAGTATGTTGTCGGACAAAAAGACGCCAAACGCGCCGTCGCCATCGCCCTGCGCAACCGCATGCGGCGTCAGAAACTCGCGCCCGAAATGGCCGAAGAGGTTATCCCCAAAAACATCATCATGATCGGCCCCACGGGCGTGGGCAAAACTGAAATTGCGCGCCGCCTCGCCAAGCTTGCTAATTCACCCTTTCTCAAGGTTGAGGCTTCCAAGTTCACGGAGGTCGGCTACGTCGGCCGCGATGTCGAATCCATGATCCGCGATCTGGTTGAGATCGCCATCGAAATGATCCGCGAAGAGAAGTTGGAAGATGTCGCCGATAAGGCCGAGTTGAACGCGGAGGAGCGACTGCTCGATATCCTTCTGCCTCCCGCTTCGCCCCGTCCGGCGGATGCCGGTTCCAGCACAGGTTCGACTGGAGGCGTAGTCATTGACGCCACCACAACCCTGACGGAATCCTCCAGCCGCACCCGCGAGAAACTGCGTCAGCAATTGCGCGAAGGCAAACTCGACGACCGCACCGTCGAAATCGAAACCCGGGAACGCAATTTCCCGTCCTTCGAAATCATCTCCAATCAAGGCGTCGAGGAAATGGACGTCAACCTCAAAGACATGTTGCCCAACATCTTCGGCCAGCGCACTAAGAAGCGGAAAATGAAGGTGAACGAGGCATTCGAGTACCTGATTCAGGAAGAAGAACAACGCCTGATCGACATGGAGCAGGTAACCCGCGTGGCCATCGATCGCGTCGAAAATTCCGGCATCATCTTCCTCGATGAGATCGACAAGATCGCCGGCCGTGAAAGCGGACACGGAGGCCCCGATGTCTCCCGCGAAGGCGTGCAGCGCGACATCCTTCCCATCGTCGAAGGCACCACCGTCAACACCCGCTACGGCATGGTCCGAACCGATCACATCCTGTTCGTAGCCGCGGGCGCGTTCCACGTTTCGAAGCCAAGCGACCTCATCCCCGAACTTCAGGGCCGCTTCCCGATTCGCGTTGAACTCCAGTCTCTCACCATGGAAGATTTCGTCCGTATTCTGACCGAGCCGAAATCGTCATTGACCCGCCAGTACATCGCGTTGCTTGAAACCGAAGGCGTCAAACTGGAGTTTACCCCCGATGCGCTCGAAGAAGTCGCGCGCTTCGCCTTTCGCGTGAATGAAGGCACGGAGAACATTGGCGCCCGCCGCCTGCACACCATCATGGAGCGCGTGCTCGACGAGATCAGCTTCGAGGCGCCCGAAAAAAAAGGCCAGGAGTTCAAAGTGGACGCGGCCTACGTGCAGAAAATGCTGAGCGACATCGTGAAAGATCAGGATCTCTCGCGCTACATTCTGTAACAGACTCTACCCCTGCTTCCTCCAACCTGCGCGCCTGGCCGACGAGCGCCCGAAATCGAAACGGTCTGATACTCTGTCTCTTCTGGTATGCAAGCAGATTTGCGAACGCTAATCGCCACGACGGCGCTCTCCCTGCTGCTGGTCGGTTGCGCTCAGACCGGACCGCCGCTGCCGCCGTCCCTTGAACTTCCCAAACCTCCAACAGATCTGCGGGCCAACCGAAAAGGCAACCGAGTCACACTCACCTGGAGCGAGCCTGCGCTCACCACTGACCGCCAAAGCGTGCGCTACCTGGGTCCGACACTGGTCTGTCGCAGCCTCCAGCCTGACCACATCCAGCCGGAGATGACCGAATGTGGTAAGCCTGTCACTACAGTGGCAGCGCCTGCCGCGGTCGTGCCAAGGTTTGTGCCGAAGTCTGGCGCCGCCCATCCCACGCCGCAGACTTTCACCGACACTTTGCCCTCGAACATCCAAACCACGGACCCAGCCGCCGAAATTACTTATGCCGTCGAAGTCCTGAACCGCAACGCCCGAGGTGCCGGCCTCTCGAACCGTGTCCACGTGCCCGCCGTCCTCACACTGCCTCCACCGGCCAACCTCGCCGCCGAACTGACTGACGATGGCGCCGTGCTCACATGGACAAGCGCGGGCGAATCGCGGCCCGCTTCCCCGCCCGCAGTGCAAGTAACTTATCGAATCTATCGGCGCGATGAAGCCTCCGGCAAAGACGCGATTGCCGGCGAAGTTCCTCTCGGTGAACCCGGCGTCACTCACTTCACCGACTCCAGTTTCGAATGGGAAAGGGTCTATCTCTACCGCCTCACCACCGTCACGATCTTGAAACGGTCCGACAGCGAATTGCAGGTTGAGGGAGAAGACACCGCGCCCGTACGCATCGTCGCCCACGATGTCTTTCCGCCCGCCGTCCCCTCGGGATTACAGGCGGCCTACTCGGGTGAAGGACAGAAACCGTTTGTCGATCTCATCTGGGCGCCAGTCACCAACTCCGATCTCGCGGGATACAACATTTATCGCAGCGATTATCAAAGCGAAACTAACGGCACAGCCACGGGCCCGATGGTCAAGCTGAATGCCGAACTAGTCAAGTCGCCGTCGTATCGCGATAGCGCCATCAAATCGCGCAATACCTATACCTACTCCGTCTCCGCCGTGGACGTGCGGGGAAACGAAAGCCGGCGGTCGGAAGAAACCAGCGAACCCGTCCCCTAGCGGATTGCTCGTGTAGGGACGGGCGCAACTCGGCCTCGACAGCGTAGGGTAGGACCGCAGATTTTTCCTTGGCGATCTTTCTGCCCCTTGCGCTTAGAATTTGTGTTTAGATATTGATCGGATGAAATACTGCCGGTTCCAGCTAAACGGTTCCGCTCACTACGGTCTGGTCGAGCCAGGCGCGGGCAGCTCGGGCAACAACGAAGACAACATCACTCGCTTGCTCCTCCAGCCGCCGCAGGATAGCGACGGCGATGTCGAAGGCCTACCCAGCCGCCGCATGGACCACATCCCGCTCGCACAAGCATCTCTGCTGCCGCCGGTCGAGCCTTCCAAAATCGTATGCGTCGGCCGCAACTATCGAGAGCACGCAGCCGAACTCGGCCACGACGTTCCGCGGGAGCCGTTGCTGTTTTTTAAACCGCCCTCTTCCCTGCTGCCTCCGCGGGCAACCATTCTTCGGCCGCAGGTTTCCGAGCGCACTGACTACGAGGGCGAACTGGGAGTGGTGATCTCAAGGCACTGCAGCCGGCTCTCCGAGAACGAAGACGTGCGCCCCTACATCCTCGGGTACACCTGCGTGAATGATTTCACCGCTCGCGATCTGCAGAATAAAGACGGCCAATGGGCTCGCGCCAAAGGTTTTGATACCTTCTGCCCGGTCGGCCCCATAGTTGCCGACGGACTCGATCCCTGGGCGGGAGTACAGGTCGAAACGAGGGTGAATGGAGAGGTGCGGCAGTCCGGGAACACCCGCGACTTCATTTTCGCGCTCGACGTGGTCATTCGCTACATCTCCCAGATCATGACCCTCGAACCCGGCGACCTGATCGCCACCGGCACGCCTAAAGGGGTCGCGCCCGTCGTCGCCGGCGACGTGGTCGAGGTTTCAATCCCTGGAATCGGCGTATTGCGTAATCCCGTGGCCGACCGACCCTAGTTACCGACCCTCGTGGTGGAGAACGAAGATCCATGCCAGATTCTCAGCGTGCTTTCGAACTCTTGCAGGCCTGCGACTACGACGGACTGCGCCAGTTTCTACAACAGGACTCCGCTGCTGCTGAGGCTCGCGACGCCAATGGCGTGAGTCTGCTCATGCAGTGCCTCTATCGCGGCCGCCGCGACTTCGCGGAGTTGGTTGCCGACCACAAGCAGGCGCTCGATATTTTCGAAGCCGCGTCGCTCGGCCGACGCGATCGCCTGCAGGAATCCATAGGCACCACGCCCATCAACTCTTACTCGAAAGACGGCTTCACCGCCCTCCACTTTGCCTGCTTCTTGGGCCAGCCCGAAGCCGCGCGGCTGTTGCTCGAAAGTGGAGCGGCGGTCGACGTGGTAGCCGCGCATCCGATGCAGGTCATGCCGTTGCACTCCGCCGCCGCAACTCGCAATCTGGAAGCCGCCCGCCTGCTGCTCGAACACGGAGCTCCAGTGAACGCCCGCCAACAAGCAGGCTGGATTCCCATTCACGCAGCGGCGCAAAACGGAGACCGACCTATGGTCGAACTGTTGCTTCAGCATCACGCCAATCCCAAACTTGCCAATGACGAGGGCAAGACTCCCGCCATGGTCGCCAGAGAAAAAGGCCACGAAGAACTAGCGGCACTGCTGGAAAAGTAACCGTAGCAACCCAAAACGAGCACAGTTCCTCGATCTCAAGTGTCCTGGCAGTTAAGTCCATGATTTTAATAGCTTTCAGATATCACTAGATTCAAGTTACTCATGACTTTCCTGCCTCGAAGCTTGCTTCCCGATCTGTGCATCAAACCGTCTATAATGAGTTGCTGGTTCCTTGGACAAGCCTGATCCAACGGGAAAAGATCAAATTATGTCGACGAAGTTGAAGGTCACTATTGTTGCCAGTTCGCTGGCCATCCTGCTGTTCACCATCGCTGGCGGTTTCGTCAACGTGCGCGCTTCTTCGAACGACGGCGCTTATCGTCAGTTGTCGGTCTACAGCGAGGTCTTGTCCCGCATCCGCTTGGAATATGTTGAAGAGCCCAATATCGCGGGCGTTACGGACGGAGCGTTGCACGGGCTTTTGGAATCGCTCGACGCCAATTCCAGCTACTTGTCGGCGGCCGAATATAAGCGCTACAAGGCCATGAAGTCCGACGGCAAGGCCGGTATCGGCGCCACCGTTTCCAAGCGCTCCGGTTACGCGGCCGTGGTCGCGGTGATTCCCGGAGGCCCGGCGGAGAAGGCCGGGGTCGAGAATTCCGACTTTATCGAATCCATCGAAGGCAAGAGCACTCATGATATGTCGCTGGCTGAGATTCACAGCATGCTGGCCGGTGAGGTCGGGTCTACCATCACCGTGGCGGTGGTACGGCCACGCCGCGCCGAACCCCAGAAGATTGTGATCACTCGCGACCTGGTTACCATCCCGCCCGTCAGCGACAAAATGCTGGCGGATAATGTCGGCTACATCAAGGTCGACGCCTTCCCCGAGGGCAAGTCGCAGGAAATTGCCGGCAAAATTCGCGACCTGCAGAAACAGGGAGCGAAAAAACTCGTACTCGATCTGCGCAATTCCGCCAGTGGCGAGGAATCGGAAGGCGTCGCTACCGCCAATCTTTTCCTGGACCATGGCACCATCACCTACTTGCAGGGGCAGAAGTATCCTCGCCAGGCTTTTAGCGCCGATCCCAGCAAAGACATCACCAAGCTCCCGGTAGCCGTGTTGGTAAATCGCGGCACGGCGGGCCCAGCCGAGATTGTGGCTTCCGCCATCCTGGAGAACGCTCGCGGCGACGTGGTCGGGGATAAGACCTTCGGCGACGGCTCGGTGCAGAAGCTAATCGAGATGCAGGATAATTCGGCCCTCATTCTTTCCGTCGCGAAGTACTATACGCCTGGCGGAAAAGCCATTCAGGACGCGGCCGTCACTCCGAACATCCTGGTCGCTGATGCGGCGGATGACGACGGTGGCTTGCCCGACGAGGAGCAGCAGGCAGCGCCCGGCGAAAAGCCCGGTGACAAAGACAAGAAAGACGAGAAGTCGAGGAATTTGATCGACGACCAGCTGAACAAGGCGCTCGAAGTATTGAAGAACCGGGAATCAAAGGGGTAAGGGTAAGAAGGACAAGGTTTCAGGGTTTTCAAATCCATGATCGCTCGCTTCGGCGGGCGATTTCTTATTGCTCCCTCGCAAATTTGAGGCGCGACAGCCAAGCCTTGACCGTGCACACCATTCTGTCGGATGGGGTCGCTACGGTCAGGCTGCTGCAGGATCCTTGAGCGTAAAGGCTGAAGATCGAACAAACGGCGTAAAGCTGTGCAAACGCCTGGTTGCATCAGTTGACTTCCGGTTTGCCGGGATACAACCAACGAAAGTAACCGTCTGATGTAAAATTCTCCGGCAAATCAAATCCCGCTTCTCAGGAGCGACCGTGAACTACGCCCGCATTACATTGGCCTCTCTCGGGGGTATGGTCGCCTACTTTTTCTATGGCTTTGCCATGTTCGCTGCATGGCCATCCATGAAAACTGAATTCATGAAGTACCCCAACGTCTATCGTCCCAAGGACGAGATGATGAAGGTGATGCCCTATGGCATGATCGCCATCCTCATCGCCATCGTGGTCGTCGCCATTCTCTTCGCAAAAATCTATACGGCTGGTGGCGGCATCGTATCGGGCGTATACCTAGGCGTACTCATCGGCCTTTTCTCCGTCTGCACCTTCGCGATCCACAACTACATCAACCTGAACATCGGCCTGACGCTGACGATCTACCAGTCCATCGCCTACTTCATTCAGTGGGTCATCGTGGGCGCAGTCATCGGCCTCATCTATAAGCCATCATAGATTTGTCTCCAAAACAGAGGAATCAAGAGACGCTTTTGGGAAGTTGCCCGAGGCTAGTTGAAAAAGCAGAAACCGCTTATCCTCAGTTGGCGAAAAATCGTCATTACACTCAAAATCCCCGACCAGGTACAGATTTACGGCGCGGCTGATGCTGCGCCCTTTCACAACGAATTCAAACTGAGCCACCGCGTGAAACTCTGGAACCTCGAAACCTGCCCCTGCGTTAACATTGAACGGTTGACACTCTGAAACCTCGAAGCCTGCACCTTGCTGACCATAAAAATTCGCGGGCGAACCTTCGTCGGAGTCGTTCTGTTCGCTTTGCTCGCCCTGCTCTCCGCCACCGTGGGAGCGGCCGCGGGGCTAATTCTCGTCTACTCGACCGACCTGCCCCAAGTCGAACAACTCGAACGCTACCGTCCCATCTCTGTCACTGAACTTTACGACGTGCATGGTCGAATCATCGGCACTTTTGCTTTGCAGCGCCGCGTCATCGCCGCCTATGACGATTATCCAGAAGTTCTCCGCACTGCGCTGGTCTCGATCGAAGACAAGGACTTTTACTCGCACTCGGGCATCAACCTCTGGCGCATCGTCGGTGCGGCCTATCGCGATATCGAATCCGGCGGCAAAGTGCAGGGAGCATCCACGCTCACCATGCAACTCGCCCGCAATCTGTTTCTCTCTCCCGATCGCTCGTTTTACCGCAAGGTGCAGGAGGCCCTTCTCGCCATCCAAATCGAGCGCCGCTTCACGAAGCCCCAGATTTTCACCCTCTATGCCAACCAGATTTTCCTCGGACACGGCGCCTATGGCTATGAAGCCGCGTCCGAATTCTATTTCAGCAAACCAGCCCGGCAACTGAAACTCGAAGAAGCCGCCCTACTCGCGGGCCTCCCCAAAGCGCCGCAATATTATTCACCCATCAACCACCCCGACCGCGCTCTCAAGCGGCGCAACCTGGTCCTCAACGCCATGCTTGAGGATGGCAAGATCACCGCGGCCCAGGCTGCGGATGCAAAGAGCAAGCCCATGGCGCTCGACCTGCAGAAAGATCCAAATTCCCTGGCGCCGCATTACGTCGACGAAATCCGGCGCTATCTCGAAGCCAAGTATGGCGCCGACCAGGTGCACGAAGGCGGTCTTCGAGTGTTCACATCGCTCGATATGGATCTGCAAAAGGCCGCTCACCAGGCACTGCTTGACGGACTCGCTACCTACGAACGCCGCCACGGTTGGCGCGGCAAACTTCTGAACATCGTTGCCCAGGGCCAAAAACTCGACCAATACGCGGATCCGGATTGGGACGAGGAGCCTGAAGTCAACGGATACCTGCACGCCCTGATCACTCAAGTCTCGCCGAGTGCGGCCGAAGTCCGTTTCGGACACCGCACGGCCACGCTTGCGCCATCCGATATGGCGTGGGTAAGGACGAGTCCAAAGCCGCTCGCAAAAATCAAGCTCCCAGAGATTCTCCAGGTGGGTGACATCGTCTACCTCAAAGTGCTGGCGCTCGATGCCAACGGAAAAGCGCGCGTCAGCCTGGAGCAGGACTCCGGCACCGAAGGGGCGCTGGTCGCCATCGACAATGCCACCGGAGAAATTAAGGCGATGGTCGGCGGCCGTGATTTCAATCTCTCTAAGTTCAACCGCGCCACGCAAGCGCTACGCCAGGTCGGATCATCCTTCAAGCCCTACGTTTATACCGCCGTGATCGATCAGGGCGCCAGCCCCGATGACACGATTGTGGATGCGCCGGTAACTTTTCAAACTGCCTCCGGCCCCTATTCTCCGCACAACTACGATGGCAAGTTTGAGGGCACCATCACTCTCCGGCGCGCTCTTGCCCAGTCCAGAAACATCCCCGCCCTCAAACTGGCTGACCGCGTTGGCATCAAGACGGTGATCGAATACGCGCACCGCTTCGGCATCACCGCGAACATTCCCGCATATCTTCCCGTGGCGCTGGGATCGGCGGAAATCACGCCGCTCGAACAGACTTCCGCCTTCAGTGTGTTTCCGAACGATGGCGTGCGCGTCGCTCCCCGATATATCACCAGGGTGACTGATTACGACGGTCGCATTCTGGAAGAGGATTTCTCCGACATCAAGGACGTTATCAGTGCGCGAACCGCTCGCATCATGACCTCCATGCTGCGGGAAGTGGTGCTTCACGGAACCGCGATCGCGGCCGCCAAAATGCCTTATCCGTTGGCTGGCAAGACGGGCACCACCAACGACTTTACCGACGCTTGGTTCGTGGGCTTTTCTCCCACGCTCACCTGCGGCGTCTGGATCGGCGACGACGAAAAGAGATCCCTGGGCGAAAAAGAGACTGGAGCCCGAGCCGCCCTGCCCATCTGGATGCAGTTCATGACGGTCGCGCTGGCCGGCAAAGATCCCGGCGAATTCCCAGCCGCGCCCGCTCCAGGGAGTACGGCCGTTGCGGAGAAAAAAGTCGATACGCCCGATATCGCGCCCGGCGACAGCGAGTTGCATTAGCAAGGATTGCCCGTTGCCGTGGGCCCTCGTAAGGACGGGCGCCCTCGTCCGTCCAAGCCGAGCGCAAATCGGCAGTGCTGGGTGGTCACCACCACCCTGTGGATTCGCTGTAGACGCAGTCGTCGGCTTTCACTTATCGGTTCAGAAACACCTTCCCCAACAACCGGCCGATCCGCACCATGCGATAGAGAGGAAACAAAGCCTCGGGCAACCGCACCGCAGCAACGTCTCCAAGACTCGGTGTCCAGAGCAACCGCCACGAATATCGCCAGCGGTCGGTCGGCCGCTCGCGCAGTTTCAGGATCAGCCGGAAGTACTCCGTGGATTCGAAATCATAATTCGCTCCGCGTGCCAGGCGCGCCGCGAATTCACTTCCGAGAAGCGCCGCCCGACGATCGGTGGCCATCATTTCTTCCACGGGCTTTGGAAGCTCCGCCTGAAGCACATTCCTCGCCAGCCAGAAACTTACGCCGAGAATTCGAGCGATCCCCAGCCCCCGCGCCCTGGAAAACACGACCGCGTAGTCGATGGTCTGGCTCCGCAAAGTCTCGGCGATATCCGCCACCCAGATGAGCCGCGCCCAAAGGTGTTTGGCAGCATGCAGGCACAACACCAGCAGCGAATCTTCGGGAGACAGGCAAGGCGTTTCCTGCCCCCCGACAACGGCGCCGCCGGACCGCTCCAGCAGTTCTTCAACCGGGAGATCAACCGCATAGAAGTGCGGCAGCAAGGCCCACTGCAGTTCGACGAGGTGCTTTCCCGCCGCACTGTCAAACGAACGCTCGTAACCGTTCCGCAGCCAGATGCGCTCGACCGCGGCGGCAATGTACAGCGCAGGGCAATACCCGATCCCTGCAAGCGCCTGCTTGGCTCGCTCGAAGTTTGCCGGAACAATCAGGAAGTCCAGATCCGAAAAACTCCGCAGCCCAAGATCGCCGTAAACAGACTGTGCCAGCACTGGCCCTTTGTATGGAATCGCGCGCACTTCCCCGCCCTCGAAGTCCTGAAACTGCCGCAGGACACGCGCCAGTTCGGCGGTAAACCACAAGCTCCGCCGCAGGTTTGCTTCATAGGCCGATCGTAGCGCGGACACAATTTCCGGTGGCAATCCGGAACCATGTTCGAGCAGATGGCGCGCCGCCAGCGGCAGCACTCCATGACGCTCAGCCACGCGGAGGAATTCGCTCCAGTCGAGGGTCGAAAGTTCCCAATTGGCAAAGGAAGCGATCCGATCGCGCGTGAGTTCCGCAGTAGCCAAAACACACAGGAGCGCAAATTCCCTCTCGCCTCTTAGCGTGGCGCTCGTCACTTTGGACCGAGGCGAGGGTTCGATCATGGAAGCGGTTTGTTCCATTGCATTGGGGACCGCGCCACGTTCAGCACCTGCCGTAGAGCACTTACTACAACACGGGCTCTCCCTGCCCCGGTCCAGGCATCGTACTGACGAATCCGATTGTTTCTTCGCCTTGGGAGCCCCGCGCCACCCAGGATCAAACGCGATCGCGCATCGCCTCTATAATACAGAGTCTCCGGCGCGCGGGCCGCGGTTCGCTCTTCCCTCTTCGCCATCGTTCGCAGTGTTATGGACCAGGTAATATTCAATTCGGTTGGCAAGATTTTTCGCCATCGACCGGCTCTGTTCAACTGGCTGGGAAAGGAACGCGGCGGAGAAACCATTGCTCTGAAAGGTGTCTCCTTCTCTGCGGCTAAGGCCGAGGTCTTAGTGCTGCTCGGTCCCAACGGCAGCGGAAAAACCACGGCTCTCAAGCTGGTCTCGACTATGCTGCTTCCTGATGCGGGATCGGTATGCGTGGGCGGTTTCGACGCGCGGCGTAATGCCGCCGAAGTGCGGCGACAGGTTGGGATTGCCGTTGCCACCGAGCGGTCTTTCTTCCCTCGTCTCTCGGCTCGCGAGAACCTCGAATTCTTTGCCACTCTCGACGAGGTTCCGCGCAACGAGCGAGCCCTGAGAATTGAAGAAGTTTTCCGCGATACCGGACTCGAGGAGCAATCCGACACGCTGGTCATGAAGTTCTCTAGCGGCATGTATCAGCGTCTGGGGATCGCGCGCGCCCTCGTCAAGCATCCCGGCGTGCTCTTGCTCGACGAACCAACGCGCAGCCTCGACGCTGGCACCACCGCGCACTTCTGGACTACGATTCGGGCTTTGGCCCGGCAGCAGACCACTGTTCTGCTCGCCACCCACAATTTCTCGGAAGCGCTCGCCGTCGCCGATCGACTGCTCCTGCTCCATCGGGGCGAATTGCTCGCCGATCGCCGCGTGCACGGCGAAAGCGCCGACACTCTGCGCGCTTTCTATTTCCGCATGACCGGAGAGACCGATGAGAAGAATTTGTAATTGGTAACTTTGTAGTTCGGTAATTGGGTAAGTTTCAATTTAAATGCCAAAGTAGGAACTTTATGGCACCAGCATCTGTCTGCCCCTTGTGGGATAGAAGGCTGTCCACTCCAGAACAACGGCCCGGCGGAGATCTGGCTTCAAGACTCTACTGAAAGACATAGCCGAATCGGTGGTTAGATTACCCAATTACCCGATTACAAAATTACAAGTTTGCATTCTATGACTTCCACTCTTGACAAACTCCACGCCATCCTGCGGCGCGACCTCCTCACCGCCGTCCGCCACCGCAGCGGCTTTGTCGTGACCCTCGTCGGAGTGTTCATCGAACTGGCGGCATTTTACTTTCTCTCCCGCGCCATCGGTCCCGGCTTTCGGCCCGATGGCGTCGAGTACTTCCCGTTTCTTCTGGTCGGCACCGGCGTCTATACCTTCTTCGTTATGAGCGCGCAAGCCTTCCTCAGCGCCGTGCAAGAGGCGCAGCAAACCGGAACGCTGGAGGTGCTGATGACGACTTCCACCGCTCCAGCCGAACTTCTCATCCTCAGTTCGATTTCTGCCTTTGCCGGGAACCTGATCAATCTTGGGGTCTATCTTCTCGCCGGCGTAGCGATCTTTCGGGCCTCGATGCACGCTAACTTCTTCTCCTGCGTGGCGGTATCGATCTTTTCGCTCGCCATCGCCTTGGCCTTGGGAATTTTCGCCGCCACCCTTCAGGTTGCGCTCCAGAAGGGCTCGGCGCTGCTGTGGCTGCTGGGTTCCGGCCTCTGGTTTCTCAGTGGCACCATGTTTCCCATCCAGACCCTTCCCCGCCCCCTCCTGCTTCTGGCGCGCGCCGTTCCTCTTACGTACGCCATCGATGGGTCACGCCGGGCCCTGCTGGAGGGAAAATCCGTAGTGGAACTGGCCCCGACTCTAGCCACACTCGCCTTGTTTGCCGCGATCCTGCTGCCCCTCGCCCTTGCTGCGCTTTCACTAAGTCTGCGCCGCGCACGCCAGAATGGAACCCTCTCTTTTTATTGAGGATACTAATTCCTGCGCGCGAGTTTTTGGCCCGCGTCGCAGTGACACCGACGAAAGCCCTGTAGTACACTTCCCTTACTCTTATTAGATACTGGGGGATAAGCCAGCTTTTCCATTCGACCTGCTGGCTTGACCGACTTATGAATGAGAATCGGGCTCCTCGCGACAAGCGCCAGCAGCCAGTCACCGCAGGCAAGGAAAAGAAGCGCTACCAGAAGCCGGCATTCCGCTCCGAACGAGTTTTCGAGACGCTCGCTCTTTCTTGCGGCAAGATCAGCGGCACTATTCCCCAATGCCAGTTTTCAAGAAAAACCTCCTGATGCTGGAAGATGTCTCCAATGCACCGGGCTCAAGTTGGAGCGCGGAACGTTCCGCATTGGCGGCAGTAGCCCTCCAAAAAAGCGGCTATCTCCGTCTACGCGTCCACGGCGAAAGCATGCTGCCCGCTATTTGGCCTGGCCATGTCATCGAGATCGCATCTTGTTCCCTCGCAGACGTTCGTCCCGGTGAGATCGTGCTCGCCCAGCGCGACGGCCGCCTGTTTCTACATCGCTTCGTCCGGAGCCGCTTTGACGCCCGCGTTTCCGCCGTCGAATTCCTGCTGCGCGGCGACTCCATGCCGGATTGCGACCCTCCGTTCCCTGCCCATTCCCTTTTGGGTCGATTGGCCACCAGTCCGCAGAAAGTCGATTCGGCGATGCCATCGCCTGCTGGATCGGCCACGAACTTGTCTGGCAAGTTACACTTGAGCAAGACTTGGCTCCAATCGACATGGCTGGGCGCGAAATGCTCTCGCCTCGTCGGAGCTTTCCTCTGTCACTGCAGCTTGGCTCGCCGTGCCCTTCTGAGGTTCCACCGGTATCGACAGGCAGCACTTCCCCCCACTACGGATCTTTGTTCCGAGGCGCCGATCGCATTATGATCGCGGCCGTCCCTAAGATCTCTTGCGTCGAGATTGGAGGGATTCCGATCGCCTTGTCCACCTCCGACGATCGATTCCTCGACCTGCTGCGCCAGCGCTATGAGGGCTTCCTGAGCGCTTCGCCTCCAGAGTTTGAACTACAGTTTGATCTCGCCGATATGGGACCGGTCTCCGACGACGACGTTCGAGTTCGTCGCGACGGCGATGACTGGCTGCTGTCGCGCGGAGATTTCAGCGCCCGCTGGAACGCGCGCACCGGACGCGGCAGCGTCCGGCAAAACACCAATCCCTATTCTCTCGATTCCGTACTGCGCATTCTGCACAGCCTCATCCTGGCCGAGCGCGGCGGATTTCTGCTGCACGCCGCCAGCGCGGTTTGTGAGCGACATGCTTATCTGTTCTCGGGCGTATCGGGCGCAGGCAAAACGACGATGACCCGCCTCGCGCCACCGGACATCACGTTGCTCACTGACGAAATTTCCTATCTGCGCCCGAGCGCGCACGGCTACGCCGCATTCGGCACTCCTTTCGCCGGAGAATTGGCCCGATCTGGCGAGAATTGCAGCGCTCCCATCGCAGCACTTTTCTTCCTGGAGCAGGGTCCGGAGAACCGTATCGATGAACTGCCGCCCGCGGACGCCGTTCGCCGCCTGATGCGTAACATTCTTTTCTTCGCCGAAGATCGGGGCCTCGTGGAAAAACTTCTTGCCACTGCCTGCGATTTTGTCATGCGGGTTCCCATTCGCCGTCTGACGTTCTATCCTGATTCCAGGGTCTGGGACACAGTTCGGAACTTCGACTGCAACTACGAACCTGACTCCACGCGCAACTTCCAGGAGGCGACCGAGCATGCCTGAAAACTGCCTTTACATTGCGCGAAGTTCGGCCATCGCCGCTCGCGCGCTCGCCGGCGAAATGATGGTCATGAACTCGGCCGATTCGACTTTTTTCACCTTGAACGAGGTCGCAACCGCTATCTTCCAGGCGGCCGACGGTCGCACTCCTCTCCGCGAAATTGTCCGCCACCGTATCTGCGACCAATTTGACGTCGATCCCGAACAGGCCCAGACCGACGCTGAACAATTTGTTACCGAGCTTTCCAGCCACGGCATCCTTCTCGTTTCCACCCAGCCCTTCGCTTCGGAGGCCCCCTGATGACAATGAGCCTGATGAGCGAAGTTGGCCAGAAAGCATTTGACCTCGGCATCCCCATCGCCGTGCACCTGGATGTCACCTATCGCTGCAACGAGCGCTGCGTGCATTGTTATCTCGATCATGACGACCACGGCGAAATGACGACCGCCGAAATCAAGGACGTGCTCGATCAACTGGCCGAGGCCGGAGTCTTTTTTCTCACCTTCAGCGGCGGCGAGGTTTTTCTGCGCCGCGACTTTTTTGAACTCCTCGAATACTCCCGCCGCCTCATGTTCAACGTGAAGATCAAGACCAACGCGGTCATGATTCACGAAGCCGAAGCACGCAGAATTCGCGACTTGGGCGTGGATACGATTCAGATCAGCGTCTACTCGCATCGTCCCGAAGTGCATGACGCCATCACCAAATTGCCCCACTCGCTGGAGCGCACCATCACCGCTATTCGCTTTCTCCGGCAGCAGGGCCTGCGCGTCACCATCGCCAACGTGCTGATGACGATCAATTCTTCCGATCAGAATGGAGTGCAGGAACTGGCCGCCGAACTGGGCGCGCATTACACGCTCGACCCCACTATCACGCCCATGATGGATGGCGATACTTCCGTGCTGGCGCTGCGCGTTCCCGGAGAAGAACTTCCAGGGATTTTCAGTAATCCTGCACTCGTCGGCAACCAGGAAGAATTCTGCGCTCCCCCCAAGCCGCCGTCGGAGGAGGATCTGGAAGGTTACTCCTGCAGCGCGGGTCATTCCTTCTGCTACATCTCGCCCTATGGCGACGTCTTTCCCTGCGTGCAGTTTCCGCTGCCCACGGGCAATGTTCGCCAGCAGAAGTTCCTGGATATCTGGAAGTTTTCCCCAGCGATGAAAGAGGTTCGCTCCATCCAGGCGAAAGATCTCACCGTGTGCTCGTCCTGCTCCCACGTCGGCAGTTGCTCGCGTTGCCCCGGCTTGGCCTACGTGGAAGGCAATATGCGCGGCCCATCCACCGCCGATTGTGAAAAATCGTTCTACCGGACCGGCGTTCCCACCGCCAACATGCTGCGGCAGGGTCTGACCAGACCACGCGCCTTGTCCGGCAATTCCGCCGCGCTCATCCAGATTCAGCCGGTGCCGATTCAGACAGTCCAGATTCAGTCGGCCCAGATTCAGCCTGTTTCCGTCCCCACATGCTGAACCAGGGGAGCGAGCGACGAGGCGTCATCGGCAACGCTACAGCGCATTCGCTGCATTCTGGCTGCGCTTGAGATCAATCACCGCTTCCAGGCTCGCCAACTGCTCCAGAATGCGCTGCAGTGAGGCGCGCACCTCGTGGGTCGCTTCTGTAAACTTCAGCGCCGCTCCAATGCCCATATCCATACGCACCACTTCGCTTTCAATCGATACATTGGTGTGTTCGTGCGAGAACTTGAGTTTTAACTTCGCTCCCGGTAACAGAAGCCCCCGCATCTCGACGTAGCAACCGCCCAGGCTCAGATTAGTCACAATGCCCATACGCGCCGGCTCGATGCCAACCCCAGAGACTTCTGCGGTCAACCGCCCGCGCACCCGCGGATACAAGCGCCGATTCTTCGGACTCGACTGGCTCCGTTTCTGCAGGTACATGCGCTTGTCGGCTTCCGATAGAATCTTCTCGGCATCCATCCCGTCCTCGGGATACACGGCCTTGCCGACGCTGAGCGATAGAATATCTTCGTTGCAGATCGCTCTTCCCGCTTGTTGCGCGAGATCCCGCATCTGTTCCGCCTTCCGGGCGGTAGCTTCGGCGGTGAGTCCGGGAGCAATGACCACAAATTCGTCGCCGCCCATGCGCGCAACGTAGTCATACTCGCGGCTCGTTTCCTTCAATGAGTGCGCGAACAACTGCAACACGCGGTTCCCTTCCAGGTGCCCGAAACGATCGTTGATCTGCTTGAAGCCGTCCAGGTCCGTTACCATCACGGTCAGGGTGGTGTTGTCGCGCTTGCAGCGCGCCAGTTCACGGTCGAGTTGCAAAAAGAGCGAGCGCGCGTTGGGTAACCCGGTAAGGTAATCGGTAATTGCCGAACTCTCCGCTTGCTCGAACTTCATCGCATTCTCGATGGCCAGCGCCATCTTGGAACTTACCGCCAGCAGAATCCGCAGGTGGTCGGAAGTGAAAAAGTCCTTTTCCGCATGGTACAAAGCAACCACGCCGACCACGCCCCGCAACCCCTCCAGCGGAACCGCGAGCGCCGATGTCAGCGTGCTGTACTTCGAAGCATCGTTCAGATAGCCGGGCTCGACCGAGGGATTGCCGTTCAGAATCGGCTTGAGATTCTGCGCCACCCATCCCGAAAGACCCTGTCCAATCGGAATACGCAACGAGGCAAACAGCCGGAAGTTATCTCCATTCACATATTCCGGCACCAGTTCGTCGCCGTGCCGAACGTAAATGGCAATCGCGTCGTAGGGCATCGCCCGGCGCAGTTTCACCGCAAATACGGACAGCGTTTCGCCCAGACTGAGCGAAGCTCCCAGATCCTGGCTGAGTTCAAACAGCGTCTGCGCTTCCTGGCGGGCGGCGGCAATCGAACTCAAAAAGCTGCCTTCCGGCAATTTGCGCTGGCCTTGCCCCTGGAACCCGGCGTTCGGCTTGATGGCAGGCTCGGCATTTTCGTCCTGTTCGTTGTCCTTGGTTTCGACTTCCGTGGATAATTTGTGCTTACCGAGATTGTCCGTGCGCTGGTGAACCAATTGCTCCAGTTCCACATATTTCCGTTCCAGCACCCGGACCACGTCCGGATCAAAAGACTTGCCCGATTCATCCACCAGACGGGCCATCGCGTCATGCAGTGGCAGCGCCTTGCGATACTGGCGATCCGAAGCCAGCGCATCGAGAAAATCCACCGCCGCCAGAATTCGCGCCCCGATCGGAATCTCGGTTCCGCGCAACCCCATGGGATAGCCCGTGCCATCGAACTTTTCGTGATGGGCTCGTACGATCGGCACCACCGGATACGGAAAGCGCACCCGCTCCAGGATTTCCGCTCCCACCAGCGGATGAATCTTCATCTTCTCGAATTCTTCCGGCGTCAGGCGCCCCGGTTTCGAAATGATGTGCTCGGGAATGGCCAGCTTGCCAATATCATGAAGCAAGGCCGCTGCCTGCAGCGCCTCCATGCCTTCGCGGTCGACATTGAGTTCCTTGGCAACCTCGACGGCGTACACTCGAACCCTCTGCAGATGGTCGTGCGTCGTCTGATCCTTGGCTTCGATCGCGAGCGCCAGCGCCTCGATGGTGCGCATATGCAGATCGGCCATCTCTTCCACGTGCCGCTTTTCGTCTTCCAGTTTGCCCAGGTACAGGCGGTAAGAACGGTAGATCAGATAGACCACCGGGAGCGTCAGCAACGAAGTCTCCCAGTCGGTGAACCGATGCAGCCAGCTGAAGATACCGGCTACACCCGCGCCCACCAGGTAGTACGGGAAACTCCAGAAGTAGCATTCCGCCCAGATTTTTCGCAGCGGTCGGCGCTCGGTTAAAGAGATGACCGCAGCCACCGGGAGCGTGTTGGCGACGAAGTAGATGCTAGCTGCCAGAAATAGCATCGCCGAAGGGTTGGCCAGCGCGGTGTGCGACAACAGGTAATAATACGTGGCAAAAGTCCCGGCGATGGCCAGCGCCGTGGAACAGACATTGAAGACAACTTGATGCGGAATGGGAAGCTCGCGCCGGTCGAAGCACTGCACCACGACCGCCGCGCATCCGAGCGCCATGGTTTCCGACAAACTTAGTTCCAGCACCCCCAGCAGCACGAACAGAAAGTTCACCGACATCGTCCCGGTAATTCCAGGCAGGTTCACTTTGAGCCGCGAGGCTACCAGCGCAATCGCAAGATAGCACGCAAACTTAATCGGATTTGCGCTCCGATCATGGAAGATGGAATATGCCAGAACGGCCGTCCCGCAGAGTGCCACCACGGCGATAAATAGCCGCGGTGCAACGCTCATGTCCCTCCAGAACTGGGGGCGAGTCTTCATGCTTGACGAACTCCTGCCCGGGAAGCCGGGTACGCAATTCAATCGGGGAAAGACACGGGTACACTCATTGATAACAGGCGCCGGACGAGCATGAAAGCGTTCAGATATTGGACAGTAAACTTCCGTAACCGGCGCCAGTGGCCCTGGGCCGGGGGTTGGCATTCGGGCCTCGCCAAGGGACTCCCGGTATGGAGTGATGGGCGTCTCTGCCCGTCTCCCCCATACACCCGGGTGGGGACCCCCCGGTGCTCTACACGGTCATCAGAAGTGAAACCCAAGTTGCATCGTCAGCGCCCGCGGCGTCACATAGTGCGTCCCGCTGAAGGTGGAGAGGAAGTTGTACAACGCCAGTTTGTTGGTCACATTGATGGCGGTAAGGGTCAAACTCCACTTATAGTGATCGCCTTTGAACAGGTTATCGTCGCCTACCGAGACATCGAACAGGTTGCGCGGCGCGATGCGCGGGGGATTATGATCGTCGTTTTCAGTTCCTGGCGCGGGCACTTTGATCAGGCCGGATCCGAACTGCGCGGTGGGGCAGGTGGAGGGCAGCGCGCCGGTGGGAGTCGCGTGCTGCGATCCGCAGTAAAAGCCTGCCTCGAATTCCTGATCGGCACTCAAAGGATTTCCGAACACATCCCGCAGAAACACTGCCGGCTGTCCGCTGACCGTCGTGGTGGACTGCGGGCAATCGCTCTGCGGACTATTGAACTGCGGCCCACCGTAACAGGGCGCGTTGCCGGCCACCAAGCCGCTGTCATATCTCCAGTTGAAGCCGAACCACGGGCCCTGCTTCCAAGGCTGGTATTGCAAGTGCATTGTCTGGTTGAACTTCTCGTCATGGTCGATCCGGAACGGGAGTCCTGCCCCGGTCGAAACGGTTGCTCCCGCTCCTCCGATCTGGGGTTGGAAGAAACGCGCCGCCACGCTGGAGAAGACCAGTTGCGCCGAAAAGCCGTGCAGGTTGGGCACGCTCACGCGGCCCGCATATCCCGGAATCTTAGCGTTGTGCCATTCGATGGGAAACGTGATCGGAGTATTGCCGAGCACGCTGAAATCGTAGCCATTATGCGTGTATTTCGTAATCCACTCGCCCGAAAAAACCAGGTACCGCCCAAAGGCCTGCTCGATACCGGCGTGGATCTCGTTGCGAAAGCCCGGACTTAACGCGCCACTCGACAGACCACTGCAAGCCAGCAACGGAGCCAACACTGGATTGCCACACCCTATGCTGGAAAGGATCAGATTTTCGTTGAACGGCGATTCCAGTGTCCGCGCGTAGGAAACGCGCAGGATCGTGCTCGTCTTCTTAACGTTGTAGGAGATCCCGACCCGAGGCTCCGCCTGGCGCGCGATCGTCAGACCGTTGTAGAAATCACCGCGCATACCCAAATTCAACGACCAGTGCCCAACGCTGACTACGTCTCGAACATAGAGAGCGAACTCCTTCACATCCGTGTGGCCGCTGAAGTTGTAGTAACTCCCCCCGCGAGTCAAGTCGTAGGGCGCCAGGGTCGGGTTGAAATAAGGATAGAAGGCGGACCCGGGTGCGTTCGAAGGAACATTCGGCTCGGGGGCGACATTCGCCTGCAACAATCCGGTATTGCCGGGACATTGCGCCGAAGTGTATCCAGGCGCCGGCACCCACTGCTGCTGATCGGCCGCAAAAGTGATGCAGGGTGCGTTGTAGGCTGGATCGACGATCCCGATCGCATCGTTTTCGTTGAGAAAAGTCTGTTCGTACGTGGCTCCAGCCTTGATGTTATTCATCCCCTTTACGTACGAGATGTCGGACCGAATCCCGGTGTTCGTAAGAATCCGGTTCTGTCCCACCGACTGCCGCTGCAGACTCGGTGGTCCAAGATCCGCGAACGGGTCGTTGCTTGGGTAATAGTTGTAATCATCCCGGCGCACGAACGCTCCCAGGGTAAACACCGCGTTGGTACTCGCCAGATGAGTCCACGACGGGGCGATGTTAAAAGTCCCGATCTTGGAACGTTGATCGGTCGCTCCCACAGTCTCTCCGTTGGGAGCCACACCGCCATAATTTTCCGCCGCCGGAAGGATGCCATCCAAGCCATTCCAGGCAGCCGCGTTTTGCGCGTCCAGCGAATTCGGCGTCTGGAACCAGCTCCGGCTGTAGCTGAAGTTCAGATGAATTGAGTCCGCGCCCGAGAGTTGGAAATCAACCCGGTCGAACAGGTTCTGTTCGTTCCCTCGGTCGTGCATCACCGCAAACTCCGGCGCGTCCAGAAAACGGCCGGTATTCAAACCGCCCACGGAAATGAAGTTCCCCCAGTTCTTGCCGCCATAGGCGACATCGGCAGCCCCAGTCGATGACCCGAACGATCCGTAGGAAGCACTGACACTGCCGTGGGGCGTAGTTACGCCCTGACCGGAGCGCGTCGTCGCGACAATCACGACGCTCGTCTTACCGCCATATTCAGCGGGCGGCGCGCCCGAAATGACCTCCATGGATTGAATGGAATCGACCGAAATCTGGTTCGAAAACGTCTTACTATGCTGGTCCGTATCGGGCTGGTCGTCGATGTTGAATGAATTCTCGGCATGATCGCCGAGCCCGTGGAGTTGCCCGTTGGAGTCGGAAGCAATCCCCGGCGTTTCGGCGCCCACCAGCGAACTCATGGATGAGGACGCGCTCCCTAATGGAACTTTGTCGAACAGTTCCTTGTCGATGTCGGAATGAAAGGTAGGATCGTTCTCCACCAGGTCCCCCGCCGCCTCGACCGAGACCGTGGTCGAAGAAACAGAAACTTGAAGATTGATTTGAACCGTCTCGGGCACCACCGAACGAATCTCTACGTCCTGCATATATGCAGCGAACCCCGTGGCCGTCACCGTGAGGTGATACGGATTGAAAGGCACATTCGAGAAGATGAAATTACCCTTGCCGTCGGTGGTCGTTGTCCGGTCGTAACCGCTAACCGCGTTGTGAATCTCAACGCTAGCCTTTGCCACCACTGCGCCCGAAGGATCAAGCACGCTGCCGCTGATCGTGCCCGAACTGGCGCTTGACTGCGCCTTCGCCGACCCAAGGCTTAATGCGAAAGCCACCGCCGCCATGGCTGCGGCCTCCCAACTCCGATTAAACAAATACATGACTCCTCCAAATGAAAAGTTCTAGAGCGAATTCGATCGCAAAAACCCGATCGAGTATCGCGGTCTCGTGAGATGCCTGCTGAATTGGCTTGAGATCAGAACGACGGAGAAGTCTGTGGTGGAGGACGGATAAACTGGGTAGCGGCGGGACGGAAAATCAGAGTAATTTCTGCAACCGGAATCGCCAGCGCGGCCGTAGCCAATACTGGCGCGGATACGACCGTTTGCGTTTTGACTCCCGCATGGGCGGTCGCGCAAATCGTGCACGTGTGATGGGATGTGGTCGAGTTCTCAGGATGGGAGTGCGTCGCCTGCAACGTCCCCATGACGCACACCAGGGCGATCGAGAGCAGGCACACAGCTCTGACAAATCCGCCCCGATTTCCCAAGACCCTCAACATGAAATCCCCAAGTCGCTGCTTAGCCCCATTTTACCGTTAGATGGTGATTTAAGGAAACGCGGCGTAAAAAAGATCTTCCCTCCGCAGCCCGGTAGAACAGGACCTGCCCGTGTTGCAAATGCTTGCCTAGGCATCCATCGAGCAGGGGCCTTCCCCTGTGGTCGGCTCTGCCCTCCCCGGTAAAGATTCTTGCAATCCGGATTAGAATGTTCGCTATGCCCATCGCGGAACGAACCGCTGCGCCAACGCCCTCCACCGCGCTCGACCTGGATTGGGTCCGCGCCCAGTTCCCGGCACTCGCACAGTCCGTCGATGGCCGTCCCGCGGTCTTTCTGGATGGCCCCGGTGGCACGCAGGTGCCGCAGCGCGTGATTGACGCCATCGCGGATTATCTGGCGCGCAACAACGCCAACACGGGCGGCGCCTACCTCACCAGTCGCAACACCGACGGCATGATCGCGGAAGCGCGTTCGGCGATGGCCGACTTTCTCAATTGCGATGCCGACGAGATCGTCTTCGGCCCGAACATGACCACGCTGACTTTCGCCTTGAGCCGCGCCCTTGGACGCGAATTCGGTCCCGGCGACGAAATCGTGCTCACGCTGCTCGATCACGACGCGAACTTCTCCCCGTGGAAGGCGCTGGAAGAAAAAGGCGTCACGATCCGCACCGTGAAGCTCAACGAAAACGATTGCACGCTCGACATGCAGGATCTGGCGCGGAAGATTGGCGCTCGCACGCGACTGGTCGCAGTCGGCTATGCCTCGAACGCTGTAGGAACGATCAACAACGTCGCCGAAGTCGTTCGCCTGGCGCGGCAAGCCGGAGCGCTCAGTTACATCGATGCCGTTCACTACGCTCCCCACGGGCCCATTGACGTGCGCGCCCTCGACTGCGATTTTCTGGTTTCCTCAACCTACAAATTCTTCGGTCCCCACATGGGCGTTCTCTACGGCAAGCGTGAGCACTTGAAGCAGTTGAACCCCTATAAAGTCCGGCCCAGCAGCAACAGCGTTCCGAACCGCTGGGAGTGGGGAACGTCGAACCACGAATGCATTGCCGGAATCAAAGCCTGCGTCGACTATTGGCAAGAGTTGGGCCAGCGCGCGCAACCCGCGGCCAAAACCCCACGCGCCACCATCCTGGCCGCTCACGAAGCGATTCACCGGCACGAGCGCAACCTGATGGAGAAGATGATCGCAGGCTTACTGGCAATTCCGGGATTGAAGCTCTACGGGATCAGCGACCCGCGCCGCTTCGAACATCGCTGTGCCACGTTCGCCGTCCGCACCGCCGGCCACCCACCGCTGGAACTGGCAACCAAGCTCGGCGAGCGCGGATTTTTCACCTGGGACGGCAACTACTATGCGCTCAACCTTACCGAGCAGTTAGGCGTTGAGCGCATGGGAGGCTTCCTGCGCATCGGACTGGTGCATTACAACACGATGAAAGAAGTGGAACGACTGCTCGAGGCGCTGCGGGAAATTGTGAGTTGACCTCACGAAGGCGCCCGTACCTTTCACGCTTGGACAGCTCGCCCACGGCGGTCCAGTCAGGCGCAGCCCGGCAACGCTAGCGGCGCAATTCTTCCACCCCATCCCCGCGTCCGACAATCGCCAGCTTTGCCAGCCCGATAAAGAGGCCATGTTCAACGATGCCGGGAATATTGCTCAACAGCACAGCCAGCGCGGGTGGATTGTCGATCCTTCCAAAGCTGCAATCAAGAATCTGATTGCCGTTGTCGGTGATAAAGAGACTGCCGTCGGGCCTCATGCGCAATCTTGGCGAAGCGCCGAGCGACACGATTTTTTTCTCAATCAAGGTTCGCGCAAACGGGATCACTTCCACCGGCAGGGGAAATTTTCCCAGCCCGGGAACCACCTTGCCCGAGTCCGCCACCACCACCATCTTTTTCGATGCCGAAGCCACGACCTTCTCGCGCAGCAACGCTCCGCCGCCGCCTTTAATCAGATTCAGGTTAGGGTCAACTTCATCCGCACCATCGATGGTGATGTCGATTTCCGGATTTTCGTCGAGCGTGGTTAGCGGAATGCCCACCGTACGCGCCAAGTCGCCCGTCTGAACGGAGGTCGGTATCCCGATAATCTTCAATCCCGCTTGCACGCGCTCGCCCAGGGCAATCACCGCGAAATAGGCGGTTGATCCCGTGCCTAATCCCACGATCTCGCCATCGCTGACCAGCTTTGCGGCGGCGCGGCCCGCCGCTTCCTTTTCCTGGGAATGAGCTCCCTGTGAATGAGTCATGATTTGTTCCGCCATTATTCCACAGCCTTCTCCACCAGCGCAGCGATTCCGTCGATGTTTATTGAATAAGTCCGCTGAAGATTCGTGCCGCTCTTGCCGGGTGGGCCGCTGCGCCCTCCCACGAAACTTAATTCAAAATCATCTTTCCAAGAATTTCTTTGAGCAGCTTGGCGGCAACCGCGGCGGTCATCTGGGTATTGTCTTGTGCGGGATTGTACTCCACGATATCAGCCCCAGCGATTTTCCCGGTGATGGCCTGAATATGCGCGATCGCTTCCCGCACCGACAATCCTCCCGGCTCGCGGTGCGAAATGCCGGGTGCATAAGCGGGATCGAGCGCGTCCAAGTCGAACGAAATGTAGATGGGTCCATCGACCTTCATCCGGTCGAGCGCCGGCAAGTGGCGCATTTCGATAACTTCGACGCCGAACTTCTGGGCTTGCTCGCGCTGATGTCCCGTCATGGTTCGAATGCCTACCTGGATCAGTCGCTTGGCCGCGCCTTCTTCCATGATGCGGGCAAAGGGGCAAGCATGCGACAAACGGTTGCCTTCCAGTTCGTCGTAAAGATCGGGATGGGCGTCAAAGTGGATAATCGTCAAGCCGCGGACATGCTTGCCAAAAGCCCGCACGATGGGCAGCGTAATCGAGTGGTCCCCGCCAAGGCAGAGCGGGCGCAGGCCATGGTCCAGCAATTCGCCAACCTTGGCCTCAATCGCCGGAAAAGTCTCCTGAAACGTGAATTTCAGATCGCCGGCATCGCAATACGCACCCTCGGCGCCCAGGTCGACACCAGTTTCCGTCCACAAATTTGACGAAATGGAATGAAGGGCTACACGAATGATCGGCGGCGCTCCCGCCGCCCCGCGCAACCACGAAGAATTGGCGTCAAAGGGAACGCCGAGAATTACCGGTGTTCCGGGCTTGGCAGCCTCTGGACGAAGAGTCATGGCTTTATGCCTCTAGTGCAAAATTATTCGCTCCCAGCCCGTCCCGCTGTGACCGCCGACACAGCCTCTTGCTAGTGGCATTCCTTCTCCCGCGCGAATCGATCCCACCGAGCCTGTCATCAGTTATTCTAAAGACAACTCATTATGGCTACTTCAACTCGAAATCCTCGTAGGGGCGCCGCTCCTGCAACCAATCAGACCATCGCCGAAAACAACGAGCGGGAACGTGTCTTTGGCCTGTTTCGACAGTTTGGATACCTGGAGGCCGAACTGAACCCGCTCGGCTTGCTGCCCCCGCAGCCCCATCCTGACCTTGAGATCGACAACGAATGGGCTCGCGAAGCGCGTCGCATCTATTGCGGCAGCGTGGGCGCCGAGTTCATGCACATCGCCGACCCGGAACGACGCCGCTGGATCCAGCGCCAACTCGAAGACCTCATCCAGCCAGAATCGTCCGCAGTGATTGCAAACCATGAACGTGCCCTCGACTTGCTGATGCGCGCCGACTTGTTTGAACAGACGCTGCAACAGCGCTACCTGGGTAACAAACGGTTCTCGCTCGAAGGCAACACTTCCCTGTTGCCCGCGATGGATGAGGTTCTGGATGTAGCTGGCGAGCACGGCGCCATCGAGTTGGTCATGGGTATGAGCCATCGTGGCCGCTTGAACGTCATTATTCATCTTGCCAAGCGCCCTCCTGAGCAGGTGTTTGCCGAATTTGAGGATGTCGATCCCCGCAGCGTTTTGGGTTCGGGCGACGTGAAGTATCACACCGGCGCCACCGGCGAGTACCTCACCCGGAGCGGCAACAAAATTCATATCCATCTCGCCTCCAATCCCAGTCACCTCGAGGCCGTCGATCCGGTGACGGTGGGACGCACCCGCGCCAAGCAGGATCGCGCCGGCGAAGGCGGAAAAGCGAAGTACCTTCCCGTACTGGTGCACGGCGACGCCGCCTTCGCAGGACAAGGCATTACGGCGGAGACGCTGAACTACGCCGACCTCGGCGGCTTCACCGTCGGCGGCACCATTCACATCATCGTCAACAACCTGATCGGATTCACGACCAATGCCCGCGAAGAGCACTCCTCCCGCTTCTCCGCGCAACTGGCGCGGCGGCAGGCGATTCCCATCTTTCACGTCAATGGTGAAGATGTGGACGCCGTAATGCGAATCGCGCGCATCGCCACCGAGTACCGGTACAAGTTCGGCACCGACGTGGTCGTCGACCTGATCGGCTACCGGCGCCACGGGCACAGCGAGGTCGATGATCCTACGGTGACCCAGCCGCTGATGTACAAGGCCATCAAAGAACATCCGCCGCTCTATCAGATTTACGCGAAGCTCATCGGAGTTGAAAATGTCGCCCAGCGATTCGCGGCCATCAAGAGCGAATATGAGGCCGCCCAGAAGAGCGCGACCCAGTTCACCAAGAAGCAACTCATGCGCGATCTGCCGTCTTACTGGGACAACTATTTTGGAGGCCGCTATAAACCCGATTACGAGCGGCCCACGGGCATCGCGCGCGAAGAGTTGCTCGAACTCACCGAACGTTTGACCACGTATCCAGAGGGTTTTCACATCCACCCTAAAGTGAAGAAGTTGCTGGAGCAGCGCCACGAAATGGGCACCGGGCAGAAGCCTGTCGACTACGGCATGGCTGAAGCGTTGGCCTTCGCCAGCCTGGTCAAGCAGGGAATTCCCGTGCGCCTCAGCGGTCAAGACGCGCGCCGCGCCACCTTCAATCAGCGCCACTCCGTGCTCCTCGATATCGAGGACGAAACGGAATACGTTCCACTGCGCCACATCGCCCCAGGCCAGGCGGCGTGCGATATCTACAACTCCACGCTTTCCGAAGCCGGCGTCATGGGATTCGAATACGGCTACAGCCGCGATTATCCCGAAGCCCTGGTTTTGTGGGAAGCCCAGTTTGGCGATTTTGCCAACGTGGCGCAGGCCGTGATTGATCAGTTTGTCTGCGCCGGCGAGGATAAGTGGAACCTGCTGTCAGGCCTGGTGCTGTTGCTGCCACACGGCTATGAAGGCCAGGGTCCGGAGCATTCCAGCGCGCGCATCGAGCGCTTTTTGCAACTGGCGGCGCGCGACAACATCCAGATCTGCCAACCTTCGAATGCTGCCCAGTATTTTCATCTGTTGCGGCGGCAGGCGCTGCGCCAGTGGAGGAAGCCGCTGGTCGCGTTCTCGCCCAAAAGCATGCTGCGCCATCCCGATGCCCTGTCTCCACTCGAAGATCTGACGCACCAGCGGTTCTTACCGGTCATCCCCGACACCGAAGCGCAGAACGCCAAGCGCATTCTGATCTGCACCGGAAAGATTGGACACGAACTCCGTACCGAGCGCCAGAAGCGGCAGGACTTCAGCGCCGCTATCGTCTTCCTCGAGCAGATGTACCCGTTCCCGGAGGCGGAACTGACTGCCGAGATCGAGCGCCACAGTTCAGCCCGGGATATTGTCTGGGTGCAGGAGGAGCCGGCCAATATGGGCGCTCTCTCCTATATGCTGCCGCGCCTGAAGCATATCGCCAATGATCGGCCCGTGCATTCCGTGAAACGCTCGGCGAGTGCAAGCCCGGCTACCGGTTCGGCAAAAGCGCACGAGGTTGAACAGAAGACATTATTGGCGCTGGCATTCACCACGTTGGACTGAAACGTTCGTGGCGTTCAGGATCGTTGCGGCTGGGTGAAACAACACGGTAGATACGGCGCAAGTGCCCCGTCTCTACCGCGAGAAATCCTGGCTTGCATCTGGTTTAGGGCCAGCGCTTAGCCGCATCTTCCCAGCCCGCAACGCGTGCCGGAGCGGGAGCCGCTTGCGCCGCTACCACGGGTGGAATCCGAACCGGCTGCGGTGGCGCGGAAGCCGCTAAACTCGGCTTGGGCGCTTCCGCCATCGACTCTTTTTCTTCGGAAAGCAGCGGAGCGGCGACGCGCAGGGCTTCAACTTCTTTCTCCAACCGCGTCAGTTCCAGTTCTTTTTGCCGCAAAACTTCGTACACATTTTTCATTGCCTGGGCACCTTTTTATGTTGTCACAAGGATTAAGCGCAGACTATGGCTTCCCTCGCCGACTTGTCAAGGAAAACGGCATCCACCGGTGCAAGAGTAGTTATCGGACCTCATCGAAATACCGCAACCGCAACCACGATACCCACCAGCAGGATAACGATCGCCAATAGATTGGCGTGCCTCGCCAGCCACGATTCGGTTGCGGGCTTGGCCAGAAAGGCCGGGACAAATTCCTCTGGCGACGGACCATCGGAGGTCGCGCCCTGCCCCGGCTCGCCCGGCGTGAACTCCCGATGTTCCCGCTCGCGCTGCTTCGTATCGAAATCCTTCTTCTCGGCGTCCTTCTTCTCACGGTCCCTTTTCTCACAATCCAGGCAAAGCGTTCTTCCTGCTGAAACAGGAAAACCGCAGACTTCACACTTCTGCACGCGGCGCATCGCCTCTGGAACCGAAGCAACTGCGAGCGGCGTTGGCGATAATTCGGCAGCGATCGTGGGCTCCGGCGAAGCAGCGAGAGGCTCGGCAGGAACGCTGAACTCGGCCATGCTTTCATTCGCCGCAACCTCCGCAGCCTCTGGCGTCCCGCTCGCCACGGCAGCTTCCGCAAGCATTTCCGGGGCTGGTTCGAGTTCTGCAGCCGGTTCGGACCGCGGCCGCCGCTCCGCCAGATCGAGAGCCGTCAAGGTGAGGTCCGCCATCCTCTCCAGCGCAATCAAATCGCGTTCTTCAAAAGCGTAGGGATGATCGGAAAACAACTCGAACAATCCCCGCACCTCACCGTCCTGCCGCAACAATGGCAACACCACAATCGAGGCAATCCCCAGAGCCCGGCAGGTTTCCAGATTCACGCGCGGATCGGTCTCGGCGTTGTTGCAGCGCAGTAATTGCCGGCGGGTAATGCTTTCGCCCGTTAGTCCGGAACGAACCTGCAGGCGCGCTCCGACCGCCGGCGCGCAAGAGCCCGCACTGGCCCGGCAAACCATTTCGTCACCATGGGGCAGAGCCAGGGCAGTGCCGGTTGCCCCCGTGATGTACTGAGCACGTTCCACCAGCAACTGCAGGGCAGACTCCAACTCCGATTCTTCCAGCGCGCCCGCGATGGCGTTGCTGGACGGAAACCGATCGTCGGGATGGGAGGACCCCTGCATGCAATCGTCGTTCAAGCCACAATCTTCAAACCACAGTCTTCAAGCCATCGTCTTCAAGCCATGGTCCGGGAGACACCCAAAGATTACACCGAAAGGCTAGACCGAGTCTCGCAACGGAGACTCCGACTGTCAAGAGGTTGGACTGTTGAACGCACCCTGGAGAGCTCGGTGGCGCTTGCTATTCGATCAAAGCCCGCCGGCGCTAATAATTCTTCAAATTATCAGCCACGGCGTCCGTGGTCAGCGGCTGCGGAGGGTGGGACAAGTGGAATCACTTGGTCGGCTTGGATCCGAGCAAAGCGCGGGTGCGTTGAAGCCTACTGCGCCTTTTCGTCCTTGTGTCGCAGCCATTCGATGAACATCTGTTCTTTGGGTTTGTCGTACGCCATGAGCAGATGGCGAATGCTGCGCCCACTGACAAAGTGGCAAACTTCTTCCGCCAGATTCTTGGCATGATCGCCGGCGCGTTCAAGAGATTGCGTCATGAAAATGATCTGCAGGCTGGAGTGATGCGCCACGTTCTCCGGATTCTCAATGTGGCGCAGGAAGATAATATTGCGCAGCCGGTCCATTTCCGCATCGGCCCGCAATACGTCAATCGCCTTCTTGACGTCGCGTTGTGAAAAAGACTGGCCCACGTCGGCCAGCATTTTTTCCAGAACCGTCGCCATCTGGGTCAAGTCGCGCGCATCCTGCGCATCGATCCGCCCTCCCGCAGCTTGCGCGCTCGTGGCAAAACTCAAAAGCAGGTCCCCGATCCGTTCCAGCCCGATCATTACCTTCATGCACGCCAGCAGTTGCCGCGTCTCGGCCTCCGGAACCCGGGTGATGGTCGAGGTCACACCGGTGTCCACTTCCACATCAATGGCGTCGAGTTCCTTTTCGCACTGCCGTATGGCGTTCAGACGAGACATCGATCCCGTGGCAATTCCCTCGGCCGCAATGGCCGCCGCCTCGCGTGCAAGTTCACATGCCTCTACCGTCCGCTGCACCAGGATCGAGTGCGAAGGATCCGGCGAAGTCGTTTTTATGCTGGCCGTGCTCATACCCATACCACCCTGCTGCGTTTGGAGTGCCGCCTATACACACACTCCCTTCAAAAGCATACTCCCAAGCTGCCCTGCGCTGGTTACAAGCCGGTGAATTTTCATTGCCTAGCCAACCTGATCTGGCTCCAACAACAAAATCGCCGGGCCGCTGCGGGCTTGGAGACGCCGCTCTGCCCGCCTCACTCCCGTCTCTCCGCCCTGTACGCCTCTTTCGCTTCTGGGTTACTATGGCAACCTCAGATCAACCCATATATTTACTTTCCGCCCTATGCCCTGGAGGGTTTGGCTTCGATGAAAAGCACTTTCACAATTTCCCCTGCGATCCTCTTGCTGACCCTGGCCGTTGCGGCGCCGAGTCCCACCATTCCAGGTCCGCCCGCCACGCCCAAACGCCCAGTCACTGACGTGTACCACGGCGTCAAGGTCACAGATGATTACCGCTGGCTTGAGAACTCAGACGACCCCGCCGTGAAACTGTGGAGTGCCGGCCAGAACGCCCGCACTCGTGAATATCTCGACCACCTGCCCGCGCGCCCTGCCATCAAGGAGCGCCTTCATCGACTCATCGCTGCCACGTCCGCCGGTTATTACGATATGCGATGCCGCGACGGCATGCTGTTTGCCATGAAATACCAGCCACCCCAGCAGCAGCCCGCGCTCGTCGCCCTAAGTTCCGCCGACGATCCTGCCAGCGCGAAGATCGTTTTCGATCCCAACACCGCTGGCACCAGAGGATCAGTCGCCGTAGATTTCTATGTGCCTTCGTTCGGCGGCAAATACGTTGCCGTCGCCCTTTCGGAGAATGGCTCCGAAGACAGCTCCGCTCACATCTTTGAAGTCGCCACCGGCAGGGAGCTCACCGACGTCGTCCCGCGCGTCAACTTCGCGACTGCCGGCGGCAGTATCGACTGGAAGGCCGATAACTCCGGCTTCTACTACACCCGCTATCCCCAAGGCAGCGAGCGCCCGCCCGAGGACGCGAACTTCTACCAGCAGGTTTACTTTCACCAGCTCGGCGCCGATCCGAAGCAAGACACCTACGTGATCGGCAGGGATTTTCCTCGCATCGCCGAAATTCACCTTGACGCTAGCGACGACGGACGCTGGCTGCTGGCTGCAGTTGCCAACGGCGACGGCGGCCAGTTCGCGCACTATGTCATGGATCCCTCCGGCCAATGGACCCAGCTCACCCACTTTGAAGATGGAGTTGTCTCGGCTAAGTTCGGCCCGGATCAAGCCCTCTACCTGCTCTCGCGCAAGAATGCGCCGCGCGGCCAGATCCTCCGCCTGCCGCTGGCGCAACTCGATCTCGCGCAAGCCCGGCTCGTGGTTCCGCAATTCTCCGTTGGTGGCGCGAGTTCCGGCGAGAGCGAACGAGCTTCCATCGAAGACTTCGTACCCGCTCCCGACCACCTGTATGTGATCGACATTGACGGTGGCCCATCGCGGGTGCGCGTCTTCGACAATCATGGCAAAGCTCTGGCGGCCCCGCCGCTGCCGGCGGTCTCCGCCGTCAGCGAGTTGCTTTCCATCGGGGGCGGCGACGTGCTGTTCCACACTTCCACCTATCTTCAACCGCCCGCCTGGTACCGCTTCGAGGCTGCCAGCGGCAAAGCCTCGCGCACCGCCCTGTTCGAGACTTCTCCGCTGAACTTCGACGATATCGAGGTCGTCCGCCAATTCGCCGTCTCCAAGGATGGGACGCGGGTCCCCTTGAATATCATCCGCCGCAAGGGAACAAAACTGGACGGCGGAAACCCCACACTGCTGTACGGCTATGGCGGTTATGGCATCAGCGAAAAGCCCGTTTTTCTAGGATCATTCGCCCGCCTTTGGCTCGATCAGGGAGGCGTCTATGTCGACGCCAACCTTCGCGGCGGTGGCGAGTACGGCGAGGAATGGCACCACGCCGGCAATCTGACTCGTAAACAAAATGTCTTTGACGACTTCCTCGCCTCCGCTCAGTTCCTGATCGACCAGAGATACACCTCCCCTGCGCACCTTGCGATTCTCGGCGGCAGCAATGGAGGACTACTGATGGGCGCCGCTCTCACCGAGCGTCCTGACCTGTTTCGCGCTGTCGTCTCCGAAGTGGGCATCTACGATATGCTGCGCGTCGAACTCGATCCTAACGGCGCTTTCAACGTCACCGAGTTCGGGACCGTCAAGGACCCCGATCAATTCGGAGCGCTTTACGCATACTCTCCGTATCACCACGTGAAAGATGGCGCCGCTTATCCTGCCATTCTCTTCCTCACCGGCGAAAACGACCATCGCGTCAATCCCATGCAATCGCGCAAGATGATCGCCCGCCTGCAATCGGCCAACCGTTCCGGCCATCCCGTCCTTTTACGCACCACTTCCAGCGCCGGCCACGGCATGGGCACCGCACTCGACGAAGAGGTCGAGCAGACCGCCGACATCCTCAGCTTCTTGTGGCATCAGTTGGGCGTCAAGTACGCGGCGGCGACAAAGTGAAGGCAAGCAGGCTTGGAACGCGCTCAGGTCCGTCCTCGAAAAGCCCGCGCCGCACGAATACCGTTGCCCCATCAGGCGAGTACGTGTTCAGAGGGTCCTTAGTCTGCATTCGCCTCGGAAGCAGTCAGGTTAAACAGGAAGCTCGAGCCGTGGTGCAGTTCGCTCTCGGCACGAATCGTTCCTCCGTGCGCCAGCACGATGTGCTTCGCAATGGCCAGCCCCAGTCCAGTGCCTCCGGATTCCCGCGAGCGAGCCTTATCTACACGGTAAAAACGCTCGAAAAGACGGTGAAGGTGTTCGGAGGAAATGCCGGGTCCCAGGTCCCTCACATAGAATTCGACGCCAATCTCCGATTCGCGGGCTCCAAGAATCACCTTCTTTCCTGACGCCGCGTACTTTAGCGCATTTTCGATCAAGTTGGAAAAAATCTGATGGATGGCCTCGCGATCCGCATTCACGTAAACCGTGGGAACCGAATTCTCCATCTCCAGTTCGACCCCGTACGAGCGCGCCACCTCACGAAAACTCTCCCACGCATCCTGCAGCAATTCCTCGGTGCTCACCCGCTGGATGTCAAAGCGTTGCTCGCCTGATTCGACCCGAGCCAGAGTCAGCAAATCTTCCGTGAGGCGCGACATGCGCGCCGAGTTCTTGCGAATGATTTCCAAAAACTCGCGTACGTGATTGTCCGCCAGCGGACTGTCGAGCAGCGTCTCCGTGTATCCCTGGATGGATGTCAGCGGCGTGCGCAGTTCATGCGAGACGTTCGCGATAAAATCGCGGCGGCTTTTCTCCATTCGCTCCGTCTCGGTCAGATCGCGCAACACGGCGACCGCGCCGCCTCCCGGCATCGGAGCCGCCGTCACATCGAATGTGCGTCCCGACGCGATCGTATTCGAGCGCGCCGAAGTCACTACTTGCTCCCGCGCCGCTTGTTGGATCGCAGCCAGAAACTCCGGGTCGCGCACGCTGTCAATCAACGGCGCATTCAGTCGCGGAGCGCGCAACAGCAGCCGATCCATGCCCCGATTCGCCCACTGCACCCGCCCGTCGACATCGACCGCAATCACCGCGTCCTGCATGCTGTTCAGAAGGGTTTCCAGTTCGCGCTGGCTGGTCTGCACGCGAGCGTAGCTTTCCTCCACCCCCCGCGTCGTCTTATCGAGCGCGGCCGCTACCTGCCCGATTTCGTCGGTCGAAGAGGACGCAATCCGCGCCGTCAGATCGCCACCTGCCACCCGCTCGGCAAAATTCACGATGCGCTGCAGCCGCCGCCCCACATATTGGGAAGCCGCCGCCGCCACTGCCATCGCGAACACAAACGCAGCCAGCGATCCCCAGAACAACGCCACCGCCAGCGGACGATCCGTAATCTCCATCTCGGGCAACGGATACGCCAATCGAACCGCCCCTCCGGAAACCGGCGCTGCTACATACAAGAATGGAACGCTCACACTGCGACTGCCGCGCTCATCGACGCCCATTTGCCCAGCCAGTGCCGCGGCAAACTCCTTGCGACGCGCGTGGTTCTCCATGGTGCTGGGATCCGCTTCCGAATCCGCCAGCACCTTGCCCGTGGGATCGATAACCGTGGCGCGAGCCCCAGCCGCCTGGCCCTCCTGCGAGGTAATATCGGCCAGCGAGTGTTGCCGGTCCGCCTCCACGCGATAGGCGAACATCAAGGTCTTCTGCCTCAGGTTGCGCTCGATCTGCTCATGCAGAGTGCGCTCCCACACCTTGTGCACCGTCAACTGCAGAGTGATGGCGGTGGCGCCGATCACCAGCAGAAACACAAACATCAATTTAAAGAAAATGCGGCTTCTCACCGCGCGACCTCAAAGCGATAGCCGGCCCCCCGCACCGTTTTCAGGTAACGTGGATTCTCCGGATCGGGCTCGATCTTTTCCCGAATGCGCCGCACATAAACGTCCACCGAACGCGGCGTAACATAAGCCGTATCCCGCCAGACCGAGTCGAGCAACTGATCGCGAGTGAAAACGCGCCCGGCGTGCCGCATGAAGTGGTCGAGCAATCGAAACTCCGTCGCCGTCGTCGGGACCTGCTTCCCGCGCACCGTCAAGGTCATCGCGCTCGGGTCAATGTGAATTTCATCAATCTTGGTCGGGAGCGGCGGCAGCGGCCGCTCAAAACGCCGCAGCACCGCCTTCACCCGCGCTACGAGTTCGCGCGGACTAAAAGGCTTGGGGATATAATCATCCGCGCCCAACTCCAACCCCAGCACGCGATCCGCCTCGCTGCTCTTGGCCGTCAGGAAAATCACGGGCACCGAAGCCAGCGCCACCGACTGCCGAATCTGGCGGCACAGTTCCAGACCATCTTTTCCCGGCACCATAATGTCCAGCAGGAACAATGCCGGACGCTGTCGCTCCGCGTCGGTCACCACCAGGTTCCCAGTCGAGTACAGCCGCACGCTGAAGCTCGCCCCTTCTAGATGATGACGTACTAGTCGCGAAATATCAGGGTCGTCTTCTACTACGTAGATCGTCGGTTTCACGCGACCATTGTAACTGGGAAAGGTTTCAATTCGGTACTCGCACCGGCACCCTGCGCTCCATTACGGCGCTGGAATTTGATTAAGTTGCTGGCGCGGCGGTTTCTTCATTCCGGAACTGATTCCTCGGACCCCTAGCGCAGCGCCATCCCCGCCTCCGCCGAGAAATCCATCGCCACAAACTCACGGCGCAGAAACTTCGGAAACGCCGCCGCTGCGATCATCGCCGCATTGTCGGTCGAAAGGGCCCGCGCAGGAAAGAAAACGGGGAGCCCCTGCATTCCCGCCTCGCGCTCAAACGTCGCCCGCAATTCCTGATTCGCCGCCACCCCGCCGCTCACAAAGAGAGTCCGCGCCTCATACTCGCGCGCCGCGGCCAGCGTCTTCAAAACCAGATCGCTGACCATCGAACGTTGGAACGAGGCCACCAGGTTGAGCGTCTGCCGGTCGCATAAGCCGAGAACCGCTTCGAGCCCCGGTCGGTCAATCTCCGCCAGCGCTTGCCGGCGAGCCTCAATCGCAGCCGTCAGGCGCTGCGTCTCGACGTAGCGCAATACCGCCGTCTTAATTCCGCTATAGGAAAAATCGAAGTGTGGCCCTTCATCTTCTACGATCACCTGTCTGGAACCGTCGCGCTTGTGGTCGCGCCGGTCCGCGTGCTTCATTTGCGAAGTCTGGAATTTGACCGCCCGCGGATCTCCATGCACCGCCAGTCGGTCGATGATGGGGCCTCCGGGATAGCCCAGTCCCAATAGCTTGGCAACTTTATCGAACGCCTCTCCCGCAGCATCGTCGCGAGTGTGGCCGATGTTGCGATAGGTCCAGAGATCTTCGCGCAACTGTGCCAGATAAAGATGCGTGTGCCCGCCCGACACCACCAGCGCCAGCACCGGAAACTGCAGTTCGCCGTTCTCTCGTTGCCGCTGCTCGAGCAATACCGCATGAATATGCCCCTCCAGATGATTCACCGCAATCAGCGGCTTCTCCAGCCCGAAGGCTAGAGCCTTGGCGAAACTGATGCCCACCAGCAGCGCGCCTGCCAGTCCCGGCCCCTGCGTGACCGCGATGGCATCGACGGACTCATAGGTTTGTCCGCTTTCAACCAGCGCCTGACGCACCACCGGAACAATCGCCCGCAAGTGCTCGCGCGACGCCAGTTCCGGAACCACCCCGCCATACGGCTGATGAGTTGCTATCTGCGAAGCCACCACATTCGACAAAACCGTCTGTCCCGAACGCACCACCGCCGCCCCTGTCTCATCACAGGAACTCTCGATGCCGAGGATATTCGCGTCAGGCATAATTAGCTGTTCGCTGTTCGCTGTTCGCTCTTGGCTGTTTTGGCTTTCGACGACGCGCTTCATAACTTCTTTGAAGGGGCGCGGCTTTAGACGCGCCGTTTGGAGCCACTCAAACCAGGGGCTTTAGCCCCTGAAAGCTTGAATCCCTCACCGCAAAACCCGTGAGGAACACGCTCTAGTTTACGCGACGTTCGACTGACTGCCGATGTCTAACGCAAAACAACTCGCCACGGAGATCGTCCGCACCCTCCGTCAACGAGGCCACCAGGCCTACTTCGCCGGAGGATGCGTCCGCGATCTTCTTCTCGGCCGCGAACCCGCCGACTACGACGTAGCCACCGACGCAACTCCGCCGCAGGTCATGCGAATCTTCCCCCAGACCTTCGCCGTAGGCGAGCAATTCGGAGTCGTTCTGGTGCCCTTCCACACTGATGCCACAAAGGACACGAAGGAACACGAAGGCGACGAACCTGCGCGAACAGACTCCTTCGAGGGGCGAGCCCTACCGGGCGCGATGGGCGGATCGCTGAAACAGCGCTACCTGTCCTTGCCGACATCTCTGCAGAAGTCTGTCGAGGTGGCGACTTTCCGCTCCGATGTAGGCTACTCGGACGGCCGTCATCCCGACCATGTCCGCTTTACCAAAGACCCGCGCCAAGACGTCGAGCGCCGCGACTTCACCATCAACGGCATGATGCTCGATCCAGAAACAAACAAGGTTTTGGATTTTGTCGGCGGCCGCGAAGATCTGAAGGCCGGGATCATCCGCGCCATCGGCGATCCCAGCCGCCGCCTCGCGGAAGACAAACTGCGCATGTTGCGCGCCGTGCGATTCGCCGCCCGCTTCGACTACCAGATCGAACCCGCCACCATGGCGGCAGTCCAGAAGTTTGCTCCCCAAATTCAACAGGTCTCCCGCGAACGGGTCCGCGAAGAACTCACGAAGATGCTCACCGAGGGCCGCGCCCGCCAAGCCTTCGAACTGCTCGATACAACCGGCCTCCTACTCGAAGTCTTGCCGGAAATCGCCGCGATGAAAGCAGTCGGGCAGTCCCCCCAGCACCATCCCGAAGGCGATGTCTTCGTGCACACACTCTTGCTGCTCGAGAAGCTTCCTGCGGGCTGTTCCAAGACCCTGGCCTGGGGAGCGCTGCTGCACGACGTGGGCAAGCCGCCTACTTTCCGCATCGCGCCCGACCGCATCCGCTTCGATGGACACGTGGATGTAGGTGTGAAAATGGCCGCCGAAGTCTGCCGCCGTCTGCGCTTCTCCAACCACGAGACCGGCCAGATTCTCGCTCTGGTCGACAATCACATGCGCTTTGGAGACGTTCAGCGCATGAAGCAATCGACGCTGAAGAAGTTTCTGCGCCTGTCCGCCTTCGACGAGCACTTGGAATTGCACCGCCTCGACTGCCTTTCCAGCCACGGCAATCTCGACTCCTACGAGTATTCGCGCGAGCAGTTGCGTTCGATCCCGCCCGAAGCGATCCGGCCTACTCCGCTGATTACCGGGCGCGACCTGATTGCAGCCGGCTATCAACCCGGCCCCCGCTTCAAAGAAATTCTGACCGCCATCGAAGATGCGCAACTGGAAGGCCGCATCACCTCCCACGACGCGGCGCTGAAACTATTGGCCCGCCAGTTCCCCCTGCCTTAATCGTGTAGAGCGGACACTCTCGGCCCGCTGCCCTTGCTTTTGCTTGGATTCTTATAGCTGTGATCGGCCCGTTTTGGTCCCGCCTGAACAACTAAGTCCAACACCAACGGCATAAGCAGCGGACAGGAGCGCCCGCTCCACACCAGCTATTCTTCGTTCCTGTCCCGATCCAGCGTCGTTGCCTTGGTCGCGTCGGCCCAACCCGGCACGGGTTTCCCCAGATCAATCGGAGGCAATCCCGCTTTCTTCAGCCCCTCGTTCAGCTCTGGAATATCTTTCGCCTTGAGCCGTGCCCACTCCGCTAACTGCTCTTCCAGCGCCTTCTCCAATTCCACCAACATCGCGAATTGCTGCGTCGTCGGTGCCGCGTCGGCCGTATCGACAGCGCCGACGAGTGCGTTCAGACCCCCATTGAGGCGCGACAGGCTGCGCCCTTCAGGCGTGCTCAAGTAGAGCGTGGCATACCCGCCTTCCTCGCCTTCGATGGACGCGGCTTTGCCCTCCAATGCAGCCGCCGGTTTCTGGATCGCATCCGGACTGCCCCCGAGCGCTTTTAGCTGCGCGCGCAAGCTGCGCACCTGTTGCAGCGCTTCGAAATCCTGGTGAAGTGCGCCCGCAATTTTTCGGTCGAATTCGAATTGCCGGCGCAGGTCTTCCGGCGAGGTCTTGACCCGCGGATCCATCTTCAACTCGAGTATCTGGCTGTAGCTCTTGCCCCCCACTGTAAGGACAATTCTGTATTGTCCCGGCAGCACGGTCGCTCCCATCGGATAGAGAGGAGTGTCATGGTAGATCGCTGAAATTGGATAGTCACGCGTCAGCACCTCGGGCGCGGGGTAGGTCAGGTCCCACACGAAACGGTGCATTCCCGCTTCCACCGACAGGGTTCGCGCCGGACGGACCCAGTACATGGGCACGTTGAAATCTCTCGGATTTACCGCTTCGGGCTTGTCGGCGCTCGAAAAATGGCGTGCCAACTCCCCCGATGCGGCATCGATAATTTCCAGCGTGACGGGCCCGGAAACTGGCGTCTTCACAAAATAATCGATCATCGCGCCGTCGGGAGGATTCTGTCCCGCCGGCTCTTCCGGCGGCAGTGGGGTGTCGGTATTGTTGTTGCGACGCACGCGATACGTCAACTGCGGCGCGAAAAGATGCGCCGGGGAATCCGCCACCTCCCGGCTGAACTGCCGCAGCGGCGTGATGTTATCCAGGATCCAAAATGACCGCCCGTGAGTTCCGACCACGACATCGTCGTGATGAACCACCAGATCTCGGATCGAAGTCGGCGGCAGGTTCATCTGCAACGACTGCCAGTGATCGCCGTCGTCCCACGACACGTAGACCGATCGTTCGGTGCCGGCAAAAAGCAACCCCTTGCGCTCCGGATCTTCCCGCACCGTGTTGACGGGCTCATCCTGCGGCAGGCCACTCACGATCTTCTGCCACGACTTTCCGCCGTCGTGGGTGCGATAGATATAAGGACGCAGGTCGTCAAGTCGAAAGCGGTTCACTGCCGCGTAAGCAGTTGAGGTGTCGAAATGTGATGCGTCCACCTGCGCCAGCTTGCTCCACGGCGTCAGCTCAGCCGGAGTCACGTTCTCCCATTTCCTGCCGCCGTCGCGGGTCACCTGAATCAGGCCATCGTCCGTTCCCGCCCAGATCAGGTTGGCGTCTTTCGGCGACGGAGCTACGGAATAGATCACGCCGCGGTGCTTGCCCTTCGCTGGATCGTCCGCGACAAACGGCCCCAGCGTCTCTGGCACGCCAGGATCTGCCCGCGTCAGGTCGGGACTGATGATCTGCCAGCTGTTGCCGCCGTCGCGAGTCGAAAACAGAACGTTCGATCCCAGATAAAGTACATGCGGATCCACCGGCGAAAAAATCAGCGGCGCGGTGCGATTAAAGCGATACTGCCCGGTGCGCAAAACCACCGGCGAAACATCCCTTGTCTGTCCCGTACTGCGATCGAACACCGTAACCTTGCCACCGTAAATCAGATTAGGGTGCAGCGGATCGGGCGCCACGTAGCCATATTCTTCAACTCCCACCGTGGTCCAGTCGCGAAACGTAATTTCGCCAAAATCACTGCGGCTGGCCGTGCCGATCGACCCGCTTTCCTGCTGCCCGCCATACACCCAGTAAGGGAACTCGCTGTCCGTGATCACGTGGTAAAACTGCGCCGTCGGCTGGTTGTACCACGAACTCCACGTCCGGCCACCATTCACGCTGATGGTCGCCCCCTGGTCGACAGCCAGCGCGATGATGTCCGGGTTTTCGGGATTGATCCAGATGGTGTGGTAGTCGTCGCCGCCCGGCGCGCCCTTGATGGCGGTGAAATCCTTGCCGGCGTCGGTCGAGCGGTAGGTCGAAGTGTTGGCTACATAGATCACGTCTTTGTTTCGCGGATCGACGCGCACGCAGCCAAAATCATCGCCTCGCCCCCAGACGCGTTCTTCATCATTCACCTGCTGCCAGCTTTCGCCACCATCGTCGGAGCGATAGATGCCGCTTCCCTTCTTCGCGTTCACCCAGGCATACATGCGGTCGGGATCGCTGGGGGAAACCGTGGGACCGATGCGCCCGATGCCTTCGGTTGCTCCGGGCAACCCTCTGGTGAGTTGCCGCCAACTACTCCCCCCGTCGCTGGATTTGTAAAGTCCGCTGCCCGGGCCGTCGTAGCCGCCACCCGTTGTCCACGGCGGACGGCGGGAGGCCCACAGGCTCGCAAAAATTACCTGCGAATTACGCGGATCGAAAACCAGGTCCATGCCTCCGGCGTTTTCATCCTTATAGAGAACCTTCTCCCAGGTGCGACCACCGTTGAGCGAGCGGAAAATCCCGCGCTGCTCGTTCGGACCGTAAGGGTGTCCCTGGGCCGCAACGAAAACACGATTGGCGTCCTTGGGATCGACAATGATCGATGCAATCTGCTGCGCATCCTGCAGGTCGAGATGCTGCCAGGTTCGCCCCCCGTCGCTGGATTTGTAAACCCCGTTGCCGACCGACAGATCGGGTCGACGCAAGCCTTCTCCGCTTCCCACATAGATCGTGTTGGGATCGGACGGTGCCACGGCCAGAGCGCCGATGGAACCGGTCGGCTGATCGTCGAAGATCGGAGTCCAGGTTCGCCCGTAGTCCGTCGACTTCCAGACTCCTCCATTGTTCGGAGCCATGTAGAAGACATTTTGCTGGCCCGGAACTCCGGAGATCGCAACCGTTCGCCCGCCCCGAAATGGGCCAATCAGCCGCCAGTGTAATTCCCGAAACATCGCCGGGTCATACCCTTGGGCCAAAACGGAGCACGGCAAAAGCACAATGCAGAGGATGACAGATAGAATCCGCAAGAATCTTTGAATCACGTTGGTCCCCACAAAGAATTTTTAAGGATAAACCACCGTGGCAGAGATTAGACAGCAACATAACGCCCCACCACGCCACGGCACAGGCAGTCAATGCAACCGACGCCAAGGCCAACCCTACGTTTCTGCCGCTACGTCCCAAAGGCTCATCAAACGTCGCCGTCAATGGCGATGCGCTTGCAGTCCTCAGAAGCAGAAACAAAGATGCGCAACATCAATCGAACCGCCACGCCGCATCGCGGTAGTTTAACCGCGACGTTCAAGGAATTGAGGCGCATTCCCAAAACCAATCCCAACTGAGGAGCCGATGAACAAGCTTTCCACTCCGCAATCATTCGATGAATTGACCGAAAGTTTGAAACGTCTTAATCAAGGACGCCTCCCCAGTCGCAGAATGACATCAGCTCCCACAGAACACAGCATCTTGCTCGCCCAATCCGATGGACGATGCCATCATTGCGGCGGAGATACCACCCGGCAGAGCTTGCGCCTAAGCATCTGGTCGCTCACTCTGTTGAGCGGCGGCACCCACTGAAGCGGCCTGGTCACTACGCGTCGGCCAGATAGCGCCGCAATGCATCCCGCCAATCCGGCATCCCGATGTTGTACGCGTGCAGACTGTCCGGCGACAGAACCGAGTATGCCGGACGTCGAGCCGGTCGCGGGAATTCGGCGGTGGTCACCGGCTTGACTTTCGCCGGCAGGCCCGAGGCTAGCACGATTTCGCGGGCGAATTCGTACCAGGTACAGTTGCCCGAGTTGGTAACGTGCACCACCCCGCGGGCGGAGGCGCGGCAAAGCTGCACCAGAGCGCTTGCTAAATCGCGCGTGAAAGTCGGACTGCCGCGCTGGTCGTTGACCACGGAAAGCTCGGCGCGATTGGCCGCCAGCTTCAGAATCGTCGCCGGAAAACACTTGCCTCCGTGCCCGAACAGCCATGAAGTCCGTACGATGCAAACCTCGGGCAGAATCTCCAGCAATCGCTCCTCGGCGCGGGCCTTGCTCTCACCATAAACGCTAGTCGGATTTCTCGGATCACTCGCTTGGTACGGCGATCGTTTGCTGCCATCGAAAACATAATCGGTGCTGAGAAACAGCAGTCGCGATCCGAACTCGCGGACAGCCTCGGCCACATGGACCGCGCCCTCGCAATTCACGGCGAAGGCCAAATCACGATTCGACTCGCAACCATCTACATCGGTATAGGCGGCGGCCAGGATCACCCAGTCGGAATGGAAATCGCCCTTGGTCCCGCCGATCGATTCGCGGACGCGGGCCCGGTCTCGCAGATCCGCGTCTTGCGAGGACGGAGCGATTAACAGATCTTGCTGGCCGCTTCGATCCTCACCGCTTCGATCTTCCCCTCTTCGATCGTTTCCGCTCAACTCGCGAACCAGTTCCCGGCCGAGCAGCCCGGAAGCTCCGAACAACGTGACGCGCATGCTGGAATTGTAAATGCCCGGCTATTGCGTCTCTGTCGATTGCGGCACCTGTACCCGGCGTCGCAGGGCATGCAGGATGAGCAATCCGCTGATGCCGAAGCAGACCACCGCAACAAACGCTACCAGATCGAGCAGGCGGCTTGGCATCCGGAGAAGGTCGGCGAACAGCGACACCGTGGCGCAAACAATGCCGAGAACGTTAAGCCAGAGCGGAGAATAAATGGGAAGGTCGCGGCGAAACCGCACCTGCAGTAGCAGTGCCGCCAGCCCGATCGCGGACACCACTACCAAGGCAACCGGACTGTAAAAGGCGTTGGGCCCCGTATAGATCACCACCAGCCCCAGGGCCAGCAGCAGCAGGCCCGAAGCGATCACCGTCCATCGGCGCGCGACCCTGGACTGCAACGCCGAATCCGTCACCGGCAGATCTCCTCGCTTTTCCGCATGCAGACATTGTACTTCGACCCTTCCCTCCGCATCGTAGCTGCGGAGGAACTCATTCGCCGGTTCAAGGACTTCGATTCATCACACCCACCCGTGCGCGCTCCAGCCCGTCAGGCGCTGCTGCTCGGCATCCATTCCGACGGCCGGTGTTCGCCGTGCGCCATGGCATAGAGCACCAGTTCCACCCGGCTCGAGATTCCGACCTTATCGAAGATGCGTAACAGATATTTCTTGATGGTGTGTTCGCTGAGTCCCAACTCGACGGCGACTCCGCGGTTGGTCAAGCCGTCGGCGACGAGCGCGACTACCTGCTCCTCACGAGGCGTCAACAGGAACCTGCCATTGGAATTGACGACCCGCAGCGTCGGCACTTCCGACAATGCATCGAGCACATAGTTCATCTGCTGGCGGTTGATCCACACCTGTCCCTGGAAAACGCAATGGATGCACTTGCAGAGCATCGGAAAAGGCGTGTGGGTAAAAAGAAAAATGCCCTTGGCCCCCGCACGGAAGGCGTTCACAACCAGTTCGCGGTCCTCGTTCTCCGCCAGCAGAATAGGAGCGACTTTGGGATACGAAACGCGCAACCAGCGCAGCAAGCCGAGATCGGGCAAGTGATTTCCGGCTATCAACACCACGTCGGCGCGCTTCGACTGCATGAAGTCGCGGAGGGCGGATGTTTCGAGCGCCACCGCTGAAACCTCAAATTCGCGGCGGCCTTTCAAGGCCCGGGTCAAGAGTTGCGACTGAATCGGGCCCGAATCGGCAACCAGGACGTGCACCAATTCCGTTTCGGCTGATCCGTTTTCCGTCAACTGCTTTGTGCGACGAGTCGTTTTCACGCTTGTCATTATGCCCAACAAGCGCATGGACCAGATGTAGGCCCCGTCACAGCCCGTTGGTGATGAATGGCTCCTCCGTTGTCTACTTTGGCAGATCTACTCTTGGGCACAACTCGCGCGCGGGCGCTCGGTCCTGCCGCGCGTGTTCGAGCCCGCCAACCGCACCCCGGCGGCCCATCTGCGAACTTCCTCACCTTTCCAGTGGCTGTCAGGTGCCCGGTACCGCAGTGGACAGTACTTTCCAAGTCTTGTTGCGCTCGCTACACGCCAGTAACTTCGAGGTACCAGCTCAAACCATCGAGTTGCTCAGTAGGTTCGCCGTTCGGAGCAACGGTGAGAGTCCGGAGATGCATGTAATTACTCAACACGTCGTTTTGGAAGCTGCGGGCATGCTCATCCTGCAACTAGCCGTGATCGCCTTCGCTCAGGAGACTCTACCGTCGCCTGCTGCGGCCCCTGTGTCTTCTGCTCCGCCAGCCGCAAAGATCGAGCCGGCGGAGAGCTCGCAGAGCCAGGACCGCAGCGGGCCGGAAGCTTCCCCCGGCGGAGCGATTGCACAACCCGGAAGAGCGGGTGGCATGGGAGATCCTGCATTCGGAGGGGAACGCCATCCGCTTTATCGGCTTTCAAAATCGGACACCGTGGACGTCAATTTCACTTTTTCCGCCGATTTCAACCAGACGTTGACCGTCCAGCCCGACGGCTTCGTAGTGCTGAAAGGTGCCGGCCTTCTGCTCCTGGAAGGACTCACCGTTCCCGAAGCGCAGCGGGCGGTTGTCAATGCCTACCGCAAATTTCTGCGCGATCCCGAGGTCACCGTGACCTTGAAGGACTTCGACAAGCCTTACTTCCTCGCTTCAGGTGAAGTAGTACGGCCGGGAAAATACGAGCTGCGTGGGGATCTGACCGTAACTGAAGCCGTGGCCATTGCCGGCGGCTTCACCCAGCAGGCCCGTCACTCGCAGGTGGTTCTGTTTCGTCGAGTCTCGGCGAACGTCGCCGAGTCTCATGTCATTGACCTTAAAAGGATGCTGGATTCCCGCAATCTTCGCGAAGATCTCCATCTTCAACCGGGTGACTTCATTTTTGTGCCCCAGAGCCGGATCTCAAAAATCCGCAGGTATGTTCCAACCAACTCCATGAGCTGGTACATGAACCCATTGCAGTTCTAGCGGAAAGGAGTGGCAGCATTCACTGATTGCGTCTGCAAAATCTGGCGAGTTACCCTGAGGCCCGCCGGGTGTGATCGGCTTTGCTGTACGATCCATGTCCGCGGAATGGAACACAAACTCGCACTGCCCCGCTTCTCCCACGCCTCGCGAACTGGCGGCCACGCTGTTCCGGAGTCCCCGACTGGTTGCTTCTTCCTTCGTATTCGTATTCCTGGCCACGCTGCTCGTGGCGCTCTTCTCGCCCCGCTACCAATCGCACTTCAAGATCCTGCTGCGCCGCGGACGCTTTGATCCCGTCGTCTCCTCCCAGCCCGCCAGCGCCATGGATTTCATTCGTCCCGATATTACTGAGGAAGAACTCAACTCCGAAGTCGAACTCCTGCGCGACGAAGATCTCCTCAAGCAAGTCGTGAAAACAGTCGGGCTTGTTCCCGCCGACGTCCCGGACATCGACCGCCCGGCCGCCACCGAACATGCCGTGCGCATGCTCTCGAGCGGTCTGGATGTCGAAGCCCTGAAGAAATCAAACCTCATTCAGGTCACCTACAAAGATGCCAATCCGGAGCAAGCCGCCCGTATACTCTCGGCCCTGTCGACCCTCTACGTTCGGAGACATACCAATCTACAGCGGCCCCCGGGAGAAATCGAGTTCTTCGCCCAGCAAACTGCCGAATACGAGAAGCGTCTGCTTCAGTCTGAAGCTGAACTGGTCCATTTTACTCGGGCTCGCGGCGTGGTCTCGGCGGCGCTCGAGCGCGACATCGCGCTCCAGAAACTAGGCGAGGCGGACGCGTCCTATCGCCAGGTGGACCAGGACCGCGTCGAAACCGAACGCCGCATTTCGTCGCTTCGCGAACAACTCAAGTCGCTTCCCACTCGTTCCGTCACTCTCAAGCGCTGGGCTGACAACCCGGAAGTGCTCGAAAAGATGAAAACTCGTCTCCTGGAACTCCAACTGAAACGCACCGACCTGCTCAGCCGCTTTGAACCGTCTTACCGGCTGGTCCAGGAAGTGGAACAGGAAATCGAGCAAACCCGGACGTCAATTGCCGCCGAAGCGCTTACCCCGGTGCGCGACGAAACCACCGACCAGGATCCCCATTACGAGTGGGCGAGCATGGAAATGGAAAAAGCCCAGGTGCAGTGCGATGGCTTGCGGGCCCGCCAAGCCGTCGCTTCCACCCAGGTCGCGTCGCTCCGTAGTTTTGCCCAGCAGAGGCAATCGGACTCGCTTGATCAACAGGATCTGATGCGCAACGCCAAAGTCGAGGAAGACAACTACCTGCTCTACCTCCACAAACGCGAGGAAGCGCGCATCGGCGATGCGCTCGACCAACGTCGCATCCTCAATGTGGCGATTGTGGAACCGCCAGTAGCGTCTGCTCTTCCCGCCCACTCTGGGCTGATTTATTCCCTGCTCGCTTTCGGACTGGCCACCGGCTTCAGCGTGAGCGTTGCCTTCATCAGGGAGTACTTTGACCCGACCATTCGCACGCCCGCCGAGGCTCGCGGCCTATTGGAAGTGCCGGTGCTGGCCTGGTTGCCTGCACCTGATCCCACCGTCCATCCGCCTCTCTTCCGGGTCGGCCCGCCCAAGGCGGTGGTTTCGTGAACACCCTCCTCGGACTGCTTGACGAAATCCCGTCCCCCGCTGAACAGCCGCGCGCAACTCCGATTCGCGACCGCTCTACGCGCCATTCTGCTTCTCCCACAGCCTTGCTCCACACGGAACAGATCCATGCCCTGGTTCATCAGCTCTTCTTCCAGCAGGAATCGAAGCCAGTGCGCCATGTCGGCTTTGTCGCCATCGAAGCCTGCAGCGAAACCGCCACCCTATGCCTGCAGGTCGCCAAGGCTCTGGCTGAAGAAGACAGGTACGACATCGGGCTATTCGATGCCCACCCCGACTCGCTCCCTCTACAAACTAAACTACAAATTCCATCCCCCATTGGAGCGGAGCTCACCTGGCCCATAGCGCCGCGGCTTTGGTTGGTCCCTCGCCAAAGCTGGTTGCCCCAAGGCTCCGCACAACGGATCACTGAACAGAATCTATCGCGCCTCCGCGAAATCATGACCGAGTTCGACTTTTCCATTCTGTCTTGCGCTCCGGCTTCCTGGTTAACCGCTTGCATCGGCCAAACCTGCGACGGCTTGGTTCTGGTACTAACCGCCAATAAAACTAGACGCCTGGTCGCTGCTCAGATTAAGGACCACCTGACCAAGGCGCGAGTCCCGCTGCTCGGAACCGTCCTCGCCGACCGTCGCTTTCCCGTGCCGCAAGGCCTTTACCGGAGTTTGTGAATGCTATGAGTGAAAGCGCCACAAATCGTCTGTGGAACACCCTACCCAAAGAGTCTCCCTCGCGGTATGCCCGCATGATTCTTGGGACATCCGCAAAACCACTCTACCGGGTCGCGCCGACAACCAACGCCACCTCGACCCATCCCGTGGACCCGGCTGACGGAACCACCATTCGACACACTACGGAACGAAGGCTAGGCCGGCCGATTCTGCCGCAATCCTCCGTTGATCGCTTCACTTTTTGGGAATTGGTGGCGGCCGACTTCTTCGTTCTCATGCTCGTGTGCGGTGCGTTGTCTTTTTCCTCCTCCGCTTGGGGCCTGCCTTGGGCTTTCTTACCTGTCTTTGCGGTTCTGGTAACTCTCTTCGGCTTCTGTGAAGGTCTCTACCAGCACGCCGGCGATCCGTCTCCCCCCGGAATCGTCCCCGCACTCGCGCGCTCAACCCTGCTCGCGATCGGACTCGTTTTCATCGCAGCGTGGGACGGAGTCCATCTCCTCGCCGCTGCCAGAATATTTGCCAGCAGTCTGGCCGGCCTCGCGCTGTTGCGAAGGTTGAGGCAAATGGAATGGAAGCGCCGCCGGTGCGAAACCGAAGCGCGCAAGATCCTCATCATTGGCGGCGGTCCGGTTGCCCGCTCCATCGCCCGCGCCCTGCGCAATGATCCTCTTCAACGCGCCACCGTCTGCGGTTTCCTGGACGACGAGCAACCTCTTTCCCCAGCCGTCTTGGGACGAATCGCCGACCTCGAATGGCTCGCGCGCGCCGAATTCATTGACGAAGTCATCCTCGCTCTTCCCGGTCAAATCGAGCAGACGCGAAGGGCCGCTGAAGCCGCATTCCGCAACCACCTTGACATTCGCGCGGTACCCGATCTGCCTCAAGGCCCCTGGCCAGACTCGGGGATTGATCGCATTGGGGAAGTACCGATCGTCACTCTACATCGCGAGCCATCGCCGAGCGCCACGTTATTCCTGAAGCGCTTGCTCGATCTCACCGGTGCGACGCTCGGTCTCTTGTTGGTCAGCCCTTTCATGGCGATCGCTGCCATGCTCATACGATTGGATTCGCCCGGCCCGGTAATCTACGCCGCCGAACGGACGGGCGCCAAAGGCCGCCGTTTTCGATGCTTCAAATTCCGCTCCATGGTGAGCGACTCGGCCCAACTAAAGGAAGACCTGCGCTCCCGCAACCAGAGGCAAGGGCCAATCTTCAAGATCGTCGACGACCCCAGAATCACTCGCGTCGGCCGTCTGCTTCGCCGCTACAGCCTCGACGAACTGCCGCAACTCTGGAACGTGCTCCGGGGGGAGATGAGTCTGGTGGGACCGCGCCCTCATCCCGTTGACGAAGTCAACCATTACGAACTTCACCACTTCCGGCGCCTCGATGTGAAGCCTGGCATCACCGGTCTCTGGCAGGTTACGGCGCGCGACTGTCCGTCGTTCGAACTCAACATGCACCTTGATCTCACCTACATCGAGAACTGGAGTTTGCGGCTCGACCTGCACATTCTCGCGACCACACTTCGCGTCCTGTTCGCGCCAGAAGGAGCCTGACCTCGCTATGAGCAGCCGCACCTTAGCCTTAGCCCGGGATACCGGCGACACCCCGCTTTGGGTCGTCACCGGCCTGCTGCTTCGCCCACTTCACCTGGCCTTGGCCTTTCCCTCGGTGCTCTACCTGGGCGCGATGACCATCTTCCTGTTTCGACCACCCGACCTGTTCTCCTTTTACGCCGACCGCCTCGCTTTCGGCATCCTGCTCTTCTTTGTCGCTCTGCGCACCATGGCATTGCGCGACCAACTCCCGTTCTTTGCCGGACTCAGCTTGCCCATGCTCAGTCTCATGGCGCTCGCCCTGCTCCGCGCCCTTCGCGAGCCCTTCGACGCGCAAGCCTACAGCATCATCGCCAGTAAGTTCATCGTCCCATTTACCTTGTTTCACATCGCCGTACTCGTGTTTCGCGGTCCATCCCAACGAAGGCACTTCGAGATCTTCGTCATCCTCACTCTGGCCTATCTCGTGTTCATCGCCGTCGCCTTCCTCGCGAATGCCCAAGCACTCATTTATCCACGCTTCATTCTTGACGAAAGCCTCGGCTTTCACGCCGACCGCGCCCGAGGCCCCTTCCTCCAGGCCGTTGCCAACGGTGTTTCGTTGAACATCCTGGGAATTCTTCTCCTTGCCTTTGCGAAGGAGCGCAGAGACATCGTCAGGTTGCTTTGGCTGGTCCTGCCTCTGGCCGTGCTCGCCACCATGACGCGAGCAGTTTGGATCTCATTCGCCGTCTCCACCATGGTTCTCGGATGGCGCGTGATCGAACGACGCCGGCTGGCGCTGTGCAGCCTGTTGGTGGTGGCTGGACTCCTGGCCGGCCTGGCGCTCAGCTTCAGTAACCACTCTCTGAAAGCTGCGCTGTGGGACCGCACCGCCGAACGGGGGCCCGTGGACGTGCGCATGGCCGTATACCAAGCTGGCTGGGCTATGTTTCAGGAACGCCCATTGACCGGTTGGGCTCCGCTCAGCATGTACGGCGAACTTGCCCGCCGCATGGAGGGCTACCACCTCCGCACCTATTACGTGCACAACACTTACCTCGCTTTGCTGGTTGAGTTCGGAGCCCCCGGTCTGGCTCTGTACGCGATTCTTTTCTTTAATCTTTTCCGACTCTCCTGGCACGGTCCTCCCGCTGAGTCCCGCCCCGTCGCCGAACTCCGCAAAGTCTGGCCCATCTTGCTCAGCGTCTATCTGTTCAACGCTTTCTTCGTCGACATGGCGTACCAGTTCGTCATTGGACTCATGTTCACGGTTGCCGGGATGCTCTGCGCGTCCGAGGAGTCCGTCGCGTGACCACCATCGCCTACATCGCCAATCAGTTTCCTTCGCCGCTCGAGCCCTACGTAATCGATGAAATCACTGAACTACGCCGCTGCGGAGCGCAAGTGATCTGTTGCAGCGGCAAGCGCGTCTCGCCAAACGACCTCAGTTTGGCGGAACGCGCGTTCTGGAAAGAGACACTTTTTTTCCAGCCCCTTTCCGATGATGAACTGGTGCGGGCCGTTCGACACCTGGCCGCCGATCGTCCCCGTCTTTGGCAACTGCTGCGGCCCCTGCTGTGGGAGCGCGGCTCTTCCCCAATCCGCCGCCTTCGCACCCTCGGTCATACGGTGATGGGTGCCGCGCTGGCGCAACAACTGGCCCCACTCGCTGTCGAACACATCCACGCTCATCACGGATATTTCGCTTCATGGATGGCCTTGACGGCCGCCCGCCTGCTGGGCATCGGTTTCAGTTTCACCCTGCACGGCTCCGATCTGCTGCAGCGCGCGGATCTGCTCTCCACCAAACTGCGCGCGTGCCAGTTCTGTATGACGGTTTCCAATTTCAACCGTCAGCACATTCTGCACAACTATCCTTCAGTCCCTCCAGACAAAGTCATCCTGCAACGGCTGGGCGTGGATCGCGTCCTTTCCTGGCCCACGCTCGCCCCCGCGGCCGAGCCCAACCGCCGGCGTTTCTGCCTTCTGTCGGTGGGGCGCCTTCATCGAGTCAAGGATTACGGCTTTCTCATCGACGCCTGCGCCGGCCTCCGCGATCAGGGTCTCGACTTTCTTTGTTGGATCGTCGGTGAGGGGCCGGAGCGCGCGGCTCTCGAGTGCCAGATCAAGACGTTGGGCCTCCAAGGCCATGTTTACCTGATCGGTCAAGTGCCTCGCAGCGACTTGCCCGGCTATTACCGCTATGCCGACTTGGTCGTCATGACCAGCAGAAGCGAAGGCATCCCCGTAGTCCTGATGGAGGCCATGGCTCACGAAAAACTGGTGTTGGCTCCCGCCCTCACCGGTATCCCCGAACTGGTCGACCACCAGAACAATGGATTTCTGTACCAACCCGGTTCTCTGCCCGATTTTGTCAGTGCCGTCAGTTGGATTCACGACCACCATGCTTCCCTGACTGGAATCCAGCGCGCGGCCGCGGCCAGCATCGCCGCTTCTTACAATCGCCAGCGTAATCTTCGCGACTTTGCGGAGCAATTTCTGGCCCGCATCCCCCGATCGGACGGTAACCATGCGTATCCTGTATTGCAACAAATACGACTATCCGTTTAGCGGTACCGAAGCGTACCTCTTCGACCTCATCCGCCAGATGGATCACCGCGGTCAGGAAACCGCTCTGTTCAGCATGCACCACGGCCAGACTCCCGCGTTCGCTGGCCGCAGCTATCGCATTCCTCGAATTGACTTCAAGGATCCGAGCGCCGGCTTCTTCAAGAAGGTCGGGATGGCCGCCCACGCCCTCTATTCCCCTTCCGCCCGCCGGGCGATGCGCCGCTGCCTCGCCGATTTTTCACCCGATCTGGCCCACATTCGCGGCATCTATCACCACCTCTCGCCCTCGATTCTTTGGGAACTGAAGCATCAGGGAATTCCCGTCCTCTACCACCTCAACGACTTCAAAATTCTGTGCCCTACCTACAATTTTGTCGCCGAAGGACGCCCCTGCGAACTCTGCAGTCTAGGCGCGTTCCACCACGCCGCCACCAGGGGTTGCTATAAGGGTCCGCGTTCCAGCGCGATGGTTCTAGCCGCTGAAGCTTATCTCCACAAATTTCTGCGAACCTACGAACGCTGCGTGGACATGTTCCTTGCGCCCAGCGAATTCGTGCGCCACAAACTGATCGCCAGCGGTTTCCCCGCAACGCGCATCGAGGTCCTGCCCCACTTCCAGGCTGTGCCGGACGACAAACTGCTCACCCCCGATGAAGGCTACCTGCTCTACTTCGGACGCCTGTCTCCAGAAAAGGGCGTGTATGAACTCTTGCGCGCCATGGTCCGTCTACCCCACATTCCCCTCGTCATTGCCGGAGACGGTCCCGAGCGCCCCCGCCTCGAAGCGCTGGCGCGAGAGTTGAACCTGAACCAAGTGCTATTCGCGGGCATGGTCCACGGCGAGAAACTCCAGAAACTTATCGCTGGTTGCTCCTTCTCGGTGTTTCCATCCCACGCCTACGAGACCTTGGGTAAATCCATTCTCGAGTCTTATGCCTGGGGACGACCTGTCATCGCTTCCGATCTGGGTTCGCGCCGGGAAGTCGTCCAGCATGGCGTCACCGGCCTGCTTTACGCCCACGAAGACCGCCAGCAGCTTGCCCATTCCATCGGATTTCTCTTTGACCGCCCAGACCTGATCGAGAGGATGGGTGCGGCCGCTCGCAGCCGCGTAATAACAAACCACGACCCCGATCAGCACGTGGAGAAACTGCTCGAACTTTATTACCGTCTCACCTCCGTCCAGAAGCTTCTATCCTTCCCCGCCGCACCCGAAAACCCGCGCCCACGCCGCAGCGTCCGGGTCGCCTTCATCGGAGGCCGGGGCGTAGTTTCCAAATACAGCGGCATCGAGTCCTTCTACGAGCAAGCGGGCTTTGAACTGGCTCGCCTGGGCCACGAAGTCACAGTCTATTGCCGCAGCTATTTCACTCCTCCAATGAAGTCCCACAACGGCATGTGCGTACGGCGCTTGCCGACGATCCGCTCCAAACATTTGGAAACTGTCATCCACACGCTCCTAAGCACGGCCCATGCCATGACTTCAGACTACGATGTCATCCACTACCACTGCCTGGGACCCGCATTATTCTCTTTTCTCCCCCGGCTGGCCGGCAAAAAGACCGTCGTCACCGTGCAGGGCCTGGACTGGAAGCGCGGCAAGTGGGGCTGGCTGGCCTCGCGCGTACTGCGCTGGGGAGAAACCGCGGCTGTCTTCGCGCCCGATGCCACCATGGTCGTCTCCCGCACCCTGCAGCAGCACTACCGCCAGCAACACAATCGCGATACTGTCTACGTTCCGAACGGAGCCGCTCTGACACCCCGGCGCGTTCCCCGGAAGCTGATTGAGTGGGATCTGCTCGCCGACAACTACGTCCTCTTTCTAGGCAGATTTTCGCCGGAAAAAAACTGCCATCTCCTGATCAATGCCTTCGAATCCCTCAACAGCTCCATGAAACTCGTACTCGCTGGAGGATCGAGCCACTCCGATACCTACGCCGAGGGCTTGCTCAAGCACGCCTCCGACCAGATCCGGTTTCTGCCCTGGGTCTCTGGCAGCGATCTCGAAGAGCTTCTCTCCAATGCCGCTCTATTCGTTCTCCCGTCCGAGATTGAGGGCTTGTCGCTGGCGCTCCTCGACGCCATGGCAGCCGGTGTCTGCGTACTGACCAGTGACATCCCAGAAAATAGTGAGCTAGTCGACAACGCCGGCTTCACCTTCGAGCGTGGCGACCAGACGGACCTGGTGCGCATGCTCGACTTACTGATCCGCAATCCCGAGATTCGCCGTCTGTCCGCCGCCCGGGGCCGCGAACGCATCCAGGGCCACTATCTCTGGCCTCAAATCGCCCGCTCCATCGAAAAGACCTATTTCGACGCGCTGGGGTGGATGCCTGGTGAGAATTCGCCGAGCAGCAGCCCCGGTTCGGCGCTTCTGCGGGCCGCCGGACCATCGTAGTTGTCTGGTCCGACCCGGCGGGCCCCACTGGTGAGCTATCGTGCCGTTTCCAACCTGAAGAATCTGCATCCGGCGCAGCCGCCCCCGAATCAAAATAGTGGATTTGTTAGCAGTTCGCGGAGTTCGGCCTCTTGTTGGCCGGACATCGCGTCGTGTCCGCTGTGCACCAAAGCACATTCTGGGTTGACCCGGATCACAGACGGCCCACGTCTCTCCGGTATCTATTTATCGGGGATTCCCAAAACCTCCGCCTAAGAGCTGGGGCGGGGGGCTAACTGTCCACCGAGCGGGATGCTCGCCGCCCTACTCGCCAGCTTGCGCCGATTGCTTAAGCATGCAACCTGCGCCGTCGTGGCATGAGAACTGATACAAACCACTTAGGAGAAACCGAAATGCTAACCGTAGGGGAACAATTTCCTTCATACTCGCTAACCGCCACCGTCAGCACTGACAACAGCGATAAAGCCTTCAAAACAATCACCGACCTCGACTACTCCGGCAAGTGGAAGGTATATTTCTTCTGGCCTAAAGATTTCACTTTCGTTTGCCCGACCGAAATTGCAGCCTTCGGCAAGCTCAACAAGGAATTCCTCGACCGCGACACCCAACTTCTCGGCGGCAGCACCGACTCCGAGTTCGTGCACCGTGCCTGGCGCGTTCACCACGAAGATCTGCACAACCTTCCGTTCCCCATGCTCGCCGATATCAAACGCGATCTTTGTGAATCGCTCGGCATCCTCGACCTCAAAGCCGGCGTCGCTCAGCGTGCTACCTTCATCGTCGACCCCGAAGGTGTCATCCGCTTCGTGATGGTCACCGACCTCTCCGTTGGACGAAATCCGCAGGAGGTCCTGCGCGTCCTCGATGCATTGCAGACCGACGAACTCTGCCCCTGCAACTGGAAGAAGGGCGAAGCGACACTAACCGTCTAAGTAGAATTTAATATCGGTCGACGCCGTCAACCAAGGCAGGACGCTCGTGCAACGACGGGCGCCCTCGCCCGTCCACGCCGAAAGCATAACTCGTCAGTTGCCGACAACCACGCCGGATTTCGCTGTCTTGGATTCGATATCGATGAAGAGCAACCTATAAAGAGAACCTATGACTCTGAACGAACTGCTCGATACGGTGCCCGCCTACGCCAAAGACTTAAAACTGAACCTCTCGACCTTGCTGCAGCAACCGGAACTGAACCAGCAGCAGATCTGGGGGACCCTGGTGGCGTCCGCCGTCGCATCCCGTAATCCGCAAATCCTTCGAACCGCGATCGAGGAAGCGGCCACGCACCTGTCGCCGCAAGCTCTGGAAGCGGCCAAAGGCGCCGCCGCCATCATGGGCATGAACAACATCTATTACCGCTTCCAGCATCTCTCCAAGAACCCAAAATACGCCACGCTGCCTGCCCGCCTGCGAATGAATGTCTTGCGCACTCACGGTATCGACCCTGTCGATTTCGAACTCTGGTGCCTCGCCGTTTCCGCCATCAATGGCTGCGGCCTCTGCGTCGATTCGCACGAGCAGGTTCTACGCAATAAGGGCATGTCAGAGGAATCGATTCTCGCCGCGGTTCGCCTGGCGTCCGTGATTCACGCCCTCGCAACCGTCTTCGACACTGAAGCTGTCGCCCCTTCCCTGCCCGTGCCCTGATCGAGTTCCGCAAGCTGGCGCAACTTCGCGTCCGGCTGTGATTGCGTTTAGAATCGGTACGCGGGTGCTCCATCAAGCCCTGCTTAGGCGGGAGTACCACCCTGAATCCAGCATGGAAGATCTTATCCTCGTCACCGGCGGCGCCGGCTTCATCGGTTCGAACTTCATTCTCCAGTGGATTCCCTCTGAATCCTCGCGCCTCCTCAATCTCGACAAACTGACCTACGCCGGCAATCTCAATAACCTGCGCGCCGTTGCCGGCCATCCGCGCTATCGCTTCGAACCAGGCGACATCGTTGATCGCAAATGCTTGCGCGGTTTATTCCAACACCAGCAACCCCGTGCCATCGTTCATTTTGCCGCCGAGAGCCACGTCGACCGCTCCATCCACGGCCCCGATGATTTCATCCACACCAACGTCAACGGCACATTTAACCTGCTCGAAGAAACACGCGCCTATTGGACTGGGCTGGCCGAGGCCGATCGCACCCGATTCCGTTTTCTGCATGTCTCCACCGACGAAGTCTACGGATCGCTCGGCCCTGACGACCCGGCGTTCAGCGAAACCACTCCCTACGCGCCCAACAGCCCGTACTCCGCCTCCAAAGCCGCTTCCGATCATCTCGTCCGCGCCTATCACCACACTTACGGCCTTCCAGTGGTCACCACCAACTGCTCCAACAACTACGGCCCCTGTCAGTTTCCGGAAAAACTGATCCCGCTCATGATTCTCAATGCCTGCGCCGGAAAGCCGCTCCCGGTGTATGGCGACGGCGAAAACGTTCGCGACTGGCTCTATGTCGAGGACCACTGCCGCGCCCTTCGTACCGTGCTCGCTGACGGCCGCGTTGGAGAAACCTACAACATCGGTGGCCGCAGCGAAAGAAAGAACCTCGAGATTGTTGGCGACATTTGCCGCTTGCTCGACGAACTCCATCCCAACGATTCCGGCGCTTCCTACAGCCGGCTCGTTACATTCGTCAAAGACCGTCCCGGCCACGACCGGCGCTACGCCATGGACACCAGGAAAATCGAACGCGAACTGCGCTGGCAACCGCAGGAGACATTCGAAAGCGGCCTCCGCAAAACCGTCAGCTGGTATCTTGAACATCAAGACTGGGTCCACGACGTCACCAGCGGCAGCTATCGGCAATGGATGGCTAAGAATTACGCCCAACGCTGAAACCGAAACTCGACATGACCAGAACAGCGCAATCAATTTACAAAGGCATCATTCTCGCGGGCGGCTCGGGCACGCGCCTCTATCCCGTAACCCACGGCATCGCCAAGAGCCTGCTGCCGGTGTATGACAAACCGATGGTCTACTACCCGCTCACCACGCTGATGCTGGCCGGGATCCGCGAAATCCTGATCGTCTCCACCCCCGACGACCTGCCGCGATTTCAACATCTGCTTGGCGATGGCTCCCGCTTCGGCGTCCATTTCGAGTACGCGCTGCAACCCAAGCCCGAAGGCATTGCCCAGGCCTTTCTAATCGGCAGAGAATTTCTCGCCAACCGCGGTTGCGCGCTGGTGCTGGGCGACAACATTTTTTACGGACACGACCTGGTCAAGGAACTGCAAGCGGCCACTCTTCAGCAAAAAGGCGCCCGTGTTTTTGCCTATCCCGTCAACGACCCCGAGCGCTATGGCGTCGTCGAGTTCGACGCGCACGGCAAGGCGCTCAGTATTGAAGAGAAACCAAAGCACCCGAAATCCCGTTACGCTGTCACCGGACTTTATTTCTACGATCGCCACGTCGTCGAAATTGCCGCGAGTCTTAAGCCTTCCAAACGCGGTGAACTTGAAATCACCGACGTCAATCGCATCTACCTCGAGCGCCATCAACTCAACGTCTGCGTGATGGGGCGAGGCACAGCTTGGCTTGACACGGGCACGCACGAAGCCTTGATGGATGCAGCTTTATTCATTCAGACCCTGCAGAAACGCCAGGGCCTTATGGTCGCTTGTCCCGAGGAAATCGCTTACCGTTCCGGCTACATTACCGCCGCCCAACTGGAAACTCTGGCGCAATCCATGCGCAACAATGGCTATGGCGCCTACCTGCTTCAATTGCTGCGGGAACGTGTCTTCTGACTAAAAGCAGCTTCTGATGGAAGAAAGTTTCGATGAAAACCGTGTCATGAAAACAATCCCCACCACGCTTCCCGGCCTTCTGCTCCTCGAACCGCGCGTGTTCGGCGACGACCGCGGCTTCTTCCTCGAAAGCTACAACCAGCGCACGTTTGCCGACCTCGGCATCCCCGACCTCTTCGTTCAGGATAATCATTCTTATTCCGAAAGGAATGTGATCCGCGGCTTGCACTACCAGCTTCACCAGCCCCAGGGAAAACTGGTCCGCGCCATCACCGGCGAGATTCTCGATGTGGCGCTCGATCTCCGCCGCAGTTCTCCCACCTTTGGTAAATGGGAATCCTTCAAACTCTCCGGCGAGAACAAGCAGATTTTATGGATTCCGCGTGGCTTTGCTCACGGCTTTCGAGTCCTGTCCCCCACCGCCCACATTCTGTACAAGACGACGGATTTTTATGCCCCTGAACACGAACGCACCGTGGCCTGGAACGATCCTGCGCTGAACATCGATTGGAAGCTCGCTGCGCGGGGACGCGACAGCAAACCGATTCTATCCCCCAAAGACCAGCGGGGCGTGCCTTTTCAACAGATTGAAAAATTCGACTAGCGCCGCATCAATTCAGCCGGAACTCAACCGAAATCGTGGTTTCCACCTCAACCGCCTTGCCGCTGGCAACGTACGGTTCAAATCTCCAGGACTGCACCGCCGCTGTCGCCGATCGCACCAGCAGATCGGGTCCTGCCAAAGGCCGCAATCGTGTCACACTCCCATCCGGCGCAATCACCGCGTCCAACACCACTAACCCCGCAGTTCCCGCGCTTCGCGCCGCTTCCGGATAAACCGGCTCCGCCTTCGTAACAATCCGCTTCTCCATGATTTCGGGAGACACTCGCAACCCCAATTTTCCCGCTGGCAGTCGCTTTTCCAGTTCGTTCCACGATCTCTGCCACTGCCACCATCCGAGACCGGCCAGCGTCAGCATGAATGCCAGCAGAAGATAGATTCCGCGCCGTCCGATGCGAACCCGGCGGCTCGCCCTGCCAGCCACTCTGGGCTTGGCGGCGGGAATCGGCGCTCTTTCCTCCACACTTCCGGCAACACTCTTACCCCCTTGCATGGCAGCCGTCACCGCCCGCGACTCGGCAGCCGAAAGCCGCACCCAGTAACGGATCATCTCACGCTGTTCCGGCGTCAGCCCTACGAACTCAAGCCCACAATGCAACCGTGACTGGTGACGCACCAGCGCGCGCGCGCGCACCGGAACTCCAAAATTCGGCAGCCGCAATTCCACCGCCACCTGCTGGCCCGCAGCCAGTTCACCCGACACCACCGCCCCCACCCCGGTTTCGCTGATGTCAGTGCAACGTCCCGGGAGATTTTCCGGGACTCCCGACCGCAACGCGACCAGATCCAGTGCTACTTTGATGGGTTGTCGCCGAGAACTACGCTGTGACGTCTCTTCCAACGCCAGCGCTGGAGCTGCACTCATTCCGACTGCCTCCGCAGAATCGAACAATCGCGTGTCACGCGGCTGGAATCAGCCGGCCCAAATCATCCGGCTCAAAGCGAATACCGTGTCCTACAAAAATCGATGCCGCGAGTATATCGGAATCACCGGAATAGTTTTCCTCAGCCCGCTCCATCCTCCTACCGGTGTGGCGCGGACACTCCTGTCCGCGAAAAGCCTGCCCATTCCTGATGCCACTTCAGCCCCTGATACCGCTGCCGAATCAGGCGAGCACTTACTCCATGTCCCGCCAGTTGGTTCCTACTCCGATTTCCACCAGCAGTGGAACCTCCAGCGTATATGCCTTCTCCATGTGCTCCCGCACCAGCGGTTTCATAACTTCCACTTCATTCTCCGGTACTTCAAAAACCAGTTCGTCATGCACCTGCAACGTCATCCGCGACTTCAGCCCGCGCTCTCGGACTTCTTCGTCGATCCGAATCATTGCCAGCTTAATCAGGTCGGCGGCCGTTCCCTGCAGCGGAGTGTTCACCGCCGTCCGCTCCGCAAACCCGCGCTGGGTCGCGTTCTTGCTGTTGATGTCGGGAATCGGTCGAATGCGTCCGAAGAGCGTCTTCACCTTCTGATCGCGCCGCGTCCGTTCGATCGTCGCATCGATGAATGCTCGCACGCCTGCGTATTTTTCAAAATACGCATCGATGAACTTCCTCGCCTCCCCCGGCTCAATCCCCAACTGTTGCGACAGTCCAAACGCCGACAGCCCGTAGACAATTCCGAAATTTACCACCTTCGCGGCCCGCCGGTGGTCCGCCGTAACCATCAACGGCGGCACGCCGAACACCTGGGACGCGGTCAGCGTGTGAATGTCGTCGCCACGCCGAAACGCCTCCACCAGCAGCTTGTCTTTCGAATAATGCGCCAGCAACCGCAACTCAATCTGCGAATAATCCGCCGCCAGCAGTACGTGCCCCGGCTCGGCAATAAAGGCCGCCCGAATCTCTCGCCCCAGTTCGGTCCGAATCGGAATATTCTGCAGATTTGGATTCGCCGACGCTAATCTTCCCGTCGCCGTCCCCGTCTGCCCAAACGTAGTGTGCACGCGGCCGCTCTCGCCGCGAATCAGCATCGGCAAGGCATCTACGTATGTCGATTTCAATTTCGTCAGCTGCCTGTACTCCAGCACCAGCCGCGGAACTTCGTGATCCGCCGCCAATCCCTCCAGCACATCGACCGCCGTCGAAATCTTTTTGCCCTTGCCATATTTCACCGGCATCGGAAGCGCCAGCCTGTTGAACAGCACATCGCCCAACTGCTTCGGCGAATTGATGTTGAACTCCAGCCCGCACCGCTCATAAATGTCGCGCGCCTTGCCTTCCGCTTCGCCCCGCAACTTCACCGACATCTCGCCCAGCGCCGCCGGATCAAGCTTCACTCCCGCGTCTTCCATCCGCGCCAGCACCGGCACCAGCGGCGCATCGATTTCCTCGTACACCGACGTCAATTCCTGCTCGTCTACTTCCTTTCGCAGAGCGCTCGCCAGCCTGCCGGTCACATCCGCCGCTTCCGCCAGGTTGCCGCTCAGTTTCACATTGAATCTCCGCAACGCGACTTCCGCCAACGAATGCGAAGAGTAAGTGGGATCGAGCAAATAGGAATAAAGCATGGGATCGTGCTTTACTCCGGCCAGAGCAATTCCCCGCTCTGAAAAATAATGCAGCGCTGCTTTCAAATCATGAACCGTCTTGGACACAGTCGAATCTTCGAGCACGCCCCTTACTCGGCCGGCCAGGTCCGCTTGTTCCAGCGCCACCATCGCCCCAGCGCCACCCGCATTCGAAATCGCAATGCGCGTTACCGCGACACTCCGATCCTCCGCATCCGCGGGCTGCAAAGCCAGAAACCCCGACTGCGCCGCCTGGGGCTCATCATCCTCCCCATTGCTGTCGCCGTAGAGGCTCTCCCCCTGCTCCGCCGGAATTGCCAGCGCCAGCGCCGCGCTCCCGCCCAGGCCCTTCAAATACGCTTCGAATTCGGCCTTCGACTTGATCTCCCCGTACTCGCCATCCTTCACTTCCACCACTGGAAGCAACTCTTTCAGCAACGACGTGAACTCGAGCTCGGCGAACAGCCCACGCAAAGATTCAACATCCGGTTCTCCCATTTTCATTGCGGCCACATCCAATCCCACGGCCACATCGGTATCAATCGTCACCAGCTGTTTGCTGTATAAAATGTTGTCGCGATTGTTCTGCAGCGATTCCCGATACGTCTTCTTCTCCACCTCGGCCGCATGTTCCAGCGCCTGCTCCACGCTGCCAAAGCGCTGAATCAAGTCCACTGAACCTTTGTCGCCGATCCCGGGCGCTCCCGGAATGTTGTCCACGGAATCGCCCCGCAGCGCCATCACATCCACCACCTTCGACGGAGGCACGCCAAGTAATTCCTCCACCTTCGCCGCATCGCAAATCAGATTGTCTTTCGGCGGGTTCAGCACCCACACCTTGTCGTTCACCAACTGCAGCATGTCTTTATCGCTCGACACTACAAACACGGTATACGATGCCGCCGCCGCTTTCCGTGCCAGCGTTCCAATCACATCGTCCGCCTCATAACCTTCCAGCTGCAGAATCGGTATGCGATACCCCTCCAGCGCCCGCCGAATATAAGGAATCTGCTGCGCCAGATCGCCCGGCATCTCCGCCCGGTTCGCCTTGTAACCGTCGTACTGCGATTCCTTGAAGGTCTGCGTCTTGATATCGAACTTCCGGATGGTCGTAATCGCTTCCGCCTGCTGATTCCGAATCGTCGGCGCCCCCACATCAAACACCGCCGCTAGATACTCCGGCGAAAAATCGTCGCGCAGCTTGCGCAGCATATTAACGAACACAAAAGTCGCCGCCGTCGGAAGCCCGGTCTTGGTCGACATCGGACGCTGCCGCGCCATCGCGTGATACGCCCGAAAAATGAACGACATCGTATCGATCAGGAAAATCCGCCCCCTGCCTTCTGCGGACGCGGAAACCGGCGGCGGAGATGCTTCCCTGACCGGCGGCGGCGATTTCTTCTTCGGAGGCAAGCAGCCCAGTTTAGCAGCTCGCGAATCCTCCACTACCGGCGACCCATAGGACACCACCAAGGTCGATACTCGCGACCCTCCGCCCTGCCACCCGAACCGTCACTGCAAGATTCCAGTAATCGCGTATCATATGAAGTTTTCAGCACTCCACACCACGCTGGGTGCTGAATACCGAGCCCCCATGCTGCCCTTCAAGCTGATCTACAGTGACGACTATTACCTGCCCATCGGCTCCCACGTATTTCCCGCCGAGAAATACCGGTGCATTCATGATCGTCTGCTCGCATCCGGAGTCGCCGAACCCGCTGACTTTGTCACTCCGCGTCCGGCCAGCGACCGCGACATACTCCTGGTGCACACTCCGCAGTATGTCGAGAAATTGCAGACCGGCACCCTCAGCGCCCGCGAAGAGTTGGAACTCGAAGTCCCCTACTCGCCGGAGTTGGTGCAAGCCTTCTGGCTGGCCGCCGGCGGCTCCATCCTGGCCGCCGATCACGCCCTCAACGACGGTGCCGCGATCAGCATCGGCGGCGGGTTCCATCACGCGTTTCCCGACCATGGAGAAGGCTTCTGCGTGATTCATGATGTGGCCGTCGCCATCCGCCGCATGCAGCATGACGGTAAGATCCGCACCGCCATGACAGTTGACTGCGACGTGCATCAAGGTAATGGCACCGCCGTGATTTTCGCGGGCATGCACATGGCCAGTGAGCCTCTGCCCTCCATCCCCACTCCCCGGCTCCACCAGTCTGCGCCCGCCTTCACGCCCCCCAAATCAAGAATGCACGCCGGCTTTGCCGGAGACGTCTTCACCATTTCACTTCACCAGGAAAATAACTACCCGGTGTGGAAGCCTCCCTCATCGATCGACGTCGATCTCCCCGACGAAATTGGCGACGACTACTATCTCGCCTGGCTCGACAACGCGCTCAGTTCCGGCTTGCGCCAGTGCGATCCGGAGTTGCTTTGCTACCTCGCCGGAGCCGATCCTTATCGCGAAGACCAGCTCGGCGGCCTGTCGCTGACCATTGCAGGATTAAAAAAGCGCGACGAGTTAGTCTTCCGCGTCGCCAAAGCGCGCGCCATCCCCGTCATGGTCACGCTCGCCGGCGGCTACGCCCTGAAACTCGAAGACACCATCACCATCCACTGCAACACCGTAGTCGCCGCCAAAGAAGTGTTTGGCGGATAACCCAGCTTCTGCTCTTCCTCCGTTCCCCTCTTTGTACTCCGTGGTAAAAGGTTTTCTGCGCGCCGCCGGCCCTCAGTAAAACCGCAAGAAATGAAGCTATACTCGCGCTATGGATGTACTCCCTTCGCAACTCGCGCACCGCGAACTCTACGGCATTCTGATCGGCGCCGTCGCCCCGCGTCCGATCGCCTGGGTTTCGACCCTCAGCGCTTCCGGACAACCCAACCTCGCGCCCTTTTCTTTTTTCAACGCCGTCTGCGCCAGTCCTCCCTTGCTGGCATTTGCGCCGGGAATGCGCCCCCCGAAGAAATCGCAAGCGGCGACAGCAGAGGGCGCGGGACTGCCCGCAGGACTGCCCGCTGGACTACCCGCTGGACTACCCAAAGACACGCTGCGCAACATTCGCGAGACGAGGGAATTTGTGGTCAACGTCGTCACCTACGAACTGGCCGAAGCCATGAACCTGACCAGCGGCGACTACGACGCATCCATCAACGAATTCGAAGTCGCGAAACTCGCCTCCGCGCCATCGAAATTCGTGCGCCCGCAACGCGTGGCCGAGTCTCCCGTCAACTTCGAATGCAAGCTGCACCAGATTCTCGACTTCAATCCCGCCCCCGAAGGCGGCAGCCTGGTCCTCGGCGAAATCGTCTGCATTCACATTGACGACCGCCACTTGAAGGAAGGCCGCCTCGACCGGAACTCGCTCGACCTGATCGGACGCCTGGGCGGCATGCAATACACACGGACCACCGAGCGCTTTGACATCGTGAGGCCGAAGGTGGAGTGAGCGGACCAGAGCTCATGTCAGCGTCGCTTCTCACAGGCGACGTGCGCAAACTGCATGGTTCCTCGCCTCGCTCAGCGTCACACCTAAGGTTTTGCGAACGACGAGCAGCGATCGACCAACGACCATCAACCAACGCCTCCCCAACCGTCGCGACTGCTAAAATAGCTGCTTACGCTATGTTCGAGAATCTCCAGGAAAAACTCCAGCGCGCCTTCAAGTCTCTTCGCGGACAAGCCGTCCTTACCGAAGAGAACATCTTCGAGGCGCTGAAACAGATTCGTCTGGCGCTGCTTGAGGCCGACGTCAACTTTAAAGTTGTCAAAGAACTCATCGACCGCATCCAGGCCAAGGCCGTCGGACAGGAAGTCCTGACCGCGCTTTCGCCCGGCGAACAGGTCATCAAGATCGTCCGCGATGAGCTCGTCGCTACCCTCGGCCAAGACACCGCTAAATTAAAGTTCGCTTCGCAACCGCCCACCGTCGTGCTCATGGCGGGCCTGCAAGGGTCCGGCAAAACCACGACTTCAGGCAAACTCGCCAACTGGCTCAAGAATGGCGGACACCGTCCGCTGCTGGTCTCGGTCGACGTCTACCGCCCCGCCGCGCGCGAGCAACTGAAAGTAGTGGCAGCGGCCATCAAGGCCAACCTCTACGAAGGCGAAGTTGGCGAAGCCAATACCGCGACCGTCGAGCGCCTGGCCAAAGAGGCGCGCCGCGAAGCGATCAACTCCGGTTGCGATGTGCTCATCGTCGATACCGCCGGGCGTCTTCACATCGACGACCAGCTCATGGACGAGATGCAGTCGCTCAAGCGGTTGCTCAATCCGCAGGAAATTTTATTTGTCGCCGATTCCATGACCGGCCAGGACGCCGTCAACTCGGCCGATGAATTCCACAAGAAGCTCACCCTCACCGGCGTCATTCTCACCAAAATGGACGGCGATGCCCGCGGCGGCGCGGCCCTCTCCATTCGCCAGGTCACCGGCCAGCCCATCAAGTTCATCGGCATCGGCGAAAAGTACGATGCGCTCGAACCCTTTCATCCCGACCGCATCGTCTCCCGCATTCTCGGCATGGGCGACATTATGTCGCTCATCGAAAAAGCCGAGTCCCAGATCGATAAGAAGAAAGCCAGCGAGCTCGCCTCCAAAGCGCTCAGTGGCGACGGTTTTTCGCTCGAAGACTTCCGCGACCAGTTGCGACAGGTTCGCAAAATGGGATCCCTGCAAAGTCTCATCGGCATGTTGCCCAGCGTCGGCGCCTTCTCCGGCCTGCAGAAAGCCGCCGACAAAGTCGACGAAAAACAGATCAACCGGGTCGAGGCCATCATCAATTCGATGACCGGATACGAGCGCAATCATCACGAAGCCATCAACGGCAGCCGCCGCAAACGCATCGCCCGCGGCTCCGGCACCAGCGTGCAGGAAGTCAACAATCTGCTTCGCCAATACGCCCAGATGAAAAAAATGTTCAAGCAGATGGGCAAGCCCAGCTTCGCCCGCCGCATGGCCGGCATGAAGTTTCCGGGAATGTAGGAAAGCCGTTCTCAATCTCAATCGATGGAATGGGTCCGGATGAAAATGTGTTTATCTCGATTGCACTCTTCGGCGCTCGTGGCGTTGCTGATTCTGTTGCCCATGGTGCCCGCCTACACTGCCGTCAATGGCCCTCGCTGCTGCGGAGGCATTACTCCGGCCGGCCATCGCCTGGAACAATTGCTGGACGGCATGAACGTCGAGTCCCTCTGGCTCGCCAACGAACATATCAATTGGGAGACGGGAGAGCCCGACCGGAGCGCCAACTACGAAGGTCCAGGCAAGCATACCCATTGCAGCGCCTTCGCAGCCTCGGCGGCCAAGAGGTTGGGCATTTATCTGTTGCGGCCACCCGAGCATGGTCAACTATTGCTGGCCAACGCCCAGGCCGAGTGGCTGCGCGGCGAAGAAGCCGCGAGCAAGGGCTGGAGAAAAGTGGGGAACGCCCGCGCCGCTCAGGCGGAAGCCAATCGAGGCAACTTTGTCGTCGTCGTGTATGCCAATCCGGACAAACATGAGCCCGGCCATGTCGCGATCGTCCGGCCGTCGGAGAAATCCATGCGCGCCCTCGAGCGGGACGGCCCCCAGATCATCCAGGCCGGTCAACACAATCACACCAGCACAGTAGTGCGAGTTGGCTTCAGGAATCATCCTGGCGCCTTCCCGCGCGGGGTTCGCTACTACATGCATCCGCTCGAACGCACACAGTGAGTCGAAGTTGATCCCCTGATCACGCGGCTCGAACTGTCGGTATAGTCCCCAGCGGGAATCTTTTATGAAGTGGCGATCCCTCAACGAATCCAGCTCGGGCCCTGACCTTCGCCCGCTGCGCGAAATCTTTGCCGAGCGCAAGGAAGCGATCGCCAAGTATGTTCCCGCCGACGTGCAAGCCGTCCATGCCCGCGCCGTGGCCGCTCTCAAAGCTCAGGGTATTGCAGCGCAGGCACTCAACGTCATCGGAATCGGCGCCATGGCTCCGGCCTTCGAACTTCCCGACCACAACGGCAAACTCGTTTCTTCCGCCAGCCTTCTAGGCAAGGGCCGCTTCGTGCTCGTGTTCATCCGCGGACGCTGGTGTCCCTTCTGCGTCGCGCAAATGGAAGCGATGAACTGCATCGCCGCCGCAATCTCCGCTGCCGGAGCGTCGCTCGTCGCCGTCTCCCCGCAAACCGAGAAGCAGTCTTTCTTCATGCGCGACCAGCACCAGCTCGCCTTCCCTCTGCTGGTCGACGCCCGCAATCAGCTCGCCCGCCAATTTGGACTCGTCTACCGCGTTCCCGAGGAACAGCAGGGTCTTTACCGCAGCACCTTTATCAATCTGCCTCACGTCAACGGCGACCCAAGCTGGGAACTGCCCATCCCCGCGAGCTTCGTCATCGACCGGGACGGCGCCATCCTCTTCGCCGCTGCCGACGAAGATTACAGCGAACGCCCTGAGCCGCTGCAGATTCTCGCTGCCGTCGAGAACACTCGCTAGTTGGTCATCGGTACTTCAGATCAAAGAAGGGCGGCATGGCGCCTCGCTTTGCCGTCATCACCAACTCCGCGTCGAAGACTCCTCCCGTATTCACTCCGAACAGGCGGTGCCGGATTTCATTTTCCTTCAGGAAGACGCGGCGCAGCAGGGCTCCTGCCCGCTGCTTGAGGGTGGGGCGGAACGTGGTTGGCCGGCAAAAGCGGATATCGTCGAATCCGCAAATATCCAGCAGCGACTCCAGGTTCGAACCGCAGAACCCGTACTCATGGGCCAGCGTGACGAAAAAACTGGAATTGGCGCAGGGTCCTTCCATGTTGGGAGTTCGCAGCATTAACATGCCGCCCGGCCTCAGCGCCCGGTAGAGAGCATCGACCACCCAGAGCAACGAGTACTTCGGGATGTGCTCGATGACGTGCGACAGGTGGATGAAGTCGTACTGCTGTTCGCGGTCCGCCAGGAAATCTCCGATGTTGTCCTCGATCTCATGGAGCTGAATGGGGGGCTCGCTCCAGGAGCGGATGTAGTTTTTTTGCGCGATGTCGAAGTCGGCGCCGGAAAGTTCACGGTATCCCAGGGTGAGGCAAGCGGCCAGAAACCAGCCCTGTCCGAAGCCGATGTCGAGGATGGCGGCATTCCTGTCGGGCGGCAGTATGTCGCGGAGTTCATGGGCCGCCTGCAGCACCTGGGGCTGATTCTGCATGGCGGTCCAGGGGATGGGCGGCTGGGTCGCCGCGTGGCGCAGACTCATCCTTCGATATACTTCTTTGACAAAGGCGTGCGGTTCCATAGAGGGAGATTCTATGCTTTTCGAAGAAATGTTCCACGTGGAACGTGGTACGCGTAGTTGTGTTGGTATTATAATGTATGGACATGAAGACTCAAACCCAACGACGCAAAGCAGTTAAGAAGCGCGTGAAAGTGACGCGAAAAGTGACCAGGATCGAGGCTTCTTCGAGCCGGCATCCGCGCTACCTGCCAGAGGATTGGGCGGGCATGTACAAGCCGGTGAAGAAACCGGTGACGATGCGGGTGGACGCGGACGTGCTAGCGTGGTTCCAGCGGGGCGGCCGGGGCTACCAGACGCGAATCAACCGGGCGCTGCGGAAGGTAATGATGGAGGAGCGAAAAAAACCGCGGGAGTGAGGACCCCGCAAGGCCGATGCGGGGCGGAGTGGAGGCCCACCCATGCGCACCAGAACCGCAAGAACGGGGCACCCGGCTCCTCGGGTGGCGGGTGTAGGCGCGGTAAAGCGAACCTAATATTTGGAGGGTCGTGATATGTTCTGCCGAAATTGCGGACGTGCACTGGAAGGACAGGCGAATTTTTGTGCTGCCTGTGGATCTGCGGTTCCGGCAAACGCAACACAGATCTTCAGAAGGCGGGCTCGCAGAGTCGGCAGGGGACGGCGACACCACGGAGGATTCTTGCTTCGTCCGTGTCGGTTTCTTGATAGTCACCAGGATCAGCACTTAACCGGTTCATAGATTTTTTCTCCTTTGGCACTGTGCAGTTGGTCCCCCTGGTAGAACGTCAACGCGCGTGAGTTTGTCGGAATCCCAAGAAGCCGCGCCAGCATCTAAACCTTGACAATGATTCGCTCAGGTTATAGGATGGCCTAGAACATAATCATCATCGCATTGATTATAAGGCACTTATAGTATCGGAGGATACGGATATGGGAAAGATTATCGGAATTGACCTTGGGACTACCAACTCCTGCGTTGCGGTCATGGAGGGGGGAGAACCCAAAGTCATTGCTAACGAAGAAGGTGGGCGGACCACACCGTCAGTGGTTGGCTTCACCAAGACCGGCGAACGGCTGGTGGGGCAGGTGGCTAAACGGCAGGCCATTACCAATCCTGAGAACACGGTTTACTCGATCAAGCGCTTCATGGGACGGCGCTATGACGAGGTCAGCGAAGAATTGAAGATGGTCCCGTATAAGGTCGAGCGCGACGGGGACAACGTCGTGATCGTTGCGCAGGGGAAGAAATACACTCCGCCAGAGATCTCGGCGATGATTTTGCAGAAGTTGAAGAAGGCGGCGGAAGACTATCTCGGCGAGAAGGTCACGGACGCGGTCATCACGGTGCCGGCGTACTTCAATGACGCGCAACGGCAAGCCACCAAGGATGCGGGCAAGATTGCAGGCCTCGATGTAAAGCGCATCATTAACGAGCCTACGGCGGCAGCTCTGGCCTATGGGCTCGACAAGGGCAAGGACGAGACGATCGCCGTGTACGACTTCGGCGGGGGCACGTTCGACATTTCGATCCTTGAAGTTGGCGAAGGGGTGGTCGAAGTAAAGGCCACGAACGGAGACACGCACCTGGGAGGCGACAACATCGACCAGCGGCTGGTGGATTGGCTGATCGATGAATTCAAGAAAAACGAAGGCCTCGATCTGCGTGGCAAGGGTAACGAGATGGCCTTGCAGCGGCTGCGGGACGCAGCGGAGCGGGCGAAGATCGAACTCTCGACCACGATGGAGACGGAAATCAATCTGCCGTTCATCACGGCCGACGCTTCCGGGCCCAAGCACCTGGTGATTAAGCTGACGCGGGCGAAGCTCGAAACCATGATCGAAGACATTTTGCAGCGATCGGTTGGCCCGTCCAAGCAATGTTTGAAAGATGCGGGCATCGATGCCAGCAAGATTAACGAAGTAGTCCTGGTTGGCGGACAGACGCGCATGCCGCGCATTCAGGCGATTGTAAAGGAACTGTTTGGACGCGAAGGGCACAAGGGCGTGAACCCGGATGAGGTGGTGGCAATTGGAGCGGCGATTCAGGGCGGCGTTCTGGGCGGCGAGGTAAAGGACCTGCTGCTGCTGGACGTGACTCCGCTGACTTTATCGATTGAGACCCTGGGCGGAGTGGCGACACCGATGATTCCGAGGAACACGACGATTCCGACGAAGAAGACGGAGACGTTTTCGACGGCGGCCGACAGTCAAACGTCGGTGGAGGTGGTCGTGCTGCAGGGCGAGCGTCCGCTGGCGGCACAGAACCGTACGCTGGGCAAGTTCCACTTGATTGGATTGCCGCCAGCGCCGCGAGGCGTGCCGCAGATTGAGGTGACGTTCGACATTGATGCCAACGGCATCCTGAACGTGACGGCGAAGGATAACGCCACGGGCAAGGACCAGAAGATCACGATCACGTCGTCTTCGGGCTTGTCGAAGGACGAAGTGGAGCGCATGGCGAAGGAAGCCGACGCGCATTCCGCGGAAGACAAGGCGCGGCGGGAGGAGATCGAGGCCAAGAATCAGCTCGACTCGATGGTCTACAACATCGAGAAGATGCTGAAGGAGCATGGCGACAAGATCTCGGGCACGGAGCGCGGCGACGTGGAGAACGCTCTGGCGGACGCGAAGAAGGCGATCGAAGGCGGCGATAAGGCCCAGATGGACTCGGCGCGGGAGAAACTGACGGCGGCATCGCACAAACTGGCGGAGCAGATGTACAAGGCTACGCAAGCGACTGCGGGCGCCGCGGCGGGAACGGGCGCGGGTCCGACGGATGGGCACGGCGCGACGGCGGGCGGCAATGGCGCGGGTCAGAAGAAAGACGAAGGCGTGATCGACGCCGAGTATGTGGACGTCGAAGACAAGAAATAAGCTGCTGGCTCTTTCGCTATCGGCTTTTGGCTTGGGGGCGCGTGGAGCGCCCCCAACTTGCATCTGAGTCATCAGGAAGAGCTGTTGTCCCGGCGAAGCGCTGGGATGATAGGACCCTTGGGGCTGGGAAAGAGGAAAGTGAATTGAGATTCGAAGTCAACGGACAAATGTTTTTTGTGAACTTCGTCCCCGAGGAGGGACGCTGGTATTGTTTCGCGCCCACGGCAACGGGGGTACAGCGCATTCCGGTGTCGATGGATGCCTCGCCCTTTGAGGCGTTTACGGTTGCGATGGACGAACAGGCGAAGGAAGTCGTGAACTGAGGAAGCAGTTCTCAGTTCTCGGTTTCCGGAATTCTTCGGCAATGACAAGGTTCCCCTGGGGATGACAAAAATTCAAGCTGCGACGATGATATTAAGCTGCCTGCTGAACGGCTGACATGGCGACCCAAACCAAAGACAAAGATTATTACAGCGTTCTTGGGGTGAAGAAGTCTGCCTCGGTGGACGAGATTCGCAAGGCGTTTCGGAAACTTGCGCGCAAATACCACCCCGACGTCAATCCTGGCGACAAGTCGGCGGAAGAGAAGTTCAAGACTCTCTCCGAGGCCAATGACGTCCTGAGCGATCCCAAAAAAAGAAAGATCTACGACCAGCTTGGGTTCTACTCCGACAATATTGATCCGGCCACGGCGGACGCCTACGCGCGGGGCGGCGGGCAGCCAGGGGCGGGCCCGGGCGACTTTGGGGGCGGGTTTTCGGGAGGTTTTCCCGGCGGCGGCCGTCAGCCGGGCGCGCCCAGCAACGTCGATTTCGGTGGGTTCGATTTTTCCGATCTGTTCGAAGGGGGGCGTAGCGGGGGACGCAAGAGTTCCGGCGGCTCGGGGGGCGGGTTCAAGGATATCTTCTCGAGTATTTTCAGTGGCGGCGGGCGCGGCGAGGCGCCTGCCGAAGGACCGGAACCGGGCAGCGATCTGGAGTATCAGGTCAACGTGCCATTTTGGACGGCGATCCGGGGCGGGGTGATGAAGCTGAATATTGCCCGGCGCGAGGTGTGCGGAAACTGCCACGGCAATGGCTTTACGGAAGCTCCAGGAGAATGTCCGCAGTGTCATGGTAAAGGGACGATTGAACAGACGGGCGGGCGCATGAAGTTCAACGTCACCTGCCCGCGCTGCCATGGGACGGGCAAGAATATTTCGACGTGCCCGGTGTGTCATGGTGAGGGCAGCGTCGAGAGTACGAGTCCGCTGGAGATCCGAATCAAGGCGGGAACGCGCGATGGTCAGCGCATTCGGATCGCGGGCAAAGGCAATGCGGGGCTGAGGGGCGGCGGGCTGGGCGACCTCTATGTGATCATCCGCATCGGCGAGCACCCGCTTTTCCAGCGCGAAGGGGACGACGTTCGAATCGTTGTGCCGGTGACGGCGGTGGAAGCGGCGCTGGGGTCGAAGATCGAAGTTCCTACGATTGATGGCCGGAGCATGCTGAAAATTCCTCCGGGGACGCAGTCGGGGCAGAAACTGCGGCTGCGTGAAAAGGGCGTGCCCTCGGCCACCAAGGACGGCGTGCGCGGCGATGAGATTGTCGAAGTGAAGATTACCGTGCCCATGCCTCGGGACGAGAAGACGAAGGAACTGCTGCGTGAGTTGGCTAAACTGAACCCGGAGGATCCGCGGGAAGAACTCTGGAAACAGATCTAGTTTGTCCGCCCGCGGCGCCTCTTAGCTTATTTCTTGCTCGGATCGTCCGCTGAATTCACATAGTTAAATTGCAGCGGCGCCATTCCATGGACCTGCACTACAACCTCTCCGGAGGCCATCGCATAGTGATGCATATCGGGATCGAGATAAGCGAAGCTGCCCGCCGGGAACGTCATCATCTTAGATTCGTCGAACTTGTCTCCCATCCCAACCTTGAAGTCACCGGAAATCACCGTGACATTTTCGCGCTTGGGATGCCAATGCGGAGCGATCTTGTAGCCGTCAGGCATTTTGAGGCGGATCGTAAAGTCTCCCGAACTCGCGGTGGGATCGCCCTCGATGACGGCCAGTCGCGCGCCTGCAGCTACGAACGGCGGCGGTGCTCCGTACTTGATCTGGTCGGGAGTAAACGCATTCTGATGCGAGCCCGTTTGAGCGAACAGCACAGCCACGCCAACACATGAAACTGCGAGCATGATTTTCCTCATAGTTGATTCCTCCTACCTTGATTGAACCGCAGATATTGGGCATCTTTATACCGCAGATCAGATGGAAGGGTCCATTTAATTCCACCTTGGGCCGCGCGCTGGGTGTTTCTGTGGTTCGGCGGTTACCTCCGTCGCTGGCCTTCTTGACAAAACTTTTCAAAATTCCGCAAAAAAATCTTGCATCTGTGGAAATTTCCCGTAATCTCACAAATGCGAACTAACTTCACCGACATGTCCGGGAAATCGCAGTTCACCCGGGAGCCGCGAGAAAGATTGCAAGGGAGACGCGGTGGTGAGAGTGAGTCGCTTGAGGAGGAAGCCATAGAAATTGGCAACAGCTACCCGAACCGCTAACATCCCGCAGCCTTCACTCTCCGTCGCCCCCCGCAAGAAGACGAAGTCCATCCGCCTCACCCTTTGGCCTCTGGTTGCCGCGACCTTCTTTATGGTCTCGGGTGGAACTTATGGGACCGAAGACATCGTGCATGGCGCCGGATATGGCAGAGCGATTTTGATCCTGCTGCTGACCCCGCTTCTGTGGAGCCTGCCAACTGCGTTCATGATTGGCGAACTCTCGAGCGCGCTCCCTTTTGAGGGCGGGTACTACGCCTGGGTACGGCGCGCCATGGGAAATTTCTGGGGATTTCAGGAAGCCTGGCTCTCGCTGGTAGCGTCCATTTTCGATATGGCGATTTATCCCACGCTGTTTGTCGCGTACCTCACGCGCATGTTCCCATGGTTTCAGGAGAATCATCGCGGCGTGGCGGTGGCGTTGGGCGTCGTGATCGCCTGCGCGATCCTTAATATTCTGGGCGTCAAGGTCGTGTCGCTGACTTCGCTGTGGCTGTTTTTCGCCCTGTCGGCGCCCTTCGCGGCCATTTTTGTGCTGGCGCCGTTCAAGATTCACGCGCTCGCCAACGCTGTGACCAAGCCGACAACTTCCAATGTCGACATACTCGGCGGGTTGCTCATCTGCATGTGGAACTACATGGGTTGGGACAACGCCTCAACCATTGCTACGGAAGTCGAGCGCCCGCAGCGCACTTATCCGCGGGCGATGCTGGTCGCGGTCGCCATCGTTTGCGTTACTTATGTTCTGCCGTTTGCCGCGATGTGGATCACTGGCCTTCCGGCGAGCGCGTGGGAGACCGGGGCTTGGGCGGATGTCGCACAGTTGATGGGCGGCCCGGTGCTTCGCATCGCGCTGGTAGCGGGCGGCATGATGAGCGGCTTTGGCATGTTCAACGCCCTGGTCATGAGTTACTCGCGGCTGCCGCTGGCCATGGCTCAGGATGGCATGTTGCCGAAAGTGTTCGGCAAGCTGCATCCAAGATCGCGCGCGCCCTGGGTCGCGATTCTTGCCCTGGCGGTGGGCTGGGGACTGGCTCTGAATCTTGGCTTCGAACGGCTGGTCACTCTCGACATTATGATTTATGGGGCGAGTCTGACGCTGGAGTTTGTGGCCTTGATCTGTCTGCGGATTCGCGAACCGGAATTAAAGCGGCCGTTCCGCGTGCCGGGCGGGCTGTTTGGAGCGATCGCCGTAGGCATTCCGCCAACGTTATTGTTGGGATTTGCCATCCTGCGCAGCGAACACGAAGTGGTCCTGGGCATGAGTTCGCTCCTGTTTGGACTGATTGTGATCGGAGGCGGCGTGGTGGTTTTCCTGATCAATCATGCGTTGAAGCCGGCGGGATGGGCGGCAGCGACGGCGAAACCGGAACTGGCATCCTAGCGTTTCCGGCCGGCTGATTTTCAACATACCTTCAACATGGAGACGGGCTTAGCTCGTCTCTTTTCTTTTGGCGGATCTTTTGGCTGCGTCTTTGGCTGGACTGGCCATATCCGGGCTTACCCGATCATTTTCAGGATGATCCTTGCCGCGGTTTCTGGGGGATTTGCGGCACTGCTGTTCCCCTGCATTTTCGCCTTCACCGTCGCCAGGCGCTCGATCATGCGGGTTCGCGGAGCGCCATCAGGGATGATCTTGTTCATCTCGGTAACGATGTTTTCCGCAGTGAACCTGTGCTGCACCAGTTCCTGGACAACCTCCTCCCCGGCAATCAGGTTGACCATGGCGAAATAAGGAACTTTGACCCGTGGCTTGCCCAAGGCATAGGTCAGGCTGGATACGCGATACACCATGACAAACGGAGCGCCCATGAGAGCCGCCTCCACGGTGGCTGTGCCGCTGGCTACGATGCCGGCGCGGGAGTGATACAGTGCGGGCAACGCGTCGGGCACCAGGTGAATTTTCTGGTGTAAAGACGAGGCTGGCCGCGACTTTGTCGGGGTCGCGATCAAATCCCTGAGAAACGTCGCATCCAGGGTGCGCGCCACTGGAAGCAGAAATTCATAACCGGCGTGGGGGCTCTCTTTCTCCAACCGCTCGACCGCCAGCAGCATCGTGGGCAGGTTCATGCGCGTTTCTTTGCGGCGGCTGCCCGGCATGATCGTGATCCACTGTTTCGCGGGATCGAGCTGGTTTTGAGTCGCGTAGGATTCGCGCGTAACGGCCGGCGCGGGCTGATTGGCCAGGGGATGGCCGACGAAGGTCGCTTCCACTCCGCGATCGCGATAGAACTTCTCTTCGAACGGGAAAATCACCAGCGCCCGGTTGACATACTTGCGCAGCAACTTGACGCGTCCCTGGCGCCACGCCCAGAACTGCGGGCAGACGTAATAGACGACTGGGATGCCGCGCCGGCGCATCTGACGCGCTACGCGCCAGTTGAAGGCTGGGGCGTCGATGACGATGGCCAGGGCCGGATGTTTCTCATCGGCGGCGCGAATCAATTTCTTATAGAGGCCAAGGATTTTGGGCAGGTGACTGAGGATTTCGGTGATGCCGACCACGGCCAGATCCTTGGCGTCGACGATGATTTCACAGCCGGCGGCGCGCATGCGCTCTCCTCCAGCGCCGAAAAACTCAAGCTGTGCAGGTTGTGTCGAGGCGGGGCCAAGCCCCGTCACCACAGGGGCAGGATGGACTAAAGACTTGCGCAACGACTCCATCAACTGTGCGCCATACATTTCACCGGAGGCTTCGCCGGCTGAGATCAGAATCTGCACAGCTGCATTGTACCGGGGCGGGCACGGGACCGATTCAGTCATCGGCGTTCGCGGGCGAGGGCGCCCGCGCCACACTGATCTCCTGATCTTTGTACTGCAGCTGATACAACTTGTAGTAAATTCCGCGCTGGGCGAGGAGTTGCTGGTGGGTCCCCATCTCGCGGATCTGGCCTTTGTGCATGACGATGATCTTATCGGCGCGCTGGATGGTCGAGAGGCGGTGCGCGATGATGAGCGCCGTGCGGCCTTCCACCATGCGGTTCAGCGCGTCGCGGACGCGAAATTCGGTTTCGGTGTCGACACTGGATGTCGCTTCGTCAAGAATCAGAATCTTCGGATTGTGCGCCAGAGCGCGGGCAAAACTAATCAGCTGCTTTTGTCCGGTGGAGAGCGTCGAGCCGCGCTCGCGCACTTCTTCCTGGAAGCCGCCGGGCAATTTTCGGATAAAGTCGCCGAGGTTGACATCTTCCGCTGCCTGCTCCACGTCCGCATCCTGAATGCGGGCCGTGCCCAGACGGATGTTGCCGGCTACGGTGCCGCTGAACAGGAATGGATCCTGCAGGACGATGCCGAAGCGGCCGCGCAGGTCGTCGAGATTCATCTCTTTGATATCGACGCCGTCGATGCGAATCGCCCCGCGCTGCACGTCGTAGAAACGCATCAGCAGCGAGATCAAAGTGGTTTTGCCGGCTCCCGTGTGACCGACGACGGCGATGGTCTCGCCGGGTTCGAGGACAAAACTCACATCGCGCAAAATCCAGTCGAGCCGGTTGTTTTGGGCGGGGATGCCCGTCGCTCCACTGGCTTGCCCCGCCGCGTTATAGGCGAACCAGACGTGATCGAATTCGATACGGCCCGGGCCCTTTGGCTGTTTGGTCACCGCCGGCGAAGTGATTTCAATCTTTGTATCCAGCAGTTTGAAGACGCGCTCGCCGGCGGCCATGGCCGATTGCAGGATGTTGTACTTCTCGCTCAGGTCCTGAATGGGACGAAAGAAACGCTGCGCGTACTGCATGAAGGCGACCAGCACGCCGATGGAGGCGACGCCGCGGATCACGTCGTTGCCGCCCCACCAGATAATACTGGCAATGGCAATCGCCGACAGGATTTCGACCACCGGATAATAGACCGAGTAGGCCATGATGGCGTCTTTGAAGGCTTCCATGTGTGAAGCGTTGATCTCGGAGAACTTGTTGAAGGCGCGCTTCTCACGGTTGAAAAGCTGGAGAACCAGCATGCCCGACACGGCTTCCTGCAGATAAGAATTGATGCGGGCGATGGCGGTGCGAATGCGGCGGTAAGAATCGCGAACTTTGTCGCGAAAAATCAGGGTGGCGTAAATGATGAGCGGAAGCACGGCAAAAGTGATCAGGGCCAGCTTCCAGTTCATCTTCATCATGATGCCGATGATGCCGGCGAGGACGAAGACATCCTCGAAAATCGAGACCACGCCGGCGGTGAACATTTCGTTCAGGGCATCGACGTCGGTGGTCACGCGGGTGACCAGCCGTCCGACCGGATGCTTGTCGAAAAACGCTACGTGCATGTACTGCAAGTGGCGGAAGATCTGGCGGCGCAGATCGAACATCACTTTCTGGCCGGTCCATTGCATCAGGTAGGTCTGAATGAACTCCAGCGTAAACGTGGAGATAAGAATGGCGACGTAAAGGCCGCCAATCTGCGCGATGCCGGTCAACGGAGTGGGGCTCAGGCGATCGCCGATCCAGGAATGGGAGCTCGGAGTTTTTGCCAGGTACTTATCGATGGCAATCTTGGTGAGGAAGGGACCGAGCACGTCGGCCACGGACTTCAGAATGATGGCCGCGAGCGCGACCACAACGTGCCACTTGTAGGGACGCAGATAGGTCAGCAAACGGCGCATCAAGCGGCCGTCGTATGCTTTCCCTAATACTTCTTCTTCCTGATTGGAGGCCATCGGTGACGCAACGGAAACAGACTGGGATCACCTCGCAAAAGTCATCCCGATCAAGATTACCCGAAAACCGTCTTTCCCAGTAGATGAACCCGTCTTAATTGCGACGCCGAGCCACCCCGGTTTCCGCTTCCGCTTCCCAGTTTTAGCGTTGCAAATATTGGACTTACCGCGGGAACTCTGGAGGACGCTTCGGAGTCTAAATAGTTAAGCGGAAAAGGTCGTCCGGGAGTCGTGTCTTAGGCAGGGAAGATTCCCGCCGCTGGGGCTCGTGTGACTCTATAATTGGAGGCAACGCCGTCATGGCGGGAGCTACTACATTGGGCGATCTAGCCAGCGCGATCGGGGCCCGAGCCGAAGAATCCGCCGTCATCGCTGCCCTGAAGGCGGGTTCGGAAGAAGCGTATTCGTGGCTGATTGGCGAATTTCATCAGCCCATTTACGGCCTCATCTACCGCATTGTGAACGATCCTTCGGACGCGGCCGACACGACTCAAGACGTATTTCTGAAAGTGTTCCGGGGGATGAAGCATTTCCACGGCGAGTCCAGCCTGAAGACGTGGATTTATCGTATCGCCCTGCACGAGGCGGCGAACCGGCGGCGCTGGTGGTTCCGGCACAAAGCGCAGGAAACGCCGATCGATCCTATCTGCTCGGGCGAATGCGAATACTCCGGAGAAGAGCGACTGGTTGACCCGGGCGAGTCTCCGTTTGAAATGTTTGCGCATACCGAGGTGCAAGCGGCGGTGGAACAAGCGCTGCAACAGGTGCCTGAGCCTTATCGGACGGCTTTGATTCTGCGCGACCTGGAAGACATGTCGTACGAGCAGATTGCGGAAGTTCTGGCGATTTCTCTGGGAACGGTAAAGTCACGCATTACGCGGGGACGCGACGCGCTGCGCAAGAAATTAGCGGGATATGTCAGGGAAGTAGGCCCGGAGTTGGGCCTGCAGGCTCCTGCCGATGAGCAGAAGAGTTCGCGTGGTGGCAGGCAGGTCGAGGTGACGCCATGAAGCAGTACGCTGCGATGAAGTACGCTGCGATGAACGGCGCGGCAAAGAATTGCGCTGCGACCAGAAAGTTATTCTCGCCTTATCTCGACGGCCGGGTAAGCGGGTCGGAGATGCGCGCGCTGACGCGCCACCTGCAAGAGTGCTCGGACTGTGGGCGGGAATATGCCGCGATGCAACGTTCGCAGCAACTGCTGGCTGGTCTCGGCGCGAAAAAGGCGCCGGCGGATCTGGCGTTAAAGTTGCGGGTTGCGATTTCACGGGAGGCGGCGCAAACCCGGCGTCCGCGCTTTGAAGCCATACTGGTGCGGCTGGAAAACGCGCTCAACGCTTTCATGGTTCCGGCGACAGCGGGACTGGTGAGCGCGATATTGTTTTTCGGCCTGCTGCTGGGCTTCTTTGCTTTGCCGGCGGAACTGCGGGCAAGCAGCGACGTGCCGCTGATGCTCTACATCGGGCCGCAACTGGAGCAGTCGGCATTCGGCACGTCGCTGGGCAATATGGGAGACGATGCTTTGGTGGTGGAAGCCTATGTGGATGCCAATGGGCGCGTGGAGGATTACCGCATCCTGTCGCAGCCGGACGATGCCCAGGCAGTGCTGCCGCAGTTGAAAAACCTGCTGATCTTCACCACGTTCCGTCCCGCGCTTTCGATGGGACGACCGACGGCGGGGACGGCTGTGCTGTCGTTTTCGAAGATCAGCGTGAAAGGGTAGGCGGACGCTCCGTATCGCGCTCGGGGGACAATCCCGGGTGACGGTCCCCGTGTAGATGCTTCTTCTGGTTTGTCCTCGAATGTTGGACCTCCAAATGTCTGTCCTCTAAAGGTTTGACCTCGAATTGACCAGTTCGTACACTACTTCTAGCTCATCCTATGCGTGAGATCCGAGGGAATTTCCTGGGACTACGAGTTCGACCGGCGTTCGCTCTCGGCCTGGCAATGGTGCTGGTCGGGGCATCTGGCTGGGCGCAGAATCGTCCCCAGGTTACTCTGGAAACCAGCGAGACGTTGTTCACGGTGCTGACCGCGATCAATACCTGTGGCTATGACCAGGAATTGAGCGTATCCGACCCGCTGCGCATGCAGATCCGCTCGGAAGTGGGCAAGGCCGCTGAAAGCGTCGCCGGGGCGCAGGATGTGATTGGCCCAATGTGCGCCCTCTACCGGCGTCATCAGGGTGGTGATCCCGCGCACGACCTCTCCCATTATGTATCGCTGGCGCTGTACCTGGAGGAGCCGCCGACTTTCAGGTTGAAAGTGAGAGAGGCGGAACTCCCTCCTGATGCGGAGGCTGTGGCTGACATGGTGCCGCTGATGGAGGACTTTTACCAGAAGCTGGGCTTGCACGCCATCTGGGAGCGGCACCACCAGCGCTACACGGAATTGACCGAGTACTATCACGAGCCGCTGGCGAGGATGACGTTCGATACGGAAATCTATTTGAAGCTGGCCTCGTCGGAATACCTGGGACGGCAGTTCACCATCTACCTGGAAGCGATGGGCGCGCCCGGACAGACCAACGCGCGCGATTATGGGTCGGAATACTATGTCGTGATCTCGCCAACCCTGAGCACGGCGATCAAGATGCAGCAGATTCGGCATACCTATCTCCACTACCTTCTGGATCCGCTGGCGATGAAGAATTTCGGCTCGTTCAAGCGCCTCGAGCCCTTGCTGGATGAGGTGCAGAACGCTCCCATGGATGAGGCTTTCAAGAATAATGTTTCGCTTCTGGCCACGGAATGCCTGATCCGGGCGATTGAACTGCGGACGCTCCCGCGAAGGACGCCGGAGACGGAGCGGACGGCGAAGCTCGACGAAGCGGACAAAGAAGGCTACGTGCTGACGCGGTATTTTTATGACGCGTTGGGGAAGTTCGAAAAAGATCCAGAGGGTATGCGCAACGCGTTTGCGGACCTGATCGGGCGAATTGACGTGGGCGCGGAAAGGAAGCGAGTTTCAGTGCTCCAGTTCGCCAAGCAGGCAACACCGGAACTGGTGCAGGCTCGTCCGCGGAATGAGGTCCTGTTGTTGAACGCAGAACGCCGAATGGCGGCGGGCGATCTGGGAAGCGCGCAGAAACTCGCGCAGCAGGCCCTCGATCAGCAGGCGCCGGGGGAAGATTCGGGGCGTGCGCTCTTTCTTTTGGCGCAAATCGCCACCATGAATCGGGACATGGATGGAGCGCGCGACTACTTTGAACGAGCGCTGCAGACCGCCCGCGAACCGAAGGTAATCGCGTGGTCTCACATTTATCTGGGCCGTATTTTTGATTTGAAGGAAAATCGGAATGCCGCGCTCGATCAGTATCGGGCGGCGCTGGATGCCGCTGGAGCGGGGCTTCCGGAGGCAAAACTGGCGGCGCGGCGCGGGTTGGAGCAGGCCTACGAGCCTCCGGTAGCGAAACAGCCGCAGTGATGCAGGCATGGAATTTCGGTAGCCGGTCGGGTGCGAAAGCACTAACCACCAAGGAACCTGCGCTACAGGAAGCAAACGGCTGAGCTATGATTGCCTGTTTGGTTCAGGGCTGGCGTGGAGGCGAGAACTCGGTCGCGGCGGGTTCCGAGTGAGAAACTTTTGACGTCCACATTTTGCATTATGGGAGACAGTATGAAACGAGCAGCAGTCATTCTTGCGATACTGAGTCTCGGAATCACAAGTGTCGCGGTTTGGGCGGCGGCGCAGAGTGCGCCGGCAGCGGGCCAAACAGCGCCGGCAGCGGGTGCGACGACTGCACCAGCGGCGAAGCGTCCGCCACAAGCCAAGACCCAGCCCGAGTTCGATGCCTACAAAGCGGCGTCGGCCAGTACCGATGCAGCGGCGCTGGAGAAAGCTTCTGACGATTTTGCCACCAAGTTCCCTGACAGCGAGCTTCGCGTTTTGCTGTACAAGAACGCGATGCGCCTCTATCAGAATGCCAACAGCCCGGATAAGACCGAGGCCATGGGCCGGAAGGTTCTGAGCTTTGACGCGGACGACCCCGAAGCTCTGGTGATCGTAGCCGAAGTGATTGCGGAGCGGACGCGCGAAACCGATATCGATAAGGATCAGCGCTACGCGGAAGCCACGTCGATGGCGCTGAAGGCCACCCAGACCGTGGACACCGACGTCCAAGTGCCGGCGGGGACGCCGCAGGACAAGATCGACGCTTACAAAGCGCTGCTGCGCTCCAACGCGTATTCGATTCTCGGTACCATCGAATTCAAGAAAGAGAATTTTCCCGTGGCCCAGGATTACCTGCAGAAATCGATCGACGCCTTCCCCAGCAATCCCGACCCGGTAGTAATTCTCCGCCTGGCGCTGGCACTCGATAAGCAGCAGAAATATCCGGAGGCGCTGAAGGCGGCGAACCGCGCGGTGGATATGACGCAGGACAATACTCCGATTGGGACCCCGGCTCGACGCGAGCGCGAGCGCCTGCAGCAGCTCACTGGAGCGGCGGTTCCGGCTCCGCCCCAGGCGCCTCCGAAAAATTAAGATTGGGTGGGGAGCGAGGCTGACCTCGTTGCGAAAGGTGGAACCATTCGTCGAGAGAGTAAGCGCACGCCACCAGCGCTAAAGCAGGAATGCGGTCTCAGTGGAAGTGGCACGAACGCGCTCATGTCATTTCTTTTTTCGCAGCGGAGCCTCGACGTTCTTCAAGCAAGTGCAAACGCGGGAAGCCGCGCCGCCGAATGAAGTCACGTGAAATCATGGCGCTGGAAGAAAGCCTGGGTCACCACTTTCACCGCCCCGAGTTGCTCGAGCAGGCGCTTACCCACAGCTCGCAAGCGCGCGAGGCGGAGGCGCTGGGCGCAGGCGGTTTGTCGGCCAGCGGTCCGTCGATGGGCGATAACGAGATGCTCGAGTTTCTGGGAGACGCGGTGCTCGGGCTGGCCACCAGTGAGACGCTGTTTCATCGCTTCCCCGAATTCCAGGAAGGCCATCTTTCCAAACTTCGCGCGCATCTGGTGGGGCAACGGCATTTGCTGCGCGTAGCCGAGCAACTTCAGATTGGTCTTTATATCGGCCTCGGCCGCGGCGAAGAAAAAAGCGGTGGGCGCGGCAAGGCAAGCCTGCTGGTGGACGCACTAGAGGCAATTCTGGCGGCCCTGTACCTCGACGGCGGATGGCCGGTGGCACGGGACTTCATCGTGCGCGCGATCGTGGAACCGGAACTGGCCCACATGAAACTGGAGACTAGCGCCATTCCGGTCATGGACTTCAAATCCGCGTTGCAGGAAGCAGTGCAGGCCCGGGGAGGACCGCAGCCGGTGTATCAGTTGGTAAAAGAGGAAGGTCCGGAACACAAGAAGACATTTACGGTCGAGGTAAGACTGCCGGGGCTGGGACAAATCGTGGGGCGAGCCCAGGGCGCGACCAAGAAACGAGCGGAGCAGGAAGCGGCGCGGCAGGTGTTGGAGCATCTGTCCGCGTTGCCCGAAGCGCGGCCGCCTCAGGCTCGAAAGGACGGCGGCGCGGCGTAGCGTGAGCCCCAGGGTGCCGAACCATCAACTGTCGGATTCATATTGCTAAGCGCTATTTATGTCGTGGAGCGAAAAGATTTCCGCGGGAGACTGGCCCGCGACCGTGCAGTCGGTCGCCGGAACGGTGGTGATTGCGGTTTTTGTGGTCACTTTCCTGGTGCAGGCGTTCACCATCCCTTCGGAATCCATGGAACAGACGCTGCTCATCGGCGACTACCTGCTGGTGGATAAATTCTGTTATGGCGGCAGTTCCGGGTGGAATCGGCTTTTGCCCTATCGCAAAGTGCGCCGCGGCGATGTCATCGTCTTTCATTATCCGGTGAATCCGGCGCAGGACTTTGTCAAGCGCGTGGTGGCGTTGCCCGGAGATCGGCTGCGCCTCATCAACAAGCGCGTGTATGTGAACGGCGCGGCGCTGCCGGAACCCTATGTGCAATACATCACCGCCCTCCACGATTCGTATCGCGACGATTTTCCCCGCACCGAATCTCCGGCATACGGAGTGGACGCGAAATGGTGGAAGGAGATGCCGAAGCTGGTGGAAGACCACCAGTTGATTATTCCCGAGGGACACTATTTTGTTCTGGGGGACAATCGCGATGACAGCCAGGACAGCCGCTACTGGGGATTCGTGCCGCGCGAAAACATTATCGGGCGCCCGCTTCTGATCTACTGGTCGGCGGGCAATTTGAATAACGATCTCCCGGGATCGCCAACCGTGGGCGACAGGATTTATCATCTAGCCTACGCGATGACTCATTTGTTCCAGATCACCCGCTGGGAACGCACTTTCAGGCTGGTTCGCTGATGCTGGGGGCGGCTCCTGTGCGCGACAGAAAGACGAGTTGAGAGATTCTCTGAAAACGGATGGCAATTTTGCCGAAAAAAGAAAAGAAGCAAGTTGTAGTGCGCGAAGAGCAAGTCGACGAGAAACCGCACGAAACCACGGTGGAATTTCTGGCCTCGCTCGCGGGAGTGCTGGTCACGGGCCTGTTCATCATCACTTTTATCCTGCAGGCGTTTGAGATTCCGTCGAGCTCGATGGAAGACACGCTGCTCATCGGGGACCATGTGTTTGTGAACCGGGAGCAGTTCGCGGCGCCTACGCGCTGGATGGGTCCGCTTCTGCCTTATCGCGACCTCCATCGCGACGAAATTGCGGTTTTCATGTCGCCGGAGCAGCCCGGCCTGTTCCTGGTGAAACGCATCATTGGCATTCCGGGCGACCGGATACACCTGCGCGACGACGTCGTCTACCGCAACGGCCAGAAACTGGATGAGCCGTTTATCCGCCACAAACGGGCGGAGCGCAATCCCTACACCGACAATTTTCCGGCTGTGCCGCCTTCGGAAATGTACGGCGTACGCAACGAGAAATGGGCGGAGGAACTGCCTTCGCATATCGTAGGAGATGACATTGTGGTCCCTCCAAACAGCTATTTCGCGATGGGAGACAACCGCGATGTCAGCTACGACAGCCGTTTCTGGGGTTTCCTTCCGCGCCAGAACCTGATTGGCCGTCCCATGTTCATCTACTGGTCATTCGAGACGGCGGAAGGCCAGTATGAGATGAACAGCATGTGGGATCGAGTGGAGAACATGGGTCACATCATCTTCCATTTCTTCGACGAAACCCGCTGGTCGCGAACTTTCAAGCCGGTGCGCTGAACAACGGGGCGCTGAATGATGGATCAAACCGCAGACTTGCCGAAAAGACAACAAACTAACCGGGAAGTGATGGCGAACGAGAGGCCGCATGAGTCGCTGGTGGAATTTCTGGCCTCGATGGCGGAATTGCTGATCCTCGTCCTCTTCATCATGACGTTTGTGCTGCAGAATTTTGAGATTCCCTCCAGTTCCATGGAGGACACGCTGCTCATCGGCGACCATGTCCTGGTCAACCGTGAACAGTTTGCGCCGCCGACGCGCTGGATGGGGCCACTGCTGCCTTATCGCGACGTGCGGCGCAACGACATTGTCGTGTTTCTGTCGCCCGAGGAACATGGTCTGTTCGTAGTCAAGCGGATTATCGGAGTCCCGGGCGACCGCATCCACTTGCGCGATGGAGCTGTGTATCGTAACGGCGAGAAGCTGGATGAACCCTATGTGCGGCACAAAGAAGAGGATTACAACCCCTACCGGGACGATTTCCCCGCCGTGCCCGCGACCGAGTCCTATGGCGTAAGAAACGAAAAATGGGCGCAGGAACTGCCTTCGCATCTGGAGGGTGGCGACATCGTGGTCCCCCCCGGCAGCTACTTTGCCATGGGCGACAATCGCGACGTCAGTTACGACAGCCGCTACTGGGGCTTCATTCCGCGCCAGAACGTGATCGGCCGTCCCATGTTTATCTACTGGTCATTCGACACCCCGCCGGGACAGTGGCAAATGCGCGGATTGGGCGACCGGCTAAAATTCATGGTTCAGCATGTCATCCTTCATTTCTTCGATGAAACGCGCTGGTCCCGGACGTTCAGGATGGTGCGGTGAAACGGCTGCGGTCCAGGGGCGGGGTCGCTGCCGTGGTGGCTCTGCTGCTGCTTCTGCTGTTTCTGTTCCGGCCGGGAGTCTACCGGCTGCGAAACCGGATTGCCACCACCATCGGAAACGCGCTCAGCCGGAAGGTGGAACTGGACAATGTGAGTCTGCATTTTCTGCCGCGACCCGGCTTTGATCTAGAGGGCCTCGTCATTTATGACGATCCGGCATTCAGCGCGGAGCCGATGATTCGAGCCCAGGAAGTCTCCGCCGCGATCCGCTTCCGTTCCTTGCTGCGCGGGCGACTGGAGCTAGCAACCCTGAGCGCGAACGAGCCCAGCATCAACCTGGTGCGCAATCGCGAAGGTCGCTGGAACCTGTCAACGCTGATCGAGCGCAACGCGCAAATCCCGGCGGCTCCGACAGGAAAGCCGGCTTCCGAGCGCCGCCCAGCCTTCCCTTATCTTGAAGCCGACAACGCCCGCGTCAACTTCAAACTGGGACAGACAAAGAAATCTTTTGCGTTGATGAACGCGGACGTGGCGCTTTGGCAGGATTCCGACAATTCCTGGGGCGCGCGCATCAAAGCCGAGCCGGTGCGGACGGATTTCAATCTCACCGATACCGGGTTGCTGCAGATCAACGCCGCGTGGCAGCGGGCGGCGAACTTGCGAACGACTCCTATGCGGATTATGGTGCAATGGCAAAAAGGCCAACTGGGGCAGATCACCCAGTTGCTGAGCGGAAAAGATCGGGGATGGCGCGGCGGAGTTAGTTTCGGGGCAAACCTGTCAGGCACTCCCGAAGCGCTGCGGATCGAAAGCCAGACTGCAGTGGACGATTTCCATCGCTACGACATTGTGGGTCACGAAAGCCTGCGCCTGGCAACCACCTGCGCTGGAACTTACAACGCGGTCGCCTCCACGGTAGCGGACTTACTCTGCGAGTCGCCAGCCAATGGTGGAACCATTCGGCTGCGGGGGAACATGGCGATGGCCGCTCAACAGCCCAACTACGATCTGAGGCTCGAGGCCGAGAAGGTGCCGTTGGCCGCGGTGGTTCGATTGCTGCGCCAGGCCAAAAAGCAGATACCCGGCGATCTCACTGCGAGCGGATTGTTGAATGTGGAGTTCCGAGCGACTCAAGACATCGGCGGATCCCCAGGGCCTGGCTCGCCGCAATGGCAGGGTGACGGCTCGGCGACCAATGTGCGCCTCTCGTCAGGGCAATCGTCGAATGCGGGAAAGGACGAGGTAACGTTGGGCACCGTTCCGCTGGTCCTGGTGGCCGCAGAATCGCGTCCCTTGCCCAGGAGCAGAATCAATCCTCCGAATGCGCAGGAAAAGGAACTGGCGCCCGCTGAAACGCACCTGCGGATTGGTCCGGCCACACTAGCCCTGAACGGCTCCGAGCCAGTCACCGTTGGGGGCTGGATTTCGGCTGCCGGGTATCGTCTCTTCCTGCGCGGCGACGCCGAACTCACAGATCTCTATCGTCTGGAGAAGCTGCTCGGCTTGCCGGTGACTCAGCCCGCGGCGGAGGGTTCCGCTAAGTTGGAGATGAATATTTCCGGACCATGGCAGGGATTCGCTCCTGCCGTCGCAGCGGGCAGCGCTCAGTTGCGCAATGTTCGCGCGGAGGTGCGCGGCTTGAACACGCCCATCGAAATTGCCTCGGCGAACTTGAGCCTCACTCCGGACGCGATCTCGCTACAGAAAATTTCCGCTCGTACCGCAAGCACACATTGGGGTGGCACGGTCACGACGCCTCGCCATTGCGCGGCTCCGGCTTGCGCGTATTCGTTCGACCTTGCAGCCGATCGGCTTTCGACGGAGGATCTTGGCGAGTGGTTCACGCCGCATCCGGCGAAGCGCGCGTGGTACCGCCTCTTGAATCCAGCCGCCAATACCCCGGCGAGTGGTTCACCGCTGCTCACCATTCTGGCGCGAGGCAGTTTGCAGGTTGGCCGGTTCGAAGTGAAGAAGGTGGCGGCGACCCAGATAACCACGCAGGTGGAAGTGGATCGCGGCCGGATTACGCTAACCGCTTTGCGCGGTCAGTTGCTGGAGGGTACGCACCAGGGAAACTGGATCATCGACTTCTCAGAGCCTGATCCAGGACACGACGCATCGGCTTCGAATCCGGCCGTGCACGAGACCTCTGGTCTGCCGCTACGCTATCGCGGCGCCGGCACGCTGCGTGACATTTCGCTGGAAGCCGTAGGCTCCCTGATGAACGATGAGTGGATTGCCGGATCGGCCGACGGTAAATTCGAGGTGGATGGATCCGGAGACAGCTTTCGCGAAATACTGTCGCGGTCCGATGGCAAGTTGAAGTTTACGATGCGCAACGGCAGCCTGCCGCATATTGAAATTCCAGGGGCGCCCGCGCCGCTTCCGGTTCACCGGTTTACGGGGGAGTTACTTCTGAAAAAAGGCAACTGGAAAATTTCGGCGGGCAGACTGGAATCGCGCGATGGGATTTATCGGGTGAGCGGGACGGCGACTCCAGAAGGCTTGGACTTCGAGTTGACGCGCGCTGACGAGCAATCGTGGACAGTCACCGGGACGCTGGCCGATCCGCAAGTCGATCCGGTTGGCCAAACGCAGGCGAAGAGCACCGCAGCAGTGACGAAGAGTGTCAAACCGTAAGTCAGACTGTCATCGGACTAATTTTCGTCCGGAAGGCAGCGAAAGATCTGCCGTTATCCTCCGCGAGGAGAGACTTGGTGGATCTTATGGCACGTAGCCCTCGCCCCGTAGCACCCTTCCCGGCAGCGCGCCGGTCATCTTTCCGTTCTCAATCACGGGCACACCGTTGACAAGAACATACTCCATGCCTTCGGACAAGCGGTTGGGATCGTCGAAGGTCGCCAGGTCGCGCACCGTATTCGGATCGAAAACCACCACATCGGCCCACATTCCCTGCTTGAGTACACCGCGATCCGTCAGCCGCATGCGCTGCGCGGGCAGGCTGGAGAACTTGCGAATCGCGTCTTCCAGCGTCAGCTTTTTTTCTTCTCGAACGTACTTACGCAGGATGCGCGGGAATGTCCCATAGGCCCTGGGGTGGGGATGCTCTTCACCCAGAATGCCCTCGGGCGATGTGCCGGAAGAATCGTTGTCCACCGAAACCCAGGGCTGCTGGAGGGCTAGGGCCACATCCGGCTCGGACATTCCGAAGACGGCGCAGTCGGTGTAGGCCTGGTCTTCGATGAGCAGATCAAAGAGCGTGTCCATGGGATCTTTTTTCAACTCGGTCGCGATTTCGTCGAGCCGCTTGCCCTGAAATCTTTTCAGCCCCGGATTCTGAACCACCCCGATCATCACATCATGGGGACCACTGATTTCTTCCCATTCGTTGTCCCAGTCTTTGGACGGGGTCTCCATGTCTTTGCGAATACGGGCGCGAACCGCCGGATCCTTCAAGCGCTCGACTAATTTTGCATCGCCGCCATCGTGCGCCCAAGGCGGAACGAACGCCGACATACTGTTGAACCATGCAGTGTAGGCATACGTGTTTGCCGTGATGTCAACCCCCTCGGCTCGGGCCCGATTGACGCGCGCGATGGATTCCGGCATGTGTCCCCAGTTCGGCTTGCCCGCGACTTTGAAATGCCAGATCTCGACCGGGATGTGGGCCTCGCGCCCAATGCGAACCGCCTCGTCGATCGCTTCCAGAACACTGGAGCCCTCGTTGCGCATGTGGGTGGCGTAAATTCCGCCGGATTTCGATGCCTCCGAAGCGAGCGCAATGATCTCCTCCGTCTTGGCATAGGGAGCGGGCGCATACTCCAATGAAGTTGACACTCCGACCGCGCCGTCGCGCATGGCGTCGCGAACCAGAGCCCTCATCTTTTCGAGTTGCTCCGGCGTGGGCTGAACGTCGGCATCTCCGAGCACCGCGCGTCGCACCTGCGTCGCGCCCACGTAACTCGCGAGATTGATGCCCATGCCCTGTTTTTCCAGGCGGGCGAAATACTGACGGAACGTTCGCCAGTCGGGATTTACCTTGTAGTGCTGGTAGGCGGGGCGGTCATTGGCAATAATCGCGTCGTTCAAAGGAGCGGCCGATCCGCCTTCTCCGGTGATTTCGGTGGTGATGCCCTGATAGATCTTCGAAGGCAGTCGAGGATCAACCAGGATGGTCGTTTCCGACTGGCCGAGCATGTCGATGAATCCGGGAGCGACGACTTTGCCCTGAGCGTCAACAGTGCGCTGGCGCGGAGCCGAGGAGAGGTTTCCGATGGCGGCGATGCGGCCATCGCGGATTCCGATGTCGCCTGCGTACCAGGGAGAGCCGGTGCCGTCGATGATGTGTCCATTGGTGATGACGAGGTCAAAGCGAGAGTCGGAGGCTAGAGCTAAGGGGGACACGATCAGCAGGCATGCCAGGATAAAGCGGCGAGTTGCGGTCATGAGTTTCTTTCCGAATCCGTATTTCCCGAGGGGTCCGCTCTCGGGCGTCCGATCAACGTGCCTAGGATAATCCAGACGGCGAGTGTGAGCCACTCCCATTGCGAAAAATGACCGGGGACAAACGGCGCAAACTTCATCAGCAGCATCGCCAAGCCTACCAGGGCGCCGAGCAGAGCGATCAGGCGGTCGGCGACTTGGGGCTGCATCCTTTTGGGCTGCATCCACAGATAGGCCGCACAAGCCGCGAACCATCCGCTAGCGGAGGCGACCGATCCGACCTCCGAGATCGGCACCAGAATGGCGCTGCCCAGAAACATGCACGCGGCGGTGGCGATCCCAACCGAGGTGACGGCCGCGGCCGGAGTTTGATTCTGGGGATGCACCGTCGCGAATCTTGTGTCGACCAAGCCGCGCCGTCCCATGGCAAACAGCAAGCGACTGGCGGCCACGAAATTTCCGTTGAAGACTTTGAATAGCGAAAGTAGAGCGGCACTCAAAATGATGCTTACGATCGACCGCGAGCCGACGGCGTGTTCAAAGGCGACCGCGGTCATGAATGGTTCGCCGGTCAGCAGACGCCACGGCGCGACGAAGCCCACCGCCGCTATTACAACGATGTAGAAAGCGGCGCCGACGGCGATGGCGGCAAAAATGGCGCGAGAAAATCCCGACGCGCGAAATTGCGGATTAGCCTCCTCGGCGGCTTTGGTCACCGATTCAAATCCCGTCATGTAGTAAGGAACGATCTGCAGCACCAGCAAGATGGAGATGAAGGGAGTGTGCGTGAACAATGGCGGAAAATTGGCGGTCGACCCGCGCGTAACGCCAACCGCAACGAAGATCACGAAGAGCGCCAGCGTCCCGAAGGTGCTCCAGTTCTGAAAGGTGGCGCTCAGGCGGATGCCATGATAGTTCACGAGTGTAACAACCGATGTCAGCGCGAGCCCGATGATCAGGTGTGGCAGATATACGGGCTTTCCCGCCACACTGTATAACTGGATCGAATCAAGCGCAGGAAAAATGTAGGCGGCGATGCGGCCCACGGCCACGGCCTCCCAGGGACAGACGATGAAATACGCGAGCATCATCATCCATCCCGTGTAAAAGCTGACGGGGCGCGGGAACACTCTCGCGGTGTAGGCGACCTCGCCGGCTGCGTCGGGCATGGCCATGACCAGCTTGCCGTAGACATAGCCGATGGGGAGCAGCAGAATGCCGCCAACGGCAAAGCCGAGTACGCCTCCAAGCGGGCCGCCCCGCGTCAGCCAGTCGTCCATAACGACGAGCCACCCCACGCCTACCATTGTTCCCCAGCCCAGGGAAAAGTAATCGGTGACGCGCAGTTTGCGGGCGAGGTGGGTCATCGGGAGTGGCCAGACGCGGCCGAGCTTTGCTCCGCTCGACAGCCGGGGCGGCTGTCCCTGCGCGAAACTGGGGAAGGCTTCATGGGCGCGAATTATAAAGCATCGCGCCCTATCAGCCGGACTTGTTCACGCAACCTCGTCAGAGCAAATGGCCACCACCCAGTCAGGCAACGGCGAAGCGGGGCGGGCACTCCTTCGGCGGCGGGATTTCTTTCGACCGCAAAATGCAGATGGCTTCTTTCAACGAAGAAATCTCAAACACAGAAGAAAGGTGCGTCGCATCCAGCACACGGCGGAAGAAAAGCGGCGGGTTGACCAGCTTCATCTTCGCAGAACGTTGCGTCGTCCAGCGGCGCAGCAACAAAAGCGTTCCCAAACCACCGGCATCGAGATGGTCAACTTCCGAGACATCGAGCACCAGCACGCGAACGCGATCGAGTTGCTCGATGCGGCGGCGGAACTGGTCGAGCGCCGCCCCGCGCACCATGCGTCCCGAGCAGTTCACGACGGCAACGTCTTGTGAGCATTCCATTTGAAAGGTGAGTTCCATGTTTCGATTCATACAAACCTGCCTTAACGTCTTCAATGGATACGAATCAACCCCAAAGAAAGTTCCCTTATTTCGTGTCACTAGTTTGACGCGAATGAGAGGGAAAAGTAATCAGCGGAAAACTGACTGGCGAGCATCAATTTATTCAATGTCACAGATGCGTAAAGCTCGTAAGAAGATTGTCAACAGTGAGTTTCACGAATGATCGGTCACGAACTACAGTCCCGCTTCGATCCGCGATCTCGGATCGAGCAGGTCGCGCAACGCGTCGCCGATAAAGTTGAAGGCCAGCACTGCGAACATCACGGTCAACGCCGGAAAAAGTACAAGATGGGGAGCGTCGAAGAGATGGGAGCGGGCATCGTTGAGCATCGATCCCCAACTGGCGGTGGGCGGAGGAACTCCGAGGCCCAGGAAACTCATGGTCGCTTCAGCAAGCACCGCGCCCGCCATGCCGATGGCCGCCTGCACAATGACCGGCTGAATTATATTGGGCAGAATGTGGCGGGTGATGATGTGGAGATCTCCTGCGCCGAGCGCTCGCGCCGCCTCGACAAATTCGCGTTCGCGGACGGCCAGCACTTGCGCGCGAACCAGGCGAGCGTAACCGACCCATCCTCCGAGTGACAAGGCCAGCACGAGATTGAAAATGCCGGGGCCGCGGAAGGCGACGAAGGCGATGGCGATGAGAATTCCGGGGAAGGAAAGAAACGCGTTCATGAGCACGACGTTGACAAAGCGGTCGATGCCTCCGCCATAGTATCCGGCAATACTGCCGATGATGAGGCCGAGCAGGAGCGAGCACGCCACAACGGAGCTGCCAACGAAAAGAGAAATGCGCGCTCCCCAGATCAGACGGGAAAGGATGTCGCGTCCGAGTTCATCGGTGCCAGCCCAGTGCTGCAGGGACGCTGACTGCAAGCGGTTGGGCAGATCGATATGCGCGGGATCTTGCGCGGAGATCCAGGGCGCGAAAATGGCAGAGAAGACGAAGATGGAGACCAACACCACGCCCACGGCCGCCAGCGAGTTGTGGCGGGCGATGCGGGGGAGCGAGAGGGCGAGGGCGGACATGGTCGGATAGCTTGCTTTTACTTATATATACAATGCCCTTTCGAAGCAATCTCGGCCGGACTACCTGCGTGCTATCCCAGTCGAAAGGCGCACGATGAGTAACGTCAAACAGGATGTTGAGTCACTGTTGAACAGGCTGCCGGACAACGTCTCGGTGGAAGACATTCAGTACCACCTGTACGTCCTCGACAACGTGCGGCGCGGTCTGGAAGACGCCCGCGTCAACTGTACTCTCTCGCAGGAGGAAGTCGAGAGTCGCTTCAGCAAATGGCTCACCGAATAGTCTGGTCGACACGCGCCGCCCAGGATCTCGATTCCATCGCCGACTACATTGCCGCCGATTCCCACGCCTACGCTGGCATTGTCCTCAAGAGCATCGTGAATCAGACAAGGATTCTGGCATGCGATCAATCAGGTGGTCGCGGATGGCGGCGGGAATTCGCGTCCAACTTTCGATCTGCGGCATCACTCACCGAAGACCAAACGGCCCAACTGGTCGCCTAGCCGCTTGGCTTCGCCGGGATCGCCGGCGCTTCGGAAACGCTCGGCCAGATCGAAGAATGTCTTCTCTTTCTGTTTCCGCGCTTCGATTCCCAACTCAATGAGTTCCACCAGGACACGGTTGTCGCTCAAGCGCCGGCTCTTCGCCATACGATCTACTTGTTTAGCAATGGGAGCGGGAAGGCACTCCTTCGGACATGTTTTGTTACCGGCATGGCATCGTTATACACCAGTTTGGTGCATCGGAGGAAATCGCAAAGCGGAGAGGGCGGCCTGCCGAAGCAACAGCCCTCCTACGCCCGGGACGAGGCCGTTATGCCCGCCTCGCGGAGCAACTCGTCCTTGTATCGGAAATCAATAGGAAACTTGTGCCATCCCGCAGGAGCCCCACTTGGTCATTGTCTAATCCTCGGGTTCACCGCCGAATACAGTAAGTCCGTCAGAAAGTTCACGGCCACATAAGTCAGCCCTATCGCCAGAATGCATCCCTGCACCAGGTTATAGTCGCGATTACCGATGGCTTGGATGGTCAGGCGTCCTATGCCGGGCCAGGAGAAGATGGTTTCGGTCACGATGGCTCCGGCTAAGAGGGCTCCGAATTGCAATCCTAAGACGGTCAGGATTGGGATCATGGCGTTGCGCAGGGCGTGACGATAGACGACCGTGCGCTCGGGCAGGCCTTTGGCGCGGGCGGTGCGGATGTAGTCCTGGCTCAATTCTTCGAGCATGGAGGTGCGTACCATGCGGGTCAGGATGGCGGCTAAGGCTCCGCCCATGGTGATGGCGGGGAGCACCAAATGAGCGACGCTGCCGGAGCCGGAGACGGGGAGCCATCCTAGTTTGACGGCGAAGAACAGAATCAGGACGGGGCCGAGCGCGAAGTTTGGGAATGACAGGCCGAACAGACTGACTACGCTCAGGGTGCGGTCATCCCAGAGATTGCGCCGCTGGGCGGAGCGGACTCCCGCGGGAATGGCCAGCACGATCGCCACGAATAACGATGCCAGAGTTAGTTGCAGGGTCAAGGGATAGCGGGTGGCGATCATGGTTGTAACGGGCTGGTTGAAGCGCAGCGACTTACCCAGATCTCCGTGGAGTACGCCTTTCCAGTAATTCAGGTATTGCTCGCGTAAGGGGACATCGAGGCCGTAGGCGTGTCGGGCGGCTTGGATGTCTCCGGCGGCGGCGCCTTCGCCGAGCATTTGCTGGACCGGGTCTCCGGGGACGAAGTGGATGAGCAGGAAAACGGTCGAGACTACGAGCCAGATGACGGGCAGGGTATAGAGGGCGCGGGAGATTAGGTAGCGCGGCATGGGGAATCAGAAATACGCTGTCATGCTGGGCGCAGCGGAGGACCTCTGCCCTCTCTCGCCGCAGACAAAATGATTAGGTCCTTCGCGTCTCTCAGGATGACGATTCATATCATATTGCCGATTTACGCGTACTGATCTTAGTCTCTCGTCCTCGAGTGTCTCGCGTTTCTAGTCTCCGGCGCGCTCAACCTGATCTGCCGGCGATGGAATAGTCGACGCCGGGCCTGCTGGTATGGGCTCGATCCTGACGTTGGCTACCCGATGGCCGTCCATCTTTTCGACGACAAAGCGGCGGCCCTCATAGTCGAAGGCCTCGCCGCCAGTGGGCATTTTTTGCAGCCGCGAGAGTACGAAGCCAGCTAGCGTTTCGAAGCCTTCATCCTGCGGCAGTTTCAGTTCGTATTGGGCTTCGAGGTCGCGAATGTTGACGGCTCCGTCGAGCGTCAGCGGGGCGTTCCCATCGGTGACTACGGGCTGGGTGGAGGCCACGTCAAATTCGTCTTCCAGTTCGCCCACCAGTTGCTCGAGCACATCTTCGACACTGATTACTCCCGCGGTCGAGCCGAATTCATCGACCACCACAGCCAGGTGGCGCTTGCGCTGCTGGAACTCGACCAGCAGGTCCAGCAAAGACTTGGTTTCGGGGACGACCAGAACATCGTGCATGATTTGACCAATTTTCATCTGGGCGATGCGCTCGGCGGAAGGGGCGGCGACTGCTCCGAAGCGGAGGCGCAAGCGCGTCCAACGCATCAAGTCCTTGGCATAGAGCACGCCCATGATATGTTCAGGGCCGCGCTGCGGATCATAGACGGGGACGCGCGAGTGTTGTTCGTCGACGACGCGAGAGAGGGCTTCGTCGAGGGTGAGGTCGGAGGGCAAGGAGAAAATTCTGGTGCGCGGCACCATGACCTGGCGGGCGGTAATGCTGTCGAGTTCGAGGGCGTTCAGCAGCATTTCTTCCTGCGGGTTGGAGAGTTGTCCGGAATGGTGGGCAGCGGTCACGATGAGCTTGAGTTCGTCGGGAGAATGGACGGAACCGTGGCGGACCTCACGGGTTCCAAAAGCGCGCAGGACGAAACCGGCGGCGCTGCTCATGCCAATGGTCAAAGGCCGAGTGACGGTAAGGAAAACGTCCATGGGGGCGGCGACGGCGAGGGCGACACTCTCGGCGCGTTGCAGCGCCAGAGATTTCGGGACCAGTTCGCCGAGAATCACGTGCAGGCTGGTGATCATGACAAAAGCCGCCGCCACGGCTATGGCATGGGAGTAGATGGCCGCGTGCGGGATGCTCCCGATCCAGCTTTCGAAGAGACGCGCCAGCACGGGCTCGCCCAGCCAACCGAGACTGAGGCTGGTGATGGTAATTCCCAGTTGGACGCCGTTGACTACGCGGCTGAGTTGCTGATGGAGTTTGAGGACGGTACGGGCGCCGGCGCGATGGGCTTCGATCAACTGCTGGATGCGGGTTTCGCGGACGCTGACCAGCGCGAACTCGGCGGCGGCGAAGAAGGCGTTCACCGCGACCAGGAGCAGGACAACGAACACCCGCAGCAGCACGGATGCGATCATGGAAGCCTAATTCTAACATTCCAAAGGAATAATGTTCCGGCGAACAGAGAATTGCGAGGCCGTATCGCGCCCCCTTTCGACGATGGTGGCGGTACAATCAGGATGATCCAATAAAGCCATCGTAAGCGCATGGCTTTCTTTTTCGCGGTCCGGCGGTCTAAGCGAAGTATGGGTGCAGGCCGGCGTGCGGCGACGGGAAGACGAACCGGATCGAGGTCCCAGGAAATTCTCGAGCACGATTCAAGAAAGTTTTCAGGAACTATTGCGATGGGTCTCGCGTAACAAGTTGTGAATGCCAGTTCTTGAGTTTCAATACCAGCAGGAGGCAGTTGTGGACGGTAACGGCAATGGCAGGAAGAAGCGGCGCAAACGAATCCTCTACGGCGTAATCGCCGCGGTTCTGGTTCTGTTAGTGGCCGGCGGGTTGATCGCGGCCACCAGCGGTGGCACCAAGATCGATCCCTCGAAGCTGGCGAAGGTGGAAAAAGGCGACCTGGCGAAAAGCGTTGTGGCTACGGGCAAGATCGAACCAATTACCAAGGTTGAGATCAAATCCAAAGCCAGCGGGATCGTCAAGAAGCTTTACGTCGATTACGGCGACAAGGTGAGGAAGGGTCAGATCCTTGCCGAACTGGACAAAGAAGAGATTCAGGCGCGAGTAGATCAGGCGCGGGCCCAGTTGGAAGGATCGAGCGCCAGCCTGAACGGCACGCGGGCCGACCTGGAGCGCGCCAAAGTTGATGCCGAGGGTCCCGACGTGCCACTGCTGAAGCGCGCGTACGACCGCGCCCAGGGCATGGCCAAGGACGGCGTGGTTTCGGCTTCGGCTCTCGACGACGCGGAGAAGAATTACGAGATGTCCCTGAACAAGCAAAACGTTGCCAAGGCGCAATTGCAGGTGTTGCAGGCCAAGATTGGCCAGGCGCAGGGACAGGTGGCGCAGGACCGCGCCAACCTGAAACAACTGGAAGAACAACTGGGCTATACCACGATCGAGTCGCCAATCGATGGGATCGTTCTGTCGCGTGATGTCGAGATTGGCGACGCGGTGAGTTCGATTCTGGTGCTGGGATCGTCGGCCACGCTCGTCATGACGCTCGGCGACACCAGCGAGGTGTACGTCAAAGGGAAAGTCGACGAGAGCGATATTGGCAAGGTTTATCTGGGACAACCGGCGCGGATCAAAGTTGAGTCGTTCAAGGACAAGACGTTTACCGGCAAAGTGACCAAGATCTCGCCCATGGGTGTGGAGAAAGATAACGTCACCACGTTCGAAGTGCGCGTCTCGATCAATAATCCAGAAGGCGTGCTCAAGGCGATGATGACGGCCAACGCGGAGATCATTCTGGAAGAGCACAAGAACGTGCTCCAGATTCCGGAAGGCTCGATTATCTACGACAAGGATAAGAAGGCATCGGTGGAAGTACCCGATCCGAAGGCTAAAGAAGGCAAGAAAAAGATCGCGGTCAACATCGGGATTTCGAATGGGGCGAAGACCGAGTTGCTGCAGGGGTTGAAGGAAGGCGACCAGGTCGTATTGCAGTAGGGATGGGATAAAGTTTCAGCGTCTCTCCCTTGCGCAGGCGAAATACACAGGTCCTTCGTTGCGCTCGGGATGACACGCAAGATGTCAGCAATGACACACCAGATGGCAGAATTACAAACCAGATTCCCGGAGTTAAAACGCTATGAATAATGCTTTGTTGATTCGACATCGCGCCATCCGCACCTTGGTTTTTATTTTGGTCACTTCGCTGGCGGGCTTCGCTTCGGAGATTGGACACTTTGACCGGTCGTTCCAGGTCAACGGCCCGGTCGACCTCGAAGTGCTGACTCGTTCGGGCGACATCACGGTCCGGAACGGGGCAGGGGGCACGGTCTCGGTTCATGCCAAGATTCACTCGGGCAATTCCTGGTTCGGCGGCGACCATAAGGGCGAGGTGCAGGAGTTGCAGAATAATCCCCCCATCCGGCAGAACGGCAACAGCATTCGGATCGACTACGTAAACATGAACAATATTTCGGTGGATTACGAAATCACCGTTCCGGAGAACACGGCCGTCCGCGCTCACACGGGCAGCGGCGATCAGAATGTCGAGGGACTCAAGGGAAACGTCGATCTGGAGAGCGGGTCGGGCGACCTGCGGCTGGCGCGCCTGACGGGTGAAATGCATTTCCAGACAGGCTCGGGAAATGTTAAGGGACGCGATCTTTCGGGCCCGGCCAAGGTCAAGGCGGGCAGCGGCGATATTGAAATCGAGGAAATGGGCGCGGGCGACGTCGATATCCGCACGGGCTCGGGCAACATCACGGTCAGCGGAATCAATGGTGGATTCCGTGCCGAAGCAGGCAGCGGCGACATCCACGGCAAAGGGCTGCCCAAGAATATGTGGAACGTGCGCACCGGTTCGGGAAATGTAACGCTCAATGTGCCTTCCGACGCCGCCTTCGACGTCGATATCTCTTCCAGTTCTGGAAGCGTGACACTGGGCCATCCCGTGACCACTACGGTGCAGGGGCGGGTTCAGGAATCGAAGAAGAGTGTGGTGGGCAAGGTTCGGGGTGGTGGTCCCACGATTTCCGTGCACACGGGGTCGGGGGATGTGCAGGTCGATTAAGCCTGTTCTCGTCAGCGAAGATCGGTCCCGTACCGCTTCGAAGTGGAGCGGAGAACATACAAAGCTTTGCCCGTAACACTCTGCTCGCCTACCGGGCCGAAGTCCGGCAGTCGACTATCTCTGCTTACATCTCGGTTATCACCGACCACGAACAGTTCTCCCTGAGGGATTTGCGTGTTGCCAAACTCCCGCAACTCCGGGGGCGGGTTTCCGACATGCTGGACATATGGCTCTTCGAGTTGGTGCCCGTTTACAAAAAGCACACCATCTTTGCTCTCTATGGTGTCGCCGCCTACGGCCACCACTCTTTTGATGAAAAACCAACCGTCCTTACGGAAAATCACGATGTCGTGAGGTTTTGGTTTAGCGTCTCGGTACTGTCGCAGATCAATCAGTATTCGATCTCCGTTCAGCACGGTCGGTTGCATTCCGGTGGAGGGCACGTCGAAGATTTGAAACCCTGCTACTCGCAGCAGCCAGGCCATGCACGAATGAAATCATCAGTGCAAGCGGTATGAGGAAAAAAGCCACCAATGGGGACCACGTGTAGAGGCGGCACTCGACACACGTAGTGCACCCCATGTAGCAACCACGCAGACCACCATCGCGGCACCGGCAAGAAGCTGTAACCCAAAAAAGAACCTCGGGAAACGCACAGGCCAAAAGCAGAGGATTAGCACGCCGAAAAGTGCGAGAAAGATCACCCCACCCCCAATCGGGTCGTCCGCGCGGTGCGCCGGGCAAAAGCAGCGCTGTTGGGGGCAGAATATCGCTTACGTCCGCTAATCAGCAGTCAGCGTTCGGCACTTAGCATCGCGATAGATCGGGTAGCTAGGACTGGTTTGGCTGAAGGCTGATTGCTGATTGCTGATTTGCCGATCGTTGGCGACTCCTTGACGCGCCGTCGTACGGCATCCGATACTTCGTTGGAACCGTAAAAATCACAGACCCGGCGAGGCAACGGATTGGCACGCACCGCGACCATCACTCTGACCACTGATTTCGGACTCAACGACCACTATGTCGGCGCCATGAAGGGGGTCATTCTGGAGATCGCTCCCGAGGCCCAGATCATCGATATCAGCCACGCGGTGCAGCCATTCGATATTCTGGACGGCGCGTTGACCATCTCGCAGGCTTACTCCTACTTCCCCGCGGGCACGGTACATATGGTGATTGTGGATCCGGGGGTGGGGACGGCGCGGCGGCCAGTGGTCATGACGGGCGACCGGCATTTTTTCGTGGCTCCCGACAACGGGGTGCTTTCTCTGATTTACGACCGCGAAGAGCGGATCTCGGTTCGCCAGGTCACGGCCGCGCATTATTTTCTGCAGGCCCCCAGCAACACCTTCCACGGCCGCGATATTTTCTCCCCCGTCGCCGCTTATCTCGCCAAGGGGGTTGAGCCCGAACGTTTTGGCGAAGAGATCACCGATTACGTTCGCTTTGGCGCGCCCCGGCCCAAGCCCGTGGATGAGCACACGCTGCGGGGGGTCGTGCTGAAGGTCGATCGTTTTGGCAATCTCGTCACCAATATCACTCCGCAGGATGCGCCGCGACTTTTTGAGGCCGCGCCGCCCGCCTTCAAAATCGCAATCGGAACCAAGGCACTGGCAACGCGCATCTGCACCAGTTACGCGGACGGCGGTCCGGGAGAAGTTTTTGGCATTCTGGGCAGCATGGGTTTCCTGGAAGTGGCGTCCAACCGGGGTTCAGCGTTTCAATTGCTGGGCGCGGGCAAGGGCAGCGAAGTCAATGTGGTAATGGGTTAGAAGGCAACCCTCGGCGCTTCGCCAGGTTGCGAAGTGTCTCGTCAACTGCTACGAGCCCCTCCTCGGATGGACGTATCGGTCCATTTCAGCAGTCCACTTCAAAAAACGCCACAGGTTGGCCCGCTCCGTCCACATAAATCCCCAGAATTCAAGGAATCCGATCTGGGTCATTTTGACCCCGGTGTAGGTCTCCATGCGCCACAGAAGATAGGGACTGCGCCAGGGAGCAATCCGGTGGCCCCGAGTCGAGTTCCACAGAAAACGCAGCATCGGCCGCATCGGGTTTCAGTATAGCGCCGAAAGACGGGGCTACCCCGTCTCTACTTGGCGATCTCGACGCTGGCGATGGTCGTTTCCCACTCCATGCGCAGAGTGCATTTGCTGCCCGCCTTATCGAAGGCGATCAGGAAATTTTCAACCGGGGGTCCGTTCTTCGAGACCTTCATCGGCACGCGCACCAACTCGTCTTTATCGGTTGGATTTTCCGTTCCCCACTCGCCGGTCTTCTTGCTGACGATCAGGGTCCACGCATCGGCCTTGGGGACGGTGAAGATGGTGTAGTTGCCGGCGGGGACTGTCTTGCCGCCGACCGTCAGGTTGGCATCGGTGACGAAAGTGGTGGCTTCATTGGCGCCGGTTCGCCAGATCTCGCCGTACGGAACCAGAGCTTTTTCGCTGGCCTCGCCGAAAATCTTTCGACCTTTCGCGCGCGGGCTCGAATAGTCAATCTTGATCGTCTTACCGTCGGAAAACTTGCATTCCGCGCTGGCGGGCGGGCTGGGGCGATTGGCTTTTTTGTCCGACATGTCCATTTGCGCCGAAGCGACCGTGGCAATGGCGAAAAGCGATGCTGCGATTAGGGCAAACTTCTTCATGAGTGTTCCTCCTGGGAGAGCTGTCAGCTTCTGGCTCTTTAGCCACTGTCGGTGCATTCTCTGACGGTTCGGCTTCTCTCCCCCGTCCCATTCGCCTGGGATAAGGGATTGCGCAAGCTGATGGCTAAGAGCTGGCTGCGAGAATTATACGCAAATCCCCGTTACAATTTGGCAATGGCTGTATTCAACGAAAAGCAGGAAGAGCTCGAACACTTTGAACTGCGTATGGGCGTGCCCCGTGGACGACTTGCGGTCACCATGGATCTGGTCACCGACGCCATGTCCCTGGTGGGACAACACGGCGTCTATTGCCAGAGCCAGCGCTGGCCGGGTAAGCCGGTGATGGATGTGCAGCTCATTATGAAGAATCTTACAGATGCCAAGGAGTTGATTCAGAGTGTGATGGAAGAACTCAAGCCCAAACAGTGATTTTTGTAGACACACGGCAAACGACATCTCGACACGAAAGTTTCTCCTTGCAGTTGCGGGCCGGGGGCATCGGCAACGGGAAAGACTTACAATCCAGAGATGGAGCGCAAGATCTTCTGGATCACCTTCACTGTGCTCGGGTTGGTGGCGGACTTTGTCTTGCCGATCTGGTGGGCGCTGGCCTCCAGCATTCCCCTGGTGTTCGTTTCGTGGTGGGTGGCATACCGCAGCGGGTGGTTTGAATAATTCGAAGCAGCGCGTTTTGCGCTTCGCCGGTCCGCCACTATAATTGGCCTACCACCAAGCTCATAGGGGCAAGAAAATGAAAACTCAATCGAAGTTGTCAGCCGCGCTCTGCCTCGGCATCCTCTGCATGTTAGTGCCGGCTGGCAGCGCGCAAACGACGGCATCTCCGGCAGCGACGAGCTTGTCCGCCGCGGAGCGTGAGACTGCGCTCAAGAGTCTGCAAGCGACCCACGATGCCTTTCTAAAATCCATTGCTGGATTGTCGGAGAAGCAGTGGCGATTCAAGCCGGCGCCGGACCGCTGGTCGGTGGCCGAAGTGGCGGAGCATATCGCGGTCTCCGAGTCCGCTCTGTTAGGGCTGGTGCAAAAGCAGATCATGATGACGCCGGCGAATCCGGACAAGCGTCCCGAGGTGGCCGGGAAAGACGAGTTGGTGCTCCAAAAAGTTCCGGATCGCAGTCGCAAAGCGCAGGCGCCGGAGTTTCTGAAACCCACCAACCGCTGGGCTACTCGCGAAGAAACGGTCAAAGCTTTCGAAGACGGACGGAAAGCGACGATGGATTACGTCCGAACCACGAACGACGATCTACGCGACCACTTCGGCCCCAACCCGAATCTGGGACCGCTCGACGCTTACCAGTGGATCCTGCTGATCTCAGCGCATTCGGAACGCCACACGAAGCAGATTGAAGAAGTGAAGGCCGACCCGAACTTTCCGAAGGAGTAGCGACTGCCCCGGAAACCCGGGGCAGCCTGGGCATAACGTGCCTCAAAGACGTTAACCAGCGGGCGACTGGAGTTGCCTGGGGTAACTATTCAGCTAGAGTTCGGTAGCTTCCTTCAGGTTGGCCGCGGCCTCTTCTACAGTCTTTCCCTGGCTGACTGTGCCAACCTCCGGACAGTCGGCAGCGTACAGGTCGCCTGCAGGACTGCGGTGAACGTGCCGATTGGCATTTTCTTCGACTCCCCTGCAACAAGTTATCACGCGTGGCTGGACGGGCGAAACGCCCGTCCCTTCGCCACATGCTGAAAGCCGGACTCTACGCCAGCGTGTACTTCCCTGCCTCCAGCGTCTTCTGCGCGATCTGCTGGCACAGCGCGACGGTGTTGAAGGGCTCGTGCTTGGATAACCGCCGCACGATAGCCAGTTGCGTCTTCAGCATGTCGCCATCGGCCACGTCGGCGATGACTTTCTTGGCCACCGCTTCTACCTTGTCCAGCGCTTGCGTCAGATAGACCCGGGTCATGGCTAGGGGCAGCGCAGCCGAGGTCTCGCCTTTTTGTTCGACCATCTTCTGTGTGCGGAGCACCGCCGATTCCATGGCATAAATCTCGATCGTCATATCGGCGATCGCGCCCATGACCTCTTGCTGGTCCTGAATCGACTCCCGGTATTTCTGGGTGGCGGCTCCGGAGACGAACAGGCCGAGTTTCTTCGCCTGTGCGACCAATTTGCGCTCTTCGGCCAGCGGCCCTTCGAGTTCCTCGCCGGCCGACGGTCCGCTGAGCACTTCATCCATCAGCTTTTTGATCGCCGGCATCAGGGGCAACTGGCCGCTCAGCGCGCGTTTCAACAGAAATCCCGTGATGATCAGCCGGTTGATTTCGTTGGTGCCCTCGAAAATGCGGTTGATGCGGGCATCGCGATAGGCGCGTTCCGCCGGATACTCTTCCACAAAACCGTAGCCGGCATAGATCTGGAGCGTCTCGTCGACCACGTAGTCGATCATTTCCGATCCCCAGACTTTCAGAATCGAGCACTCGACCGCGTATTCCTCGATGGCCTTGCGCCGTTCTTTCGCCGCGTCGGGACTGGCGGAATCGATTTCCGAGAGGAGTTCATCCATCATGCCAACCGTGCGATAGACGGCCGACTCGCCGACATAGATCAGCGTGGCCATGTTCGCGATTTTTTCGCGGATCAGGCCAAAATCTCCAATCGTTTTGCCGAAAGCCTTGCGCTGTTTGGCATAAGCCACCGCGCTTTCGATCGAAACGCGCGCTCCGCCCACGCACATCGCGCCCAGTTTGAAGCGGCCAACGTTCAGAATGTTGAAGGCGATGATATGGCCCTTGCCAACTTCGCCGAGCAGATTTTCGACCGGGACTTTGCAGTCATTCAAAATGACCGGGCAAGTGGAAGATCCGCGGATGCCCATTTTGTGTTCTTCGTTGCCAATGGAAATTCCCGGAAAACCTCTTTCTACCAGGAAGGCGGAAAACTTCTCGCCGTCGATCTTCGCGAATACGGTGAACAGGTCGGCGAAGCCGGCGTTGGTGATCCACATTTTTTCGCCGTTCAGCAGGTAGTGTTTGCCATCGGGCGAAAGCACGGCCCGGGCGCGGCAATTGAGCGCATCGGAGCCGGACGTCGCCTCCGACAAGGCATACGCGCCGACCATGGTACCCGCGGCCAATTGCGGCAAATATTTTTTCTTCTGTTCTTCGGTGCCGAAGTAAACGATCGGCAACAAGCCGATACCGCTGTGCGCGCCCCAGGTGGTAGCGAAGCCGGCGTACTTGGCGATGTGGTCGGCGATAATGGCGGCGGTGACTTTGTCCATTTCGAGGCCACCGTAGGCTTCGGGGATTTCGACGCCGCTGAGACCGAGGTCGCCGGCCTTCTTCAGCAGATCGCGAGAAATCGAAAAATCCTTGTGTTCGATCTTCTCGGCCTGGGGCAAAATTTCGTTGGTGGCAAACTCTTCCGTGGTCTGCCCAATCATCTGATGCTGTTCGGAAAAATCTTCTGGGGTGAAAACATCGGCAGGCTGCCGCTCTTCGAGCAGAAAGCTGCCGCCGGAAATCTTATTCTTAGGAATTGCCGTCGTTGCCATGATCGGAGTCCTCCAGTGCCGTTCGCGAACCGTTTGATACCGTCATTTCAGGTGGGGAACATTGAAGTCTATTCGAAGTCCTGGAGACCGTCCACTGAGTTCTAACGGGTGATGAGGGCAGCGAGGCTTCCCTCGGGAAGCCCTCCGACCGTCCGGCGAAGACCAATTCCCCCGCCAGACTAGAAGTCGAACAGGAACGGCGTCCAGGGATCGCCGGCGTCGAAGCTGGAACGAAACGCGTAGGAGCGGGCGTGCAGCAGACACTGCTCGTATTGTCTTCGCAATTGTTCATGCAGCACGCTTTCGCCGGCGGATTGGGTTCGCAAATTGCCGCATTCCGCGCTGTCGGGATCACTGGAACAAGCTTGCTGCTGGGCACCAACCAGGGAACGCATCCGCTGCTCCTGCTGCGCCAGGCGGGCGGCCAAGGCACGGCAATCTTCGTTCGGCAGATACTGCACACCGCAGGCAAGGCCATTCCAATACTGGCCGGGTTGACACACGTGAGTCTGGACACCGCATCGACCGTTGCGGGCGCCTCCCGGCGGACAAACCGGGCAGGGCTCTTTCCAACATGGACGCTTGAATTCCGCCGTCTCAACCGGCACCGGCTTCTTGAAAGGATGGCGGAGAAAGGAGCGAAAACCTCTTTTTTCCGGCTCGGAATGCTTCGCGGTGGATGCCGGACTTGTGGGTGCCGATTTGGTGGAAAGCGTTGGGTGTGGCGCCCCTCCGCTGGCGTGAGCGACGTGCGACGGAGAACTGCTGGAACTGTGGCTCACCGATGAAGACGAAGATGACGTGGAAACGGCCGCGCTGTGCGACGCGCCGGAACTGGCGGAACCCGCTGAACTCGAAGCGCCCGCTCCAGCGGAATGTTGTGCCAGAAGGATCGCCGAGACTAACAGAAACGCCGCTACGAGCAGACTCGAGAACCGCATGGAAGCGCCTCCTGACGTACACCGGGAAACGTTACAAAGCCCTCGTTCTACCTGTTTAGGGTAGATCGGTTAAGGCAGATCCCTGACAGCAAAGAATACCCTAAAATGGGCCTCGAGCGAAGCTAATCCGACACCTTACCCGACACCTGGTGCGATGCAACCGCCGGTCAAAAAGGATACTTGCCGGAACTAGGAAAGATTCTCGAAAATGCCCGCCGCGCCCATGCCCCCGCCGACGCACATGGTGACCATGCCATAACGTCCTTTGCGGCGCTTGAGTTCGCGAATCACGCTGGCGGTCAGCTTCGCTCCCGTGCATCCCAGGGGATGGCCAAGGGCGATCGCTCCTCCGTTCGGATTCACGCGCTGGGGCTCGAGGCCAGCCTCTTTGATTACCGCCAGCGACTGCGCCGCGAAGGCCTCATTCAGTTCGATCACGTCAATGTCGGAAAGCTTTAACCCAGCCAGTTTCAGCGCCTTGGGAATGGCAAAGACGGGCCCCAGGCCCATCTCTTCCGGCTTGTATCCGGCGGTGGCAAAAGCGACATACCGCGCCAGCGGAACGATGCCCAAAGCCTGGGCACGCTCGGCTGACATGACGACGGCTGCTGCCGCGCCATCCGACATCTGCGAGGAATTTCCCGCCGTGGTTACGCCCTTGATGTGAAAAGCGGCCTTCAGGGCGCCCAGAGCCTCGATCGAGGTATCGCCTCGCGGGCCCTCGTCCACCTTGAACGAAATTTCCTGTTTCTTCGGTTTCGCACCGTTCGGAGTCGTGAAAGTCACTGGCACTGCGACGGTTTCGTCTTCAAACTTGCCGGCGGCAATCGCCGCAATGGCTTTCTGGTGGCTGCGCAGCGAGAACTGGTCACATTCTTCCCGCGTAATGCCAAAGCGGGCTGCCACCCGCTCCGCCGTCAGGCCCATCGAGAGATAGGCACCGGGATAATGATCGACCAGCCAGGGATTGGGCGAAATCTTGTTGCCGCCCATGGGGATCATGGTCATCGATTCCGTGCCGCCCGCGACCATCACCTCGGCGCCGCCCGACATGATGCGCTCGGCCGCCATGGCAATCGCCTGCAAGCCGGACGAGCAGAAGCGATTGATGGTCACCGCCGACACCTCGACCGGTAGTCCTGCGCGCAGCGCAGCGATGCGGGCAACGTTCATCCCCTGCTCGCCCTCGGGCATGGCGCAGCCGAGAATGACATCTTCGATTTCTTTAGGATCAAGTTGCGGCACGCGATCAAGCGCGCCCTTAATCGCAACGGCAGCCATTTCATCGGGACGCGTAGCCCGCAGCGTGCCTTTATAAGCGCGACCTACGGGAGTGCGGACGGAGGAAACTAGAACGACTTCTCGCATGGGACAATTTTACTCCGCAGAGGGATCGTGTAGGGCGGTCGTCAGACCGCTGACAGCTGCGCTTCCGTAACTACGATCCGGGCCACCTTGCGCGAGCGCGGCTTCTTGCGAATCACAATCTCGATATCGCGATCCAGAGCATTCAGGAAATGGAGCAGGCGTTCGACGGAAAAACCGTCTAAGTTGTAATTGACCAGGGCAGAGACCTTCGGCTGGTTGATGTCTAATAGCTTAGCTGCCGCCGTCTGTGACAGACGCCGGGCCTGAATGATCTGCTGAATCGCAACCGCAAGACGCACTTTCGTTTGCTTCTCGTCCGCAGCGCGGATTCCTAGATCGGCAAACACGTTCCCCGAACTTCGCACGATTAATTCGCTGTTCCTGGATTCGCTATTTCGACCGTTTACCATATCGCGCCTCGTGATCTTCGCTGGCCATTTTGAGCCGCCGCGCGATTAACTCCACGCCACTCTGGGCGGTCTTTCTGCCCTTCGGCGACTTCTTCTGGAACGCATGCAGCACATAAACCGCATGCTCGAACTTCACCGTGTACAGAGCCCGGTACGTATCGCCGCGATGATCGGCGACGACTTCCAGTAAGCCCGGACCTTCGCCCTTCCACGGCTTGGCCTTCGGATGCTTGCCGCCAAACTGCGCCGCGCTGAGGGCGGTTCCGATTTCGTCCTTCACAGCCCTCGGGAAACTCCATGAGGTCGTCCTTCGTCTGGCCAACCCAAAACAACGGTTTTTCACCGGGAACACTTTACGGCCGCGCCATAGTCATTATCCCAGTTCTGGGATGTGCGTGTCTAGTGCTACTTTGGGAGCAGCGACAACAGTTTACAGCCCGCTGGGCGCGGGGATGGGATCGCCGTGGGCGCGCCTACCTCCAAATGAAACTCAACCGCCTCGCGATGAGTTCTTTCACTTCGTCCAGCGTTTTACCCGCAGCGCCTAGGTCGGGCAAGTCGGGGACGGATGCACCCCACCCTGTCTTTGATTTCTCGTAGGTCATGCCGTAAAAGTTGCCGTCGTTTCCTAGGAGACTTATGCAAAGCGCAAAGATCGTCCGCGTCGAGCACCATTGCGAGGACTTGAAATCCACTTACCCACTGAGCTTGAAGGAATCCGCTGACTAGAACGCTTGGCGCCACCATCTTAAATTAGGGCGACACCATTCGTTGGATGCTCAGTCCTTTTTCTTCAACTGCTGTTTCCACCCCAGCACCCGCGCCTTGTTCCCTTCCGCTTCGGCCTCGGGAACCATGCCCTTTTTCTGATACAGGATCGACAGGCTGGTGTGCGCCAGAATGTCGTCAGGATCGATCTCCGAGATTTTTCGGGCAACTGCGATGGCTTCGTCGAAGCGGTTGAGGTCTTGCAGGGCGCGGCTGAGTCCGTGCAGCGCATCGGTGAACTTTGGATCGGCCTCCACGGACTGCCGGTACTGCTCGACCGCTTGCTCGTGCTGGCCTTCGAGAACCAGATCGAGCGCGGCGTAGTAGTGGTCCTCGGCTTGTTGGCGGGCGCTGGCGGGGCGGGCTGGATCGTCAGGCATAGCGTTCGACTCAGGTGATTCTAGCAGTTGCGATATAGTTGCCTTTATCGACACTTGATCGAGGAGGTCGCCCATGCGCTGGTTCAAGCCTTTCGGTATTGTGTTCCTTCCGGTCTCGATTCCAGGCTGGATCGTGACCGCTCTCGCGGCCGCTTTCTGTCTGCACATTTTCTGGTTTTTCAACGGACACTCGCATTCTGTATCCGACCTGCTCTATGAAGTTTTTCCTTATTGGGTGCCGACGTTTTTGTTGTGGGCGTGGGTTGCGGGCCAGACTTGTCCGGATCGCGCGCGCCGAGATTCCTAGCGCTATGAAAGACGGGGCCAAACTTGCGCTCGGCTGGGACTCTTCGGCTCCGCTCAGGGCAGGCTCGCGAGGACGCCCGTCCCTGCTGGAGCATACGAGCTAGACTTCCCGTTTCCAGCGCAGGACGGGCTTTCTCGCGGCGGCGGTTTCATCCAGGCGCGTGATGCGCGCGTGATGCGGGGCATCCAGGACGTACTGCGGATCATCTTCGACCTCTTCCGCAATGGACTTCATCGCTTCAATGAACAGATCCAGTTCTTCTTTCGGCTCGCTCTCGGTCGGCTCAATCATCAACGCGCCGGGAACGATCAGCGGGAACGCCGTGGTGTAGGGATGGAATCCGTAATCGATCAGGCGCTTGGCGAGGTCCATCGTCTTCACGCCCTGCTTCGATTGCAGTTTGTCGCTGAAGACGACTTCATGCATCGAGGGAGTCGAGTAGGGCAAGTCGTAGACGCCTTCGAGGCCTTTGCGGATGTAATTCGCGTTGAGGACGGCGTCTTCGGTGGTCTGGCGCAGGCCTTCGGGACCGTTGGCGAAAATGTAGGCGAGAGCGCGGATGAACATGCCGAAATTTCCGTAGAACGCGCGCACGCGCCCCACCGACTGCGGTCGGTTGTATTCGAAGGCCAGCGTGCCATCCGGCTTGGTGATCACGACCGGAGTGGGCAGGAACGGCTCAAGAATTTTCTTCACGGCCACGGGCCCGGATCCGGGACCGCCTCCGCCGTGGGGAGTGGAAAAAGTCTTGTGCAGATTGAGGTGCATGACGTCGACGCCGAAATCTCCGGGACGCGTCTTCGCCACCAAGGCGTTCATGTTGGCGCCGTCCATGTAGAGCAAGCCGCCTTTGGCGTGCATGAGTTCGGCGATCTTGTGAATCTCCTGCTCGAAAACGCCCAGCGTATTGGGATTGGTCACCATGAGCGCGGCCACGTCTTCATTCATCTGCGCCGCGAGCGCCGCCACGTCCACCATCCCGCGCTCGTTGGATTTCAGATTCTCTACCGCATAGCCGACCGTGGCCGCAGTGGCGGGATTGGTGCCGTGGGCTGAATCGGGAATCAGAACTTTCTTGCGCGCGTTGCCTTGCGCCTCGTGATACGCGCGCACCATCAGCAATCCGGTCAACTCGCCTTGCGCGCCGGCCGCCGGCTGCAAGGTGATCGCATCCATGCCGGTGATTTCGAGCAGGCAATCGCTGAGCGTCTTCATGATGCGCAAAGCGCCCTGCGATATTTTCTCGGCTTGATAGGGATGGCCGTTGGCCAGGCCTTCGACGCGCGCCACAAACTCGTTGACGCGCGGGTTGTATTTCATGGTGCAGGAGCCGAGCGGATACATTCCGAGATCGATAGCGTAATTCCAAGTCGACAGACGGGTAAAGTGGCGGATGATTTCGATCTCGCTGACCTCGGGCATGTCGCCGAGATCCTCGCGCTCCTGCTTACCGAGCAACTTCGCCGTATCCACTTCTGGTACGTCGAGCGCAGGCAGCTTCCAGGCGGCTTTGCCGGGCGACGACTTTTCGAAAATCAATCCTTCGTTCTGGCTGATGTGGCGCGTCGCTTTGCGAGTCATGTGCTTCATAGGCTATTGGTTCAATTCCAGGTCCAGGATTTCTGGTTCGCGGCGGCGGTTACTACCCGATCCGTTACATGCCGGGCAAACGCCAGTTCCAGAGCAGTTCCGGCATTTCGGTTCTTCCTCACTGAGGTGAACATTGACTCCCGTACCGCCACATTCGGCGCACTTGCCGTTGCCACAGCATCGCCTGCAGATGTTACTCGTCACAACCAGCTCCGCAAGAATGGTTACCCATCATCTCGCCACCTCCTCCGGTTCGGCGTCTTTGCTCAACACCGAGCGCTCACTTTCGGCGACCAGCCCAACCGCGGTATCGATCATCGAACGCGTGGTCAATTCCGTGCAGCACCAGAGCGCGGCGTGGCCTAGTTCGGGATAGAACTTCTTGAGCGGCAGGCCGCCGACGATTTTGTGTCCCAGCAGGCGCGAGTTGATGGCGTAAGGATCTTCGCTGGTTTCGACCACGAACTCGTTGAATCGCGGCGCGCCCGCAAATAATACTTTTGCATGTTTGCCGAACTGCTCGACGGCGTACGCCGTCTTGGCAAGATTCTGTTTCGCCAGTTCTCGCAACCCGATTTTGCCGTACACAGTCATGAAGATGTTGACCATGAGCGCGACCAGGGCCTGGTTGGTGCAAATATTGGAAGTCGCTTTCTCGCGGCGTATATGCTGCTCACGCGTCGCTAGCGTCAGCACGAAGCCACGCTTGCCATTCTTGTCGACAGTTTGCCCTGCGAGACGTCCGGGCATCTGCCTTACAAATTTCTCTTTGGTGGCGAGCACCCCGCAGTAAGGACCGCCGAATCCGAGTGGCACTCCGAACGATTGCGCTTCCATGGCCACGATGTCCGCGCAGCGCGGCGGTTCGACAATTCCGAGCGAGGCGGCCTCGGCAATGGAGACAATCAGCAGCGCTCCGCGTTTGTGGGCGATCCCGGCGATCGCTTCGACATCTTCAATCGTGCCGAAGAAATTCGGCGACTGAATCAGGACGCACGCCGTACTGTCATCCACCGCCTGATCGAGTTGCTTCAAGTCAATCTGTCCCGAGGCGGTAAATGGGATTAATTTCTGTGGAATAGCCTGATGGGTTGCGTAGGTGTTGAGCACTTCGCGATACTCGGGATGCAGATTGCGCGCGATTACCGCCGAATGCCTTCCGGTAATTCGGACCGCCATCATGACGGCCTCAGCCGCCCCGGTCGAACCGTCGTACATCGAGGCGTTGGCGAGATCCATGCCCGTGAGTTCCGCGATCATGGTCTGGAACTCGAAGATCGCCTGCAGCGTGCCTTGAGCAAACTCGGCCTGGTAAGGCGTGTAGGCAGTGAGGAATTCACCGCGTTGCACCAAAGCGTCAATGACCACGGGACGGTAATGGGAATACGCGCCGGCCCCGAGAAAACTGGCGAAGCCTTCGCCATTTTCCTTGCCGCGCTGCTTGAACCACTCCACGATCTCCGACTCCGCCATTTGCCGCGGAATGGCGAGATCGCGCGACAGGCGGTACTCGGCGGGAATGGGCGAGAACAGGTCGTCCACGGAGCGGATTCCGATCGCCTGCAACATGGCGGCCCGGTCCGCGGGAGATTTAGGCAGATATCTCATAGAACCTTGATTGGATGTAGGAACCACCAAAAAGATTGCACAAACCGGAGGTCAGATTGCGGAAGCGTGGGGCTTGGTCCATCCTTAATCTATAATCTGTAGCCCATCCCTGCCCGCTCCAGGCCGAGGTCTTCACTTCTGCAATCTGACCTCTGACCTTCAATCGTCCTCAGTGTCCCGCCTCTTCGCTGACAAATTTCTCATAGTCGGCCGCCGACAGCAGGGCGTTCAACTCGGAAGGATCTTTCAGTTGGATTTTGATCATCCAGACGCCGTGCGGATCCTTATTGACTTGCTCGGGTGCGGTAGCGAGGGCATCATTTGCGGCCGTCACTGTCCCTGAAACCGGAGCGTACAAGTCGGATACGGCCTTCACCGACTCCACCGTCCCGAACGTCTTGCCCGATGTAATCTCGGCGCCCGGCTTGGGCAGTTCCACGAAAACGATGTCGCCGAGCGAATCCTGGGCATGGTTGGTGATACCAATGGAGCCGTCGGCGGTGATCCACTCATGCTCTTTGGTGTACTTGCGGTCGTTTGGGTAAGACATTGGTTTCTGGCTCCTGGCTCTTAGGTGCTCGCTTGTCGCGATTCGCTTTTCGCAGCTTTTTTCGGACGCTTATAAAACGGCGTTGGTACCACTCTTGCACTCACGCCCTGTCCCCGGATTTCGACATTCACTGTCGTTCCAACCGCGGCATGAGCCGGCGGAACATAGGCGAGCGCAATATTTTTCTTCAGGAACGGCGCGGGAGAACCGCTGGTAACATAGCCAATCTCACTCCCGCTCTGATCGAGGACCTTATATCCGTCGCGGGCAATGCCTCGATCCAGCATCTCTAAACCGGCCAGCTTCATCTCCACGCCTTCGACTTTCGCTTTCTCCAATGCGTCGCGGCCAATGAAATCGGGCTTCTCCATCTTGCAGAAACGATCCAGCCCCGCTTCCCAAACATCGATCGTGTCGGAAATTTCGTGTCCGTAGAGCGACAGCGCCCCTTCCAATCGGAGCGTGTTGCGGGCTCCCAGACCGCACGGAATCGCGCCGAATTCCCTGCCCGCGTCCAGAATTGCATACCAGACGCGCGCGCTCGTCGCTTCATCCGATGGGATATAAATCTCGAAACCGTCTTCGGCGGTGTAGCCGGTGCGGCCCATCAGGATATTCTTCAGCCCACACAGGGTGCCGTGAGTCACCCAATAGAATTTCACCAGCTTCAAATCGGCGTCCGTCAGTTTTTGAAGCAGGTCAACGCCCCTCGGCCCCTGAATCGCAATCTGGGTAAAGTCGTCGGAAAGATGGTCAACCCTGCAGTCGAACTGGCGCGTGTTGTCGCGGACCCAGTTGAAATCCTTTTCTCGCGTACCCGCATTGATCACCAGCAGATAGTCATCTTCGGCGAGGCGGTGAACGATCACGTCATCGACGAACGTCCCTTGGGGATAGAGCAACGCGGAATACTGGGCCTGTCCAATCGCCAAGCGGGACGCGTCGTTCATGGAGATATGCTGGACGGCGGCGAGCGCTTCGCGGCCCGCCAGACGGATGTCACCCATGTGGCTGACATCAAAAATGCCCACGCCGTTGCGGACGGCCAGGTGCTCGTTGATAATGCCGCAGCCGATCGCAGCGGGATATTCGACCGGCATGTCCCAACCATTAAACTCAACCATCTTCGCGCCCATCTGGCGATGGACGGCGTTGAGCGCGGTTTTGCGAACGGCGGGCGGAGTCGCTTCCAAAACAGACAAGAAGAACCTCGGTGTGGAACTGTTTAAGTTACCATCCGGGCGGGAAACGCGGCAAATCAGTTCTAAGTTCTCAGTTAAATCGGTGGAAGCACTGCCTGGACATACGATACTCCTGAAACTTCCCGTTACTTCCGTTACATTTTCTCCCTCCGCCCAGCGCTCTAGACTTCTGCTATGTCTTCTCGACCTGGTCTAAGCCGCATCCTCTGCGCTCAATGCGAGCAGCCTGAGGCGCATTGCTATTGCGAAAAATTCTGCGTGCTGTGCCAGTCCCAACTTGACGTGCACCTCTGCACCGACGGTCTATTGTATTGCGAACCCTGCCGCACCGCCTGCGATTACAAACTGGCTAAGGAAGTATCCGGCTACAGAGGATAAGCTCGCGCTTTCCGTCGCCGCCATCGACGAGGCTTTCATGGCTTCTGCGGCCACACTCGCACGTAGTCGACCTGCATGGTGGCGGGAAAATGATTGGTGTTATCGGGGGGCGCGATCCAGCCGCCTACCGCCAGGTTCACGATGATGTACATCGGCTTATGGGGGATGTCGGCACCTTTGGTGAAGTTCTTGATCGCCTTGCCGTCGAAATACCAGGTTACATGATCGGCCTGCCAGTCGACGCCGTAGGTGTGAAAAGCGGCTGACAAGTCTTCTTTGGTGTCATACGAAGTGCCGCTGGAGGGGTGGTGGCCATTGTGCTGCACTCCCCAGTGAATGGTCGCGTAGTCGATCGTGGGCGTGTTGCCCAGCCATTCCATGGCGTCGATTTCGGGCGGCCAACTGCCATCGGCGGGCAGCAGCCAGAAAGCCGGCCACATGCCCTTGCCGGCGGGAAACTTGGCACTCATCTCCATGTAGCCGTACTGAAACGTGAAGCTGGGCGGGGCAGTCGGAGATCCACCGGTGGTCACGATTCCCGAGGTGTAGGGGTGGCCGCGGTCGTTCGTCTTGGCGGTGAGGTTCAGCATCCCTCCGGACACCGATACGTTGTATTTCCACATCCACTCCAGATCGTAGGGCAGGCCGTAGGAGCCTCCCTGGGTTTCGTTGCACCAGTTGTAGCAGCGATACCACTTGGCGAGGTCGAGGTGGTTGCCGTTAAACTCGTCGTCAAACAAGAGCTGATCGGCGGCTGGAATTTGGCGGGCGGAGGCCGCGGGAATCGCGGATCGGACTGGAGCGTCATGCTGGGCAGCGGCCGCCAGCGTCAACATCAAGCCTATGAGCGTGGAACCAACCACGGTTGCAATCGGTGATTTCATCGCGTCCTCCAGCGGCTAGCGACACAAAAATCCTACTCTATCCAGACCGCGAGCGAGGCTAGGAGTTACGCTGCCGGGATGCTCGTTTGTTCACGCGCCAGAAGGAACTCAGTCCAAACCAGCCGAATGAGATCGTGAAACAGATGGCCAGAACCAATCGTCCCGGGCCGCTGGCGTGGCCCGACTGGTACTTGCCGTATTCGCGGACGCCAGCGAGGGCTCCGACACCGGCCATGGCCAGGAATGTGAATCCAGTCACCTCCAGCCAGAGTTGGTGCAGCACATGGCCAAAAGAGCTGGCGGTCGCCCGGACGCCAGCCAATAAAGCACTCCCGGTGCGACTGCGCTCCACAAAATCGACGGCAGCGCGGTAGATCAGCCTGACTTTGGCCAGAGTCTTGCCCCCGACCACACTCGATTGGACGGCCAATTGGGCGGCCGATTGGGCCATGGCAGGTCGGGCGCACGGATGATCGGGCCGTGGTGTGGGCATGAGTCGATTTTAGCAGCGGGCAGGGGTACAATGATGATGGGTGAGATCACCTCCACTTGTGATATCCCCCATCAGCGGCGTCCGGTTCGAGGGGGGACTTGTGGATCAGCAACTGAAGCAGCTCATGAAAGAACTGGGGGAAGCGATCAACGAGTCGCTGTCGGACTCCGAGTCCATCGCGGAGGTCGTCGCCCGCATCAAGGAGGGTGGATACGACATTTTCCTGGTTCTCGAAGCCACCATCGGCGTCAGCAAACAGGGCGAAGCGGCGACCGACAATACTTCGCTGGTTTCGACCCTCAGCACCAATGCCGAGCTCAAGATCAACGATCAGGATCTGAAGTTCCTGAAGTCGCTGCGCATCAAGATCGAAGACGAAGACGAGGAATAAGTCAGCCGTTCCGCTGCATGCAAAGTTGAGGCGTAGGCCGGCGGGCGAACCCGGTTTCTATTGGCAGGCTCTCCCTTCCCAACACCCGAATCGTGCTCCGGCTTCCCGGTAAGATCTTCCAGTGCGGCTCAGATTCTCCCTTCCCATGAATGCTAAAAACCTTGCAGGCGCAGTGTTTGGGTCTGTTAAAATTGAAATTCCCCCGTGTAAGTAGGCGCTTAGCAGCATCTTAACCTGAAGAGCAATCGTCGAAAAAAATGGCCTTCGGCGTGCACTTCAGGGGCTCTGAAGTGTCATCCTCGGGCGCGTCCCGGCTTAGCCGAAAAGGCTCTTGGGCGGGATCAACCCCTTCTTTTGGCATGGCTAAGCGCAGCAACATTGAGGTGCCGGATATGGATTCCCAGGCTTCACAATTGACTCTCGGCCTTCTTCCCGAGCCCCGTACTCGCTGGGGCAGGTTCGTTCTGAGTTATGGCTTGCAGTCGCTGGTCGTGGCTTTCTTCCTGATGATTGCTATCGTGTATCCGGAGGTTCTGGTGCTGCCGGTGCACGACTACCACTTTGTCAGCCTGGTCAGCACTCCGCCTCCGGTTCCGCAGGCCCCGGCGCCGGTCAAGCATTTTCCCGTTCCAGTTAGGATTTCGGAGCCGGTAACGCCTCGCCCGGAAGCGATGCGGGTTCCGTCGGAGTTGGTACAGCCCAAAAAACCGGTGATTCACGAGGAGGCGCCGAAGATATCACTGGCAGCGAGCAAGGAACTCTTGCCCGACGCCAAGCCCATGATCCCGCGGCCGCCGGTGAAGACGAACGTGTTCTCCACCGGAAGCTCGGCGACGCCAACCATGGCTGCCGCTCCTGCGAAGGTGCAGACCGGCGGGTTTGGCGATCCGAACGGGGTGCCCGCTTCGGACACCCATGGCCGTCCGGTGACGATTGCCCAGGCGGGCTCCTTTGACATGCCCAGCGGTCCCGGTTCTGGCAACGGCACGGGCGGATCGCACGGTGCGCGGGGGGTGGTGGCGAGCACCGGCTTTGGCAGCGGCGTTGCAACCGGCAACAGTTCCGGCGTTTCCGGCTCGCGCGGCGCGGTGCGACAAGGTGGCTTCGGAGACGCGGATGTCGCCGCAGTTCAGCCGAAACCGAAGTCCGCTGAAGCGGTCGTCAAAACTTTGCCTGCCGAGATCACCTTCAAGCCGCGTCCGGTTTACACTGAGGAAGGGCGGCAGCTTAAAATCGAGGGCGAAGTTCTGCTGGATGTTGTTTTTTCAGCGACAGGGCAGATTCGAATCGTGAAGGTCGTGCGCGGACTTGGGCATGGGTTGGATGAATCGGCGGTTCAAGCCGCGGAAAAAATTCAGTTCAAGCCCGCCATGAAAGACGGTCACCCGGCAGATTTCGAGGCGGTACTGCATATCGTGTTTCAGTTGGCATCATGAGTTTGGCTGCGTCATAACGTTGGCATCCCCGGTGAAACGAAACATAAAGATGAAACAAAATAAAATGTTGCGCTCATTCTCCGCTCTCCCCCGGTTCGCTTTCTCCCTGGTCGGCTGCGCCGCGTTTCTGCTCATCACAATCTCTGTCCACACGCTGCAGGCCCAGACCGCGCCGGAACCACAACTTCAGAACCGCGATGCCGCTGCCCAGCAGGCCAGCGCTGCCGCCGCCAGCTTCGACCAGGTAGTCGATCGGGCGGTGGAGCGTGAACATTTCTTCATGGCCCAGATGAAGCAACTTCATCCGCTGTTGGAGACTTATATTCAAAACCTCAAGGAGGACAAGGATCTCGGCGCTCCCGTTCCCTCCAGCGACGTGTACTTTCTGGGACGATTGGATTTGAGCGAGGGCACGGAAGATCGCACTTTCACGACGCCGACGACGGCCGGCCTGGGGAAGCGCATGATCAGGGCGCTGAACAACATTTTTCCTTTCAAGTATTATCCCCTGGGCTTTGCCCAGATGGTGATTCTCGATCAGGATTTTCAGCGTAAGTATTACGACTTCACTTTCGTCCGACGCGAGTTTCTGGGCGAGGTACGCTGCGTGGTAATGGACGTCGCGCCCAAGAAGGGTTCGGGCAATGGGCGGTTTCTCGGCCGCATCTGGATCGAGGATCAGGACTACAACATCGTGCGCTTCAATGGCACTTATGGGCAGTCGGGGCGAAATAATTTTTACCTGCACTTTGACAGTTGGCGGGAAAATCTGCGCCCCGGGGTCTGGCTGCCGGCCCTGGTCTATTCCCAGGAATCCGACATCAAGAGCCGCTTGGGTCAAACCTTGCATTACAAGGCGCAGACGCGTCTCTGGGGTTACAACCTGAAGGACCTGCGCCGCAATTCCGAGTTCACCGAGATCACCGTGGATGCGCCGCAGTCGGTGCAGGACCAGAGTCAGAAAGCCCAGGACGCCACGCCGGTCGAAGCCCAGCGCCTCTGGGAACGCCAGGCGGAAATCAATGTGATCGACCGTTTGCAGCAGATTGGACTCATCGCGCCGGAAGGCGAAATCGACAAAGTGCTGCAGACCGTCGTCAACAACGTGATGGTCACCAATAACCTCGACATTCAACCTGAGGTGCACTGCCGCGTGTTGCTGACCACTCCGCTCGAGTCCTTCACCATTGGCCACACCATCGTGGTGAGCCGGGGCATGATCGATGTGCTGCCCGATGAAGCGGCCCTGGCCATGATTCTGACCCACGAACTGTCGCACATCGTGCTCGGCCATCAACTGAATACGAAGCTGGCTTTCAACGACCGTATGTTCTTTCCCGATGAGCGCACGTTTGAGCGCATGGATTTCGCTCGCGATCGGGGAGAAGAGGAAAGCGCCGACAAGAAAGCGATCGAACTGCTGAACAACTCTCCCTACAAAGACAAGCTCACCAATGCCGGGTTGTTTCTCAAAGCGGTGCAGGCGCGGGCGCCGCAGCTGAAGAATCTGATTCGGCCCCACCTCGGCGACAGTCTGCTCAATGGCAATGCCACCAGGATGTCGTCGTTGATGACCGCCTCGCCGCAATTCGATCTGAAAAAAACGGACCAGATTGCCGCGCTTCCGCTGGGGGGCCGGGTAAAGGTCGATCCGTGGAACGATCAACTGGAACTCATCAAGACCAAACCTGTTGCCATCGCCACTGCAGCCGAGAAGATGCCTTTCGAAGTCACGCCCTTCTTTCCGTTCCTGACGCGGGTTGGCACAGCAACAACTCCATCGCCATCGGCGCCAATCCCGGAAAAAACCGCGGCAACTCCGACGGGGCAGTAAAGACAGCGATTCACATTGGGGGTAGTTCGGCCTTGGAGATTGAAAGCAGCCATGCCTGCGCTTTGCGCGAACTGATATTCAGCGGGAGAGCGATGGCGGAAATAAGACAGGAGGAGAAAATATCAGGGGAAGGCCCCGCAGCCCGACGGCAGCGGGATTCGGTCGAACGGCAGTTTGTTACTGACCCAGTTGGCTTCCGACTTGCGAAAACACATTGTTGGCGTTGCTGCCGATCAGCCGCACCGTGCCGATCACAATCACTAGGATTACCGCCAGCATCACTGCGTATTCAGCCACATCCTGGCCATTCTCTTCTGCCCAAAGTTTACGAATTGCCTTGATCACTTTTTATCCCCCCCGAAATCGGCGACACTACTTGAGGATCACCCACACCTCGGTATAGTAAGTTCGCCGCCGTGTAATTGTAAAGGTATCGTGAACAACTCCCTCTACCCAATAGCACACGAGTGACTTTATATAGCACTATCGTGCCACAGGGATTCACCTTAGGCTTGGCCAGCCAGAACTTCCCCATCGGATGGCATAACTTTAAATGGTTCAATCACTTCTAAACAATTGCTCGAATCAGTCGTCTTAAACAATGGTTTTCAGCGGAAGCCCCTGATTCACGGCGAAAAGGGCGAGTTCCAAGCGAGTGGAGACTCCCAGTTTGTCGAAAATATTGCTGAGATGGTGCTTCACTGTATCCTCGCTGATTTTGAAATATTCGGCGATTTCGCGATTGGCGTAGCCTGCGACCACCGCCGAAACAATCTCCAGTTCGCGCGGCGTGAGACCGAATTTTTTTTGTTTCGTCTCCTCGTTCGTGCTCTGCATGAGGTTGCGCAGGTACTGCACCAGATTCGAGACGCTGTCACGTCCCACCCAGTACTCCCCGGCCATCACGGCATGAATGCTCTTGAGCAGCAGTTGGGTGGCGGAATCCTTGAGCACCACGCCGCGCGCTCCTAACTGCAAGGCCTCGACCACCTGCTTTTTTTCCGCCGCCGCGGTGAGCAGGATAATGCGCACCGGTCCGGCGGCGCCGGCGCTGGTATTGAGGTCGCGCAGCGCGTCGAGACCGGTGTGGTGCGGCATGGCCAGATCGAGCAGAAGGATGTCCGGCTTGATCTCGGTCGCAAGTTTCACGGCCTCGTGGCCATCGCAGGCCTCGCCTACCACTTTCATATCGCCTTCCGACTCCAGCAGGCGCCGGAGACCGTCGCGGAAGATGGGGTGATCGTCGGCAATTACAATGCGTATGGGATGAGAGCGTTTCTCCATCGTTGGCCTATCCATGGTTGGTCTTTCTGGCGGGCGGAATTCTCACTTCCAGCCGCGCGCCGTGGCCCGGAGTCGATTCTATCGCGAGTTCGCCCGCCAGCAGGCGTACCCGCTCACGAATCACAGCCGGCCCCTTGCCTGTGGTCTCCAGTTCCGCCTGCGACAGCCTTCCGGAAAAAGAAAAACCCTTGCCATCGTCCTCGACCGTCAATTGCAGTTTGCCGGACCGAGGCGCCAATCGTACCAAAACATTATGCGCTCCACTGTGCTTGCGCACGTTCACCAAGCTTTCCTGAACAATGCGCGCCAGTTCCCGGCAGGCTTTTTGCGACAGATCCACTCGGTCCAGTTCGCTGACGAACTCGGCGGCGATGCCGGTCTCGCGGCGGAAGCGCTCCACCGTGTCCGAAATGAAGCCCAGAAGGCGATCGGCATCGACCTCGAAAGACTTCATGGCCTGCATCAGTTCGCGCAGCTTCAGAACTTCTTCCCTTAGAAGTCTCTGGATGCGCCCCAGTTCCGCGTTGACCACCGGCGCCTGCGTTCCCGACTGGCGCCGCAGCACGTCCAACTGCATCTCCACCGCGATCAGCGATTGAATCGCGCCATCATGAAGTTCGCGCGCGAAACGGCCTCGCTCCACCGCGCCCGCGCGCTCCCGCAGGCGGCGGACCAGGTACACGTTGTAGATCGCGGGACCCACCTGCTGCGCGAATTCCTGCAGAAAACGCAATTCCTCCTCCGGATCACCCATCATCTGGGGATCGAACAGGAACACCCGGCCCGACCACTCCGTGCCGAATACCAACGACACGGAAACCAGCGCATCGAATTTTTCGACGCGCGACAGGGCATCAAGGAAATCCGCGCCGGCATCGCGCAGCCGTCCGCCAAAACGATCCAGTTGGACGGACTGAAAACCTTTCGCACTGCGCAGCGCATAAATCGCATCCGCAGGTGAGTCGAACAAATACGCCTTTTCGGTTTCCGGCAGGGCCTCGCGCCAGCGCAATGCTTCGGGGCTGTCGGCCCCGTGACTGACCTCGGCCAGAAATATGCGGTAACTGTGAGCTTCCTGGGAGGCGCTTAGTACACGGCGCGCGCCGTAGATGGTCATCACTTCCCCAAGAATCTGCTGCATGGTTCCGGTGAGTCCCGCCTCGACCCGGGTGGAACTGAGAACACGGGTGATAACGGCGCGCTCGGCACGCACTTTTTTCTGATTCTCCGACATGTAGCCGAGCAGGAATCCGAGCACGATCAGGTACACCGAACTCATGAGCAACTGCTGCGGGTCCAACTCGCGGACCCCGAGCCTTGGAAGATGCAGCGCCCGGAGCCACGGGTCGGCCGCCGATTCCAGTCCCGAGCGTACGATCAGAGCCTCCACCCATAGCAGGGCCACCGCCGTACCGGCCGTGCCCACGGTTTCCCACAAACCCCAGCGATAGGCCGCAGCCGCCATTACGAAAACGAAAAACAAGAAAAATGGACCCTGCTGGGCGGTCGCAAACATCGACATCAGCACCGGCCACAGGATGTCCGCCGCGTGCACCACCAGCCGAAACGCCAGCGTCGATCGCGGGCGAAAGCGCACCAGCAACATGACCACAACCGCATTCACCAGGTACACGGTCAGGAGCCAGTACAACCAACTCGAATGCACAACCCCGCGCACCGGCTCCATCCAAAGGGTAAACTCCGCCACAATCGTGAGCGCGACGCGCGCCGTTGCCAGCCAGCGCTCGGTGCGCCGGATCTCGCCGGCGCTGAGCGGCGCCCGAAAGCGCCAGAGATCACGGTATCGAGGGATTATCGAGAACAAGAAAGTCTCGTCGCTAAGCGATTAACGGGAATGTGAGCGTCCTATTCTAAAGGTAATTACCGACAAACTCCATCTCCATGAATGTCATGCGGGCTGTAGCTGAGACTGGCACGGCAGGACACGAGGGCGGCGATGGTCGGTGCGCGCTGGCAATTTCGGTTCCGCAATGGCAGAGTTACTTCGGTAACGCGGTCAAGTTCCCATTGCACTCTAGAATGGAGGCCGGAGCAATTCGCCCTGGCCGCCCGCACTAAAATCTGGGTCTCACTACTGTTTGCCCTGGTTCTGGCCCAGACAGCAGCGTCTTTGCTCATGTCCAGAGGCGCCGCTCTCACCATTGCCAGCGACCTGATCCAGGGTACGCTACTGGCGGTGGCCACCGCCGCCTTCTTCCCCAATCTCTCGCCCTCGCGGCGCCCCTCGGGCCACGTCCGGCTGTTCTGGATGTTGATGACGACGGGCATGGTGTTCTGGCTTGCCTACCAGGCGATGTGGAATTATTTTGAAGTTGTAAAACGTCAGGACGTGCCCGATCCCTTCCTGGGCGACATCGTGCTCTTCCTGCATCTGGTGCCGATGATTGCCGCTTTGGCCGTCCTTCCCCACCTGCGCGAAGACGAGCGCGATGAGCGAATCCGCATGCTGGACTTTACCCTCCTGCTCACCTGGTGGGTGTTCATCTATGTCTATGCCGTCATCCCCTGGCAAACCGTACGGGTCGACGAAACTATTTACAGCGCCAATTTCAACTTCGCGTATCTGACGGAAAAACTGGTGCTGCTGCTAGCGCTTGCCGTACTTGCCTACACGGCTCATGCCGGCTGGCGTCAGCTTTACGGACAGTTGCTGGGGGCGAGCGCGCTCTATGCTTCCAGTTCCTATGTTGCCAACTGGGCCATCGGTCACAAGCTTTATTACAGCGGCAGCATCTACGACATCCCGTTAACGGTCTCGATCGCCTGGATCGCGGTGACTCCATTGCTGGCGCTTCGACTGGACCTGTCCGACTGCAAGCCGTCACGGCCTGTGCTGGGCGTATGGATTACGCGCCTGAGTATGCTTGCTCTGTTCAGCCTGCTCTGGGCCGCCATGCATGCCGAACTGGATCCGCAAGTTCCGCCTGCGGTCAAAGCCTTCCGCATCACTGTAAGTCTGCTGGCCATGGTGGCGATGGGCGTTGTCGTCTTTTCGCGCCAGCGGCTGCTCCGGGCCGAGATGTCGCTCCTTCTCGAACGATCGCGGCGTTCCGTCGACGACCTCAAGGCGTTGCAGGAGAAGTTGATTCACTCCGAGAAACTGGCTTCGCTCGGCCAGTTGGTGGGTGGAGCGGCGCATGAAATCAACAACCCGCTCACCGCCATGCTGGGATACTCCGACTTGCTATGCGCCTCCAACCTGCCCGCCGAGGAACAAGCGCAGGCCGCGCAAATTGGCGAACAGGTACGACGCACTACTACCCTGGTGGCCAGTCTCCTCACTTTTGCCCGCCAGGCTCCGGCGGTGCTGGCCGCGGTCGACATCAATTCGGTGCTGCAGACCACGGTGCGGCTATTGGCTCCTCAATTGGAGTTGGAAGGCAATTCCATCCGCCTCGAACTCGGTGCGGCGCTGCCGCCCGTGCTGGCCGACTCGAACCAGATCCTGCACGTTTGCATGCATCTGGCGGGACAGATCAACGCCCAACTGAATCCAGAAACCCACTCCACGCTTTACCTGCACACGCACCACCAAGGCGACCTGATTCTCGTTGACTTCTGCTCTTACGACCCATCTTCACGGCCACCCTCGTTCCCGTCGCGATTCAGTTCCGAGAGTGAAAACAAGCCGTCTACGCTTTCGCTGAACGCCTGCTGTCGCATCGTCGAAGAACATGGCGGCCGTCTGCTGCAGTCTTCGATCCCGGACGAGCCGGCTTTTCGGGTGGAACTGCGGGTGGCAAGAACCTCGGTCATCCGTTCCGGCTTCGGCGCCTCCATTCGGGCAGCGGCTCGGAGCGGATCGTAGACAACTTTCCGCAACCGTCGGTACGATTACAGTTTGATCACGTTTGGTCTCTTCAAGAATTGCTAGGAATCCTGCAAACAAGAGAAGCCGCATGAAACCATGTGCTGTGCGAGAGGAATTGCAGCGAAAGATCGAGGAAGCCTATAAGGAAATGTGGGGTGCTCAATACGAGTCTAAGAACGCAGATTCCAAAGCAAGAGCAAAGTTAAACAGGCTGTTAGCTCAAAAGCATTCCCATGAGCGAAAGCACGGCTGCCTTTAGGATTCCAATTAAACTTCAAACTGTAACAGTACCCAACCGTCGCGTCCGACAAAGTCCAGAAGATCACGAGCAGCCCAACGCGGGACCGGACTTGGATTTTGGATCCGACACTTCCACTGTCCTCTTCAATTGTCCGCAGGCGGCAAAAATATCGCGCCCGCGCGGGCGGCGAACGAAGGTCGGGATCCCCGCTCCCACCAGGATGCGCTGAAACCCTGACACCCGCTCCTGCTCGGGGGTCCGGTAAGGCAATTCCATCCCCGGATTCAGCGCGATCAAGTTGATCTTTGCCTTGATGCCGCGCACCAGTTCCGCGACCTCGCGCGCCTGTTCCGGAGCATCGTTCACCCCTGCCAGCAGCACATATTCAAACGTAAGCCGCTCCCGCGGGCGCAGCGGAAACTCGCGCGCCGCCTTCATCAGCTCCCCCAGATTCCACTTCCGGTTCAGGGGCATCACTTCGCTCCGCATCGCGTCGTTCGATGCATTCAGCGAAATCGCGAGCTTGGGGCGCATCGCCTCCTGCCCGAAATCGTGAATTCTAGGCACGATTCCCGCCGTCGAAACGGTCATGCGCGACTCCGGAATTCCCACGCCCTCGGCGAGCAGCCGCACCGACTTCATGAAGTTGTCGTAGTTCAGAAAAGGTTCGCCCATCCCCATAAAGACGATGTTGACGCGCTGCAACGGCGGCGTAACCCCCTGGTCGTGAAGTACCGCCGCGATCTGGCCGACGATTTCTCCGGCTTCGAGATTGCGCTTGACGCCCAGCAGGGCGGTGAAACAGAACTTGCAATTCACGGCGCATCCCACCTGGCTGGAAACGCAAATCGTAGCCCGTCGCCAATCGTGCGGAAACGGCGCGGAGCCTGACCTGAGCAATGCCGAAGGGCCTCGTCCCGCAGGGCGAAGCCCCGCCTCCAGGGCTTCGGCGTCGTCACCTGCTTCACTTCCGTCGCCGCTCTCGCCGCCATCTCCATCGGGCATCCAAACTGTTTCGACCATCTCGCCGTCGGCGAGCTCCATCAGGTAACGCACCGTGCCGTCGCTGGAAACAAATTCTCGGGCAATGGCGGGAAGGCCGATCTTCCAGCCCTGTTGTGCCAGGCGGGCGCGATATTCGGCCGGCAAGTTTGAAATCTGATCCAGTTCAATCCTTCGTCGATATACGGCATCGAATAACTGCTGGCCCCGGTAGGCGGGCTGCCCGGATGCAATCGCAAGGTCGGTGAGCTCCTGCAGGCTAAGTCCTAACAGCGAGTTGGATAGCTGGCTGGGCATGGAATGCTGCGAGCAGCGGACCGCCGTCCTTAAGAGTTTAATACCAAAATGAAGCGTCGAAGGACCCTGCAAGTTAAACAAAAATAAGGCTAAGTTTCAGACATCGCCGCTCAGGGCCGGATTGTGGGAGAATAATCGAAGCGGCCTGCCCGAAGTCTCAGTTTTGGATCCAGCATCAACGTGCGTCACCTCGCGGTTAGCAACTCATGGTTAGCAACTCATGGTAAGCACCTCATGGTAAAAGAGACGCGCAGCATTCGTCGTCAGGTTCTACCGAACGGCCTGACCGTGATTACCGAGCAGATGTCCCACCTGCGCTCGGTTGCGATCGGGATCTGGCTCAAGTCCGGGTCGCGCGACGAGGATTCGGAATGGAATGGTATCTCCCACTTTATCGAGCACATGGTATTTAAGGGGACGGAGACACGCTCCGCCGAAGACATCGCGCGCCAGGTCGATTCGATCGGCGGCAACATGGACGCATTTACCGCAAAGGAATGCATTTGCTTCAATATTAAAGTCCTCGATGAGCATCTGCCGCTGGCCATGGATGTGCTCTCCGATCTGGTGCTCCACCCAGTGTTCGATGCGGGCGATATTGCCAGGGAGCGCGGCGTCATTCTCGAGGAAATCAAGATGGATCAGGATAATCCCGACTACCTGGTCCATGAGATCTTCACCCAGAGTTTCTGGAAAAACCACGCTCTCGGGTTGCCCATTCTGGGCACTCGCGAAACGGTGAAGAGGTTTGAGCGTCCCGTGGTGGCGCGCTTCTATGGACACCTCTTCGCTCCGGGAAATCTCATCGTCAGCGCGGCCGGCAACCTCGATCACAAGCATTTTGTCGAACTGGTGGCGAAACACTTCGAGCACGTGAAACCGGCGCAGAACGGCCTCCATTCGCCCGCACCCCAGACCTTTTCCCGCATCAACCTGCGCAACAAAAAATCGCTGGAACAGGTCCAGATCTGTATCGGCGTGCCCTCCCATCCCATGGCGCACGAACGGCGCTACGCTTCCTACATCCTGAATACGCTGCTCGGAGGCGGCATGAGTTCGCGGCTCTTCCAGAATATTCGCGAGCGCCAGGGGCTGGCTTACTCGATCTACAGCGACCTGAACCCTTACCGCGATACTGGCTCCATGTGCGTGTACGCGGGTACGTCGCGCGAGTCCGCCATCAAAGTCGTGGAGTGCGTGATCGCCGAATTTCGCAACCTGAAAACCACTCCCGTCCCCGATGAAGAACTGCGCCGCTCCAAGGACCAACTCAAAGGGAGCCTGATGCTCTCGCTCGAATCCTCGACCGCGCGCATGTCGAATCTGGCCCGGCAGGAGATGTACTACGACCACTTCTATGGCCTCGACGAACTCATCGAGCGCATCGAAGCGGTCACCATCGACGACCTGCAGCAGACGGCGGAAGAATTCTTCCGCACTGAGCAGATCGCGGTGACCATCCTCGGCAACCTGACCGGACTGAAGCTCACGCGCGACCAACTTAGCTGCTGAACGTCATGTGGCACGGCCCACCGCAACTGGTTTAAACCTCCAAGTCCCCACCGCCGGCCCCAGCGCCCCATGCTATTCTGCTGTGCTATTTCATCAATGGATTCCCTAATGTCCTTGCGCATCCTGGGCTTCATCCTGGCCGCCATTCTTCTGGCCGGCTACCGCGTTATCAAACCGCGAGTACCATCCCCGACCGTGCCGGAGCGTTGGAATCTTTCCACTCTGTTTTTGGGGAGCGCGCTCACCTTGTTCGCGGAACTCGCGCTCATCCGGTGGGTGGCCACGGAAATTCGGGTTTTTGCCTACGTGAAGAATCTGGCATTGCTGCTCTGCTTTCTCGGTTTCGGATTGGGCTGCGCCCTGGCTCGCCAACGCCCGCGATGGCAGACTGCGGTCACGGCACTGGTGGGGTTGATGGTGGTGGTCCGTCTACCCTTCCGGGGCGCGCAGAACATGGAAAATCTGTCGCAGTACCTGGGCGCGGCGCAGGACATTGAGATATGGGCCACGCGCTCCGTGCATGACACGTCCGGCTTTCTGCTGGCTACAATCATCACGACGATTTTGCTCTTACTGATCACCTACATCTTCATCCCTATCGGACAAATCGTGAGCCGCCAGCTTGAGCTTGCGCCGCGAACCCTTCATGGCTACTCGTGGAACCTGGCCGGCAGTCTCGCCGGCATTCTGGCCTTCTTTGCCGTGTCCTGGCTGGCGCTGCCCCCGGCGGTCTGGTTCACCATGGTTCTCGGGGGGATGGCGTTGCTGCAATCGAATCGCAGCGATGCGATCCGGCTGGGAGCCGCGATTTTTCCAGTCGTGTTCCTGCTCTTCGATCCTGCCACTCCGCAGCACTTCAATCTCTGGACCCCCTACCAGCAGATCGAAGTGGAGGACAAGAATTTTCCCGATGGCGAACTGATGGGCACGCAAATTCGCGTGAACCATACCGGCTACCAGACCATTGTGAACCTCTCTCCCGACTTTCTGGCTCGTCACCCGCAACTGCTCCATGAAGCGCCGAGCGAGACTCCCTACAATCTGCCATTCCGTTTCGCCGTGCCGAATCCGAGCGTGCTGATCGTTGGTTCGGGGACGGGAAACGATGTCGCTGGCGCCCTGCGCAACCACGCCCGCGCCGTCGATGCGGTCGAAATCGATCCCAAAATTCTTGACCTCGGCCGGCATCGCCATCCCGAGCATCCTTACGACGATCCTCGCGTCTCCGCGCATCTGACCGACGCTCGCGCTTTCATGAAGCGCACTTCATCGCGCTATGACCTGATTCTGTTCGGATTGCTCGATTCCCACACTCAGCTCTCCGACTATGCCAATATGCGGCTGGATAACTTCGTCTATACCGAAGAGTCCTTCCGCGAAGCGCGCGCGTTGCTGGCTCCGAACGGCGTCATGTTTATAAAGTTTCAGATCAATCATTCTTTTGTAGGACGGCGTCTGGCGGAAATGCTGACCCGAACTTTCGGCAGGGCTCCCGCGGTTTTCCATGCCCCCTCCAGTTACACGGCCGACGCCACTTGCTTTGCTATTTCGCCTTCTGGGCAGGTAGAGGACAGGCTGGCGGCCGATCCCGGGTTGCAGCAGTTTGTCGCCAACCGGCAACCCGCATTCCTCAGTCTGCCCGCCGTGGCGGTGACCACCGACGACTGGCCTTATCTCTACCACCAGGGACACTGGATTCCGAGCATCTTCTATCTGCTCAGCGTCCTTGTCATTTTGCTGGCGGCAGTTTTCTATTTCCAGATTCCCGAAGCTCGCAGGCGCGTTCCTTCGCTTTTCTTCTTCAGCATGGGAGCGGGATTTCTATTGCTGGAAACACAAGTGGTCAGCCGGCTGGCGCTGTATTTTGGGACGACCTGGCAAGTCAACGGCATCGTAATCGCAGCGATTTTATCGGCGCTCCTTCTGGCCAATTTCGTGATTGAGAAACAAGCGAACCCATGGCCACGATCCTGGACCCTGATCGGCATCCTGGCCGGGATCGCCTGCGCCTACCTCGTACCCCTTGACCGCATCCCCGGATCGGCGGCCTTGGTCGGAACCATCGCCGCCGGCGTCTTCGCGATCCCCCTTTTCTTCGCCGGCTTGCTGTTCGCCTCGGAGTTCCGCGCCGCCGACTCGCCCGCCGCCGCCCTCGGCGCCAATATGCTCGGAGCCGTCGTCGGAGGACTCCTCGAAAATCTTTCGCTGATCCTCGGAATGAAAGCGCTGCTCCTCGTAGCCGCTCTCCTCTATTCCATGGCCGCCCTGGGATTTCGCGGACTCCCTTCGGCAAGCCCATCCCCTCCATCCCGCCCGTCCTGAGCGGAGCTGCCATCACTTGCCAACCGCGTTCGCCCTGGTTTCGTCGTGGGACATTCTGTCCCGACCAGAACCGCGGCAGCCAGGCCAATCTGTCCCTCAGCTCGGAACTTCAAGAACAACGCCGATAACTTTCAATGAGTTGCCTGCCACGCTGCTTGGCATCTGCCGTGCACTTGTGAACGCCGGTATGGGTTTAGACGCGCCTGAAATTGGGGGAATTGTGAGACTGAAGGCAAGCACGGCAACCAACCGAAACCAACGCAGCAGCGCCGCCTGGGGAATGCGAATTTTCCTGCTGGTGGCCGTAGCGTTCATGGCCCGGTTCAGCATGGGCCAGCAGTCCGAGATCCGCGCAGGTAAGCTTGCGCCCGAGCTCCAGCGTCTGGCTGAGCAGGCGCAGACTTCGCCCACCGCCAACCACAATGTGCGCGTCATCGTTCAGTTCAAGCAGACGCCGACCCAGCATCATTTTGACAAGGTACAGGCTCGCGGCGGCAAACTCTCCGCTCACCTCGAACTGGTCAACGGCGGAGCATTCTCGCTGCCCGCGTCGGCGCTGAAGGACTTGGCGGACGATGACGAAGTGCTCTCCATCAGTTCCGATAATGCGTTGCGGGGGATGGACGACTTCAACGACTATGCGGTCCAGATCTCTTCCACTTGGTCGGCGGGATACAACGGATCCGGTATCGGCGTCGCCATCATCGACAGCGGCATCAACGACACTCAAACCGACTTCATCGATCAGTCGACCGGCAAATCGCAAGTCGTGTACCACCAGGATTTCACGGGAACCGCAACCTCGAACTCCAGTGGCGCCAAATGGGATCTCTACGGCCATGGCACCCACGTAGCTGGAATCGTGGGTGGAACGGGAACGATGTCGGACGCCAAATACGCTGGTTTAGCGCCGCACGCGACTTTGATCGATCTCAGGGTTCTCGATCAGTTCGGCAACGGGACCGACAGCAATGTGATCGCCGCGATTCAGAAGGCAATCGCTTTGAAGAGCACCTACAACATCCGGGTCATCAACCTGTCGCTCGGCCGCGGCATTTCAACCAGCTACGCCAATGACCCTCTGTGCCAGGCAGTGGAAGCGGCCTGGAGCCATGGCATTGTGGTCGTGGTGGCGGCAGGCAATTACGGACGACTCAGCATCGACGGAATCAGCGGTTACGGAACCATCACGGCTCCGGGCAATGACCCACTTGCAATCACGGTAGGGGCCATGAAAAACATGGGAACCTACACCCCGACCGACGACAACATCGCGAGCTATAGTTCAAAAGGGCCAACCACGTTTGACCACGTGGTCAAGCCCGATCTGGTCGCGCCCGGAAACCTGGTAGTTTCCGTGGCCGCGCCGGGCAGCACGCTGGCAACGCTCTATCCCGGCAATCTGTTGGCCGGAACCAACTCTTCGGTCAAGTCTTACTTCAGGCTCAGCGGAACCAGCATGGCGACGCCGGTAGTTTCGGCGGCGGCTGCGCTGCTGTTGCAGAAGGATCCAACTCTCACGCCCGACCAGGTCAAGGCGCGATTGATGAAGACCGCGAGCAAGACATTCCCCACTTCGAGCGTCGCCACAGACACGATTACGGGACAGACCTTCACCTCCTATTACGACATATTCACCATCGGTGCCGGCTATCTTGACATGACAACGGCCATCGCCAATACCGACAAAGCTCCCGCCACCGTGGGTAGTGCGATGTCGCCGTATGTGGTCGCCAACTCCAACGGAACCGTATCGGGGTACAACGGCAATTCGTCGATTGACGCGAGTTCCGTAGTCTGGGGCAACTCGGTGGTGTGGGGTACCTCAGTAGTTTGGGGCACCAACGTCAATGGAAATTCAGTGGTTTGGGGCACGGGTTCCCTCTCCGCCAGTTCGGTGGTTTGGGGCAACGCCAATCTCTCGGGCTATAGCGTGGTCTGGGGAACGTCTGGCACCTCCGCCAGCAGCGTCGTCTGGGGCACGGCTGCGAGCGTTTCCCAGGCAGCTACCATCCCAGTCAATGGTGAACAGTAGAACTGGTTGTGGACAAGTTAAATACGAAAGGAGAAATTCTCATGAGCCACAACCCGCGATACGCCGCCGCCTTCATCACCCTTGTCGCCGCCGCCGGCCTTTGGTCCATGGGCTATGGTCTGACGCAGTCGGCCAACTGGCATCCTCAGGAAGCCCTGACTCTGTTCGCCATCGCCGTAGCCACCTCGCGCATGAAAGTAAAGTTGCCGGGCTTGACTGGAAGCATGTCGGTGAATCTGCCTTTCTTGCTGATTGGCGTGGCGGAACTCAACCTGATGGAAGCGCTGCTGGTTTCGTGCGCGGCCATCGCCGCGCAGTGTTCACCGAAAAACGGCTCCAAACCCAAAATGTCGCAACTCGTCTTCAACACCAGCCTGATGGCCGTTGCCACTACCGGCAGTTGGCGGCTGTTTCATCAGGGCGGATACGCCCAGCCCGCCTGGCTCTCCGGAGGATTGCTGCTGCCCCTGGCGGTCGCCGGCTTCTTCCTCATCCAGACTGTACCCGTATCGATCGTGATCACGCTGGCCGAAGGTGGAATGGTTCGCAAGATCTGGACCAACATTGCGCAGATGACATTTCCCTACTATGTTTTGAGCGCGGGCATGGCATCGATGGTGATCGCGGCGCGCCAGCATGTCGGATGGCCGGTTTCGCTCCTGCTGTTCCCGGTCATGTATGGCACATACCGCTCTTACCAGGGCTACTTCGGGCGGAACGCGACCGTAGAAGCTCCGCTCGAATTGGCGAAGGCCGCAGCGGCGGGAAACTGAGCGCTGACTCGATCAGGAAGGCCGGTTAGGTTTTCCGGGGAATCCAGTGCACTTTCGCCCTCGAATCCTGTCGGCCTTTTTCTTCACCAGCGGACTCCGACCGTAATCGGCCAGACGATGGTCTGAACATCACTTTGATAAGCCTTGTGATAGCGGAACTCCGCGAATAGCTTGGCATTGTGAAAGTGGTCCAGACGCCGCGTTATTCCACCACCAAAGTTATAACCACCCGCAACCTTGGAGTAGGAGCCCAGCACCTGGCCCGGAGTGGTTACGGCGCCGTTGAAGCAGTAGATGTTAAACCAGATCCACGCCGGCTGGCAGGGCGCCCCGGTTGCAAGCGGATAGTTGGGTCGGGAAACGCTGCGGTCATAGAAACCTACGCCGAAGATGCCGTATGTACCCCACTTGCCCAGATGGTAGGGCGGGGTCACAATTCCATCCAGACTGACGGACTGCAGATGTCCGCTGGCGTCGGCTAAGCCCTGATTGTTCATCACGCTGGGGCGGAAGCTGAGGTTGTAGTACATGTATTCGGCATCGACGCCAAACCAGCGGTTCAGGTTAATGCCGCCGCCCACCACTCCTTGATAGCTTTCCCCGACAAAGCTGGCCACGTCGCCGCGTCCGATGCCCGCGCCGCCGCCAGCAGTGAAGTTAAACCGATTGAAATTCGATTGCGCCGAAGCCGAAGCGATGAGTCCGCAAAAAACCAGTAAAAATAGTATCCGATTGCTCAATCTCGATCTCCTGTTTCACAAATCCAAGGTCGCCAAGCACATTCGCGCAATCCACCGCCCGCCACGACACTCTTTTTCCATTTAGATGCGCCTAAAGAATAATAAGGAAAGCCACCGTTTTTCGCTAACTGGTGGAGGCCGGCGTCAGCCTTAGCGGATCTCCTTCATCCGGAAGCACAGCGGCAAAAAACTCATGGGCGCCCCGTCATCGTTTTCGACGTGCGAGTCACCTTCCTTAATACGGTCGGCCAGTACTCGCGCAGCATGTTTCCACCGGCCCGGCTGGCTAGATCGAGGCCAAAACGAAACAGAGTGTCTCCCACCGAGCGGTTCCGGTCCGGGTAATACACGTTTGCCAGTCCTTCGGCCAGCAGCGGGCCCCCCAGCCTGGACCACGAAACGACTTCGCGGCCGTCGTCATTGCGCATGATGAAGACGCGTTGCACCGAGTACTTCACGGCGTGCAAGAAAGATGGATTGATCTCGGCGTAGAAACGCGGATCCTCATGCATAGCGGAGGCCAGCAGGAACGTTCCGAAAAATTCACCGGACGCCTGACGGGCCATGTCAGCCCCAAAGCGCTTTCCATAGCCCTCCCATCCCTGCGGGAAGCCGGTGGGCGAATCATCGGCCTGCCCCACGGCTGAACCGAGCGCCGCCCATGTGACCGAGTCCACCGAGATGCTGTTGTCGACGAACAGCTCAAATTTCTGACCCGGAGAAAGACGATCGGTACTATAGGCGATATCGGGGAAGACGATGGACTTCTTCTGCAGCAGGTTGTAAAGGGCAACGGGCGGGATTCTGGAAGGTGCAGCCGGAGCTTGATCGGCGGGAGGACGCGCCGCCGGCGACGGACTGGGCTGCGTCTGAGGCGTCTCCTGGGCGCAGACCCGAGGGGATACGCCGAGCGCAAGCAATCCCGCGAGCACGCCGAAGCGGATCATGGCCGCAATCGGCCGTAGCATAAAGAACGGCTGCTTGGACTGCCTGGCGGGGCCGTCTCCATCGATGCTGACTTTCTGGCGAATGGGCATCGCTAGAGATTACTCAATCATGGGCACGGCGGCAATCGGTTAGTTCAGGCAACCTTCAGGCAACTTCTCCGTTGCGGGCGGTCAAATACTCCAGCAGTTCGCGAACGGTCAGGCCCGACCTCAGCAACTGAATCATCTGCTCGGCACTGACCCCCACTTGCGCGCCCAACGCGACAATCTTTCCGACAGCACGCTGGAGGGCGTCTTTCTGCGCCGAGCTGAGGGGATGGCCTCGATCGCGACCGATGACTGCAGGAAGATGCGTTTCTGAGATCATTCGCGGTGCTCCAGTTTGGCGCCCTGTGGCTTGAGATCCCCTGCGGCTCATCCTCCCGGAGTTGGGAGCCAAGCAAATCGCTCAAAAAGCCGCAACCGGCTCTCTGGCGCCGATTGAGGACCAGTCTAAGGCTATGATCCGCCAATGCGATGGTTCGGCGCTGTGACGCCGCTTACTTACAATTGTGATGGAATCGACGGGCGGGCCGAGACGGCGAGAAGAAGCCTCACCCGGCGGAGCAATGAAGCCGGGGCGGGGCTCTGCTGCTTGCTTTGCCGGTATCTACTTTGTCTGCCCGGTAGCGGCGCAGTGCTGCTCGAAAGCCGCTTTCAGTTCGGCAGCGATCGCCGTAGCGTCGCGAGTTTCGATCTGGTGGCGGTGCATCATGTAGACCGGCTTGCCACCGCGCAGAATTGCGATCGAAGGCGAAGAAGGCGGGTATCCGGTGAAATAGGAACGGGCGCGGGCGGTCGCTTCGGTGTCCTGTCCGGCAAATACGGTCGCGATTTTGTCCGGCTTAGTGGCATTCTGCAAGGCCAGACGCACGGCGGGACGCATGCGGCCGGCAGCGCATCCGCAAATGGAATTTACGACTAGCATGGTTGTGCCCGCCTCGTCTTGCACAAAGCGGTCAACATCGGCGGCACTGCGTAGCTCTTCAATTCCCAGGCGGGTCAGCTCTTCACGCATCGGGACGACCATAATTTCGGGATACATCGGTTCTCCAGTATCGGGATTTTCAAGATGCGAATGGCGCCTTACAAATCACAAAAGTGCCCTGGCTTGGATCGGAATCTCGTAAAACATGAGATCCTCAACTCAATATAGAGCGTAATCGGCTTGATGACGATTCAAGAAAACGTTTCTCTGGCGCCGCTTACCACGCTTGGGGTAGGCGGGAGGGCCCGCTACTTTGCGGAAGCGCGGCGGGAGGACGAAGCCCGGGAGGCGGCGCAGTTTGCGAAGACTCACAGCTTGCCGCTGTTTGTGCTGGGTGGAGGCAGCAACCTCGTCATCGCCGATTCTGGTTGGCCGGGACTGGTGCTGCGAATCGCGATCGGCGGAATCAGCACTCCCGCAGGCGCTGAAGCGACCGGCAACGCGGTGCTTTTTAGTGTGGGTGCCGGCGTCTCATGGGACGATTTCGTGGCCCAGGCGGTGGTGCAGAACTGCGGCGGAGTGGAGTGTCTCAGTGGGATTCCAGGCAGCGTCGGGGGCACGCCGGTGCAGAACGTTGGCGCCTACGGGCAGGAGGTTTCAGAGACGATCGAATCGGTGCGAGCCCTCGATCTCAAGGAAGATCGCATCGTGTTATTGCCCAGGCCGGCGTGTGGATTCCGCTACCGGGCCAGCATCTTTAACAGCACGGCGCGTGGGCGCTACATTATTCTGCGAGTGAACTACCGGTTAAAGCGGGGGGGCGCTCCCGGTTTGAAGTATGCCGACTTGCAAAGGCTCTTTGCCGAAAAGAAACCATCGCTCGCCGAAGTGCGCGAGGCGGTCCGCGCCATACGGCGAAGCAAAGGCATGCTGATTGTCCCTGGCGACCCCGATTGCCGCAGCGCCGGATCGTTTTTCAAGAATCCCGTGGTCAACGACCCGCAATTCCAGAAACTGGCCGAGCGGGCCGCTTCGAAGGGAATCGAGATTCCAAGCTATCCCGCAGCCCGCTCCCAAGAGGACGATAAAGGTGCGCAGCATAAAATTTCGGCGGCCTGGCTGGTGGAGCATTCCGGGTTCTCCAAGGGCTACTCGGCGGGAGCGGCCGGGATCTCAAGCAAACACGCGCTGGCGCTGATCAATCGCGGCGAGGCCAAGGCGAGCGACATGATCCGGCTGAAAGATGAAATCCAGCACGGCGTGCAGGAGGCGTGGGGGATTGGGCTCGAACCGGAACCGGAGTTCGTCGGATTTTGAAAGGCTCTGAGTAAGGGCGGCGCATCCCGCGGCGACAGATACGCTTGCCGGCCAAGAGTCCGTTACCGCGGGATCCGCCCAACTCATTCATCGGCCAGTTCCCGGGCTTTCTTGAAAATCTTCCGGAACATCTCTTTGGTGAGCTTGCCGGTGTTCGTATTCTGGTTCGAAGGATGGTAGGTTGCTAACAGAATTCGCCCGTCCGGCATCGAATATTCCGCGCCATGCCGGAATTCGTACTCGCGCTTTCTAATCATCAGTTTTTTGCGCAGCAGAAAATTGAGATAGGCGTCGAAGCCGATTCGCCCCAAAGCAACGATGACGCGCAACTCCTTGAGGCCTTCGATCTCGCGATCCAGGAATGGAGCGCAGTTGGCCAATTCCTCCGGCAGCGGTTTGTTGTCGGGAGGCGCGCAGCGGGCGGCGGCGGTGATGTACAGCCCGGTGAGCACCTGCCCATCGTCGCGGGCGGTTGCGGTGGGCAACAGGGCAAATCCGGTTTCGTGCAGCACCGGGTACATGAAGTTGCCGGAGGCGTCACCCGTGAACGGGCGGCCCGTGCGATTCGAACCGTGAGCGCCGGGCGCCAGCCCGAGCACCAGCACACGGGCCCGCGGATCGCCAAAACCGGGAACGGGCTTACCCCAGTACTCGCAGTCGCGATAAGCCCGGCGCTTCTCGCGCGCGATCCGTTCGCGATATTCGACCAGCCGAGGACAGCGCGTGCAGGCGACGACTTCGACGTTCAAAACCTCGAGCCAGGTGGGGACGGGCATGGGCCTCCATTGTATTGGGTGTTATGTGGCGCGGACACCGTTGTCCGCGGCCGTTGCTTTGTCTGTTGTACTTTTTCTAATTTAGACCGTGCGCCGTTCCCTAAGCCCGCGAGAATATCCGCTGCCCGCTTTTCGCGGACAGGAGTGTCCGCGCCACAGCGAACCTGGTCGGTTACTTTGGTGGGCAGGAAATCGAGCTCGCGCGTTTGACGTTGCTCTTCGATAGTCTTTACACTCAAACTACGGCAGTGAGCGTCGCAGCAAAGCTGCGGCACTCACGAGGCTGCCGCTGCCGCAGTGGAAAGGTGATTGTGAGCCCTGCTGAGACCAAAGATGGTACGGCCGCCAGTGCGACCAAGGAAAGCGCCACCAGGCGCGAAATTCAGGTTGAGATTCCGGTGGCGGAAGTCAACCGGCAGACCGACACGCTGATCCAGAAATATCAGAAGGTGGCGCGGATTCCCGGCTTCCGTCGCGGCCATGTTCCGGCGTCGATTATTCGCCAGCGCTTTTCAGAAGAGATCAAAACCGACATGGTCGAGGCTCTGATCCCCCGCTTCTTCCGGCAGGAGGCCGAGCGGCTAAACCTGCACCCCGTGTCGCAGCCGCGGGTAACCGACATGCATCTGCACGATGGCGAACCGCTGCGCTTCAAGGCCGCTTTCGAAGTGCTGCCGGAAATCAAGCTGCAAGGCTACAAAGAGTTGCGCGCGGAGAAGCCCGAGATCGCGATTTCCGAGGCTGACGTCGAGCAGGCGCTGGCCGACGTGCGCGAGCGTCATGCCAGTTACAATCCGGTCGACGGACGAGCGCTCACCGATGGCGATTTTGCCCAGGTCTCGCTCGATGGCCATTCGAAATCCGCCGACGAAAAATCCGGCGAAGGCCAGCCCGTCCACATGGATGAAGTTCTGGTCGAAATCGCAGGGCAGAACACCATGCCCGAATTTACCGAACACCTGCGCGGAACCAACCCCGGCGACGAGCGCACCTTCGACGTGAACTATCCCGAGGACACGCAGGACAAACGACTGGCGGGCAAAACGTTTACCTATGTGGTGAAAGTGCAAGCGGTCAAACAGAAGAGTCTGCCGGAAATGAACGACGAATTCGCCAAAGGCCTGGGCGAATTCCAGACCGTGGACGACGTCCGCAAGGCGATCCAGGAACAGATGGAAGCCGAGCGCCGGCATGAAGCCGAACATACCGCCAAGGAAAAGCTGGTCGGAGAACTGATTCAGCGCAACGATTTCGAGGTTCCCGATTCGCTGATCGAACAACAGATCGACATCCGGCTGGAACGGGGACTTCGGGCGCTCGCGGCGCAGGGTCTGACCGCCGAGCAGATGAAGAAAATGGATTTGAACCGCTTGCGCGCGGGACAGCGCGAACAGGCGGTTCACGATGTAAAAGCGGCCCTGTTGCTGGAAAGAGTGGCGGAGGAAGAAAACATCCAGGTCAGCGATGAAGAACTAGACCGGGAACTGGAGTCGCTGGCCAGACAGTCGAAACAGACATCCGAAGCAGTGCGCGCTCGTTTGACACGGGATGGGGGCCTCGATAGGATACGAACAAGAATCCGCAACGAGAAGACCCTCGATTTTCTGTATCGCCAGTCCGCCTAGTCGATCGAGGCGGACATTTCGATCCTCCCCTGAGCGAAGGTAGCGATTTCAGGGCAGGAGTGTGGAAAGGTTGAACGTGAACTCCAATTCCAAGGATGCGCAAATGATGTTGGTACCAATGGTGATCGAGTCGACGGGGCGGGGCGAACGGGCTTACGACATCTATTCCCGTCTGCTGCGCGACAACATTATCTTTATTGGCACGCCGATTGACGACAATATCGCCAATCTGGTCATCGCCCAGATGCTGTTTCTGGCGCAGGAAGATCCGGAAAAAGACATTCAACTCTACATCAACTCTCCGGGCGGGTCGATCACCGCGGGCATGGCCATCTATGACACGATGCAATATGTAAAGAACGACGTGACCACGATCTGCATCGGTCAGGCTGCTTCCATGGCGGCGCTGCTGCTATCGGCGGGCCAGGCCAAAAAACGGCTGGCGCTGCCGAATTCCCGCATTCTGATCCACCAACCGTCGATGGGCGGGCTGTCCGGACAAGCGACCGACATCGACATTCACGCCCGCGAAATTCTGCGCATGCGGGAGATTACTAATCAGTTACTGGCCAAGCATAGCGGGCAGAAGCTGGATAAAGTGGAGAAAGACGTGGAACGCGACTTCATTATGAACTCGCAGCAGGCCAAGGAGTACGGAATCATCGACGATATCATCTACAAGACCCGCTAGAGGGCTAGAGGGTATGATCGGCAACTCGTGTAGAGACGCGGCCTGCCGCGGCTCCGCCCGGAGCAGGAAGCCAGCCGCGGCTAGGCCACCAGAAAGGGAGTAGGGCCCAGTGAAAACCAGATCAGGTTCGGATGAGATGCTGCGCTGTTCGTTCTGCCACAAATCGCAGGACGCGGTCGCAAAACTGATCTCGTCGCCGAGCGACTATCCCCGCGCTTACATCTGTGACGAGTGCGTAGCGGTCTGCAACTCGATCCTCGAAGACGACCGCACTACGACCCCTTCGGCAGCGGTCCCGAATCAACTGCCGAAGCCGCAGGAAGTAAAGACGTTCCTCGACGAATACGTCATCGGGCAAGAGCAGACCAAGAAGAAACTCGCGGTCGCCGTCTACAACCACTACAAGCGCATTTACATGAACCGCCAACGCTCCGGCGACGGCGTGGAACTGACCAAATCGAATATTCTGCTGATCGGTCCGACCGGGACGGGCAAGACGCTGCTGGCGCAAACTCTGGCCCGCATGCTGGATGTGCCGTTCGCGATCGTGGACGCGACCACGCTGACCGAAGCCGGTTACGTGGGCGAGGATGTCGAAAATATCATCCTCAAACTGCTGCAGGCGGCCGAAGGTGACGTGAGCCGCACCCAGACCGGAATCATCTATATTGACGAGATTGACAAAATAGGGCGGAAGGATGAAAACCCCTCCATCACTCGCGACGTGTCGGGCGAGGGCGTGCAACAGGCGCTGCTCAAGATTCTGGAAGGAACGATTGCCAACGTTCCGCCCCAGGGTGGACGCAAGCATCCCCACCAGGAATTCACGCCCGTCGATACTACAAATATCCTTTTCATTTGCGGCGGCGCATTTGTCGGCCTGGAAAAGATTATCGGGCGTCGTATCGGCAAGAAAGCCCTGGGCTTCCGCATGGGTGAAGGCGAAGAAGGCGATCAGAAGACGCTGGACTCCAAGCGCAACTTTGAACTCGTTTCTGAAGCCCAGCCCGAGGATCTGATCAAGTTCGGCCTGATCCCCGAGTTTGTCGGCCGGCTGCCCGTGATGGGAGTTCTGCAGCAGTTGGATGAAAATGCTCTGGTCGAGATTCTGACGCGTCCCAAGAACGCCATTGTCAAGCAGTATCAGCGTCTGTTCGAATTTGAAAACGTGCGGCTGAAGTTTACCGACGAGGCTAACCGTGCGATTGCGCGCCAGGCGATGGCCCGCAAAGTGGGAGCGCGCGGCTTGCGCATGATTCTCGAAGAGCTCATGCTGGAGCTGATGTACAGTCTGCCCAGCCAGAAGAAGGTAAAAGAATTTGAAGTAACTCGCGAGATGGTGGAAAAGCGAAACGTCTCGCTTTCGATGATCGAAAAGGCGGCAAGCTAACACCCGTCCAAGCGTCGCAAAAAAACGCGACGACAGGATGGCGCACCCACGAAATAGCGACCGGAGACGGGAGACTGAAGTTGTCCAACCCCAAGGAAAAGTTTGAGAGCAAGAAGCTGCCGATGATGCCCATTCGGGATGTGGTCATCTTCCCTTACATGATGACCCCCTTCGTGGTGGGCCGGGAATCGAGCGTGCGCGCGCTCGAAGAGGCCCTCGCCAGCGACAAGAAGATATTTCTCGCCACCCAGCACGATGCCAGTATCGACGAACCCAAAGCCGGAGACATTTTCCAGGTTGGCACCATCGTCAACATCGTGCAAAGTCTGAAACTGCCCGATGGAAACATCAAGGTGCTGGTCGAAGGCATCGAGCGCGGCAAGATTCTACAGGTGATTGAGACCGAAGGCTATCTGCAAGCCACGGTGCGTGTTGCCCGTTATGCCACCGAGACCACGGCCCAGATTGAAGCGGGCATGCAGCGGATTACCGGCATGTTCGAACAGTACGTGAAGCTTTGCCAGTCGCTGAACTACGAAACCATGATCGCCGCCGTGCGCATGGAAGATCCGGCGAAGTTGACCGACACCATCGCCGCCAATCTCCAACTCTCCATCGAAGAAAAGCAGGGATTGCTGGAAATCTTCGACCCCGCGGAGCGGTTGAACCGGATCGGCGACGTGCTCGACGTTGAAATTGAAAAGCTCAACATGGATCGCACCATCCAGTCGCGGGTGAAGCGGCAGATGGAAAAAGCGCAAAAAGAGTATTACCTCAACGAGAAGATCAAGGCGATCCAGAAGGAACTGGGCCGCGGCGAGAAGAGCGAATTCGACGAACTCAAGAAGAAAGTGGAATCGGCCGGCATGCCGAAGGAAGTCCGCGACAAAGCCATCCAGGAACTCAAGAAACTGGAAGCTATGCCCCCCATGTCGGCGGAATCGACGGTTTCGCGCAACTATCTGGATTGGCTGCTGGCGGTACCGTGGAAGAAGCGTTCCAAGGAGATTCGTAATATCGGGCGCGCTGAAAAGGTGCTGAACGAAGATCATTATGGCCTGGAGAAAATCAAGGAGCGCATCCTGGAGTTTCTCGCCGTCCGCCAGTTGGTGAAAAATCCCAAAGGCTCGATCCTGTGCTTCGTCGGGCCTCCGGGCGTGGGCAAGACTTCCCTCGGAATGTCGATCGCCAAAGCGACCGGCCGTAAGTTCGTACGGATGTCGCTCGGCGGGGTTCGCGACGAGGCCGAAATCCGCGGCCATCGCCGCACCTACATCGGGGCGCTGCCTGGCCAGATCATTCAGATGATGAAAAAGGCCGGGACCAAGAATCCAGTCTTCATGCTTGACGAAGTCGACAAAATGTCGATGGACTTCCGCGGCGACCCTTCGGCGGCGCTGCTCGAAGTTCTCGATCCCGAGCAGAACTTCATGTTCGTTGACCATTACCTCGACGTTGAATATGACCTCTCCCAGGTCTTCTTCGTGGCCACGGCGAACGTGATGCACACCATCCCGCCCGCCCTGCAGGACCGCATGGAAGTTCTGCGCCTGCACGGCTACACCGAACCGGAAAAAGTGGAGATCGCAAAACAGTTCCTGATCAAGAAACAGATGTTGCAGGCGGGATTGACGGAGAAGAACGTGCAGTTCCCCGACGACGCCATCCGGCAGATGATTCGCGGCTACACCCGCGAAGCCGGAGTGCGCAACCTGGAACGCGAAATCGGCAACGTGTGCCGCAAAGTAGCGCGCAAGGTGGTCAAGGAAGGCGCGGACTTCACCGCCGCAATCCAACCGGAGAAAATCGGCGACTACCTGGGCGTGCTGAAGTTCCGCGACACCCTGGCCCACGAGAAAAGCGAAATCGGCCTGGTGACGGGCCTGGCATGGACCGAGGTGGGCGGTTCGATCCTCAGCACCGAAGCCATGGCGGTGGACGGCAAAGGCAAACTGACTTTAACCGGCCAACTTGGCGATGTCATGCAAGAGTCGGCGCAAGCCGCCATGTCATACATTCGCTCGCGCGCTGCGCGACTCGGACTGCCGCGCGACTTTTATCGCACTCTGGATATTCATGTGCACGTGCCCGAAGGCGCGATTCCAAAGGATGGACCATCCGCCGGCATTACCATCGCCACCGCTCTGGCCAGCGCGTTGAGCCGGATTCCAGTGCGCCGCGATATCGCCATGACCGGCGAGATCACGCTGCGCGGCAAAGTGCTGCCCATCGGCGGATTGAAGGAAAAACTTCTCGCCGCCCATCGGGCCGGCTTGTTCGAAGTGATTCTGCCTCAGGAAAACGAGAAGGATGTTGCCGAGGTTCCGGAGAATTTGCGCACCGCGATGAAATTGCACTTTGTCGATAATATGGACCAGGTGCTGGCCGTGGCCCTCGAAGGCCCGTTGCCGCAGATGACGCCCGAGGCCGAGACCATGGCCCCGATTGCCCCGCCACCGGCCGGAGAGATTCCCACCGCCAGGCAATAGGCCGGAACGCGTTCGACCAGAGCAACATGCGGATGAATCCAACTCATCGCAAAGAGCACGATGGCTAGGGCACTTGCCCCTTGTCGCTCCCCTGCCTGTGTCCCCCTGCTTTTTCGCACCACGCCAGCAATTTATTTCTTCTTCACCGCGCTTGCCACACACGCCCCGAACACTGGACACTGTCCGTATGCGGATCTTGGCGCGATTTATGCTCTCGGCTAGCGACCTGACGCACTTCCCTGCCCCCACTTTGCCGGAGATCGCGTTTCTCGGACGGTCGAACGTCGGGAAGTCGAGCGTGATCAATGCGCTGGTGGGGGCGAAGCTGGCTCGGACCAGCAATACTCCGGGTCGCACGCGCAGCATTAATTTTTATGAAGTTCGCCGCGCCGGACAGCCTCGGCCCGAGCTGCGATTCGCCGATCTGCCGGGATACGGCTATGCCAAGGTCTCGCGGGAGATTTCGGACGACTGGGCGCGGTTTGTGGATCCATATCTTCACCAGCGCTCCAGCCTGGCCCTGTGTCTGGCGCTGGTGGATTCGAACATTCCTCCGCAGGAAAGCGATGGGCAGCTGCTGGAATTTTTGTCGTCCAAAGGGCGGCCTCATGCGATTGTGGCCACCAAGTGCGATCGCTTATCGGGCAACCAGTTGCGGCAGGCGTTGCTTGCTCTCGGACAAGCATACGGCGGAGTACCGATCATAGCGTTTTCGGCGAAGACCGGGACCGGCAAGGAAGAACTGTGGCAGCAGATTCGGGCTTCGCTGGCCCAATTCCCGGCGGTTTAGAATGTACTGCGCGGCGCATGTGAACGGTCCGTTACTTTGGTGACCCTCGCGGCTGTGCCGGGTCGGAATCGATCCGCTATCATTGAAGGCATATGGCCAAATATCTCGTGACCGGAGCTGCCGGATTCATCGGTTCGTCGCTGGTACGCGCTCTGCTGGAACGCGGCGAGCAAGTGCGGGGCATCGACAATTTTTCCACCGGCAGACGCGAGAACGTGGCCGAAGTTCTGGGCCGGATGGACTTCCGCGAAGCCGATATTCTCGATCTTGACGCGATGCACAAGGCGTGCGCGGGCGTCGATTACGTACTGCATGAGGCGGCCATTCCATCGGTACCGAAATCGTTGTTGGACCCGCTGGGCAGCAATCGCGCCAACGTCGATGGCACCGTCAATGTGCTGATCGCGGCGCGCGATGCGAGAGTGAAGCGGGTGGTGTTCGCCGCCAGTTCCTCGGCGTATGGAGATACGCCGACACTCCCCAAGCATGAAGCCATGCATGCAAGTCCGATCTCGCCCTACGCCGTGGCCAAGCTGGCGAGCGAACTTTACATGGTGTCGTTCTTTCGTTGCTATGGCCTGGAGACGGTTTGCCTGCGCTACTTCAACATTTTCGGACCGCGGCAGGATCCTACTTCGGCCTACTCGGGCGTGCTCGCGAAGTTCAGTATGCAGATGCTGCACGGGGAGCAGCCCACAATTTTTGGCGATGGCGAAACCAGCCGCGATTTCACCTACATTGACAATGCCGTTTCGGCCAATCTCCTGGCCTGTTCCGCGCCAGCGGCGGAGTGCGCGGGGCGCGTTTTTAATTGCGCCACTGGCCGGCGAATCACGCTCAATGAAACCTTCCACGCTTTGAAGGAACTGACCGGCTACCGCGGCGGCGTCAAGTATGCTCCGGAGCGCGGTGGCGACATCAAACATTCGCTGGCGGATATTACCCAAGCTCAAACTCATTTGGGGTATAAAGTACTGGTGAACTTTGAAGATGGCCTCCGCCGCACGGTGGAGTGGTACAAGAGACAAGGCAAAGCGGTCGGAGCCTGAAGGGCGCAATCCTCGCGCACCGCCCGCGCAGCAATTTTAGACTTTCGACTGCGTACGCCACACTACAACAGGTGTTGCTGGTCCCCAACCAGATAGGACCTGGGTCTGGTGAAATTGTCCCGAGCGATGAGTTCGTTCAAATCGTTACGGAAGGGGCCATAAGCGCTGAACGTATTCTCGTCGAACAGCCGCTTGGCGCCACAACTCAGGCAGACCTGGTAGGAGTAACCCTGCACCGCAATGGGCCAGCTCATCTTGCCGTGCCAGCACCCTCGGATCGCCATCACCGCCGCGCCCGCCAGGCTGGTAGCTACAACTCCGGGCCACCACCAGCTGGACTTCTTTGGTTTTCCGACTGCTTGGTGCTCAACTGCTTCTGTCATCGCATCTCCGAGGCTGTTTCGTCCTCTTTCTAACGATAGGCCGAATCGACGCCGAGGGCAAAATCTGAAAGGACGTAGCTCGATGCCACGCGGCAAAATGTGCGCCAGTTGCCCATTCCAGGGCGCAATTGGACGTGTACTATTGGACGTTGCGGTACCGTTCCCCAGACCGTTAGGCTCAAAGTTGGAGCCTTGGCTCTTGCTCCGGGGTGGGACATGGCGGCGTATGGCCTTTGAATTTTGCCATCGGGCCAGGCCGCTGGAACCAAAGGCCGCAATGAACTCCATCATCGACCGCGGACAACGCCATTACCGGGTTTCATGGCGTTAACCTCATAAACATGAGTGTCATTCCAAACCGGGTTGGCTGGGAAGCGGAGACGGACGACCCCGGCTCTCCGCTGCAAGAGGGCAATCGCGTCCTCCAGTCGATTGCCTGCGGGGAAGCTCTGCCCGCGCTGCTCGCCTTTTCCGAATTGCACCAGCAGATACGGAACCGGCGTGTGGCTTCGGGATGCGCTGCCGACCGCGACTTGTTTGAGACCGAACGATTCATCCTGGATGAAGTGCTGCAGCTGATCTGCGACCGCGTCCAGTCCCTCACCCATGCCGACGGCATTATGATCGCGCTGGCGGAAGAGTCGGAAAACGGAATGCCGGGAGCGGAAACATCGGTGATGTTTTGCCGGGCTGCCGCTGGCCGGCTCGCCGTCGAGCGCGGCATGCCCCTGAACGGCGCATCCGAGTTCTTGCGCGGCTGCCTGGAGTCTGGGCGAATTCTGCGCTGTGATGATAGTGAGACCGACGATCGCGTCTTGTTGGACTTATCGCACCAGATGGCAGCACGCTCGACCGTGTTGGTTCCGCTGCGTGGCTGGCGCCAGCAACTGGGCGTGCTGCAGGCGCTTTCCATGAGCGCCCGGGCATTCACCGACAACGACGTTCGCTGCTTCGATCTGTTCGGTGAACTGGTTCTGTCCGCGCTCAAACCAAGCGATCAGGACCGGCGCATTCACTGGCTGTCGGACGTAGCGGCGGAAGTCCTCCGGTCGAAACCGGAAGCCGTCGCCGAGCCTTTGCCCGATCTGCCCGAGCCGACCGCCGCCCACGAAACCGTTGGAGACGGAACCGCTGACGATGCCGCTTCTGATGCCGCGAGTGTCCCCTTTTCGATTCATCAGACTCCTCCCGAGCCCGCCTACTCCCTGCCTGTTGTGCTGCAACCTTATCTGTCCCCGAGTGCGCGCCCGGGACTAAGTGTGGTGCTGGGCCTGGTGGCGGTGGCCGCGCTGTTCTCGGCGGGAGCGTGGTGGGGCATGCAGGTTCACGAGAAGACCTCGACTAAGTTTACGGCTGGCACAATCGTAGATCGCAAAACAGTCGCGCCAAGTGTCCAGACCGCACCCTCATCCGCAGCCACGCTGCCGTCCGCGGCAGATGCAGCTGCGGACAACCTGATGAATCCATCGAACCTCGGGTCGGAACCAGCGCCACTCACCGCCATGACGGAAAACAAAATGGCGGCGCTTCCGAAAATTACGGGAGTGCGCCATTGGTCTTCCTCCATGGGAAGCACCGTGGTCATTGATATGGACGACCAGGTTCCCTACGAAGTGCACCGTCTGATGTCGCCGGAGCGCATCTACTTCGACTTGCACGACACGGTGTTGTCCCACGAACTGGAAGGAAAGTCGATGGATATTGGCGATCCTTCGCTGACTCGTGTACGCATCGGCCAGCCCGTCGCCGGCGTGACGCGGGTCGTACTCGACACAAAGGACGGATCGAATTTCTCGGTCAGCATGGAGTCGAGTCCCTATCGCCTGGTGGTGGAACTGCGCGACAGTCAGAAGACGCTGGCTGCCAACGGCATGGCCCCGAAACGCGTTGGGCCGAGCAGCATTCTTACGGCTAACAGTATTCCGAACCCCGCGCCAGCATCCGCCGCTGCCGCGCTGGCCCCAATGAAAAACGCCCCGGCAGCGGCCCTGACCGCGAAGGCACCCGAACCGGCTTTACCGGCGAAGACCGGGAAATTTCGCATCGTACTCGACGCCGGGCACGGCGGCTGGGACCTGGGTACGGTTGGACGGCAGGGACTGCTGGAAAAAGATCTCGTCCTCGATGTCACCCAGCGTCTGGGCAAGCTGCTGCAAGCACGACTGGGATCGGAAGTGATGTTCACGCGAACCGGCGACAACTACCTGCCACTCGATCAGCGCGCCGACTTCGCCAATCAGGCGCAAGCCGACCTGTTCATCTCCGTGCACGCCAACTACAGCAGTTCGGCGGCGGCCCGGGGAGTTGAGACGTACTATACAAACTTGTTTTCCGCTCCGGGGTCGCGCGAAGTCGAAAAGCATGACGATGGAACCTCTGCCAGGACGACTCCGGTATCGTTGTCCGCCGGAGGGTTGCACGAGAAGATCGAGGAGTCGCGGCGTCTCGCGGCCAGCGTGCAACATTCGCTCTATGCCACGCTGGCGGCAAACAGCCCCGACATTCGCAACCGCGGCATCAAGGATTCGGCGTTTGCCGTGCTAACCGGTACCACCATGCCCGCCATTCTAACCGAGATCTCTTTTGTCAGCAGTCCGGCCGATGAGCGCAACCTGCAAAGCGCCACTTACCGCCAGCAGATCGCCGAAGCGCTCTACAAAGGAATCGCCGGCTATCAGCAATCTTCGCCGCGCGCGAAAGTTGCCCAACTGCGAACCGCCGCCCCGCACCCCTAGCTAGAGCTGGTGTGGACCGGACACTCCTGTACACTGCCTTTGACTTCGAGTTGGATCTAAGTTTGTAACTGTGGAGTGTACTTCACCCTTACTTCTTTGACGAAGCGACCGACCGTCATGCTGAACCTCCGCAAGAACTGCTGGGCCTGCTTCATGGCTTGGAAGCTGCCAAGCGCGGCTTGGGTTGGCCGGCGAACCCAATACAACCGCACCCCTTCGAGTAGAACGCGCGAGAAAACTCATTCTTGCGCAACCAGCAGGCTGGATGGTGACTGGACTTAGCCCCGTCGAAGCGGAGTAAAGTCCCGTTTCCAGGCAACCTAATTCGTACCCGTTACGCCGCCGTACTGGCTCAACCACTTCAACTCTTCACGCACTTTGATTTTGCCGTGCCATGGATTTTTCGCCAGCGAGTGGCCCTCCCCGGGAAAAATCAGTAAGTTGCTCGGAACATTGAGTTCGTGCAGAGCCCGATCGAGCAGGTAGTCCTCCAGCACCGCAACCCGCACGTCGTCCGCTCCGGCAACCATATGAGTCGGCGTGCGGACCTTGTTGATCTGGTAAATCGCGCCCTCGCTGCGATAGCGGTCGGGCGCCTCCCAAGGCAACCCGCCCAGAAAATAAGCGTCATCGAGGACGGTATCGTCATTGCCCCAGTTGGCCACATGCTCCACGGCACCCGCGCCCGTGACCGCAGCCTTGAAACGCGTGGTCTGGGTGATGAGCCAGTTCGTCATGTAACCGCCGTAGCTGTAACCGCCAATCGCCAACCGGTTCGCGTCGGCGATCCCGTCTTTTACCAGCGCATCGACGCCAGTCAAGATATCTTTCCCCGGCTTGGAGACAATCTCAGGGACGATCTGTAGCGCGAACTTGTCTCCATAGCCAGTCGATCCACGGTAGTTCGGCTCGAACACCAGCCAGCCCGCGGTGGCAGCGAGGCGATCCCAAACATACCAATCGGCCTCGAAGTGGTTGCCGTCGGCATCCTGCGGGCCGCCGTGAATCAGCACAAACATCGGCAGGTCTTTCGCCTCGAACTTTCCCGGCGGATACATCAGCATCCCCTCAACCGCTGTGCCATCATCGGATGTCCAACGATAGGGCTTGGCCTGGGGCAGATCGCGCTCGGTAAAGAGCTTATTGAACGACGTGATGGGTCGTGCCTGCGCCAGCTTGTCGAGCCCGTCGGCGACGTAAACTTCCGTGGGCCTCTCGGTTGCCGAATACGCAAAGGCAAGGCGCGAACTTCCTGGTTGCGCGGCTGCGGCAGGAGTTTCGTAGGTGCCAGCCCATCCCTCTCGCTTCACTAGAGCGGCCTTCGCACTGGCCTGCGACACGAACTGCACCTCGGTCCCAAGACGGCAGGCGCATAACACCGATCCATCACGTAGCGCCGTGTAGTGCGCCACTTCGCCGGGGTATTCGGCAAACCAACGTTGGATCTGTTTCCTGTCGGAAGTATCGGCAGCGTCAACCCAATACAGCCGTGGTTGCGGATCTTCATACTTACCCTCCAGCGATCCCAGGTTGACTTGAAAAAAAAGATGTCGGCTATCAGGAGCCCATTGCAGATTCAGTTCCACCGCTTCGTTGTGTGTCAGCCGGATGGGTGTGGTCTCCGCTGCAACGGTCTTTGCCGAATCATCGGCTAAGGTCACGAGGTACAGTTCCGTGTCTTCGATCTTCTCCTGACGCTCGGAAACCGACGAAGACACGAAGGCCAAGCGTTTGCCGTCGCGCGAGATGTCGATTTGATCGACCTTCAAAGGCGTGCGCGCAATCGCGACCGCGCCGGGCGTGGCGCCGGAATCTTTCTCGTCGTCGGGAATCTCTTTCGCACCGAGCGCCGCGTGGCGTGTCAAGGCTTCGGCAACATTCAGGCGGAAAATCTCGTCTCCACGCTCATCAGCACGGTAGCGGATCACATCTTTCCACTCTTTCTTGTGATCGTCGTTTTGCGCCTTGGTCCAGGGCTGACGGGTAGCAAAGTAAATTGCCTTCGAGTCGCCCGCCCAGGCAAAGGCATGGACTTCTTCCTCGCCGGACGTAATGGCAAAAGCCTCGCCGCCGTTGGGCGAAATCAGAAAAATCTGGGCGACGTCTTTGTCCTTCTGTTTCGCGTCTTTCTTCTGGGCGTCTTTCTTCTTTTCTTCATCCGCATCCGCGTCTTTGGCGTCACCGGATTGGCGTTCCGATAGAAAAGCAATCCACTGGCCGTCGGGCGACCATTGCGGCGAGCTGTCGTGTCCGGATTGCGTCAACTGCGTCAGACTGCCCGACGCTGGACTCCCGCTGGCGACCCGATAAAGCCAAATCTCTTTGCGGAATATCTGTTGATCCCAATCCGCTCTTTCCGTCACCAGGACAATAGAGTTGCCATCCGGCGAGACCTTGACCGCATCGAAGCTCACTGAGTTAAAGAATTCGTCGATCGTGAGTTTCGGCTTGGCAGTTTGAGCATGGACTGAAATCGAAGCGTACACAATGGCGAGCAGCAAGAGTGATCGTCGCATAATTTCTCCAAAGTTTGTGTCATGGGCGGCCACGCGTGGGATCCGCGGTTCGCGTGAAGCAGCAGGTCCTTAGCCACGTTCCGCATGACAATCTACAGATGCCTTATTCGCGGATGATTCAGGGCGCGGTGGGCTGCGCGTTGCGAAGCGATTCATCCAGCGTCTGGTTACTCGGCATAGTCTGTTCGACAATTCGCCAGCCGTCATCATAGCCTCGGAAGGCTACGGTCGAGCGGTAGCGGACTCCGGTGTCGTAAAGCGCGGCGCCGACCTGGTTAATCGCGATCCAACGCCAGGTGAACTCAACATCGGCGAACTTCCCCGCCTTGCTGATTCCTGAAATTCCCACCAGTTCGCGACGCGCCACTTGAATTGCCGGACCATTTGCCGGCAACGCTCCCAAAATCAGAGGCCGAACCGTCTCCACCCCGATCGGCGTGAGCAGCACGTCCCAGCAGGGCGGAGGATCGACGCCGGAGGGACACTTCTGCTCGGTGCCGATGATCCATCCGCGTCGTTGCAAAACCAAGGACTCGGGGGAAGTAAAATCTTTATTGGAAACGATTCCGGTTCTGAGCCAGAACAACTGCGGCGTTTTGAAAGTATCGGAATCCGAGATCAAATCGGCGGCGAGACGGCGCGTCAGAAAATCGCGCGGAGAGCAGGCGAGGCACAAACTCAATAAGACCACACACCACAAGGTTTCCAGCCGCGATGCTATGGTCGCTCTTTTCCGGGACATGAATGTCGATTTATGACTGCGAGAGGATTTTAACCAATTGCGCCCGCCTGCGGGGCAGAAAAGGCGAGTCGGCAACCTGGCCGTCAAATCGTTTGGACCACCGACCAGGCACGGCCGTGTCGCAGGCTGGGCAATGGCCCTGCGATGTCAAATTGTATTGCTGGATGGAATATCCATACCTTTCGATCAACAATTCGCCACATTGATGGCAATGAGTATCTTCGAGACCTTCGACGCGCCCCGGAAGGTTGCCCGCATAGATAAAACGCAGTCCGGCTTCGCGACCAATGGCGGCGGCGCGCAGCAGATCCTCGGGGCGTGTATCGCGTGGCGACGTCATCTTATAGTCCTCGTGAAAAGCGGTGACGTGCCACGGAATGTCCGGTGAAACGCCGGCCACAAATGCGGTCAGCTTTCGCAGTTCGTCATCGTTGTCGTTGAATCCGGGAATGAGCAGAGTGACGATCTCCAGCCACACGCCCATGCGGTGCAAACTGCGAATCGTGTCGAGAATCGGCTCCAGACGTCCCCCGAGTTGGCGATAGCGATGGTCATCGAAGCTCTTGAGGTCGACTTTGTAGAGATCGATCCAGGGATGGAGATACTCGAGCACCTCCGGCGTCCCGTTGCCATTCGAAACGAACGCAGTGAGCAAACCCGCGCTGCGCGCCTGTTGGAAAATCGCAACCGCCCACTCGCTGGTGATGAGCGGCTCGTTGTAGGTACTGACCATGACTCTCGCGCCCTGGGCAAGCGCGTCCCTGACCAGTAGTTCCGGGTCGGCCGCCAGCGGCGGCGAGACGGCATTCGGGTCGCGCAACGCCTGCGAAGTCACCCAGTTCTGACAATAGGCGCAGTGCAGATCGCAGCCCAGCATTCCAAAGCTGTAGGCGAGCGCTCCGGGGTAGGCATGAAAGAACGGTTTCTTCTCAATCGGATCACACTGCACCCCGGCAACATACCCGTAGGGAACGTAGAGCGTGCCGCCACGGTTGAAGCGAACCTTGCAGACACCGGGCTGCCCATCGGCAATCGGACAACGGTGGCCGCAGGCATAACAGCGCACGCGACTATTTTCCAGCTTCTCCCAAAGAGCTGCGTCGCCTTCACGAACGCGCTCGTCGGCGATCAGGACATCTTGCAGTGTGGCCACTTCTGTATTCTACGGCTGATTGAGCTGAGGCGGAGGCAGGAGACAACGTTCATTAGCGCCAAGCGGCATAGAGAAAACCGTAAATCGATCAGCCTCCGCCAGCTTCAGTTGCTCGCGGACTTTGCTGAATTATGCTGGCGGATCCAGACCTCGGCTTGCTGACGGGCGGCGGCGACCTGCGCGCGAGTCATCTGCGACGCCAGCCCTTCGAGCCGAGCTTTGCTGTTCTCATCGCCCTGGGCAAGCGCGATGGCAGACCAGAAGTACGCTTTGGGCAAATCCTGACGAACTCCACGTCCCGCCCAATAGTAGGCGCCGAGCGCAACCTGCGCGGAGAGATTGCCTTGCTCGCCGGCGCGCTGGAACCACCGCATGGCCTGAGCGTCATCGCGCGGAACGTCCTCGCCGTTATGGTAACGCACTCCCATTTCCCATTGTGCGTCCGGGTCTCCCTCATCGGCCAGGCTTTGCAAGTCGGCGAGGGATTTCGCTTGCAGGCGTTGCGTGGATGAGCCGCGATCGGGTACGTTTTCCCCTCCAATCCTCGATGCCGCCTCGACTGCCTTGACGGTCCCTGCCAGGGGCTGCTCCGAGGTTGGCGAAGCATCCGCCCAACGCTTCTCCATCAGCGGCCCGACCAAATAACCGAGAACCATCGCTACCACCGCAATGGCGAGACCGAGCAGCGCACGATAGAGCAGGCGAGACGGAGCCGCCGGAGCGGCTTCGGGGACTGGCTCCGGAACCCGCTCCGCAGCCACTTGCTCCGGGGCAGGAACCTGCTCAAAGACTTCAGGCATGTGTCGCCGCAAGACCTCGCGAATCGCCTCAATCGAGCCTGCATCGAGCGAACCTGAATTGGTCGAACCGGAATCGGTCGAATCTGAATTGGTCAATTCTATATTGGCTGAACTTGGATGGGTCGAATCGGATCCGGCCGAAAATGGCGCAACCGAGCCTGCCTCCGTCAAATTCAACTCTGGGGCCGGAAGCTGGGACTCATCCGACACCGTATCCGGACCAGTCGTTTGATACTTTTCAACATCCGCCCTTTCACGCTGAGTCCTATCACCGTGGATTTTGGGAATCATCTCGACCAGCTGATATAAGACCGTCTCGTGCGCCTTGGTGAAACGGCGGGCATATGGGGAGAAAATCTCCAGCAGGCCAACCACGCGGAAATCGGACACGATCGGAGCGGCCATGAGCGAGCCCAATCCTAGGGAGCGGCAAACTTCGGAATCGACTCGCAGGTCGCTTGTAGTATCCGCGCACGACACCAGCAGGCCGCTGCGAACACATTCTCCGGAGATGCCATGCCTGGTGTCCACGGGAGCGCCCAACGGCGGAGACGGTTCGCCGGACCGCGCCCGGCAGATCATCTGGTCTCCCGTGAGAAGGGCCAGGGCCGCGCCGCTGGCTCCGGTAAGATTCAGGGCGTACTCGGTGATAAGTTGCAACATGGCGTCGATATCGCCCGCGGACTCGCGAGTCTCGCGGCGTACCGCTTCCACCGACGCGAGGTTTGCACTGCGGCTGGAGATCGGGACAACCCTGCGGTCTTCACTCAGCGGACCAGCCTCGGCGATTCGTTCCTCCCCACGTCCGTCGTCGACCGCGCCATGCCGGGCATCGTCGTGTTGGCGCACCGCCAGTTGCTCGGTTCGAGCAGCGTGGTTGGAGCAGGCGATGAGCAGGTTGGCGAAGAGCCATTCCTTGAGTGCTTGCTGAGAACTCTCCGGAAGCTCGGAAAACCGGATGCCTCCCCGTCCCGCGTCATCGCTCCATATTACTTGGCCACTGCCATGAATGAAGTTCTTCGTTTCTGGCAGATCAAGGCAGACACTCACAGCGCGGTTCATTTCCAGGCGCTCACTGGTTTGCACGGCGAAGCCCTCTTCGTGAAGGTCGAGCAACTCGCTGAGGTCTACCACCATGCCGGCATGGGGGCCATTGAAACTGGCGTATACGGGAGTGTGGAGCTTTTGACGAACTCGACGGCGGCGCTCTCCGTTGGGAGCCCCTGCACCAGAACCGGGCAATCTAGGAGTGCTGTGATCCATGTTTGGATCCACGATTGCCTACATCTTAACTCAGGCAGCGAAAGCACGGGGACCAATATCGCATTCTGACTCCACTTTGTTACCACTCGAGGATCACCACGCGGGAACTGAGGCGCACATTGGAACGACCTCAGACCAAATCCCGAATGATAGTCAGAGATTCGCAGCCAGGAACGGCGCGTTGTCTTGTGCCATTGGCATAAGAACTTCCGGCGCGCGCAGCACTCGATCCAGAGCGTCGGCCAGGGCGTTGGGGAATTCCGAAGTCAGAAGATTGATATCCAATTGAAGATCACGGTGGCTGTAAATGCGGGACACGACCAAAGCCCCGCGACGTTGATTCGATGTCGTCACCAGGTCCAGCGTCAGCTTCCACGAAGACTGACTTGAAATGGTCATCATCTGAGGGAACTTGCTCCAGTGAAAATGGCGGCTGCTCTCGCTGGGGGCCGCTTGATCGCCGGCAAGGGACTTGAGGTTTAATTCGAACCAGTCGAAATCATTGCTCTCGAAGGCGGCAATGAGGACGCTGCGCACCTGATTGAAATCCCGAGCCACCTTGAGTTCCTCGACCGCTCGGCGCACGGAAAGATTGTTGATCACGATCTGCCGCTGATCGATGGTGCGCTGGGCCACCCGCCTCAATTCGCCAAACTCGATGTAGTTCAGATGCTGAACGCCCAGCCAGATACCCGTGCCCGCTACCGCCAGCACCAGTCCCAGTGTGCTGCCCGTCGGCCATAGCAGGAACAGGCTGAGCATGGCAAACATCGCAGACACGGCGTAGAGAACGATCACCACCTGGCGATGCGAGAAACCAAGCTGCAGCAACTTATGGTGGATATGGTCGCGGTCGGCGGTGAAGATTGGACGCCCGCTGATCAGCCGCCGCAGGATGGAGAGTGACGTCTCCAGAATCGGCAACCCGAAGGAAACCACCGGAATAGCCACGGCCACGAACGTCGGGGCTTTCTGCGCTCCGGCCAGCGCCAGCGCGCTCAGCATGAAGCCGATGAACAGGCTCCCCGAATCACCAAGAAAAATCGTGGCCGGATTGAAATTGAAGCGGAGAAATCCCAGGATGGCGCCAGCCAGCGTGACGCTCATCAGCGAGGCCAGCCAGTAATGGTTGACCAGGGCGCAGATAAAAAACACCAGAGTAGAAAACAAGGCCGATCCGGCGGCCAAACCATCCAAGCCATCGATGAGATTGAAGGCATTCGTGACCGCGACCACCCACAACACGGTGAGGGGCAATCCGACGAACCAGGGTAGGGAGTGGGAAAAAATCAGCGGCAAGTCCAGAACGCGCATGCCGCCTGCGAAGAGCATGACGGCGGCAATCGCCTGCACGACGAACTTCAAATACGGACCGGCGCCGCGGACGTCGTCATAAATACCGAGACAAAAAATCAGACAGGCCGGAACGTAAATGCGGAGGAGCAAGGCCGGAGCAAGGCCCTCGCCAAGCCGGGGAAATACGAGGGAGAGCCCCTGCCACACCATCAAAGTGACGGAGAAAGCCAGAAAAATCGCCACGCCGCCCAGGCGCGGAAGCGGGGCCCGGTGAACATGCCGGCCGTCTTGCGGTGCGGCGACCCAGCCTCTCCGAGTTGCCACGTCTCGCACTTCACGCGTCGCCACAAACGACAGAACCAGCGCGAAGAAGAACAAACCAAAGAACAGGAGCGTCAAATGAAAATTCCCTTCCGGCTGAAACACCCGGCTTTCAATTCACCTGCCGGACTCAGTATCCATACAGCGCTTGCTGCACAGAGTTCCACTGGCGGCATCTGAGAAAAGATTATTGCAGAAACTATACAACTCGTGGCTGTCGGCGGGCAACTGCGCCAGGACATTCCGAAGTTAACCGCTACGGCTCCTGTTGCCGCGAAACCGAGCGGCCTGCGCCGATTTCGATGAGTCCGGGCTGTGTTAGACTCGGAACACTCGTCAAGCCTCGTCAACGTAGGAGTCTGGGTATGTCCGGGCGGAGTCGCCGTTTCCTTTTGCGCAGTATTTATTTAATTCTCGCGGGCTCGTGCGGCCTCCAAGTGCTGGCCCAGACGCCGGCCAGCGGAGAGCCACGACCGCCTGCCACTGCCAACGAAACGGCTGCGCCACAAGCGTCCCGTCTGCCGGCCAATTCCCTGGCCAATTCCAATGTGAAGCTCGGCATCGGCGACCTGGTCGAGGTCAATGTGTTCGGAGTACCCGATCTTTCCACCAAGTCCCGCATCAGCGGGTCCGGGGACCTTTACCTTCCCTTGATCGATTATGTCCACGTCGCTGACCTGACCACCGATGAAGCGCAAGAGTTGATCCAAAAGCGCCTGGAGGATGGAGGTTTCGTTCGCGGCCCGCACGTTTCGATTTTCGTCGACGAATCGGCTTCGCAAGCCATCACCATGGTCGGCGAAGTCGCCCGCCCCGGGCCCTATCCCGCGATCGGAGAGCGCCGGCTATTCGACTTGATCTCCGCTGCGGGCGGGTTAGGTGAAAGGGCCGGTCGAACTGTCACCATCGAGCGCCGCGGCAGCCCGGATATCGTGGTTCAGCTAGCCACGAATCTGGCGGAAGATACCCAGAACAACGTGGATGTTTTCCCCGGCGACACGATCATTGTTTCGCGGGCAGGCATCATCTACGTGGTGGGCGATGTTCAACATCCCAGCGGATTCATGATTGAGGACAATGCTCTCAGCGTTCTCAAAGCCCTCGCCCTGGCTGGCGGAAGCACCCGCACTTCCGCTTTGAACAAGACCAGGATCCTGCGGCAGACGCCGAACGGCGTTCAGGAAATTCCGATCAACCTCAAAAAGGTTCTTTACGCCAAGGCCCCGGATATGCCGTTGGTGAAAGGCGACGTGTTGTTCGTCCCCGGAAGTTCGGCCAAAGCAGCCGCATATCGCACTGCGGATGCAGCCATGTCGATGTCCACCGCCTTGGCGGTGGTTGCAGTCCACTAAGACCCATAGCGCGAGGATGGCTGGCGAGCATTCTCCTCGTCCCGCCTTTGGCGATTGTGCCGATCGATCGGATCGCAGTTTCCCCGCTGAACCCCAAGTTCCTCCAGCACGGTAATGTAGTCCCGAGCTGTCTTTTCCCGGGATAGTTTATTGACAATATAGCGTCGCCCACTCTCTCCCATTTGCCGCCTGCGCCCGGAGTTCCCCGCCAAGTCGAGAATCGCTCGCAGTAAGGCCTTACTGTTTTCCGGTTCGACAAACAGGCCGGCGCCGGCTTCTTCCACGATCTGCCGTGCCTGCCCATCGACCGCTACGATGACCGGCCGCTTGCACGACATAAACTCGAGAAGCTTGGTGGGAATAACCGTCTTGAACAGCTCTGTCTTTTTGAGCATGACCACGCAGACATCGGCCGCTGAAACATATGCCGGAATCCGTTCCCGCGGCTGCTGATCGAGAAACTGAATGTTGGTCAATCCGCGCGTGGCGGCGAGTTTCACGATCCGTTCTTTTTCCGCGCCCTCTCCAATCAACAGGAACATCGCATTCGGCAATGCCGTTTGCAGGTCTTCGGCGGCCGCGATCAGCGTCGCTAGTCCGTGCGCATTTCCCATCGTCCCGATGTAACAAATCAAGAAACGGTCTGCGAGCTTCAGTTGGGCTCGGATTTCGCTGGCTCGTGGATCGGGCCGGAAAAGATCAGTCTCCACTCCATTTTCGACAATCGAAATCCGGGCCGCGGGAACGTTCCACTGCCGCACCAGATGGTTCTTGAACGCGGGAGCCACGACCACGATCCGGTCGGCGCGACGGTAAAGAAATCCGGCAACCACCCCAAGCGTGCGATGGAGTACGGTCCCTTCACCGCCCGCACCCACCGCGACCAGCGATTCTGGCCAAAGATCGCGGACCTCGAAGATAAAGGGTACGCGCTTCCAAGACGCCAGCCACCATCCGGCCAGCGCACACAGCAATTGTGGAGAACTGGCAATGACCACATCCGGCTGCGGAAAATCCATTCCTCTGACCGCTGCCGAGACGCAGAACGAGGCATAGTTGCGAATCCTTTCATGCGTTTTTCGGTTGGGCAGCGGCCATAACCAAGTTCGAGCTACACGCACCCCATCGACGGTTTCGGTGTAGCGCAGACGCCGAAATCGCGATCGCCATTCTTCGGGCACAACGCCGGTCGGATGATTGGGAAATCCAGTGAGCACGGTCACATCATGTCCCATACGGGCCCAATGCCGGGACAATTCCGCGGCCCGCGCCGCGGGCGCTCCCATTTCAGGCGGAAAATACTGTGAGACGTAGAGAATCTTCACGACATCCAGTCAGGACAATCAATAGTGGAGCAATTTGAAAGCACTTTTCTCAACCAGGGCACGAACCCGATTGCTGCGACGTTGCGCGTATCCTTCCCATCGTTCGGCAACCTCCCCAAACCGCGGGTCGCCGCTAAGCATCGACATCACACGCAACTGTACGATATGTAACCGGTGATAGAAAGGGCTGGCCAGCATTTTAAGCCGGCTTTTTGATTGCTCGTACCCGGATTGTTCATATAACGACCAGTATCCCGTATCGAAGCCCTCCAGGTTGCGAATCAGGGTGGCAACACCACGATCGAAAATGCTTTTTGCCGAGGTATCCGCGCGCGCCAGCCAGAAATCGAATACACCCCACAGGGCCCACATGAATCCATTCAGAATGTGCGTCGGAGGATCCACGAGATATTCTTCGATCCAAAGGTCCCGGGCTTGGCCATCGGATAGCTCCTCAAAGAGCACTCCGCCTTCAATTGTAAGCCGGGTCAACGCCACAAACGCCTTGTCGGCCGCAACCCGATACTTTGCGTCTTCCCCGCGAGCATACACCCGCAATAAAAGGGAAACGCCCTGCCCTTGAGCCAGCCCCGAATACCATGGCGCTTTGAGCGTGTCACGATACTCCCAGTCAAAATGATGGTTCCAAACCCAAAGACCGTGCGCATTCTGTTCCAGGTTCGAGGCAAGCCAATCGGCGGCCTGGAGAGTCTTCCGCCAACGGCCTTCGTCGCCGGTCGAGCAGAATAAGTTATCGTTAGCTAGCCCCCACTGTGCAATCGCGATCGGGTTGTACTGCAAGCCAATCGTCCCGTGGTAGTCGAGCATGGGAATGCCCGCGGCATCGTAGTGCCCGGCGTAGTCCGCCTTCTCGCGGAACCGCATGTAGTATTCGCCCAGGCGGCTGGCAGTCGCGGCCGAATTGATCTCCGGTACCTCGTGCCAGAAGGTCAACTGGCTTTGTCCGGAACCCAGGTACGCGCTGAAGATTCGTCGGTAGTAACGAAAACGCGTGGCGATGCTCATGCCGCTTCAACTTCCCACATTGTGGTGGCAAGATCGTCCGCATCCACGGCGATGGTCGTGGCCGCCAGATAATGACTGGCGTTTTCCCCGTCGGGCAGAAAGGCGTTTCCGTACTGGAAATAGCGCATCGGCAAGTTATCTTTTTTCCAGCGAGCCAGTACCTGCCAGTTCATGCCGTCTCGGGAGCCCGCGAGATGAACCTCCCGGCCAGTGTTCAGCGAACTGGGCTCGACCATGGTCGAGAAAAACATTGCTTCCCCAAACCCGCAAGAAACTCTGCAACCATAGATTGAAGAGCTGGCGAGGTCGGCCACTCGCTCGACTTCCCTCCTGCCACCAATCCGACAATCAAGACGATAGACGTGGTTTTTCTCGACCGGCGTGTCGGTGGAAAAATAAACTGCATTCTCGGTTGGAATCGCAGCGACCGCCCGCGCTTGCTGGTTGCCGGCCAGCACCAGTTCCACTGCGCTCAAATCGCAGGACGCGCACAGCACTTTACACTCCGCGCCTTCATCCCCGGTCAGTATCCAAAGACAATCTCGCCAGCGATCATAAACAATGTTGTGGACGTGTCGAATGCTGCCCGCGCCAAAAGTGTAGGCCACATGCCACGTACGGCCTCGATCGGTAGAAGCGTAGATGTGGACTTCGGCGCGTTCGCGATTATCGAAATATTCTCCCCAGTAAATCGTTCCCGATGGCGCCGCGGTGATATGCAGCGGCCGCGTACCGCGCCCAATCCGATGAGTTACATTAAACGTATCGCTGCCCCAATCTCGCGTCACGATAGCGCCCGGAACCGCGCCCACCATGATCCGGTCGTCAACAGAACTGCCTGCAACGGTCAGCGCATGAAAGCCATCGCGCATCAGGCGGCTGCCCACTGTGTTGCGCGATGTCAGATTCCTCCACCAGGCTGGACGAAAGCGCGCAACGACTTCCCACTGCGCGGTCGCACCCCCTCTGGCGCTAACGGTGCGAACATCCATGCCGATCACGTCATAACCGCGACCCGCGTAAAGAATGTTGTCTTTCCACGCCAGCACGCGTATTCCCGCCCAGGTCGCAATCCTCCGCAGCCTTAGCGCGGACGTTGCGGCCACCGCTGCTGGAGTCTCCGCCATGTCGAGTTATGCCGGTTCCGACTTACACGCGACGAATGGCCCGATCGCCAGCACATCCATCTTGGTGCGTTGAAAACAGTCGATGGCCTCCCGTGGAGTGCACACGATCGGCTCGTTTTCGTTGAAGCTCGTGTTCACGATCACAGGGATGCCAGTCTTTCTGCCGAAGGTCTGGATCAGATCGTAGTAAAGCGGATTCTCTTCTCGCGCCACCGTCTGCAATCGCCCCGTGTTGTCGACGTGGTTCACGGCGCACAGGCTCTCCCGCTTCTCCGGACGAATTTTATACACATGGAGCATGTAGGGCGAGGGATGATCGTGCTCAAAATACTCGTGCTGCGCTTCGGCCAAGATCGCCGGTGCAAAAGGACGGAACCACTCGCGGTGTTTGATGCGAGCGTTCAACACATCTTTCATCTCGGGCAGGCCCGGGTGGGCGACGATGGAACGATTGCCAAGCGCGCGCGGCCCCCATTCCATCCGCCCCTGGAACCACCCGACGACATTGCCTCGCACCATCTGATCGGCAACAGCATCCAGCAGCGGTTCGCGTTCAAGCCGGCGGTATTTTACAGCGGCGCCTTTCAGGGCGGATTCAACCTGCGCCTCGGAAAACTCCGGCCCGAGGTAAGCATGATTCATCTGCTCCCGCCGAGGCTGTTGCAACACCGAGTGATAAGTGTGGAGAGCGGCGCCAATCGCCAGCCCTTCGTCGCCGGCCGCTGGTTGAATCCATGTGCGGCGAAACGGAGTGCGCTCAAACAGCTTGCCGTTGGCCACGCTGTTAAGCGCGCAGCCGCCTGCCATCGCCAGATTTTCTTCCGGAACACGCCGCTGCAATTCCTTTGCAAGATGAAAAAACACTTCCTCGAAACAATATTGCATGGCATAGGCGAGATCCATATCCCGCTGCGTGATCTCGGCATTCGGTTCCCGGGGCGCTCCGAAGAGTTGTTCCATCTTTTCCGAGAAATGCCGCGCCAGCCGCACCGTTCCGTCAGGCAGCACCTGCATTCCCTGGGTGCTCCCCAGCGGCTTGAAGTAACTCATATTGAGTTGAAAGCTGCCGTTCTTGATCGTGACAATCTTCCGAATCTGGTCCACGTAGGTATCTTTTCCGTAGGGCGCCAGTCCCATGACCTTGCCTTCATCGCCGTATTTCCTGTATCCGATGAAATCGCAGATCATGGTGTAGAAACTTCCCAGAGAGTGCGGGAGAAATTTGCGCTCAAGGACTTGAATCTCTGGACCTTCGCACTTCGCCATCATGGTCGAGACGAAATCTCCCGAACCGTCGTAGCTGAATCCCGCCGCTTTTTCCCAGGGCGAACAGTAGTAGGAACTTGCGATGTGCGCGATGTGGTGCTCCAGGTGGTGTTCTTGAAACTTCAGCGTTGTGGGATCTACATCGAGAGCATGGGACAGCAACGAACGCAAATCACGCATCGATTCCTTGCGCTGTCGCATCTTGATGAAATTCAGGACCCTGGCGGGGTTCGCCAGCGCATATTGCACTTTCTTCGCCAGATTGGCGTCGCTGTCTTGTCCCACGGCAACGTGCTCAACCTCGCTGATCTTCGCTCCCGCCGCCTCCAGACACGCTTTAACAGCCAGGGCTGGAAAGCCGCCGTAATGCTTCTGCCGGTTCAACCGCTCTTCGGCCACTGCAAAGAGAATCTTTCCATCCTCCACAATCGCCGCCGAAGAGTCGGCGTGAAACATATTCAGGCCCAAAATCAGCATTTACGGCTTGTTCCCTTCCGCTGCCATTCTGTTTTCTTACTGTCTGGATTTCTCACTGTGTGGACTTTACCTGCAAGCGGACGCAACGAACTCGCGCAGGTCGACCGCCAGCGGTTCCCCAGTCTGGCTGGAATTCTTCAGTCGAAGAGTCGCAAGAGTCGAGCCCACCACCTCATCAAACCCGACTGATGGAGTCTTACCTCGAAGCACACTGACGAATTCCCGCATCTCCGCCCAGTGGCCTTTATCCTGTTTCCAGCGTGCGCGTGTAACTTGCACGCGTCCGTGACGAACAAGTTCCAGACGACGGAAATCCTCGAGGATCGCAACCGATCCGCCACCAAACACTTCCACGCGCTCCTTCGAGGCCGACTTGTCGCCGTTGGCGAGATAGCTGATCGTCCCCAAAGTGCCGTTTGCAAATTTAAGCGACGCGACGACATTATCCATGCTGTACTGTCCCGCACTGCCCACAGCCTGGGCGTGCACTTCAATCGGACACGCACCCGCGAGAAAGCAAAGGAAGTCGACAAAATGACAGACCTCGCCGAGAATGCGGCCGCCGCCCTCTTCGGGATCGTTCACCCAATGATCGCCCGGAATGAAGCCCGCATTCACCCGGTAGTGAATAGCCATCGCCTCGTGATTCTCCGACAAAAACTGCTTCATCTGTCGAGCCATGGGCGCGAACCGGCGATTGAAACCTACCATCAGAAACGGCAGGTGTTTCGCGGAGGAACCTCTCGGCCATGCCGCCCGCACCAGCGCCGCGAGGTCGTCTTCATTCAGGCAGAGCGGCTTTTCGCAGAAAACGGACTTGCCCGCGCCGAGCGCGGCAAGCGACTGGCTGGCGTGGAGATTATGACGCGTGGCAATCAGCACGGCATCAATGGTTGGATCCTGCAAAAGCTCGCGCTCTGAGTTGCAACAATAAGAAAACTCGAATTTCTCAGCCGCACTCCGACTGCGTGGCCCAGTCGCGTTGCAAACACCGATCAACGAAACGCCCCTGATCGCCTTGAACGCGGGCAAGAGTGTGTTCTGTGCGAAACTCCCCGCTCCCAGCACCCCCAGGCCGATGGAATCCGATGCAGGAACGGCCGCCGTCACCCGAATCTTGCCCGGCAGGTTGGGCCCGATGCCCCGCTCCGCGTCCGCGTACGTAATCAGGGCGGCCAGGAAGTTCTCGCCACTGCTGCCCGTAATCAGGTCATAGGCCCGCGTCGCCTGTTCTATCGGAAAACGGTGTGTGATCAGCGACTGCAGATTCAGCTTGCCATCCGCGATGAATTGCAGAAAAGCCGCCAGGTTGCGGGTCTCCGTCCAGCGTACATGCCCGATCGGATAATCGCGGCCTTTCTGCTCGTAAGCGGTGTCGTAGCGGCCAGGACCGTAGGAACGGGAAATTCGGAAGTCCAATTCTTTCTCGTAATACAGTTTGCGCTGCAGATCCATGCCGACGGTTCCGACCGCAACCACGATGGCGCGATCACGTGCCAGTTCGGCAGCCAGGTTCACAGGCTCGCTGCTCGGCGTCTCCGCCGTAACCACGACCGAGTCGACGCCTACGCCGCCGGTTTTCTGGAAGCACAGATCGCGGAAGTCGCGCGCGCTGGTGCTTACCGCCTCGGCTCCGCTGCCGAGCGCCAGATCGGCACGCTGGCGCAACAGATCCAACCCCAGAACGCGGCAACCGGCCGCCTTGAGCAACTGCACCGTAATTTGTCCGAGCAATCCCAGACCGATCACCGCGACTGTATCGCCCAGTGCGGCTTCCGCGGTTCGAATGCCGTGCAGGCAAATCGCGCCCACTGTTCCGAAGGCCGCTTCTTCGTGGGAAATATCGCAAGACAATTGCGCCGACGCTCTGCGATCCTCGGGAAATTTCGCAAGCAGCAGTCGCGGAACGCATGCCAACTCGGCATGAACCGCAAATCCCGCGCCCGCGCAGGCGACGCGGTCGCCCTCGTTGATGTCGGTAACGCCATCGCCCACCGCAACCACAACTCCAGCGCTGCTGTAGCCTGCCGATTGCGGCTGGTCAAGGCGCGAGCGAACCGTCCGCAGAGTGGAAGCCAAGCCATCGCGCCGCATTTTTGCGATCACATCGCGCACCAGATCGGGACGCGCCTTGGCCTTCGCCAGCAGGCTCTTGCCGGCAAATTCGGCGGCGGCGCGCTCCGTGCCCGCCGACACCAGCGAGGCCGCGACTCGCACCAGAACACAACCGGGCAATAGTTGCGGCGCCGGAACTTCGGCGACCTCTAACTCGCCGGTCCTGACGTCCTGTAGGAGCTGCTTCATACCGTTATTAGTCCCGGTTGTGACCGTGTTAGTTGAGATGCGTCGATTTGACTCTGGGCGAACGATTTCGAGCCCCCGTCGAAAAATAACTGCATCCACATTTCCAGCGTCAGCAGTTGCCAGATTTGCATCGACCAGTCTTCCACACCCCGCCGGTGTTCTTCGATGTACGCGCGCACCACTTCCGGACGAAACAACCCGCGGCGCCTGACTTGAGCCTCCGAAAGCAGATCGTCGACCAGCGGACGCAAATCGTGCGCCAGCCAGTAATCTACCGGCGCCCCGAAACCGGCTTTCGGCTGCCGCATTACCTCGTCTGGCAGCATACTACGCATGGCCTCCCGGAAAATGTGCTTTGTCACTGGGCGCCATTTTCCTTTCAGCTTCGACTCCGGGGGCACATTCCACGCCACGAATTCCGCCAGGTCGCGATCCAGAAATGGAACCCGAACCTCAACCGACGACGCCATGCTCATTTTGTCGTTGTAAGTCAGGTTCAACGTGGTCATGAAAATTTTGGTATCCAGATACAACATCTGGTTCAGAAAATCCGCGTGCCGCACCCTCTTGAAAGCTGCCAGATGCTGGCCCGCGGCATCGTTCGCGATGGGCTCCGATTCTGAACGATATAAGCCGGATTTCTGCCGCGCATCGAGATAAGTGCAGTTTCTGATAAAGGCTTCTTCTGGACTAAGCGCCGCGCTGCGTGCCATCTTTTTTGCTAAGCGCACGAACCCTTTCAGACGCGTTCCGCGCAATGACGGCAGTCTCAGCAGAACTCGCTCGGCGGCAGCGCGGGCGAAGCCTGGGACACGGCGATACTCCTCCGCCCACGCATTCGCTACATGCTTGCGATATCCGGCAAAAATCTCGTCGCCGCCCACTCCCGACAAAAGCACAGTCGCCTGTTTGCGCGCCTCGCGACATACCAGATACGCGGTCAGGATCGCGGGATCCGCCGTGGGTTCATCCATGTGCCAAATCAGACTCGGCAACAGTCCGACCACGTCGGGGTCGACGACGATCTCATGGTGCTCACAGCCCAGTTTTCGTGCGAAGCGCTGCGGAACACCGGGATCGTCAATCGTCGTTTCGCCCACTCGATATTTTTCAGGAAAAGTAATGGTGTAAGTCCGCACTGGCTGCTTTCGCGCCATCGCCGCCACGATGCTCGATGAATCAAGACCGGCGCTCAGAAAGGCGCCGATCGGAACATCGCTAACCATCTGCCGCTCTACCGAAGCGCAAAATCGCTCTCGAACTTCGTTGGCCAGATCTGCTTCCGTTCGTTCAAAGCGATGGTGTTCCGAAAAGTTGCCCGCCGGAGGAAACGTCAGGTCCCAGTACTGTTCTATCTTCAACTCTCCGCCTTGCCAGAACCCGTAGTGACCTGCCGGCAGTTTTCGAATGCCCTCGAACATGGTCAGCGGATCGGGCACCCACAGGAAGGTCAGGTATTGGTCGAGCGCTTCCATGCTGATGCGCGCTTCGATTCCCGGCACTTCAAGCAGCGCTTTGATCTCGGAAGCGAAGGCAAGTCTTCCGCCGCGCTCGCAGTAGTAGAGTGGCTTGATTCCAAAATGATCGCGAGCCAGAAACAACTTCGGCGACGAGCCCCGCAGGTCGCAAATCGCCAGGGCGAACATGCCCTGCAGGCGGTTCAGGCAGTCTTTGAAGCAGTCCGGCCCATATTCTTCATAGAGATGAACGATGACTTCCGTGTCGGTATGCGAGCGAAATCGATGCCCTGAGGACTTGCCTTCGAGTTCGCGGCGCAGATCGGCGAAGTTATAAATCTCGCCGTTGTACGTGATCCACACCGTGCCATCTTCGTTGCTCATGGGCATGTGGCCATCGGCGGAGAGGTCGAGAATGGCGAGCCGCCGGCTGCCCAGCCCGATGTATCCGCCATCGGGGAAATGGCGTTCCCATAACCCGGAGTCGTCGGGACCGCGGTGCGTCTGCACGTTCGTCATGCGGAGAAGCGTTTCGGCGTCGCCACAGTTCACGAGCCCGCTGATGCCGCACATGGTCTCAGTCCCTCCCCGTCTTCGGTTCGTGCTTCAACTCGTAAATTTTGGCCTTGGAATGGAACATCTGCACGGCTTGAAAAGCGCAGTAGATCAACCCCGGCGCGCCATCGAGAAATCCCAAACGGAAAATATAGCGATAGAGGAACAGCAGAATCGGAGAGCCCGGCAAACGATATAAATTTAGCTTGAGCCATCGGCGTCGCTGCGCCTGCGTGCCAAATAAATCGGCGCTTACTGCTCGCGGATCGGCTTCCGGATGCAGAAGCACGCGCGCTTCCCAGTTCGAATACTCATTGTGCTTCAGAATGTAACGCGACAGAGAATCGACATTGCAGTGGACCAGCGCATGGCGCAACTCGGCGGTGGGCCCATCTACCACTACGTGCTCGTGGATCTCGATGTCGGCCATCGAGGCATCCTGATCTTTTAATCGGCATTCAAAACGCCCTCGTCCCTTACGAAACAGAGCGAGCTTCCAGAAACTCGCATCGCAATGGCGCAAGACCCTCCCCAGAAAATAAATCTGCAGGCGGATGAAATAGCCATTCATCTCCGGGTTCTGCAGCGCGCGCCGAATTTCTTCAACCAACTCCGGCGTCAGAACCTCATCCGCATCGAGCAGCAGAATCCAATCGTACGCGAGCGGCAGCGTGTCCATGGCCCATTGACGTTTCTTCGGCCATCCCCCCGAATAGTGGAATTGCACCACTTTCGCGCCGTGGGCCCTGGCAACCGCAGCCGTATCGTCCGTACTCTGCGAATCCACGACGTAGACTTCGCCGAACTCCGCCAGCGATTCCAGGCAGCGCGGCAGGTTGCGGGCCTCGTTACGCACCGGGACGATCACGCTGACCGGAAGCGCCTGCCGAGCGGCGCTGAAGTTCGGCACCTCAACCTCTGATTTTGTTTCGATCATCGCTTCGATGCTTCGATCAGGTCCCTTCCGTCGGCAGGTAGGGGGTTCCCCTATGGTAGCTGAATTGCGGTCGTTCTGAACGCAGGATCGTCGGCGTAACAACCGTGGCCGGGATCGACTGCCCGCCCGACTTCGCCCGCCGGGCAGGCGATGTGGAGGACCGACTGCTAGCAGCTTCTATTTGAAAGCCTCCACGTACAGCGAGTGCGGCAAATCCATCGACTCTCCCGGTTCGTACGGTGGAACGCCGCTGCCATACAAGCGACTCTTTCCTTCCGCGGATTTTTCCACCTCGCGGAATCCGGCTTCGCGAAGCGCCTCGTTGAGGTAGCTGAAATCAAATGCGGTTCGATGCTGTCCATCGCAAAAGACGAAATTCGAAAACCTGCCGCCCAGCGACTCGAAGTGGCGCGGGAAAGAGTCATCGAACCAGTCCCTTCGCCGTTCCGTGTAGGCGGCAATCGCGCTCTCCAGGCTGGGAACGATGAGGCGGACGCCGCCACCCTCTTTCAAAACACGCGCACTTTCTCGAAGCAACTGCTGGAGTTCGTCCGGATAAAAGTGCTCGACCATGTGCGTGGAATAAATCGAGTCCACCGAACTCGACCGAAAGGGCAGGCCGTTGCGCACGTCCAGCCAAAGGTCGATCTTGCTGAAAGGATTGCCGTCGATATTCAGGAAACCCGGAAGATACTTTGCACCACACCCCAGATGGAGATGGCAGGCGCCGTTCCGGGGACGCGCCCTTATCACATAGCGACGCAGGAAATAATTCGGAACCGTGGCCTTGCCGATGCCCCAGAATACGAGGTCCTTATAGCGCTGGTGGAGCAAACCTTCCTCCGGTAACGGTGACCGCTATTATATAGAGCGCACTGGCGATGTTTGAGCGTGCGGACAGGTATCCGGGCGACGGGTCGATTTGGGTAGCAACTCTGAGACACCGTTTACTACCGAAGCCCACGAACGTTCACAAAGGAACTGACGCGGCGGCTTGACGATAGATCGTCGCCAGGAGTTGAGCCTGGTGAGAAAGTGAGAGCTTTTCGAGGATCGACTGCCGTGCGGACGCGCCGATCCGCGTGCGCAATTCAGCCGACCCGAGCAGCGTGGCAAGCCCCAGTCCAAGCTCTTCGAGTCCATCCACCGGAATGAGCCAGCCATTCTTGCCATGCTCGATGATTTCATCAATTCCCTGGCCGCGACAGGCAATCACCGGCTTGCCGCACGACATGGCTTCCAGGTAGACGCATCCCAGGCCCTCGTTGCGGCTGGGCAATACGAAGATGGAGCAGCGTCGCATGGCCTCTGCGACTTCGGACCGGCTCCGGCGTCCAAGAAACTCAACGTGCCGGCCAATCTGCAATTCGCGCACCAAGCTTTCCAGACGCGCACGATCCGGCCCTTCCCCCATGATGCGGCATCGAAGCTGGGGAAACGATCGCCGGAGATTCTTGAGCGCTCGCACAACAAGTTCGTGGCCTTTGCTGCGTACCAGGTTGCCGACGATGAGAATTTCAGGAACGCACGATTCGGGCGCCCCCACATTCGGGCAAAAAACGCCCGGATCCACACCGTTGTGCACGATGGTGCTGTGGGTCTGTTCCGGCGTGCCACTCCGCAGAATCTCCTGCACCCTTCCACTGATACAGATCACGGTTCGCGCCGCACCATAGACGTCCACCGACACGTTACGCCGCCACGCCGCCGGAAGCCCGCCCCGGAAGCAGGTGTGAAACACATCCAACCCATGAACCGTGACCACGAACGGAATTCTTAAACGCTCGGATAGCAAGGCAGCGGCGTGGCCACAAGGCAGAGCCGCGTGTGCGTGGATGACATCGATTCGCTTCATGGCCTGTAGCTTTTCGATTCGCCGGAGAAGACACGCGTAGAGCAGTTTCCCCGCAGTGGAGAGCCCGAGATTCCCGGGTATTTGCGGATATCGCACCCAATCGGCCGGCGCCCGGGAGCTCGGATCTTTTCGCGGATGGTAAATCGGGGATACCGCGATCACGGTGGAATCGATGCCCATTCGCCGAAGATGCTCGATCGGTTCCGCGATGAAGCAGCCATACACCTCATTTTGATCCGATGGAAAAAACGGGGTGAGTGTCACAACGTGTAGCGGTGAGCCCACCTTGGCGGCCGGGAACATCAGTTTCGCTCTCTCTCAGACTCCAACAACTGCTCCGCCAGAACCAGCAGGCGGTCCACATGATCGCTCCAGCTAAAGCAGCGAGCTCGCTGGCGGCCCTGGCTCGACATTTCTTTCGCGAGTTGCGGCGAGGTCTGAACCTGTAGCACCCGTTCCGCCAAAGCATCGGGGGAAAAGCGCGGAAAATAAACTGCCGCATCCCCGCAGATTTCGCGATGCACCGGCAAATCCGATGCTACTACTGGCAGGCCACTCGACATTGCCTCGACTAGGGGATGGGCAAAGGTCTCCGTATAAGCCGGTGTTACGTAGATATGGCAGTCTCGATAGACATGATGTAGCGAACGGTAAGGCACCGAGCCCAGTTCGACAACGTTGTCCCGAACGCCAAGCGTGCCCACCAGCAAAGCCGCGTTTTCGGCTCGATACGAGCCGGGATTCCGCGACGAAGACAAGTGGCAAGTCAGAAATAGCTTAATTTGCTTGCCCGGCAAGCGCTCCCGCAAAATTGGGAGCGCGCGAATCAACGTCTCAAAATTCCGGTAGTAGTTGTAATGGCTCACAAAAAGTAACTTCAGCGCATCGGCCGGCTCCTTCAACTGATTCTGCATGGCCTCTGGTATGGGGCTCGCATCGCCTGTAAACAAGTCGGGATCGAACCCGTGGTAAATCGACAGCACCTGCTTCCCCGACCATTTGGCGAGGTCTCGCGCAAAGGCATCGCTGGGGGCGACGGTGACTTCGGCCCAGCCCACTGACCGCCTCGCGAACCAACCCTTGATCCGGGTATCGATCCAAAGAGCGTAGCCTCCCCGCTTTCGCAGATCGCGGTAAAAATCGGCCGACACATACAGGGAATTGCCCGAGAGCAGGATCTGGGGTACGGGAGAGTTCCTGACCGCAAAGTTGCCGGCAGAAATCAGAACTTGCGCGCCGGTCTGAGACAGCAAGTCCCGAAGTTTGGTCTGTTCGAAGAGAAAACGCCCAACGACGCCGCCGGTCGGCTTGGCTTCGACAAAGGTTACATTCGGACAATCATCGAATTCCCTGCGCCATTCGGCACTAAGCCCCGCACTCAGGAGGACGATCGCATGGGCCCCTGGCCTCCGCCCGAACTGAGGAATCACATTGCGCAGATAAGTGAGGCCCGCGCCCGCGCTTGCGGCGAGGCCATTGATGAACAATCGCATCATCGCGTAGGCACGGCGCCCTCGAAAGCGGCGGGCGACGACCGGGGAACTCGAGAAACAGCGCGAGCGACCGGGACTGCAGCCGCGGAAGGAACGAAATCCGCGAGCAGGAAAGCAAAAAACCAAAAATACACACAAAGATAAGAACCCACTGCAAACAGCCAATCCTCGAATCCGGCGTGAACCAGGCCTGCCAAAACCACCATGGCGAGCGGAATCGAGTATTGGCGCGGATCGACATTTCGATTCATCGACGCGCAGACTTTCCAAACGTTGGCAGCCGTCAGGCCCACCAGCATGATAAAGGGCAAAACTCCCAACAGACCAACCCATTCGGTGATAGCCATGTAGCTGCTGCCATGCTCACGGGCCGTTTCCGCGCTGGAACTGGTAGTTCCAAAACCAAACCCGGGATCCTCGCCTGTCGGGGCCGTGCCATACCCCGTTCCAAACATCGGGTGCGCTTTGATCGAAGCAATCGTCTTTTGCCAGGGTGTGAGGCGCGAACCGAGGATGCCCTCATCTTTGTGCCCCTTGTAGAGCAAGGCTTCCTTAAAGTCGAACAGTTTTGTCTCCAGCGTGCCCGGGGCCAACATACCGGCCAGCGCCGCCCCAAACAGAAACAGTGCCGCAATCCTCAGCAGCAATTTGTACTGGTGGAGACAAAAGCAAAAGACCAGCGTGACGAGCAGAATGGAGACGATGGCTGCGCGCGCCATGCTGAAGAAAATTAGGTACGTGCAAAGCAGGAAGGCGACCAGCCTTCGGAACCTCGCCGTCGGCCCATCGCTGGTACGCCATCCCCACAAGAGGATGGGAAATACTCCGATGCTCATGGCGGCGCCGAGAGAGTTCGGATTACCCCAGATGCTTTCGCCCAGCACGAAATAGCAAATCGCCGTGAAATACACCGCGATCTCGCACCCCCAAAGCAGGCCGCGAAAGAAACTGCGCTCGCGGCCAATCACGGCGGCCCGAGCGCCCGACGCACAGTAGGCAAAAAGCAGGAAAAGGCTCAACGCCTTGAGCGACGCCATCCGCACCCACAAGGAAACCGTGGCAGAGACAAACGCGGCGCATATGCAAAAAAAAGCGAACAGATGCAACGCTCCGAAAGGTTTGCGCGGAGACTTTGCCCAGACGATGTAGCCCACCACGGCGCCGACGAACAGCACGACCCACCGTCCCGTTGCCCAGGGGCCTCGGAATGGGACACTGATGCCCTCCCAAATGAACGCGATCATCAGCAGGACAAAGAAGCGCTCGTCGAATTTCCAGATGCAGGCAAGGATGACCTCCAGCAACAGGATCCCCGCCAGAAAAGGCATGTCGCCGAAGTATTGCAAATGCGAATAACACAAGTACAGCGCTATGCCTGTGCCCAGCGCAATCACCGCCCACTGCCTCGGTTTCAGAGAATCCATCGTGTCCCCATGCCGGCCGAAATAGCAGCCGCTGCCAGGCCGTCGGCGCACGACTCCGGCGAGTAGGCGCGGATTCGTTCCAGGCTGCGCGCGCCCATCTGTCCCTTAAGCGCAGGGTGCCGGAGCAGCGTATCGATCGCCGCCCTTAGTTTCTCCGCATCGCGCGGCGGCACGACGAAACCATTCCACCCACTTTCGACCAGGTCGAAGGAGCATCCCGCCACGCTGCTCACAATAATAGGAAGGCCGCAGGCCATGGCTTCGTTCACCACTAACCCCCAGGGGTCGCTCCGCGTGGGTAGCACCATGGCTTCCGCCAGCGCATACAGGCCGGCCATATCTTCGCGCTGCGCGAATCCCGCAAAGCTAACCGTCCCGGGACGGATCCGTTGCGCCCGTTGCTCGAGTTCCGCCCGGGATCCGCCATCACCAGCAAATACCAACCCGACCTCCGATCGCAACCCGCTCTCTAGTCTGGCATAGGCCTCGAGAAGATCAAAAATCCCCTTTTCCGGCACTAACCTGCCCGCAAAAAGAATATACCTCGATGGCAAGCCCATTCTCTCCCGGAATTCTGGCTCATGAACCCTGGCCTCCTGTGCCTGCATCGAAAACAACTCGTTATCGACCGCATTGGGCGCGGTCAGAATGCTTGCTTCCGCCGGCGCCAGCAACCTGAGATACTCGTGCGACGCTTTTCCGGGCACGACGAACCTGTCGCAGTGCCGCACAAAGTAAGCCTTCAAGAATTCGACCCCCGCCGACCCTCCCCGAACATCATGGCGGTTACTCTCCGACCACAAGACAAATGGCACCGAGTGACGCCGCGCCCACAGCAGAGCTTCCCAGGAGGCGGCATAGTTGTATCCGCCACAGATCATGACCTGCGGACTCCAGAGGTTCAGGGCAGACCACAATCCGCGATTGAACAACAGACTGATCTTTCCAACGCGCCCGCGCCAGGACGGTAGAACCTGATGAGAAAAGCGGATTTCGTCCTTGTACACGCGCCACTGTCGAATTGTGTGATCCGTCTCCGCCAGGAAAATAACATGCAGATCCAGTTCGGCCCGGCGCGCCAGCACGTTGAAAACCGGAATCCGGTAGGGAGCAATGATCTCGGTCAGGATCACAAGCCGCCGGCTCATCTTCGATTTTCCATGCGATCTTGCGTGCCCTTCACCGCAACATTGAAAGAACTGCCGATTCGCATTCTCTCACCCATTGCCGGCACCGCTGGCAGTCGAGCGATACCATGCAACAAACATCCGCAGACCTTGTTCCAGCGAAGTCCGCGGCGCATATTTCAGCAGACGCTTCGCTTTGTCGATGTTAGCCCAGGTGATCGGCACGTCTCCCGGTTGATCGGGCCAGCGCTCCTGCAACGCCTCTTTCCCGGTTGCCACTTCCAGTTGTGCAATCAATTGCGCGAGACGAACCGGGTGCGAGTTCCCCAGATTGAACACTTCGAAAGGCAACTTGGCATCAGGCATATATTCGAGAGACGCGAGCACACCGGACACAATGTCGTCCACGTAGGTGTAATCGCGGCCCATCGAGCCGTCCCCAAACACCGGAATCGGCTTTCCCGATTCGATGAGCGCCGTGAATTTATGGATTGCGAGGTCAGGCCTTTGCCGGGGACCGTAGACGGTGAAAAATCGCAGGCAGATAGTCGTCAGTCCATACAAATAGGTGTAGGTGTAACACATCAACTCTCCCGCAAGTTTGGTCGCCGCATAGGGCGAAATCGGTCGAGTGTTCGGGTCGTCTTCGCGAAAGGGCACCGAATTAGTAATGCCGTAAACTGAACTCGAGGAGCCAAAAATAAACCGTTGCACCTTAAACTCGCGGGCAACTTCCAGCAGGTTCACCGTCCCCGCAATATTGACGCTTTCATACAGAGCAGGCTGCTCAATCGAGGGCCGGACGCCGGCGCGAGCCGCCAGATGAATTACGATTTCAGGTTGGGCGCGCTCAACGATACCTCGGAGACGGTCCCCATCGCGCACGTCCGCTTCGAAGAACTCGCAGCTTCCAGCATTCCCAATCTCTTGCAGGTTGAGCCGCTTCCGGCTGACCGGGTAGAAATCATCCAGGTTGTCCACAATCGACAATTTCGCGCCGCCGCGAATCAGCGCCTCGGCTAAATGAGATCCAATGAAGCCCGCGCCACCGGTCAACAAGATTCGCTTCGCACTCAATCCCACGCAACGAAGCCTCCAATTTCACAGGAACTGGGAAGAAAAACTGAAAACTGATTCTAGCGCACCATCCCGACTCGCTGCGGCTGAATCGCTCAGCCTCTGGCCGCCTCCAGAAACGACACCCAGGTCTGGGCTATGATGTCCCAGTCAAACATTTCGCGGCAACGCACAAGGGCCGCGCGCCCCAGCGCGACTCGAGATTCGACATCTTCCAGAAGACTCGAGAGCGCGTCCGCGAATTGCTCCACTTGGTCTGGATCCACCAGTTTTCCCGTCTCACCTAACACCTCCGGAATGCCGCCGCGGTTTGACCCAACCACGGGCGTGGCGCAGGCCATGGCTTCGGCATTGACCAACCCGAAGGGCTCCTGAAACAAAGACGGGCAGACAAATACTGTCGCTCTCTGAAACCACGACGGCAGATCTTTATCGTGGTCGAGATATCCAGGGAAGAAAATCCGGCCGTTGCCATTCGAAATCAGCGCTTGCGCCAACTCCCGCACTTGGCGAACGTAACCAGTCTCCTCATGGACTCCAAAACCGCTCGATCCGCCGATCACCAGCGTCGCATCCGGGTGGCGATCGAGCACGCGAGCATAGGCGCGCACGAGCTGAAGAGTTCCCTTTTCCTGCAGCAGACGTCCGACAAAAAAGATGGTTTTGGGCTCGCGAATCTCCTCTCGCGGTTTAAATAGCCCCGTATTCACTCCGTTAAAGATCACGCTGGTTTTTGCCGCCAAGCTCGCGGAACGGCTGGCGTAGGTTGCGCGCAGAAACTCGCTGCAGACGGCGACTCCCTGCAGTTCCGGCGCGAGCCCGTCAAGTTCCGCAGACGTCCAGTGGCCGAGATGATTGTTTTGGAGGTGCAGGCAGATTGTTCCCGCATAGCCCATCTGGCGCAATTCACGAACCCATTGCGGACGGTTATGGATGTGCACCACGTCGAGATCACGCAAGAATTGAATCACGCCCCGCAGCCAAAGCGGTTCATCCCACCGGCGCAGGAATGGGATCGGGGAAATCATATTGCACGCTCTCCACACCCCACTGGTGCGGTGCCGCAGGTCGTACAGATTTTCCGCGGCAGTTGGGAAGCCAAACACCGTCACTTCCACGCGATCGCGTAAGCGGCTGTACACCTCGTAAGTCCAGCGCGCCAACGCACCTCCATAAAATGCACTGAATTGCTCGCGGCCTGACAAAAGAACCCCTACTTTGGCCAGGCGCGACGAGGATCCGGGGCCGCGCTCCTTGCCCGATCCCACCAAAGGCTCGCGCGCGCTCATTGGAAACCCTCGACTGTCCGTTTCAGCAGATTGCGTCCAACGCCCGCCCAAATGATGGCATACACCACACATCCCAAACCGACTAAGGCTAAAGGCGCCAGATGCCTGGGGAGCGCAGCCCACAAAACAACTCCCATCAACGCACTGGCCACCAGCGCGATCCTGAGCAGCGGCGTCTTAGCAGCGGCGCGCACCTGGGGCGGACACAGCCAGAATGCGCAGAGCGCAACCCCAAGTTCGCCGAACACGAAGGCCACGCAAGCGCCCGCGATTCCAAAGAGCAAGGGCAGGATCAGACTCAGAACCACCGCTGTGATCGCTCCCACCAGCGTGGAAACGAAATAGGCCCGGTGACGCCCCATCGCGTACAGAATTGTCCCGGCAAACAGCATAGCGGCCGGCCCGGTGATCACATAAAGGACAACCCATTGAAAAGCACCTACCGCTTCGTGAAACTGAGGACCGAGCACCCAGGGCACAATGACCGGGGCGGTGATCCATCCTCCAACTGTTAACGGAACGCCGAACCAGATCAGGACCGAGGCAGCGATCCTCGTAAGCTGCGGAAGTCTTTCGGGAGAACTCGCGCGCAAGGCCATGCGCGGCATCAAAACGCTCTGCGTGATCGCGAGGAAGTTTTTCAGCACGTCGGCCAGTCGTACGACGGCCGCATACAGACCAAGCGCGTGCTCGCCCAGATACCATCGAACCGCGAGATGCCCGCTGCGATGATACAGATTCGACATCAACGACGATCCTGCGTAGTGCAAGCTGGGGACCAGTATCGCGGTCCAGCGCCGCGGCGCGATCAAAAGACGGAACCGGTAGCCCTTTCGCCACAGAAATACCCAACCAACAGAACTCGTCAAGAACGAAGAGCCTACAATGCTTAAGGGCACCCAAACTACATCCCTCGGAGAGCGAATCATAATGAAGATGCCAGCGGCATAAAAGCATTGTTGCGCGATCGAGATCAACGACTGCACATGGAACAGTTCCAAGGAAGACAACAGATAGTCCAACGACAGAGCGCCGGTTAGAACCGAGGCCACTCCGTATAACTTCAATAGGAAGCGGACGTCCTGCCGGACCTCGAAACCTGCCACCACCACAACTGCAAGCGCCGCGACTCCACTCGCCAGAACTCGCAGTATTAGAACATCGGAGATGGTCTCGAAAGCCGCCTCGCGCCGCGACGCCACTTGCTGCGCGGCATAGGAAGTGAGGCCCGGATTCGCTACCAGCCCCGTGAAAGCGCACACCGCTGCCACGTAGCTCCAGAGCCCATAAACATCGACACCGAGGCGCCGCACCAGAAAGGGGAAAGTGGCGGCTGTCAGTACAATGCCGACGACGCGGGCAGTGGTCACGGAGAGGACGAACCCTCCGTAACGTAGAAGAGACTTAGAAGCGCTCAATAACCCATCCTGTGTCGAAACTTACTTCCGCACTTACTCGCCCGACTGCACAATTGAAACGCCTGCCCTTTCACGGTACCGTCTAGTTCAGAATGACGTCGTGGCAACGACGTGAAAGCACCATCCATCGGAACAACGAATTGCTGTGATCGGACCCCGCCAGATGCTGGCGGAATAGCTCTCTCGCCGGCGACGGATCCAACAGGTATTTGAGCTCTCCCATGTTTCCGTCGAGAGTATTCTCCATTCGCTCTTTAAGCTCACAGCGGAGCCATGCGCACAACGGAGGCGTGAATCCACGTTTCTGCCGCCAGCGTATTTCCCGTGGAACCCACGCTGGTAGCGCTTTCCTGAGGATTGCCTTGCCCATGCCCGATGCGAAGTGATACTCGATCGGGAGCCCGGCGGCAAATTGCATCAGGCTAGGATCCAGAAAAGGGGCGCGGCATTCGAGGGAGGCGCGCATGCTGGCGCGATCGACCTTGACCATGATTTGATCCGGCAGATAGGAAGACGCGGTCGCCTCGAACGCCGAAAGTGGATAGGGAAGACGAGCGTGTTCCAGCGCGCGTTCCTCCAGTTCACGCAATCCGCTTTCCGCCGCGTCGCGATAATCGGGCAGAAAAGACGAAGAAATGGCGCCGAGGCGCTCGGCTGGATACAACAACTCCAAGTCGCTCTTCGATAAAAACTCGATTAACCCCACGCCCCTCCAGTCCCTTCCCCAATAACGGAAGAGCCGCATCGCCACGCCGCTTGCCCATGCCGTCCGCCGCACTCCGTGCCAGCGGTAATGGCCGAACATCTCCGAATATCCGCCGAAGCACTCGTCCCCTCCATCCCCGGAGAGCATCACTTTGCAGACCTGCCGCGCGGCCCGACAAACCGCAAAGGTAGGGAACATCGACACGTCGCCAAACGGCTCATCGTAATCGTCGATCATGTGATCGAAAATCGCCAGCAGATCTCCCGGCGAAAAATGAACTTCGTGATGATCCGTCTCCAGGTGTTCCGCGACCCGACGCGCATAAGGCGCTTCGTCTAACTGCCGGTCGTCAAATGAAGCACAGAAAGTACTGAATTTTGCGGCCGGCTGTAACTCGCGAATGGTCGCTGCAATGTAAGTCGAGTCCACTCCTCCAGAGAGAAATGCTCCGATCGCCACATCGCTCCTGAGTCGCAACCGAACCGACTGCGCAACCCTTTTGCGTACACTCTCTACTGCGGCTTCCCGGCTCGGAGGTCTCGCGGCAACTTCGATCTTGGGCTGCCAATAGCGCCACGTTCGCAACGCTGCGCCCGGAGCCAGTGAAAGCGCTTCCCCCGCCATGAGTTTGCGTACACCTCGAAGATGAGTCCGGGGGGCGGGCACGTATCCCACCGCCAGGAATTGGGCGACGGCGGGTATGTCAAGGTGGCCATCCAGGCCGGGGAAAGGGAACAGCGCCTTCATCTCGGAGGCAAATGCCAGGCCGCGACCTTCCCTCAGGGGTGCGTAATACAGGGGCTTCTCGCCAAACCGATCGCGAGCCAGAAAAAGTCGGCCGTTCTTCTCATCTGCAATGGCAAACGCAAACATGCCGTCCAGATCGTCAAGCAGCGAATGGCCCTTCTCTTCGTAGAGATGCACCAGCACCTCGGTATCGCTTTGCGTGCGAAAACGATGTCCCTTGCCAATCAATCTTTCCCGGATCTCGATGTAGTTATAGATCTCGCCATTCAGAATCACCCAAATCGTTTCATCTTCGTTGGCAATCGGCTGCGCACCGCCCTCCAAATCGATGATCGCCAGACGGCAATGGCCAAGCAGGCAGCGTCCACCCATCAGCATCCGGCACCCGCTTCCATCCGGTCCGCGATGCTGCAAAAGCCGGCTCGCTTCCTCCGCCCACGCTTTTCCGGAAGAGCATCTGTATTGCGCGACACGGCCCTCGCCGTCGTACACTCCATAGATTCCGCACATTTAATTTTTTCTGCGACGTTTGGCAGCCGCCTCCACGAAGACACTTTCCCAATCTCGCGCAACTCGGTCCCAGTCGAATTGCAACGCGTGGCGGGCAGCGGCGGCAGACATCTTTAGCCGCAACCCGTGGTCGGCCAACAGCAGGCCCAGCTTGGGTGAGAGTTCGATGTCCGATTTTACCAAGTAGCCCGTTTCACCGTTGACCACATAGTCCGGCTGATACTTCTCCATCGCCACCACCGGCAATCCGCAAGCCGCCGCCTGCCCCAGAACCTGGGGGTGACCCTCGAGCACGCTGGGGAACAAGAACACGTCGGCCCGGCGCATCTCCTCGGCCAGATCCGGCTGCGACAGGTGGCCAACGAAGGTCACATTGCCACAACCCAACTCCTTTGCCAGAGACCGGCAATAGTCTTCCTCTTCGCCCTTCCCCACCAGTCGAAATCGAACCGAAGGCAACGCCGCGGCCTGGCGAATCACGAGATCCACCCGCTTCCGTGCTTGGAATGATCCGGCATAAAGCACCGTGAGCTCAGATCGGGACGAGCGAGACGCGGACGGCGGACGGAATACTTCCCTCCGTATGCCGCTGTGCATTGTCCCGGTCGTTACTCCAAAGCGGTCCTGAACCGTCCGGGCCACGAAGCGCGAGTTCCCGAAGACAAGGTCCGCCTCGCGAATCGATCTGGTCATGGTGGGCTCGACGACGACTTCATCCAGAGCCATCGCGATGTAGGTTACCAGCGCAACCGGCAGGCCCAGAGTACGTCGACAAAAGAGGAACAGCCTGTCTAACGGCCCCGTGCGCGGGAAAAAGTAGATATCGATTGTCGAAAACAGCAGGCGGGGAAGCCACCGGGCCGTATTTCTGCTTTGCGACCAGCGCAATATCTCGGTATTGCCGCGCGCCATAATCCTGGGATCGGGGGCGCCGTCGCCCAGCAGCACGACCTTGAACCGGTCCGCAGGTAGGCGGCTCACGATCTCTTTCGCAGTCAAATTTTGCGCGTTCGTGTTCGCGTCATCCGCGAACGATGGAGTGAATACCGTGATCATGGGGTTGCTATGCACGACTCGTCTGGCAACAGGTCCGTCTATTCAATCTGCGCAAAAGATACCGCCGATCCAAACGAGCAGCGCTCGATGCGATACTCCCGCAGCCTCAGAGCCTCGAGAACCGCGGTCGACTCCCCTCGCCAATCCTTCAAATTCAGCTCGTCGAACGCGATGACCGCCCCTTTGGGCATTCGAGGAAGAAAATGTCTCAGAGCCGAGAGCGTCGGTTCGTAAATGTCAAAATCGAGATACAAGAGGCTGACGATCAGTTGCGGATTTTCCTTCAAATAGGCGGGGATTGTCTTGGTCGCGTCGCCCCGGACCAGTTCTACCTTCGGCACATGCCCGACAAAGCGGTTCCGGTCGAACAACGCAACACACTGCTCCAGGTGATCATAAGAGTCGACAGCCAGGCCACCCGGGCGGGCGTCCGCGGACTCGCTGGATCGATCCTGCCTCGATAGCGCTGGAAAGCCTCTAAACGTGTCGAAACCCACGATTCGCCGCTGGTGATTCACCGGTTCGAAAATGGCGCTGAACTGCGCCCAGGCCATCAATCCACCGCCCCGCAAAACGCCACACTCGATGATTGATCCTTGGACCGCTAGCACTCGTTTGAAGATTTCATAGCGCACCAGAAAATTCGTCAGATCCTGTCGCGGCGTATAAAGAGTGAAATTCTGCAGGCGCTCCAGGTTTGAGAATGGACTCTGGGCGATGCATCTCTCCATCTCGTCGGCGTACTCGAGCTCCTTCTCGGAGCGAGTCGTCCGTGTCCGCCTCGGCTGATTCTTTCTCGGCATCGAATACCTTCTCGGAAGCGAACGCGGTTCTAGTCGACTCTTTCCAGCAAATCCTCTTGCAGCAGCCGCACAATCATTGGGAGGCAGGCTTCCGCCGGCACTCCGATGCGCTCTGCCAGGGAAACCAGATCGCGTTGCCCATCGGCGTACGCCAGAACATCCATCATGGCCTTAACCTTCACGCCACTGCCATGCTGGCTCAGCGTAGGATACAGGCCTCGCCTGCCCAACTGCGGCTCACCAAGACAGGTCGCCCGATAGACGTGGTTTGCCTCCAGCAATGAAATGCAGCGCTGCAAAGCGCCGAATGCACCGGCCAATCCGGAAGAGGAAATCAAACTCAGGTCGTCCAGAGAAGTATGATACTCCGGGTAGGTTCCATACTTGGAACGCATCAAAGACACGACCGGGAGATCCACCCCGGGGCTGCAATACTGGCGTTCATCACTGCCGCGATCGAGAAAGCTGTAGGTGACACACCCGGGATAGTGATGCTTGATCACGTGCCTTGTAATCGAATCGGCTAGAGTATTCCCCGCGCGCGATTCCAGGAAAGAATACGCACGATCGTCGCCCACGCAGGTGACAACATAGCCCGCGATCGTGTTCCGTTTCATCTCCTCCAAGTGCCTGCTCAGATAAGCAATCGAACCAATGGTCTCGGGCACAAACACCACGCGATATGTGTATCGCCGCTGCGGCAGAGACCCCAGCCAGCGCGCCAGCGCCGCCGTCACCACCGGGCCTGAAAGTTCGTTGTTCGCCATCGAGGGATGGCATACATAAGTCGACAACAGAACCTCTCGCTGTTCGCTACTTTGGCCGGTCGCCGGCAGAATCACCTCTCCATAACTGAGGGAACCAGGGGCCAGCGTGCTATCGATCAAAACCCGGTACTTCCCCGGACGCAATCCCTCGCGCGAGCGTTGGCTCAAACAGAATCCCCAGCGTCGTTCGTAGTAGGAAGTAACATAGGGAATCGCGTCCGGCATGGCCGCCAGCGAATGCAGATGCGGTTGCAGTTCTTCCAGGGTCATTTCCGCGGAAACTGGCTCGGAGTAACCAACCACGTGCAGGTTATTCTGGCGGAAATCGATAATTCGGGTTCCAGAATTGTCGGCAACAAAGGCGTCGCGAATGTTCCATTCCTCGGGAACAACCCAGTCGAGCACGGGAGTTCCCGACGGCACCTCGTAGATTTCCATTCCGGGTAGCAGTTTCTGAAGATAACGAAGCGTCTGCCGCACCCCGTCACCGGTGATGCTCCGGCAAATCGGAAACAGTTCTCGGGCCCATTCATACATTTCGTCGCCGATGCCAACATTGTTCATGACAAGAATTCCAACAGGTTCAACTTCCGCCGATTCGCCGCCGCTTACTCGCGAGATCCTTCCGCGATCAACGCAACCGGATCCTCATCCAACATTCTCCAGGCTGTGGCGAAAAGATCGCCCGCCGTCACCGCCATTACCCGGGACCTTCCCAGATTCGCGGTTCGAGATTTCCCGTCGTCGGCCAACCGCCTCTGCAATCGACGAAGGTCGGCATCCGACCGCCTCGTCAGATCCCGGACGTTGTAAACTACCGAATGCTCGGCCCTCTGGCCGCTCGGGTAGATCACCGTCCCCGAGAATTCTTTCCGGTAGCGATAGTCAACTCCGTGAGCGGTCTCAACGTAGTGCACAAAAGTCCCCCCCCGGCTCATCGAGCAACCGAGGTCAACGATGTGGGCGTTCCGCCGGTGCAAGAATCCGAACACCGATTCAGCGCCAAAGCACTCGTTGACCGGGAGAGCGCACAGCTCTGACGCTAACCGCCCTCTGCAGGCAAAACTGAATATCGGGTCGGACGTCCGGCAAACACCCTGCTGGATGCGGAATCGCTCGCTCACCATGCCCACCGCGCTGGGCGTACGAAGGACGTCGAACACCTCTCCTTTCGTGAAACTGTAGCTGAAGGCGGGAATGACGAGTGTACCGTCGGTGCCAATCGCAGCTTCAATCGCTCCAATCAAAAGATCCAGCCGCTCGTCGTCGGCCATGGCTGGGTGCACGGCGGGAAATTGCGCCGCCACAATCGCATCCGCGTGCACCAGCACCATACTTCCCCGCTCAATACCGATCGACGTCAGCGCCGCGGTGACGTCAGACGGTGCGATGGTGCTGCCCTTCAAGTTGCGATTCACGGCCAGGCGGGCTGCTTCAAGTTTCTGCAATCGTTTATGATAGCCCATCGCGCTTCTCATGCCAGCCTGCGACTGCTAAGATTTTTTCGTGTCAAGTCAGCCTCGCAAGTCGTTCCCTTCATGAAAGTTCTCCTGCTGCATCCCGACGATTCGGCTGAGGTAGGACCGTGGGCCGGGACCCAATGGGATCTGGCGATTGATCTGGGCTGGTCCGGAACCCACGCCTACTCCCAACAAGCCGAACGGCTGGGATGCCGTATCGTCAGCATTTACGGCCTGATGGACCATGCGCAGCATCGTCGCCGCATGCGTGACCTCCTGGCCGTGGGTCTGGACCAACTGGTGGATTCGGAGTCGGTGGATTGGTGGGACGCTTTTTCCGTCTTTCCCTACCAGGAACTCGAGCAGCTCATGCTGTTGTCCTGCCTGGCCGAACAAATCCCCGATCAGGCCGAGGTCTTCGCGTCCCGCCCTCACTTCACTCTGGCGGCGCTCTCGCGCCTGCTGCAGCGCAAGATGGAAAATCGCGAGATCAGGATTCTATCCCTTGAGTATAAGAGCCCTATAGGACAGCGTTCCCGCCGCTACCTGAAAGCCGCGCTGGCCCTGCATCCCTCGCAGTTGGCCGAAATAGCCCTCGACAAGTGGGACGCCGACTACCGCCTCCGTCGCCATTTCACCCGTCAGCCCGGCGCCTCGTCAAACCCGGCCATCCTGCTCCCATCCGCATATGTCAATGTCTCTCTGGCTCAAGTAGCCTATGCGCGGATGCTCCCCCATCGCCGTTTTCTAATGATCGTCACACGCCGCAGCGGACGTCTTCGCCAGCTTCCTCCCAATGTGGAAGTTCGCTCTCTCGCCTCCTATGCTCCGCGCCTGCTGCCATCGACCGACACGGAACAAGCCCGCCTGCTGGCACTCTGGCAGGGCGTGAAAAACAAGCTGTTCGAGAACGACCCCGTTCTTCGCCACGCCAGAGACCTGCATGTGTTCGACGGGTTCGCGAAGTTCTTGAAAACCGGTCTGCGGGTTCGCGACGCCTGGCGGCAGGTCTTTGCCGGCGAACCCATTGCCGCCGTGCTCTCCGCCGACGAACACAATCCCTATACCCGGCTGCCCATATGGCTGGCTAGATCGCGCAAGCTGCGCACCGTGTTTTGCGATCACGGCGCCCTGAATATGAGTTTCGGAATCCGCCGGCCCATCTCCGACGCATACCTCACGAAGGGCCCAATGGCACGGGATTACTGCGTGGAGTGGTGCGGCGTTTCCGCCGGCAAAATCGTGGTTGGCAGTCCTCCCGAAGCGCACAGTGCATCGCCAAGTACACCCGTTCAAAGAGACTGGATCGTTTTCTATTCCGAGGCTTACGAACTTTTTTCCGGACGCACGCAAACTTTCTACGCGGAGCTTCTACCCGAGTTATGTCAGCTTGCCCGCCGCGTCGGTCGCAAGGTCGTAATCAAGCTCCATCCTTTTGAGAGTCGTCGAACCAGAGCCGCAATCCTCGACCGAGTGCTCTCCGCAGAGGAGCGCAGTCTAGTCGAAGTGCGCGAGGGGCCGATGACTCCCGACCTTTTTGCCCGAGCCTGGTGCAGCCTGACCGTGGAATCAAGCGTGGCGGTCGAGAGCACGCTGAACCGGGTGCCCTGTTTTCTGTGCAGTTGGTTTGATGCTTCCTGGTACGACTATGGCAAGCAGTATGCCAGGTTCTCGGCAAGCTATCCGCTCGATTCTCCCCGCAGAATCCGCGAGATTCCACAACTGCTCGAGCACTTTCACATCACCGACGAAACCCGGCAAGGCCTTCAGACCCCCATCAGCCCCGAAAACCTGGAGTCGGTTTTGTCCGGCATGTAACGATGCCTGGATCAGCCCACCACCAGCGCCCAGCTCAGCGGAGTTCCACGCTCAATGGCGACCGCCGCGCGTTTTCCGAGAACTTCGTTGAAGTGCCGCGGGTGCAGTCCGTCCGCCGGACGAATGGAGCGCACGTTCTGCTTCGTAAACAACTCGCCCTTTTTTACGTCCTCGACCACGAACAGCGAACGCCTGAACCTGCGGCTGTTGGCTTCGCGCGGTCCGGAGTTGAACTCGATCGCGCCGAGGGATCTCTCCGCCTCGCGCACCGCTTCGACCATCGCTTTGAATTCCGCGGGCTCAAGTGAAAATGCGCCGTCGGGGCCGCCATCGGCCCGGCGCAGGCAAAGATGTTTTTCGACAATGCAGGCTCCCAGCGCAACCGCCACGACGGGAACCGCGCTTCCCATGGTGTGGTCGGAGAGTCCTGCCGGACAATGAAAACGTCGCGCCAGTTCGGGAATGGTTCGCAGGTTTGCCTCTTCCGGCGGCGCCGGGTATGCGCTCGTACACTTCAGCAGTGCAATCTGCGTCGCGCCCGCCTCCCGCGCCGCTCCAACCGCTTCCGAGATTTCATCTGCGCTGGCCATGCCGGTCGACATGATCAGTGGCTTCCCGGTACGCGCCATCTTCTGGATCAGCCCGATGTCAACCAGTTCGAACGACGCCACCTTGTGCGCCGGAACATTCATCCTTTCGAGAAAGTCAACGGCGCTGTCGTCGAAGGCGCTGGAAAATAAATCCATTCCCAGTTCATCCGCAATCTCTTTCAGCTTCGGCTGCCATTCCCAGGGAGTGAACGCTTCCTGGTACAGATCGTGAAGAATGCGGCCATCCCACAGAGTGCCGCCCTTGATGCGAAAATATTCTTTGTCGCTGCGCATCGTAATCGTGTCGGCGGTATAAGTCTGGAGCTTGACCGCATCCGCCCCAGCCTCTTTGGCAGCCCGAATAATGCGCACCGCATGATCGAAGCTCTGATTGTGATTGGCGGAAAGTTCGGCAACGATATAGCAGGGAGTATCCGCTCCAATCACGTGCTCGCCGATAAAGATGCGGGGCGCCATCAGGAGCCGACCTTGCTGTTATCGTTATCGCTCACCCGGTCCTTCCGATGAACCGCAACTTCTGTCGGGGCAAGCGGCTCTCGTCGTCCGCTGCGAATCGCTGCCAGCGAGTTTTCACCCTCGTTGAACAGTAAATCGAGCACACTGGCGTATGGCTGAAACGGAGGAAAAAGCTGGCGGTAAGTTGGATGCTCGTAATGCTGGAACACTACCTCTACGCCCCGGCCAGTCAAGATGGGCAACTCGTCCAACAGATAGTCGGCGGACCCGAGAGGCGAAACGTAAGTGGTCGCGCCTGACAAATTGCAGATCTCCCCCAGTAACTCGGTGCGTTTCCCGTCCACGGCCAGTTCGGACGACCGGACGATTGGCGTTGTGATCCCCATATCCTCCACCAACCAGCGGACCAGCGTAACGGTCAGTTCGGCCAGCCTCAGGCCCGGGGAGGCCGACAGTACTTCTTGCAATGGCGGGTAATACCTGTCGAAAAAGGGAGCGCGGCGATAATTCAATTCCACGGCCCGCAGGTGATCGCGCCAAAAATCCGGGTCACGGATTTCCACGTCCACAATGCGCTGCCCCAGCCGCCCTCGAAACACGACGGGTACAGTGAGCCACAGCAGGCCGGTCGGAGTCTTAATCCGATTGCGCTGCTGCCACGACTGCTTTTCAAACTGGACCGTATCCAGCAACACAAACTGGTCCACCTGATCCAGCAGATCGAAATAGCCGAGCCACGGCAGGTACGTGGGCTGTGCGATTGCGATCTTCACGACCCGCTCCTCAAGACCCGCCGTTCAGCACATAGCGGCCGGTGACCTTCTGAAATCCCAGAGACTCCCACAGCGCCGCCGCTGCCGTCCGGCCTTCGACCACTTCGAGCTGAATCTTTGATGGGCCAAGCGCCTGAAGTTCCCGAATCGCTTCCGCGGCACACGCGGAGGCCACGCCACGCCGGCGAAACTCCGGCAGAATGTAGACTTCGTAGATGGCTCCGGTCATTCGCGGCAGAAACCGGTGCTTCTCCAGCCCGAACAGAATGAAGCCTGCCCGTTTCCCGTCGCAAACCACCCAGCGGAGAAAATACTGCGGATTCCCCATGATGGTCGGGAAGTAGTGCTCCTTCCAATCGTCCGCCGGCACGAAGGCAGCATTCAACTCGGAGAAATGCCGCTGCGCCATGCCCAGAAAATCATCTTTTTCCGAAGGTAGAATGGGAAGCATCCCAACCGCGCCCGCTCGCTGTGTAGCCTCGACCACCCGGGTTGCTCCCAATCCGTCGACCAGAGACCGGCCCAGGTGGTTCATGCGCTCGCGCGCCACGCGAGCATCCACCAGGTCTTTCACTACAGCCACCAGCTTAGCCGGATCGAACCGCGAAACATCCCCCATGTCGACCACTACTCCGCGTTCTGACAAAACCCTGATGATGCGCCCTTGCACATCGTTTCTAGAGTAGCTCAACACCGCGCACCCCATGGAAAGAAGCTCCCACAAAGTTCCGCCCGCAACGATGATCGCCTGGTCCGCGTCTTTCATGAACTCCGCCATGTTGGGCGGATTGAAAACGACTCGCAGATTGCTGGCCTTCAGCTTTCCCAGGTCGTTCGATCGGTCGAAGCCGGCTCCCGCGATCACCGTAACTTCAAGTTCTCGACACTGTCTCAGGGCGCTCGCCATTCGCGGCGCTAAATTCTCCGGATCGCTGCCGCCAAGGGTCACCAGAATTCGGTTCCCGCATTCGCGAGTCTCTTTCTTGACTGTTTGCTGCCTGAACTCCCGGCGCAGCAAAATGTATCGCGACCCCGTCAGCACAGGCGCTGTCGCTCCTCGTTTTCGATACTCGATATTTTCATCGAGATCGGGATTCACGATCAGATCGGCGGGAAATGACTCCCGGTTGGCGAAATCGTCGATCAGCAGTACCCGAAACCCTGCGGCCCGAATCAGCGCCAGATAATCGCTGCCGAAGCGATCGCCGTCAATCACCAACCAGTCGGCTTTCAAGCGACGGGCCTGCGCAATTATCTCCTGCGCATCGGCGGAACTCCCTGGGATGGCATCCACTCGGCTCAGTGAGATTCGTTCCGCATTCACCCGGGGCAAAAGCCCATCCGGCGACTCGGCCACGGCCAGGTTCACCGAGCCGCCAGCGTCAATCCATGCCTGCGCCAGAGCGAGGCAGCGCATCACGTGTCCAGTTCCTAGGGCGAGGGAGGCGTCGGCCCGGATCAGAAGTACGCCTGGTTTCATGGACTCCAATCAACTTCCAATCTCCACGAAGTTACACCCGGCCGCTTTCATGATTCGCGGGTTAGACAAGTCGCAAGTGACCTTGCCAGCCAGCCTCTCATCGTACTTTGAATACCGGCTGAATCATCTCGCCTTCCAGATATCTTTCCGGACCTTGGTCGCTCAGCCATTGCGACAAGGTCTTGCACACTTCCGCATACACCCGCAGCGTCTGTTCAATCGCCACCGGATCGTGCGCTGCCGTCATATTATGGGTTGCCAGCAGCAGCACTCCCCGTTTCACGCATTCCTGGGTGAAGAGGCTTCGCACCAGAAGACTGTCTTTGCCGTCGGCATCCAGAAACTTGATCAGCGACCAGAACGGATAACCGATGCACTTGATCCGATCCTGCAAACCCGCCTCTTTGGCTAGTGTGTTCAGGCCCTCCTGCAGCGTCATCCCGTTCGCATCCATGCGGGCCAACGCGTCCGTATTTTCCAGCACGTCCAGCACCTTCATGGCTGCTGCCATCGACGCCACTTCGCCGCCGAACGTGAAGCTGAAAAAAATATCCTCGAACACCTTCATCACATCCGCTTTCCCCACCACGCACGAAATGGGAAAACCGTTGCCCATCGCTTTGCCAAAACATGCCAGGTCGGGAGTCACGTCAAACCTCCTCTGCGCCCCGCCCAGCCCAAAGTGAAATCCGCTGCAGATCTCGTCAAAAATGAGCAATGCGCCGTGCTCGTGCGCCAGTTTCTTTACGCCTTCGAGAAAGCCGGACGCCGGAGGCCAGAAGTTCACCGGCTCCATGATGACCGCCGCGAACTCGCCCCGGTGTTCGTTCAAGAGCTTTTGCAGCGAACCCAAATCGTTGTACACGAACGGATGCGTCAGAGCCCGCACCGCTTCCGGAACCCCCGCATTTCGAGTCGTGCTCCCGATGTACCAATCCTGCCATCCGTGGTAACCGCAGCAGGCGATGCGCTCGCGTCCCGTCAACGCTCGCGCCGCGCGCACCGCTCCTGAAGTAGCATCCGATCCATTCTTGCCAAAGCGAACCTTCTCCGCGCACGGGATCAGCCACGTCAGCCGCTCCGCCAGTTCCACTTCCAGAGGATGCGGCAACGAGAAGCTGTGCCCCAGGGCCAACTGCGCCGTCACAGCCGCGTTGACCTCCTCGTGCGCGTAGCCGAGAATGTTCGGCAACAGGCCCTGGATGTAGTCGATATATTCGTTGCCGTCGACATCCCACACCCGGCAACCTTTGCCCTTGGCCAGAAAAATCGGGGCCACTCCGCGAACATGCTGGTTCGCTCCCTTGCTGAACGTCTGCGAAGAACCCGGGACCACCTTGTCCGCCCGCGCCAGCCAGCCTTTCGATTTTTCAATCGACCGGAGAGGCGCCGCCGCCGCACTTGCCTCCGCGTACAGGCTCTTGTAATACCCGCGGTTCGAAACGATCTCCGAATTCATCTTCTCGAGACCTGGGTTTTGGTCGATTAATTCCAGAATATCCTCCATTACGAAATTCTCCTTCCAGCGGAAAGCTTTGTACACTGCCCGGATGAAGTCCAGATCGGCCGCCTCGTCCACTGTCCAGCGATAATGCAGAAACAGGGCCGTCGAATCATTTTCCACGTTGGCGGTTCGAAATTTGTCCGAACGCAGGTACGGAGTCACATGTTCGCGCTCCGACGCCTTGCTCGCCTCGTGCCATGCCCGTTCCAAAGCTGAAAACGAAAAGACCTCGGTATCGAGCCCGTCGGGATAGCTTCGTACCATGGCATTCGAGGCGTAATCGAGATCGCCGCGTTGAAAACGCCGCACCACGCGATCAATCACCTCGGGATCAATCAACGGGCAATCGGCCGTGATGCGTACCACCTGCGATGCCTTCTCCCCCCGCGCCGCCGTGTAAAAACGGTCCAGCACATCGTGTTCGCTGCCGCGATAACAGCGGACGCCATTTTCCCGACACATCTTCTCGATCGCATCGTCCGCGGGAGCGGTGGAGGTGGCCACAACCACGCGATCCACCAGTGTCGCCCGCTTCACGCGCTCCACGACATGCCACAACATCGGCCGTTGTTCGATCTCGGCCAGACTCTTGCCCGGCAAGCGCGTCGAACCCATTCGGGCCTGAATGATTGCTACCACCGGCCCTTCCCTCGGTTCGCTCGTCCAATTCAGCGTCTGCGCTCTTCCCTCTTCCGAGGATTTCTTCGCCGCTTCCACCACCCGGATCACATCCCGGCTCTGCTCCAGATCAACCATGGGGCCGGTGCCGCTTCCCAGAGACTCCAGGAAGTGCACCATCTCGGCCACATACATGTCGTTGGTTTCGAACACATAGGGAATCGCGTTCCAACCGGGCTGTTCGGCGGAAAACCAACGCACTTCCTGAACATTGAAATCCCACAGCGCCGTCCCCGTTTCGCCGACCACCTTGCACGAACGGGAATAGGTCCGCTGCACAAAATCGAGATGCAGTTCCGCCCGCCGCCGTTCTGGAAAACTCAAATAGATCCAGGCCGAGTCTTCCACATCCACGTCCAGGCTGCTGAGATGTTCCGCGCGGCACGTCACTTCGGTGGGACGGCCCAGGAGCCAGCAGACGTAATCCAATTCGTGAGAACCATCGAGGATGATGCCGCCGCCCAGTTCGTTCCGCGCGCTGTAGCTTTCCCGATAATGCTGCCACGGTCGCCAGTCGGGAAGGTATTGCCCCGCCTCCGCGTTGAGCCAAAGCACCCGCCCGATCTTTCCCGAGTCAATCAGTTCCTTCAAAATCTGCAGGCCGGGATGAAAGCGCATGTTATACCCGATCTGAACGTTGCGATCGTGGCGGCGAGCCTCCGCCATCAGCACTTGAATTCCACTCGATTCATGGGAAAGAGGCTTTTCGATGAAAACGTGGGCTCGAGCTTGTAGCGCGGCCAGCGCCTCCTCCACGTGGTACACCGGCGGAGTGCAGATCAACACGATATCGGGCCTGAAACCCTGCAGCGCTTCGCCCAAGTCGCCAAATACCTCGCCGTGCACCTCTTCGCGGCATTGCTTGAGCGCTTCCGCGCTCGTGTCGCAAAAACCAAGCTGCCGCACACCGAGAGCTTTGAGATTCCGCGCATGCCGCCGCCCGATCGATCCGCAACCCACAACCAGAGCCCGATATTCCACCCAGTCAGCAATTCTGGACATGACTTATTCTGATTTCCTGATCCCGAGCCAATGGGACGCTCGCCTTTCCTTCTATTTGGGAAATTGTCCTTGCCCGTCTGTTGCTCGTCGTTGCTCGTTCGCGGAGCGACGGTGGATTTGACCAACAAACGACTGGCGACTAGCGGCCATAGTGACCCACAACTCTCCGCACCGCGCGAATCACGTCCTCCACATCCTGCGCCGTCATGGAGTGAAACATGGGCAGGCTGATCAGCCGCCCATAGGCGTCCTCGGCCACTGGATAAATCTCTTCAGATCCAAAGCGCTCGCGGTAGTAGGGATGTTGATGCACCGGAATATAGTGCACATTCACGCCAATGTTTTCCGCCCGCAGGGACCGAAACACCTCTCCCCGGCCTACTGCCAGCATTTCCAGGTTGAGCCGGATCGGATACAGGTGCCACGCCGGATGCGCTTCCTCACGCACTGCAGGCACCACGATCGCAGTCAGGTCCCGGAATGCCTCTGTGTATTGCGCCGCAATTTCCCGCCGCCGGGCCAGGTTCGCTGGCAGTTTTTCGAGCTGCGAAAGTCCGAGCGCGCACGCAATATCGGTCAACCTGTAATTAAAGCCGAGCAGGACCATCTCGTAAAACCACTGTCCCGCCTCCTGGCGCTGGCGCGCTTCACTGCTGATGCCATGATTGCGAAAGCGCCGCAAAGTCTCCGCCAGCCGCGCGTCGTTGGTGGCCACCATGCCGCCTTCCCCCGTCGTCAGATGCTTCACGGGATGAAAGCTGAACACCGTCATGTCGGCAATGCCGCCGACCCGCTTACCTTGGAACTCGGCGCCCAGAGCGTGGCTGGCGTCTTCGATCAAGAACGCTCCTCGCCCCTTCGCTAGTTCGCCGAGTTCATCCAGCGCGGCCGGATGTCCCGCGAAATCCACCGCGAAAATCGCTTTCGTTCGCGCCGAAATCTTCCTGGAAACTTCCTGCGGGTCAAGGTTCAGCGTGTCCGCGGAGACATCGGCGAACACCGGCATCGCCCCCTGGTACAAAATGCAGTTGGCGGTCGCGCAAAAAGTCAGGGGCGTGGTAATCCCCTCATCCCCCGGCCCCAGTCCCGCCGCAAACGCCGCCCCATGCAACGCAGCCGTACCCGAACTGAAGCTGACCCCGTGCCGCGCTCCCACCCTTGCCGCGAAGCGCTCCTCGAACTCGACCACTTTCGGCCCCGTAGTCAGCCAGTCCGACTGCAGCACGTTAACCACCGCCTGAATGTCGTCGTCATCGAGACTCTGCCGGCCGTAGGGCAACAACGTGCTACGCACGGGCGCGCCCCCGTGGATGGCTAGCGCTTCCAGTTTTGTGGGCAGGGCGCTCATGCTAGGCCGAAGTTGGAATCGCCTCTGCGCCGCTGGTTTCCGGGGCCACCAACTCCTCCAATTCCCGCCGCGTCAGCCAGTTTGGGTTGTTATCGCTCGCATAGCGGAAGCCTTCCGGAAGCGGCCGGGCGCTCACCCAGTTTTCCGATTTCCACCACGGATGCGCCGGCTGAATTACGTACATGTCTTCCGTCTCCAGCGTCTGCCGCGATTCGTCTTCCGACACCAGCACCTCGTGCAATTTTTCGCCCGGACGAATCCCGATGTACTCCACCTGGCATCCCGGCGCCACTGTCTCCGCCAGGTCCACCAGCCGCATGGAAGGAATCTTCGGAACGAAAATCTCGCCGCCATGCATCTGCTCGATACAGCGAATTACAAACTTCACGCCCTGCTCCAGCGTCAGCCAGAATCGCGTCATGCGCGGATCGGTGATGGTGATCTTCCCGTGCCGCCGCTGTTCCAGAAAAACCGGAATTACGCTCCCCCGGCTGCCCACTACGTTGCCATAACGCGCGCAACTGAAGCGCGTGTTCTTCGCGCCCGCATAGGCATTCGCCTGCACAAACACCTTTTCCGCGCACAGCTTCGTCGCGCCATAAAGATTGATCGGATTCACCGCTTTGTCGGTGCTGAGCGCCAGAATGCGGCGCACACCCTGATCGATGGCCGCATCAATCACGTTGCGCCCGCCCATGATGTTCGTCTGAATCGCTTCAAACGGGTTGTACTCGCAAGCCGGCACTTGCTTGAGCGCCGCCGCGTGCACCACTACCGTCACTCCCGAGAGCGCCCGCTTCAAGCGTTCTACATCCCGCACATCGCCAATAAAATAGCGCAGGCTGGGATGATCGAAACCCGACGTCCTCATCTCATGCTGCTTCAACTCGTCGCGGCTGAAGACGACCAGTCGTTGCGGATGATAGTCGCGCAGCATGACCTCGACAAATTTCTTTCCGAAAGAGCCCGTTCCTCCGGTTACCAGAATCGATTCCTGCGACCAATTCACCATTCATATCCCTTCGAAGCTTCTTCTGTCCGGGTTACGCGCCGTAGAAAAATGCAGGCTTCCCTTCCGCCCCTTGTCGCGGCGCTTGGCTTCGTGTCAGGCCATCGCTTGAGCGATGCCGTAAGTCGAAATCAGAGGCCAGGCGCCGGGTATCGAATCTCGAATCTCCGCAGCCGGCTCGAAGAATCTTCGCTTTTTCGCGTAACTTCTTGTGTTCGATAGTATAGCTGAGGAGTCCGTCGAGGACGTATCACTGACCTCGCCGAGCCCGGCCCCGACCCAAAAGAGGGTTCTCGACAGCAACCTCGCACACAGCAGCGGGTGATCCAGGTGAAAAGTGTTTCATATTGACGCCAACGGACACTGAAGGGAAAATTCCAGCAGGCAGAATTGCAAAACTTAAGGAGGGGAATCTACAAAATGCTAAGTCGCCAGATTCTGCGCGTTCTTGGGCTGCTCCTTTTCGTATCGATGCTGACCGCCGTGGGCAACGCAGCCACTTGCTCCAATGCTTCGCTTAAAGGCCTCTATGGTTTGTGGCTTACAGGTTACGACGATGCCGGTTTCTACCGGCAGAGCGTGGCCCAGCTCAACATCAATGGGAAAGGTAGCTTTACGGGAACGGAAACGGAAAGCGACGACGGAACGATCTACAACGATGTGGCAGTCATGGGAACCTATGCGATCAGCGCGAATTGCACGGGGAGTGGGACGATCACCAATCAGAACGGGCATCAGAACCATTACAACTTTGTGGTCGATCCGGTCGCCAAGCACCTGGAAATGGTGGTAGCGGATTCCGGACACGGAACCGGTTCCGGCGAGGCGGATGCCTTGGGCACTGCGACCTGCTCGCTTTCCTCCGTAAAGGGCAGTTACGGCTTTCATGGCGGAGGCTACATTGTTGGGACCGGGGTGTGGCAGTTCGGCGGGCAGTATGTGCTGGACGGCGCTGGCGGCGTCAGCGGGACGGAGACAAGCGTGGTGGCTGGTGTGCCCTCGACCGCTTCGGTCAACGGCACATACACGGTCGCGTCCGGTTGCACGGGTACGATCACCGTGAGCGGCTCTGCTCCCTACAATTTGAATATCGTCTTTATCCAGGGGGCGAAGGCATTCTTTGCAGTTGAGACGGATTCCGCTTACGTCGGAACCCTGGTAGCACACCAGTAGCAAACCATTCACAGCGGCGCTGGCAGGGCAAAGCACAATGGCGATTGCGGCTCCGCCCGGCCCGACCAGGTCCTGCCAGCCTTCGAGCCTGACCATTTATGGCGGCGTCCCTTGGCCGCCCTGCGGAAACCAGAACGCCAGACAATATCGCCACCCGCCAATTTTTGGCTGTTCTCGCTCCCTGAGATGCTAAAATCAGGCAAATTATTGATAACAGCCTGCTTTGCCCGCCCCGTTTACTCCGGCCAGGCAGTCGGGGACAGTCCGTTGTGTCGAATGCGGCGCGCTGGCGCGTAGAATTTTCTGGAAGTAGCCGAAGCTAAGGAGTAACGATGTCATTGGGTCCGCTGGTTCCGCGCAGTAACGATCCACAAAGCAACCCGCGCGAGCTACAGCCGAGTGAAGCGGCTGAACTTCTGAGGCCGGTTTCCGCATTTTATAACGCTTTGCCTTCGCAAGACTCCACCCTGCGCGAGTACATGCGCGTACTCATCAAGCGCAAGTTCATGGTGATCGCGGTCGTGATTGGCATCTTCATGGCGGTCGCCATCGCCAGCCTGCGCCAGACTCCCGTTTACGAAGCCATTGGCCGCATCGCCATCAACAAAGCCGATCCCAACCTGATTACCTTCAAGGACTCCGGGCCAGTCGTCGATTACTACGACCAGAGCGATCTCGATACCGAAGTCCGCATCCTGCAGAGCGACCTCATGGCGCTGCAGGTCATCCGGCAGTTGAATCTCGATAAGCGTCCCGAGTTCGGTGGGCATGCCGATCAAAAGCAACCGAACCTCGTCGCGGACCCGCTCCAGACCGATTCCAACCACACTTCGGCCCTGCTGGGAAGCTTTCGCGGAAACCTCCACGTCACTCTCATCCCCAACACGCGCATCATCGAGATTCATTACACCAGCACGGATCCTCAACTGGCCGCCAGCGCCGTCAATACTCTGGCCGCGACCTATGTCGAGCAGAACTTCAAGACTAAGTTCGAATCGACCATGCAAGCTTCGGACTGGCTTTCCAAACAACTCGTTGACCTGCAGATGAAAGTCGAAACCTCCCAGGAGAAACTCGTGCGCTACCAGAAGGAGCACGAGATTCTTGGAATGGACGAGAAACAGAACATCATCACTGAAAAACTCGACGAACTTAACAAAGAAATGACCATGGCGGAATCCGACCGGATGCAGAAGGAAGCGGTCTATCGTCAGACCCAATCCAACGATCCGGATGCAATTGCGGCGGCCATCATCAACGATACGACTACCGGCGGCGGCGTTGCTGCCTCCGGTCTCCTGGATAAACTTCGCGAACAGCAGGCCAATCTTCGCATCCAGGTTGCCGATCTCAGCACCCAGTTCGGTCCTTCCTATCCGAAAGTCGCGCAGCTCAATAACCAACTGAAGGAGATTGATCGGCAGTTGCAATCGGAAACCAACAAGGCCGTCGATCACCTCAAGGGCCAGTACCTCGCCGCTTTGCAACGTGAGACTATGTTGCGCGGCGCCTTCGAAAAGCAGAAGCAGGAGGCCAACAAACTCAACGAGAGTGCCATTGAATACAGCATCCTCAAGCGCGATCTGGACAGCAACCGGACGCTTTACGAGGGATTGCTGGAAAAACTGAAAGAAGCTGGCGTCACCGCCGGATTACGTTCCAATAATTTTCGCATCATCGACGCGGCCCGGGTTCCGACCTCTCCCAGTGAACCCAATATTCCGCGCAACCTGTCCTTCGCCCTGGTGCTGGGTGTGATCTCCGGCGTTGGCCTGGCCTTCCTGCTCGAGAACATGGACAACACCGTGCGTACTCCCGAGCAAGCGCAAGTCATCTCCGGCCTGCCTTCTCTGGGCATGATTCCGCTTAGTTCCAAATCAGGCAGCCGCGGCTCCTCGAGTAAGCGACTGACACTGACCGGCTCCAAAGAGGTTGTGGAAACCGTAACTCAGCTTCGCCCGCAGTCGCAGATGGCCGAATCGTATCGCGCATTGCGTACCTCGCTTCTGCTCTCCAATCTGGGAGCTCCGCCCAAAGTCATCATGGTGACCAGCGCTCGTCCCCAGGAAGGCAAAACTACCACCAGCATCAATACTGCCATCGTACTGGCGCAAAAGGGAGTTCGAGTTCTGCTCATCGATGCCGACTTGCGCCGCCCCAGTGTTCACAAAACCCTGGGCATGGGCCCGCGCAGCGGTCTCAGCAATGTCCTGACCGGAAGCGCCACCTTGCAGCAGACCATTACCACATCTCCCATCCTCCCCAATCTGCTCATCATGCCCGCCGGCACACCGCCTCCCAATCCCGCCGAATTGCTCGCCTCCTCCAATATGCGGGAACTTATCGCGGAATTGCGCCAGCAGTTCGACCATATCGTGATTGACACTCCGCCAACTCTCTCCGTCACCGACGCGGTCGTGCTCTCCCCGCGCGCCGACGCCACCATCCTCGTCATTCGGTCTGGACAAACCACCAAACAGGCGCTGCGCCGCGCCCGCGAAATTTTGATGCAGGTCAATGCGCACGTCGCCGGCGTTCTGCTCAACGCCGTCGATCTCACGTCTCCCGACTATTATTACTATTACGAATATCAGGGCAAATACAGCCATTATTATCAGGAAGAATCTGCCGAGACCGGGAACGCCGCAGAACAACCCAAGGCGGTTTAAGGCGACAGTCACAGGCTTGCGATTTCAAAGTTGCGATCTTAAGTTGCGATCTTAAAGTTGCGATTTTAAAGATTAATGAACATTCCACTTTTAGACCGGCGCCGTTGGCAGTTCGCGGGCACTGTGCTATTGCTGGCGGGTGTCTATTTCTTCCTGACCGCCAAAGAGTTCGCGGCCAGCCTCTTCGCTTCCCATCCCGAACCGACGCAACTGGAGCGCGCCGTATCGCTCTCGCCCGGCAACGCGGACTATCGCCATCGACTCGGACGCTACTTCGCCTTCGTGACCGGCGATCCGCAGTCCGCCATCGACAGCTTTCGATCTGCGGTCGCGCTTAACCCGCACGATGCCCGCTATTGGTTCGACCTGGCTGGCGCCTACCAGGTGACCGGAGACATTGCCGGTCAGCGAACCGCCCTGGAGCGCGCCTTGCGGGCCGAACCTACTGCTCCCGATGTGGCCTGGGAAGCCGCCAACTTCTTTCTCATCGACGGCGACCTCGATCGCGCCCTGCGCGAGTTCCATGTTGTCATCGAGAACGATATAGAACTGGTGTACCCCGCCCTGCTCGCCTGCTGGCGCGTGCGTCCCGACACCGACGCTCTTTTGCGCGACGTCGTGCCGGCCCGCGCCGATTCCCTCATCGCCTTTCTCACCATATTGACCAGCAAGCAGGAAACCGAAGGCGCGATCAAGACCTGGGCGCGACTGGCCCAGTTGCACGAGAAATTTGAGAATCGCTATCTGTACGATTACGTGCGCTACCTGATTGGAGTGCGCCGCCCCGACGCCGCCATGTCGGCCTGGGAGCAAAGCGCCGGCATTCTTGGTCTCTCCGCCTATCTGCCCACGGAAGACAACCTGGTCGTGAACGGCGACTTCAGCCTCGACATACTCAACGGAGGCTTCGACTGGACCTACGTCAATCGCAATGGCGTCCGGCCCTTGCTTGATCCCAGCGATTTCCGCGAGGGGCATCGCTCCCTTTCCCTGACCTTCGAGGGCCCCGGAATTAACGACGCCGGAATTCAACAACTGATTCCGGTGCGCGGCGCAACCACCTACGATTTCTCCGCATACTACAAGTCGGCGGACTTTGAAGGCGCGGGCGGGCCCCAGATCGTTTTGCGCGATGCCTACACCGGCACGCCGCTCTATGCCAGCGATCCGCTTAACGATGCCGACTTCTGGAAGGAAGTTCACTCCACCATCACCACCTCCTCTTCCACCACCCTGCTGGTTCTGGCCATCGAGCGCTTCCCTGCTGGTTCGCCGATTCGCGGCAAGTTGTGGCTCGACGATTTCGAGCTTTCTCCCCAACTGCCTCCCGATAACTCGCCCGACAATTCCACCAGCAAGTCCAAGGACACTCCGTGAGTTCCGCCCCGGCCACGCCCCCGGTACCCGCTTCTGTCGCCAAGGTCCCGCAACCGCGCCTGACCAACAACGTCCTCCTGATCGGCGCCAGCGCCGTGCTCCTGGCGGGCCCGCTCGCCTTTGGAGCGGTCCAGCCCTGGGCAGTATTTGCCCTGGAAACATGCGCTCTCCTGCTGCTCGGGCTTTGGGCTTACAAGCACTGGCTCAACGGTGCGCTCAACCTCTGCGACAATGCGCTCTACCCGCCGATGACGGCCTTCTTCGCCCTGGTCCTGTTCCAGTGGCTGCTCGGAACGACCGCCTACCGTTACCTGACCTACACCCACTTACTGCTCTACGCCGCTTATGGCATGCTCGCATTTGTCGTGACCCAGACTCTCCGCCGCTACTCCCAGTTTGAGCTGTTTGCCAAGTTGGTCACCGGTTACGGTTTGGTCGTCGCTTCATTCGCGGTTTTACAGGGCATGGCGCCCAATGGAAAACTTTACTGGACCTGGCCGCTCGAGCAAGGCGGCTCCATTTATGGACCCTACGTCAATCGCAATCATTACGCCGGCCTGATGGAGATGCTCACTCCATTCCCGCTGGTGCTGGCCGTAACTCAGTTTACCGACGGAAATCGAAAGATTGCAGTGGCCGGGGTCGCCGCCGTGATGGCCGCCAGCATTTTTCTTTCCGGATCGCGCGGAGGCATGGCGGCCTTCGTCGCGCAAATGGTGCTGCTGAGCGTGCTTCTGGTTCGCAAGCGCAAAGGTACCTGGAAACAACCGCTCCTGCTCGGCGGGTTTCTTGCCGTCGTGATTGTGTTTCTCGTCTGGATGGGTGGTAACGAACTCACCCGCCGCCTGGTGAGTATTCACTCTTCTGCTCGTGAAGAACTAAGCGGAGGGGTTCGACTCACCATCGACCGCGACTGCCTGCGCATGTTCATCAAACGGCCATTGCTGGGCTGGGGCCTCGGCGCATTTCCCATCGTCTATCCGGAGTTTCGCTCCTTCTACACCACCTTCTTCGTCAACCAGGCGCACAACGATTATCTGCAACTGCTGGTCGAGACCGGCCTGGCGGGATTCTCCATTGCCATCTGGTTTCTGCTGCTGGTCTTCCGCCATGCAAAAAGCAAGCTGCACAATTGGACCGAGACGGCCAGCGGCGCAATGACCGTGGCCGCGCTGCTCGGTTGTGTGGGAATTCTGGTTCACAGCTTCCTCGATTTCAATCTCCAAATCCCGGCTAACGCCGCGCTGTTTTATGTTTTGTGCGCGATCGCCGCCTCCGCTCCCCTGCAGGAATCGCACCGCAAGCGCGTGCTCCGCCGCCATAATTTGATTGTGCAACCGAATCTCGGACCCCCAGCCTCGTAAGTGGGCACCGGCAACATCAAGTCGAGCGCAGAAACGTTCATCTCAATCCCTCTTGCACTGCGAGCGCGAATACGCTTTCATAGTCCCCATGACAATCTCTAGCCGCCACTTCCTCCAGTGGCTCTTGCTTCTTCTTTCACTTGCCGGTGCCAGCAGCAGCGCCGCTGAGGATTCCTCCAAAGCTAACTACGTTCTTTTTGTCGGTACTTACACCGGGAAAGACAGCAAAGGCATTTATGCCTACCGCTACGACCCGTCCTCCTCCCATTTGAATGTGCTCGGCCTCGCGGCAAAAACCGACAATCCCTCATTCCTGGCCATCGACCCGACCGGCCGCTTTCTCTACGCGGTGAATGAAGTTCAAAAATATAAGGGCTCCAACAGCGGCGCCGTCAGCGCCTTCGCCATCGATCGCATCCATGGGCGCGTAAGCGGCAGGTTGTCGCTCTTGAATGAAGTGGCCTCGCGCGGCGCCGACCCTTGTTACATTGTCTTCGACAAGACTGGCAAGTACGCTCTGGTCGCCAACTACACCGGAGGAAACGTTGCCGTTTTCCCGGTCGCTGCCGGCGGCCGCATTGGTGAGCCTTCCGCATTCGTCCAGCACTTCGGGTCGAGCGTCAACCGGGAGCGCCAGGAGGCTCCGCACGCGCATTGGATCGACACCACCCCCGACAATCGTTTCGCCATCGCTGTCGATCTCGGACTCGACGAACTGTTGGTCTACCGTTTTGACGCCCACACCGGCACCCTCAACCCGAACGCGCCCCCCTACGCCAAACTCGATCCCGGCGCCGGACCTCGTCACCTCGCCTTTCATCCCAATGGCAAGTTCGCCTACGTCGTGAACGAATTGCAGTCCAGCATCACGACTTTCTCCTACCAGGCAAGCGGTGGAGTATTGCTTGCCGGGAAAACCGTTTCGATACTGCCGAAAAACTTCTCCGGCAATAACACCGCGGCGGAGATCCAGGTTCATCCCAATGGCAAGTTCTTGTTTGCCTCCAATCGCGGACACGACAGCATCGCCGTCCTTTCCATCGACCGCGACACCGGCAATCTCACCCTCGTCGATTGCTTTCCGACCCTGGGCAAAGCGCCACGCGACTTTGTGATCGATCCCACTGGCACCCGGCTTTTCGTGGCCAATCAGGACAGCAACAACATCGTCGTTTTTCAGATTGACCCCAACACTGGAAGACTGGCCCCGGCCAGCCAATCGCTCCAGGTCCCCTCCCCCGTCTGCCTGAGGTTTTTGGCTTCGGAATAGGACTTCTCCGTGTCAACGGGTAAGCTCCTCCTCTAAAGCCGCAGCGCTGCGCGAATCTCCGCCACAATCTCCGCTGGTGATCTTTCGATATCGACCACCAGCGCGTCTTCTGGCTCCTCCAGCGCCGCTAACTGGCTCTGCAGCATCCGTTCGGTCATAAAATGACCAACCCGCGCCCGCAGTCGCTCCCGCAGCAGTTGCGTAGTTCCCTTCAGGTAGACGATCCGCACTTCCGGCGACACCCGCAGACATTCCCGGTAGGAATGTTTCAGCGCCGAGCACGCTAATACTGCACCGGTTCCCGTCGCCACCCAACGAGTGATCAACTGCCGCAGACTCCCCAGCCAGGGTGCGCGGTCGGCATCAGTGAGCGGAATCCCGCTGCGCATTTTCTCCACATTCGCCGCCGAATGAAAATCGTCCGCATCCACGAACTGCCATCCCAGTTCCGCCGCTAGCAATTGCCCGGCCGTCGTCTTCCCCGATCCCGAGACTCCCATCAGCACTATGACCACGCTGGCTCGCCTTCCAATGCTCTTCAACTTTCGCACAACCCCGGAGCCTTCGCACAGTGTCCGACTTTGAACAAAAGAATCTCGCAGGGGCGGAGCCGCTCTGTATAATCCTTTCCCGTGAAGGTTTTGAAGCTGGAAATCTCGTGAACAGAATCCAAATTTACCCTTAAGGAGAGACTCTGAAAATGGCGAAAATAAAATTGCTGACCCTGGCTGTATTGCTGGCGGTGGCATCCAGCATGTGTCTGGCGCAAGCGGCCCCGGCAACCTCGTCGGATAGTATGTCCAAAACCGACAAGATGGCGAAGAAATCGAAAAAAGAACCCGTGGATCCCTCCACCATCGCTCAGGCTCCAGGCGGCGGTGGCGGCAAGGTCTGGGTGAACACTTCGACCAAGGTATTCCACAAAGAGGGCGATCCCTGGTACGGCAAAACCAAACACGGCCAGTACATGACCGAGGCCGACGCCACCAAGGCTGGCTACCACGAAGCCAAGGAAGATCCCATGGGCAAGAAGAAAGACGAAATGAAGAAAGACGAAATGAAGAAATAGGCTGGGAAAATATTGAGGAAAAGAGCCATCCGGGATCGGGTGGCTCTTTATTTGTGAAATCAGTTCAGTCCGCCAAAAATGCCGGATTCCGTCGCCGATCGGCCCCTCCACAGCCATCGGTTTGGCCGTGCGCCTGGGGAGGTATCTAGTTCCTACCGGGATTACTTCGGTAATCTGGGCTTCTTTTGGAGTATTTCGTGTGATATAACGCCGATAGCTGCTCGTCAGGCTTTGGGCTGGGAATTACGTAGTCTTCTGGCTTGGTTTACTGGCTTGGTTTTCTGCTTTTGGGTTTGAGCGCAGAGCGACAGCAGAGGAGGAGTCGTGACTGAAGCACGTACCGGCAAAAGGTTTCCGCTGCAGTTGCCGATCAAGATTCATAAAGAGGATGTTGCCATTGACACTAGCGGCATGACCACCGATCTGAGCGCAGCCGGCGTGTACATTCGTGCCGATGCGGCCCTTGAGGTTGGATCTCCCGTTGAGTTTGAGATCACCCTGCCCCCGGAAGTCACGGGCGGCAAGGACAATGTCGTGATTCAGTGCCGCGGCCGCGTGGTGCGGACCGACGAGCCCAATGCCAGCGCCGAAGCCGGGGACAACCGGGGCGTCGCTTGCGTAATCGATTCTTACGAGTTCGTTCGCAATAGTTAACCGGGAGCGCGATCCATGCTAAAGCTTATTCTGGCCGACAATCAGGCGATTTTTCGCGCCGGCATCGCCAAGGTGCTGGCCGTCGAAGACGAAATGCGCATTGTGGCCCAGGCGCAAACTGCCGAGCAGATGTTCATGGCGCTGGACAAATTTCGCGCCGCCGTTCTGATCATTGCCGGAGGGTTCCACTCCGACTTCAACTCCGTTCTCTCCGCCGCCAGCAAGAACAAGACGCGTGTCGTGGTTCTCGCCGACACCGGCGAGAGCGCGCAACGCTATATGGCCGCGGGCGCTCACGGCGTGGTTTATCGCAACGTGACCAGCCCCGCCTTGGTTGACTGTGTCCGCAAGATCGCACGTGGCGAAAGCTGGGTGCAAGACATGGCGGTACCCAGCGAGTTGACCGAAAACGATATGGTCGGACTGCGCGTCCGTGACCGCTTAACGGCCAAGGAACTGCGCATCGTCGCGCTCATCGTTCAAGGCTACAAAAACAAGGAAATCGCCACTCAACTGGGCACCACTGAACAGGTGATCAAGAACTACCTGCGCAATGTTTACGACAAGATCGGCGTATCGGACCGGCTGGAATTGGCCCTGTTTACAATCCACCACCGCATCCTGAACGAAGCTGCTGCTGCCACCGCCGCGGCGGCCGTTCCGCAGGCTTCACAGATCGCCGGCATCAGCAACTAAAAGTTCGCCGCGCCGGATTCCAACCCGGCGCGGGCCAGTGACCTGCGCAAACGCCGCTCTCCACCTGATCCGCGCTGCGTATCGACGATCCTGCCTTCGCGGTCCACTACCACGTAAATAGGATACCGGTTGGCGGCGTACATCGCCGCCAGATTGGTGTCGCCGGTCATCACCACGTGACACTTGCGGGGATGGTCCTTCAAGTACTGCTGCACAACTTTCTTGGATTCGCCTACATCGACCGCCAGAACTACCAACCCCTTGTCGCTGAACTCCGTGGTGATTTCATTCACCGCCGCTTCTTCGCTCCTGCAGTACGGACACCAAGTAGTCCAAAACTGAAACAGAACCACTTTGCCTTTCGTCGAATCGTTGTTGAATTGCTCCCCTTCCAGCGTCTTGGCGTGGAAACGGGGAGCGGGTTCGCGCTCCTCACCGGTCACAATTTCGCGATGAACGTCGGATTGCGCGAAAGCCATGGACGCCACAAATTGAGCTGCCAAAAAAATGTACATGACACGTTTCGCCAACATGGCCGGAAACTATAACATACCTGCATCTATGACCACCAAGGGGTTTTGCCATTGGGCCGTTTTCGCCTCCATCGTTGTTTCTTTCTCTAGCCTCGGATTCGCCGCGGACCAGCCTGACGCCGTCGACGCTTACGTCCACTCCGAAATGGCCCGGCAGCGCATCCCAGGACTTGCCCTGCTGGTCTCCCGATCAGGGCAGGTCATCCGCGCCCAAGGCTACGGATTGGCCAACGTGGAGTTACACGTCCCCGTCCAGCCCGTCACCATCTTCCAATCCGGATCCGTGGGCAAGCAGTTCACTGCCACCGCGGTCATGATGCTGGTGGAAGAAGGCAAGATTAGCCTGGAAGACTCGCTCACGAAATACTTCCCCGACGCCCCCGCAACCTGGAAGCAGGTCACGATCCGTGAACTGCTGAGCCACACCGCGGGGTTTACCGACTACCCCAAAGACTTCAACATGCGCAAGGATTACACCGAGGCGGATTTGCTCAAACTTGTGGAGAAGATTCCGCTGGCTTACCCGCCGGGCACCAGTTGGAGCTACAGCAATCTCGGTTTTCTTACCCTCGGCCTCGTCATTCACAAGGTCACGGGAAAGTTTTACGGAGACTTCCTGCAAGAGCGCATCTTCGGTCCGCTCGGCATGGACAACACCCGCATCATCAGCGAGGCGGATATCGTGCCGAATCGTGCCGCGGGATACCGACTCGTCAAAGGCGAACTGAAAAATCAGGAATGGGTCTCGCCAACCGTGAATACAACCGCCGATGGCAGTCTCTACTTTTCGATCCTCGATCTGGCCCAGTGGGATGCGGCGCTCTACACCGAAAAACTTCTGAAGCGATCAAGCCTGGACCAGATGTGGACCGTAGCCAGGCTCCGCAATGGACAACCGAACTCGGGGCACTACGGTTTCGGCTGGTTTATCGAGACTAAGCAAGGCCACCACGTCGTAGAACACGCGGGTTCATGGCAGGGCTTCGAAACTCAGATTTCGCGTTACGTGGATGACCGGCTCACGGTCGTGGTTCTAACCAATCTCGCGGACGCCAAGCCTGAGAACTTTGCGGACAAGGTGGCGGAAATGTATCTATCCGGAAAAGCCAAGTAACGCGAGATAATGGGAGCGACGGGCGAACACCCGCCGCTCCGCTGACTTGACGATTCTAGATCTTCTCTCCAATGCTCTTCGCCTGCGTGAACAGGTAGAGATAATCCGGCCCGCCCGATTTCGAATCGGTCCCGGACATGTTGAAGCCGCCGAAGGGATGCGCGCCCACCATCGCTCCCGTGCATTTCCGATTCAGATAGAGATTGCCGACGTGGAACTCACGCACGGCGCGATCGAGCTTCTCCCGCGAACTGGAGTAGACGGCGCCAGTCAGCCCGAACTCGGTGTCGTTGGCGATTTCGAGAGCGTGGTCGAAGTTGCGCGATTTGATCACCACCAGCACTGGACCAAAAATCTCTTCCTGCTCCAGAGTTGACTTCGCCGGAATATCGGCGATCACCGTCGGTTGAATGAAGTAGCCTTCCCCAGCCTTGGTGTCACGAGCTCCGCCGGTGATCAGACGTCCATCTTTTTTCCCGATCTCGATGTAGCGCAGGATATCGTTCATCGAACCTTCGTTGATGACCGCGGCCATGTGCGGGTTCAGCGTGGGATCGCCCATGGTGATGCGTTCGACGCGGGATTTCAGTTGCTCGACGAACTTGTCATAGATCCGCGCGTCCACGATCGCGCGCGAGCAGGCCGAGCACTTCTGGCCCTGGAAGCCGAAAGCCGCCTGGGCGACGCCCTCAACCGCCGAGTCAATATCGGCATCGGCATCCACGATGATCGCGTCTTTGCCACCCATTTCGAGGATGGTGCGCTTGATCCAGAGCTGACCTGGTTGCTGCTGCGCGGCGCTCTGGTTGATGTGCAATCCCACTTCGCGGGAGCCGGTGAAGGCGATGTAGCGCACCTTCTGATGCGACACCAGTGCGTCGCCGAACGTCGCGCCGCCACCGGGGCAGAAGTTCACCACGCCTTCGGGCATGCCGCATTCCTCGAGCAATTCAACAAACTTCGCCGCAATGGTCGGCGAATCGCTGGAGGGCTTGAGCACAACCGTATTGCCACTGACGATCGAAGCCAGCGTCATGCCGGCCATGATGGCGCAGGCGAAATTCCACGGTGGAATCACGGCCCCGACGCCCAGCGGAATGTAGGTCAGCGTGTCGCGCTCACCGGGGAGTTGCACGGGCGGCTCCGCCTTCGCGAAACGCAGAGCCTCGCGTGCGTAAAATTCGCAGAAATCGATGGTCTCGGAAATGTCCGCGTCGGCCTCGAACCAGTTCTTCGAAACCTCAAACACCAGCCACGCCATGAATTCCAGCTTGCGCTCGCGCATCACATCCGCAACCCGGAACAACAGCGACGCGCGCTCCTCCACCGAAGTATGGCTCCAGTGGGCAAACGCGCTGAGCGCGGCCTGCACCGCGGGCTCAACGTGATCCGTGCCGGCTTTCTGGTGAACTCCCACCACTTCCGAAGGCTTGGCGGGATTGATGGAGCGGATCTTATCCGACGTCTTGATGCGCTTGCCGCCGATGATCAAATCGTACTCGCGGCCCAGTTGGCCGCGAACTTTCTCGATGGCCGAGCGCATCTTGCGCACGTTTTCTTCTTTGCTGAAATCGACGAATGCCTCATTCTTGAACCCACCTTCATGCAGCCGGACTTGCAGACGCGGCGGGGCTTCCATGGTTGCCATAGGCGATCCTTTCTGAAACGAAGTATTAGACTTTGAATAGTAGCGCGGAAACTCGCGACCCTTGATTTTACACCGGCTCCTAGGTTGGCACTCATCCCAAGTGCCCCATGGACGCGGCGCCCGGCCTATTGGCCGATTTAGCGCCGCAGCGCTGCTTCTGCCGGCTCCGGCTCCAACCTGGCCGTGAAATGCCGCAGGAACGGCGCTTCGTAGCTGAGCTTCATGCCGTGAATCTGCTCGCGCTTGCGCCAGACTTCGAGAATGATCTCCACCACATAGTCAATGTGGCTCTGAGTGTAGACGCGACGCGGAATCGCCAGACGAACGAGATCCATCTTCGCCGCCGGTCCGAACATCAAGGTGCCGATCTCGACCGAGCGGATCCCGCCCTCTAGATAGAGTTCGTTCGCGAGCGCAACCGCGGGAAAGTGGTCCGGCGGAACGTGCGCCAGAAAGGCGCGCGCGTCGATGTAGACGGCATGACCGCCCGGCGGTTGGACAATGGGAACTCCCGCATCAGCAATGTGGTTGCCCAGATAAGCGGTGGAGGCGATGCGGTATTCGAGGTAGTCCTCTTCCAGCGCTTCCTGCAACCCTACGGCGATGGCTTCGAGGTCGCGGCCGGCCAGGCCCCCGTATGTGGGATAGCCTTCGGTGAGAATCAGCAGATTCTTCTCCTGCTGGGCCAGGAGATCGTCGTTGGTGCAAAGAAATCCGCCAATGTTGGCCATGCCGTCTTTTTTTGCGGACATGGTGCAACCGTCCCCGTAGCGAAACATTTCCTGCGCGATTTCTTTGGGTGACTTCCGCGCGTAGGCTGTCTCGCGGCTCTTGATGAAATAGGAATTTTCGGCAAAGCGGCAGGCGTCGAAATAGAGCGGGATGCGATGCTTGCGGCAGACGGCGCTCACCGCTTTGACATTCTCCATCGACACGGGCTGGCCGCCGCCGGAGTTGTTCGTAACCGTCAGCATGACCAGAGGCACTCGCTCGCGGCCCGTTTTCTCGATCAAAGCTTCCAGCGCGGCTACATCCATGTTCCCCTTGAAAGGATGCTTCAAGCTGGGTTGTCGCCCTTCCGGGATGACGATATCGACCGCTTCGGCGCCGACGAACTCGACGTTGGCGCGAGTCGTATCGAAGTGCGTGTTGTTCGGCACGACATCGCCCTTCTTGCACATCACGCTGAATAGAATGCGCTCGGCGGCCCGCCCCTGGTGAGTCGGAATGACGTGTTTGTAGCCGAAGATATCCTGCACCGACGAGCGGAATTGCTCGAAGCTCCGGCTGCCGGCATAGCTCTCGTCGCCTTCCATCATGGCCGCCCATTGATGGGTCGACATGGCTCCGGTCCCGGAATCGGTGAGCAGATCAATGAGGACATCGTCGGCCGGCAGCAGAAAGAGGTTATAGAACGCGGCGCGGAGTGATTGCTCGCGCTGAGCCCGACTCGTCCAATGAATGGGCTCGACGCTCTTGATGCGAAACGGCTCGATGATGGTGCGGGGCATATAGGCTTCTCTTTTTTACCACACGCCGTTTGCGCGTGCGTGTCAATGACTGGGATCACGAGAAGATGGTAATCGGCTTAGCGTGGATCCGCCGCCAAGCGACCCCCGTAGATTGCCTCCGCCGCACACATCTGCCGGAACGAGTGTCCGCCCCACACCATCAGACTTTCACCGAGTCCCGCCGTTCCGCGGGAACGTAATTGACCGCTGCGGTGCGGTCCAGCTTATCCCACGCAAAGGGAAGGCCCTGGATGGCGCGCTTCAGGGTACGAAACAGAACGAGTGAAAACACCTGCCGATAGGCAAAGCGCTGCAGCCATACCTGGCTGAGCAGCCATGCGTCTTCGCGGGCTTCGGGCTGACGACGCTCCAGCGCGAAGGCAATCGAGGACGCGATGAAATCGATAACCAGAAACGCCCCGAAGAAAATCAGCAGGCGCTGGAAGCTGGCGGGATCGTTCGATTCAGGGTGAAAATATTTCTGCACAAAGTACCAGATCACTCCAACCGCAAACATCAGGTCGATAAAGGGTGAGACCAGCGGCAGCAGAATCTGGAAAATGAGAATGTTGGGCAGCGCAACGAATCCCAGCGCACCCTTGCGCGCGAAAACTCCCTTATGCTTAAAAATGGCCTGCAGAATTCCGAATGACCAGCGGAAGCGTTGCCTCATAAGCGCGTTGGCGCTGGTCGGCGCCTCGGTGAAAGCGAGCGCCATATCTTCGTATTCGACGCGGTAGCCGTTACGCAGCAGCGCCATGGTCAAATCGGCGTCTTCGGCTACCGTGTCCACGTGGTAGCCGCCGGCTTCGCGAACCGCCGCGACGCGCCAGGCTCCGATTGCTCCCGGCACCACGCTGACCGCGCCCATGGTGTTGAGCGCCCGCCGCTCGAAATTCTGGCTGGTGATGTATTCGAGCGCCTGCCACCGCGTCCACAAGTTGACCCGGTTGCCGACTTTCGCGTTGCCGGCGACAGCCGCAACTTTCCGGTTCAGAAAGTGCGGCACCATGTGCACGATGGCATCGGGAGCAATAATCGTGTCGGCATCGATCCCGACAAAAATTTCCGCATCGCCAATATGTTCCAACCCGAAGTTAAGCGCCTCCGCCTTGCCGCCGTTGGGCTTGGTGAGTATCAATACTCGACCCGAAGCTTCTTCGGCGGCAAATGTGCGGCGGGCGATTTCCAAAGTGCGATCCTTGGAACCGTCGTCGATCACAATCACCCGCAGATTGGGATAGTCGGAATCGAGCGCGCCCTGGATCGTCCGCTCAATAACCTTCTCCTCGTTATAAGCGGGTATGAGAACCGCAACCCGCGGACGATAGGCGGCAATCTGTTCGGGAGTCCCGTAGACATGGGCGCGAAGACGATCATAGATCGCCAGGACGCCAACGGAAACTAGCCGCCCGGTCATCAGGATATCGCCCAGAAAGAAGATTGCCGTGATCGCCGCCATGGTCGCGCTGAAGAGCCAGAAGCCGATCCAATTGAGGCGCGCGGACCAATATTCGTTGGTCGCCAGCGGGGGCATGACGTCGGTTTTGGTTTTGCCGATCAACTGCGAGACGGGAACAAATTGAAATCCTCGCGCCCGGGCGCCGTCGATAATCAGCGGGAGAGCGAGCACAGTCCTCTCGCGGTTGCCGCCGCCATCGTGCATGAGAATGATGTTGCCGCACTGCTGATCGTTCCCCTGGCAGGGTGGCAGGTGGTCGAGCACTCGAGCGGCAATCTGTTGCGGCGAAAGCGCGGGCTCATCGTTCCAGTCCTTGGTGTCGATCTTGTTGCCAATGGTGATGTAGCCCAAACCTTGCGTGAGTTCGAGCGGACGCACCTCGTCCTCGGTATCGGGCTCGGCGTCGACCGAGTACGGTGGCCGGAAGAGCATCGTACGAATGCCCAGCCGGCTCGCGAACAGACGCTCGGTCAGATTCAACTCCACCCTCATGTAACCGTTGCCAATCGAACTGATGTCGGGATGAGTAAAAGTATGATTCCCGATCTCATGACCCTCGCGGAAAATACGTTGGGTCAAGCTGCCGAACTTCTCCACCTGAATCCCGATCAGGAAAAAAGTCGCGGGCACGTGCTCGCGTTTGAGGACATCCAGAATTTTCGGCGTCCACTCCGGATCAGGCCCGTCGTCAAAGGTGATGGCGAGTTGGTTCTTGCTGGCCCCATAGCGCGCCACGCGATAGGGCTCGGGCAAAGTCTTGAAGCTCTCGCCATCGATCAGTCCGGTCTGCTTGTCGATGGTCAGGTCGCGCTCGCCGTCGGCGGGACGCGCTTCAATATGCAGAATTTCGCCCTCGCCCTCCATATCGACATCCTGGCCGGGAGGAACATCTTTCAACCGGTCGGACGCATTCGCTTCTCCCGGCATATCCCAGACCCGCCACAGTGACCGGTCTTCCGCGCCCAGTCTCCACAGCGCGAAGGTCTCGATGCCCAGGGTCTGGGCGGCCCGCATCTCGTTCAATGCCGTCACCGCATCGAGAAACCACACATCGTGCCTGAGGCTATCGTCGTCGCGGTAGCTGAAGTGCGGGTTGAGCGCGTCGCCATCGTAATCAATGTCCTCTTCCGCATCCCGCGATCCGATCCAGGCTTCCTGCACCGTGACGCTCTTGTCGGCCACTCCCGCCGGAAGCTTGCCCTTTTTCGGACGCTCCACCCAGTCGTATCCGTAGTTGCCGATCGCACAGATCAGCTTGTTTTTCGGGATCTCCTCAACCGCGGACTGAAGGTTGTCCAGGAACCAATCCTGCGAAGCGACCGGGCCCGGAGTGCCACCCGGAAAATGCTCGTCGTAGTTCATGATGACGACGCCATCCACGGCTGCTGAAATCGCCTTGTAATCAAAATCTTCGTTGCGCACCTGGACGCTGACGTAGAGCTTCATCCCCCGGGCATGGAGGTCCGCCGATAGTTCGGTCAGCAGAGCCACGTAACCAGGTTGCCCTTTTTTAGGGAAAGATTCGAAATCGACCATCAATCCGCGGTAGTGATTGGAGGCAAGAAACAGTCCAACCTCGTGGCGAAACCTGGCGCGGGCCTGAGGATTGTTCAGGAACGCGCTGATCCCCGGAACAAAGTCGGTGCCGTCAAAGTTCTGCACCACCGGAAACACTTCCATTTCCGTGTCTTCCGCCTTGAGGAACGGCATTACTTTGTCATCGACGGGATGAACCGTCTGGCCCTGAACCACGTCAAACATCGCGTTGGTTTCGTTATCGACGGCTTGCAGGCGGCCATCGGGAGTGAGTACCTGCAGCCATGTGGGGAACAGCAAGTCGATCTGACGCGCATACTCGCGCAACGACGAGAAACTCGCCGAGTCCCAGGGAACGTAGAAAGCGGCGCGCACTCCCTGTTCTGAGTTGAGCGTAAGTTGCGAAGGAGCTTTGTGGGACGGGCGGCGATGTCCAGCGCGGGCCAGAGTCGCCAGTCGGCGCTTCTCACGAGCTTTCGTCTTTTCGTTTTCTTTTAGGGCGTGATAAGGCTTTTTTTCCGACAGCCATGAGAGGTCGGGCAGAGGCTCGCTGCGCAGTGCGCTGTAGATGAAGAAGATCACCAGCAGCGAAAACGTCAGGGCGGCCGCGTCAAAAACGCGGCGAATGCGCCTCCAGCGCGCTTGCAACGGATCGTAAAAAACCTGTTTGGCCATCGCGTAGTGGTTACTTCATCCTAAGGTCACAGCGGCAAGGGGTCAAACCCGGTTGTCGGAGCCCCCGAGCGCCGCCATCCCGCACCTGAGGCTTGCCCGCGGAACACTGCAAATTACGCGATTCGCGATATATTCCCAGTGTGCTCCGCTCCATGCGCGAACATCGCGGGTTTTTCCTGGCCACCGCATTGGCCGCCCTGGCCTTGCGACTGCTCTTCTTCGTTTATTTTCCCGCGGTCACCGATGACTCGCGGGTTTACGCCGACCTGGCCGGCAACTGGCTGCAGCACGGCATCTACGGCCAGACGCAATCAGCGCCATCCGTGACTCAAATCGTGCCGACCGACACGCGCCTGCCGGGATATCCCGCGTTCCTGGCGGCGGTTTTCTGGCTGTTTGGAGTCGGCAACTTTAAGGCGGTTCTGCTGACCCAGATTCTGCTCGACCTCGCAACCTGCATCATGGTCGCCGACCTCGCCCGCCGAGTCGTTTCCGAACGTGCCGCCCGAATCACGCTTGTGCTGGCTGCTCTGTGTCCATTTCTGGCCAACTACGCCGCCGCCGTGCTCACCGAAACGCTGGAGATTTTCTTTACCGCGCTCGCTCTCGACTGCGCCGCTGCCGCTCTGCATCGCATGAACGAAATGCAATCTGGGAGGAGCCCGCTCCCCCTCTGGGCCGCGACAGGCGCGGCCATCGCCGCCTGCATTCTGCTGCGTCCGGACGGCGGCATCTTACTGGCCGCAGTCGTTTTTTATCTGGCGCTAGCCGCGCTCGGGATTTCTACCGAGTTATGTTCTTCGTTATGTTCTTCGCAACGCCCGCCATTTCTCCGTTTTGGCGGAGCGGCCATCATGATCGCGGTTCTCGCCCTGGCGCCGCTCGCGCCCTGGACCATTCGCAACTTCCGCACCCTCCATCACTTTCAACCGCTGGCTCCGCGCTACGCAAACGAATCGGATGAAGCCGTCCCGCGAGGGTTCATTCGCTGGGTCAAAACCTGGATCGTCGACTATGCCTCGGTCGAAGAAATCTACTGGAACGTTCCCGGTGAACAACTTGATCCTCGGAGGCTGCCGTCGCGCGCGTTCGAAAACGCGGCCGAAAGAGATAAGACTCTGGCCCTCATCGCCGATTACAACCAATCCGGGGAGATGACGCTCCAACTCGATATGCGCTTCGGCGATCTAGCCTCGGATCGCATTCACGCGCATACCCTTCGCTATTACTTATCGCTGCCCATGCTGCGGGTCGCGGATATGTGGCTGCGTCCGCGAACTGAAATCCTGCCGCCCGACGTGCGCTGGTGGGAATTCAATGACGACCTGAAGCAGTCGCTGCTGGCGGTGGGCTTCGGGTTACTGAACCTGGCTTACGTCGCGACCGCGCTGTCGGCGGTCATTCTCAAGCCATCGCGCCAGCAGTCGGAAATTCGGTGGGCTGGGTTACTGCTCGCCTTCCTCCTCCTGCGCTCGATATTTCTCGCAACCCTGGAGAATCCCGAACCCCGCTACACACTGGAATGCTATCCCGCCATCATCGTGTTGGCATCGGCGCGCCTGGCGCGGGAAACCGGTCGCGTGTGGCGCGACGGGGCTCCGCTCCTCCCCAATAAGCCGTAACGCGCGTCCTCGGTAGGAATGCCACCGTGCGCACCTCTTTCCCCCTTAGCGAACTGGCGGCGCTTGTGCTTTCTCGGCCCTGGCTCGCTCGATTTTTTCGTCGCCCGGCCGCCCGAGCTGCGCGTAGGCGTCGGCGAGAAACAAGTGCGCTTCCCGCGAGTCCGGCTCAACCGCAGCCGCCTTCCGCAGATTGGGCAAGCCTTCCTCGGCCTTGCCGAGCAACGATAGCAATCGTCCGCGCAGCAGATTGGCGCGGTAATGGTTGGGATTGAGCGCGAGGCATTGATCCAGTTCCTGCAACGCGTCCGGCACGCGATCGATGCGTGCATAAACAGCGGCCAGCGAAAAATGGGCATCGGCCCAACGCGGACTGCGGGCAACCACTTGTTCGAACTGTGGAGCAGATTCCTTCCAACTCCCGGTTTCAAACAGCGCCAGCCCCAGCTCGTATTGCGCCAGCCCCGAGTCGGTTTTCAGTTCGACCGCCTTTTGCAGAATTGGCAAAGCCTTTTCGTAGTCTTTCAATCGCGTCCACGCCGTCCCTAACTGCAGATAGGCAATCGCCGAGTCCGGTTCGCTCTGCAGCACGCGCTCCAGCTTGCCGATGGCCACTTGGTATTCGCCTTGTTCGACCTCCAGGATGCCGTCGTGCATGAGGTTCGCGATCTCGATTCGGTCCTTCGGATCGATCCCGCCGATCCTCCCTTCGTGTCCCTGACCCGAATCGCCTCCTACATAGCCCAGCGCCCGCAGCTTTTCAGTCTGTTCCGGACCAAGCTTGGCGGCGGCGGCAAGTTCGGCCGCGGTTTGTTGGCGAAACTGTTCCACTCCAGCCATCAGCGTATCGGTCACCGCCGGAGACGAATCGGCGATGTTACTGAGCCCTTTCGGGTCATTCGCCTGGTCATACAACTCGCGCTTCGGAGCGTCGATCGCCAGATATTTTCCCGAGCGCAACGCCCGCAGCGAACTCCACTTAAACGCGCGGTGCGGATAGTCGGTCTCGGAGTAAATGGGACGATCAATGGGACGATCAACGCCATGATCATCCACCGCTCTTTCAGAATGCCTTGTGCCCAGCTGCATTTCGCCCACCAGTGGCTGGCCTTGAATTTCCTTTGGAATCGCGATGCCGGCCACCTCCAGGACCGTCGGCGTGACATCGACCAGGCCAACGCGGGCATTGACACTAACCCGGCGCTTGCCCGCGGCAGCAGTTCCGGGCAGCTTGATCAGCAGCGGCACATGGATGGTTTCGTCGTAAAGAAAAATGCCGTGCGTACGCTCTCCGTGTTCACCAAAGGCCTCGCCGTGATCGGCCATCATCGCGATCAGAGCGTCCTGATAAACGCCCGCCGCCTTGAGTGCCGTAAACAGCTTGCCCAGCATGGCGTCGGCATAAGCAATCTCTCCGTCATAGGGGTCCGGGAACTTCGCCTTGTAAGGCTCGGGTGGGTCGTAAGGATCGTGCGGATCGTACAAGTGCACCCACAGGAAAAATGGGGGTGCGCCGGCCGGGCGCGTCTTCAGCCACGCCAGGGCGCGAGCCACTACCTCTCCAGCGCGTCGTTCGACAGTTTCGTAACGGTTGTCCTTTGCCGTCTTGATGCGAAAACCGGCGTCGTAAAGATCGAAGCCGCGATCGAAACCGGGAGCAGTGCCCGCAACCGGATCGAGGATCAGAGAACCCACAAAAGCGGCGGTGCGGTAGCCGTGCTGGTGAAGAATGTCCGGAAGATAGGGCAGCCCCGCAGCCAGCGGCACACCGAAATCATTGACATGGTTGTACTGCGGATAAGTTCCGGTCAGGATCGTCGCATGGGACGCGGTCGTCAGGGGCACGTGCGCATAAGCGCGAGTGAACGCGGTTCCGTCGCGCGCCACCGCGTCGAGGTTTGGCGTCAGGCCGCGATTGGAACCCAGAAAGCCCATGCGATCGGCGCGGGTGGTGTCGACCGTAATGAGAATCACGTCAGGCTTTTGCGTCCGCTTGGCTGGAGCGGGAGCGTCGTTCGTCGTCTGAGCCAGGCGGGCCTGTTGCGTCACACTCCAACCACTCGAAGCGAGCAGCAGAATTCCGAGAAGCCGAAGCACCCGCATAAGAAAAAGGAGTCTAGCATAGCCAGACTCCTCTGGATTCCGCTGCCGCTTTCCGCTAGAAAATAAACTTGAGAGAGAAGTTCATATTTCGCGGACCACCTTGCGCAATCACCGGATTCCCCACCGCTACGTCCGACGTTTGCTTGATTTGTCCGAAGCCACCGGCGTTCAGAATGTTGTTGGGGAAATAGTAGAAGTTGCCGTGATTGAGAACGTTGTAAAGTTCCCAACGCAGTTCCACATTAAGACGCTCCGAGACTTGCGTGGCCTTTATCAGACTCATATCCCACTGGCTGAGGCCGGGGCCGATCAACTGATTGCGGCGGGAATTACCCACCGTCCCCGCGCACGGAATATAAAATGGAGAAATGGGAGTCCCCACGGCATTATTTCCGCAAGGGTCCGACTCCGTTCCATCGGAGTACGTCTCCACCACATACGCGTCTGGATTGCGCTTGTTGTAATGGATCGGCGTGCCGTCCCATGCAGCTCGAATCGAGTTCCCGTCCAGCCCCTGCCCCGAAGGATCGGAGCCACCCCCGGCAATCACCGTGAAAGGCCGGCCACTGAGCGCAGTGTAGATGGTGCTGATCTCCCACCCTTTCCCCAGCAACTTGCTCACATTCGGGATCGTGGGAAAAGCATACACTCCGCTGACATTGAAGTTGAGACGAACATCGTGATCGCAGAGTCCCCACGAATCCCGAATGTTCAGTGGATTCTGCAATTGCGGGTAGTCTCCGGTTCCGGCCCCGCCACGATTGGTGGAGTTGTCGTCATAGCACTTGCTCCACGTCAGGTTGTATTCCGTGTCCAGTCCATGCCAGCCCCGCTGGTTGTAGGAAGCCTGCAGGCTGTCGTACTGCGAACTCGCCAGATTGGTAGCCTGGACGATATGTTCAAAACCAAGTTGGCTGTAAGGACGAGTCCCATCACAGCTTGCACCGCTGCAGGGGTTGCCATTCGCGTCAGTGCTGCCCAGCGGGTTTGCATTCAGATCGCGGAAAATCACCAGGTCGTGTCCGCGTTGTCCAGAATAGGCTACCGTGAGCACGTTGTTGTGAAACAGTTCGTCCTGAATGCTGAGGTTGAAATTGTGATAGCGCGGAGTCTTGAAATTAGTAGCTACGGCAAACGCGCTAAACGGCGGCGTCCCACTCGGATTCGAGCCGAATACTGGACCATTGTTGAGACAGATGTAGTCACCCGTCTGGGTCGTGAAATCCCAACAGCTTCCTGCCATGGGCGTATTGCTTGTAATCCCGTTGCCCACATCGCCCGTGATCGCCACCGAGGTTACGCCAAAACCTGGTTGCGTAAAAGCGCCGACGTGTGCCCCGGCAAAGCCGTGCGGCGCGGCCATCGTGCCAAAGTCGGGAACGTCGTAGCTCAGCGAGTAACCGCCACGCAAGGCCATTCTCCCGCTGCCCAGCACGTCCCACGCAAAACCCAGTCTGGGACCGAAATCATGAAGGTCGAGGTTATAAAGCCGGTCAATCCCGTGGCCAACCTGCACTAATCCCGGAACAGAGGTCAGGAAGTTGACCGCGTTGTCGTTCTTCTCGCTCAGCGCTCCGTTGATCTCCCACCGTAAACCATAAGTCAAAGTAAACCGCGGCTTGATCTTCCAGTCGTCCTGCCCATAAAACCCCACCGAATTCTGATAGATGTAGCGCTGCGTGTCGCCAAAATTACGGCTGGCGAAATCAGCCTTCGCCAAAAGCAATTCCGCAATCGCGTCGGTCACCGGATCGTCGGCCGTTGTGGGAGAAATATAGTAGGCCACCGAGGCGTATCCGAACTCGTCAAAACCCGAGCGGGCATTGTTGCGCAAACTGTTCGTGTACGCGTGCTGAAAGTTGCCGCCCATCTTTATGGTGTGGTTCCCCTTCACCCAGGAGAAGTGTTCGGACCAATCCCACGTGGCGTCGGGCCGAGTGCTGATCGGGTAACCCTGCACTCCGCCGATATATCCGCCGTACCCGAGAGGCAGCATGTAGACATAAGGAACGCCGAAGTCCGCCGGACTGAGGGGCCCTGTATCCACGCCCAGGCTCTGCGGATCAATCTTGTTGTTGATACCGAGCAACTGGGAGAAGCGCGTATAACCCAGTCGGCTCTCCAGGATCTGGTTGTTGCGGATGTTCCAGGTCCAACTGACGCCCGCCATCTGGGCCCGCGATGGCGCCACCGAATTGAACAGAGTGGTTGGGAAACTCGCGGCGGGCGGCAGACCAAAACCCGGCGAACTCTGCAGGCTGTCGCCAAAAATGTAACGCACCGCAATCGAGTTTGTGGCGTTTATTTTGTAATCGAACTTCACTCCGAACCCATTCGCGCTGGCCGTGGCTGGAGTGTTCTGCGTAAGAATGCCGGTGGAAGACGTGGGAAAATAGGCGAGCAGGGTTTGACCGAGTGTGGTTGGTGCCAGGCCCGCATTCGTGATCGCCGTGTTCGCGTCGCTTTCCTCTTGCGGAGTCGGAACCACCCGGGACGACGTTTCCGCCGACCGGTTACGCTGGCCCTCATAATAAAGAAAGAAAAATGCCTTGTCGCGAATGATAGGTCCACCGATCGTGCCGTTGAACTGATTATTGTGGATCGGTGTTTTCTGGCATTCACCCGCGCTGCCGCAGTTGTCGGTGTTGTGTTTGGCGAAGTAGTTTATCGAATCGCCAATGCCGCTGTGGTTGACCCAGGTTCCGGACCCGTGCCAGGTGTTGGTCCCGCTCTTCATATCCAGCAGAATCGGCGCCCCGCCCTTCACCCCAAACTCCGCCGAAGGCGTCTCTTGCACGCTCATTTCAGCAATCGCCTCGGGAGGAAATGACACGGCTGGAATGCCCACGATTCCGGTTTCGTTGATCGCCGGTTCGCCGTAGTAGCGGTCGTTATTGTAGAGGCCGTCGATGAAGAAATTATTGGAAGTGGTGCGCGCGCCGTTCACGCTGAGGGATTGATATCCGCCACCCGGAGAACGCTGCACGCCGGGTGTAATCGCCAATAGCGAGGTGAAGTCGCGACCGTTCAGAGGCACGTTCTCAATCTTTTCGCTGTCGATGTAATTATTGTTGTTCGGTGAAAGATCGATCAGCGGCGCGCTCCCTTGCACCTCCACCGTTTCGGTTCGTTGTCCGATCGGCAGTTTGAATTCAGCGCGCGTGACTGCCCCGGTCAGCACTTCGGTCGTCTGGGTCAGCGTCTTGAAGCCTTCGGCAGCGGCCGTCACCTTGTATTTGCCAATGGCCAGATCCGGGACGCGAAAGCCGCCGCTGGCCGTCGTCGTCGCGGTTCGCCTTTCCGCCGTAGCCAGGTTGAGAACTGTGATCGTCGCGGCAGGAACAACCGCGCCCGAAGTATCGGTCACCGTTCCTGAAATCGTGCCGGTGATCGTCTGCGCCGGACACGGAAGGCTCAAACCCATCAAGAGCAGCGAACCAATCACAGAGATACGCCAAGAAGCTGACCGCATGTCACGCCCCCTCGGATGACTCGTCTATCAAACTAAATGCCAATTGGGGGATAAGTTTAGTGCCGATCGCGAGAAAGTCAATACAGTCCAAGAAGGACTCCCAATGACCAGCGGTCAAGGCTTATTTCCGGCGGGAAGCAAAAAGGCGACTCTAGCTCAGCGGCGAGTCGGTCATGCGGAAACGAGTGCGTACGTGTTCGGAAAGCAATTCGATGGCTCCGCGATTCGCCACCGGATCGGCCTTGGCGAGATATTTCATCGCTTCCACCAGCATCTTCTGGCCGTCCACATAGCGCGGGTCGGCTGTGCGTTCCCGCTGCTTGCGGAAATCCGGAGGCACTGGAATAGTAAAGACTTTCGCCATGAAGCACTCAACTTTCCGAGGTCTCGTGCAGTATATAACCCCTGCAGTTCTTTTTCAGCTTGTTTCTGTTGGTTCAGCCGGGGCTCGCGCCGGGCTCGGGAAACACTATCCCTGGGGAGAGACTATCTTGGTCTTTTTCGTTGTTTTGAGCCTGAAAACGTCCTCCGGAAGCTTCTCTCTAATCTGAATCTCGGAATACTTTGCCAGGCGGTAATCGCCGCTGGGCTCAAAAAACTGCTGCTGCACAGAAATTCCACGAACCGGGTCGATCCACAATAGAATGCGCGAAATATTGTTTCGAAAATGGTCGGACTTCGGAATGAGCTCCAGTTCGTCGGTTGCAACCCCGCCCACCTTTTCCCGGGTCACCAACCTCACTCCATAGGACTTGAACAAATCGCGCCCGCTGCCCCCGAAACCGAGCACCAGAAAGCTCTCAACGTCGGCGCGGTTCTTGCCCGGATTGTATTCGTTAACCTGATCGATCTTGGGCTGGTACACCTGAACCTTGCCGCCGCTGTAAATCACGTACTTCCTGTCGGGCTCGGCAAAGTCAGCCGCCATCTGGATCTCGCCGCCTTCGCGCCGGAAATAAATCTTGCCTGTCTCCGTCTCTTTTTCATCGATGACTTTCTGGTATTGATCCCAGACAACATTTGCTTCCAGCGCTCGAAAATTCTTCGCGGCCACATCCATCTGGGCGATCACATGCTCCAGTTCAGGGGATTCGCCGACAATCTGCGCCGTCGCGGACGGGATCAAGACGCGCGCCACCACCAGTCCGAGGAAAAACGCTCTAACCGGAACTCTCATTGACTTACTCGAAGACTAACTCGAACTTCAGCAACTCGAATTTAAGAAACTCAAATGCCGTCACTTTATTCTTTTTCAACCCACACCTTGTAACTTTGAATGTGTCCCGAAAGATCCTTGACGGTTTCGACATTGGTGATGCTGACCGCTCCCGAAATCGGTTCAATGATCTGCTCCAGTTGCCGGCGAACATCCTCGCCCTCAGTCGTTTTCACCGCCGACGCCTGGATCTGATAAATGAATTCACCTTTTTCGCCGGGGATCACGACTACGCCCGTAAGATGCGGAATGTGCTCGACCGGTTTGTCCTTGAAATTGATGAAGTGCGGCGACACAAAAATAAAAATAAGGATCAGCGTGACCATGATGTCGTAGTGCAGGCTGCCCCGCTCGTACGACCAAAGAATGTATCCGCGAATTGTGCGCCAGATCGCGCCCATGGGAGAGACGGCGCGTTCCAGCGCCATCGAGCGTACTTCAGGTCGTTGCAAGTGTATTTGGGAATTCATGGTATGGCAAATGGTATGGCAAATCGAGCCCGCCGCGCATTCCTCGCCCGACCAGCGCGGGTTCAGGCCCTCCTTTTCGGTGCCGGGATGAGGTCCGTGCCCATGTACCGCTGCAGCGCCTCGGGAATACGAACGCTGCCATCGGCCTGCTGATAGTTCTCGACAATCGCTACCCAGGTTCGTCCCACCGCTAATGCGCTGCCGTTCAATGTGTGTAGAAATTCCGTCTTGCTCTTGCCCTCCGGCCGGTAACGAATGTTCGCCCGCCTTGCCTGAAAAGACTCAAAGTTGGAGCACGAAGAAATTTCGCGAAACAGATTCTGCCCCGGCAGCCACACTTCAATGTCGTACGTCTTGGCCGCGGAAAACCCGATATCAGCCGTGCACAGCGTGACCACTCGATAGTGCAGGCCGAGTTTCTGCAAGACCACCTCGGCATTATTGGTCAGCTTCTCAAGTTCGTCATACGAACTCTCCGGACGCGAGAACTTCACCAGTTCCACCTTTTGAAACTGGTGCTGGCGAATAATGCCGCGCACATCTTTTCCGTAAGACCCCGCTTCGCTCCGGAAACAGGGAGTGTACGCCGTGAGGCAAACCGGCAGGCGCGCCGCGTCCAGCACTTCATCGCGATACAGGTTCGTCACCGGCACTTCCGCCGTCGGAATCAGCCAGAGATCTTTCTCGCCGTGGGGCACGCGAAACAAATCCTGCGCGAACTTCGGAAGCTGGCCCGTGCCATACATCGATTCGGAGTTCACCAGGTACGGCGGAAGCACCTCGCTATACCCCTGCTCCCGCGTGTGCAGATCAAGCATGAAGTTGGCCAGCGCCCGTTCCAGCCTCGCGCCTAACCCCCAGTACACGGCAAAGCGAGCGCCGGAGAGCTTGGCGGCGCGTTCCAGATCGAGCACCTCCAATGCTTCGCCCAGTTCCCAATGCGCCTTGGGTTTGAAATCGAACTGCGGCGGCGCGCCCCAGCGGCGGGCTTCCACATTATCTTTTTCGCTCGTGCCCACCGGTACGCTGGCATGAGGAAGATTCGGAATGGAGGTCAGAATTTCGCGCAGGCGGGCTTCCTGTTCGGCCGCCTTTTTTTCCGTTTCCTGGATCTGCTCGCGCAGGTCCTTGGTCTCGTTGATCTGCGCCGAGGCGTCCTGCCCGCTTTTCTTGAGTTTGGCGATTTCTTCGGAAGCCCGGTTGCGCCGCGCCTGCAGTGTTTCCGCCGCGGTAATGGCCTGCCGCCGCTCGCCATCGATAAGGCGAAAGTCTTTCAAAACTTCCGCTGCATTCATTCCACGCTGCCGCAGTTTTTCTTCGACGAGCGTAAGGTTGTCGCGAACAAAATTTAGATCGAGCATTCTGCTTTAACTTTAGCTGAAAAATGGGATTCCGTGCACGCGGCCGATCCATGTCTTTAACCGCCGACTACGCTCTCCGCGTCCCCTGCGGTTCGCTTGCGGTAAACTAGCCGCGATGAGACTCCCCCGCTCGCTGCTCGTGACCTTGGCCTTGCTCGGCCTGATTTCCTCGGCGTTCCCTTCCGCCTACAACGCCCGCCCCAAGCTGATTGTCGTCTTTGTGATTGACCAGTTCCGCGGCGACTACCTGGAACGCTATCGCGATCAGTTCGGCGACGGCGGTTTCCGCGTCTTTCTTGATCGCGGAGCTTATTTCACCGACTGCACTTACGACTATGCCAACACCCGCACCGCTCCCGGGCACGCCACCCTCTTCACCGGAACCTACACCAGCGGACACGGCATCGTGGCCAACGAATGGTGGGATCCGCAGAAAAGTAAGATGGTCACGTCGGTCGAGGACGACAGCACCAAACTCGTTGGCACGAGCAAACCCGGCCCCGGCGCCTCCCCGCACAATCTCTTAAGCGATACCCTCGGGGACGAATTGAAACTGGCCACCGACGGCAAAGCGCGCGTCTTCGCCATTTCCCTGAAGGATCGCGCTGCCGTGTTGCCCGCAGGATTTGCGGGAGACGCCGCCTATTGGATCGATCCCAAAAGCGGTGACTGGATCACCTCCACTTACTACCGGCCAGATCTTCCCGAGTGGGTGCGCAATTTCAATGGCGGCCATCGTGCCGAGAAATACTGGAACCGCGAGTGGAAAGACAGCGTTGGAAACGTGCTCGGCTCGACCGCGCCGCGCATTTCCAATTCCAAAAACAACGATGATAAAGATAAAAGTAAAGATAAAAATAAAGACGGCGCCCCCGCCGGCTTCTACGAGGTCGTCGGCTCGACTCCCTTCGCCAACGATTACCAGTTCGAGTTCGCGAAGGAACTTGTCCTCTACGAGAAACTGGGCGCCGGTGCGGCCACCGACTTGCTCGTGATCAGCCTCTCCGCCAACGACATTCTTGGCCACCAGGTCGGTCCTGATTCTCCCCAGATGCGCGGAATGGCGCTCGAACTCGACCGGCAACTGGCGGACTTCTTCGATTTCCTCCGCCATCAGATTGGAATGGCCAGCGTCTGGATGGCGCTTTCCGCGGATCACGGCGTCGCTCCTCTCCCGGATTTCGCGAAAACGCTTCGTCTGCCCGCCGCCAATCTCGACGCCAGGGCCCTGCGCGAACAGCTCAATTCCCTGCTCTCCAAAAAATACGGGAAGAAGGCCGAGTACGTGGCTGATCTCGCCTACCCCCTGGCATGGCTCCGGGCAGATGCCTTCACTGGAACTCCCGGCGGAAAAGAAGAATCCGTCGCCGAAGCGGACGCCGGTGAAGCCATGAAGCAGGTAGGATTGGCCGGATACTTTACCAAGTCACAATTAGCCCGCGGAGCCACCCCCGCCACCGAAATCGGACGGCGCTATGCCCACAGCTACTCGCCCGAAGGCGGCTGGTATGTGCTCGGAATTCCCACTCCTTTTCAAGTTGGAATCCCGAAGGGTACCGACCACGCCTCACCGTTTTCCTACGATACCCACGTGCCCCTGGCTTTTTATGGCCTCGCCTTTCAGCCCGGCACCTATCGTACGCACGCCGAACCGGTCGATCTCGCCGTCACCCTCGCCTCTTTGCTCGGCATCAACGCGCCCGCGCAAGCCACCGGTAGAGTGCTGACCGAGGCCCTGCAATTGCCACATCATTCCCCGATAACGCCTCCACCTCAGCCCGCCACGCCACCTGCCGGAGGAACACAATGACGCCCATCGGCCATCCCGACTTGAGCGTCAGTTTCGCGGGCATCGAACTGAAAAATCCCATCATTGCCGCCTCCGGCACCTTCGGCTACGGCGTCGAATTCGAAGATATCGTGCATCTCGACCGCCTCGGCGGATTGGTTGTCAAAGGCCTCTCGAAAGAACCCATGACCGGAAATCCGCCGCCGCGCCTCTACGAAACCGCCGCCGGAATGCTCAATGCCATCGGGCTCCAGAATATCGGGGCAACCGCGTTCCTTGCGGAAAAGCTCCCGGCGCTGTCGGGTAAGAAGAATGTAGTCGTATTCGCCAACGTCTTCGGCTACACCCGCGCCGATTACGAACAGACGATTGAGATTCTCAATGAAGGCGAAGGCATCGCGGCCTACGAAATTAACGTCTCCTGCCCCAACACTTCGCATGGCGGAATTCAGTTCGGGAGCGATCCGCTTCTGCTCGACGAACTGGTGCGGAAAGTCAAGCGCGCGGCCCAGCGGCCCATCATCGTCAAGCTGTCCCCAAACGTCACTTCGATCGCACAGATGGCGCACGTGGCCGAGGAAGCGGGCGCCGATGCCATCTCCCTGGTGAATACGTTTCTAGCCATGGCGATCGACCCCGAAACCCGTCGCCCGCGAATTGCGAATGTCACCGCCGGACTCTCCGGACCTGCCATCAAACCGATTGCGCTGCGCATGGTCTACGATGCGGCTCACGCGGTCAAGATTCCCGTGCTCGGCATGGGCGGAATCACCACTCCCTCGGATGTCGTCGAATTCATGCTGGCTGGCGCAACCGCCGTCGAGGTAGGCACCGCCAGCTATTTTGATCCCCTGGCAACCGAAAAGTTGGTGGAGGAACTGATCGTCTACTGCCGCGAACACCGCATCGAGCGGCTCGGCGACCTTACCGGCGGCTTGCTGACCGATTGAGGATCGCCCCGAACAGGCCCGACCGATTCTGAGGTTGTGAGTGATGAGGCTATGTTTCGCATGAACCAGTTGCAGTCGGGCACCCGTTCTTCACCACCAAGGAAATTGGCAGGGGTGCCGGACAGGGATTGGCCATTGCACGTTCCGTGATCCTGGACAAAACGTGGAACCCTCAGGGATAGGTGCACATCACTGCAGCTTCGCGTACTCGGTTTTCGCCTGCTTCAGGATGGGGATATTCGCGTCTGCATCCTTCCAAAGCTTGAAGAAATTCTTATAGCCGCCAAGCGCCCGGAAGCGGGCGGCATCAACATCAGGTCCCCGTTCGCTTTTCAGGTCCAGAGCATTGGCGCGAGCCACCCCTAAATGAGCCAGTGCTCCGGTCCAGCAGTTCCAGACAATGCCGCTATGGTCGATGATCTTCTGAAACTCGGCGGAGGCAGCACGGCCCTGCCCGGAAGCTAAGTACGCCTCGCCTCGTACGTACGTCGAATACAGACAGGAGAAATTGTTGACAAACGTCTGTAGCCCAAACTCGATCTGCGAACCGATCTGCGAACTGATCTGCGAACCAACGATCGGCGAACCCACCGGTAGAGCGCTCAGTGCTGCAACTGGATTTTTCTCGTCGAGCGCCAACTGCCCCCGGATCGCGGGCAGCCAGACCGATTGCATCTGATCATCCAGCGGGAAACGTTGCGCCAGGTCTTGCGCCAGAAATTTTGCGCGTTTCGTGTCTCCCGCCATGGCCAAGGCAAGAGCGGCTTCGCTCTCGACGCTTTGACTCGCCGGTGCCAGCCTCAAGGCTTCTTCTGCCAACCGTCGCGCTTCCACTGCGTTGCCATAAGCCGCCTCGGTCACCGCGGCATTAACCTGCCAGATTGCGCCGTTCTCCTTGCTGTCGGCCCGGATGGCCGTCGCGACCGCCTTCTTCGTCAGCTCTCGCGCCTTGCGCAGATGACCCGCGTACGCCTCGGTGTCCGATGCCAGCGCCAATCCAAAGTTCTCGTATTCAGGTCGGCTGGCATACCAGCGCTGTTGTTCGGCCATCGCCGCCGAGTCCGCATCGAGGAAGGCCACGCCATAGAGAGCATTGTGAAGAATGTAATCGTCCAGCTTTAGCGCCTGCGCTTGGTTGAGCGCCTTTCGCGCCTCGTCGAAACGCTGCAGCGCGAGCTCGTTGTTGCCGATATTCTCACGCCATGAAACGGTGTCGGGCGCAAGGCGCGCCGCTTCTTTCGTGACCTCTAAGGCTTTCTCATACCTGCCCTGCTCCGAATACACCGAGCCCAAATTGCCATAGGCTGAGTCGATCCGGGGATAGCTTTCGATCTCCTGCAGATACGTTTGGACTGCCTTTTCCAGCTCTCCGGTTCCGACCGAATAATAGGCGGCAAGAATCGCCAGTCTTTCCCACTGGCTGGTATGTTCCCGCAGCTGAAATGCCTTGGCGTAGTAATCTCGCGCCCGGCCAGGCTCGCTCATGTTCATGTAGCTGTCGCCCACGACCAGGTAGCCCATGGCAAAGTTGGGATCAATTTCGATGGCGCGTTGTCGGTAAGGCAAGGCCGCCGCCGGGCCTTTCTCGTTCAGGACTTTTCTGCCCAAACTGAAGGCTTGCAAGGCTTCCAGCGAAAACGTCGTCGCCTCCGGAAGTGGAGTATCAAACTTCTGCACGCCGGCCAGCGATTCACCCAACTTCGCGCGCAGCTTCGACGCCGCCACGCCCAGTTCGGCCAGCACCTGATCTCTGAACGCAGCCGTCACCTGCTCTCGCGCCAAAGACTCCCCGCTCCGGCAGTTGACTGCCTCCAGCGCCAGTACATATTGCTTGCCCAAGCTGCCAATCGCGCCCGCAATGTAGGCTTTGCTCCCGGCGCGCTGGCAAAGTTCGCGGGCCAGCTCGGGAGTGAGTTTCGTGCCCGCGGGGCGAGTCATTAATTGCAAGGTCTTCGCGACTTTTCTGTCGGAGAGCACATTGAGGAACGGCGACTGCCGCAGCGAGAGATTGAGCGCCGTCTTCAGCGTCTCATCGAAGATCGCATCGCCCGTGCTGTTGTCAAAATCGGCGAGAACGACGGTGTCATTTTCCGTCAGACTGTTTTGCCGGTTCACGCGCTGCCTATAAAAGAGAAGAGCGCCCGCCGCCAGCAAAACAACAACGGCGGCCAGAACGAAAACCCCGGCCTTCCTCAGATGCAGATGTGTGGTTTGTGCAGTGGGCAATGGCAATGTCAGTGACGCTGCCGCTGGTACTTCCGCCACCGTCTCACTGGCGATCGCAACCGGGTCGTTCTGTTCCGGCGCTCCGTCCAAACCGGCTGGCGACCCGGTCTCTTCCAACTCCTCTTCCACCGGAGCGATGAAGCGGTAACCTACTCCGCGTACCGTCTCGATATACGAAGGGTCGTCGGCCGAATCGCACAGCACCTGTCGCAGCTTCTTGACCGAGGTATTGAGCCCGTGCTCGAAGTCGACGAAGGTGTCGGAGGGCCAAAGCGTCTCCCGAATCTCATCCCGCGTGACCACCCTGCCCGCGCGAGCGAGCAGAATTTCCAGGATCACAAAGGGCTGGCCCTGGAGCCTTATTCGGGTCCCGTGTTTGGTGAGCTCCCGCTCTCCCGTGTCAACTTCAAACGGGCCGAACCGGAAATTTCGAGAACGTAGCTGCAAGCCCAATACCCTTGCCCAGCACGGAGTTTACCATCCCTTCTTGGAAAAGGCACCTGAAACTTCTGCATTTACATGGAGTTATCTACTCACCTGAAAGTCACCTAACTTTCACCCTCCTTCCATTGAGCGATCTTCGATTGTGGGGGAAAGTGCTCGCACGTTTTCCGGGCCGGGATAGTGGGGCCCGCTGTGCAGAATCTCTGCAGAATTTCAAAGGAGCGTCAATGAGCCGTAAATCCGAGTTCTCGTTCTTGTCCTTACTCTGCGTGGTTGTTTTGCTCGCGGCGGCGATGAGCTCCGCCCAAACCGACGCGCAATCCGCGCTGCCAACTCGCCCCGCCGCGCAAACCCCGAGGGTGATTCCGCCTCCGATGTCGTTCCCCAGGGCCGAATATTTCAGGAACAATCCGGCGGCGCGGAGCCAATTTCTTGCGCAATGGAAACAACGATCGGCTAACTCTGCGCGGCCTTCCAAAAAGAAGGCTTCGCCTGCCTTCGGCGGGACCTGGCAGCTCGGGCCCGCTGTGACGAACGGCACACCGATATGCAACCCGTTGTTGTTGACCGACGCGACAGTGATCGCCATCGACTGCAGCCCCTCGCTGTCAGGGGAGTGGTACAAGTTGACGCCCGACATCACCGGCAGCTACGTGAACGGGACATGGACTGAGATTGCGACGCTGCCGGTATTCTATAACGTCGACCGCTGGGTCGAAATACAGTATTCCCCGCTCAATTTCGCCTCCGCCGTGCTGCCCGATGGCCGGGTCATCGTCATGGGCGGTGAGTCCAACGGCCCCGACGACGGTCTTCCGGTAGGAGCGATCTACGACCCGGTGGCTAACACCTGGACACCCGTATCGGCACCACCCGGAGCCGGGTGGGTACAGTATCCATTGGCCATCGGTGACGCCCAGAGCACGGTGCTGGCTGACGGCACATTCTTGCTCGCCGCCTGTTGCGCCTACGATCCGGATCTCGATGCCCTGTTTGACGCCACGAACCTGACCTGGACCAGCACGGGAGCGCCCAATGCGGGAAGTAATTTCCAGGATGAACAAGGTTACACGCTGCTGCCCAACGGGAACGTGTTGACGGTCGATATTTGGACGGGTTGCAGCGGCCGTGGATCCTGCACCGGCCCGGATCCCACCAACGCCGAGCAATACAATCCTACGACCAGCACCTGGAGCAGTGCCGGCAATTCGGTGGTTTCGCTCGTCGATCCGTATGCTTGCGGCAACTACGAAATCGGGCCGGCTCCGCTTCGGCCGGATGGAACCGTGGTCCAATTCGGCGGCAACACGGGCTGCACTGGTGACGCGGATCCTACTGGGATCTACGACTCGACCACTGGCGTTTGGAGCGCCGGCCCCAACGTACCAGAGGTGTGCGGATCCAACGGGACCACTCAATGCGACCTTGCCGATGCTCCGGCGGCGGTCTTGCCGAATGGGAACATCCTGTTTGCGGCCGATACTGGGGCTTTCGAAAAGCCGACCCATTTTTTTGAATTCACTACCCTCAATGCCATCAATCAGGTGGCCGACGATTTCGGTGGGAGTTATGTGGGTTCCTCCTACTACAACTTTCTCGTCCTACCCAATGGCCAGATTCTCACCACCGTAGGTCTCGACCAGCCCGAGTTCTATACCCCGACCGGTTCTCCCGATCCCAGTTGGGCTCCTGTGATTTCTACCTCGCCCTCCAGCGTTTACCCTGGAACCACCTATACCATCACCGGAACGCAGCTGAACGGCTTGACGCAGGGCGCATATTTCGGCGACGACGTACAAGCGGCGACTAACTATCCGATCGTGCAGATCACGAATTCCGCGACCGGTCACGTCTTTTACGGCCGCACGTTTAACATCAGCAACCGGTCGGTGGCGCCGGGCGTTTCGGTCTCCACGAACTTTACCGTCCCGGCGAATATCGAATTGGGCGCGAGCAGTTTAGTGGTCATCGCGAACGGCATTCCATCGGCGCCGGTTCCCGTCGGCATCGCGGTGCCGACGGTGGGGGTAAGTTCCAGCCTGAATCCTTCGGTCTACGGACAGGCAGTGAGCTTTACGGCGACAGTGACCGGGGCGAGTCCCACCGGTAGCGTGCAGTTCAATATCGACGGCGGCGCATTCGGATCGCCGGCGACGCTGGCGTCGGGCACGGCCACTTCGGGCACGACCTCGACCCTGTCTCCGGGAGCACACACGGTTACGGCCGTCTACTCGGGCGACACGAACAACGCGCAAGGCACGGGCTCGCTGAACGGCGGCCAGGTAGTGAATCAGAGCAGCGTCAACGTCACCGTCGCCACCAGCCCGTCAGGACTGCTGGTTTCGGTGGACGGCGGCTCGGCTCAAGCCTCGCCCGTCGTCGTCTCCTGGACGATTGCCTCCTCGCATACCATCGCTACCACTTCACCGCAAGGGTCAGGCGGCACGCAATATACGTGGAGCAGTTGGTCCGATGGCGGCGCAATTTCGCATCAGGTGACCGCCTCGGCCAACGTGACCGGCTACACTGCGTCCTTCAACACCAGCTACCTGCTGACCACGGCGGCCAATCCAACCAATGGCGGAACCGTCGCGCCTGCATCGGGCACGTACTATGCTCCGAACACAATCGTGAACCTGAGCGCGACGCCGAACCCGAATTATGCGTTCTCCAACTGGACGGGCAACGTGGCCAACGCCAACAGCGCCTCGACCACGGTGACTATGACCGGGCCGCAAAGCGTAACCGCGAATTTCGTCGCGGCGTCGTTAACCGTCTCCCCGGCCAGCGTAAATTTCGGCAACGTCAAACAGTGCCAAACGAAGAAAGCAGTTCTAACCTTGACCAACAATGCTTCGACGAAAGCGCAGATTGGCGCTTTGTCGTTCATCGACGTTACTGGAAATCCCAACGACTTCACTTACCACGAATACTGCCGCCCAACCCTTGATGCCGGGAAACACTGCACCATCGCTGTCACATTTAGTCCCTCCGAAGACGCATCGGAATCAGCGACGCTGAACATCCCGACCAGCGGCGGCACGTTCCAGGTGCCAATTACGGGCACAGGGGTTGCGAACAAAAAATGCACTGAGTAGTCAAACTTGAGTAGTCAAACCCTCCCGTTCTAACGTCGCGCCGTGCGACGTTAGAACGGGAGGTCACTCGCCAATGAACCTGTGGTGAACAAAACAGCGAATGCCCGCTCAATTTTTGGGCCGCCTTTGTGCAGAAAGGGCAAGAGCGAATTGGCGACATTATGCCAGTGACAGGCTCAGCGTCGTTTTTGCCCCGCCACACGCCTCGCGCCGCAAACTTGCCTACCCTTCTGCCGTCAGGAAAGCTGTCCTTCGTCCCAGGTTTAAGAATAGCCGCTCACATCCGCGTGTGACGTGTTCCATTGAACCAATCTGTTAGGCCAGCTACAATCGCACGTCGTCTCATCAAGGAGGTTCTACGCCCAACCCCTTCGTTCGCGCCTATCGGCCTGCGTTTTGCCTGCCAGTCCGCCTCGTGAACTCCTCGGTCCTTTGTATCCTTTTACTGGCGTGGGCTGGATGTGGCGGAGGCGGGAATAACGAATCGGCAACCCTATTTTCCCTGGGTGGCACCGTTTCGGGATTGGCGGGCTCGGGACTCATTTTGCAAAATAATGGAGCCAACAACAGTCCCGTAACTGCGAATGGTGCGTTTGCGCTGACCTCGCCGATTGCCAAGAACAGCTCTTACGACGTTACCGTTCTTACGCAGCCATCGAACCCGGTTCAGGTTTGCACCGTCACGAACGGCAGCGGAATCGCTACCGCGAATGTAACAAACATAACCGTCGTCTGCACCACGACCGCATACACCATCGGCGGCACTGTTTCTGGCCTGGTGGGGGCGGGGTTGGTGTTGCAGGATAATGGCGGTAATAACCTCACGATCATCGCGAACGGAAGCTTCGTGTTTACCAACCCGGTTGATCTCGGGGCCACTTTTGCAGTCACAGTTCTGACGCAGCCATCGAATCCGACTCAAACCTGCACCGTATCCAATGGCAGCGGGACCGCTACGGCCAACGTCACGAATGTGCAAGTTGCGTGTTCCAGCACCATTAGTGGAACGGTCGCCGGGCTCAGCGGCAAAGGATTGGTGTTGCAGGATAATAGCGGCGACAACTTGCCGGTCAGCCAAAATGGACCTTTTACCTTCCCGACGCAGATCGCGTATGGCGGCAGCTACGCAGTCACCGTTTTTGCTCAGCCTGCCACTCCCGCGCAGGCATGTCTGGTGATCGACGGAAGTGGAACTGCTTTCGCCGACGTCACGAATGTTCAAGTCAACTGCAACAATAATTGGACGTGGGTGGGCGGCCCGAACACTTCGAATCAGGCTGGCGTCTACGGAACCATGGGCGTGGCCTCTCCCAGCAACAATCCGGGAGCCAGGACCGCGGCCGTCTCCTGGACCGATGCGGCGGGTAACTTCTGGTTGTATGGGGGGTCGGGTTATGACTCGACCGGTGCAAACAACGACCTCGGCGATCTGTGGGAATACAGTGCGGGAGAATGGACTTGGGTGGGCGGATCGAACGTGGTCAGTCAGCCGGCCACCTATGGGACGCAAGGCGTAGCCGCGCCAGGAAATTATCCAGGAGCGCGCGATGGCTCCGCGGCCTGGACCGACAAGTCTGGAAACTTCTGGCTCTTTGGCGGAATCGGACGTTTCACCGGCAACGGATGCGGCCCCGGTCCGGTGGCATGCAGTGGCCAATTTAACGATCTCTGGGAATACAGCGGCGGGGAGTGGACGTGGATAGGGGGGCCAAACACTCCATTCGGGACCGGAACTTATGGCACGCAGGGAGTAGCATCGGCAGCGAATGTCCCTCCTTCACGTGAGTCTGCGACAGCGTGGGTCGATCAGGCTGGCGATTTCTGGCTCTATGGAGGCAACAGTGGGCTCGGCCCCCCGAATGGCGTATACGGAGATCTTTGGAAGTACAGCGCTGGAGAATGGACATGGGTAAGTGGCTCGGATGTCATTAGTCCGTCGGCGGTGTATGGCACATTGGGCGTACCTGCTCCAGAGAACACTCCAGGATCTCGAATCAACCCGGTTGTCTGGCTCGATTCGAGTCAAAATATTTGGCTCTTTGGAGGCGTGGGATACAACACAGTTGGTTCGCAGAGTGACTTGTGGAGGTATAGCGGCGGCGAATGGACCTGGATGGGCGGTCCGGAGATTAACGAACAACCTGGAATTTATGGCACGCTGGGAGTGCCAGCGGCGAGCAACATTCCAGGGGCCAGGGGCTGGGGTAGTGGCGTGAGTTGGGTTGATGCAAAGGGCAATTTCTGGATGTTCGGCGGCTTCGGTGAAGGTGCCATCGAAGACTTCGACCAATCTCTCGGAGATGTGTGGAACTACAACGGCAGCGAATGGACGTGGATAGGCGGGTCGAACGCCACCTTCCAGCCGGCCGTTTACGAGGCGATGGGAATGCCGGGTGATCCCGGAGGGAGAGATAGCGCCGCAACCTGGATCGACAATTCTGGGAATATCTGGCTCTTCGGCGGCGAGGACCAGGGAACTACTGGCCACCCAGGATACTTGTTGAGCGACCTGTGGAAGTACACGCCGCCGACCGCGGGCGACCAGAGGAACGCGCGGCGGACGCAAAAAGGAACCAGGTAGCGTCGTGACCAGGCAGAGACAGCTGCAAATTTGCGCGGCATGGCGCTGAGCGAGCGCAGGATGATTTACCGAATCAGATAAATCGTGCTCACAACACCGCCCGAGATCCTGCCTATTCGCGAAGTGCGGGACGCGGCTAGCCGCTTATCCACCAGAAAATCTTCCTATCGTCCCGCAGCATGCCAGATCGAACCGGGCGACTGATAGTTCAATCCCTCGCCCCACACCACATGCGTGTCCCCGTGGTTGTCGATGGCGAGTCCGAAATAATCGCCGAAGGGGAAACGGAAACCTGCCTTGCCGATATAACGATATCCCGGCACGTAGCCTGAGATCCGCATCTCTTCTCCCCAAGTCGCGCCGCCATTGCTTGAACTACGATAGTAAGTATTCCAAAAGGGAGAGTTGCGTTGATCCATCCAGGCGATGCGGACGTCGCCTGTATTGGCCGCGACGATAGCCGGAAAGGCATGTTCCACGCCCGATTCGGCATACGAAACGCTGACCTTCGGCAGCCAGTTCTCGCCGCCGTTGGTCGATGACGAGAAGTAAATGCGTTGCGGTCCCAGCGGCGCCGTGCCCGCGTTCCAGAGCGCATATAGAGTTCCAACCGCATCCGACGCGAGCGCCACCTGCGCGCCCAGGAATGCCTCGCCACAATCTTCGTTCTTGCAATCCGGCGCCGCCGCGGAAACATCCAGCAGAGTGGTGCTCCAGCCTTTGCCCGCATCCGCCGACCTGGCAACATACAGGTTCACGGCGCCCCGCGCCCCTCCTGCCTTGGAGTAAGACGCCCAAGCCAGATAAACGTTGCCTCCAGTGTCGACGGTTGCCGCGCCCAGCAACGACCATCCTGGACGGCTTTCCGTATTCACCCGCGCCCACGTAAAGCTCCGGCCTCCGTCCTGGGAGGCCGCAACCCATATCTCTTCTTCATGATTGAACGCTACATAAACGCTCTGGCCGCGCACTGCCAGCGCCGGCTTATCCAGTTCTTCCTCGCTGCGCACGGCAATCGTAAAGAACCAGGTCGCGCCGCCGTCTACCGACTTGGCCAGCATGACTACACGCTTATCGTTTTGCAGCCACGCCGCATAAAGCGTACGCCGGTCCGCCGGGTCGACCGTAATCTGCGGGTCAAATTGCCCCGATCCCGTCTCCAGCATCACGTGCGGCGGTTGCCAGGTCTTGCCGTTATCGTTGCTCGCCAGCAACAGCATGGTCGGCACGCGGCAGTCCTTGCAATCGGGCACCTTCCCGTAATGTGGATAAAGCACGTAAATCCGCCCCGAACCATCGGCCGCAACCGCCGGTTCCCATTGGTCGCCGCTGGTCAGACCAATGCGCTTCTGCCCCGAAAATTGCGGCGCCGCCGCCCAGGCGAGACTGGCCAACGCAAGAAACAGGACCGCAAGTTTCACCACCGCGAACCTCGGAAAAGCGAATTGGGGATATGTGACAGGCATGAAATCCGGAACCACAACGGGGCGGGGAGGCAAGCTGACCCTTATCATCAAACTTTATCGTGAACCTGTCCGCCGGTCAACCGAATCTGCGCGCCAAATCGATACGCCAAACCCCGGTCCGCCCTTCTCTCTCTAACCGGCGCATCATAAACAACGTCATTTGATGGAGGTTCCGATTTTTCACCCGGCTGCTGGCCGTCTTCCGCCTGAGACGGGTTACACTATCGCCGGAGTAATTCATGTCCCGTTGCCCAGGCTGTAACGCTGAAGTGCCGATTGCCAGCCGCTTCTGCTCCGCCTGTGGCGCGCAAATGGGTATCCCGGCAGGAGCAGGATCGGATGACGCCACTCTGACCTCGGCCCCGGCATCGGCACCCGACGCCGACGCGACCATCGCCGATTCCAAAATCCCTGCCCCCAGGGCTTCCACCCCCAAAATCGACTCCGACAATGTTGCGACTCTGGAATTCGCCGCTCCTCGATCGCCGCTTCCGCAGCGTCCGGCCTCGTCTTCATCGTCGTCCCTGCGCCCGCCCAGTTCCGCGGCATTTTCGCTCAGCGAAGGCCGTTTCCTTCCCGGACGCCTGCTGGCCGGCCGTTACCGCATCATCGCCCTGCTCGGAAAAGGCGGCATGGGCGAGGTATATCGCGCCGATGACCTTACTCTCGGCCAGCCGGTCGCCCTTAAGTTCCTGCCCGAACAGGCATCCCGCGACGAAGGCCTGCTCGAACGTTTCCGCAATGAAGTGCGCATCGCGCGCCGCGTCTCCCATCCCAATGTCTGTCGCGTGTACGACGTCGGCGAAGTCGATGGCCACACTTTTTTCACCATGGAATATGTGGACGGCGAAGATCTGGCTTCCCTGCTCCGCCGGATTGGCCGCTTGCCCCAGGACAAAGCCCTCGACATTGCCCGCCAGCTCTGCGCCGGATTAGCCGCCGCCCATGCCCGAGGCGTCCTGCATCGCGATCTGAAACCCGCCAACATCATGCTCGACGGCCGCGGCCAGGTGGTAATGACCGATTTCGGCCTCGCCGGACTCACCGACCAGATTCATGGCGCCGATATCCGCAGCGGAACTCCAGCCTACATGGCGCCCGAACAACTCGCGGGCAAGGAAGTCACCGCCCAAAGCGATCTCTACTCGCTCGGCCTTGTCCTTTACGAGGTATTCACTGGCAAGCGTGCTTTTACCGCGGAGGCGCTCACCGCGCTGGTCCGCGGCGGAAAGGCGTCGTCCCCCAGCAAGCCTTCATCGGTAGTGAAAGACCTCGACCCCGCCATCGAGCGCATCATTCTGCGTTGTCTTGAACCGGAACCCCGCCTGCGTCCGGTATCCGCGCTCAGCGTCGTTGGAGCGCTTCCCGGCGGAGATCCTCTCGCCGCCGCTTTGGCAGCCGGCGAAACGCCTTCGCCCCAGATGGTGGCGGCAGCCGGCGCAACCGCGGGACTGGCTCCACGCGTCGCGATCGCATGTCTGCTGGCGATTCTGATCGGATTGGCGGGCGCGCTCTACCTTACCATCCGGCAAAACGGGCTCGATCAGATGGGATTGGAACTCTCGCCCGAGGTGCTGGCCCAGAAAGCTCGCGACACCATTCTTCACCTGGGATACGAGGGCCGGCCCGCCGATAGCTTTTTCGATTTCGATTACGACTACGACTTTGTGAAGTACGTCGAGAAGCATCAAACGCCGCGGCCGCAGTGGGACAGGATTCTGCGCTCCCGGCCCAGCCTGCTCACGTTTCTTTACCGGCAGAGTCCCGACAACATGGTGGCATCCGACTATCACGATTTGCTGCTGACGCCAGGTGTCATGGGCTGGAGCGATCCGCCTCCCATTCTCTCCGGCATGGTTCGAGTGCAACTCGATCCCCAGGGCAGGCTGATCCTGTTTGAGGCGATCCCGCCGGAAGTGGTCAGCCCATCCGCCGCCACGACCGACGCCTTCGATTGGAATCGGCTGTTCAGCGCAGCCGATCTGGATCCCGCGCAATTCCAACCCGCGCAGCCTACATGGAACTCGCTCGCCTCCTCGGATGCGCGCGCCGCTTGGACCGGGAAGTGGCCTGGTTCCGAGCTGCCGCTGCGCATCGAAGCCGCCGCCTTTCAGGGCAAACCTGTATTCTTCCGCTTGCTCGGGGACTGGACCCAGCCCCCGCGCATGCAGGCGCCGCCCGATTCAGCCGGAAAAAAAGCCGGCAATATCATTCTGCTGTTGATTCTCGCGTCGATGATCGTGGGCGGCGTCTTCCTGGCGCGCCGCAACTACCGTCAGGGGCGCGGCGATCTTCACGGCGCCCTCCGCCTCTCCACAATCGCGTTTGGACTCCTGATCGTGCGCTGGTTGCTGCTCAGTCACCTGGTTCCCGGTTTTGAAACCTTCGGGCTCATGATTCTCGCCCTCGCCACATCGCTGTTCCTGTCAACTCTGATTTTTGTGCTGTATCTCGCGCTCGAACCTTACGTCCGCCGCTATTGGCCCCATGCCATCATTTCCTGGAGCCGCCTGCTGGCCGGCCAGGCGCGCGACCCTCTGGTCGGGCGCGACATCGTCCTCGGTGTGCTCCTCGGCGTAGTCTGGGTCGCCATCTTCAAGGTCAACACGCTCGTTACCATGAAATTGGGCGATGCTCCCGCCCTGCTCAGCAGCGGCTATCTCGTCAGCGCCCGCGCTGGCCTTGGCATGTGGATTTCTCAACTGCCGTTGTCGATCATCGCCACACTGGAATTTTTCTTCCTGTTCCTCGTTTTCAAACTGCTGCTGAAGCGCGACTGGCTCGCGACCTCCGCCTTTGTTCTGATCTTTACGGCGGTGAAGACTCTGGGACAAGATCACATGGCCGTCGCGGCTGTGACTGCGGTTTTGGTCTATCTGATTCTCGCCCTCATCGTCTATCGTTTCGGCTTGGTACCGCTGGCCTGCGCCATCTTTACAGTCGACATGCTCGCCAATGTTCCCTTCACCGGAGACATCTCGGCGTGGTACTTCGGCACCACGATGTTTGCCCTGCTTAGCGTCGTCGCTCTGGCCCTATGGGGTTTCTATCATTCCCTCGGCGGCCAACCCCTCTGGCAAGCGAATCCATAGCCATCCTGGCTAGTGGTCGTGATGGCTCAATGCGGGACGCGCCCTCAGAAAAATCTGAAACGAGACTGGGTTATTTCCGTAGGCGGAGTCCAGGCTTGACGGCTTCGAATAGAACGTAAAATCCGCGCCCAGTGCTAGCTGCCCCTGCCGCCTCTGGATGAGGTCGCGCTCGCCGCCAAACGTGTAGGCTCCGATGCGATAGCTCGGAAGCGATGGGTTGCCCGGAAATAACTCGTCCTTGTCGACCAGTTCCATCCGCGAGAAGGCATAGTTGCGCAACTTGAAGTTGGCCGTCGTCTCCAGCAAGTAGCCGTTCAGGCTGTGGTCATTCAACAACTTGTGCACTCTCCCCCAGACTACCGACGTTGCCCAGGAGCCGTTGGCAAACCGCCGTACATATTCCACCGAAGCCGTCTGCCGGCGTTGACTGCCCTGTTCCAGCGCCTCCGGTCGTTCCAGCCTCCCATAGCTGTACTGCGCCGTCCACTTCGGACTGGCGGCAACGCTCACCCGCGCCGACCACGAATCGAGTGGCGCAAACTGAATCGTATACCGCCTTTCGTCGGGCTCGCGGCCGTTGAACACCGAGCCTTCGATCTTCAAACGATCAACCACCACTCCCGTGGTCAGCACTCCAAAGCTGATGTGAGTGGAATCCTGCAAATGATGAGACAACGGGGCCATCGGCAATTCCGATGCCGAGGCGCGATGCATGAAAGCGACTGGCCCCAGCGCCGGCTCACCCGCCGCTGCGCCGTAAAACAGCCAGGAAACCTCATCGTCGATGGGCAGCGTGTAATCGAGCGCGAGTTCGGAGAATACGTTATGCGGATGCTGGTGATCGACCAGCGGCTGCCCGTGATAGGTTTCGCCTGTCTGGAAGAGCTCGGGAAATCCAGGATGCGGCGCCGTCAGCGACTCGGCCGAAAACATCTCTCGAAACAGAAGAGTGCCGCTTGCCAGCCTGTGCTGTTCCATCAGCATCAGCCAGTTCACCGACTCGGCCTTGCCCGCGCCGCGTGGACCGCCCGACTGGTTGTAATCGGCAAACACGACCCCATGCGCCATTACCTCCCACGCCCCGGACGACTTCATCCAGGCATGATCCAACGTCGCCGCCGGTTGCCATCCCGTACCCGAACTGACGTGGAGCGACGGCATCCACGCGGGCGCGCGCGGCGGCATTTCCATATCCATGTTCATGCCCGGCATATCCATGTTCGGCAAATCGGTTCTCCGGTCTGCCTGATCTTCTGCCCCCGAAACACCGAGGCCGCCGAAAACATGAACTCCAGGAACATCCGGAACGGGAGCCTGTCCCGCCGCGCTCAGTGCCAGCAAATGGATGACAACAACACCGAGGAAGAGCGCCCGCACATTTCACTCCCCACGCGCCAAAATACTCGTGAAAGATAGAGTTCCTGATTGCGCTTGATTCCCAATGATACTGGCCATCGACTACTGCGGAGGGAGTGTCTTCACACGCGAGGTTACTAACGGCGGCGGCCGCTATTACGATCCGGTCAGCTTCACCCGTATCTCTTCCGGCAGCTTTTCGCGAATCTCCGCCGGCAGCCGGTCGTGAACGTGCCGCGCTCCCAGCCGGGCCACATCCACCATCACCATCGGCGCCGGAGTCGCAACCGCTACGATTAACCAGATCAATGCCGAAAGGGCGAAGCCCAGTAGCGCCCCCACCTCCAGCCAGAAAGCATGGCGCGGCCCAAAATACCGGATCACCGCAAACGCCAGCAAAAATACTGCCGCCGATGCCGACGCCAGCACAATCAGCGAGATATCGATGATGCGGTTCAGCTTCTGGCGGCTGCGGCACCGCTCACACGCGGCAAAATGCAGTTCGTAATCCCCGCGCATCTCCGGCGCCAGGCCGGAAATATCGTACCGCCAGCCTGCCAGGATTTTCCCCGCCATCGGGTCCACGCACTCACTCATAAGGGGTTACAACCGGATGGATTCGAGAACTTCCGCCTGGGTTGCCAGCAGCACGCGATTGTGCCACAGCCCCGGACGGACGCCGAGTGCCTGTTCCGCCGCGGCGCGAGCGATTTCGGGATGGTTGTTCTGTTCCGATAAATGAGCCAGAATTACGTATTCAGCTCCCCCATCATAATCGCTCGAAAAGAATTCGGCGAGCGCCTCATTCGACAGATGCCCCACCCGGCTCATCACGCGCTGCTTCACCGACCACGGATATGGCCCCTGACGCAGCATTTCGACATCGTGATTCGATTCCATCACTAATACGCTGCAGCCGCGCAGATGGTTCCGTACGCTGGCCGGCATATAACCCAGGTCGGTGGCAAACCCGATCTTCACCCCTTCCGCGCGAAACGTAAACCCCACCGGATCCGCGGCGTCGTGAGGAATCGTGAACGGCATCACCTCGATATCCCCCACGCAAAAACCGCGCCCGGCGCTAAAATGTTCCGCCTTCGGCAGTTCGGGAACACCCTTACCGTTCTCGGGATTGCTGTCGCGCACCGCCCGGCTCCACGCCTGATGCGTGGGCGCCGTGATAAACACTGGCACCTTCAGCTTGGTCGCCAGTCGCTGCAGTCCCGCAACGTGGTCGGAGTGCTCGTGCGTAATCAGGATGGCCGAAATTTCCTCCGTGCGCTGACCAACCGCCCGCAGCCGCTTAAAAGTCTCGCGGCCGGAGAGACCGGCATCGACCAGAATGCGCGTTGTACTCGTCGCCACCAGCGAGCAGTTCCCTCGACTGCCGCTCGCCAGCACCGATACCGTCACTCCCATAGCCGTAGCTTACCCCCTGCGGCTGTGGAAACGAGAACACTTTTTCGGCAGTCGGTACCTTCGAGGGGACGGCCGGGCGACAAAAACGATCTTTACTTCCTCACTTTTTCGGAAACAGGTTGTCCACCACGCCCCGTCCCATGGCCCCCCCGAAGGCGCCCGCGATTCCTGGCACGAACGCCAGAAACGATTCGTAGACCTGCGCCCGCTCCGGCTTCTCCGAAAGAAAATAATAGGCCAGCCATTCCACCACCGGCACGAACACGCCCACCAGCACGACCCACCGCCACGGCCGCCGCGGACTCAGAAATCCCAGCAGCATGTTCGCCGTCAGCACCACCATCGCGGTTAGCAGCAGGTCGCCAACCTTGATGTCCAGCCATCCCGCCGCCGCTCCCGACATGGCCGCCAGCAGATAGTAGAAAGCGTCGCCGCCAGATTTTCTTTCAGGAAGAATCCCGCCCGGGCTTGTCGTCATGTCTCCATCTTAATCACGAATACTGATAGAACCCGCGCCCGCTCTTGCGTCCCAGCCAGCCCGCATCCACCATCTTGATCAGCAGCGGACACGGCCGGTATTTCGGATCGCCCAAGCCATCCTGCAACACGCGCATAATGTCCAGGCAAACGTCGAGTCCAATAAAGTCGGCCAGCGTCAGCGGTCCCATGGGATGCGCCATCCCCAGCTTGAACACCTCATCCACCGCCTCGGCCGTGGCCACGCCCTCCATCACCGCGAACATGGCTTCATTCAGCAGCGGCATCAGCACCCGGTTTGACACAAAGCCCGGAGCGTCAATCACCTCCACCGCGGTCTTCTCCAGTTTCACCGCCAGATCGCGCACTGTCTCGAACGTCGCCTGCGACGTCGCCAGCCCGCGAATCACTTCGACCAGCTTCATCACCGGCACGGGATTGAAGAAATGCATCCCGATAACCTTATCGGCCCGCCCCGTCAGCGCCGCAATCTTCGTGATCGAAATCGAGGACGTATTGGAGGCGAGAATTACCTCCGGCTTCGTGATGCGATCCAGTTCGCGAAAAATCTCCGCCTTGATCTCAAACTTCTCCGTCGCCGCCTCGATCACCAATTCGCATTCCGCGAGTTTCGCCCGCTCCACTACCGCCGTAATCCGCCCCAGCGTGGCCACCTTGTCGTCCGCCGTAATCTTGTTCTTGGCTACTTCGCGATCCAGGTTCTTCCCAATCGTCGCCAGCCCCCGCTCCAGAAAGCGCGGCTCCACATCGCAGAGCACCACGCTAAACCCGCAACCCGCGAACACGTGGGCAATGCCGTTGCCCATGGTGCCCGCCCCAATCACTCCCACCCGCCGAATCGCCGTCATTATCATTATCGTCACCTCGATTCTGGTCCGCGCAAAAAGCAAACTGGGAAGTCTAGCAGACTAGGCTGCCGACTCCGCCGGCAGGAGCATCCAAATGTGTCGGAAAAAACGATATTCTGCTAAACTCTCGGCCAAGTTCGAGGGCCTCGATCGGGAAAAACTAGGCGCAATGAGCGTATCGTACGAGGACAAGCGGAGGGCAGGCGATAGAATCGGTTCTTCCGAACAAGCTGGACCAGGAATCTCGCCTGCGCTGCAACCCGGCCCGGCCGTCTGTCGAGTACGAGATTCCCGGCTGGTTTTAGGAGTGTGAGCCATGGCATCGCACGCTGAGGATCATAATCACCATTACCAAGAGGAAACAACCGTCCTGTGGGATACGATCCGGCTGGCTCTCGAAGAAAACCAGGACTGGTATCGCGACCTGGTTGAGCACAGCCACATTCTCCTCTCCATTCACGACCTCGAAGGCCGCTTGCTCTCCGTGAACCCCGTTCCGGCCCGTCTGCTGGGTTACAGCGTCGAAGAGATGCTGCAAAGACCGCTGCGCGACTGTATCGATCCCCAGTTTCGCGGCGAGTTCGATGACTACCTGCGCGAGATCGCCCGCACCGGGGAGAGCCGGGGGTTGATGACAGTCGTAACCCGCGCCGGCGAGCGGCGAACCTGGGAATATCGAAGTTCCCTGCGCCGCGAAGGCGTGGCGAGGCCGATTGTGCGAACCATCGCCCACGACGTCACCGAGCGGGTGCGGGCAGAAAAAGCGCTCCGTCTGACGAACCAGGAGTTGCTGAAAGTGGCGCAGGAACGCGAGCGCATGCTGGGCGACCTGACTCTTTTCCGCGCCCTCCTCGACCAAACCCACGATGCCATCCAGGTAGTCGAGCCGGAAACCTTGCGTTTGCTCGACATGAACGAGAGAACTTGTCAGGAACTGGGCTACAGCCGCGAAGAACTGCTGTCCATGACCGTTTATGACATCGCCCCGGAATTCGACCAGAGAGTCCGCGCCGACGTGCTCCGGCAATTGCAAGAGCGAGGCTTCGCCATCATCGAAAGAGTCCATCGGCGAAAAGACGGTTCCACCTTCCCGGTGGAAGTGACCTTGCGCGAGGTCCAACTCGACCGCAAGTACGGCGTGACCGTGACCCGCGATATCACCGCGCGCAAACGGGCCGAGCAGCAACTGCGGGAATACGAGCAAGTCGTGGAAGGGTTGGACGAACTGATCGTCGTAGTCGACCGGAACTACCGCTACGTGCTCGCCAATCGCGCCTTCCTGCTCTATCGCGGTCTGACAAAAGAACAGGTTGTGGGGCATTCGGTCGCGGAAAATCTCGACCCCGGCACCTTCGACCATCTGATCAGGAAAAAAATGGACCAGTGTTTCGCGGGAAAAATCGTCCAGTACGAAATGAGATACCGCTATCCCAATCTGGGCGAGAGAGACATCTTCGTCTCCTACTTTCCCATCGCCGCACCCGGCGGCGTCGATCGCATCGCTTGTGTCTTGCAAGACATCACCGGGCGCAAACAAAGTGAGGCCCGGCAGCAGGAATATGAAAGGGTGGTCGAAGGTCTGGAGGAAATGTACGTGGTCGTCGACCGCGATTACCGCTACGTGCTGGCCAACCACGCGTACCTCCAGTATCGCGGCTTGCGCAGCGAACAGGTGGTCGGACGCCCCTTGTCGGAAGTGCTCGACAAGAATCTCTTCGCGACCCTCGTCAAGGACAAGATCGATGAGAGCTTTACGGGCAAAGTCGTCCGGTACCAGAAAACAGATAATTATCCGAATCTGGGCGAGAGGCATCTTTCCGTCTCGTACTTCCCCATCCAGGGCGCCCAGGGCGTCGATCGCATTGCCGTGATCCTCAAGGACATCACCGAACAAACCGCCGCCGAGAAAGCGCTACGGGAAAGTGAAGAGCGATTTCGCGCCGTCTACGAGCGCTCTCCGCTCGGCATTTCCCTGGTCGATTCCCTTACCGGCAAGTTTCTGCAAGTCAATCCGAAGCTCTGCGAAATCACCGGGCGCAGCCAGGAGGAACTACTGCGGAGCGACGTCAGAAGCATCACGCATCCTGACGATGTCGAACGCGACATCGAAAATCTGCAACAACTGGCCGAGGAAAAGCTGGCCCATTACGAGATGGAAAAAAGATACCTCCGTCCGGATGGATCGGTGCGCTGGGTTCGGCTTCTGGTGACCCGGATGTGGACCCAGGGAGACCATCGCCGCTGGGAAATGGGCTTGATGGAGGACATCACCGAGCGCAAGCGTTCCGAGGAAGCCATCTCCACGCTGGTGCAGGTGCCGGCCAACAGCAGCGAAAATTTCTTTACTTCGATGGCGGTGCAACTCGCCAAGTGTCTGGCCGCCGACCACACGTATATTGGAGAACTCATCGCAGGCGAAAATGGCAAAGATAAAGATAGGGTGCGGACCCTGGGAGTCTGCAGTAAAGGCGCACTCGCCAACAACATTTTTTACGATCTGCCGAATAGTCCTTGCGCCGAGGTTCTGGAGCAGGGCACGTGCTCTTATGTTTCCGGCGTTGTCGCGCGGTTCCCGCGAGACTTCGTGCTGCAGCAGTTGCAGGTCGAGGGGTACGTTGGAACTTCTTTGCGCGATTCCCAAGGGCGTCTGGTTGGCATTATGGCCGCTGCGTACCAACGGCCGCTGGCCAACCCAAAATTCGCCGAGACGATCTTGCAGCTTTTCTCGACGCGAACCGCGGCCGAGATCGAGCGGAAACGCACCGAAGAGGCCCTGCGACAAAGCGAAGTCCGCTTCCAGGTGGCCATCAAGAATTCCCCGATTACCGTGTTTAGCCAGGACGTGAATTTGCGCTACACCTGGGTTTACAATCCAACCCTTTCGCACCCGTCGAGTGACATGATGGGCAAGGACCTGCATGAGTTCTGGGGACGGGAGCAGGGGGACGCGATCGCGAAAGTCCGGCGCAGGGTGCTGGAAACCGGCGTTGGACTCCGGCATGAAGTCCAGGTCACTCACGGCGGCAGGAACCACTACTTCGATACCACCATCGAACCGGTTTTTGACGCGGCCGGCGTGGTCGTCGGCCTCACCGGCGCCAGTATGGACGTGACCGAACTCCGGGAAGCCACGGAAGCCTTGCGCGAGGCCCAGAAAAGGCTGCGGGAAGAAAAAGTCTATCTCGAGCGGGAAATCGATACCGAACTCGGATTCGGGGAGATCATTGGCCGGAGCAAGGCCCTGCAGGAGGTGATGGAGAATGTGGCGAAAGTCGCGGCTAGCGATGCCACCGTCCTCCTGCTCGGCGAAACCGGGACCGGGAAAGAATTGGTGGCGCGGGCAATCCACCGCTTGAGCCAGCGAGCGGACACCAGTTTTATCAAGATGAATTGCGCGGCGATTCCGTCCGGCCTGCTGGAAAGCGAGTTATTCGGAAATGAGAAAGGGGCGTTCACTGGCGCCGTCAGCAGGAAGATCGGACGCCTCGAACTGGCGGATAAGGGCACGCTCTTTCTCGACGAGATCGGCGAGATTCCTCTGGACTTGCAACCCAAGCTCTTGCGCGTTTTGCAGGATCAGGAATTTGAACGCCTCGGTGGAATGCAGACCATCAAGGTCGACTTTCGCTTGATTGCCGCCACCAACCGCAACTTGGTCGCCGGAGTGCGTGAGAATGAGTTCCGCAGCGATTTGTATTACCGCCTCAACGTGTTTCCAATCCGCGTGCCGCCCTTGCGCGAACGGCGGGAAGACATCCGGTTGCTCGTGGAGCATTTTGTACAGAAATTCGCGCGCCGGATGAAACGGTCCATCACCAGCATTCCTACCAGAACCATCGACGCGCTCATGGGGTGGGACTGGCCGGGAAATGTGCGCGAGTTGGAGAATTTCATCGAGCGCTCGGTGATTCTGACCCAAGGCTCGGTTCTGGTCTCGCCACTCAGCGAATTGGAACTGAATATTCCGATGGAGAAAAGAGCGGATGAAACTCTGAAGGCGGCCGAACGCCAGCTCATTCTGCGCGCTTTGCGGGAAAGCCACGGACAAATCGGCGGCCCGGACGGGGCCGCCCAACGGCTCGGATTGAAGCGGACTACCCTCCAGTCCAAACTCAAGCACTTGGGAATTAATCCCCGGGCCGAACGTTAGCCGGCCTCCGCCCCTGCGGAGACCGGGCGCGCCCTGTCTCCGCCGGCGGAACAGCAACTGTCTCGGTCAACAGCGCCGGGAATGCCCGTCACTTCAAGTCTCGCTTCAGACAGCCTTCTTGATCGCGTGGTACACCACCAGGACCACGATCGCGCCGACCACAGCGACCACAAAGCTATAAATGTTCAGGCCGGTCACGCCGTGCGCCCCAAAAAGACTGAAGAGCCATCCCCCGACAACCGCCCCGACGATTCCAAGCACCAGGTCGAGAATGAGACCTTCTCCTGACTTGTTCACAACCTTGCTCCCAATAAAGCCCGCTACCAGTCCTAGTACGATCCACGCCAGAATTGACATCGTTGCATCTCCTTCAAACCGGGATTGAAACTCTACGAAAAATCGAGGGCTGAATATAGCAGAAGCGAGCAAAAATGGGAATGCGGCGCATGCCATGCCGGTCGCGGCCCAGCCCATCTCGGCCTCGCCGTGGTGTTCGCTGCGGCCGCCCCTTTCCCGTCGAACATATGGCGAAGGCTGAGCCGTTCAGTTACAATCCTCGGGCACATGAACCGCGAATATCACAAACAATACAGCCACGAATTGGGGCGCGACATGGAGTCCCTGGTGTACGGGCATGCCGGACAGCCCATCCTGGTTTTTCCGACATCCATGGGACGTTTTTTTGAGTATGAAGATTCGGGGATGATCCGGGCGCTGGGTGGAAAACTGGAAGCCGGAGCAATCCAGGTATTCTGCGTCGACGGCGTCGACGGCGAGAGCTGGTATAACAAGGGCGTGCATCCGGGAGCGCGCATCTGGCGCCATGTCCAGTACGAGCGCTATGTGCTCAACGAGTTTCTGCCGTTCTTGAAGTGGAAGAACTGGGCGCCGCGAATGGCCGTGACCGGATGCAGCTTTGGCGGCTATCATGCCCTCAATTTTTCCATGCGTCATCCAGATCTCGTTTTGGCTTGCGTAACCATGAGCGGATCGTTCGACATCAAGAGTTTCCTCGACGGCTATTACGACGACAATTGCTACTTCAATAATCCGCCCGACTACTTGCCTCGCATGAGCGATGAATGGTTTCTGAGCCGCTACCGCCAGATGAAAATTGTGCTGGGATCGTCGGACTGGGATATGTGTCTCGACGCAAATGTAAAAATGTCGGCGATCTTGCACGGCAAGGGGATTCCGCACTGGCTCGACATCTACGGAGACAACAGCAAGCACGATTGGCCGCTGTGGCAACGCATGGCGGAAAAATATTTCTAGCCGCGCAGATAGCGTTTTTCACCCACAAGGAGTCGCTTATGAGCACCAAGAAGATCGGAATTCTTTTCGGGATGGAGAATACCTTTCCGCCCGCTTTGGTCGAGAAAATCAACTCTCTGCAAGCCGGTGTCACTGCCGAATTTGTGAAAATCGGCGGCATCCGCATGGATGAGCCCAAAAAGTACGACGTCATCGTCGATCGGATTTCCCAGGACATCCCTTTCTACCGCGCCTATTTAAAGAACGCCGCCCTGCAGGGAACGATCGTGATCAATAATCCGTTCTGGTGGACGGCGGACGATAAGTTTTTTAACTATGCCCTGGCGCACAAAATGGGCGTCGCGATCCCGCCCACCGTGATTTTGCCGCATCACGAGCATCCGCCCGATACCTCCGATAAGTCCATGCGGAATCTGATGTATCCGCTCAACTGGGAAGAATTGTTTGCCTATGTCGGGTTCCCGGCGTTCCTCAAGCCCTATGCCGGCGGAGGCTGGAAGCATGTCTACAAAGTGCATTCTCCGGAGGAGTTTTTCCACCACTACAACCAGACCGGCGACCTCTGCATGACCCTCCAGCATGGCGTTGAGTTTGAAGATTATTACCGCTGCTACGTCGTCGGGCAAGAAAAAGTGCACATCATGAAGTACGATCCCAAGGCTCCGCATCACGAGCGCTACGTGAAAGGGAATCCGCAGCCGTCGACCGCATTAAAGGCGCGAATCGAAAAAGACGCGCTGGCCTTGTGCCGCGCTCTTGGCTACGACCTGAACACGGTGGAGTTCGCTGTCGAAGATGGCGTTCCCTATGCCATTGATTTCATGAATCCCGCCCCTGACGCCGAGGTCACCTCCGTGGGCCAGCAGAATTTCGAATGGGTGGTCGACGCCGTGGCGCGGATGGCGGTCAAAAAAGCGCTGAGCGGAGAGAATCCGGTCGAGGAATTGCGCTGGGCGGCGTTCCTGAACGGTCCGAAACTGGCGGAGACCGGGACTGTGGGCGTGCGCAAAAAAGCATAAGCTCCCGAGTCCGCCAACGCGCACAAACCGCCCCCACACGGGTATCTCATTGGTATACTAATTGAACTTCTGCCGGGGTACTTCGCTCCCTGGCAGCCTGGGATGCCACGATGAGGCCTACATTCACGCTCGGAATCGAAGAGGAGTATCAGACGGTCGACCCCGACACTCGGGATCTCCGGTCACATATCCACGCCGAGATCATCGAGAAGGGCAAATTGATCCTGCAGGAACGGGTCAAGACCGAGATGCACCAATCGGTGGTCGAAGTTGGAACTTCGGTTTGCGCCAACATCAAAGAAGCGCGCGAAGAACTGAAAAGTCTGCGCAGCCACATCATCCGCCTGGCGCGGGAGAATGGCCTCCGGTTGGCTTCCGCCGCGACCCATCCCTTTGCCGACTGGCGCGTCCAGGAAGTTACCCCCGGTGAACGCTACAAGAATATTGTCCAGGACATGCAACTGGTGGCCCGCGCCAACCTGATTTTCGGACTGCACGTCCACGTTGGCATCGAGGATCGTGAAGTTTTGATCCATATGATGAATCACGCGCGGTATTTTATTCCGCATCTGCTCGCGCTCTCGGCAAACTCACCATTCTGGCTCGGGATGGACACCGGCTTGCACTCCTACCGCTGCAAGGTTTTCGACAAATTCCCGCGCACCAACCTGCCCGACTATTTTCCCAGCTGGGGCGAGTACGAAAACTACGTCAAGCTCCTGGTCAAAACAAATTCCATCGACAACGCCAAGAAGATCTGGTGGGATATGCGGCCCCATCCTTTCTTCAACACCCTCGAATTCCGGGTGTGCGATCTGCCGATGCGCCTCGATGAGACCATCGCCCTGGCCGCCCTGATCCAGGCGACGGTCGCCAAACTTTACAAGCTGTACAGCCAGAACCAGGGTTTTCGGATGTATCGCAAGTCGCTCCTGATGGAAAATAAGTGGCGGGCCGCGCGTTACGGCATCAACGGGAAACTCATCGACTTCGGCAAGCAGACCGAAGTTCCCGAGGGCGAACTGATCGAAGAGTATCTGGAATTCGTCGACGACGTGCTCGATGAACTGGATTGCCGGAAGGAAGTGGAGTACATCCGCGAGATTATGAAGATGGGCACCGGCGCGGACCGTCAACTGGCCGTGTACCGTAAGACGGGCGACATGAAAGCGGTAGTGGATTACATCATTAAGGAGACTGAGGTGGGCGTGGATGAGGTGGAGAGTTTGCCCACCGCCAAGGCCGGCTGATGAGTTTGATGACGACTTCTACGAATCCAACGGCACCAACCAACCGACAATTGAACCAACTGCCTTTTGATCCGGAACTGACGCCGGGGGCGCGCAATGCGGTGCGCGTGTGCCTGCGCGTGCTGCCTTCGGAAAAGGTCACGGTCATCACCGATGCGGTGAGCCTCGAGATCGCGGCGGCCATCGTGCACGAACTGGAAGAACTGGGCTGCCGCTATCACACTTGGGTGCTCGAAGACGTGGCCCAGCGTCCGCTGACGGATTTGCCGCTCGCCATCGCCGACGATCTCGAATCGAGCCAGGTCAGCATTTTTGCGGTGCAGGCCCAGACTAATGAACTGAAATCACGCATGCAGATGACCGATGTCGTAAACCGGAAGAAAATCCGCCACGCCCACATGGTCAACATCAACAAGCGCATCATGCTCGAAGGCATGCGCGCCGATTTCCAGAAGGTCGACCGCTTGAGCCTGAAAGTGCTCGACATCGTGCGCAACGCGAAGCAGGTTCGCGCCACGACTCCTGCTGGAACCGACCTGGTGGCGAATTTGAATCCCAACTATCGCTGGGTAAAAACCAGCGGAATTATCAGCACCGAAAAGTGGGGAAACTTGCCCGGCGGTGAAGTCTTCACCAGCCCCGGAGAGGTGAACGGCACTTTTGTGATCGATGGCGTGGTGGGCGATTATTTGTGCGCGAAGTTCGGCGCTCTGAAGGCCAATCCGCTGACTATTCAGGTGAAGGGAAACCGCCTCATCGAAGCGCACTCCGCGAACCGCGAATTGAAGGACGACTTCTGGGCCTACACCCATACCGACGAGAACAGCAACCGCGTTGGCGAATTTGCCATTGGAACGAATATCGAACTCAAAGACGTGATCGGCGAAATTCTGCAGGACGAGAAATATCCCGGCGTCCACATCGCCTTCGGAAATCCCTATGGCGCCCACACCGGGGCAGAATGGTATTCGGCAACCCACATCGATGTAGTCGGACGGAACTTCGATATCTGGGTTGATGGCGTGCAGATCATGCGGAGCGGGCAGTTTTTGATTGAGGCGTAAAGGCAGCGGTTGGCTCATGTCACGGTTGCCTGCTCTCGCCCGCAGCCGTGGTGCCGTCGCTCCAGGATTGCCATGATTCCCTCTTATCGGCACGATTTCAACGCGCGCTTTACTCCCGAAAAGTACGACCGCCTGCGCCATGAGACGGCTTTGCGCTGCGGTATGGAGATTCCGTTCGCGGTCTGCGAGACGCCTTGCTTCCTGCCCAACTCGCTCGTCAACCGCATGGGCGAGGATGGCAAGGCCCTCATCCGGCAGTTGCTGGAAAATCGGGAATATCTCGCCCGATCCGAGGCTTCGATTCCATCCCAGTTTCGGGTGCCGAATGAATCGGCGCATCCCATGTTTATCCAGGTCGATTTCGGACTCGTACGGAATTCAGTCGGCGAACTGCAGCCCAAACTGGTCGAGTTACAAGCCTTCCCTTCCCTCTACGCATTTCAGGCTGTCTTGTCTCAGGCCTACATCGATGCCTTCCAACTCGATCCCCAGCTTCGTTACTTTCTAAGCGGGATTAACTCGACCTCTTATCAGCGCCTCTTGCGAGACGCAATCGTGGCGGGCCACGATCCAGCCAACGTCGTGTTGATGGAGGTTTTTCCCGAACAGCAGAAAACCCAGCCCGATTTTACCGCGACCGGTAAACTGCTCGGCATTCCAACCGTATGCATTACCAGGATTCGCAAGCAGGGACGGCATCTGTTCTACGAAGAAGGCGGCACTCAAATTCCGATTCGGCGCATTTACAACCGCACCATCGTCGATGAACTGGAGCGCAAGGGCGTGGCTTTGCCCTTTGATTTTCGCGATGACCTCGACGTGGAGTGGGCCGGCCATCCCAACTGGTATTTTCGGATGAGCAAGTATTCGATCCCGTATCTGCACCATCCATCGGTGCCCCGGACCTGGTTCCTGGATCAATTGCCGGAAGTGCCCGCCGACTTGGAAAACTTTGTCCTCAAGCCGCTCTATTCCTTTGCCGGCCTGGGAGTCCTCGTCGCTCCAAAACGCGCCGACATCGACGCCATTCCCCCCGCCAAACGCGGCGCCTACATCCTGCAGGAGCGTATGAATTTTACGCCAGTCGTGGAGACGCCTCACGGACCAACGAAGGTCGAGATGCGGATCATGTACGTCTGGCTCGATCAACTGCTCCCCGTGCTGACCATCGCCCGTATGGGTCGCGGCCTGCTGATGAACGTCGATCACAATAAAAATATGGCGTGGGTCGGATCGTCAGCGGCCCTGATAAGCGATGCAAAGCCGTGATAATTTTCGCAATCGAGAACCGGTGCCCTCGGGCCCGCACACTCTCGGCAAACTCTTTCTAAACTCGGTTGACCCGGCCGCGCCGACCGCCTAACATTACGCCTTCGCTGGTGCAAGCAAGCTTTGGACCTTGCATCTAGAATCAAAGGCGCGGCGGAGAACCGTGTCCGCTCCACACCACAACTATGGAGATCGTTGGACAGACTGTCTCCCACTACCGCGTGCTCTCGAAGTTGGGCGTCGGCGGGATGGGAGTCGTTTACGAGGCGGAGGATCTGCACCTCGGCCGCCATGTTGCCCTGAAATTTATTCCCGATCATCTCGTGAAAGATCGGCGCTCCCTTGATCGGTTCACGCGCGAGGCCCGGGCCGCCTCCCAACTCAACCACCCCAACATCTGCACCATCCACGCAATCGAAGACAACGACGGGCACCCCTTCATCGTCATGGAGAAACTGGAGGGCGAGAGCCTCAAGCAGCGGATCCATGGCAAAGCCCTCGACCTTGAAGACCTGTTGGAAATTGCGGTCCAGGTCGCCGACGCGCTCGCCGCCTCTCATGCCAAGGGGATTGTCCACCGCGATATCAAGCCCGCCAATATCTTCCTGACTCCGAACGGCCAGGTGAAGATTCTGGACTTTGGCTTGGCCAAACTGGCCAAAGATGGGAGCTTGGGCACGTCCACCGACTCGTCGCTGGAGGAATCGCTCACTCAGGTGGGAGTGATTCCAGGTACGGCCGTGTATATGTCGCCCGAGCAGGCGCGGTCGGAGGATCTCGATGTGCGCAGCGACATATTTTCCTTCGGCGTAGTGTTGTTTGAAATGGCGACCGGCAAAAAGCCATTCACCGGAACCAACGTGGTCACCACTTTACATGCGGTCATCAATTCGAAGCCGGCATCGCCCCGGTCGATCAATCCGGAGGTCCCGGCGCAACTCGAAGCCATCATCGCCAAGGCCATGGAGAAAGACCGCGACAAACGCTACAAGAACGCGACCGAACTCAAGGCGGACCTGGCGCGGCTGCAGAAAGGAACGGAACCCGCCTTGCGCAGTGCGCTTCGTCATGCCAGTGGATTGCACGTCGTGACGAACACATTCCAGAAGCCGAACTCGAAGGTGAACTGGATCTTGTTTGCGCTCACCGCCGTGCTGCTGGCGCTCGTCGCCGCGCTCGGGGTTTGGTGGCTCAAGCAACGTTCCACAACCATACCGGCGGAGATCCGGACAATCGCCGTGCTGCCCCTGCAAAACGTTGAAAATGATCCGCACGTCGACTATCTCAGGGTGGCCCTGGCCGACGAGATCGCCAATACCCTGACCTCGGCTCACTCTTTGGAAGTCCGCCCTTCGGCAACAACCGAGAAATACGCCCAACCCGGAGCCGAAGCCGACCCGGTCAAAGCTGGCAGAGAGTTAGGCGTAAACACGGTGGTGACAGGACACTTCGTCCAGCAGAACAAGATGGTGATGGTGACGCTGGAAGCGGTCGACGTGAAACAGAACAAGGTCATCTGGGGACACACCTTCGAGCCGCGAACCGATAACATGCTTGTCCTGCAAAACCAGATGACGAAGCAGGTGCGCCAGGAACTGCTGCCATTGTTGGGCGCGGCGACCGGCCCGATCGAAAGCGGTAGAGCTACTGAGAATCGCGAGGCGTACGACGCATTTCTGCGAACCAAAGCAATGAAGAGCGATGGGCCCGAAAATAAGGACGCCATCGTCACCCTGGAGCGGGTAGTGAGACTGGATCCAAATTACGCGCAGGCATGGGAAGCGCTCGGACAGCGTTATTACTACGATGCCGCCTATTCGACCGGAGGGACGGCCGGATATCAGCGCTCGACCGAGGCGTACCGGCGAGCCCTTGCCCTCGAACCGGGACGCGTGAGCGCCGCCGGACTGCTCGCCGCGAACGAAGTCGAGGCTGGAAAACTGGACAAGGCTTACGAGGACGCGGCCGCTCTGGTGAAGAAGCGTCCGGATAAAGCATATGCGCATTTTTCGCTCGGGTATGTACTGCGCTATGCCGGGCGCTTGAATGAAGCGCAAAGCCAATGCGATCAGGCGTTGGCGCTCGACCCCGCCAATCACACTTGGCGCTCCTGCGCTTTCGCCTTTTTTGAACAGGGGAAGACCGCCCGCGCCGTCGATTACATAAGACTTGATCCCGGATCGGAGTGGTCGAACGCTACCCTGGTCTGGGTTCTGATGCGGCAGGGGAAGATGGCCGAAGCGCGGGAGGCGGCGCAGCGGATCACTCCCGATGCGATGTGGATGGGGGACTTGGTCAAGGCTTGCCTGAACAACATGCCGCAGACTGAGATTCACCGCTTGGCCGAACTGGCGGAAAATCGATTGTTGCCCGCTCAAGATCCCGAAACCAAGTACTCCCAGGGGACGGTGCTGGCGGCATGCGGCGAAAAAGAAATTGCCTTCACCTTTCTGCGCCGCGCCGTAGCGGAGAATTATTGTGCGCACCAGGCTTTACTGTCCGATCCGCTCCTGGCGGGCGTTCGCGAGGATGCCGAGTTCCGCCAGATTGTGCAGGCAGCCGCGGCGTGCCAACAGAAATTTGCGGCTGCACAAGGCATGACCCCATGACCATTCAAGAATCGCAATAAATTTGCTCCTTTCTTTGAGGAAAATCCATCACATGCTCATGTTCGCGATGCTGAATCGGTTCCGGGGCGGATTGGTGCGGTTCAAAATTACCGCTGCCACGCTCCTTCTGCTGCTGGCGACTCCGCCGGCGATTGTCGCCGCGCCCCAGAAGGCAGAAAAGCCTGCGAGCCCTGCTGGCCCTGCGAGAGTCGACCGTGCCAGCGATCACGCCGGCGATCACTACTATGAGCCGCTGTCGCAGGAGACAGGAACGTCTGGGTTAAAGCTGATGCTGCGACGCCTGCAGACCACGGCGCGCCTGATGCAGACGACCGCCCACCCCGACGACGAAGATGGCGGCATGCTGACGCTGGAAGCCCGCGGAAAAGGCGTCTCGACTTTGCTTATGACTCTGACGCGCGGCGAAGGTGGACAGAATAAACTGGGCAGCAACCTGTTTGATGTGCTCGGCGTGCTGCGCACCTTGGAGTTGCTGGCCTCGGATCGTTATTACGGCGTCGAGCAGCGCTTCTCGCGCGTGGCTGATTTTGGATACTCGAAAGTCCCCGAAGAAACTTTTCAAAAGTGGCAAGGGCACGATGTCGCCCTGTCCGACATGGTGCGGGTCATTCGGACCTTTCGTCCGGATGTGCTCGTAGCTCGCTTCTCAGGCACCGATCGCGATGGTCATGGACATCACCAGGCCTCGGCAATATTAACCAAAGAGGCCTTCCACGCGGCCGCGGACCCCAATCGGTTTCCCGAGCAAATCGCGGAGGGCCTCGAACCATGGCAGCCCAGGAAACTATATATCGGCAACGTGTGCGGCTTCGGCGCCATGACCTGCGATGCCGCGAACTACACCCTCCGGTTGAACACCGGAGTGGTCGATCCGGTGTTGGGAGTGTCGTACATACAGTTCGCCATGCAGGGACTGCGGCATCAGCAGTCGCAGGGTGCAGCCAACTGGACCGTCGACCCCGGAGACCGCTTCACCTATTACAAGCTCGTTGATTCGGTGTTGGAATCTCCGCCGGCAAAAGACAAAGACGGGCACGAACAAAGTTTCTTCGATGGCCTCGACGAGACGCTGCCGGGATTGGCTTCGCGATTAGGGGATGAAGAAAAGAAGGCGCCGTGGCTGCGGCGCGAACTGGAATCGATTGCAGCCGACATAAAACGCGCCGCCGACAGCGATGCGTCCAATCCCAGTAGCGCCGCCGCCCCGCTCTCGCAGGCGGCGCAAACTCTCGAATCGGTAACCGCCCGATTCGAATCCAGCGCAATTGCCAACGGTCCGAAAGAAAGTTTGCTGGCCATTCTCCGTGAAAAACATCGCGAGGCCCAGGCCGCCGTCGGCCTCGCGTTAGATCTGTCGTTGCAGGCCACGGCCGTTGCGCTGGCTGATCCCAGAAAAACCGTGCCCCGGCTTCAAGACGCACTCACCGTGGTTTCTCCCGGCCAGAGGTTCCAGATAATCGCCAGGCTGCATAATGGATCGAAGTTCTCGCTCCTCGTAAACCATGCGGATGTGGACCAGCCCGGGGACTGGGTCAAGCAGGCCGACGCCGGTGAAATGACGATTGCTCCCGGGCAAACTTACTATGCAAATTTTGCCCTAAAGGTCCCTGCCGACGCCCTGGCAACTCGCCCCTTTTGGCATCGCGACAGCCCTGAAACCGAGGCGCTCAACACCATCGATGAACAGAAATACCAGACTCTGCCACTGCCGCCACCGCCCTTGCGGGTCAATCTCCGGTACGAGATTGTGGAACGCACCGGAAAACATTTGCCTTTGCCAGATGCAATCACGGACCGCGGCTCCAACCATGCCGCCCTCATGCAAGAGATCTCCGCCCCCGTTGTAGTTCCGTTCGCGGACGAAAAAGACGAGACTCGCCAGACTTCTCTCTCCGTCGCTCCTGAATTCTCCCTGAAACTGGAACCCAACGAACAGGTTCTGCCCGCTGCCGACGTAAGAGAAATAAGCGTCAAAGTCGCCGTGAGTTCCAATCTCACCGGTGCCCCGGGCGGAATTCTGCGACTCAAACTTCCGGATGGGTGGAGATCCCAGCCTGCACAATTGCCGGTCAACCTGTCCCAACGAGGAGCGAAGCAGGATTTCGACTTCAAGATTCTCCCTTCCAGCCTCAAGCAAGAACGCGCCCAGGTACGCGCCGTCCTTGACGCCGGAGGACGCGAGTATAGCGAAGGCTATACCCTGGTTACGCGCGAGGATCTGGGCGCTGCCTATTATTACCAGCCGGCCCTGCAACGCGTCAGCATCGTCGATGTGAAGATCCCGAAAAATCTGAAGGTCGGCTACATCATGGGTGCCGGCGATGACATTCCCACCGTGCTGCGGCAGATCGGCGTGGATGTAACGCTGATTCCGGCCGAAAAGCTGAGCGCGGAAGATCTGAGCCGCTATCAGACGATTGTCCTCGGGATTCGCGCCTACGACACTCAGAAAGACTTAGTCGCCAACAACCAGCGGTTGCTCGCTTTTGTGCAGGCCGGCGGCCGTCTGGTCGTACAATATAGCGCCGCGCCGGCCGATTTCAATGCCGGCAAGTTTACTCCCTATCCGGCAACACTTGGCCGGGCTCGAGTCTCAGTGGAGGAAGCTCCCATTGCCATTCTCGATCCCGCCAACCCCGTTTTCCATCTTCCCAACGAAATTACGCAGCAGGATTTCGCGGGCTGGGTACAGGAGCGAGGCCTCTACTTCATGTCGCAATGGGACTCGAACTATACGCCGCTGCTGCAATCGCATGATCCAGGCGAAGACGAACAGAAAGGCGGACTCCTGCTGGCGCATTATGGCAAGGGGACCTATATCTATACCGGGTATGCCTTCTTCCGGCAGTTGCCGGCGGGCGTGCCCGGAGCCGTGCGGTTGTTTGTGAATTTGCTTAATCAAGAGTAACGGCAACACGCCGTTCGCTGTTCGCTCTTCCTTTTCGTCGTTCGCTGGCCGTTTTGTTGTCGTCGGTCATTCTCGAAGTAGTTCCGAACGGCGAATAACGAACAGCGAGCGCCGCATGTCACCCATGCAAACCGCCAAAAAGTCCGGGCACACCGTATCTGACAGATCTCACCTCGTCCGCGGCATCGGCCTCGCCTCCGCCACTGCGCTGAACATGATTGACATGATCGGCGTTGGACCCTTTATCACCATCCCGCTCATCGTCTCCGTCATGGGCGGTCCGCAGGCTATGTTGGGATGGGTGCTGGGCGCGCTGCTCGCCGTCTGCGATGGCCTGGTATGGGCCGAACTCGGCGCGGCAATGCCCGGCTCGGGTGGCTCCTATCGGTATTTGAAAGAAATCTACGGACCGCAAAAACTCGGCCGCGCCGTTTCTTTTCTCTTCATCTGGCAACTCTCGTTCAGCGCTCCTCTTTCGATTGCTTCCGGAGCGGTGGGTCTCTCGCAGTACGCTTCTTTTTTCTGGCCAGGATTGGAGCGGGTTTGGGCTTCGCGCACCTTGAGTTTGCCTTTGCCCCTGCTCGGGCAACTGCAAGTCACCTGGGTAGCCATGCCCGCGACTCTGCTGGCCATCGGCGTCTGCCTGTTCGCCGCGTTTCTGCTGTACCGCCGCATCACGGCGATTTCAAGATTGTCGACTCTGCTTTGGCTCGGCGTCATGGGCACGATCGGCTGGATCATCTTCGCCGGCCTCACTCACTTCAATGCCCGGCAGGCTTTTGATTTTCCGCCCGCCGCATTCTCGCTCTCCCCGAGCTTCTTCCATGGACTGGGCGGAGCCATGCTCATTGCGGCCTATGACTATTGGGGCTACTACAACGTCTGCTTCCTGGGAGACGAAATCAAAAACCCAGGGAAAAATATTCCGCGCGCCCTGCTGCTATCCATTCTCGCCGTGGCTTGTATCTATGTAGTAATGAACATCAGTATTCTCGGCGTGGTTCCATGGCGCGAACTGGCCCAGTCCTCGGCGGCCAACAGCAAACTCTACGTGGTTTCCATCTTCATGCAGAGAACCTACGGGCATGGTGCGGCGCAAATCGTCTCCGCTCTGGTGATGTGGACGGCGTTCGCTTCCGTCTTTTCCCTGATGCTGGGCTATTCGCGTGTGCCCTATGCCGCCGCGGCCGACGGCAACTATTTCCCCGCCTTCGCCCGCGTCCATCCCGTCCATCAGATCCCCTACGTATCGTTGCTGGCCCTGGCGGGCGTGGCGGCGCTGTTTTGCTTTCTGCGGCTGGCGGACCTGATTGCCGCCCTGGTCGTCATCCGCATCATTCTGCAATTCCTCGTCCAGGCGATTGGCGTAATTGTGCTGCGTATCAGGCGTCCGGAAATGAAGCGCCCGTTTCGAATGTGGCTCTATCCCCTGCCCGCGCTGGTGGCGGCCGGCAGTTTCGTCTTTATTCTGATTTCCCGTACCGGATTCTTGCGCGAGATACGCTACGCCGCGGTGATCCTGATGCTGGGAATTGCAGTGTATTGTGCCCGCGCGTGGCGAAGACGCGAGTGGCCGTTTGGGAATGGGCCGACGACCGTTAGCAGTTAGTGGATCCCTGCTACTTCTTCGTCGGCGGGTGATGCTTCTTCCAGTCCGCGCCATCGCATCCGCCGTGTTGCGCGATTTCAGTCAGAATCAGTTCAGCCGTCAGTCGGCGCTTGGTCAGATGCGCGGCGATTCTCTGCTTCGCCTTCTTCGCTGGAACTTTCGGGTCCAGAAACACTAAAACCGATGGACCTGCTCCGCTCAGCGCAGCCCCCAGAATGCCGGAATCTCCCGTGAGTTCCTTGAGCGCTGGAAGCAGCGGAGAAAGCGGTGCCCGATACGGCTGGTGAATCCGGTCTTCGAGAGCCGACGACAGCAGGTCGGGACGGTCTTGTGTAAAGGCCGCCAGCAGCAGCATCGAGTTCTGAATATTGGTCACCGCGTCGGCGCGCGAATACTGAAAAGGCAGCACCCGGCGCGCCTGCTCGGTTGAGATCGAAACCTCGGGAACCGCCAGTAACAGCGGCCACTTCCCTTTCGGCTTCACTTCCACCACCTGCGCTTGCACCTGATTGGCCATGCGCGCCACCGTGAGCGCGCCCATCCAGCACGCCGAGGCGTTGTCGGGATGGTGCTCGCGCATCGACGCTTCGCCGACGATGCGGTCGTTCTTCCAGCGCAAGTGTCCAAAATGTACCGCCAGCGCGATCCCCGCCAGGCGGGCCGCGGCCGACGAACCACAACCACGTCCGATCGGGATCTCGTTTTCGATGTGGATGCGCAACGGCGCAATCTTGCGGTTCTCCGACTCCAGCACCTCGCAATACGTGGTGACGATGAGGTGGTTCTCCATCCGGCCGCAGATCTGCGCGTCGCGGCCTTCAGCCGTTACAAAGAAGTCCGGCGCGCGCTCGGCCCGCAAACGGAGATGGAAATCCAGGGCAAGGGCAGCCGCGTCAAACGCCGGCCCCAGGTTGGCGGAGGTCGCCGGTAGCGCCAGACGCAGCGAGCGGTCTAAAGATGCGGGACGTGAAGGCATAGTTTCGAGAGCAGGCTCCTCGGCCGCCAAACCCGGCGGAACCGAAAGAAATAAAAGACTTTAGCCCGATGCGGCCTAAGCAGAACCCCTTGTCTTCGGCACTGGCATTGAACTGATTTTTATACACGAATTTGCCGCGAACTGCTACGAATTTCGGCGGTGGCCCAGTTGCTCTCGACTAGTCGCCGTTTTCCTCCGTCAGACCCCGTGGACCTCGTGGTTTGTCCCTTTCCGCCTCCGCCCCGTCCAGCGCCCCAATGACGGCCCCCAAATCGGCATCGAGCACCACCGGGGCGCGCTGCAGATATTTTGCCTGGCTGGCCTCGCTCTCGTCCGGAGTCCCTCGAAACAAGTCTCCCCGATGAAACTTGATCGTGAAATCGGGATCCTTAAGCAGATGCCCGGTCAGAATCAGCACCACCAACTCACCCGCCTTCACGAATCCGCTGCGGCGCAGCTTCTTAAGCCCCGCCAACGTGACTGCGGACGCCGGTTCGCATCCAATGCCATCGGCGCCAATCTCCGCTTTGGCATTGGCGATCTCGACCTCCGTAACCTCCTCAACCTCGCCACCCGTCGCCTCCAACACACGCAGCGCCTTCTTCCACGATGCCGGATTCCCGATTCTTATCGCGGTCGCCAGCGTGTCGGCGGTCATCGGCTCGATCTTCTTCCCGCCAAACTCGCGCACGCTGCGGTAAAACGGATTCGCGCCCTTCGCCTGAATGATGGAAAGCCTCGGCAACCGCGAGATCAGTTTGAGCTCACGCATTTCAACCAGCGCCTTGCCGATCGCCGAACTGTTTCCCAGATTGCCGCCGGGAACGATGATGTGGTCCGGCGGTTCCCATCCCAACTGCTCCATCAGTTCGATCGCCGCCGTTTTCTGGCCTTCGATGCGATACGGGTTCACCGAATTCAGCAAATAGACCGGCTTCTGCCGGACGAGGTCGTTCAGGATCTTTACGCATCCGTCAAAATCGGTGCGGAGTTGGCAGGTCAGCGCTCCATAGTCGAGCGCTTGCGAAAGCTTGCCCCACGAAATCTTGCCGTCGGGGATCAACACCAGGCTGTGCATGTTGCCGCGCGCGGCGTAGGCAGCCATCGAGGCCGACGTATTCCCCGTCGAGGCGCAGGCCACCCACCGAAATCCGCTTTCGTGCGCCGACGACGCAGCAAACGTCATGCCCGTATCTTTGAACGATGCCGTCGGGTTCATGCCCTGGTGCTTGACGTGGAGATTTTCGACTCCGGTCGCGCGCCCACAGCGTGGCAGATGATAGAGCGGCGTATTGCCTTCGCGCAGCGTAATGGCATGTTCCGCGGAAATCTGCGGAAGAAGTTCACGGAAGCGCCACACTCCGCTCTGGTCGAGCGCCTCGCTTGATGTCCGGCGCTTCAACCACAGCAACTTCAACGCCGCCGGATCATAGGGACACTCGCCGGCAGTCCATCCCGGGAAAAGGAATTCCAGCAAATCTCCACAAACCGTGCAGCGGAAGTCCCGGGCCGGGGTTTCAGGATTGGCCCCGCAAGATATACAGCGGAGGCGGGAAATGGTTTCGACTGTTTTAGTGGTCGACAAGGAATTGATCCGATGCTCGGCGCGATTCCCGAAACTCGCCTTATCCGTATGATACGGCACGCCGGCTGAATCCAAGTCGACCTTGGATTTTCAGATGGTTACCTTCGCGGGCGATGGCACCCGCGCCACCCAAGCTAAAACGTCGTGCTATAGATAACACTCTCAAAACCGTTGCTGCTGTTGAATCCGGCGCACCATATCTGGTGATGGCCTCCGGCGATCGCGTGTTGCGCGCACGCGCCCATCTCCGAGTTCGTGGTAGCGTCGACGGTCCAGGTATTGCCGCCGTCGCTGGTGAAATACATGCCGCCCACGTTGCTATAAACATTTCCTCCCGTAGCCCAACCGGTCTTGTCCGTCAGGAACAAGATCGAACGGATCGGCCAGGGCCCGTCGAGAGTACGCCCGCTCCAGGACTTGCCGCCGTCGGTGGTCAGATGGAGCCAGCCTTCCACATTGGGAGAAATTTCACCGCCCCCCACCCATCCATACTTGTCGTTCAGAAAAAATACCGGACCATCGAATACGGAATCGACGGAATTCCCGCATGCCCATTTCTCACCTCCGTTAAGGCTGGTGCAGTAGTTGATGCCGGAGGAGCGCGCGTGCAGATTGCCGAGCAGCGAAAACTGGAAATCGAACCATCCCCCGGAGGGATTCGCTACTAACCGGAGATGATCACATCCTCGGTGGAGAGCGCGTCGACGCCGTAGAAGTAATCGCTCTGGCTGGCGCTCAGCACTTCCGTCCAGTGATTCCCGCCGTCAGTGGTCTTCCAAACCTGGCCGAGCTCCGCCGCCGCGTAACCGATCTTGGCCGTCGGAAAGGCAATGTCGTGAATCACCGCTCCGGGCAACGTAGCCAGTAAATGCCAGGTGTTGCCTGGAACTTCGACGTCGGCTGTGAACCGCCGATTCAACGTCTCACTTTGCACTTGCGCCCGCTCGGCGGAAAGCTCGCGACGCGGCGAAGTGATTGGAATCGCCTGCGAAGTCTGGTGAAGCGGAGTCGCCAGATCCTGACCGACCGCGAGCGCTCCAAGTAACGAACTCAGTAACAAATTAACTGACAACCATTGGACGAAACAGGCCAGCCGGCAGCGCATGAGTCACCTCCGGAGATCACCGAACGCAAATATTAGCATAGCTTCATGCAGCAAGCTGTACGCCGCTCAGGACGCTGGTTTCGCCCTCATTCCCCTGTTTCCCCTTCTTCCTTCTTAACTCCCCCGCTTACCGCAGGTAGGCGTCGGTCTTGTTGATCCAGTCGGCGCGAGGTGGATTGAAGATGTCCAGCGCAACGCTGTCCGCCAGCGCCTCCGCCCGGTGCGGCAGATTAGGCGGTATCGTCAATACCTCGCCCCCCCTCACCACAATATCCTCGCCGCCGATGGTGAACTTCAGTTCGCCTTCCAGCATGCAGCTGATCTGCTCATTGTGGTGATGGTGCTCCGGCACAACGCATCCTTTCTTCAAAAGTATCCGAGCCACCATAACTTTGTCCCCAACCACAAACTGGCGTCCCAGCAAGGGGTTCAGAGCTTCCACTTCGAGAGCACTCCAGACGGCATGACCCCATCGGGCCTTCGTCGATGAGCGCTTCTTCTTTTTTGCGTCCTTAAGCTTCTTCTTTTTCATCGGTGTGAACTCACCCGAACTGACCCAATCGGAATTTGCAATCCTACTGACCCAACGAAGATATCACTAAGCCACCAGCCCCGCCGCGCCCGACCCACACCTTGCCGCTGCCGCCCAGCGCAGGTACTCTTATTAGATTCCAGACTGGGGTTAAGGAGCTCCCCTGAACATATGGCACCCGCCCGCTACGTATGGATTGACGATTCCTTGCGACCCGCCAGTGAAGGCGTGGTCCCGTTTCTGAGTGCCGGAATGCAATACGGTTTCAGCGTGTTTGAAGGCATCCGCTGTTACCTGACCAGTACGGGGCCGGCCGTCTTCCGCATCGGCGAACACGTGGAACGCCTGCTCGATTCCGCCCGCATCATTGGCTTTCGCGAACTTCCCGTTACCGCCGACCAGGTAAGACTTGCCATCCACCAGACCATTGCAGCCAACGCATTCTCCGCATGTTATATCCGCCCCATGATCTACCTCGACGGCGCCATGAGCCTGACCGTCGAAGCCGGCCAGCCCCGCTTCGTGGTCGCGGTTTGGGAGTGGAACGCGTTTCTGGGAGCCGAGGCGCGGGAACGCGGCATCCGCGCCAACGTCTCATCGTTCACCCGGCTTCATCCCAACATCACCATGACCAAGGCCAAGGTCTCGGGAAATTACGTCAGCTCGATTCTGGCGAAAACCGAGTCCCAGCGCGCCGGATTCGATGAGGCAATCATGCTCGGCCCCGATGGCTACGTGGCCGAATGTACCGGCGAAAATCTCTTCACCGTGCGCGACGAGATCATCTACACCACGCCCCGGGCCGGTATTCTCGAAGGCATCACTCGCGACACGCTGATCACCCTGGCGGTCGACCTCGGCTGTACTGTCGTCGAGGAACCCATCTCGCGCGATCAGCTTTATATCGCCGACGAAGTGTTCGTCTGCGGCACCGCCGCGGAAGTCGTCGGCTTGCGCGAGATTGATTTTCGCGTCATCGGCGACGGCAAGGCCGGTCCCGTAACTCGCGCCCTGCAGTTCGAGTTCGACAAGGTCGTCAGCGGCCGCCACCCGCGATCGGCGCAGTGGCTCGCCCCAGTGCCCGCGCTCAATGCCGCGGCCGTCCGCTGATATTTCTTGCCCGGGCGGGACTCGCCAGGTTTTGTTTTTCGATCTCACTGGAGATTTCGCGATGAAAAAACACAGATTTCGCCAGGAAACCGAAGCCGTGCGCGGTGGCACCGGCCTCGCCAAAAAGAACGGCCCCCTCTCCACCCCGATCTATCAGACTTCAACCTTCGAAGTCACCGACATGCAGGAGCAGTTGCGCGTCACTCCCACCGACAGCTTCTATACTCGCTACGGCAATCCCACGAACACCGTCGCCGAGAACGCGATCGCCGAACTGGAGGGCACCGATGCCGCCCTGCTGTTTTCTTCCGGCATGGCCGCCATCACCACTTCGATTCTGGCCCTGGTCAGGGCGGGCGACCACATCGTCGCGCAGCGCGACATCTATGGCGGCGTCATCAAGTTCCTTTCGCAGTGGCTGCCTAAGTTGGGAATCGAAAGCACCTTCGTCGACACCAATGACATGGAGCAGCACGAGCGCGCCCTTCGGCCCAACACCAAACTTCTGCACATTGAGTCGCCGACCAATCCCAATGTCCGGGTCGTCGATCTGGAGAAAATTGCGGCCCTGGCCCGTAAACACAACCTCATCACAACCATCGATTCCACTTTTGCCACGCCTGTCAATTGCCGGCCGGCGGAGTGGGGCATCGACCTGGTCCTGCATTCGGGAACCAAATACTTCGGCGGACATTCTGATCTGATCTGCGGCATCGCCGCCGGACGTCGCGACTTGATCGAGCAAATTCATCACACCCGCACTACCCTCGGGTGCTGCATCGATCCGCACGCCGCGTTTCTGCTTCTGCGCGGAATCAAGACCATCGCCGTCCGGGTCGAACGCCAGAACCAAAGCGCCCTGCAGATTGCCGAGTTCCTGCGCCAGCATCCCAGGGTGACCCGAGTCCACTATCCGATGCTGAAGGACCATCCCGATTACGCCATTGCGAAAAAACAAATGAAAGGCGCTGGCTGCGTCGTAAGCTTCGAGGTGGAAGGCAGCGGCGCGGACGCCTGCCGCGTCGCCGAAGCTCTGCATCTGTTCACCCTCGCGCCCAGCCTCGGCGGAGTCGATTCGCTGGTGACCATCCCGGTCCTGACCTCGCACTACATGATCGATCCCGACCTACGAAAGAAAATGGGCGTCACCGAGCAGATGATCCGCCTCTCCGTGGGCATCGAGCACGTCGACGATTTGATCGCCGATCTGGACCAGGGCTTGACGGTCTTGACCGGAGCGCGGAAACAGGCTGTCTTGGCGGATTAGGAGACGCCCCGCCGTTTGGTCGTAATTCAGTTTGCCCCCATGGACAGCCGGTAGCCCCCGATCCGCCTGCCTTACATTTGCGGGGCCATTCGGGAAGGACGCGGCCCTGTCGCTCCATCGCGCAAATCATCTGCCCATCATCTGCCTAAAAAATAAACTTCATCCCCAGTTGCAGTATGCGCGGGTTATGCGCGCCCAGAAACTGCATGAAGTTGGGCGCGCCATATCCGTTGGTGCCAGCACTGTTATTGCTCCCTCCCGAACCGGCATCGCCGTAAATTGGAAGCCATTCCGTGTGGTTAAACACGTTAAAGGCCTCGGCGCGGAACTCGAAATGCTTGCTCTCCGTCACCGCAAAACTCTTGAACAGCGCCATGTCAAAGTTCGTGCGGCTCGGATTCTTCAGCGAGTTCCGCCCTGAATTTCCAAAAGTCAACCCTTCCGGAGCCGCATAAGCGTTGGGGTTGTAGAGAAAGCCGGCCACCTGCGGCCCCCCCGGCGAGGGTGGGATATCGCTGTAGGGGTCGCCCACCTTGTCCGCGTAGGAACTCGATCCGATGCTGTTGCCAACTCCGGCGTTGTCGGCGCTGACGCTCGATTTATTGAACACGCTGAAGGGCGTTCCCGTCGCAAAACTGGTAATCCCCGACCACTGCCACCCGCCCAGAAACGTATGGCTCAGACCGGATTTCCGGAAGAACGGCAGATCGTAGATGTAACTCACATTCAGCGAGTGCCGCTGATCGAACGTCGAACTCGCTCGATTGGCGCCCGGGTCATAGGTGTTCACGAAACCGGCGTCCGATCGATCCGAAGAATCGTCGATGGAATGGCTGTAAGTGTACGCGACATCGAGCGTAAGTCGACCCAGCGTTCGCCGCGCCGAGAGCTCGAATGCGTTGTAGCTTGATGACGACGCCGTCTCGATGCGAGTGATGCTGCCCGCCCCAAGGTAGGGCCGGAAATAATCGGCGTCGCCGCCACAGGCAACAAACATGTTCTGCCCCACACCGGTTTGCTGCGACGGCAGTCCTCCGGGGGTGTAGCCCGGAATCGTAACCCCATTCTGTGTAGTTGTGCCGGCGCAATCGTTGGGCCCGATAGGCTCTCCGGGAGTGTACGGATTATTCGCCGCCGAAACTGGGTACATCTGGTTCAAATCGCTTTGCCGCGTCAGATGCGTCCCCTTACTGCCCACGTACGAAATCGTGAGCACCGTTTCGTGAGACAGATCACGCTCGATGTCAAGGTGCCACTGCTGCATGTAAGGCCAGGTCGTCTTATCGGGTATCGATACAAAACCCAGCGGCGACAAGGGCGAGAGTTGCCCCCCTCCGATGGCGCCGTAACCCGCAATATTCACCTGGCTTGTATTTTGGATGAGAGGCGACGATTGATTTTCCAGGGACTCGGTATTGGCCTCGTTCCCATTAGTGTGCTCAAAAAAGATTCCATAACCGCCGCGAATCGCGGTCTTGCCGTCGCCCTTCGGATCGAAGGCAAAACCAACCCGCGGCGCGGGATTGAACAGATGTCCTTTCGAACAGCCCACCGGGACGCCCGCCTTGCCGCATTGCACCAGTCCGTCGTACGGATTGCCCACTCCCGGCACAAGGAAACCAGACCCTCCCGGGTCCAGTTCAGGCGCGTTGGCCGCGCTATAAGCCGCCGGATCCCAGTTATAAGCGTGCCCATACTTCTCGCGATACGTCCCAAACAAACTAAGTCGCAAGCCGAGATTCAACGTAAGGCGCGGTGTCGCGCGCCAGTCATCCTGAAAAAATGGCTCGAGAATCTTGTACCGGTTATAGAATTTCTGCTGGTTACTCGCCTGGCTGAAAGTCCCGATGTTCCCCAGCAGCAGATCGGCAAAGGCGTTCCCCGTCGACACGGTTGACCCGGTGTCGAACGAAAGCGAACCGTTGACCTGCACCGTGCTCAACTCATTCTTCTGCGCCGCCACAAAATAAGCGCCAAACGCCAGGCTGTGTTTCCCGAAAATCTTCGTCATATTGTCGCGGTACGTGTAAGTCGGATTCGAGTTGTAGGGCCCCTCCGGATAGATACCATCCGCGTCCTGAGTGAAATTGTAGGCCGCGTTTCCCGAGACTGAGATAGCGGGCAATTTCCCTCCATAACCATTGTTGAAAAGGTACGTCATGCCCGGAATGCCGCCCGCCGGAAGCTGCCAGGCGTTCGGGTTCGGAGTCCCCGTCGAATTAAAAATAAGATGGTCGGTGGTATAACTCGCGACAAACTCGTTGAGCAAAGTCGGCGAAATCGTGGTCGTCAGGCGCGCCAGCATGCTGATCGCGGGACCGGCAAAGCTCGTCTGCACCGTGGGGAATGAGTCCCCGCTCCAAAGGTTGGTCGGTTCGACCGTGTTCCACGAGTCGTGCACGTAGTGGAAGCTCAGCCGGTTGTGTTCGCTGATGTTGTGATCGATGCGGAACAGTTCTTCCCGCCACTTCGTGGGCTGCGGCGGCGCCGCCAGATAGACTGCCGCTCCAGGAACGTCATTTCCCGCGCTGGCAACCGGAATCAGCGGGAGCAGAGCCATCCCCGCGGCCGTCGGCGTAATCGTGTTGTTCGGAAACGGGTTGCCGGTCGAGGGGTCGATGGGGCAGTCTGCACTGGATCCCGTCGTCGGGTTGGGACACAGGTCGTTGAAATTGCCCGTACGCTCCTGGCTGTAGGGAACGGGTACGTTGAAGCTTTGTCCGGCCACGATTTCCCGCCGCCATTCCTCGGAATAGAAAAAGAATGTCCGCTGCTTCTCTTTGTTGTAAACCCCCGGGATATAAACCGGTCCGCCAATCGTCCCGCCAAAATCGTTTTTCTTATACTCCGGCACGGAAGGATTGAAATAGTTCCTCGCGTTGAAATCGTCGTTGCGGACAAATTCGTAAACATCGCCATGGAAAGAGCGGGTCCCGGACTTCAGTTCCGTCTCGACCGTGCCCGAACCATTGCGCCCGTACTGCGCTCCGTAGTTCGAGGTCAGCACTTTGAACTCCGCGATTGCATCCAGACTCGGAAACACGTTCAAACTTCCGTTGCTCCCGTTGTCCATGTTGTCGCCACCATCGAGTTCCCAGTTGTTGTACTCGACCCGGCCGCCATTCATGCTGTACTGCACGCTGCCCGTGATGCCGACTCCGGCTTCATCCTGCCCCGTCTGATTGCTGACCCCGGGCACCAGCGTGACCAGTTGGGTGAAATTGCGCCCGTTCAACTGCAACTGCGCGATTTCCTTCCCCGTGACCGTGCCCCCCAGTTCGGAAGATTGCGTCTCCACCTCGGCCACGCTCGTGCCTTCGACCGTCACCTGTGTGTTGGCTGCCCCGACTTGCAGGGCCACATCAACCCGAACTTTCTGGGCGACGTTCAGCACCACGCCCTTGGCTTCGTACTTCCGGAAGCCCTGCGACGTCACGGTGATGTTGTACGTCCCCGGCGCCGGTAACGCGCTCTCGGCATATTCGCCATCGGAGTTGGTGCGCGTGTCTCGCTTGATTCCATGTTCGGCGCTCGACACCGTCACCTGCGCCCCTGCCACGATCGCGCCGGTGGAGTCGCGCACCGTTCCCGTCAAAGAAGCTGTGTCCTGTGCCTGCGCTAGCGCGGCTGCCAGTATAAAAAGTCCGGCCGCGATTCCTCTGAACTGACGAATCCCCATGTCGTCCCCCAGTCGTCAATGCCAAAAAACACCTAAATGCCAGTATTAAAACGTATCAATACTGCTTCAGGTCTTCGGCGCGTGTCAAGCAAAAATGCAGCGGGCGTCCCTGGGGAGCGGCTACTTTACGCTGCGGGTGGAGTCTCGCACGATCAGTTCGGGAACGATCCTGCGGTGAATCGTGCGGATCTGTTTCTTTTCCAGACCGGCGTTAATCGCCTCCAGCACAATCGTCGCCGCCGCCGTTCCCATAATCTCCATGGGCTGGCGCACCGTAGTCAGCGCCGGAGAATAAATGGCGGCGGGCGCAACGTCGTCAAAGCCCACCACGGAGCATTGGTCGGGAACGCGAATCCCCGCCTTGGCCAGGGCGCGGATCGCGCCGAAAGCGGTCATGTCGTCAAACGCCATCAGTGCCGTAAAAGGACGCCGCCGGCACAACAGCTCTTCCGTCAGCTTGTAACCATCTTCGAAACTGGAGAACGGGTCGCCAGACTCGGGCAAGTCAACGATCAACCGCGCGTCCAGTTCGAGGTTACGCTCCCGGGCCAGCGCCTTAACTCCACGCCAGCGCGGCTCCGTATCCGACAGTTGACTGGGACCGCGGATAAAAGCGATCTTGCGATGCCCCAGAGAATACAAGTGTTCGAAAGCAGCACGGGCCCCCAGGTTGTTGTCGACGATTACCGAGCTGATGTTGTCGGTTTTCAATTCGCGCCCTACGATCGCGGTGGGGATGTTGTTCTTCTCCAGATCGGCAAGAACGTTGATGTCGACAAAAAGCCAATTCGCGAGAACCACGAGGCCTTCGATGCGCCGGTCGAGCAACATCTCGAGATAGCGTTCGAAGCGGCTGCGCTCGTTGTGCACGTCGGTCAGAATTGGCAGATACGACGACTGGAAAAGAGTGTTTTCAATCCCGCGCAGCACCAGCGTGCAGTACGGGTCGGTCATATCGAAAACCATGACCCCGACGGTGTGGCTGCGCCGTCCGCGCAGCGAGCGCGCGAACAGGTTGGGACGGTAACCCAGTTGCTGCGCCGAGCGCTGGATCTTTTCCTTGGTGGTGTCGGGAATGTAGCGCGCCAGCGGCGCATTATTCAGAACGATCGACACCGTCGCCGAAGAGAACCCGCTAACCTCGGCCACATCGCGGATGGTCACTGCTCCCGACTGCGGCCGCTTGCCCGAGGGCGCGGGACGACGGCGTGATTTGGCTGGAGAGGGGTTGCGCCCAGGCTTCGAGTCGGAGGATTCCATCGGCTCCTTGAATTTAGCCTCTTGCTGGCGGACACTACAGGACGATGAATCGAGTGTCAAGCAGGCCCATGCTGTTCCCCGCGACGTTGATAGCGCTCTTCTTCTTCGCCTCTTTTCTTCTCGGCAACGCCAACGGGCAGAGCCCGCGCGATCCGCAAAAACTGTTTGCCGCCGGCGAAGCCGCGCTCCGCGCCGGTAATCTCGATCAAGCCGAGCGCGCCTTCCACCAGGTGCTGGCGATCGATCCCAGCGTGGCCGGCGCATACGCCAATCTTGGAGTCATTCATATGCGGCGCAAACAGTGGCCCCAGGCCCTCGAAATGCTCCGCCAGGCGGAGAAACTGGCGCCCGGCGTGGCCGGAATCCGCCTGAATATTGGCCTCGCATATTTCCGCCAGAACGATTTCCTGCGGGCGATTCATCCCTTTGAGTCCGTGCTCAAGCAGACCCCCGATTCCTACCAGGCCCGCTACCTGCTGGGCCTCTGCTACTTCTTCGGCGACCGTTGGACCGATGCCATCGACACTCTGCAACCTCTATGGGCAAAGGCGTCAGACCAGCTCAACTACCTCTACGTGCTCGACATTGCCGCATACAAGGCCAAGAACACGGTGCTGGAGGAAAAGGCCGGACGCCGCCTGGTTGAAATCGGGGAGGGGTCTCCGGAGTTTCATTTGCTCATGGGCAAGGCGCATCTGAATCGCGAAGAGTATGACGATGCGGTGAAAGAACTGGATGCGGCCGCACAGGCCGATCCGAAGCTGCCCTTCGTCCACTTCAATCTGGGCCTGGCCTTTGTGCACAAGCAGGACTACGACCGGGCACGCGAGGAATTTCACAAAGACATCGCCGTTGAACCTGATCTTCCCTTCAGCTACGAACAGTTGGGGAGCGTGGAATCGACGGCCGGAAACGACGATCAGGCGGCGAGCGACTACCGGAAAGCGTTGCAGCGCAATCCAAACCTGATCAATTCACGCCTCGGCTTGGCCAAGATTGAAGAACATCAGCGGCACTACGCGGCGGCGCTTTCGGAACTGGATCAAGTCATCCGCCTCGACGCCGGTAATGCCGGCGCGCGTTATCTCCGCGGCCAGGTGCTGGTGCGCATGGGACGCGAGAAAGAAGGCCGCGCCGAGTTGGCAGCGGCGAGCAAAATCCTGAATGAACGGCGGGCCGAGCGCCACAAGGAACTCGAGGGAGACTCGGTGCCGAGTCCGGAACTGGCCCGCGAGCCGGAATGAGACTGCGACGGCCGCGCAACCGGCCATCCGCACGCTTAAACCTCTAAACGTGCGGCTTTCCGAGCCAGGCGGCGTCAGCCAAATCTCAGGCGGCGACCGAATCAGCCCGGCGTCGGGCAAGCAGCAGGCCGATCCAGCAACTCACTGGCCAACTGAGCAGCCACGACAACCAGTACCAGTGCGGCCAGCCCTTGCTCCAGTTGGGAATAATCGCGGCGATCCCCATCACTTCCCCAAAGATAAAAAACCAGAGCACATGCCGCGCGGCTCGACCGGGAGCAAAGCGGGCGCAGATCCAGGCACAAACAATCGAGATCGCGACGAAAAACGCCGTGCTCGCGATCAGAGCGTTGTCGCTGGGAATGCGTCCACGAACAAAATCCCCCGGAAACACGCGCGTCAGCAACGGGTCGGTTGCCAGGACAAGAACCACCGACAGCAGGTAGCTGCCCACGACTACGGCGACAGATTTGACCATCGGGTAGACCCCCTTGACAGCAGGTTCAGCGGCGCGCTAGTTGGCGCCGTCGTTGGCGGGAATCTTACTTCGGCGAAAGAGGCGAGTCAATGACAGGCACGGCGTCGGTCAGTGGCGCAGAATTCCCCTGGCACCCTCGCACGCACTCCAGAATCTCGGCTTCGCTCAGTGTGTGGTCGCTCGACTTGGCCCGCCTGAAAACGCGTTCGACGATCTCGTCGCTCACGGCAATACCGCGGCGCTCCAGCCAGAAAAGAACGTTGGATTTTCCACTCATCGGGCCGATGTCGATGATCTGCTCCAGGCCAAAGTAGTGTGACGGCACTCCGGAATACACGGAGTTCGCCAGTTCAATGTCCTTTTTCTTATACGCTTTGATGACCGCGGCGGCATGCACGCCGGTCGCGGTGCGGAATGCGTCTTCACCCACCACCGGATAATTCGCCGGAATCGGAATGCCGGTCGCGGCGGACACCGCTTCGCAATAACGCTTGAGTTTCGTCAAGTCCTGCCCAGCCCACGGCGCGATCCCCATGAGCTTCAGGTTAACCAGCATCTGGTCCATCTGCGTGTTGCCGACGCGCTCTCCCAGACCCAGCGCGGTGGCGTGAATGCAATCCGCGCCCGCCACTAGCGCCGCCATGGCGTTGGCGGTGGCAAGTCCCCGGTCGCAGTGCCCGTGCCAGTCCACTCGAATCTTTTTCCCGGAAGGCTTGACCACTTCTTCGAGCACGAACTTGACCAGCGCAACCGTACCCATGGGCGTAGCGTGACCCGCCGTGTCGCAGAGCACCAGCGCGTGCGCGCCGAAATCAATCGCCGCCGAATTCAGTTGCTTCACCGTTTCCGGATCGCAGCGGGTCGTGTCTTCGGTCACGTACATAACTTCGAGCCCGAGCGAGACCGCATATTTGACGGCCCTTTCGGTGGTTTGAAGCAGAAAGTCGTTGCTCCAGCCCTCGGCGTACCGCCGGATCGGACTCGTTCCCAGAAACGCCGCCACTTCGATGGGCAGACCCGTCTTCTGGACAATCTCGGCAATGGGGCGAATATCGTTTTCGTGCGTGCGCGCCGCGCAGTACGCCGTGATTTTCATCTTGTGGGCGACAATTTCGCGCGCCAGCGCCGTCACATGCTCGACCGCCCGCGGCCCCGCTCCGGGAAGCCCCAAGTCAAGCGTGTTGATGCCCAGTGCCTCCATCAGGTGGAGGATTTCAATCTTCTGCTCGATCGAGGGATCCCGCACCGAAGGCGATTGCAAACCGTCCCGTAGCGTTTCATCGGTCAGCCGCACCGGGCCCGGCGGATGCAGCGACTTCGGATACAGAGTATTCCAGTCGTAGATGAGTTCCGATGTTTTCACGGTAAGTCAGGTGTCGGGCGTTGCGTGTCAGGCAATGCAAACCTGCCCCTCAATGCCTTGGTCACGCCCCCACTGCGTTCCAAAGGCAAAAAGGTAAGGCTACGCTTTCTTTTCTTCTTTCGGCTTTTCTTCTTTCGGAGGAATCGTCAGCCCGAACACCGAACGCTGCCCTCGCCCCGCGACATTCACTCCACGTGGATCTTCCGGACTGGGCAGGTATAGCGTCTGACAAAACTCGCACCGATACACCTCCGCATCCGTTCCCCAGGCTTTCTCCACGCACCCGCACTCTTTCTCCAGCACGTCGACGGCGTAAAACCAGCGCTTCAGGTGCCCGCCACAAAACTTGCCTTTTTCATTCTTCTCGTTGCAGGCACGCTGGCCGCTCTTCTTCATCTTGACTTTGTGGTTGGGAAGCTGAGGAACTGTGGTCGTAACAACGGTTGCCGTTTCGCCGGAAGCCATTCCATCTCCTGCGCGCCTTGGTGAGGGCCGCTTTTCGCTATTCTACTCAGCCCAGGCCGTCTGACCAAGCATGGCCCAGCCGCTATGGTAGTGCTTCCTGGCGACTGGCCTTTATGATTTGTCTCCGATTCACCACAACAATTTGCCGGGAGAGGGGTTCTTTACCCCGTGGCCGCCCGAGGGGCGCCTGGCGCCGTTTCCCCGCAGTCCCGCGCTCCCAGGGGGCGGGCTTCTGCTAGCTTAAGCTAAGTGCTTTCGTGCCATCCCGATTTTTCCGGCCACTGAGGACATCATGACGACTTCGAAGCGGTTGATTTTGACCTCGCTGTTTCTCTTCACCGGCATCGCAGCATTCGGCAGTGAGGTCGACATCACTTGTGCCAACCAGACTACCGACACCGCGGCGCTTAACGGTGGCATAGCGAATAGCCACCCCGGCGATGACATCAGAATCCACGGAAACTGCCTGATCAACGCCACCATCGTCCTGCTCGGCGACCGGACCTACGAGGGCGACTCGCGCACCGGAACAACGATCAGCCAAGCGGCTGGATCCAACCTCGCCGCGATGTTGGCGTCTGACAGTTGGAACGCGGACGTTGCCTATACGGGCGACCCCATCCGCGTTTCTCACCTGACCATTGACGGCAACAGCAAGGCCAATACCGGCACGAATGCGCTCGTCATCCGCTCCTGGCTGACCGTGATCGAGGACCTCCTGGTGGAGAACGCCCCCGGAGATGGCATCCAGATCACCAATCTCAGCAAGAATGGCATCGCCCTGACCACCTCGCAGGTCAACGGACGAATCAGCAACTGCCTGGTAGCCAATTCCGCTGGAAACGGAATCCACATCGTCGATACCGGCAACAGCGTGACCGATTGGGATCTGCTCGATTCCTGGGTCGCGTCTTCGGGCAAGTCGGCGATCGATATGGATAATGCCGCTGGCTGGAAGGTTCGCGGCAACCATCTGTATGGCGTCCAACAGCATGGAATTTTTGCCAATGCCTGTTTCGCGACCGCGATCGATGGGAACTACATTGAGGATTTTGGCGGGGCGGGCGGCAACAACACCTGGTACGGGATCGCCTGCACGGTTCAGGGCGGCGCGGCGTCGGTCATTACCGGCAACAAGATCTTCATGCTCAGCACCGAGGCCACCTCCGGCAAGTTCATCTACATCGGAGTGCCGCAGGTAAACTATGCCCTCGGCCAGATCAATGTCGTGGACAATACAATTCGAGGAGCCGGCACCGACGCCGACATCGGCCTTTCCTACGAACTCAACGGCGGCAAAGGGCTCGACTTATTGTCCAGCGGTAACAACGTTCAGCAGGTGCGCGTCGAGCGCAAAGTTGGCGCTGGGATCAAACTAGTGACGCAATACTAGAAATGGTCTCAGGAATGCCTCTCGGGAAGGCCCCGACTTCCCTGGCCGCGGAAACTCCGGCTTTGTATCAGGGTATCGCTTTAGCGATACCGCAAGTAAAGTATGTCCTCGCCTGGACATCCTTCGAAATTCAGAATTCCTTGCGTGGCGCCGCCTGATCCGCGCCCACGCGCCCGACGGTGACTTCGGCCACGTAATAGTTCTCGCCCTTCACCGGAACTCCGGCCATCCTCCGCAGCATCGCAATCTGGCCGACATGGGTTAAGGCGTCGGCAATCGGCCCCTGAAACAATTTTTCGGCGGGAGCCTGCAGCGGCTTTTCGGACGCCAGATAATCGTCGAACTGCTTCAGGGACGTGAAGAAGCGCTCGCATTCCTTTTCCCAAGACAGCGGAGCGGAATCATGCCACTCGCGGCGCCCGTCGGCCATGGACAAGCCCCAGTCCATCAGGTCGCCCATATGCGCCAGTATCTTCGCCGGCGTCCGCGAGGTTTCGGGAGAACCATAGTCGGCAAAGCCCGGCCCCACATTGCGAATTGCTTTCGCTCCTCGATAGGCCAGCGTAGCGAGGGTGTGACGCAAGAGCGTGCGCGAATCGGTCATGGTTGAGTCCTCGTTGAGTTCTCGGTTCTCGGCTACCCGTTCTCAGAAGATCTTCTCGCTCGTAACTGAGAACCGGGAACCGGGAACTGGTCTTACAGTTTTTTCCGCCACAGTGCTCCCGCGGCGCTCACTCCAGCTTTCAGCTTCTCTCGCAGCGGGCGCGCGTACAGCATGTCGAGGAAGCCTTCCATCTCTCCCGCAAATCCACGGCCATACCCGAACCACCAGATTTTCTTCATGCCCGGAACCACATCGCTGTCAACATACTTCACCCGCACCATCTCTTCCAGCCCCCATCGCCCATGCGTGCGCCCGATGCCACTCGCCTTCACGCCGCCATGCGGAGCTTCGCTGATGCTGAAACACGATACGGTGTCGTTCACCATCACCGTGCCGGCATCGATCTGGCGCGCCAGGCGCTCGCCACGACCGCGGTCGCGCGTCCAAACGCTCGCCGCAAGTCCGAAATCGGAATCGTTGGCCAGCCCCACCGCCTCGGCGTCGTCCTGAAAAGGCGCAATCGGCAGCACCGGACCGAACGTTTCTTCCTGCATCACGCGCATATCCTGCTCCACGTCCGCCAACACCGTGGGCGCAAAAAATGTGGGGCCGAGTTCGCGCAGCCTTGTGCCTCCAGTCGGCACGCGCGCCCCGCGCTGCCTGGCATCCTCGACTTGGCCTTCCACCACCCGCACTTGCCGCTCGTGGATCATCGGACCAATCTCGGTCCCCGGGTCGAGGCCATTGCCCACTCGAAGCTTACGCGCCTTCTCACAGCAGGCATCCAGAAACGCCGGATACAAACTCCGGTGCACGTAACACCGTTCGACCGACAGGCAGGTCTGGCCCGCGTTCACAAACGCTCCCCAGATCGCGCCACTCGATGCCACATCGACGTCAGCGTCTTCCAGCACCAGCATGGGGTCTTTACCACCCAACTCCAGTACCACTGGAAGCAAACGCTCGGCGGCGATCTGCGCAATGCGCCTGCCCGTGCCTACGCTGCCCGTGAAAACCAGTTTGTCGATTGCGCTTCCCACCAGCGCTGCGCCGGTCGCGCCTTCCCCCGGTAGCACCTGAAAAATCTCCTCGGGCACTCCAGCCTCGCGCAGCAGCGCCTGCAGCTCGAGCGCAATCAGCGGCGTCAACTCGGAGGGTTTGAGCACCACCGCATTCCCCGCCACCAGCGCCGCCGTGACCTCCGTCGCCGGAATCGAGAACGGATAATTCCAGGGCGAGATGATTCCGACCACGCCATAGGGCTCCTGCAGAATCCGCCCTGACTTCGTCTTCATCGCCAGATTCCCGTGCGGCAACTTCTCTTCCCGCAGAATCGCAAAGGCGTTCTCGATCAGGAAGCGCGCCGCGTCAAGCACGACCAGAACTTCCGTCAGCAGCGCTTCCACCTGCGGCTTCCCTGCTTCCTGGGTGATGCGACGCGCGATGTCCGCCTTATGCGCGAGCAGAATCTGCTGAAAACGGCGCAACACTTCGATCCGATTGCGAATACCCCAGGCTTTCCACTCCGGCTGCGCGGCGCGCGCCCGGGCCACCGCCGCGCGCACTTCCGTAGGGCCCGCGCTGTCCAGTTCACCCAGTACTTCGCCCGTCGCCGGATTCACCGAAGCGATGCGCGAGACGGCGAATTCAGTGTTCATGGCCATCTGCGAAGAAGTTTACGCGGGATGCAACGGGCGCGCCACCGCCCTCTCCCTCAATATTCCACCGCCACCAGATACAGTCCGCTGGCCGGCGCGGTCGCACCGGCCGCCGAGCGCTCGCGCGCGTCGAGGATCCTTTTCAGGTCTTCCCGGCTTAGTGTCCCCTTCCCCACCAGCAGGAACGTTCCAACCAGGTTGCGCACCATATGATGAAGAAATCCACTGCCGCGAATCGTGTAGATGAGTTCTTCGCCGTCCCGTATCCAACTGGAAGAAAACACCGTCCGCACGTTGTTTGTGCGCCCATAAGCATTACGGACATTTTCCTCCGCCGCCATCCGTTCTACCCTCTCCGGATCCACCGCCGCGAACGACGTGAAATCCCGCTCGCCCACCACTACGTCGGCGGCCGCCATCATCAACGACTCCTCCAGCGGATACGGGTAATGCCACACATACCGCGCAAGAAATGGTGGGCAGACCGCTGCGCGATGAATCCGATAGCGATACGTCTTGGCGCGCGCCGACTTGCGGGCGTGAAAATCAGGCGCAGCCTCGACCACTTCCAGCACCCGAATCGAAGCCGGCAAAACATCATTCAGCGCCCGCATCCAGTTTTCCTCTGGAATTGTCGACGCCGTCGCAAAACTCGCCACCTGGGCCAGCGCATGCACCCCCGCGTCGGTCCGGCCCGAACCCTGGGGCAGTACATTTTCCCCGCTCAACCGTCCAATGGCAGAGGCCAGCGCGCCTTGCACCGTCGTCCGCCCGGGCTGCACCTGCCATCCGGCAAAGTCCGAGCCGTCGTACGAAAGGATCAGCTTGAGATTGCGCACGTTTTTCGAGTCCTGTGCCCCCTGAGTATCATCGTACTTACTTACAAATGTTTTACCGGCGCTGTCACCGAGACCGCGCCTCCGCGTCAGCTATACTATTTCACTTACGATCGAATGAACTGGAAAAGCTTTGGAACAGCATCGGGATGGAAATCGCCTTGGCCCAGCACCGCCAGGGACCGCAAGCAATTGTTAGGAACTCTTGTCTGCCGTTCTACGTATTAGCAACCAGGGATTGGCAACTGGCAAAAACCCGGACTGTCATGTCCGTTCCTGTCGAGTCGAATCGCGTTGAGTCCGACCACTGGAAACCGGTCGCTTCACCGATTCATGGAGATGATGCGAATGCAACGTTCTACAGTATTGACTGCGTTTCAGCGAGCTGCCGCTATTTTTCTTGCCACCACTATGGTGCCCGCCGGGTGGGCACAGGATGCCTCGCCGGCGCCCACCGCGCCCTCCGCTCAGATACAGGCCCAAAGAGCTGTGTCGTCGTCGCAGCCGTTTGACGTTCAGGAATACTCCAAGCCCCTGTCGCACTTTCCGAACCCCCTCGGGCCTTACACGCCCCGTCACGTAGCCCCTCCGAACCTGTCCAACACGCCCCGCATCGACCAGTTCATGCACGACGGGAAACTTTACATCTCCATGAACGATGCGGTGGCGCTCGCGCTCGAAAATAACCTCGATATCGCCATCGCGCGCTACAACCTGAATATTGCCGATACCGACCTCTGGCGCGCGAAAGCCGGCTCCGCCATCCTCGGCGTCAACAGCGGCGTGGTCCAGAACACCCCAGGTGGTGGTGTCGGAGGACTTGGCACCCAGGTTGGCTCCGGCCAGGGCGGCACTTCAGTTGCCGCAGGCGGCGCCGGTGCTGGCTCGGGAGGGCTCGTCGTATCAACCCTCGGCAGCGGCCCGCTCATCACCAGCTTCGACCCCGTTCTTACGGGCACGCTCCAAATTGATCACAACAGTATTCTCCCATCCAGCACTTTCAGCCCTGCCTCTCCGGTGAACACTACTACAGGAAATTTCTCGTACCAGCAAGGATTCCAGTGGGGTACAAATCTGTCGGTAGGGTTTAACAACCAACGCCAGACGATTGCGGACGCGCCTTTCCAGATATTGAGTCCGCAACTTAACTCCAGTTTCAATTTCCGGCTTACCCAGCATCTGTTGCAGGGCTTCGGATTCGCCGCCAACACTCGCTATATTCAGATCGCCAAGAACGATCGCGAGATTTCGGATGTAGCCTTCCGCCTCCAAATCACCACCACCGTCGACCAGATCGAAAACATGTACTGGGACTTGGTTTACGCCTATGAAAACGTGAGGGTGCAGAAGGAACAGTTGGCTTTTGCTCAAAAGACCCTCTCCGACAACCAGAAGCAGGTCGAAATCGGAACGCTCGCGCCCATCGAAGTGGTCCGCGCGCAGAGCACGGTCGCCTCCGATCAGCAAACCCTGACCCTGGCGCTGACCAACCTTGAACTCCAGCAGCTCCTGATGAAGAACGCTCTCAGCCGCACGCTGGTTGACCCCGCTCTGGCGGATGCCGAGGTAATCCCAACCACAACGATGGATCTGTCCGCGCCGGAATCCGTGATTTCAACCCAGGATCTGGTCAATGATGCGCTTGCTCATCGCCCGGAATTGGCTGAATCCCGCATCAACCTCACTAACACCGAGATCAGCAATAAAGCGATTCGCAGCGCGCTGCTCCCCACCGTGGATTTATTCGCCTATTATGGCGGGGCCGGTCTCGGCGGTCAGCAAAACCCCAGCTACATCTGTGTGGTTGACCCGACCAATCCTCAGTTCTGCCCGCAGCCTCCTGCCCCGCCCTACAAGTCCGTGCCGACAGTTGGCTACGGCTCCACTTTGAACCAGCTCATCAATTCCACCGCTCCCGACAAGGGCGCTGGCATCACCATCAACATCCCAATCCGCAACCGCGCCGCACAAGCCACGCAGGTGCGCTCCGAGTTTGAATACCGGCAAGCCCAGTTGCGCCTGCAACAGATCGAGAACCAGGTACGCATCGAAGTGCGCAATGCCCAGTTTGGCGTCCAGCAGAATCGCGCCAGCGTAGCGTCCGCCCAGGCCGCGGTCGACTTGGCCCGCCAGTCGCTCGATGCTGAACAGAAAAAGTATGCGCTGGGCGCATCCACTTCCACTCTCGTACTCCAGAACCAGGCAGCCATGACCCAGGCTGAAGTCACACTCGTCTCCGCCAAGGCTCTATACGAAAAAGCCGAAGTCGAACTGGATCGGGCCATCGGCCTTCTCCTCGATCATGCCGGAATTCTCATCGCCGACGCCGAGCGCGGCCAAGTCACACAAGTTCCGAACATCCCGCACGTTGCGCCGCGGCCAGCGGAGCAGCCTGTACCAGCGACCGCTCCGGCCCAACCGCAACCGTAGAACCGCAACCTTCCGCAGGCTTGTGTAAGGACGGGCGCCCTCGCCCGTCCTGGCCGAGCGCAGCTCGGCTGCCAATGGCCACCTCAACCCTACCTTCACCGTTCATTTTTGCCTTTTCCATCCTCTGTCCGCTGCCGTTCAAGCGCTTGATCTCCGCTCGATCTTCCGTGCGTTTCCCCTGTGCGATAATATGCGGTCCTGAAGCGTTTCCCCCTTTTGCCAACAGTGCCCATGGGCCTCTCCGTCGCCATCGTTGCCTTGAATGAAGAAGCGAACCTGGGCCGAACCCTGGCCAGTGTGCGCTGGGCGGACCAGATCGTGGTCGTCGACTCCGGCTCGACCGACCGCACCTGCGACATCGCCCGCGAGTACGGCGCCAAGGTCATCCACGAACCTTGGCGCGGCTATGTGGCGCAGAAAAACTACGCTCTCGAACTCTGTACCGAAGACTGGATCCTCGCGCTCGATGCCGACGAGGAAGTCTCGCCCGGCTTGGCCGGCGAAATCCGCGCCGTCCTCTCTGGCGACGCCAGATTCGAGGGCTATTCCATTCCGCGCCAGAATCTCTTCCTCGGAAAATGGATGCGGCACGGCGGCTTCTATCCCGATCCCAAGTTGCGCTTGTTCCGCCGCGGCGCCGGCTACTCGACGGGATTCGATCCCCACGATCGCTATGAACTCCAAAACAACGCTCCCGTGCACCGCTTCCGCCACCCCATGGTCCACTACACCTATCCCTCGCTCACTCTGTACCTCGAACACATGAACCGCTACTCGTCTCTGGGCGCGAAGATGGCGGTGGGGAAGGGCCATCGTAGCTTTAGCGTGCTTGATATCGTGGTGCGTCCGCTAGCCACATTCGCCTACAACTACTTCATCCGCCTCGGCTTCCTCGACGGCCGCGAAGGTCTGCTCTTGCACCTCTATCACTCGGTCTACGTTTCGTGGAAATACGCGAAGGCCTGGGAATTGGCGCGCCAAGAGAAACAGAAATCGAAGTAAAACCGCGGCGACAATTCCCCGCAATCCATCTGGCCAGAACTTCTCCGGGATTCTTTATTTTTTGCTTTCGTACAACTTTCGTGGTGGGACTGGGTTTGATTCAAACGAAGCTAAGCAGCTTCCAGTTGGGATCCCAGCAAGCGGTCGTGAACAGCTCTGGATCAGCCCGTTTGGGTTGAAGGGCACTCGCTTGCCAAAATCATCACCGACACTTCGAACCAAGCTCAAGGAGACTTTATGAAACTTCGCACCCTAGCCGTTTTGCAACTTGCAGCTCTCTGCCTGGCCCTCGTCTCATCGGCCTTCGCCGCCAATAACGCTTACCTTTACGTCGTGCACGGCATCCCAGGCCGCGATATTTCCGACAGTCTCAACCCTGGTCTGCCAGTCGATATCCTGGTCGACGGTGAATGCGCGGTCCGCGGACTCACCTTCGGCAACACGAACGGCCCCTTGACTCTTCCCGCCGGAACGTACACCGTCCAGGTGAGCCTGGCTAACACTCTGGCACCCTGCACGAATGCGGCGGTCGTGGCTGCCCCAGTGACCCTGAATGGCGGTTCCAGCACTTCCGTCGTGGCTGCCATCAGCGGTGGTCAACCCGCCCTGCTGCAGTTCGCGGACAACCTTGAGGCCGTGACACCCGGCAGCGCGCGCTTTGTTTTCGTCAACTCCGCCGATGCTCCCGAGTTGCAGGCCACCTTGACCCAGTTGTACGTCAAGAATCCCAAGCCCATCATCGTGACCGCAAACCCGGGTGCGCAAACTCTCGTCAACGTACCCGCCGGCACCTATCTGCTGCAGGTTGTTGCCAGCGGCAGCACCACCGTGCTGGCTTCGGAAGACATCGGTCTGCCGGCTCAGTCCGCCACATTCACATATGCGGCTGGCGAAGCCACCAACAACTCCATAGGGTTGATCAACCGGACTATCAAAGACGTGTTCTAGGCGCTGGATTGACTACCGGGGCCGTCTTCGGGCGGCCCGCACCTTTTCATCGCCTCTGGATCATCGCCGCGTGACTCAGCTTCTTGCCCGTCTGTGCGCATCAGTCCCGCAAGGTGATCCGCATGATATCGAATTCCACCGTTACCAACCGCTGCGGAAACTTCGCTTCGATGTACCCTTTCACCTCGCTCACCGTGGGAATGCCGTTCTCCCCGGTCAGACAACGGGCGTCGTCGAGCAACACGACGTGCGGGTAGGGATGGCTCAGGATCATCTCCATCTCGGCCGAGAGCCGCTGCTTGTCTGTCTCCATTCCGATCCAGCCATAGTAGCCGGCATCGAGCCAGAACAGCGCCGGACCTTGCAACAACGCCAGCACCTCGGGCATGACCACCCGGCTGTCTCCACAGAAAATTTGAACCTGCCCGTCGCCCGCGAACTTGCGCCTGGCTCGCTCTGCCAGGGCAGGCACAAACTCGATGGAATAGACGCGGTCGAAACGACCTTTCATCGCCGCAACCATTTCGCCATAGTAAGTTCCCGTCTCAACCAGCGTCTTCAGCCCAAATTTCTCGCCATATTCGCGCACCACCTTCTGTTTCAACAGGTGCGGGGACCGCGGCGGCCGCCCCCGCAGTATCCAGTACCAGTAGTCGGGATAATGGCCAAGCGCCTTATACGCTCCGTACATCGGAGTCCGCTGCAATAACCGCCGCAATGCTTTCAGATTCCCCCTCCGCAAAAATGAAAACCAAGCATAGGTGCCCGAGAAAACAGGCGTCAAGCGGACATATGCTGCCTGGCGCTTTCCTCCGTGTCCTCTGCGACCTTTGTGGTTTAGGACTTGGTTGGTTTCCCCCAACCACTCGGTCGGTAGCGCCGTTTTGCACCATGCCGATCGCTCCTCTATCATCAAGACTTGGCGGCACCTGCGGTGGGAGACAGAATGTCCGATAAGAAAATAACGAACGATTCACCGAAGACCGCGGCTGACAGCCCGGGTTCCGACGTCTTTGAAGGCCGTCACCCCGCGCCGTCGGAGAAAGAGTGGGCGGACAAAACTCTGGCGCCTGCGCTCGACAAATCTCCCGAAAAGCCCATTGGCGCTCCCACCGGCACCAATCTCGACGAACACGGCCGCGCTCGTTTCAGCACCATCTCGAACGCTCCGATTCGCCGCCTTTACACACAGGCCGATCTGCCCGCCGACTGGAACTACGATCAGTATCTTGGATATCCCGGCCAACCGCCCTACACCCGCGGTATTCACCCGACTGGCTACCGCGGCAAGCTCTGGACCATGCGCATGTTCTCCGGCTTCGCCTCGCCCGAAGAAACCAATCAGCGCTATAAGTATCTCCTCGAGCACGGCGGCGGCGGACTCTCGGTTGCCTTCGACCTGCCCACGCTCATGGGCTACGACTCCGATCATCCCGCCAGCGAAGGCGAAGTCGGCAAGTGCGGCGTGGCCATCGACTCCCTGGAAGATATGGAGATTCTCTTCGATGGCATCGACCTCGAGAAAATTTCCACCTCGATGACCATCAATTCGCCCGCCAGCGTGCTCTGGGCGATGTACCTGGTCGTGGCGGAAACACAAGGTGCCGATTGGAAGAAGATTTCCGGCACCATTCAGAACGACATCCTCAAGGAGTACATCGCGCAGAAGGAGTACATCTATCCGCCCGCGCCCTCCATGCGGCTGGTGATTGACACTTTTGAGTTTGGATCGAGGTTTACGCCGCGCTTCAACACCATCTCAATAAGCGGGTACCATATTCGCGAGGCCGGATCTACCGCCCTCCAGGAGTTGGCATTCACCATTTACGACGGCGTGGAATACGTTGAGTGGGCGCGACGTCGCGGCCTTGACGTCGACGAGTTCGGACCGCGCCTTAGCTTCTTTTTCAACGCGCACAACGATTTCTTCGAAGAAATAGCCAAATACCGCGCGGCGCGCAAAATCTGGTATCGCTTGATGAAAGACCGCTTCGGCGCAAGAAACGATCGTACCCGCCTGATGCGCTTCCACACCCAGACTGCCGGCGTCTCCTTGCCCGCCCAGCAGCCCTTGAACAACATCGCGCGCGTCGCCCTGCAGGCCCTGGCGGCGGTGCTTGGTGGCACGCAGTCCTTGCACACCGACGCCTACGACGAAGCCCTCGCCCTCCCCACCGAAGAAGCTGCGCGCATTGCTTTACGCACCCAGCAGATTATTGCCTTCGAATCTGGCGTGGCTCAGACCATCGATCCTCTTGGCGGCAGCTATTTCGTCGAGAAGCAGACCCTCGACATGGAAAACCGTGCCTTCGATTACTTCGCCAAGCTCGACCAGATGGGTGGCATGGTCAAAGCCATCGAGCGCGGATTCCCGCAGAAAGAGATCGCCGAAGCCAGTTATCAGTATCAGCGCGCGGTCGAAGCCAATGAGAAAATCACCGTGGGCGTGAACGATTTCGTCATCGATCAAGAGTCGCCGAAAATTCTCTACATCGGCGAATCGGTCGCCCGCGCTCAAAACAAAAAGCTCAAAGCCCTGCGCGCACGACGCTCGAACGAAGAAGTCCGCCGCCGTCTGGATGCTCTGAAGCAAGCCGCCGCGAAGACTCCCGCCGCGGGCGCCAACGGCAACATTTCCGATGCCAACACGATGCCATACATTGTCGACGCCGTTCGCGCCTACGCTACCGTGGGCGAAATCTGCGAAGCGTTGCGGCAGGTTTACGGAACCTATACCGAAGTCAGCATCACGTGATCACCCTTCTTTGAAGTCGCAAATTGCGACCTCAAACAAACTGCTTCGCAGGCCTTCGTTTTCCTGGCGGGGCGGCTCAGTACCGGGCTTCCTGATTCATCACATTTGCAGCGCCCATCGGTCACAGCCATCCTCCGTCATGCCGGTTCGCATGGCACCATGCAAACTTCTTCCAAAGCACCACGCCCGACATCCCCGATCCGGCGAAAGGCGGCTGCGGTGTCGATTGATCTTCGAATCCTCATTCTGCGCCGCAAAAAAGTCATCCTCGACTCCGCGCTTGCGGACCTCTACAACGTGCCCGTAAAGCGGTTGAATGAACAAACAAAACGCAACCGCAATAGATTCCCTGCGGACTTTATGTTCCAGCTCACTTCTCGAGAAAACAAATCTTTGAAGTCGCAATTTGCGACCTCAAACCTGGGCCGTGGTGGCAGGCGCTCTCTGCCTTACGCCTTCACCGAACATGGCGCGATCATGGCGGCGACCGTGCTCAACTCCGAACAGGCGGTAGAAATGAGCGTTTACGTGGTACGTGCCTTTGTTCGCTTACGTGAAATGCTGGCCGCAAACAAGGAACTCGCCTCCAGGATCGGCGAATTAGAAGAACACCTGCACACGCACGATGGCGCGATCCAGGAAATTTTTCTTGTCATTAAGAAGTTGATGCAGCCGCCGCCCAGTCGCCGCAGCAAAATTGGATTCGCGCTCCCCGCAGGGCGAACTGGGATCGTCGTCCTCTAATCTTGGCCGTACCACGCTGGCTGGCCCAACTGAAGCACGCGTCGGAAGCTCCGGAGCATGCGCTATTTCACGCGATTGCGATATAGGTTGCCGTCCACCTGCCCAACCATAGCTTCAACATCGAGCGGCGCCTGTAAAAACGCGGCCACTTCTTCCGCTACCGCTTTTGGCTCGCGCAGCACGCGATGATAATGCACACGCATTGCCTGAACGTTGGCCTGTCCTCTGAGCCATCTGTCCACCTCGATCAAATGCCGCTGAAATGCCTCTTCCATCGCATCATTCCCAGCGCTTGAAGCGGCCACTGAATCCGCATTGCCCCGGTGCCGCAGCATCTCATCCTGCGACTTCAGAACTTCCGGCAACGGACGCTGCATAAAAATGATCCGGTAATCGTGACCCAGCGGCAGCGACAGAACCAGTTGCGAGATGACCTTCACAACTTTGCCTTCCGCCTCGGCAATCAGATTGGGATCCTTGGGAAGCTGCTTGATGCGCTCCCACTCCAGATAGCCCTTGGGGTTGTCCGTGTCGGCTTGGCGCGCGCCGTCGGAGAGCACCGGCAACCCGCCCGCATCCAGCATCTGCATCATCAACGATGTGCCCGACCGCGGCAGTCCCGAAACAATTGTGATCATCCGTGCCTTCCGCCAGATTTGGAACTAAAGTTAGAACCAGCGCTGGTTGTGATCATAGTGGCACCGATGCCCGACCGGCAAAGGTGCTATCCGCAAGAAAAAAGCACTTTTCCAAACTTAGTCCACCACCGAAACCTTTTCTCACTTCGCGCGTCCATCAGGTAAGGTAGTAAGGGTGTTTACTGGCCTTCAGCCCACGAGCCTTCACCCCGTGACTTCGGCCTTCCGCCGCTATCGCGCGGTAGCCGTGTCGGTGGGCGCGCATCTGGCGTTATTGGCGGCCATTGCGTTCCATCATCCCAGGGTCGTCGATGTGAGTCCCGCATGGCTTGCCTTCGGAGACGGCGCCAATCGCTACCAACTGGTTTACCTTCCGCCGAATCCTGACCGCGATCTCTCCCCTCCCAACGTGGCCAAACTGCTGTTCCCGACGCGAACGGCGAAGCCGCGCCTGCGATCCCAAGCGCCCAAGCCTGTCCCGGAGCCTCCGACTGTCATCGCCGACGCCGAAACAGGTGACCACAACGCTCGCGCCGGATCGCCGCTGGGCACCATGATTGACGGGCCAATAACAGGCCATGAAGTCCACGTCGCCTATCCCACCGTGTATCCCGATCCTCCCGTCGACCGCGCCCAACTCCCCCGCGATCTGGTCGGTGACGTCGTCATCGAAGTCACCATTGACTCCCAGGGCAGCGTCGTCGACACCAAGATTGTGCAAGCGATCGGCCACGGCATCGACGAAAAGATCGAGGCTACTCTTCGCCGCTGGCACTACCAGCCCGCCACGCTCGACGGCACCCCCGTCGCCTCCCGGCACGACGTGCACTTCCATTTTCCCTCCTGAACCAAAAACTGAGGAAGACGGATCACGAAGGCTCTTAGTTCCAAGGTCCGCCCTCGCGCCCTTCGTGGCTAAGGGTTTTGCCGTTACACCGCGAAGCCGAGTCACTACCGAGCTTGCCTGATTCGCCATTTGTTCGCCTATATGCTAGACTTGCCGCCGTCCACCGAGGAGCCGGCCATGCGCAAAGCCATCCTTCACTTGAAGAAATCCGACCCCGTCATGGCGGCGATTATCGAGCGCGTAGGCCCCTGTCGCATGACGTTTGGCGAGCCCACCTTTCACGCCCTCGCCGAATCAATCCTGTATCAGCAACTGAACGGCAAAGCGGCTGCCACCATCTTCGATCGATTCACCGCCCTCGCCGGCGATCCGCTGACGCCGAAGGGCATTCTCAAACTCACCGACGCCGAAATGCGCGCCGTCGGACTCTCGCGGCAAAAGACCGCATATCTCCGCGATCTCTCCGAAAAAACCCGGGCCGGCTTGCTGGAGTTCGAGCGCTTGCCGGAATTACCCGAAGAAGACGTGATCGCCCACCTCACCCAGGTCAAAGGCGTCGGCGTCTGGACCGCCCACATGTTCCTGATGTTCACCCTGCGCCGTCCGGACATTCTGCCCACCGGCGATTACGGCGTCCAGGCCGCGATCAAAAAGCATTACAAGAAACGCAAGTGGCCAAAGCCCGCCGTAATGGAGAAGATCGCAAAACCGTGGGCACCCTATCGCTCCATCGCCTGCTGGTATCTCTGGCGGAGCCTGGATATGAAGACAGTCGAAAAATAGCACGTAGAAACGGGGATTGACGGGTGGCTCAGCCCTATGTGTAGGACACATCGCCTTCTTCCCTAACTCCAGAGTGTGCCCCGTCCAAGCTCTGCTTCGGCGGGCCCGTTTCATCACAAACGAAGAAAGCCGTCATCACAGACAGGAAGAGTAGTCCAGGCCTACTGTCGCCAACCTTGCCGGGTGCGCAACTTCTCACACCTCTATTCAGAAGTGGACCGCATCGCGTGGCAGCATCGCCGCCGCTAACCCTGGGTCGGATTTTTCATCACAATCAGCCGGTGATTAACCAGTTTAAAATCCACACCTTGGAGAAACTTTGGTGGTGTAGATAGGGGGAATACTTAACCCATTACGCAATATACCTCCAGAAACCCTCAAAAACGAAGTCCATCCAGAAGCAAAACAAAAAACCCTCTCGACTATCCGAGAGGGTTGCGAACTGGTTCCAGAAACCCTATGCCGCGCGCACGACGTTGCCCGCCTGAAAGCCCTTCGGGCCTTTGAGCAGATCGAACTCGACCGTCTCACCCTCGTTCAGCGAGCGGTAGCCGTTCTCCTGGATGGCCGAGAAATGCACGAATACATCCTCGCCCGTGGAGCGTTGGATGAATCCGTATCCCTTCGCCCCGTTGAACCACTTCACAGTACCCTTCTCTCTCACAAAGAAACTCCTTTCGACCTGTGGCTAAGAATTATTCTTCCATCTCTCGTCTGTCTGTCTTGGCGTACAACCACCAGACACCCCCTCGAAGGGACGGTAAGAATTTTTGGCTAACGTCGCCGCACGCAGATGACAACCCACCAACAGAAACAGCTCCCCGCGTTCCGTCGAACGGTTGCCCGCGACGAAACTCGGTGGAGCTGCGAAGACGAAGGCGCGATATCGCACTGCTGACACAGAAACGTCAATCCTACTGCTGTTCGCTCGCCGGGTCCGGCCAGCGAAGCACCAGATAATAGCAGGAACATTCCGGTTGGCAAGAGCTAAGTTGCTGAAAACCAACATGACCCCCGACTCAATCTCACCGCGCAAACTCCTCCTCCCCAGAGCAAACCCCGGCCGACTACCGTAAGTATTTGATAATATTTGAGAAACCAGTGTCTTCCCTCACTCCCATCGAGATTGCCCACCAGAAGGGCGCGGCCGACTACCGCGCGGCTCCGGCTGAAAGTATTGTTCGCTCCACCGCCCGCTATCTCCTCCGCACCGAGGTCCACACCTTTGCCTTCTCCGTCGCCGCCAACGCCATCCTGTCGTTCTTCCCTTTCCTGCTGTTGCTGATGACGCTGATCCGCTATGTCTTTCATTCCCAGGTCATGTACGGCGTCGTCGAAGACCTGCTGCGCGACTCCCTCCCGACCGGCCAGGAATTTGTGATCCGGAACCTCAACGCCCTGGTCGGCGCCCACCATCGTGCGCAAGTGTTCTCGCTCGTCATGCTGCTGATTACTTCCACCGGTATCTTTCTACCCCTCGAAGTGGCCCTGAACCGCGTCTGGGGATTTCGCAACAACCGCTCTTACTTCGGCAATCAACTGATCTCGCTCGGGCTGGTCTTTGCCTGCGGATCGCTCGCCCTGCTCTCAGTAGGCTTAACCGCCGGTAACGTCGCCATCGTCAAGAGCGCGCTCCACGGCTATGGCGCATGGTATGTCCAGATCGTCGACTTCGTGACCATGAAGATCTTCTCGATCTCGGCCAGCATCGCCATCTTTTTCCTTGTCTATTGGCTGTTGCCGAACGGCAAAGTTCCCGCCCAGGGAGTCCTGCAGGCGGCCGTCATGATGGGATTGCTTTCCGAAGCCCTGAAGTACATTTACATCTTCGCCCTGCCCCGGCTCAATTTCGCCGAAGTCTATGGCCCCTTCGCCATCTCCGTCAGCCTCATGTTCTGGGCCTTCCTGTCGGGCATGCTGCTGCTGACAGGCGCCCATCTGTCGGCCCGCAGGATCTTACGGAATCGATAGCGGCCACTCCGAGCAACGAGAGATGGGGATCGAAGACTTCAAGTCAGCTCTGGCAAGCTGCGCCGACACGGCACTCCCTGAGATCCACCTGAGATCTATCGCAAACTGCGCGCCCGTACGCTGACGTTCGGCCAGCAAAGCGACGACCAGACCATGCCGCTGATTCGCCCTGCTACTGCGCTGTCTCCGTGAAGACGGCGGGCGCGCTTACACCGGTCGCGGTGGCATTGATGGTGACGATCCCCGGTTGTGGAGGCAGCGTGTAGGACTGAGTCGCCGTTCCATTGGCGCCAGTCACCACAGGATTGGCATTGGAGAAGGCGCCTCCAGCCCCGCCGTCCGAAAAGTTGACGCTGTCGCCGGAAATGGGATTGCCGTACTGGTCCGTCACCAGAACGCTCAGCGCCTGGGGCAACTGTGTTCCGTGAATGGCCGTCTGATTATTGCCGCTTGTGATGGCGACATTGGCGGCGGCTCCCGCAACCGTATTTTCCTTGAAAGTCACGCTCTTCAGCCCCGTCGTCGATGCCGTTATTACGACTTTGCCCGCCACCACACCCGTGGTGTACAGCGCTCCGGCGGTTCCATTGGACCCGGTGACGACCTGCGTGGCAACGAAGCTGCCGCCTGCGCCATTGTCCGTGAAGTTCACGGCAATGCCCGGCACGCCAAAACCGTGCGCGTCCGCAACCTTCACCACTAATGGCGACGTCAGCGGCGTATTCGCCGGAGAAGTCTGGTTGTTCCCAGAGCTAAGACTCATCGCCACCGGAACACCGGACGTACTCGTTTCGCTGAATACCGAGCTGTTATAGCCCGCGCTGGTGCAAGTAATCGTGACGGCGCGCGGTTTGCCCGGCAACTGGTAGGTATACGTCACTGTTCCGGAAGCGTTCGTCGTTTGCGTCGTGTTGGGAGAGAATACTCCCCCTGCCCCGGCATCGCTACATTTCACCACTACGCCAGCCAACGGATTGGAAACGTAGGCATCAGTAGCCGCCACCGTCAATGGTATCGGCAACACTGTCTTCTCCACTCCGGTCTGGTTGTTGCCGCCTACCACCGAAAGCGAGGGCAGCAATCCGTACACCGCCAAAGCGGACGTCCCGCCAATATAGACCTTGCCATTCGAGATCGTGGGCGACACGAAGCGCACCACCGGAACCATCCTGTCCCGCTGGCTCAGCGCTTGCGTGCTGTCGTAAAACTTGTTTGCCAGATTGGTTGGATCGAAAGCATAAAGCGCGGACGGGTTGGTGTGGCGGATCGCCCACAGGATTCCATTGCTGTTCCCATTCGAACTGATCGAGGTGGACGAAGGACCGTTCCCGTTAAACGCGATCGACGTCTGCGAAACCGGCTGTTGGGTCAACATTCCATTGACCAGCGCGAATTGCTTGATGTAGTCCCCGTCTCCAGCTACGTACACGCTGTTATTCCAGTACGAAGGCACGCCGACGAGTTCGCCAACAACTGCCTTGGGGATCTCCTGGATCACGTTGTCAGTCTCGGCGTTGAACCCGCCCGGCGAATCCCGGTTGACCAGGTACAGCGTCCCCTGCTTTCCCCCCGCCACCAGTTCGTGCGGCGTAAGGCCGGGCTGGTCCGGCAGAACCAGTGGACCCGACGAGCCCAGGTCCAGATCCTGCTGCGAGAGTTGCAGTTGGTTATAAGGAGTGAAAAAATCCATGATGCCGAAGATGCTGCCGTTCCATCCCAGCTTCAGCACGCTGTCCCCAAAGTCACCTTTGGCCGTGCCGTCATACGTGCCGTTCGCAGTGGCCACATAAATGAACCCGTTCTCATCCGCCGCCGGGCCGCTTCCGCCTTGCCAGATCGAAGCGCGAGCCCCGTCCGGCGTGACCAGGAACGCCGCCTCCTGCTGCAGGGTTTGCGAATTGTATGCGAAAAGCCAGCCGTTGTAGGCGTACTCGTCGCATCCATTTCCGCCAAATCCAATGTAGACTGTGCCGTTTTGCAGAAGCAGGGCCGGACGCTGCAATTGGTAGATCGGATTGAACGTTCCCGATCCATTGCTCGATGGCGCCGTTCCCGTAATGACCATCGGTCCGCCTAGCAGTTCGTTTCCGCTAGTGACGTCGAGCGCATGCAGGCTGAAGTTGCGCACGGCGCTGGTCCCCGACCCGGTCACTGTCTTGGCCACTACATAAAGCGTGGTCACACCCGGGTCGATCACCCCCGTGCCTGTGATCCCGATTTCGTTATAGTGTGTCCCGGTGCAACCGTAGTCGGCGATCGGATCGGGCGTCCCGCCATCGTTCAAACTTACCGCCCAGAGCGGAGAAGCGTTGTTGCCCTGCGTGCTGTCGGCGTCAAAGGCGTACACCGTGTTGTTCTGTGTCGCAACGTAAACCACGTTGTGCACATGGCCGTCGTTCATCAACACACCACTGGCATACAGCGGTTGGCCCACAATGATGCCGTCGACATTTTGCGTGAAAAGTTTCCCGAAACTACTCGCGTTGACGTTCGCCGGCGTCAGCAGCGTCTCATTCGCGTTCAAGCCCGACCGTGTATTGTCGTTGTGCTGGGTCAAAACATTATTCTGGCCCCACGCCATCGAGAATCCCAGGCAGAGCGCGAAGAAAATGACGGCCATCCTCGCGACCGGCTGCGAACCGCGGCTTACGCTTCGACCATGATTCCTTGTGCTGGAGCCTTGATCTTGTAGTCTGAAAGAAACAGTTCGAGTCGTCATCGAAATTCCTCGCCCCCGGAGATCGTCGTAGAGAAGATGGCCTTCGTGCGCAACTCTCATCGAAGAGACGCTCACGATGTAACAGCTATGAGTGCAGTTGACGAAACTGTAAATACCCGGGGGGAGGAGATACAGATTACGACTTATTTTTCCATATCGGGCTCGGCAGAGCAACCACCAAGTTGTCCATTTCGGGGCTGGCGGTAACCAACAAAACCCGTTACCAACGGGCGGTTTGGCTACTATGCGTCATAGTTTCCAGCGCGTTGCGGATTGCGGAAAGCTCTTTTCCACCAACCCGAAAACTCGCCTCGGCTGCACCCGGAAGATCGGCTCTCCCATGCTCCGCGGGTCCATCTTGTATTTCCTCTTGTAGGCGCTCGCAACCCGTTCCAGTTCCTCTGAGTCCGCGACCGGCTTCGCCAGTCCTTCCACCACTACGGCCTCCTCGCCATCGTCATTCGTAACCGTGCAGGCCGGATTGGCAGCGAGGTTTTGACCTTTGCGAGACTTGCGCCCCGTTGAGAAGAAGAACGCGTCGTCGCACCACACGCCCCACACCGGCATCACATGCGGCCGCCCCTGACCCCCCCGAAGGCCCCCATGAATCGTGGCCAGCCAGAACGTCCGGCAGTGATTCATCTTTCTGCCAACCCACGCCCAGGGAAGCAGGCCCTTCCCCTCTTTCGCTCCCACAATGCCATAGCCTGGAGCAAACGGACGATCGGCCTTAGGTGGGGTTCGTACTGCGCGCGGGATCGTCTTCGGTCGCTTCGCCATGGGAAATCTCCAGATCGTGTGGCGCGGGCACTCCTGCGACGCGAGCGCCGGGCGCACCGGCGCCACACTAGTTCTTCTTCAACTCCTGCACCGCCCGGTACGCCTGATCAATAGCGCAATCGGTATAAGCGTAAGCGCCGGCATCCGAGTTCGCAATCGCCAACCGCCCAAATGGCTTGCGCGCAACTTCGCAAGGCGTCTCGCCGCCCTCCAGCCAGAACTGGTCCACCAGCGAGTTGTATTCGTACGCATAGCCGTGCGGCCAGCGGTTCACCGTGATTTCCAGGATCTCGCGCGCCGGGTCAAATCCTCCCCCACCCAGCATCCGCGCCAGTTGCTCGCGAATATTGCGCTCGTAGGTCTCAAACGGCGTGCTATACAGCTGGATCCGTCCCAGCTTATGCTGCTCCCGCGCCGGTCGCCCCGGCTTGCACGCCGCCTTCATCATGTGCACCACGATCGGCTCGTCCGGTTTTTTCGCGCATTCATAGCCGCCGATGCTCACCGGAACATCCAGGCTCGCGTAGCTGTGATACATGCCCGGGGCATAAATCGCATTGGTGCCCAGCTTCTCAAAAGCCCTCCAGTTCCGCAGCAACACATTGTTGTAGAGCAGCGGAACTTTCTGCGCCGACGCCAGCGCCTCTTTCTGCGCTTCCGGCAGTTCCTGCGCAATGTATGGAATCACCACGTGCCAGCACGCCAGAATGCAGTGCGCCGCTCGCACCGTCTTCAACCTCTTTTCGGTGAAGTAACTCACTTCCACTTCTTTCGCCGACGCCGCAACGCCCACATGATTCACCTTGACCACGGTGCTGTTCAGCCGTATCCGCGTCGCCGACGATGCCTCATCCAGCTTCGCGTAATCCGCCTTCGCCAGCACTACGTCCGCCGCCGAACTCCCAGGCATAGCTCCTGGTATCAACTGGCGCACCAGCAGCCGCGCGATCGAGGCGTTGCCATCCGGAAAATGAAAGAAATACTTCTCCGCCTCCTCGCTGCGAATCGCATCCCGGTTCATTCCCTTGCCCGGAGCGGGATCGAGCTTGAGGCCGCTGAATCCCGGCATTTCCAGACCCCAGGCATCTTGCGCCGCTACCGCGTCGATGCCCACTCCAAACAGCGGGTGCGGGAAAGCCTGGAACAATTTCACAATCTCGTCGCTCACCCCCATCGTGTCGGTCAGGTATTTCGCATAGCTCATGCGCGCCAGACGGCCCTTCTTTTCGTCGGAGTTGAGACCCGGAAAATAGTCCTTCTCCTCCGTCAGAAGGCGTTGAAAATCTTCCTTCGCTTTCGCCGAGAGCGGAGCTTCTCTCAGGAACTCCCGCAGAACGGCCGCCCCCGCTTCATCGCTCAGGCCGCTCTCGTCACCCCCGCTATGCGCCGCGTTCACCACCAGCCGGTCGACGCCAAACGTCTCCTTATCGAAGAAAATATGCGGCTTCAAGCCCCGCGAACGGTAGAGATCTTTGTTGACGTACTGGTGATAAGAAGGCACATCAATGCCCAGTTCTTCGATCAGGCTCTTCGCGACCGCACTATAGGGCCACGGACTTTCAATGGAATAGGTGCCGCCGAATCCCAGAATCGTGCGGTTGCCCGCGCGGAACTCGTTGCGCTTGGCGTGTCCGCCAAAATCGTCATGGTTGTCGAGAATCAGAATGCGCGCTTTTTCGCCCGCCGCTTTACGGAAAAAGTGCGCCGCCGCCAGTCCGCTGATGCCCCCGCCAACAATCGCCAGGTCGTACGCTTCGCCCGTGTCCACGGCCTTCGGAGCGTCCTCCCAGAAAGCACCATCCCGGACCTTATGCATGGCTTCGAAGGATCCAATATGACTGCCGCGCAAGCCGGCCTTGCCGGGTGGATAGTAACCGGGAACGTCCTGCCCCTCCAGATCAGCGGCCGCCGCAGCCCACATTTCAGTTGGAATGATGGCCGCTCCCGCCGTCATCGCAACTCCGTTCAAAAAGTCGCGGCGCGTGATCGCCGCTCCCATCCCCAGCGCTCGGTCATGTCTCTTGGACACAAATTCTTTCGACACATTACCCTCCGGCGACGCAGTGTATCACTGCCGCCCGAGTTATGGCTGTTCTGCTGGGGTGAAAACTAGCCGACTTTGATCGTCGTATCGGGCGCCTGACAAGCCGTCTTGTGGCTGCCATCGCAGAAGGGACGGTTGGCGGAGGCGCCGCAACGGCAGAGTGAAAACGCCGTCTTCCCGGTGAGGTCGTACTTCTTGCCCGCGGCATCCACCATCTCGACCACGCCATTGGGATCGTCAATCCGTAAAGGACCGTTGTCGCGCACCGTAATCGTGACTTGAGCCATGAAGCCTCCACTAAAGATGAACCACTTCCAAGCTATCGTATAAAGAAAAAACTTGCCAACACGCAGTAACCAGTTCTCAGTTCAAACTAGGCGGATGAAAAACTAGCCCTTCATGGTTTGGCGGCCGCGCTTCCGTGCCTTTTCCGGATACTGAGTACTGGGTACTGGATACTGGGTACCGGGTACTGAGTACTGGGTACTGACTACTGACTACTGACTCCTGACTACCGCCATCGATCCACCACCTCCCACCAAAGCGTCTTCATCCATTCGTCCAGAGTAGTCTTCGCCCATTCGCGATTCGTCCACCAAGCGAAACCGAACTGTGTGGGATTCCGGGCCGCAGCCACGCTGAACTGGTATTGCGGCAGCCGATGACGAAAAATCATCAGGGCACGTCGGGTGTGAAATTCGGAGGTCACAATCAACACTCGATGCGCACCGATCGACCGCAGGCAGGGAACAACATCGTCGACCTCAGCGTAGGTTGAAAACCCCTCGACCGGGCACACTGAGACCCGATTCCCTTCCCCTAGGCCATCCACAAATTTCCGCGCGATCTCGGTCAAGCGCTGATCGTAAACCAGATCCCGCGTCTCCGCGTCCAGGAACACGTGCGGCGCCACCCCCTGCCGCAGCAGTTCCAGACCCCGGGCCGGACGGACTTTCGTCTCTCCCGCCAGCACCACGATCGCATCGGACTTCTCCGGTTCGTCCAACGCCAGAAGGCGCCCTGCCTGGCTAGCCAGCACAGCCATAGCAGCAACAACCAGGACCACCACTGCCAGCCGAGAGAAACGCATCGGGGCCTATGTTACCCCAGACCGCCTCGCTACCAGGAAGCCGAGGCGCCCGCGCCGTCGATTACCGGAGTAATCGGGATCGCTGCCGTCCTGCACAAATCATACGAAAAGCGCGAGAAAATCGTATGACGCCCGCCGCTTACGTGGGCCAAACCCAAACGCCAATGCTAAAATTGTATCTTCCTTTATGAATACTCAACTTGTCGCATCTTCCCTGTTTATTGACTTAAAGAGCCGCATCGAGGCGCGCTCGGCTCGCGTCGGAATCATCGGCCTCGGCTATGTCGGACTGCCTCTGGCCCTGCTCTACAGCGAACAGAAATTTCCGGTCACGGGTTTTGATATTGACCAGCGAAAAATCGATACCATCGACAGCGGCGGCACTTACATTTTCCGCATCACCCCCGAAGAGATCGCGGCAGCCAAGGCGAATGGCTTCAAAGCCACCGCCAACTATGCCCAGATCACTGCCATGGATGCCATCATCATCTGCGTCCCTACTCCGCTCAACGAGTATCACGAACCCGACCTCAGCTATATCACCAACACCGCCCACGCCGTTGCGCCTTATCTCCGCGCCGGCCAGATCGTGATCCTCGAAAGCACCACCTACCCCGGCACTACCGAAGAAGTCCTGATTCCTATCCTCGAAAAAGAAAATAAGGCTGGACTCAAGGCTTCCCGCAATGGCGCCGCCGGTGACAAGAATATCTGGGTCGCCTTCTCCCCCGAGCGCGAGGATCCCGGCAACACCCAGGTGGCGCGCCACGATATTCCCAAGGTGATTGGCGGACTCGATCCCCAGGCCAGCGAAATCGCCGCCGCGCTCTATGGCTCGATTTTCCGGCGCACCGTTCCCGTCTCTTCGCCCGCCGCTGCGGAGATGACCAAATTGCTCGAGAACATCTACCGCTGCGTCAATATCGCGCTGGTCAACGAACTCAAGATGCTCTGCCTCCGCATGGATCTGAACATCTGGGAAATCATCGACGCCGCCGCCACCAAGCCCTTTGGCTTCCATCCGTTCTATCCCGGACCGGGCCTTGGCGGACACTGCATCCCGGTCGATCCGTTCTATCTTTCCTGGAAGGCAAAAGAGTTCGATTTCCGCACCCGCTTCATCGAACTGGCCGGCGAAATTAACGTGGCCATGCCCTACAACGTAATCGCCTCCACCATCTCCGCCCTCAACCGCCAGAAAAAGGCGATCAACGGATCCAGGATTCTCATTCTGGGTGTCGCCTACAAGAAAGATATCGACGACCTCCGCGAGTCGCCCGCCCTCACCATCATCGAACTGCTGCAAAAAGAAGGCGCCGTGGTCAGCTACAACGACCCCTACTTCCCCTTCGTCGGCCGTGGCCGCAAGTACGACCTGCAGATGAAATGCTCCCCGCTCGACAACCTCGGCCAGTACGACTGCGTGCTCATCGTCACCGATCACACCGACTACGATTACAAAAAGATCGTCAACGACGCCAAACTGGTGGTCGATTCGCGCAACGCCACCCGCGGCATCAAAAGCGACAAAATCGTCCATTGCTAGAGCTTGTGTAGGAACGAAGTTTATGCAGGGACGGGCTCTCGCCCGTCCCACCCGACCGCCGCTCGGCCGCGCTCCGGCGTCGACGACCCGCTCGGCGGCCACGTTTTCGCCATCCGACCGTCCGGGCGGCGTGCCCTTCACGCCGCTTTTTGTGATAGCTTCATCGATTCAGAGCGTACCGCCTATGCTAGTATGTCGCGTTGAACCAGAGCGGCGTCCGCATTGCACGCTGCATCCTGCGACGCGCCCCTGACGGCGCGCCCATGACGGGGACCATGAAAGATACGCTGGGAATCTTGCTTGCCGGAGGTGCCGGTGAACGCCTCTATCCTCTCACCCGTGACCGCGCGAAACCGGCCGTTACCTTTGGCGGCATCTACCGCATTATTGACATCACCCTCTCCAACTGCGTCAACTCCGGTCTGCGCCGCGTCTTTATCCTAACCCAATATAAGGCGCTCTCCCTCAACCGCCAGATCCGCGAAGGCTGGAACATCTTCGGCCGTGAGATCGGCGAGTTCATCGAAATCCTGCCTCCCATGAAGCGGGTCAGTGAAAACTGGTACATGGGTACGGCCGACGCCGTCTATCAGAACATCTACTCCATCGGCTCCGAACAGCCCAAGTACGTCATCATCCTCTCCGGCGACCACATCTACAAAATGAATTACGAGCGCATGCTCAAGCAGCACCGCGAAGCCGGCGCCGACGTCACCGTTGCCACCCTCACCACCGACCCGGCCGAATGCCGCCATTTCGGCGTCGTCGACATCGACCGCGACCATCGCATTACCGGCTTCCTCGAAAAACCCAAACAGACCGACCTCCGGTCGCCCTACGATCCCACCAAGATTTCAGCTTCGATGGGCATCTATATCTTCAACACCGACGTCCTCATTCCAGTCCTCCTTAAGGACGCCGAGGATCCCAATTCCAGCCATGATTTCGGCAAGAATATTCTTCCCAAAATGCTCGATGACTACCGCGTCTTCTCCTTTAATTTCGTCGACGAAAACAAAAAGGAAGCCCTCTACTGGCGCGACGTTGGCACGCTCGAAGCCTATTACGAAGCCAACATGGACCTGGTTTCAGTCTCTCCTGTGTTCAACCTCTACGACGAGGCTTGGCCCATCCGCACCCACCAGCGCCAGTATCCGCCCGCCAAGTTCGTGTTCGCCGAGGACGAGCGCATGGGCCACGCTCTCGATTCGCTCGTTTCCTCCGGTTGCATCATTTCCGGCGGCTCCGTCCAGAATTGCGTGCTCTCGCCCGATGTGCGCGTCAACTCCTATAGCGAAATCGAAAATAGCATCCTGTTTTCGCATGTGAACGTTGGCCGCAGTTGCCGCATCCGCAAAGCCATTATCGACCGCGACGTGCACATTCCCGAGGGAACCACCGTGGGTTACGATGCCGAAGCCGATCGCGAACGCTACTTCGTCACCGACACTGGCATCACCATCGTGACCCGGGACTACTCCCTGTTTGAGAACCCCGTCAGCGTCGATTACTTCACCAGCGAATAAAACGGTTTCCTGGCCTCATTAGCGAACCTCTGATCAAGTCTTCTCACAGAGCGTTTTGCATCGCCTTCAGCCATGCCGTCAGAACCCGCTAAACCAGCGGCTTGAGCCGCTGAGTAGCGCATTTCCAGCGCCGCCCGTCTCGCCCGTTAACACTGAATCGGACTTTCCTTGGGACCGGAGACTTTTCTAGTTCAGCTTCAAGTGAACCGTCCGGGCAAGTTTCCTCTGCTGTTGGTCGAAGCTGTAGAGGTAGTCCACGCCCAGTTCAAGCGCTGCCGCCACGTGCAGCAGGTCTGCCGTGCGTTTACCAAGCTTGGCGGTCGTTTGTTGGGACAGTTGCCTCCCGTTCCTACTGCTTCACCAGATCATCGGCCAGCAAATGCGCTTTCTGCGCCAGCGTGCTCGCTCTCCGCACATCGCCTTCCTTCAACGCCGAGCGCGCGCCGTCCATATAGTTCCTGATCTGTCCCACCGCCTCCTGCTGCTGCGCGTTCAGTCTTCTTCCCGCTAGCTGTTTCAACTGGTTGTCGCTGGACCCCAGCCACTGTTCCGCGTTATGGCGCTCCCGGGCGGCTTCTGCCGGAGTGATGTCGGGCGCGATCTGGGCCGCCGGTTCGCTCGCCCCGCCCTCTCGAACCACAATCTTCCGTGGCGTACCACCGGCCGGCGAGGCAACGCGCTTCCGCCGTTTCGCCAGGTTCCGAGCCGCGCTGGCCGAGCCCGATTCCGTCGCCTTCTTTGCCTCGCTCTCTCCCGCTTTCTGCTCCGCGGCTGCAGCGGCCTCCGCTGGGGCCGCAGGCTTAACCGCAGACTGACCCGCGGCTTCCTGCGGCCTGGCCGTTTTGACGGCCCCAGGATTCAGCCAAAGCGCAAACGCAAGTCCGCAGGCAAGTCGCATGAGAGTCTTAAAAGAATTGTTTCCCACGCCCGCCAGGAACGCAAGGGCCGAAGCACGGGCAATCACACTCGAAGACCGTGGGACAAAGAAAAACCGGGGAGGCGCTTCCGCTTCCCCGGTTGCTGTTTCTGATTGAATGCAGTCTTACTCGCTGCTGCCCGCATCGGCGGCTGCGCTGATCGGTTCGCTTTCGGGCTGTCGCACGACGCCATCGAATGGAGTCGCGCCCACAAAACGTCCGCCAACCACGCTCACCCGGCGCAGCGGAAACCCGCTGTCAGGTCCGCGATACCAGGAACGTCCGCCATCGCCGCTTTCGAAAATCACGCCCGTCGTGTCGCTCGTAGCCAGCAGACGCTTGTGGCTGGAATCGAAACTGACCGACGTGATGTCCTTGGCCGGCAGGCCGTTTACGACGTGCTCCCAGGTCGCGCCCCCGTCGCCGCTGCGGTAGGCGCCTTCCCGAGCCGCAATCATGATCTGGCTTTCCGGAGCAATCGCCACACTGCGGATGCTGACCACATACCCGGGTAGACCGGCCCGCTTAAACGTCGCGCCGTTATCCTCCGAAACCAGCACGCTCGAACGTGTGGCCGCGACCACCGTAAGACCTTCGTTCCGCACCGACACAAAATCCTGCTGTCCCAGGATTGGCCCGCCCTTCCACGTTTTTCCCTGGTCAATACTCGAGTAAATACCGCTGCTGGTAGCCGCCAGCCAGCGTCCAGCACCCAGTTCCAGATCGTTGACGCGCGCTTCCAGTTGCGACTTCTCCAACGTTGTCTTAGCCGCGCTCTTGCGCGGACCTTTGCGCGGAATCTTCAGCGTCGACTCGACCACGACCACGTTCATCGGACGCCATTCCCTGCCATTGCGCTCCAAACCGTAAATGCCGTGACTCGTGCCGGCCACCAGCATTCCGTTGGGAGCCTGCTTCAGCGCGAAAACATCTTTCCCGCCCAGGCCGGCCGCTTTTTGCAACCAGTGCTGTCCCGCATCATTGGAATGAAACACGCCGCCGTATTCGCGATCGTTCACCACCGCCACGTATAGCGTGCTGGCATCCTTGTTATCTGCCAGAACCGCGGACACATAACGATGCGCGTAACCGTGATTGGAAGTCGTCCAGTTGGACGCCCCGTCGGTCGACGCCATCACGCCGCTCCGGTCCGTCGCTAGCAGCACCCGCCTGGAATCCCGCGGATCGATCATCACGTCATTGACCACAACTTCCGGATCGCTCACCCGCTTCCATACCTTGCCCAGATCCGTCGTCTTCCACAGACCCTCGGTCGTGCCCGCATAAACGATACTCTCGTTCGTCGGATCCTGTTTGAGCACGCGCGTGCGGCGAGCCGAAAACGGGATACCCTGTATCTTCGAAAACAAGTTGCCCGCCGTCTCGCTCTTGTAGATTCCCGAGCAGGCGCTGGCGAAAACAATCGATGGATTGGCATGGTCGACAATCACCGAAAATACATCCGAATCATCGATCATCCCTTTATTAATATGCTGCCAGTTGGCCCCTCCGTCGGAAGTCTTCCACGCCAGGTGCCAGGTTCCCGCGTAAACCGTATTCGGATCCCGCGGATCGACCGCGATCGATTCGATGTTCTTGATTTCATCGGAATTCGCCGGCGATATACGCTCCCAGCTATCGCCGCCATCCTTGCTCCGATAGACGCCATCGAGCGCGCCCGCCACCAGCACATCGGAATTCCCCTTATACATCGCCAGCGCCCGGATCGATTTCCCGTGCATCGCAGGCACGGCTTCCCAGTTGCGCCCACCGTCGCGGGTGCGGAAGATCTCCCCGATCTGCTGCCCCGCCGCACTCCATGCCGATACAAAAATGCGGTTGGAATCCTGCGGATCGATGACGATATGGTCCAGCACATAATCGTCGCCGCCGAGTCGCGCCAGCCGCGACCAGTCCCGCCCGCCATCGTTCGACGCGAACATCTGCCCCGTGCTCGTCCCCAGCAGAATGTGATCCGGATCATGCGCGTCGTACGCCAGGCTCCGGGCGTCGCCCCCATCCGGACCTAATACCTGCCACGGCCCCGACGCCAGCAGTGAACTACTCAATAAACTGATAGCGAAAACCACCAAACCGATGCGGATCACGTTCCGTTTCACGGTGAATTCCATGCGCGTAGATTGACCCCTGCGAATAATATTCGCCTGCGTTTCAGATTACACAAGGCTAGCACGACGCGGACAAGGTTACCGAAGGGCAAAAAAATAGAAAGGCCGGCGGGATGACCCCCACCGGCCTTTCGTGTGTTCCTACATCAGTTACTCGGCTTTCTTGGCCGCTTTCTTCTTGGCCGCCGGTTTCGGATGATCCGGAACTGCCTTTACCTTCTTCTCGTCGACCGGACTGGTGCTGTCCGCTTCAGGGAAGGTCGCACCCGCCGGAACAATCCACTGTTCCGTCGTCGCGGTGCCGGCATTTCCAGTGCGCGCCTCGATACGGCTGGCGTCGATGTTCTGTTTCGCCTCGCCTCCCGAGATATATGCCTTCACGTTCAGCGCGCGCTCCGCCGCCAGATTCTTACGCTTTTCTTTCGGCCCGGCGTTTCCAACAACCACCAGCTTGGCATCCGGATCCTGCTGCAGTTTGAGTGCAACATCGTCCAACTCAGCCTTGCAGGTGTTATCGACCCGCCACGGCTTCTTGGCGTTCGGATAAGCGCACTCGTTTACCTTGCTCGCCGCCGGTGGTGGAGGCGGTGGCGGTGGCGGATTGTTGACCGTCACTGTGCTCGAAGTCGAGGCCGTCAATCCGCGCGAGTCGGTACAGGTGGCGCTGATCGTGATCGGACCCGACGCCGCTCCCGTGGTGGTGAGCGTCGCGGAATTCCCGCTGCCCGCGATGCTGCCCGCGCTCGAAGTCCAGCCGCCTACCGTGACCGTGGCGTTGTCAGGACTCGTGCAGGAGCACGTGATCGTCGAGGCCGTTCCGGCATCCACCGCTGACGGACTCGCCGAGCAGGAAACCTGCGGCGGATTCAGCGGCTTCACCGTGTAGTTGGCCGTACAACTGGCCACTCCATTTTTCTTTTTCTTGGCATCCGTCACCGTGGCCGTAACCGTGTAACTGCCGGCGCTGACGCCGTTCGTGTCAATGCTGGCACCGGTGTCCTTGCCTTCAACCTTGCCCCCATTGCTCGCCCAGGTGTAAGCCAGGGTGTGCTTGGGGTTGAAGTTGCTCGCGGTAACCGTCGCGTGCACCGGTTCGCCAACCAGAACTGCACTCGGTTCCACCGAGCAGGCCGCAGCCACCGGAAGTTCCGGCGCTCCACCAAAACTGAACACCAGACCGCTGCGCAGCAGCGCTCCATCAAACGTCGGACGGCGCAATCCCGGTTCGGTGGCCGGCGCCAAAGCCGCGAAGTTCTGGTGCGACCACTGGTAATCCGCTTCAAACAGCCGCACCGAGATCTGCTTCCAGATCTTCAGATCCATGCCGCCGCCCAGAATCGCATCCACGCCATTGCTCGCATCCGTGTCAAAGGGCACAAAACGCTCGTATCCAATCAGCGCATGCGCGAAAAAATTCACCCCCTCGCCGCGCCATGTCACTTTCGGCCCGGCGCTAAAAGTGCTGATTCGGGCGGCGCTGCTCCAGTTCACCCCATAATTGCCTTCCGCCGACAAATACTTGTTGAAGTTGTACGACAAACTCGTGCCGAATCCCTTGGCCATCGAGGGCACCTTATAGGCCAGCGGCCCGGTCGGTGGCGGCGTTTGATCGGGAATGTTCCCTCCCGGGTTCAACCACTGATAGCCAATGAACCATTCCCAGGTCGGCACCGAGTCATCGAACTGCATGGTCGGCGCGGCCTTGGGCGGTGCGGTTTGTGCGTTCAACAAAGACGACAACGCAACCATAACAATGGCCAGGACGAAGGCGGCGTTCGCGCTTCTCCGATAAGTTTCTTGACAAAGTGACATTGAGTTCCTCCGAAATCGTATCCTTACGACTACCTGACTAGAACTGGAATCAAATGCGGCCTGACGGCACGCACGAAAAAAAGGCCTGCATCTTGGAAACACTGAATTCTACAGCAACCCGCGGTTTTGCAAAAGAGGCAGAATTAGTTAACGGGTATTTTTATAGTCACCATCATCCGCAATTCCCGTTTTCGGGAGTAGGTTCTCCCCTAACCATCTCAAATTGATATGGTCACATCGCCCCCGGGTTGCGAGGCGGCGTGCTTCCCTGAATAATACTCATTGCGCGATTGCCCCCTAAATACAGCGCAGGAATTATGACACAGGAACGAGTACTGATTGTCGAAGACGAAGAGAACGAACGAACCGGGCTCGCCGAACTGGTCTCGAGTTGGGGCTATCGCACCGACACCGCCGCCGACGGCGTAGAAGCGCTGGAAAAAATTCCCGCCTTCGCTCCCTCCATCGTGATCACCGACGTCAAGATGCCTCGTATGGGCGGCATGGAACTGGTGGAGCGGCTCGCCGACATGGCGCAGTCCGTCGCGGTTGTGATGGTCACCGCCCAGAAGGCCACCGACACCGCCTTTCACGCCGGACGACTCGGCGTCCAGGATTACATCGAGAAGCCCATTGACTTTCGCCGCCTGCGCTCCATCCTCACCAACATCGGCGAGATCCTCAACACCCGCACTGAAAACGAATCGCTCCGCCGCCGTTTGCGCGATAAAGGAGCCCTCGGCCTCCTCGTCGGCGCCTCCGCTGAAATGCAGGAGATCTTCCGCCTCATCGAACTCGTGGCCCCCAGCACCGCCTCCGTATTGATCACCGGCGCCAGCGGCACCGGCAAGGAGTTGGTGGCCCGCACCATCCACGATCTCAGTCCCCGCCGCAACAAGCCTTTCGTCCCCATTAATTGTGCCGCCATTCCAGAAACGCTCATCGAAAGCGAAATCTTCGGCCACGAAAAAGGCGCATTCACGGGTGCCATGGAGCGCCGTACCGGCTGCTTTGAACTGGCCGAAGGAGGAACCCTGCTGCTCGACGAGATCGGAGAGATGCCGGTCGGCACGCAGGCCAAACTGCTGCGTGTCCTCGAGGACCACAAGTTGCGCCGCCTCGGCAGCAAGGTTGAAACTGCGGTGGACGTCCGCGTGCTCGCCGCCACCAACAAAGTTCCCGACGATGCCGTGGCCAATGGCGAACTGCGCGAAGATCTCTACTACCGGCTCAACGTCTTCAATATTCATATGCCCGCGCTGCGCGAACATAAAGAGGATATCCGCGACCTGGTCAAAAGCCTGCTGGCCGACATGAACGAGAAGCACAATCGCAAGGTGGCGGACGTGAGCGAGGCCGTGCTTAATATTTTTCAGACCTATTCCTGGCCCGGCAATGTCCGTGAATTGCGCAATACCCTGGAACGCGCCGTCATCGTCTGCGAAAGCGGACTGGTGGAGACCAGGCACTTGCCCCCCGGCTTTGGCCAAAGCATTCGCCAGGTAGTGAACGATCCGGATGCCGTGCACCTCGGCGTGGGCACCACCGTCGGAGAAGCGGAAAAGCTGCTCATCCTCAAAACCCTGCAAGCCACCAACAACAATAAGACCCGTGCCGCGGAGATACTCGGGATCAGCCTCAAGACCCTGCATAACAAACTGAAAGAATACGGCCGCCCCCAGGATGCGCTGCTGTCGGCCGAGGAGTGACGAAGAGAGTGACGAAGAGAGGAAGAGCAGAGTGAGAAGAAATTCCCAGTCGTTCCAGTTCCCATTTTTTTGGTTGCCTTTACCGGGAACTGAGAACCGGGAACTGAGAACTTTTTCGAATTAATGACTCGCAAATTCATCATCGTGCTCGTGATCACCACGCTGTTCACCGCCCTGGTCGTTGGCTTTTCCTGGATTTACCTCTCCCAACTGCTGCGCCAGCGCCTGCTCTGGGCCGATGAGACCGCTTCCCAACTGACCAATCAACTCGAGTACGCCGCCTCCAAAGCGGTGCCCGATCTGACCAGCACGCGGGTTGACACCAACAACCCCAAGGCCATGCGCGCCGCGATCACCAATTATCTGCAGACCGACACCAATCTCAACGACATGCTGGAAGCGGTAGTGGGAAATTCCCGCATCATCTACGATGCCGCCATCATCGATCCCAGCGGCTTGGCGATTCTCAACACCAACCCGGCTCTCAATGGCAAGCCGGTTCCCGAGCGGGCCCGTTTGGCGGTCTTGCGCGATGCCGGATTCCGCCGCCAGTTGCGCCTCCTCTACGGCCCCGCCACCGTCTATGACGCGAGCATCGGCCTGGAACTCGATGGCCAGGCGTTCGGCAGCGTTCGGGTCGGTGTCTCCACCGTTTTCTTGCGCAACGAACTCACTCCCAGACTGCAGCAGGCGGCCTTCTTTTCGGTGGTCGCAATCTTCTGTTCCCTGGTACTCGCGGCCGTGGTTTCCAATGTTGCGCTGGGCCCGTTGCGTGCCATCGCCCGCAATCTCGATGACGCCACCGCGGGAAATCCCTTGCCCGAGCAAGAGTCCGCTTCCGAGGACGAAGTCGGCCTCGTCTCCCTGAAAATCGCGCACCTCGGCCGCCAGATTCGCGACACCAACCAGATCTTTTCCGCCCTCAAGGACAACGTCGAGCAGGTCATGACCAAGTTGCAGGACGGACTCATGCTCTTCACTCGCGACACCCGCGTCGTACTGGTCAGCGCTTCCGCGGAAAAGTTTCTCGGCCGCCCACGCCGCGAAATTCTCGGCCGCACCGCGGAAGAAATCTTCTCCGATGGTTCGGTTCTCGGCGCCGTGGTTCTGCCCGCGTTCCAGAAACAAAGGCAACTCGCGCAGTATGATTTCGACGCCGCCGACGGCCGCAGAGTCCAGGTCTCGCTCGACTTCATTCAGGAAAAAGGAACGCCGATCGGCGCCCTCCTTACCATGCGCGATGCTGAATCGGTCCGCCGCATCGAAAACGAAATTGAAATCTCGCGCCGCCTCTCCGCCAGCGGACGCCTCACTCGCGGCGTAGCCCACGAAGTCAAGAACCCCATCAATGCCATCGTCCTGCACTTGCAATTACTGCAAAACAAGCTCCAGCAGGACGATCCCGACACTCGCCGCCACATGGATATCATCGGCAACGAAATCCATCGCCTCGACCGCGTCGTCCAAATCCTCGTCGACTTTACCCGTCCCCGCGACCTGCGCCTGGAAGACCTCGACCTGCGCCCCATTCTGGAAAGTGTTTCAGCGCTGGCCGCCCCCGATGCCGCCCGCCACGGCGTGCGCATCGCGCTCGACATCCCCGCTCAGGACGACCCGCTTCTGGTGCGCGTCGATTCCGACCTGATCAAGCAGGCCATCCTGAACCTGGTGCTGAACGGAGTGCAGTCCATGACCGAAGCTGGAACCCTCACTCTAAAAGCGCGCCGCGACGGCGAAATGATTCTCGCCGAAGTGCTCGACCAGGGCTGCGGCATCCCTCCCGAAGCGCAGGAGAAAATCTTCGAACTCTACTTCACCACCAAGGGCGATAAAGGCGGCAGCGGAATCGGCCTCGCCCAGACCTACCAGATCATGCAGTGGCACTATGGCTCAGTCGAGTTCGATACCATCGTCGGAGCGGGTACCACTTTTCGCCTCCGCTTGCCCGCCATCGCAAAATCAGATGCGAAACAGAACGAAGAGCTGACCGCCTGACTAGGCACCGGCGAGCCGGAGGAATCTCATGTCGGCTTCGCCGCGGTCGTCCCTAATTCAGCGAGTGCACCGAGGTCGGGTCGAGCAGCACGAACGAGCAACCGTTGTTCTCGTAGCAATTGAGCATGCCGCGCCGTACGAAACGAGTGGGCACGTCGCTCGGCGCGGGAACATTAAAATCGATGCTCTTCAGTTCTTTCCCAAAAGTTTTCACCTTGTCCGACCCTCTGATAAATTTCACATCCTCAACCTTGAACGTCTTACTCTTCCCGTCCGACGTCACCAGCACAAAAAACTCCGCACTCTCCGTCCCCCGCAATAACCGTGGCAACTTAAAAGTGCGCTCGCGGATCGCCTCCTCGGCGACTTCTCCCGCGTTCTTCGATTTCGCTGCTCCGCCGGTCAAGTGATCCAGATTCTTCTGCGCGGCATCCATCTCCGTTTTGTACTCGCTCAACGCCAATTGTCCCGACAACGGCATGCGGTAGACCGCCATCCGGCACATCTCGATGGCCAACCCGATCTTATGAATGCGTTTGTACAAATGACATAGATGACCGGCCACCACTCCGTCCTGCGTCAGCTTCCATGACGCCCGTAAGTACCGTTCCGCTTCCTCCAGATTTGACATCCGCTCCTCAACCCAGCCCAGAGTATCCCAGTAGGCGGCCAGTGTCTGGATGCTCCGCAAATCCTCCAACGTCAATGCCGGCAGCGTGATCTTCTGTGACTCTTCTTCCACCCGGTGCACCGCCTTCTTGGCATAATCCAGAGCCAGGGGCAAACTCAAATCTGCATTGGCCATCTCGTAGGCGATGTCATTGTAATAATGCCCGTCCTTGTCAACATCGGCAATTTTCCGGAACGCCGCTTCCGCCTTCTCCCGTTCCCCCGCCTGCAGGTAAGCCGAACCCAGGCTCCCTTGCAGATCGGCTCGGTCTCCCTTGATCTTCACCGCCGCCTCAAAAACCACCGCCGCCTCCGAAAAGCGCTTCAACTGAACCAGACAGTTGCCGAGATTCGCCGGACCATCCACGTCGTCCGGATAACTCTTCCTGAACTCTTGCCACACCGGAACCGCGTCTTCGAACTGCCCATTAGCCATCAGACTCAACCCCAGCGCCTTGGGGATCGCGGACTCTGTCGGATCAATGGCCCCCGCCTTGCGAAACGCCTCCATCCCCGCATCATTCTGCTTTTGCGACAGCAACAGAGTTCCGAGCATTACCCAGCCCCGCGTAAACTTCGGATCCGCCCCCACCGCCCGATACAACGACGTCACCGCACCCTGCAGGTCCTTCTTCGCCATCTGGTCGCGCGCCTCTTTTTCCAGCCGCGCCGCTTCTTCATTGGAGCTATCCGGCAGATTCCTCAAAGCATTCATCGTGGTCAGGTTGGTCTTCGCGCGCTCCCCGTCCGCTGACGACCTCGATCCCGACAACAACGGAATATACGTGCCGTAGTCGTCCTGCAAAGTCTTTACGAACTGCTTGTATTGCTCGCGTTCGTTGGCCGGTACTTCCCTGACGAATGTTTTCAAATAACGTTCGCCGATCAGTTTGCCGTCCTTGAAGGCGTAGGTCGAATCGTATTGCGCAAAATCCCGCTTCAAGTGAATCGCCTCCGGCAGCTCGGGCTTGTAACCGCTCGGCAACGCCAGCTGGCTGTCAAACTGAACCGCCGTCAAGGGACCTAACCACACCGGATCGGCCGGCATCAGATCGTCATCGCTGGGCCCAGGTAAGAGGATCATTGGCGACGGCGACAGGATTCGCCGGTTCGCCCAATCCCCAAACTCCTTCCTCGTGTATTTGTAGGAAAAGTGAAACGGCTCATCCGTCTTTTCGGGGGAGCTCGCCATCACCTCGCTCACTTCTCCGCCAAATCCCAATGCGAACGAAATCCTCTGTACCAGTTCCTTCCACTGCGGCAAGGGCACCATCCGAAAACCAATCCGCAACAGATACTCGTCATCTCCGCGCTCCGAGAATTCCGCATTACCCTCCAACTGCCCCGCGTCGCTCAACTTCGCATCGATATTGAAGGTCTGCGTCGCGGCGTACGGAAGATCGATCGGAGTTTCCACCAGCCTCGGCGGTTTGTCTTTCCAGATCGCCAGCGCGTGCTTCTCGCGCAAGGGCGAAATCAGAAATTGATAGGGACCGACTTCGGTGGTGGTGTCGAGCCATACCAGCCCGCCCTCCCGCGGCACCAACGTAATCACGTGGTCGAATTGCCCGGGAGACGGTACATCTGCATCCACTTCGCGGGTCGTACTGATCAGCGCCGGATACGCCGGAATTCCCACCGCCGTCAGCAGCGACGCCAGCAGCGTGTGCTTGTCTTTGCAATCACCGTACTGATTCGCCAGCACCTCCGCCGCGCTGTGCGGCTGGTACCTGCCGATGCCGAAGGCGACCCCAATGTAGTGAAATTGAGTGCTCACGTATCCGTACAGCGCTCGCAGCTTCGCTTCGTCGTTCGCCGCGTTCTTCGTCAGTTCCGCCGCCTTCGCAGTGACCTCGGGCGTCGGCTTCACCCGTTCCTCCTGCAAGCCGCCATACCATCGCCCCACCTCCTCCCAGCTCGTAAAACTGCTGATCAGAACGTCGGGCTGCGGCTGCCTTCCTCGCGCCCGCTGCCACTGTTGTTCGGTCGCCTCCCGCTTCTCTTTCTTCTCGTCCTTATGCTGCAGGTTCGCGTTCTGCCATGTGTAGATCCGGTACCCGCCCGCTTCGCTGACCGCCGGCTGAACGCTCGTACTCTTGATCTTCAGCGGCCGATCGTGCGGCACTCCAATTTCCAACCGCTCGTCCAATACGATCTGATCGTGAGTGAAGCGATAGTCGGTCCAGAACTGGCCCGGAGCCAGCGGTTTCGTCGTGTGCTCCTCAATCCGGTATTCCAGCACATCGCCAACGCTCAGCCCCCTCACCGCCACGTGCTTCTCGTGAAGGTCGCTGTAAAAAGGCGCCTGACGCGTGATTTCGGCAGCCATGTCCTGTACGTTATCCGGTGGCGTTTCCACCACGGTCCCATCCGGCTTCCGAACCCGCACGTATCCGATCTCGAACGTCCCAGTCCCGCTGGCGTAGGAGAAGCTCAGCACTCCATATTGCTGCACTCCCGCCCCTGACTGGATTCGTATCCGCGCCGTGTCCTCCCGCGAAGAACTACCGTCATTCTCAAATCTCTCCTTGCGGAAAAACTGCTCGATAACAAACGCTTCCTGAGTATGATCCGACTGTGACCCGCCTGCTTTCGATGACGGCGCCGTTTGCGCCGCCACTACCGAAGCGAGACAAAGAACCAGCAGCGATGAGAGAACCAGCAGTTTCATCATGCGTGGCACACATTTACTCAACTTCACTCGAAAAAGGCAACTAACTTCTATCTGGCTTCAGCCTATCTCGCCTTCTGTAAGTTGGTTCTGGCAGGTCATCGATCCCTGTTACAAGAACGCCTACCATGACATTTCCAGGAAGTGTTAGTGAATCAACTTCGGGATTGTATCCTTACCAGCACCCAACGGTCTGCATAAAATAATGGGCCTCCCGCGATTCCCCCAATGCAGAACGAGGCATCGACCGCCTGGTCGATGCCTCGCCTGGTTTGCTTCAGTCCGCGGTTTGAGGAATGACGCTACCGCTTTCCGCTCTGCCGCGGCGCGGGTTGCGCTTTCTGCTGCAAGTGCTGTTGCTGCTGTTCGTGCTTTTGCTGCAATTGCTGCGTCTGTTGCTGGTGCCGCTGTTCCACCTGCTGCCGTTGCGAGTCGTTCGCCTTCTGTCGATCCAGCTTCTGGTGTTCCTGCTCCTGCTTCTGCTGCAGTTTATCCCGCTCCTGCTGCTGTTTTGCCATCATCTTTTCTTGCTGCTGCTGGTACTTCTGGTCCTGCTTCGGGTTGCCCGTGTTTGGTGCGCCCGGCCGCGCCACCGGCGCAAGGTCCCGGGGATGAACCGGGTTGCCCGGCCGCGGAACGTTATTCTCCGGCCGTCCCCCATTTCCGCCCCGATTGCCTGGAGTGTAAGTCCCACCCGCCTCCTTCGCCGCCACCGCGCCGCCTTTGAACTCTCCCGGCCTCGCGGTTGCCGCGATCGCCGGCTTGCCCATATTCACTGACGCCCGTTGTTGCGGGTTGTTCCGGGCCTCCTGCAGGTGTTGGGTTTGAGCCGCTACCGGCGCCACGTGCCGGTCCCGCCCCGCCGCCTCTTCCTGCGGACTCGGCCGCCGGTCGATTCCACCGTTGCCGCCGTTGTAGCTCACTCGGCTCACGTCGTTATGGATCACGGTCGTGTTGTATACATTGTGAATCTCCGTGATGTTCACGTTGGTCACAGATCGGTTGTAGAAAAAGTGTCCGCCGTCCCACCGCCCGCCTTCATACCCTTCGCCGAAATAGCCGAAACCATAATTAATCCCGCCATAAAAGCCAATATGCGGACCCCAATAGCCTTCATGGAAAAAGAACCGGTCCCCTCCCCATCCCCAATAAGCCGGAGTCCACAGAAAACCGATCTCCGGAGCCAGCACCCAGGTCCCCGGCACCCAGTAGTAATCGTTAATGTCGTAGTCATACGCCCAGTAGCCCGGCGTCCATATATACCCGTCCCCTGGACAAAATGGTTGCTCATACACCGGCAGCGGCGGCGGGCCGAACGTTATGCCCACCCCGATCTGCGCGAACGATGCTGCCGACATCGACAGCACAACGAGTCCGAATAACAGCGAACGAATAAACCGCATTTGCATGGTGATCCCTCGGGCCCATCATCCCTCGTTTGCCCGGTGCCGCTTTCACTGCTGCGGGTTTCGTGGATTGACAGGCGAGATTGCCGGCCCCTGACATGTCGGTGCCCAAACTTGAAACTTCGGTCCCCGCAGAAGCTGTTCCCAGGCCCAGCCTGACCAACCAATCATACTGCTTCTTGCGGATCACTATTTATTGTCGCCAGCCATTATCGCAGGTCCACGGTTTGCGCGAGACGGAAGTTGAGCCGGCGATCCGTGCCGAACACGATTTCCTTATCCTTATCCCTCTCTCTATCCTTCTCACTCGCGCCAGAAGCGCCGCCGGTCGCCGGGTTCCGTTCCTCCCGCGAACCGCCTTTCGCGAAAATGCTCGATGTCTCAATCGGCACCACCTTGCCGCCAACCGTCAAACTCACCAGCACAATCCGCAGATAGCCGGGCTCAAACGAACCTGCGAACCAACTCCCCGAGGACTTGGCATCCAGCACCTGACCCGTGGCGGGCGCGCCGCGCCCCACCAGCGTCTGGCCATCGATCACCACCGCCTCATCGACCGTCGCCCTGAAAGTGTCTCCCGGCCGTGCCGTCGCGCTCGATAGCGCGTTCAACAGGCGAATCGGAATCGGCGTTCCCTCCGGCAATTTCGTCGCCGATGGAAGCAGCAACTGGCTCGGTGAAACCCCGTTCGCCCGCGGTTCGCGATCAAATGGCAACTTCTGCGCCTCGCCCGAGCCCGATGCGTTGTCATTGGCATCGCTGCCAGGCCTGCCACACCCGCAGATCAGGCTTAGCATCAGCACAACAACGGCAATGCGACCCGTGGGCATCGGTTTTCTCCGCTGAGTTTGCTCACTGAAACCTGCCAACCGGATTTCAGCCTCGTGCTGGCCCGTTCATTAACTCTCGACCCTGAGTCTTGACCGCCAATTCGTAACGCTGAGTCAAGAATAACAACTGCGCGAGCACAACGCACCATACTCAGCGCTAAAATGAAATGCATGTACCACTACAATCCCTCTACCGCCCTCGAAGAACTCACCGAAGACGCCACCCTGCCCAATCCCGTCCACGTCCGCGACATGATGCTCCGCCGCAAACTCTCCGCTGACCAGTCGCTCGCACTGAATCGTATCTTCCTCGAGTACCAGAAATTCTTCGGCGAAGCCCAGAAACTTGGCAAGGAAATCCTGCAGCGCCTCGCCCAATAAGTCTGCTTCTCGCTCCCGTTCCGAACACTTGTTTGTGATTTATCGAACAATGGAGTATTCTCGGCACGCTTCCTTATAAAAACCACGGGACAACGGTTGTCGGCTTCTTAGGTTCGTTCCCTTAAACGTTTACCTGGTTCAGGATGACCTCGCAACTGGTTGGTCGACGCCCTAAGTGAGTTTGGCATTTGAGTCAGTGAAACTGCCCAGACCTATCGGTGGCGGGACGGGCGGAGTTATCACACCCGCCACCACAACGCTCGACAACCTCCAGGAGCCAATCCAATGAAGATCACGTTCCGCGTAGTTGCAGTTGCAGTATTCGCCACCCTCCTCTTGCCCGCCCTCACCCATGCCCAGGTCCCCGTCCGCCCCTTCCACGACGGTCCCGTCTGGGACATCACATTCGTCAAAGCCAAACCCGGCGTCGGCTTGAAATATATGAACTACCTCGCCGCGGACTGGAAGACCGAACAGGAAGCCCTGAAAAAAGCCGGTCTCATCCTCGATTACAAAGTCATTGCCACCGAAGCCCACGCCTCCACCGATTGGGACCTCATGCTGATGACCGAGTTCAAAGATCTCGCCACCATGGAAGCCGATCAGGACAAGCGCGAAGAGGTTGGCACCAAGGCGCTGAAGAGCGACGACAAGAAAATGATCGAAGGCTATGAAGAACGTTCCAGTTGGCGCGAGATTGTCGGTCAGCGCCTGGCTCGGGAGATCATCCTCGAACCAAAAAAGTAAGAACCGCAAAGCAAGACTCAAAAAAGTTCGCGGAAAAACGATCCATCCCAATTGATCGGGTAACCGGGCCATCGCAAGTCAGGAACCTTATGACTTCCGATGGCCCGAGTTTACCCGACCCGATCACTCACTTAGCGCCTGCCGCCGCGCGATCCGCCATGGAACCCTCCACGATTGCTGGCCACCGGACCGCGTCCTTCGAAGCCGCGCCCAACCGTCCTGCCCCGCGCCTCGCCACCACGCCCCGCAAAACCGCGTCCCTCAAAACCGCGAGCATAGCCGCGTCCGTAATCTCGTCCATAATGAGGACGTCCCCAGCCGTGATACCAGGGCCCGGCCCCGATGAAGATCCCGTTCGCAAACCAGCTCGGTCCGTAGTAGCCATAGGGCGCGCAACCATACGGATAGTCCGGGTAATACCCATAAGCGCAGACCGGCGGGCCCGCCACGTAGCCGCCCACTCCGATCCCCACTCCCACTCTGACTTCCGCCTGCGAATACGCCAGCGGCATCGCCAGTAATGCAAGCAGTGCAACATATCTCAGGTTTTTCATAGTGAACCTCCCTTTCATTTCGCTCGGCTTTTCGCGTTACGATTAGCGGTTGCGAATCGCCGATGCGTGAGGTCCTTCAGCTTTTTGTTTCTTCTGAAGCGCCTACTCACTTGAACTCCGATCGCTTTGAAAAGTTGCGGAAATCAGAGTGGCTGATTTCAACCATCCTGCTTGAAATCAACCAGTTGAAAAGGAGAACGGTGAAGCGGTACCCAGTTCAATCGCCTGAAACCTATGGTCAGCTCAAGTGCCCCACTCCCCCTGATTTCTCTTGACGCATATAGTGATATCACCATAATATGACGCTAGACATGCCCGATGAACCGTCGTTCAAACCGGTGCCTTGGATCGGCACCAGCCTCAAAGACTTGCGAAGGTTCCCCGCGCTCGTTCAGGACGTAGTGGGCTATGCCTTGTATCTCGCACAAGTCGGCGGCAAGCACCCGGATGCCAAGGTGCTAAGCGGCTTCGGTGGCGCAGGCGTGTTGGAAGTCATCAGTGATTATCGTGGTAACACCTTCGAGCGGTGTATACGTTGAAGTACGCGGGGACGGTGTATGTGCTTCACGCCTTCCAGAAGAAATCGAAGACCGGTCGGGCAACGCCGCGCCGGGACATGGAACTGATCAAGCAGCGACTGCGCGAAGCCGAACAGATTGCCAGGGGGAGAAACCTGTGAGCAACAAGAAAAGAAACGGATCTGGAAGCCGCAATGTGTTCGAGGACATTGGCGTCCCGAACGCGGAAGAGCATTTAGTCAAGGCGCAACTGGTATTCAAGATTGACGCGATCCTGAAAGCTCGCGGTCTCAAACAGGTGGAGGCCGCCGAGTTGTTTGGCGTCCGGCAGCCCGATGTTTCCAAGTTGCTGCGCGGCGAGTTCCGCCAGTTCTCCGTGGAACGCCTGCTTCGATTCCTGGTGGCGCTCGATCAGGATGTGGGGATCGTGGTAAAGCCGCACCGTGACAGAAATAACGCTCCGGCGTTGCAGGTCTTCTGAGGATGAGTCAGCGCGCGGGAAGGCCGTTGGTTACGGCTTTGCGGGCAGCGGCTGCCAGAGCTCAATCTTATTCCCATCCAGGTCATAGATCCACGCAAACCGACCGTAGGATTCATCCATCCGTTTGGCGTCAATCTTTACTCCCTCTTGTTTCAAGCGGTCGAGTAAAGCATCCATATCGTCCACGATGTAGTTGATCATGAACGGCGCCGGGCTGGGATCGAAATACTTAGTGGAGGCGGGAAAAACCGTCCAAACCGTAACGTGTTCCTTTTGCGGGTCGTCGTGTTCGCGCCACGGAAGCATCACGCCTTGGCCTTTATCAGCGAGCCCCAGATGCTTCGAATACCATTCGCGCATCTGATCGCGATCGGCGGATTTGAAGAAGACACCGCCGATTCCAAGAATGCGCCCGCGCTGCTCTGTTTTCACTGCCGGCTTCGCCTTTTCCGGTTCCGGAGATTTCACTTCCTGTCCTCCTGTTGAGCGGGCCGCGATCAGCAACAGCGAGCCGAGCGCAATTGTGCTCCACGGTATTCCTTGCATCGGCGGATTATACCTAAGTTTCACCTTCGATTCGAGAAAATGGTATGCGCAATGCCGCACTTCATCAGATCGTCTTGTAGTCCGGCCGAGGCGCAGCGCTAGTCATCGTTTACAATCGGAGATTCTCTCCAGGTTGAAAGACGATTGGAAACCATCATGCACCGCTGGTCGCAACTCTTTATTCCTACTCTTCGCGAGGCTCCGGCTGACGCCGAAGTCGCCAGTCATAAACTGCTCGTCCGCGCCGGATACATCCGTCAATTGGGCGCTGGCATCTATTCGTTTCTCTTCATGGGTAATCGCTCGACCCAGAAGATTATGGCCATCGTCCGGCAGGAAATGGACAAGATCGGCCAGGAGTTCTACCTGCCCGCCTTGAATCCTCGCGAAATCTGGGAAGCGAGTGGACGCTGGAAGGTCATGGGCGAGAATATGTTTCGCCTCAAGGATCGCAAGGGCGCCGATTTATGCCTCGGCATGACCCACGAAGAGGTTATGACCGACATCGCCCGCAAGGAACTGCGCAGCTACAAGCAACTGCCCCAGATCTGGTATCAGATTCAGACTAAGTTTCGCGACGAGCCGCGCCCCAAGTCCGGCCTGCTCCGAGTGCGCCAGTTCATCATGAAAGACGCGTACTCCTTCGACATCGATGCCGCCGGACTCGACGTTTCTTATCAAAAACATTACGAAACCTACTGCCGCATCTTCGACCGCTGCGGCCTCAAGTACATGGTCATTGACGCCCACTCCGGAGCCATGGGCGGATCGCAATCGCAGGAATTCATGGTGCGCACTCCGGCCGGCGAGGATCAGGTCGTGAGCTGCGGAAAATGCACTTACGCCGCCAACATGGAGAAGGCCGCTTCGAAACTGCCTGCGGTCGAAGACTTAAAGCCCGAGGGCAATGGCCAACTGGGCATTGCCGGGCCGATCGAAGTGCACACTCCCGGCCAGAAGACGATCGAAGACGTCGCGCGGTTTTTGGGCGTCTCGCCAGTGCACACCATCAAGACGCTGGCGATGATGTCCACTGCGGAAAATAAAGCGGGCGATAAAGACGATAAAGGGGATAAAGATAATAAGAAGGCGGCCGGGATCCGCGCCCAGGCCATCGTGCTGCTGCTGCGCGGCGACCATCAGATGAACGAAGCAAAACTCTCGACCGCACTTGCCGGCAAAGACACCCGCCCCATGCAGGAAGATGAAATCCGCGACCTCTTTCACTCCCCCGCCGGATACCTTGGCCCGCTCGGAATTGATTGGGCAAAAGACATGAACGATTCCGCCAAGCCGATTCTGCTGGTGGATCAGGCCCTCGAAGGCCGCACCAACCTCATCGGCGGCGCCAACAAAGACGAGTACCACGTCAAGCACCTCACGCCGGGAAAGAATTTTCATCCCACCGCTTACGCCGACCTGCGCAGCGTAACCGCCGGCGAAGAATGCCCGAATTGCGGCGCCCCGCTCCGCATCGACACCGCCGTAGAAATCGGACACATCTTCAAGCTCGGCTATAAGTATTCCGAATCCATGGGCGCGCGCGTGCTCGACCACAACGGCAAAGAGATTGCCCCCATTATGGGGAGTTACGGAATTGGCATCGAGCGCATTCTGACCGCCGCCGTGGAGCAGAGCAATGACGAGAACGGCTTCTGGCTATCGCCTTCGATTGCGCCCTTTGAGGTCGTCGTCGTGTCCACCAACTCCAAAGACGAAGCCATCCGCAACGCCTCCGAGGACATTGTGCGAAAGCTCGAAGCTGCCGGTTTTGACGTTCTATTGGACGATCGCGACGAACGGCCAGGCGTAAAGTTCAAAGACGCCGATCTCGTCGGTATCCCCTTTCGTATCAATGTCGGGAAGAAGGTTACCGAAGATACCGTGGAAGTCGTTCAACGCTCGACTCTGCACAAGGAGGACGTTAAGATTTCAGCCATAACCGAGCATTTCCAGGGACTGCGTCCGGCCTCACGCTAACCGGCGGAATCGGCCGGCGCAGGATCGGGAAAGCTCGCAATTACAGCTCGCAACCAGCGATTTGGGCGATTGTATTCTTATGGCAACTCTGAAACTGTTCTTCGGCGTGGCCATCTTTCTGGCGTTGGCCCTGGCAGGAATTAAAATCATCCCACCGTTTTTTGCCAACTATGAGCTCGAAGACTCGATGAAAACTGAAGCTCTGCAATCAACCTACAGCACGCGCTCGGAAGATGACATTCGCGCCTCCGTCATCAAGCAGGCCCGCAACTACGATATCGCGCTCACGCCCAAGCAGGTCAAGGTTTCGCGCGTAGGCGGTTTCGGCATCGGCACTCTCGCCATCGAAGCCGAATACAGCGTTCCAGTCGAACTGCCCGGCTTCTCGACAACTCTCAGTTTCCACCCTTCTTCACAGAACAAAGGCGTCTACTAAAACAAACCCACCCTTTGCCGACCGGCGCCAGGTGGGATTGACTTTACTTTCAGACCACTCGCCCCCAACTACTTCTCGGTTACACGCAATGAAATCCTCCGATTCTTGGCTCGTCCTTCTTCCGTAGCATTGTCGCCAACCGGAAATTGGTCGCCATATCCTTCCGCTGTCATTCGATCCGCAGGAACGCCGAGCTTCACCAGTTCGGCCATCACGTTGTTGGCGCGTTCCGAGGAAAGCGCCAGATTCGCCGCGCTATTTCCAGTATTGTCGGTGTAACCGCCGATCTTGACCTTCACTTTGGGATACGCCTTCAAAATATTCGCAATATTTCCCAGTTGCTCTTGCGAAGAAGGTTGCAAGGTCGCCTTGCCGGTATCGAACAGCAAGCGGTCAAAATCAAACCAAGTCGTCTTGTCGACTGGTTTCGAAGCATCCTCGATGAAGTCGATAAGTTTGTTTTCGATGCCCAGACGCGGAATATTCAACTCCACGCCATTGGGCAGTTTGCGGCTGAAGAATTCGCCGAGCGCGGTGAGCGCGGACTTTGCCGCATCGTTGGCAGTGGAAACAACCGAAGTCGCCGCTTCCTTCACCGGTTCCGTCGTCCCGCGCGTGAAGTAGTAGATCAGCCCGCCGATCACCAGCACCGCCAGCAGAATCGGCCAGAGCCAATCGCGTCCCGGTTGCTCCACCTCAGGCACAATCGGTGGAATCGCCGCGCGCACGCCCGACAACGAAGACATTCCAACCAGACTGCCCAGGCTCGAAGGCAGCGCCGCCGCCAACGCATCCTTCTGCGATGACAACAACGAAGTCAACGAACTCGCGCTTGGCCCACCTGGCGCAGTCGCCTTGCCAATCGCGTTCATCAAAAGCGGTCCTGCCAAAGCTAGCACTGAAGTCGCCGAAGTCGCCGACACGCCTGCCTGCGATGCCACCGCATTCGCAACCGGACTAAGCTTGTCGCCCAGTAGAGATTTCGCAATGGCCTTGCCGCTGTCGATCACCGAAGTCGCGCCCGAACCGCTCAGAGACTTGCCCAGGTTGCTCAGTAAGCTGCCATCGTAAGATCCAGAGTTGAACAGAGACAAGAGCGAGGCAATGCCGCTCTCGCTGCTGAGTTTCCCAATCATTGCCGCCAGCAAAGCCGGAACACTGGCCTGCAGCGCGGTTTGAGTGGCTGCGGGAGTTTCTCCCAGATTGCCGCTGATTTTGTCGATCGCGCCCGAACTGCTGATGGCGCTTTTTACAAGGCCGATGAGATCAATCGCCATGATTTTCCTCTTTTACTCTATGTTGGATTTGCGCTCGCGTGAGGACACCCGATTCCAGGAGCCTGAGAGCAGGTGAGCATACTAACATGGCACCACCGCTGTTGTAACACTGCGAACCCGAGGTTTCTCGCCTCCCACTGGCGCTGGGGTTCGAACGCCAGCTTGGAGGTGTAGACACACACTCGTCCATATCTTGACACGCACCAACGGTTTCCAGAATGGCCCGGTGATTTAGAATCAATGACAACGACTCAAACTCGTTCGGACTGAGACTTGCTCTGCTCTCCACCGGAGGAAACGCCGGTCCGGCACGGCATTTGATACGCAGCGTTCTTCATGGCCATTAAGGTGAGAATTCCGACAGCTCGAAGCGCCGCGCCGCGCCCCCGCGGCAAGGGCGGCCCGCTTTCCCGTGATCCCATCGTGCGCGCTGCCCTGCTCGCTTTTCTATCGCTTTCCGTCCTCGTGATCGGCTTCTTTGCCTACTGGTATGTAAAGTACGACCGCATCATCGAGCAACGCTTCCGCGGACCCGCGTTTGCCACTTCGGCAAAAATCTTCGCCGCGCCGCCGGTGGTCAGGGTCGGAGCGAAGATGTCCATCTCTGAGATTGCGGCGGAGTTGCGCCGGGCGGGCTATTCCGAAAATGACGGCGAATCACCTCTCGGCAGCTATCGTCTGCGTGCCGCCTCGATTGAAGTTCAGCCTGGGCCCCAGTCCTATCACAGTCCGGAACCGGCTACGATCAACGTCTCCGGCGGCACCGTTTCGTCCATTACCAGCCGTACCGCCGACGAACTCGAAGCCTATGAACTCGAACCTCAGATGCTGGCTTCGCTTTTCGACGCCGAGCAGCGCTCCAAACGCCAACTGATCAAGTACGACGACATCCCCAGGATCATGGTGGACGCGGTCACGTCGATCGAAGACCGCCGCTTCTTTCAGCACAGCGGGGTCAATTTCATGCGCCTGGTGGAAGCGGCCTGGATCGACTTCACGCACCAGCGCCATCAGCAGGGTGGTTCGACCATCACCATGCAACTCTCGCGAGCGTTTTTTCTGAGTCCGGAGAAGACTTTCAAGCGCAAGCTGATCGAAATGCTGATCGCGGTGGAGTTGGAGCAGAAGTTTTCCAAGCAGCAGATTTTCGAGTTCTACGCCAACCGCGTCGATCTGGGCCAACGCGGGTCTTTCACCATCTCAGGTCTCGGTGAAGGCTCGCGCTCATACTTCAACAAGGATCTCAAGGACGTTACCATCCCGGAGGCTGCGCTGCTCGCTGGATTAATCCAGGCACCCAGCTACCTGTCGCCCTATCGCCATCCCGAACGGGCCTTGGAACGTCGCAATACTGTAATCGAATCCATGGTCGAGACGGGCGCGATCACCCGCGAACAGGCCGACAAGGCCAAGGCAACGAAACTGAACCTGGCCCCACCCAATGTTGAGGCCAGTGACGCGCCCTACTTCGTGGACATGGTGCGCGACACAGTGGTCGGCAAACTGAACGAGCATGAAGTCAACGAACAGGAATATCGCATCTACACCACGCTCGATCCCGACCTGCAGCGCGCGGCCGCGCAGGCAGTGGAAACCGGTATCAAGCTGGTGGACGATCAAGTCACCAAAATGCGCACTCACAAAACCAAGGTGGGTAAGAACAAGTTTGAAACCACCGTCACTCCAGGCCCCCAAGCGCAGGTCGCACTCGTAGCCATGGACCCTCACACGGGCGAAATCAAGGCGTTGGTCGGCGGACGAAATTACGCCGCCAGCCAGTTGAACCATGCCCTCGCCAAGCGTCCCACCGGGTCTATCTTCAAACCGTTTGTGTATGCGGCAGCCATGAATACGGCGATTGACGGTTCGACCACCGTGATCACTCCAGCCTCTACAGTGACCGACCAGCCTTCGACGTTCTCCTACGGCGACCAGATCTACGAGCCACGTAACTATAAAGAGGAATATCACGGCGACGTAACGCTCCGTTACGCGCTGGCGCTTTCCCTCAACAACGCGACCGTCAAACTGGCGGAAGAAGTCGGCTACGACAAAGTGGCGAACTTGGCTAAGTCCGCCGGAATCGCTTCCGTGAAAGCCACCCCCGCAATGGCGCTCGGCGCGTATGATGCAACTCCGGTAGACATGACATCGGCCTACACCAGCTTCGCCAACGGCGGCGTGAGATTGTCGCCCGTCTTCGTAAACTCGGTGCGCAACGCCAGGGGCGACATCGTGGTTAACTTCGGTACGCAGAAAAGCCAGGTTCTCGATCCGCGTGTCGCCTTTGTCATGACCAATATGCTCGAAGGAGTCATGAACTTCGGCACCGCGGCCGGAGTACGATCCCGCGGATTCTCCGCCCCGGCTGCGGGCAAGACCGGCAGTTCGCACGACGGTTGGTTTGCCGGCTACACCAGCAATCTGTTGTGCATCGTCTGGGTCGGATACGACGACTACAGCGACCTTCACCTGAGCGGAGCCCAGACTGCCGCTCCCATCTGGGCCGAGTTCATGAAGAAGGCGGTCGCGCTTTCCCAGTACTCCGATGTCAAGCCCTTCACCCAACCCGAGGGTGTGGTTGACGTCCAACTCGACAAGATCACCAACCGCCTGGCGACGCCATCGTGTCCCGACGATTACACGATTGCCTTCGTGGCCGGCACCGAGCCGCGCGATACCTGTGACCAGACCGCCGGTGTACAGGGGTTCTTTTCCCGCATTTTCGGCGGAAACTCCGAGAAAGCTCTGCCTCCGCCTGCCAACGGGAACCCCCCGAATGGCCCCGGTGTCCAATCATCAGCAGGATCGTCACCGGAAGAAGAGGCGAAGAAAAAAAAGAGCTTCTTTGGCAAGATTGTCGGGGTCTTTAAGGGAGACGGCGGCTCCCAGAAGAATGACAAGAACCCGCCCGCGCCGGCAAAGAGTAGTGACAATGGCCAGCCGCGGCAATAGTATGATGGACTGAAAAATCCGGTTCGGCCCGGAGGTGTGTATGTTGACCCGGCTCCGCATCAGCACAGTAGCTGCTCTCTTTCTGTTCGCAGCCCTTCTCGCTTTCCCCTCGCAGGCGCAAAACACCGAACAGTTGGAAGTGGGTCCACCCCCGCTCCACCGCGCCGATCCACCCGCGCCCGGGGCGTCTCCCGAGGAACTCGAACAACGCGGCGACGAACTCCGCGAGGATAAAGACTATCTTGACGCCATCGACTTCTACCAGGCCTTCCAGAGAACCGGACAAGGCAGTGCAGCCGTCTTCAACAAGATCGGCATCTGCCAACTACTGTTAAGGCGCCACAAGGAAGCCCGGAAGAGTTTCGAGCAGGCGATTCGGGTTGATCACCGGTATGCCGACGCTTACAACAATCTTGGCGTCGTGTATTACGCTATCGGAGAGAACACCCATCAAAGCGGCAATTTCAACAAAGCCATCAAAATGTATGATAAGGCCATCGCGTTCAGCAGTCGGTCGGCATCGTTCTACAGCAACCGCGGCGCTGCCTATTTTGCAAAAAAACACTACGAACTGGCTTCCGCCGATTACTCCACCGCCATTCAGTTGGATCCTGACATCTTTGAGCGAACTTCGCGTTCCGGCGTGCAGGCCATGCTTCCCTCTCCCGAGGAACGGGCCCGCTACGAGTATGTCGTCGCCAAGCTCTACGCCAAAGCGGGGATTACCGATCGCTCCCTGCGCTACCTGCAAAAAGCAATGGAGGATGGTTACAAAGACATCAGTAATGTTTACAAGGATAATGAATTCAGTGACCTGCGCAAAGACCCGCGCTTCACTGCATTAATGGCAACCAAGACCCTCGCCATCCCAGATTAGGGGTCCGGAACTGGCTGCCGCAAAATGAGTTACAAAAAGATGCTTCAGAATCTCCGGAATCCCCGAAACTTTCCCGGCAACGCTGGGTTTCTACGATTATTCCTCCTGAAAACAACAGGGTGAGTAGGGAGAACCCCCCACCGGTTGCTGAACCCGAGCACGCCCCAAGCAAGCAACCGGTGGGTGAATCACTTGACGACTGTTACTCGTCGAAACGCAGTTTCCCGCTCTCAGCTTCTCCCCGAAATGTACTCTTCCACTACGCGTTTCCATCTGCCCTGTGCTTTCAAGATATATTCGATGGCATCCCGGGCCCCGCCGTCTCCACCGGCGTGCGCTGTAACCCAGTGGGCCTCGGCTTTCACTTCCGGGCGCGCATTTTTCACCGCGATCGCCAGTCCGCACTTGCGCATCGCCGGCAAATCAATGACGTCGTCCCCCACGAAAGCGGTCTCGGCCGCGGTGGTGTGGTCTTGCTCAAGTATCTGCAAAACCGCCGACGCCTTGTCCTGAATCCCCTGATAGACGTGGTCCATCTTCAAATCGCGCGCCCGCAGCGCAACCGTTTCGGAGATCCGCTTGGTGATAATCCCAGTCTTGATCCCCGCCAGGCGCGCCAGCGAAATGGCGGTCCCATCATGGGCGTGGAACCCCTTGGCTTCAATCAGGCTGGCGCTGTGGAAACCGAAGCCACTCTGCCCCGAGGCTTGTGAAACGCCTTGCGCGGACTTTTCCAGGACACTTTGCTGACCTCCAGATTGCGGCCCGGGCGCCGGAAAAATCCAGATTTTCCCGTCTGTGAGCACGCCGTCGACGTCGAAGAGAATCAGCTTAATCTTGCGGGCACGAGCGGTCGCGGATGGATTGGGCATCGACGAAATTCTAGCAGGCCGCAGCCTGCTCTCGCGCAGCCCGACCGAAGCGTCCCGCGTCTAGTTGCCGAAAAATTTTCCATTGCTCTCCTCAATGCGTGCGTTGGATAAGGCCCCGGAGTGGATCATGCGATTGAGGAAGGCAGGAAATGGACTTCAGCCAGGCGCGCAGCTCGGCGTCGTGAGCCATCGAAGGGTGGATGCATCATTTCATGAATTGCGTTGCGCAGCACGATCCGAAACGGATAGGAGTAGTGAGTGAGAAAGCGTGTGCCTGTGATCTTGATACCGTGGTCTGCATAAGAGTTAGTCGGCGGCGACCGAAAGGAGTTAACAACCTTCTCGCGCTAACTCTCTCGAAACTGAATTTTTAAGGACCATCGAGTTTGCGGAGATGGCCGGATGGCTTGATAATGACTTGACCGCGGGCGCCCATCCAATGAAAAGACAACCGAGAAAGACTCGCAGCCGCGCGGCTAAGCCGCATCGCGTTTCGGTCCGCGAAATCTCGGCGCGAGACGATGGGCGCCGCCCTCGCGTCTCACGCCAGCTTTCCGTGCTTTACGAGGATGATGCCGTAGTCGTTCTCGATAAACCAGCCGGACTTCTGGCCGTGCCCATCGAAGGTTCCCAGACTCCATCCGCTTGGTCTCTGCTAGCCGCAAAACTTGAATCGAAAAAACAACGAGCCTTGGTGGTACATCGCATCGATCGGTTTGCCTCCGGGGCTCTGCTGTTTGCTAAGACCGCACCAGACCGGTCTGCGCTGGTGCGGCAGTTTCTCGCCCATACTCCCGTAAGGCAGTATCTCGCGGTCGTACGCGGCCGTCTCGACATTTCGACAGCGACGCTGGTGCACTATTTTCGACGCGAAGGAATGTTTCAACATCAACGCCCGGCGCGAGACCCCGAAGCGACTCGTGCCGAACTGCGATATTCCGTCGAACGCCTGTTTGCGGATGCTTCGCTGGTCCGGGTCGAACTCGTGACCGGACTGCAGAATCAGATCCGGGTTCAGTTCTCGGCGACGGGCCACCCGATCTTTGGCGACAGAAAATACCACCGGAAGGAATCCTCGGAGCCGCTCATCGATCGGGTCGCTCTTCATGCGGCGCATCTCGAGTTCATTCATCCGCGCTCGGGCAGGAAAATCTCGGTGGACTGCAAACTGCCTGCCGATTTTCAGCATCTGGTTCGAGAATTGGGACGAGCGGGCCGCGGGCGAGGGTGAGCGCATCGCGCGCTCAATCAGGGCCGGGTGATCCACAAGATTGGAAACTGCCGTCCGAGTTTCTCGAAGTCGCGGTCGGAAGTGACGAGCGTGGCCTGATTCAGCGTGGCGAGGGCGGCGGCAAGGCAGTCTACGTATGGGACTTTGTGCACCGCCTTCAATTCCCCTGCTTTGAGAACCTGGGCAACATCCACGGGAACGATTCGGATGGAAAACTGCAAAAGCTCGGCCAAAGTCTGCTTGGCCGATTCCGCACCGTGCCGCTGCCAGGAGATATAGAAGACCTCTCCCCAGTTGACCGCCGAAACCAGCAACGGTGTATCCGGTCGAGCGCCCCTGAGCAGGTACTCGACGCGTTCGGCTCCAGGTCCATTCATCAGAAAATCCAGTATTGCGTTCGCGTCGAGTACATAGGTCTTGCTCATCGCGTCGGACGGTCCTTCTCTACCCGATGCTCCCGCTCCCGATCCTTCACCAGTGAAGGCGAGCCTTGGTAGCGGCCACGCAGGCTGCGGATCAACGCCTCGATGGCATCTGGTTCGACCTCCGCGCGCGCGTCCGATACGTTCTTACCCCGGTAGCGAACGTCAAAACCAAAGTCCTTCAAAATTGCGACCGCCTGGTGCGAATTGGTGGGGTCATTGGGAGGCACTCCTGCCGCCTCCAGGACAAGCGGCCTGGCTGGTAGTTCCCGCCCCTCGATGATCGCCGTCCACTTCGCCGGTCGGCTTCCCTGCAATCGCTTGGCGGCGGCGGTTATGTCTTCCCGGGTCAGTGCGGAAACTCTCGCGCTTGGCATCGTTCTCCTCCCATTAGCCCTCAGCGATCTTTCAGCTTGAAATCTTCACCGTAATTACTCATATTCATCATCATATTCATCATCATGGCCATGGTCAATGCGAATCGCAGCCTCAAGCCCGAGTCCGAGGCGAATATTTTACGAAACCATCAATTCTCGCTACAATCTGTCCCATGCCGTCCGCCGTCTCCCCTTCGCTGGCCTGGGCTCATCCGCTGGTTCAGGAGTGGTTCACGACCCGCTTCTCGACGCCAACCGAACCGCAGGAGCAGGGCTGGCCTCACATCCTGGCTGGCCGCACCACCCTGATCTCGGCTCCTACTGGATCAGGCAAGACGCTGGCTGCCTTCCTCGCCTGCATCAATCGCCTCGTCTGCAAAGCCCTGGCTGGCGAACTACGCGATCGAACCGAAGTTCTCTACGTTTCCCCGCTCAAAGCCCTCGGCAACGACATCCAGAAAAATCTCGAAGTCCCCCTCGGCGAAATTCTGCAGATGGCTGGCCATCGCGGCTTGCTCATGCCGGAGATCCGTACGGCTGTGCGCACCGGCGATACGCTGATGAAGGACCGGCGCCTGATGCTGAAACGTCCGCCCCACATTCTTGTCACCACCCCCGAGTCGCTCTACATCCTGCTGACCGCGGAAAAGAGCCGCGCCATCCTGCGCGATGTCGAAACCGTGATCGTGGACGAAATTCACGCCGTTGCCGATGACAAGCGCGGCGTCCACCTCGCGCTTTCGCTGGAGCGCCTCGAAGCGCTCGCCCATCGGCCTCCCGTGCGCATCGGGCTTTCCGCCACCCAGAAGCCGATCGAACAGGTCGCGCATTTCCTGACAGGCAACGGACGTCCCGATCCGGTAATCGTGAATGTTGGACACAAGCGCACGCTTGACCTCGCGGTCGAGGTTCCATCCTCCGAACTGGGCCCCGTCGCTTCCAATGAGATGTGGGACGAGATTTACGAACGCATCGTGCAACTGGTCAATGCCCACCGCTCCACGCTCGTCTTCGTGAACACCCGCCGCCTGGCCGAACGCATTTCCCATCAACTGGGCGAGCGCTTGGGCGAGGAGAATGTAGCCGCGCATCACGGAAGCCTGGCGCGCAAGCTGCGTCTGGAGGCCGAGAGAAAGCTCAAGGAAGGCCAGGTGAAGGTCCTGGTCGCAACCGCATCGCTCGAACTCGGTATTGACGTCGGCACCGTGGACTTGGTCTGCCACATCAGTTCGCCGCGTTCGATTGCGGTCGCTTTGCAGCGTGTCGGTCGGTCCGGTCACTGGCGCGGCGCCGTCCCTAAAGGACGTTTCTTTGTCACCACCCGCGACGATCTCGCCGAATGCGCTGTCCTGGTGCGCGCCATTCGACTGGGCGAACTCGATCGCCTGATTTTCCCGGAAGCTTCCCTCGATGTGCTGGCGCAGCAGATCGTGGCTTGCTGCGCCGCTTCCGGCAGCGCCGCGACCGCTAACAAATCGGGTGACCAATCCAACGATGGCTGGGATGAAAACCAGTTATTCGCGCTGGTCAAGCGCGCCTATCCTTATCGCAATCTCTCGCGCCAGACCTTCGACGAAGTGCTCGTAATGCTCTCCGAAGGAATCGCCTCGCAACGCGGCCGCTACGGCGCCTATCTGCATCACGACCGCATCAACCGCAAGCTCCGGGCCCGGCGTGGAGCGCGCCTGGCCGCGATCACCAGCGGCGGCGCGATCCCCGACAATGCTCTCTTCACCGTCGTCGCCGAACCCGACGGCGGCATCGTAGGAACCGTCGATGAAGACTTCGCCGTCGAAAGCATGGCGGGAGAAGTGATGCTGCTGGGCAACACGTCATGGCGAATCCGCCGGATCGAAGGCAAGTCGTCGCGCATCATCGTTGAAAACGCGCAGGGCGCCCCGCCCGGAATACCGTTCTGGCGCGGAGAAGCTCCGGCCCGCACGGCGGAACTTTCGCTCCAGCTCGGTGAGTTACGCAAGGAAATCAGCGACCGCCTTCCCGCCGTGGTCCCGGTGGAAGGATGGCGGAATCTTCCCGTGGTCGCCGACGCCGTAAGCTGGCTGCGCGCGCAATGCGGACTCGATCTCTCCGGAGCCGAGCAACTGATTCAGTACATCCTCGAAGGCCGCGCCGTGTTAGGCGATGTGCCCACCCAGTCAACCATCATCGCCGAGCGCTTCTTTGACGAAGGCGGAGGGATGCAGTTGATTATTCACGCGCCCTTTGGCGGCCGCATCAACAAGGCCTGGGGACTGGCGCTGCGCAAGCGCTTCTGCCGCGGTTTTAATTTCGAACTGCAGGCCGCCGCCACCGACAACGGCTTGAATATCGCACTCGCCGAACAGCACAGCTTTCCGCTGGCCGACGTTTTTCAGTTCCTCGCCGCGGAGAGCATGCCCCCCATCCTGGAACAGGCCGCGCTGGCTTCGCCCATCTTCCAAACCCGCTGGCGCTGGGATGCGACGCGCGCCCTGGCCCTCCTGCGTTTTCAAGGCGGAAAGAAAGTTCCACCGCAGATTCAGCGCATGCGCTCCGACGATCTGCTGGCCTCGGTTTTTCCCGATGTGGCCGCCTGCTTCGAAAACATCGAAGGCGACATCAGGATTCCCGATCATCCTTTAGTACACGAAGTAATGAAAGACGTGCTGACCGAGGCGCTCGATATCGATGGCCTGGCGGAAGTCTTGCGCGGCATCGAGCAGGGACGCATTCGCTGCCTCGCGGTAGACACCCCCGTGCCGTCCCAGTTCTCGCACGAGATTCTCAACGCGAATCCCTACGCTTATCTGGATGACGCGCCGTTGGAGGAGCGTCGCGCCCGCGCCGTCGAGATGCGCCGAGTCTTGCCCGCATCCGTGCTCGAAGAGGTTGGCGCTCTTGATCCCGCAGCGATCGCGCAGGTGCAGCAGGAGGCCTGGCCCGATGTGCGCGACGCCGACGAACTCCACGATGTGCTGCATACCCTGGTGATCATGCCGGTGGAGGCCAGTTCCCAGCTCTCGGTTGTCGGCTCTCTGGAACGACGATCGAAGATCGAGGATCGCGAATCGAGGATTACCGCCCGTTGGACTGGCTTCTTCGATCGCCTGCAACAGGAAAATCGCGCCTTCGTAGCGGAAGTTGCCGGCCGGCTGTTCTGGGTAGCCGCCGAGCGCGCCGAATGGTTCCACGCAATACATCCTGTGGCGATGGGCCTCGGCCTTTCTTCCTCTGCACACCAGGAAAATAGCGGCGCGATCGAAACCGCGGCAAGTCGCGTTTCAAGAGACGACGCCATGCTGGCCGCGGTTCAAGGATGGATGGCACACCTTGGCCCAACCACCGCATCGGAAATCGGGGAGTTGTTGGAGTTGCCGCCAAACGAGGTCGAGAAAGCTCTACTGCGCGTAGAAGCGAGCGGGGCCATTCTGCGCGGCAAGTTCCGTCCCTCTGATTCGCGCGCAGGAGCACCGCTAGCGCCTTCCGCTCCGCCAGAACGCCCCGTCGAGTGGTGCGAGCGCCGTCTGCTGGCTCGCATTCATCGCCTTACGGTCGCAACTTTGCGCAAACAGATTGCCCCGGTAACCGCGTCCCAGTTCATGAGTTGGCTATTGCGCTGGCAGCACCTTGCTCCCGGCACGCAGGTGCGCGGCGAGCATGGAACGCTCGAAGTCATCCGCCAGTTGCAGGGATTCGAAATTCCGGCAAGCGCGTGGGAACGTTTCGTGCTCGCCCGCAGAATCTCCGACTACGATCCTGCCCACCTCGATCAATTGTGCCTCACTGGCCTGGTCGGATGGGGCCGCCTGTCGCCCCATCCCGCAACCCTCGAAGCTACCGGAACCGATCAGAACGGCCGCGACAATCGCCGTCGCGTGATTCCCACCCGGGTCGCGCCCATCGCATTCTTCGTACGCGAGGATGCGGACTGGCTTCGCCCTCATCATCCCGGCGCGGAAGATTCCGCTACCTCTTTCTTGAGTCCCGTGGCCCAGGCTGTCCTTGAACTCTTGAAGCAACGCGGTGCCCTCTTCTTTCCCGACATGGTGCGAAACACCGGCAGGCTCAAGGCCGAAATCGAAACCGGACTCTGGGAACTCGTCGCCGCCGGACTCGTAACCGCCGACGGATTCGAGAACCTGCGCGCACTGGTCACGCCGAAAAGCGCTTCCGGCAGCGGTCTCGGAAAGACCATCGGCAAGGTCCGCCGTCCCCGCCATGCTCCCGGACGCTGGTCGCTTCTGTACACCGAAGGCGCCGAGCGCGACCGCAGCGTGGAATCCTGCTGCTGGATGTTGCTGCGCCGTTACGGCGTTGTCTTCCGCGATCTGCTGGTGCGCGAAACCAATCTGCCGCGCTGGCGCGAGTTGCAGATCGGCTACCGCCGTCTGGAAGATCGCGGTGAGGTCCGCGGCGGCCGCTTCGTGGACGGATTTCATGGAGAGCAATTCGCCCTTCCGGTCGCCGTCGAATCCTTGCGTGCCCATCGCAAAGTGCCTCACAACCCAAACCCCGAACGCGTCGTTATCGCGGCCGCCGATCCGCTGAATCTCGTAGGCATCATCGTCCCCGGCGAACGAATTCCCGCCATTTCAGGCAGAAATGTCACTTTTCGCGACGGTGTATTGGATTCGGAAGAAGCGCTGCTGGCGTCTGGCTACTGAGGCTTCTGCTCCGCGCCACAGTTCCCTCTCGCCGACTTCTTCTCACGGCAATTTCAACTTCAGCAGCACCTGGGGATCAAGATACACACCCTGCCAGCGCACCGCCAGGTGCAGATGCGGACCGGTAGCCCGCCCCGTGCCTCCGCTAAGTCCAATCGCCTGCCCTTTATCCACCGCGTCGCCTTCCTTGACTGAAAATTTCGATAGATGCAGATAAAGAGTCAGCAATCCCTGGCCATGGTCGATCACCACGCAATTTCCCTCAAAGAACAGGGGCCGCGCCAAAATTACGCGCCCGCCGTTCACCGCTGCAACCGAGGTCCCACTCGGAGCCCGGAAATCAAGCCCCTGATGCGTGCTCTGCACCGAACCGTTGAAGACCCGCTCCACGCCAAACACATCTGAGATTCCCGCATCCACCGGAGCCGCAAACGATCCACTCCATTCCCGGCCCGGGCTGACGGTCTTAAACGCTTCCGCTTTTGTTTCCTTGTCCTCGGCAATCTGGCGCTCGTCCTCAGGACTGGGCGCTGTGTACCGTCCGGGAACCTTCAGCTGCACCCGGGGATAGCGCTGCCGTTCCACCCGAAATGTTTTTTCGAATGACATTGCCTGCCGCGCAGAAGGTCCGGCCGATGGTGCGGAGGAGGTTTCGCCGTGAAGTTGAATCGAATAAACTCCCGGCTTGGTTTCCAGGCTGACCCCGGCAAGCGCGAACCAGGACTTATCGCGATCGTCGAAAACGAATGTCAACTGGTGCCCCAGCCACGTGCCCAAAAGAGTCCGCACCGGTATCGGTGTTCTGACGCGGAAAAGCAGCGGCGTTCCATTGACAAGGCGACTCGGTTGGCTGGAAACCTGCCAATGGGTATCCGCAGCCCCGGACGGACTTGCGGCCATCAAGAGCATTGCGAACATTATCAATAGAGCGGAATGGAATCGGCCTGATTTCCCGTCCAAGCTGATTCGGTTGCCCCTGGTTGATCCTCTCGAGATAGCCATTCCCTGGTCACGGCGTCGGCGCGGCGCTTGGAGGCGCATCCGTGGTCGCGGGCGGCTTCGGCTTGCTGACTTTCTTTTTCACCGGCTTCTTCGGCGGTTCAGTATCATCCACCACAATCTTCTTTGGCGGAGGCGGCGGAGCCGCGGACAGCGTCTTAATCTCCGCGCGAAGTCGCGTCAATTCATCTTCCTTGCTGACGGTTAGCTTCTGCATGCGCTCGGCAAAAGAGCGCCGCGCCGTCTCGAGTGCCGTCATGTCGTTGCTCAGGCTCTGAAACTCGTCTTTCGGTCCGAACGCTCCCGCCGATTCTACAACCGAACCAAAGTAGTCATACAGCACAACCAGGTTGCGGTAGAGCTTGAAACTCGACCCGAGATCCTCCGGCGAATTGTCCAATTGCGCGATCGTATCTGGCAGCGTCGACTGTAGGTTGCGCTGGATCGACTCGACGAGGGCCAGAGTCTGTTGCTTAGTCGAGGCGCCGGTCTTCCATTTGTCAATCCGCGTTTTTCCGAGATCCGCTTGCATGCTCTGCGTCGTCTGCTTCAATTGCGCTAGCATCGCATTCAGTTCGCTGACCGAAGCATAAGCAACCGGAGACTGCGGGGCAGCCGTATCTTGCCCGCCCGCCATGGCTGGCGCCAGCAACGCCAGGCAACCGAAAAGTGACCGGACCATGATGTTCGAAAAGTTCAGCATGGGGCTCCAATTGAGTCGTTTGAATTATGCCAAGCATATCCTAGTCGAGAGCGCAGGCCTCAGTCGAGTTTGACGCGGCGCGCAACCTAAGCGAGAATCGTTATATACATGTGGGCCTGTGGCGCAGCTGGGAGCGCGCTTCCATGGCATGGAAGAGGTCGTCGGTTCGATCCCGACCAGGTCCACCAATTCTCAAGTACTTACCGATACCTTCAGTTTGTCTCCCCTCTGCCCGATCAAATTCTGGAACTCGCGGTGCAGCCGGACTCGTGGGGCGATCAGCGCACCAGCGGGCGCTGATCCCTGAAGTCTTTGCCGGCCTGAGGATAACTCCCGCCGAACCGGCAGGGGTGGAGGAAATCGCGCACGGTTTCAAACCTTGTGGTGCCGTGTTTTCTCCTCGAGCTGCGGGCGAGCCGCGCTATACGAAGGATCTCGATGTGTGGGTCCACAACCCACCGCAAAATTCCGCCCTTGTCGTTGGAGCCCTTGCGCCGGTCAGGCTTGGTGTTTTGGCCGGTTCCAGCCCTGCCCGAGCCGATAACCCCGGCATTCGTCAAAAGGTTCGTCCTATCCCGAATCGCACCTGAAACGGTTCGACAGGATGGAAAACGTCCGTGAATGCCGGCATGGCTGTTGGCGTTACTCGCGACGTATAGGCGTAGTCAATGTCGTGATCGCGGCGGTTAAGCAAGTTCAAGAATTCGACCGAAACACGCCATCTCTCATTAAAGTGATAGCCGGCCTCTGCATTGAGCAATGCCGTTGCCTTTGAGCGATAAATTCCGTCGGACGTCAAATCCCGCGGTCCAAAGTAGCGCAGGCGCAAACTCCCTGAAAACCCTTTGTCATCGTGCAGCGTGATACCCGAGGCAATCACCAACCCAACCGCTTCGGGCACACGCTTGCCACCCGCCCCGTTGGGAGCAGCATCACCTCCGTCGATTGTCGTAAACAGAGCTCTCGAGTCCGCCAGGTCAACATCAAAAGCCAAATGTTCCAGTGGCGTGTAGTAGTTCGCCCATTCGACGCCATAGCGGTTGCTCGACTGTTCTGATGCAACCGTCCCTCCAGTGTCGCCATCCTGCTGCAGTTCGGAATTACTGTGGAGATACCAGAGCGAAATCGTGCTTTGCAGATGTCGGACGGCCACGGTGCGCATCCCCATTTCCCCGCCTTTGGTTTGGACCAGAAGTGGAATTTTTGAGCTCGGCGTATTGGGGTAAGGGTTGTCCGCAGAAACCGGTTCCACCGTTTGCGTTGCGCCACGCGCGTCGTTGCTGTGAAAACTGAATCCGCCTTGAGCATAGAACTCGGTATCCGACCACGGACCGAAAATCAAACTTAATTTTGGGCTGGGCAGCACCTTGGTGGCCGTGCCGGAATTGGCCGCGGTAACCAGGCTGGTGACGTCAACGTGCCCAGCCTCACCGCGCACCGCCGCGACCGTGCGGAATTTGTCCGCCCACTGGATTTTATTTTCCACATAGAAACCTGCTTGCGCGTCCGTAAAGCGATCCGCTTCAGTGGTCGCTGGCAGAATGGTGCCGGTAGAGGCATCAACTTTGTCCGCGCGCACGCGACCCTCCGTCTGGTAAAGGCCGTTGTGGATCCAATCGTTGCGGACCTGCAGCCCCAGCGTATTTTCAACCTTGCGGCCTAACCATTGGCTGAATGTCGTGTGGTGTGCATCCACACCCGCCACCCACCGCCTGTCCTGCTGTTCAAACTGGTCGCCGCGAATGGGGTCGGTCAGGAAGTAAGTGAAATCGGAAAATAAATCGAGATCATAATAGAATCCATAGCCCGTAACTTTCGTCTCGGAATTTGCGTCTTGGCGATGCCATTCTGCCTGCAAGCTGTAACGCTGTGAACTGCCGCCGTCAGTCGGGTTCAGTGCGCCGAAGAGCCCAACCAGGGGCACGGCGCTGCCGGGAATCTGATCGCTCGAGTGCCAGGTTCCGTGGTAACCGCGGGCCGTGATGCTGAAACCATCCGCGTCTCCTCCCTGGCTGTACGTAATCAGGCCGTTGAATTTGTAGTAATTATCCGGATGCGTCCATGGGCCGTCATCGTGATACGCTTCCCCGCCATACAACAAACTGCCTGAACCGAGCTTTTGCGATACTCCGAAAACGGCCCGCCCATAGCCATACATGCCGCCTTCCACCGTGAAGAAGTTCTGGGGCAGTGTCTTGAAAAACACCAGATGGGCCGATCCAGCCGACCCATAGTTGCCGACATCAGCAAAATAAGGACCTTTCTCGAAATCCACCCGCTCCACAAACTCCGGCATGACCGTGTTCATATCCGAGTACCCTTCGCCATGCGCGTGCGACGGCAGATTAAGGGGCATACCGTCGATGAAAATGGCGAAATCTGTGCCGTGGTCGAGATTGAAGCCGCGCAGAAAATATTGGTTGGCCTTGCCGCCACCCGCGTGTTGCGTGATGATGACACCCGGAACCGTCTCCAAAACCTCTCCCGCACGAAGAATCGGACGATCCTGGATTTCCTTTGCGCCCACCGTTCCCTGGGCGCCGGATTCGGCAATCCCGATGAGGTCATCCTCCCGGCCCCGCACGTTGATGGTAGTGTTCACGACGCTCACAGCCAGTGAGATGCGCAGCGGGGACGGCGTCGCCTCAGTCGTCCCGATGGTGACGGCGATTTCTTTGGTTTCAAAACCGGGATTCGATACCACCAGTCGATAATTACCAGCCGCCAGCCCGGAAATGACGAAGGAACCGTTCGTGTCCGACTGTGTCGTCCTTTGTACCGTACCGTTCGCACCTCGAACCTGCACGGTAGCCCCTGCACTCACCGCGCCCGACGTGTCCACCACAGTTCCCGATAGCTGATGCGGAGAAGCCTCTTCGCTTGTGGCGGCCGCTGTCTTCTCCTGCGCGATCGCCGGAAGCGAAGACGAGAGTGTAAGCATCAAGAACAGCCATGGAGTTACAGCGCCGGCGGCCCTGCGTGTCGCGTGCCACTTTCTATAAATCTTTCGCATAACACGTTCCCTCAGTTCGTGTTACTGAGTGCCACGAAACCAATAATCGTGCTACACCACGGGCCAAATGTAAAGGCGATCGCCACTTTATCGAGATGGAGTTGGGCCACATGGAACTCTCCCCGCATCTTCCAGGGAACTCCCCGTGTTTGTCTCAACGGTGTCGATGGGTATGATGCGACACGGTCTCCGGAGAACTCATGACCAGGCGGCCATGCTGCACTCCCTTGGTGCTGATGAGTCGGTCAGCAAGCTTTTGAACCTCTCTCGACTTGCCGCGAAGTACCACTACCTCCAGGCAGTTTTCGTGATCGAGATGCGCATGCAGCGTGGAAATGACAATTGCGTGAGACCCGTGCTGCAGATCGGTAAGCTTTTCCGGCAATAGGCGGGTGTGATGATTGTAAATGAGGGTGACCGTGCCCACTACAAGCGCACTTCCAGAGACAACTACCGATCCAACCAGCCGATCACGAATCAAATCGCGAAACGCCTCGGACCGATTGTCGTACCCCTGGTCCGCGATGAACGAATCGAACCGCTGTAGCAATTCCGAATCGATCGATACTCCGATACGACTGAGGTCTCCCATGGGCGCCTTATCAAACTTCAACTGCCGGTTAGCGTAGCACGTGGTTCGAAAGATGCAGCACAGTTGGAGCAATGTCTGCCACGTCCGACGACCCCTTCGTTACGCTCGTATCCTGCTCTGTGTAAGCTGCCGTGAACCTATCGTGGGGTAACGGGCATATGGCGGAGATTGGCCTGAAGACGCTCCTGAGCAGCACCCGCCTGCAGTCGCTCTTCTCAAAGATGATTCTTCGTCTTCTTTTTCCTCTTCTTACTGAGGTCTTCCAACAGGTACTTCAGGGACGCGCACTCCTGAATCACGGCTTCGAGCTTGGGAATGGTTGTCCGCAACTCGCTTTCTTCAACCACCCCGTCGGCCAGGGTTTCCGCAACGCTTTCCAGTGCTTCCCCCACCTCCCTGATCAGATGCGAAACCGCCACCAGCTCCCGTTCCAGCGTGATGTCCGGCTCCGGCAGTTTGAACGCCACTCGCCCAGCCTGGCTCTCCAGAAAATCAAGCGCTTCATAGTTCTTGAGCAGCAGGCACATCCGGGGCAATAGCTCCGCCGGCAACTGCCGCTCGCCTCGCAGCCAATACATCAGCGAGCGATAGTTCGTCCCTAACTGTTGCGCGAGCAATCGCGTGTCATAGTCGGCCTTGATCTCTACTACCCGGCTCAATATCGACGAAAGTTCGTTCGCAGCCACGCGCGCTCCTCGTCTCAGCCCGTTCGTTCAACCAACCGGTTCATTTTGAACGGTGAGAGCGATCATTCTAGCTGAATTGAACCGGGGCAATATGTGCGCTTCAATAGCTTGCGCGTCAACTTCTCGTCGTATCTGCCCGCTGCGAGCGGCCAAAATGGGCAGACTGCGATTGCAAGACAGTCGGAACTATATGGAAACATTTGACAAAGGCCCCAGTGGGAATTAGCTTTCTGGGTCACCGGGTTTGACTCTATTTCTGCGCGGCTGTTAGTCCAGCGGGAGGCCGAATGTCCAAGAAGTGGTACAACTACATCGTTTCCGTTGATGACGCGGCCGACGCCGGGCAAGAATCGCAAAACGCCAAGCCGAACTCCACTACCGCTCCCGCAGGTGCCAAGAGCGCCGCCCAGAGCGTGGCTGAAATCGCATCCAGCATCGCCTCCGAACCCAAATTTACGACTCCCATCTCCGATCCCACTTCGTTTGACGAGATTTACAAGGCGGCTGAAATTCCGCCCGCTCCCCAAGGCTATTCCATCCTCAAAGTCTCCCAGATGCTGGAGAGCGAGCATATTCGGAATTTACCATCGGACGTAAAGCGGTCTTCCGTCCTGGTCGCGCTCGACGCCGCGGGTGTCGACATCAAAGAAGTTATTCAGGATGCGATTCGCCGCGACCGCGCCCTCGACACCTACGAACGAGTGCAACAACGTGCCGCCGAAGAACTCGAAGCGCGCAAGAACAAAGAGAACAGCGAGTTTCAGGCGCAGATCGATAAGTATGTGACCGAACAGCGTGCCAAGATCCAAAGTAATAACGAAGAAGTCTCCCGGGAGAAACAACGTTTTACCGGCTGGCGATTGAAAAAACAGCAGGAAGAAAAGAAGATCGCCGAAGCGGTCGGCTACTTTGTCACCGAAAATCCAATTACGACGGGCGATGTGAATGCGCCTCCGCCCCCATCGAAGACAGCGCAGCGTTCCTGAACAGGAGGATCTATGTGGCAACGGTTGACGAGGGTGGTTCGGTCATTCGTGGGTTTTTTCATCTCCGTGGCCGAAGATCCGGAGATGATCCTGCAACAGAATATCCGCGACATGAATGACCAGGTGCCGCGCATGAATGAAAGCATCGCCATGGTCAAGGCCAACGTCACCCTCCTCGAAAGAGAAGAGGCCAAATACAAGGACGACGTGGCTAGCCTGACGGCCCGCGTGAAGTCCGCGATTCAGGCCAATCGCGACGACATCGCCGGCACCTATGCCGCCCAACTCGAGCAGACCAAGGGCGCTCTGGCCAGAAATCAGGGTCAACTCACCACCGCCCGCGCCGCCTTCGACAAAGCCATGGCGGTCAAGCAGGCCTTTATGCGCGAGAAAGAGCGGAAGACGCAGGAAGCTCTGGGCGCCATCGCCGATTACCGCCGCTCCCAGTGGCAGAAAAAAGTCGCCGATGCGATGGAGCAGTTCCAGGTCGCGGGAATCAGCCAGACCCATGATGAGATGGTGCGCAAGATTGAGGAGACGACCGCGGTCAACGAAGCCCGCATGGATATGGCCATGAGCAATGTCGATCAGCAAAAGATCAAGATCGATGACGAAGCCGAGAAACTCCAGGCCGCCGAACTGGTGAAGCAATTCAAAATCGAGATGGGCCTGGCATCGCCTTCACCAGCCGCGCCCGGAAGCGCGGAAAAAACCATCGCGGCCAAGGAACAGCAGAGGACTTCTTAACTTCGATGGTGGGAGCGTAGGGCCTCTCACCCGTCCTGCTGGACGCGGGCGCCCGGCGCTCCACCTCGAAGCGACTCGATTTCAGCAACTCCTGATACACGGAGATCAGCGGCAGGGGAGGACAACATTTATGGCGGTGAAAATTGAACGCGGTGGGTGGGTACTTATTTTCCTGGTTGGCGTGGCCTTGGTTGGCTACAGCCTGAATCGATACGGAGTCATCGATCTTAGCAAGTGGACGGGCAGCCCTGGTAAGAGCGCCTCCAGCAGCGGGCAAACCGTGGATGCCACCAAACCTTTACTGCTGCCCGCATCTTCCACCAGCAGCGACGCCGAAGTCCGCGTGCGGGTTAACGTCTGGGTCGGATGCGTCGGCGGCCTCGTCGCCAATGGCGGCCTCGACACTCAGCCCGATTCCATCTACGGCAAAAAAGGCCTCAAGGTCTCATTCAAAATCATCGACGATTGGACCGAGGGTTCATCCGCTCTCGCCACCGACAATGTCGACGTGATGCTGACTACCGCCGACGTCTATGCCAAAGACTATGCCCAGTTCAAAGAGAAGGGATTCGGCTCGCATGCCTTCCTGATGGTCGACTGGTCGCGCGGCGCCGATGGCGTCATCGGCAAGCAAGGAATCAACAGCATCGAAGACCTGGCTGGCAAGAAAGTCGCGTTCGCTCCTTACACTCCGTCCCATTTCCTGCTGTGGAATGGACTCAAGACCTCCGGACTCAGCACCGCCCAGCGCAATGAAATCTTCAACCAGGCGATCCATACCAAGGACGGTATCGAACCGGCGACCCTTTTCGCGCAAGACAAAGTCGATGCAGCCGTCGCCTGGGACCCCGATATGAGCGATGCCGTCGCCAAGCGGCCCGGATCCAAAAAAATCTACGACACTAAAATTGCCAACCGCCTCATCGCCGACATTCTGGTCGTGAGTGACAGCTTTTCCGCCCAGCATCCGCAAACCCTGCTCAAGTTCGCCCAGGGCTGGCTCGAAGGCGTCGAGTTCATCAAGACCCAACCGGAGCGCGCCTACAACCTCATCGGGACCGTCAAAGACTTCAATATCCCCTCCGACCTGGCCAAGACCATGCTCGGCGGCGTCAAGCTCGCCGATTATGCCGACAACCGTTCCTTCATGGGTACCGCCGGATCCAATTCCGATTATGCCAATATCCTCGGCATGGCTCAGGACATGTATCGCGAACTGATCGTCATTAAGCACACCTTCAATCCGGAAGAGAGCCTCGATCGCCGTTATGTCGAGAAACTGGCCGACAATTTCTCCATGGCCTCCAGCGAAGCTCCCATCGAATACAAGGAGCCTCCCAAGGGAGCGACTCCGATCGCGACCCAGCACCGGTCCATTTATTTCGATCCTAATTCTTCCGCCATGAGTCTCGATTCGCGCGCCATCGTCGATGAACTCGCAGGCACCATGCGCGCTTACGAAAACACTGTTGTCGATATCGATGGCAACACCGATTCGACCGGTTCCCGCGCTTACAACATTCAGCTTTCCCACGCGCGCGCCGACGAAGTCAAGAACTACCTGATGCAAAAGTATGGTTTCCCGGCAGCCCGTCTGCGCACCGCCGGCAACGGCCCCGACAAGCCAATTGACAGCAACGCAACCCCCGAAGGACGCGAGAAGAATCGGCGCACCGACATCAAGGTCTACGCCAACCCTTCCAGCTAACTTTTCCAACTGGCACTTGGCACGAACAGTAGGTCACGACCGCAGGTCAAAATGAACGATTGGTTCACCATTCGAAAGGACGTCGCACCCTGGGTCCGATGGGCTGCTCCGTTCATCACCTGGGGCATGATCGTATTGCTCTGGATCGCCTTGCCCTATTGGGAGGGGCCCCATTTTTCCTTGCTGCCCCGGCCCCTTGGAGTAATCCGTTCGTTTGGCATGCTGTGGTCGGAATACGACCTCCTCGGCAACGTCGCCATGAGCTGGTGGCGCATCGCCCAGGCCTTCTTCTGGTGTGCCGTAGTCGCCATCCCGCTCGGCATCCTCATGTCCAGCTACCGCTGGCTGTTTGAATTCATCAACCCCGTCGCGGCTCCCATGCGCGCCATGCCGCTCACTGCCTTCCTTCCCGCATTCATCGCTCTGTTTGGCATCGACGAAACCGAGAAGATCGCCTTCCTGTGGTTCGGAATGTTCTTTTACCTGCTGGCCGTGGTCGTCGAAGAAGTCAACCGCGTGGATAACTCCCTGCTGGAAACCGCCTACACGCTCGGCGCCAATCAGGCGCAAGTGCTATGGCTCGTCTTCCGCGCGTCGTTTCCCGCTATTTTTTCGTCCTTCCGCATCCTCTATGACATCGGCTGGACCTACGTCATCCTCGCGGAAATGTTGAACGCCCGTAAGGGTGTCGGCTACATGGTCGAGGCGGCTCGCAAGGTCCTCGATTTCGACCGCGTATACGCCGGAATCATTGCCATCGGCATCGCTGCATTCCTGTTCCGCTTCCTGTTGACGTTTCTCGAAGGCCGCCTCTTTCCCTGGCGCAAAGCGAGCGCTACCCTGGCCGGAGCCGGTGCCTCGGTTCCGAGCGCCACCGCTCACCTGAAGGCGGCCAAGCACCGAGCTTGAAAATACCGAGCCTGAGAATACCGAGCTTAAGAATATGGACCCTAAGAAATCAAAAATCACCGTGCGCCAGGTCAGCCGGTCGTTTGTCTCCCCCGACGGTTCCAAAGTCGACGCCCTCGAGAACATCAATTTCGACATCGAGGATGCCTACTCCCGCGAAGGTCGCGATATCGGAGAATTCCGCGTCCTCCTCGGCCCTTCCGGTTGCGGCAAGTCCACTCTCCTCCGTTTGATCGCTGGCTTGGATAAAGCCGATACGGGTGAGATCCTGGTCAACGAAAAGCCCATCCAGGGCCCCGGGAAAGACCGTGGCATGGTCTTTCAGAAATACACTTCGTTTCCCTGGCTTACGGTCGCTGGTAACATAGCTTACGGTTTGAAGATCAACGGCGTCCCCGAAGCCAGGCGCAAGGAAACGGTGGCACAATTAGTACAAGACATCGGGCTCAGCGGTTTTGAGAACGCTTATCCCGAGACGCTTTCCGGAGGCATGCAACAGCGAGTGGCGATCGCGCGCACTCTGGCGCTTCGTCCCGCGGTGATCCTCATGGACGAACCTTTCGGCGCGCTCGACGCGCAAACCCGCAGCGAGATGCAGCAACTGCTGCTGAAAGTCTGGGACGAAACCGCCAGCACCATCTTGTTCGTCACCCATGACGTCGAAGAGGCCGTTTACCTGGCCGACAGAATTTTTATTATGAGCGCACATCCCGGTACCATCGTCGAAGATGTTCAGGTGCCCTTCGATCGTCCGCGCGAACTCAGCTTGAAAGAGCGCAATGAATTTCACGAACTGTCGAACTATGTTCTCAGCCGTTTGCGCAAGGCTCCCGGCAGCGGACAGGTGCGGGTGAGTGTCTAAATGGCTCCCGCCGACTTCCAGGGCATGCGACCGCGCAACGACGATCCGACCGGTCCCGGTGCTTCGCAGGACAACCTTAACTACGTGAAAGAGGCGTTCCACCTGCAATATAACTGGATCGCCATGGTGAGCGCTGGTGCCTTTGCCCTCGTGAGCGGCAGCTTTCTGCCCATCATCCTGGCCGGTGGTCTCGAACTCATGTACCTCGCTATCGTCCCCCAGAACTGGCGCTTTCAGCGGCTCGTCCGCTCCTGGAAGTTTGCCGAAGACCAGCGAAATCACCAGCAGAAGCTGAGCGAAATGCTCGCCACCCTGCCCCCCGAGATGCAGAGTCGTTACATCCACGCCGCCCAGGTCTGCGGTTCGATTCGCAGTAATTTTGCCCAGTTTTCTTCGACCTCGCAGATCTTTTTAGATCAGATCGATTCCCGTCTCCAAGGCTTGCTCAATGGCTTTGCGCGGCTCTTGCTGGCCGCCACCCAGCAGCAGCAATACGTGAAGAGCACCGAGCCGGATGGCATCAAACGCGAGATCGCCTCCCTGCAAAAGGCCCTCGCCAGCGACCCGCCGAAAGTTCAGGAGATCAACAAAAAACGCATCGAGATTCTCACCAAGCGTCTGGAAAAATTCGATAAGATTTCCGAGAACCGCAAAGTGGTCGACGCCCAATGCTCCGCGGTGGAAGACGTGCTCATGCTGGTTCGCGATCAATCCGTGACCATGCGCGATCCCCAGCAGGTCAGCGACCGCCTCGACGGTCTCGTGCGTGACGTCGAGCAGACCGAGCAGACCGTGCAGCAGGTGGAAGCGATCTTCAGCGATATGTCGCCCGACTTGGACGGACTGATGTCGCTCGACGGTTCGTCATCCTCTACCCCCTCCGGACCGAACCGGGTGCGAATGTCGAACTAGCGCATTCACTGACAAGTAGTGGGCCAGTTTTCGTTCGGTGAGTCGGGGACGGTAGGGTTCTCGCGCCATCGAAAGTCCGCGATCCGCCCTTCCGTCCCTCGTTCCGTTACGCCGTTCCTACCCCTGGCGTCGGAGTCTCTTGGCTTTCCTTCAACTCCGGCGGCGCATCGTTTTATCCTTCAGTCGTGGCTCGACGGAAGATTCAACAGGCTCGAAGTACAACTCTCCGGTAGCGCATCCCCGCCGAAGGCTCCCATATCAGAGCCACTGGTAAACGGTCCGCTCGGCTTGCTCCGCGACAACTGGATGTAATCCGATTCGTAGTTGGTGCCGAAAAAACTCGGGTCTTGGCTGGAAACCGCCACTGTGAGTACCGTCCCGTCGGTCGAAAGGCAGCCTTGGCCCGAAGACATCAGGACGACAGTGCTGGCAGTCTTTGTAAAACCTACCCACACAGCGCATTTGCCGGCCGCCGGTATGGCAAAGCTCGGTTCGATGAAGGTTGTGCCGAAGCTTGGCGGGCCAAATCCGCCATTGGTTGCGATGCAGTAGTTCGATGCAAAACCACATACCGGGGTGAGCAGCACGACTAGCAAGCAGAGTTGTGACTTTAGTCGAAACATAAGGATTCCTCCTCCAGAGAGTCAGATTTGCGAACGGAACAATTTCCTGCTCCTACTGAATAAAGCGCAAACGGTCGGCAAAAGACATCATCTCAAGAAAAAAAATCTTTAATAGCTGCGGGCAGAACTGGCCGTCTCTCGACGGGAAACCATGGCAAGTCATTGGACAAAAAAGGACTTGACGACGCCATGAGAGTCAATTGGCGATAGATCCGGTTACGTCAGCCACCTCATCGGGCGGATGCCTATAGCTGCAATTTGCTTTACTGCACCAGGAATCTGTCAAACACGTTGCCGGTGTCCAAATACAAGATCGTGAATGGTTGCAGTGCCGTTGTTGGCGGTAGGTCGCCCTTAGCCTCTTCGACCCGGATCGTGAATCAAAACGCTAATCGTCCATCTTTCACGACCGTCTTGCCATCCACCTCAACCGTAGCCTTCACGACCGGAGCGCTCCAGCCAAATTCTGTCTTGTTGCTTCCTCCCAGCAGTTGGTTATTCCCCAAGCCGATATAGACCATCCCCGCCGCTTCTCCGGGCCGATACTCGCTGCCGTCCTCCATAACCTTCGAAGCCGGGTTCAGTCCTATTTGAACTGAAGCAATTCTATCTTTGTCGCCGGTGTAAGCCGCGAAGTCCTGTTCAAAACATTCTGGGTTGCCCTTCGCATTAAACGAAACCATCTGTCCATCCTTGAACACATACGTCGCTCCCGTCAGATATTCATACGGACGGCATGTGTCCTTCGGTGCCACCACTTTTCCGTTCGCTGAGCTCTCGATCGGTGCAATTACTACGGTACCTCCCGGAAGTGAAGCCTGCCGACCTAGGAACGCACCACTTTCCTTGGCTCGCTCTCCCAGAATGCCGGCATCAACGAACGCTTTGCGATGTCCCGACGCCATTGTGATGTCCGTTCCGGCCGGCGAACTTATCCTGATGCTCGTGGCGTCCTCCAGCATCTTGGCGAGCTGATTCCCTTTTTTCGTCATTTCCTGGTAGTCGGCATTAATCGCGTCCCACTGCATATTCTGGTATGTCGACCAGTCTACCCGGTTGTATTCGGCAGCCTTCTTGTTCGGTACACCGATATACAAGCCACGCATCTTGGAATTGTTAAGTGCCGTGCGCACTGCTTCAGCTGAGCGGGCCGCCTTAGACAGTTTCGTCTCCGGGATACCCTCCAAGACCGCCTTTGCATCCTCACGGTCAGCCGTCGAGATCCATACATCAATGGTCTTGAACCACGTCTCTAGCGTCGGATTGGGCTGGCCCAGATACTCCTCCGGTACATCCGCGAGAAAGGCGCGCTGAAGCCGGTCTGTTGTCACGAAGAGCGGTTCCACCAATGCACCAGCCTTCGCTGCCTCGATTGCCAGAGCCTCCATCAGCGGTAGCTTCTGAACGCCTCCATAAATGACCACCACTTCTCCCGGTTTCACTGCTGCCGAAATGTTCACGGCCTTATGAGCAATTTCTGCTAGCCGTGGGTCCGTTTGTGTTTGTGGTTGTGCTTGCGGCCACGCGGCCAAAACAAAACAGGTGAAAAGAATCAACGCCAGAATACTGATGCGTCTCATGGTTGCCTCCATGCGATAAAGCGGTAGAACTGCGTGATTTGAAAAGAAGTGTGTAGATACTCTCGCCTGAGGGGGTGCTGCGTTCCGTCGTGGCTACCGCTCTTCGGAGAGGCGGGAGGAATTACGACAGCACCATTAACACACGCACGAGAAACCGTCAGTGATGGCAATCACACTAGCTTGAGTGGAGCGACCAATTCGGTGGCGCCTGGTTGCGTCAATTTACATCGCCATGAATGAAGCTGGACTTTCCAGAGAGGTCAGCGATAATCTCTGTCCAATGTCAAGAGCCTCCCAACTCGAGCAAGAGCACTGGCAAGAAACGAAGGCGGCGGGCAAAGGCCGATTCGTGAGACGAGGGATGCTCGGTAGTTTCGTGAGCGAGCTTATTATCCTGCTCGCTCTTGCGTTGCTGGATCGCTCACTAACGACGGCCCGTGGTCAATGAGGTGCTATCGCCTTGGTTAAGTCGACTATCAAAGTAAGCAACCAAAATAGGTGCTGGAGAGCAGCATTTGTGACAGTGCAAAAGCGAGAACCGCACAAAAAGCGCATGACGTGGTTCAGGAGTCAGTACGTTCCAATTCTGTACGATACTAGTGGCCCGTACCGCGGCTTTGGATCAAGGGATTGGGTGCCGACGAGCTATTTACAAAGAGTGGTCGCGTTCATGTTCGGGGCCATTTTAGTAGCCGGGGGGGCCGGTGCTATGGCGTGTACGGTTCTCATTAAAGCCGATTTGATCGCTACGCTTCATTCGGAAGCAGCGGCTATGATTTTCGGATTTTTTCTCGTGTGTGTTGTTTTGACAGGCGGCGTAATTGCCATTGCGCTGGGAATCCGCTTACTGAAAGGCGTTTTTCGCTCGAACCACCAGAGCGCTTAACTGTCGCAAAATCGCGATTACACCAACTACAGACCACGCGGTCAGTTAGTGCTAACGCCTGTTAACGACATCCATGGCGCTTGAGCGGCACTTCCGAGCATAATGTCTCACGTGACTCCGACCGTCATAACATCGGTGATCCTTGGCACTGTGGCGCTTGCGCTGATCGGCGCCGCGCTTTACGCGTTCTTTGGCCATCCCACAAGTCACGCGGGCAATAAGCGCAAACAGCAGGTTGTTGGCGTCTTTCGCCTCGCTGGAGGTATCTTGCTAGGGATTTTCCTGATGACCTGCGTGGTCTATGGTGCGAATTTCACAGTGTTCGGCGGATCGCCTAGGATTTCACGCCCTGCGGCGGCCCTAATCGCCGTGACTGCGTTTGGGATGATTGCGATGATGGTTCAGCGATGGGCAAAGTATTTTGCGGGCTGGGTGATATGGGGCGTGTACAACTCGCTTATTGTCGCAACGAGCGGGCACGCCATGAATAATCCGTCGGTCCCGGTGTCGCGACCGTATGCACTTGCAGCAGGGGCGGTTTATCTGTTTAGCGTTCTTCCCACAATCCGTTTCGCCAAGAAATACACGTTGAATGTCGCAGACAAGATCGCATTGATGGCATGGATTCTGGCCTTTACGGGAGCGGTACTGTTCCCAAAAGTGAGCTTGGAGATTCTGTTGGCTGGTTCAGCCGCGCTCGTTGTCGCGTGGTGGCTCGGTCGTACCGACCATCGCAGCAAGGGTCACATGCCTGACGTCGAACGTCACCAGAGGACTTCCGCCAGCGCCTAACTGTTGAAAAATCGCGATAGCACTAATTGATCCACACCGGCCAATTCCCCAGTTGGTGCAATCGCCTGATAACGACAACATTGCTCAAACACATCTGGACTAAAGTTTTGTGCAATGGCGGCGTTCATCACGGAAATGTAAGACAGATAGTACGACCTTTGGGAATCGTTCATAATATCTAGACCAACTACCCGAACCTCTAGTCCATGCTGCCGTAGGCACTGGTCGGTTTGTGGCCCCACTCCAAATGGGAAGTTATAATCTGGCAGGACATAGCGCCCGTGGGCCAAGTCCGCGCGTGCATCCCGCGCACCACAAACTGAGGGCCCAGCGAAACAGAACCTTCCCGGGATAAACAAAATCGTCGCTATAGCAAGAAACACTAGTACTACGAGGTGCCACTTTTTCATCTTTTCTCGAATTCCAAACGAGTCAGAATAAGAAGGTACCGCTTATCACCACTGAACCCTAGTCCACCTTTGTGCTAGCCGATTGGCGAAACATCGCGATTTCACTAATCCACCCGTAGAGAGTCGTCCGCAACCCGGATACCGCCCATAGACGGGCCTATTCCAATCCGACCCACGAGCTGGGCTCTGATCGAATTTGGACTTCAGAGAGCCCCCGCCAGCGTAAGAATCACCCGGCTAGTTGACATCGGGACTATAATACAAATTTGCTCGCACTCTAACGTCGCTGTAGCATGCTCGAAGCTAAGCTCTTTGCAATCTATACTTTACCAGTCTTAGTAAGTTGTAACTCATTGATCCTAAAGGAAAACAAAGGTTTGACTCACTTCCAACTCCTTTGTTTTGAATACTTTGTAAGTTAAACCCTTTAGAGTCATAGACCTGGTGGACATTTCTCTCTAACTCGATGGTTTCAATAGACCCGGGGGGGGAGGGGGGGTACCCCCACAGTACCAACCAGTAACTATGGTCAAAACGGGAAATTTTCGGGCCTGACAGGCGCGATTGAAACGCGCCTCTTCCCCACCGGAATTGGCCCACAAAAAATCTGACTCGCACACTAGTGCCCTCGAAAGTGCCCTCGAACGATGCCCTCGAATCCAGCGACAACCGCAACAACCTTAGGCAAGTATCTCGACGGACTTCCCGCCTGGGCGCGCGAACTCTCCGAGAAGTATTACTCGCGCTCATTCGCGATGTTCGTCCTCTACGGAAATGTGCGCGACCTGGTACCGCTCCGCACTCAGGACTCGACAACCTTCGTTCCGCTCGATGAATTCCTTTCCGGCGCGCTCTTCGGCCAGCGCGACGTCGTTCTGCATTACGATCGTGGCGGGTTGAACTTCGGATCGGCCGACAGCCAAGCCGACTTCCGCCGCGCCCTCGAAGGCTACGACAGCTTTCACGGCACTGCTTATTCACAAGGGGGATTGCCGCGCAATCCGGACGCGGTCTTGAACCTGCTCGACAACTATCTGCGCCTCCGCATCGCCGACGGCAAGAAGATCGGGTTGGTGATCGACTTTGCCGAGACCATCGCCCCCGCGGGCGATGTTTCCAGCATGTCCGCCGATGACCGCAACGCCCTCGTTATTCTCAAACGCTGGGCGCGCAATTCCGCCTTTCTGAACGCCGATGTCACCATCTGCCTCATCTCCGAGAATCAGATCGAACTCAACCCGGGCATCGTTCAGCATCCGGGCGTTTCTTCGATCGGAATTCCGTTGCCGGACTATGCCGAGCGCCTCGAATTTATCCGCTCGCAATTGAAAACCCAGCAACTGCCCGCCGGTTCCGAAGTGAACGATGAGACCTTGGCCAGGCTCGGAGCGGGCTTGAAGCGAGTCCAGTTGCAGAGCCTCATCTCCCATGCGGTCCAGAACCGTCAACCCCTCACCCTCAAGTTTCTCTCGGACCGCAAAAAGGACTTGATTGAAGCCGAGTCCGGAGGTTTGCTGGAGTTCGTCCAGAGCCGCTTTGATCTGTCATTTGTCGCCGGAAATGACCAGGCAAAAAAGAAATTGCAGGACGCCGCCAAAGCCATTCATGCCGGCAACACCGACGTCTTGCCCATGGGCTATGTCATCTGCGGACCCGTCGGCACCGGGAAAACTTTCATCACTACTTGCTTTGCCGGTGAAGTCGGGATTCCAGCCGTCGTCTTGAAAAACTTTCGCAGCATGTGGCAAGGCGTGACCGAAGGCAATCTGGAGAGAGTCTTGACCCTGCTCCAGGCCATGAGCCCGATCGCCGTCATCGTCGACGAAGCCGACGCCCAACTCGGAGACCGCTCCAGTTCCGGCGATAGTGGCGTTGGCAATCGCGTCTTTGCCCAGATCGCGCAGTTCATGGGAAATACCGAACTCCGCGGCAAGGTCATCTGGTTTCTACTCACTTGCCGTCCCGATCTGTTGCCCGTCGACCTCAAACGTCAAGGTCGCGCCGAAGAACATATTGCCCTGTTTTATCCCGACACTCCGGAAGAACGCCTCGCGCTCTTGCGCGCCATGCAGAGGAAAGTCGGCATGAAGCCCTTCCCCGAGGATGTGGAAAAGTTCTTTCTGGCGCGCGCCACCAGCCTCTCCGGAGCCGACATCGAGGCGGTCCTGGTGCGCAGTCACATGAGGAGCAGCCTGCAAAATAAGCCCACTGTAGATACAGATGACCTGAAAGCGGCCCTCGAGGATTTCATTCCGCCGTACTACCCGACCGAAATCGATCTGCAGAATCTGGTTGCCGTGTTGGAGTGCACCAGCAAGAGCCTTTTACCCATGAAATATCGCGATATGGACCGTAGCGATCTGATCCGTCAGACTAACCAATTGCTCGCGTTGTCACGAAAGACCTCCGACTAGACCACCACCGAATCTCTTCAGATCACAATCCCGTCCATGCGGAAGACGCGGGAAGTCGGAGTAAAACTCGGAATCGCCTTCGGAATGATTGGCGCCGCATTTCCCGCCCAGAAGCTCCGGAAATCGCGTTTTTCTCCCGTGCGATAGAAGTGCAGCAAATAGGCCTGGTCACAAGCGGAATAGTCACAAAACCATTGCTCAACCTCGCCGCCCGTTATCCCGACTCGATGGAAAAGCGCGAGACCGTAACACGCTGCTTCTCGTTCGTAAGCGATGATGGCGGGAATCAGGTCTTCGTCCACCGGAGGTTGATACCGCCTGCCAATTTCAAACGCAGCGGGATCGACGTTCCATTGCACCGTATGCCCAAAAAGATGCCCCAGCAGAAACAGACGCTGTTCGGGAGTGACCGCATAGTCGATATCGATTTCCGATCCGTCCAGATCCCCGGTGAGCGGATCTGGAATATCGCGAGTCACGACGCGGATTCCGCAAACATTCTCCAGATACGTCTGTACCCGGGCGGAATACTCGCCGAACGGAATTTCCATGAGTCCATTGTATGAATATCACCTCGATTTGTCCCCCAAACCCACTCGCCCTGCTTCCAAGAGAAAAATCGGCGACCTCGCCCGATCGCCACGATTCGACCCACAAAAAACAGAAGCGCCCCAGGCTCTTTCGAGCCTCGGGACGCTCGTTGAGCAGCTTTCCCCGAAGCCTGCTCGCACCCAGCCTAAAGCCGAGGCCATGAGATGGGAATGGCCCTAATGGACTATCCTCGAAACACCTCAGCGCTAATTCGTTTGTTGGTCAAACTAAGTGATCGCCTTGATGAAATGTGTTTCATCCCGCGACAAGCTGTAGCAAGTAGCAGTTCTCTTGATGGCTAAAATGAACAATTACATCTCTGATCAAGTTTGGCGCGACACTCTTGTCCGCGAAAGGCCCGCGCGCTGATACTGCTGCTCCATCAGGCGAGTACTTTGTTCAGAGGTTCTTTGTGAAGGAGCAGAAATGGCCTGGAGTTCGAATGGATGCTTGACTTAGTGGCGCGAGAACAGAAAAAACGCCCCAGACTCAAAGAGTCGTGGGACGTTAGTCGAACAGCCCTCCCCCGAAGTCTGCTCACCACCACCTTAACCGCAAGGCAGACGCATGGGAATGGCTCGAATAGGCTACTGTGGAAATCCCTCTTCTGGCGCGCACTTCATCAGCCTTGCCGGTCTGTCAGGAAGTTTAGCCCGGCAAAATCTCCTTCAGTGCCCATTCGATCTTATCGACTTCTTCGCGGATTACCCTGATCGACTGCTGGTTCTTCAAGGGATGGGCCAACGGAGTAATACCTTCCAGCGCGCCTCGAATCTGATGATTCCGCGCCCAAATGAAGTCGAGCCTGGCCTTCCGCTCTTTCCGATTCCGGTAAACGCCGCCGACAAACTTGGTAGCAAACCACGCAAACACGATGCCAAATAACACCTCGACCGGAATGCGATCCGTGGCGCCGTCAAACTCGGAAAACAGGAGGCGATAGACCGTTTCACCCATCCCAAACGACGCAAACAACACCGTCACCCCGAACAGATATACTTTCAGCCGCTCAACCGGCTGAAAGCTTATGGAATCGTCACTTTCTTTACGCGTCCGCACAAAATTGATCGCCATCATTCCCCCCACATGATGTCACCATTCCCGAGGCTGCATCCTTGGCGCCGGGACCAGCGTTCCAGAAATGATAACTTGAAATTGCAAGTAGCGCCGGGAATCTCTCCCCGGAATCTCCATACGACCAGCCGCAATAAACAGAGCCCGTTCCCGCTCTCTACTTTGGCGACATCAAGAGATTCGTGGCGCACTCCATCGTTTCCGTGGAAGCGCGCGTAAGTCTCGTACATTCGGTCAAAGATCTCTTCCCCCGAGTTCGAAAGAGCGCGCTCGCGAGCCGCGGAACTCATCCGCTGCAGCAGCCCCCTCCGGTTCACCAGAAGCTCGCTGCAGGTAACAATGTCATCGAGAAAACCATTCGCACCACCATCATTTGAGTCGGCGACTGGCTTACTCGCAAGCTATAATTGCGCGCACATATGGCCCTGACCCCTGGCACAAAACTTGGTCCCTACGAAATCATCGCTTCGATTGGCGCAGGTGGAATGGGTGAGGTCTATCGGGCTCGCGACTCCCGCCTTAACCGTGAAGTCGCCATTAAGATCCTCCCTGCGTCTTTTTCTTCCGATCCCGACCGCTTGCAGCGCTTCGCGCAGGAAGCGCGCGCCGTCGCCGCGCTCAATCACCCCAACATTCTTTCGATCTTCGACATTGGCGACGATCACGGCGCACCCTACGTAGTTTCCGAACTGCTGGAAGGCGAAACCTTCCGCGATCGCCTGCGCGAAGGCCCGCTCTCCGCGCGCAAAGCCTCCGACTGTGCACAACAGGTTGCTCGCGGCCTCGCCGCCGCCCACGACAAAGGTATCGTCCATCGCGACCTGAAGCCGGAGAACCTCTTTCTCACCAGCGACGGCCGCGTGAAGATCCTCGATTTCGGCCTCGCCAAGCTGATTCGTCCAGAGACCGGAGATAGTTCCTCCAGTAGTTCGCACGATGCGCCCACACAGCAGGTGGGCACCGAAGCCGGCACCGTCATGGGCACGGTCGGCTACATGGCGCCCGAACAGGTTCGCGGCAAAGCCGCCGATCCACGCTCCGATATCTTTGCTTTCGGGGCGATTCTCTACGAGATGTTATCCGGCAAACGCGCTTTCCATGGCGACTCCCCCGCCGACACCATGAGCGCGATCCTCAAAGAGGACCCGCCCGAACTTATCGAGACCAACCGCAACGTCTCGCCCGCGCTGGAGCGTATCGTCCGCCACTGCCTGGAGAAAAATCCCGCCGAGCGCTTCCAGTCGGCTCGCGACGTGGCCTTCAATCTCGAGGCCCTCACCGATATTTCCACCTCCACACGAGGCGGAGTCCGCGCCATACCGGAAGAACCGTCCACGCGCCGCTGGCTGCTGCCCTTGCTCGGCGGCCTGCTGTTACTTGGGTCGTGGGCAGCCATCTATCGCTTCGCGCACCGCGACGCCACCGCTAACCCCACCTTCCACGAGGTAACCTTCCGCAGCGGCACCATTTGGGCCGCTCGCTTTGCTCCGGATGGCCAGACCATCATCTACGGTGCTGCGTGGGATGGCCAGCCCCAGGAGATTTTCTCTACCCGCTTCGATAGCAGCGATTCCCGGCCCGTAGGCTTGCCCGCCGCCCAGATTCTCTCCATCTCCTCGAAGGGCGAGATGGCGATCTCCCTGCACCCCACCGACACAGCGGCCTTCCTTCAGACCGGAACCCTGGCCCGCGTCCCGCTCGCCGGAGGCGCCCCGCGCGAGGTGCTCGACGGCGTATTCTGGGCAGACTGGGCACCGGACGGCCAGTCCTTGGCAGTCATTCGCTCCAGCCCCGCGGGAGTCCCTCATCTGGAATTCCCGCTTGGCAAGTCGATCTATGAGCCGCAGGGCTGGGTCAGCCACGTTCGTTTTTCCCCGCAGGGCGATTGGCTAGCCATCGCGGACCACGTCCCGGGCGGTGACGACGGCCGCGTTGTCATCATTGACCCGCACGGAAATCGCAAGTCCAGTTCTTCCTTTTACTCCAGCGTCGAGGGACTCGCTTGGACTCCCAATGGCAAGGAAGTCTGGTTCTCCGCTGTCCCCGCCGGAGCCGCGCGCTCCATCTATGCGCTCGATCTCTCCGGCAAGGAACGGCTCATCTATCGTGCACCCGGCGGCCTGACCATCCACGACATTGGCCGCACCGGTCTGGTCCTGTTGACTGCGGACAAATCCCGCATCGGCATCTCCGCCCTGCCACCCGGCGAAACGCACGAACGCAGCCTGTCGTGGTTTGACTGGTCGCTGGTGAGCGACATGTCCCCCGATGGCAAGAACATCGTTTTCTCCGAGACCGGGGAAGCCGTGGGCGCGAACTATAGCGTGTTCCTCAGGAAGACGGACGGCTCCCCTGCGATTCGTCTCGGCGAGGGGGGCCAAGCTGCGCTTTCTCCCGACGGTCAATGGGTGCTCTCCGACGCTGGCTCTCCGCGCAGGCTCGTGCTTCTTCCCACTGGCGTCGGCGAGACCAGGCAGCTCACCGACGACAAGACCGACCACTTCGGAGCGGCCTGGTTGCCCGACGGCAAATCGGTCGTCTTCTCGACCGCGGAGGTGGGTCACCAGACCCGCACGTATCTGCTCGATCTACAAGGTGGCGCACCCCGCGCTCTGACTCCCGAAGGGACGGCGGGAGGCCTCATTACTCCCGACGGCAAATATCTTGTCGCGGTGGACGCCAAGCGTCAGCGTTGGCTTTTCCCCGTTGCTGGCGGGGAACCGCAAAAGTTCACCGTCGCCACCGATCCCGACGAACGCATCCTCGGTTTTTTCGATAGTGGCAAGAGTTTGCTGGTGCGCACTCGCACCATTCCCATCAATGTCACGCGCATCGATCTCGCGACCGGCCGCCGTGATCCCTGGAAGGAAATTGTTCCCGCCGATCCGGCTGGCGTGCAAAGCATTCCCGTGCTCCGCTTTAGCGCCGACGGCAAGGCATATGCCTACTCTACCCTGCGCGTGCTTTCCGATCTCTACGTAGTCGATGGCTTGAGGTAGGGGAATACTCACCCGCCGGCCGTTACGCAAGCGCTGATTCCGCTGGATCGCACATCAGCAGCTATGGCAACTTGGCATACTCTGCCTTGGCTGCCTTCAAAATGGGGATATCGCTGTCCGCGTCTTTCCACAGCGTGAAGAATTCCCCATAGGCAGCCTTCGCCCGCTCTTTATCTCCTGCAATCGCCCATGCCCGAGCCAAGCCCAAACGAGCCAGCGCGCCACTGGAACAATTCCACACGATGCCTTTGTGGTCGAGAATCTTTTGAAATTCGACGGCGGCTGAGTTCCCTTGTCCGGCCGCAAGATACGCCTGTCCACGTATGTACGGCGAGTACATACATGAGACATTCGGAAGGAACGGGATCGCGCCCAGTTCAAGGCGCTCAGCGCGCGTGCCCGATGGCAGAAGAGAAATCGCAGCCGCCGGATTCCGTCGATCGAGTGCCAATTGCGCCTGGATCGCCGGCAGCCAGAGTGACTGCATGTGGGTATCCAGCGGAAACCGCTTGGCCAGGTCTTGCCCAAGGCTCTCCGCTGGCACGGCGTCGCCAATCATCGCCAGCGCCAGCGCCGCCTCAATCTGAACTCCCCGGCTCGCCGGGGCCAACTTCAAGGCGTCACTCGCATCCTGTCGAGCCTCGGAAGCATTGCCGAAGGTCGCTTCCCGCAGCGCCGCTATCCCTTCCAACAACGCGCCGCCTTCTTTGTTATCGTTACGGACCGCGGAATCGACCGCCCGTTTGGTTAACTCCCGCGCTTTTCGAAGGCGACCGGAATACGCCTCAGTATCCGCTTCCAACCCCAGCCCCTCGTTTTCAAAGTCAGACTTGCTCTCGAGCCAGGTGCTTTGCTCCTCCATCGCTTGCCTGTCGCCCCGGCTGAACGCGATGCCGTAAAGGCTGAGGTGGAGCGCATCGGAGTCCAGCTTTCTGGTCAGCGCGTCCTGAATGGTCCGCTGTGCCTCCTCATAACGCTGCAATGCAATCAGCCAACTGCCGAGATTCGAGTACACGGCCACATTCCCGGGCGCCAGGCGCACACTCTCCAGTTCCTGTTCCACCGCCTTCTCATATTCCCCCTCCTGCCCATAGACCCCGCTCAGATCGTTGTACACCAGTCCATCTCGGGGATAGCTCTCCAGGCTCTGCTGATAGATCTGCGCCGCCTTGTCCAGTTCTCCCGTGACCGTGCGATAGTAAGAAGACGCGATCGCCAATTTTTCTCGCTCGCTGGCGTGATCTCTCAGCTCGAATGCCTTGGTCAGATATTCGCTGGCCCGGCCCAATTCCCCCAAATCGGCATACTGCAGGCCGACCCCTTCATAAGCCGTGGCAAATTGCGGATCAAGTTCGATGGCCCGTTGTTCGTAGGGCAACGCCGCCACCGGTCCTTTTTCATGCAGTGCCTTCATTCCCAGGCTGTACGCCTTCAACGCGTCGATGGAAGAAGTCGTGGCTTGTTGCAGCGGAACATCGAATTTCTGTACCGCGGCTAGCGATTCGCCAAGTTCCCGGCGAAGTTTCGCAACCGCGCCGCCGAGCGTATCGAGCACTTTCTCTTTGGAAGAAGCAGTGGCCTGTTCCTGCGCCAGCGTCTCTCCGTTCTGGCAATTCGTCGCCCGTAATCCCAGAACATATTCGCTGCCCAGGAGCGCAATCGCGCCCACGATGTAAGCCTTGCTCCCGGAGCGCAGGCAAACCTCCCGCGCGATCTCCGGCGTCAGCGGAGTATTCCTCTCCCGAGTCATCATTTTCAGGGAGGCTCCCACTTGATCATCCGAGAGCACATTGATTAATGCGGACTGTCGCAAGGCGACGGCGAGAGCTTGCTTTAGCGTGTCATCGAAGACCGTATCGCCAGTGGAATTGGAAAAATCGGCGAGAACGATCGTGTCCTTCTCGGTAAGCCTGGCCGCGGACCGCGAATGCCAATATAAGCCGGCTCCAACCAGCGCAATGAGAACCACCAGGGCAGCCGCGATCGAGCGCCTCCATCGCCTCCAGTTCGCGGCCGGGAAAACCGGGACCGCCCCTTGAAGCGGCACCTCGGCGGCGTAGTCCACTGCGCCACCGCTGTCGATTCGGTCCGTGCCGGATTTAAATGTTGATGTTACTGCTAGTGTTTCGTCTGAACCAGCTCTAGCCGTTTCACTTTTCCTGCCCAACTGAAGCGGCGGGATTTCGCCCCCGGATCGCTCTGATGAACCCGGCGGAGCCACATCCACGCTGAACCGGCGGCCAGATTCCGTGTCGCGCTTCAGTCGTTGCAGGTCGGCCCTCATTTCGGCTGCACTCTGATAGCGAAGATTTCGGTCTTTCTCCAGCGCCTTCGTGATTACGTCTTCCAGCTTCGGCGGCAAGTCGGGATTAAGCCGTACCGGAGGAAGCGGATCGCGATCCAGAATCGCATGGAAAATCACGCCCGAACTCTCACCGCGAAATGGCAAAGAGCCCGTCGCCATCTCATACAACACTGCCCCAAACGAAAATAAATCCGTGCGCGCATCCAGTTCACGAGCCCGCACCTGCTCCGGCGACATATACGCTACGGTTCCCAGCGCCGCCCCCGGACTGGTGAGGTGGTCATCGCTTCCCGTCACCGTCACCTCCGCCCGGGCGTCACTCGTCTTAGAAACCCGGTTGCCGGTCCACCCCACTTTGGCCAGGCCGAAATCGAGGACCTTGGCGCGCCCGCGCTTAGTCACAAAGATGTTCGCGGGCTTGATATCCCGATGAACGATGCCTTCGGAGTGCGCGGCATCGAGCGCATCGGCGATCTCGATCGCCAGGCTGAGCAGGACTTCCGTCTCCAAAGGCCTGCCGGCGATTCGATACTTCAGTGTCACCCCGTCCAGAAACTCCATGGCGATGAATGCCCGCCCGTCCTGCTCACCAATGTCGTGGATAGTGCAGATATTGGGATGATTGAGCGCGGACGCCGCCTGGGCTTCGAGTTGAAATCGGGCCAGTGCCTTCGCATCTTGGGAAACTACGTCGGGAAGGAACTTCAGGGCGACGAAGCGGTGCAAGCGTGTATCCTCGGCCTTGTAAACCACACCCATCCCTCCGCCACCGAGCTTCTCCACAATCCGGTAATGCGAGATGGTTTGGCCGATCATTAGCGCACCATGTTACGAGTGTGGAACTGACAGGTCAATGAAGCCTTGCAAGGCGGCGCTTCCACGCCCGAGGCAGCCCGTCCCTCGCCGCTTTTTCGGTAACATGGTGTCTCAGAGCGACTCCGGCCATGATCGAGCGATTCGACTTCTCCGATCTCCGCGAACTTTTCGCCAAGGCGAACGAAGAAAAGTCCGGCGATCAACTGGCCGGCATCGCCGCCCGATCGGAGCGCGAGCGAGTTGCGGCGAAACACAAACTGGCAGACCTGACGCTCGACGAAATTGTCCGCCGCCCCCTGATCGATCCTTCGGAAGACGATGTCACCCGCCTCATTCTCGACGCATTCGATCAGAAAGCTTTCCGGGGCATCGCCAGCATGACGGTCGGCGAGTACCGCGAATTTATCCTCGATGACGGAACCACCGACGCTCAACTGCAGCCACTGCAGCGGGCCATCATTCCGGAAGTTGCCGCTGCCGTCACCAAGCTGATGAGCAACAAGGATCTCGTGCTCGCGGCCGCCAAGATTCGGAATGTCACCCGCTGCCGCAACACCATGGGAGAACGTGGAGTGCTGGGCATCCGCCTCCAACCCAATCATCCGGCTGACAACATCGGAGGAATTCTGCTGGCTGCCTTTGAGGGCCTGCTTTACGGATGCGGAGACGCGGTCCTCGGCGTGAATCCCGCTACCGATTCAGTCGATACCGTCAGCGCGATTCTCGTGGCGTTGACCCGACTGGTAGATGCCTACGAAATCCCCACCCAGGTCTGTTGCCTGGCCCACATCACCACTCAACTCGCAGCGTTAAATCGCGGAACGCCGGTTGACCTTCTTTTCCAGTCCATCGCAGGTACGGAAGCGGCCAACCGCAGTTTCGGAATCACCCTCAATATGCTGCGCGAGGGCCGCGAACAGGTTCTCGAACAGCATCGCCAGCGCGACGTCCGTTGGGTTGGGGACCACGCCATGTACTTCGAAACCGGCCAGGGCAGCGCTCTCTCGGCCGAAGCGCATCATGGCGTCGATCAACTGACGCTCGAAGCCCGGGCTTACGGAGTCGCGCGCGCCTTCGAGCCTTTTCTGGTGAACAGCGTCGTCGGCTTCATCGGCCCCGAGTACCTGTATGACGAAAGACAGATTATCCGCGCCGGACTCGAGGACCATTTCATGGCGAAGTTGCTCGGCCTGCCGATGGGCTGCGACGTCTGCTACACCAATCACGCCGCCGCCGACCAGAACTCCGCCGACAACCTGCTGCTTCTTCTGTCGGCCGCGGGTTGCAACTACTTCATGGGCGTTCCCTGTTCCGATGACGTGATGCTGAATTACCAGTCCACCAGCTATCACGACGCCTTAGCCGCGCGACGCCTGTTCCAGTTGCGCCCCGCGCCAGAGTTTCTTGCCTGGCTGCAAGTTATGGGGATCTATCGCGGCACCGAACCGGCCTCCCTCGATTCATCAGCGCGACGGCAACTAATGCGCGGGCTGGAGGCAACACTGGAAAGGACTTTTTGAATGGCGAGCTGCGACGACGAACTCCCACAGCGCCGGGATGCGCTCGAATCCGATTTATCCGAGCTCGTGAAAAAAGTGCGCGCCCAGACTCCCGCGCGTCTCCTCGCCGGCCGGAGCGGCGCCGCCTATCGCACCCATACGCAACTGGAACTGCGCCAAGCGCATGCCGCCGCCCGCGATGCCGTGCGCACGGAGTTGAATCTTCTCCCGAATTCGACCAATGATCTTGGCGAAGAGTTCGCGCGACAGTGGAATCTATTTGAAGTCTGCTCCCAGGCTGCCAGCAAAGATGAATACCTCTTGCGCCCCGACCTGGGCCGTCACTTGAATGACGCATCCCGCGCGGAGTTGAGCCGCCGCTGCACTACCGGGCGCGATTTGCAAATCGCGATCGGCGACGGTCTCTCGGTGACCGCCGTAGCCCGACAGGTTCCGCAATTATTGCCCTTGCTCTGTGACGGAGCCCACACTCGAGGCTGGAGTGTCGGCGAGATATTTGTAATTCGCTACTGCCGGGTCGGCATCCTCAACCAGATCGGCGAATTGCTGACTCCCAAAGTCGCCGTCCTCCTTATCGGAGAACGACCCGGCTTGGCAACCGCCGAAAGCCTCTCCGCCTACATGGCCTATCAGCCGAAAACCCTCGACACCGACGCCAATCGCAATCTCATCTCGAACATCCACGCCCGTGGCGTCAGCTCAGAACAAGCCGCCAGAAGGATCCTGGACCTGGCAGACTCGATGATCAAAACTCGCGCCAGCGGCTGCCAACTTCGTGAAGAACTGACCCCCTCGACGCAAAACGCTCATGTCCCAACAATCTCACGCACGGCGCGATAGGCCTGATCGATCGCTGTATTGGTGTAGGCGTGGCCGTCAGCGTCAGAGTTCGCGATCTTGATTCTCCCGAAGGGCTGGCGTCCAATCACACAGGGCCGTTCCGCCGCCGGCCGGTCAAGCGGCTCGAACAATGCGTTGTACTCGTAAGCGTATCCGTGAGGCCAGCGGTTGACCGTGATGGCTTGAATGTCGCGAGCCGGATCGAAACCGCCAGCCCCAAGGATGCGGCCAAGTTCATCCCGCACATTACGCTCGAAGGTTTCAAATTTCGTATTGACCAGCTCCCACCGTCCCGCCCGGTACTGGTCTTTGCAATCGAGGCCGGGCTCGCAAGGTGTGCGCAGCAGGTGCAGCAGGCAAGAATCCTCCGGCGAACTGGGAAAATGATAGTCGCCCATGGAGACCGGAAAATCCAGGGTCACGTTGGTGAAATAAGATCCCGGAGCGTAGATCGCGCTAATACCCAGCTTCTGAAACGCTTTCCAATTGCTGATCTGTACGTTCGTGTAAACCAGAGGCATCTTCACCGCGTACGCCAGAGCTTCTTTTTGTTTCTCCGGCATCTCCGGACACAAATAAGGAATCATCATGTTGTAGCACGCCAGAATGCATTGCGCGCCGCGCACCCGCCTTGCCTTTCCCCCGCGCACGTAAGTCACCTCGACTTCTTTCCCGGTCTCTTTCACGTTCTTTGGATCGGAGTCTGCGTTTCCAGCGTGTTTCACGTTCACTGCGGTACTGTTCAGGCGGATGCGAATGCCTGAGGATGCATCGTCCAGTCGGCCGTAGTCGGCACGGGCCGTCACGATATCTTCCATGGTGTGACCAGGAAGAACGCCGGGCACCAGCGATCGCACCAGCATTCTCGCGATCGAAGCATTGCCATCCGGAAAATGAAAAATATAAGGTTCGTCCAGCTCGGGATTCTCCTCATGGCTCTTCGGCAGATTGATGCCCTTGAAACCCGGAAACCCTTCCCGGGCACAGTCATAGGCCGAAACTGCATCAATGCCGACGGCAAATAAATCGTGGGTCGAACTCTGAAACACTTTCACCACATCGGGATCAACCTTGACGTATTGCAGCAAGAAATCCCTGTAGCTCGTCTTGACCAGTTTCTTTCTCTTCTGCTCTGCCGTGAGCCCCAGCATGTAATCGACGTGAGCATGTTGCAAGCGGACAAGATCTTTGCGCGCGGATTCGGAGATGGGGATCTGGCTCACATTCTCCATGCCAAAGTTAAGGCCGAAATAGTGGAGTCCTTTCTGGTGTACCAACCGGTCTTCGCCAAATGTTTCTTTATCGAAGAAAACGGCTTCGGTCAGATTCATCGAGCTGAACAACTTCTGATCGTAGTACTTGTAAAAGCGCCGAACGTTGATGCCCAGCTCCTGCAAAAGACCAATTGACACCTTGCTATAGTTTCCGGGCGCCTCGATGGATTGTGTCCCGCCATAACCGAGCAGCGATCGCTTCCCCGCCTGGAATTCGTTGCGCGTGGCGTGACCGCCAAAATCTTCGGTGTTGTCGAGGATCAGAATCCGGGATTGCTTTCCGGCGAACTTGCGGTAGAAATAGGCCGCCGCCAGGCCGCTGATACCGGCGCCAACCACGATCAGATCGTACGACTCACCGTCGTCGATCGCCTCGCCCCACTCTTTATCGGCTTTTCTGTCGACTTTGCCCTTCCGGTCCCGCAACTCGTGCGCAACTTCCCATGAGCCATCATGGCTGCCGCGCATTCCGTTCTTGCCAGGTGGGTAGTAAGCGGGATCCTTCTCGGGGGCGAACTCCACTCCCAAGGGCGATTGCTTGACATCAAAGGCGCGCAGCCATCTTGCATCCGCCACCAGTGAAGTCCCGACAGCGATACTGACTCCGTTAAGAAAATCGCGACGCGTGATCTTGCGCCCCATTCCTAATTCGCGATCTTGTTTGTTTTTGCTCATTGTCGCTGCCCCCAGATTCACCACTCACAATGCGCAGACGCACTTGCCGCGCAGCCATTGTGCGCTCAAATTGTAACCAATGGCGATCCAAGATTGGTCCCATGTCGACGCCGGGAGTCGACCACGACCCGTCGCCTGTGATTACCGGCACATGCCCTGGTGCTTTACATCACGGCATCGCGGACCAGTTGTGCTAGCCTCCCAGCCAAAGATGTCTTTTTCAGAGCGTGTCGATAACGGATCGCTGTCGCTTCTCCCGGCAGGACAGGAACACGAGAAGTGCTTCGTCACCGCAACATCCGAAGCAAGCTGTTATGAAATCTCCAAAGAACGCAGTGGACGAATTTGCAGCCGGGAGCTTCCAGTTCGAACTCCAGAAGTTGCCCGCGGAACGTCGAGTCCGCAGCGGATGCGGATTTATTGGCTAACAACTCTCAGGCGCCGCCGGTAGTCCGAGCCGCGCTAAGAAATTCAGACACAACGCGGAGATCCCGATGGAACCCTTTCGTTTTCATCTTTTCGTCTGCAGCCAGCAAAAACCGGAAGGTGTCCCCTCCTGCCCGGCCAGCGGTGCGTTCGCTTTGCTCAGTGCGTTTGATCGCGAGCTAGAAGCGCGTGGCCTGACCAGGCAAGTGCAGCTCACGACCTGCGGGTGCATGGGACTATGCGACGAGGGCCCGGTGATGGTCGTCTATCCAGCGGGAGTCTGGTACCGGCGAGTGCGACCGTCGGACGTATCCGAAATCGTCATTTCCCATCTGCGTGACGGCCAGCCTGTCGATCGTCTGATATGGAACGATGCTTCCGCGATGAAGGCCATGTCGATCGAGCATGGGGAAAAATTCCGCCAAGCCATGGCGGCCCGCGACCGATCAGGGACGCTTCCCGATCGCCTCGATCAGATGATCCGCGGCTACATGCCGAGTCGCTGCCTTCTTACCGCGCTTGAACTCGACATCTTTACTGCTGTCGGCGAGGGCGCCAAAGCCGATGAGATCGGCAAACGAATCCACGCCAATGCCCGCGCCGTCGAGATGTTGCTCAATGCCCTCGCCGCGCTCGGATTGCTTTCCAAGAGCGGCGACGTTTTTGAGAATACGCCCGAGTCAGCCCGCTTCTTTGCCGAAAGCTCCAAAGATAACCACCGCCATGGTCTGCTCCATCTTGCCAACATCTGGCATCAGTGGAGCACTCTGACCCACGCCGTGCGCAGCGGTACCCGCACCCCTGTCGAACCTGACAACGATCGCGAGGCCGCCGCCGATCGGACGCGCAACTTCATCACTGCCATGCAACGCCACGCCAAAGATCGCGCCCCGCTGGTCGTGAAAACGGTGGGCACGGATGCCGTTCGCCGCATCCTGGATCTCGGCGGCGGCTCCGGCGCCTACTCCATCGCCTTCGCCAAAGCCTATCCTAGTGTGCACTGTGACATCCTTGATGTCCCGGAGGTGGTCCCGCTCGCCGCCGAATACGTCAACCAGGCCGGCGTCTCCGCGCAAGTCAGCCTTCGCCCTGGAAACATGCTCCAGGACGACCTTGGCTCCGGCTACGACGTCATCATGCTCAACGCCATCTGCCACATGTTCTCCGAGGCCCAGAACCAGGAACTTCTTCGCCGCGCATACCATGCGCTCCGGCCCAACGGACGTATCGTGGTGCAGGACTTCCTTCTCAACGCCGACAAAGCCAGCCCGCAACACGCCGCATTATTCTCGCTGAACATGCTGGTCAACACCGACGCCGGAGCCAGCTACAGCGAAGCCGAATACACGCGCTGGATGAAGGCCGCGGGCTTTATCGCGGTAAGCCGGATCAATCTGCCCGGGCCCAGCGACCTGATGTTAGGTCTGGTGGGGTAGGGGCGTGGGTTTCAGCCGAGCCGTAAAAGCGTCCGCTCAAGACCTCGGCGCTAGCCTCTTCGGTGCATGACGTTCGCTTCATCGCTCCCGGCCAAATGAATCAAGACACAATCAGGAAAATGCCACTCTTCCGTATATGGCTCACAGCAATCAGTGACTGAAATCACAGACGCAAATTATCGATTCGCGAGATAACCGTTACCGTTACATCCCGGGTTACTGCCGGTTGGAAGGAACCTTGGAGCCTTCAGGGACACAGGCGAAGCGGGAGAAATGACAGGTATCGCGCGCTTTAGGTTTTAGCTTTCTTAGTCTTAATTATTATTAACCGCGCGTCACTGTCGGCTGCGTTCTCGGTTCGTTACATTCCCTGCAACTCTACTCGGACTCTCCACGATATCCAGGTCTACCGGCACTGGGCAATGCCTATACGCAGGAAGACGCTCATGTCCAAGCATCCAACGATTGCCGAACACCTGGAGGCTAGCGGAGTCTCCCGGAGAAGCTTTATCCAGTTATGTGGCGTACTGATGGCCACGGCGCCGGCCGGATTGGCGCTCACCAGCAATCAATCGGTGCTGCAGGTGGCGCAAGCGATCGGCAAGACCAAACGGCCCTCGGTAATCTGGCTGCATTTCCAGGACTGCACGGGGTGCACCGAGACCCTGCTGCGGACTTCGGCTCCGGATGTGGCGCACCTGATTCTTGACGTGATTTCGCTCGATTATCACGAAACTTTGATGGCGGCCTCCGGGGCGCAGGCGGAAGCGGCGCTGCGTACGGCGATCGCCGACAATGCGGGCAAGTATGTGCTGGTGGTGGAAGGCTCGATTCCGACGCGCGATGAAGGCGTCTACATGGAACTGGGCGGGAAGCCGGCGGTTCAGGTGGTGCGGGAAGTGGCCGCGCAGGCGGCAGCGGTGATCGCGATCGGTTCGTGCGCGTCCTGGGGCGGAGTCCCATCGGCGGACCCGAATCCTACCGGCGCCATGGGCGTGAGTTCGGTGATCTCGGGCAAGCCGATCGTCAGCCTGCCGGGCTGCCCGCCGAATCCTTATAACCTGCTGGCGGTGGTACTGGAATACGTGACCATGGGCAAGCTGCCGGCGCTGGACGAATTTGGGCGGCCGAAGTTCGCCTACGAGCGGGTGATTCACGAAAATTGCCCGCGGCGGGCACACTTTGACGCAGGACGTTTTGCGGCTGCCTTCGGCGACGAAGGACACCGCAAGGGCTGGTGCCTCTACAAACTTGGCTGCAAGGGTCCAATCACGCACGCGGCGTGTTCGACGCGGCATTTCAATGAGATTCCAGGCGTGTGGCCGATCGGGCTCGGAATCCCGTGCGTGGGATGCACCGAAAAAGGTGTGGTCTGGCAGATGGGAACGTTCGAAACCGTGCCGATTCATCTGGCCACGCCACCGGATACGTATCCGCCGATCTACAGCGGCACGGGAGGAATCAAAGCGGGCGCAGCCGCCCTGGTAGGCGCCGTGGCCGGAGCCGTGGGCGGCGCCGCCTGGGTGGCATCGCAGCGCTTCCAGAGCAGCCAGGAAGCGGGCGTGGAACGAGTAACCACGGATCGCGCCTACGCCGAGAAGCTGAAAAGCGGCAAACCGACGGCTCAACCAACCGACAAGAAAAAAGAGGACTGACGTGGACATCACTCGCCGAGAACTGATCTCCACTATCGCGAAAACGGGCGTCCCAGCCGCAGTAGCGGTCTCGGTCGGCGCTCCTTCCTTGCACGCGGAGACGGAGAACATCCCGGTCCCGAGCGCCGCGGTCGGACTACTTTATGACGCCAGCATCTGCATCGGCTGCAAAGCCTGCGTTTCGGCTTGTGCCGAAGCCAACGACACGCCAGCCGATACCCGCAGTGACGCGCTGCATCAGGCGCCGAACGACCTCAACGATCTCACCCGCAATATCATCAAGCTCTACAAACCCGAAGATGGTTCAATTTCGTCTTTCGTGAAGCGGCAGTGCATGCAATGTCTCGATCCCGCGTGCGCCGCCGGCTGTCCTTTTCAGGCTCTGCACAAGGACCCGGAGACGGGCATCGTGGGCTGGACGGCCGAACAATGCATCGGTTGCCGCTATTGCACGATTACCTGTCCTTATCACGTGCCGCGGTTTCAGTGGCAGGGTTACAACCCGCGCGTGACCAAGTGCGAATTATGCAGCACGCGGCTGGAAAAAGGCTTGCGGCCGGGGTGCACCACGGTTTGTCCGACGGGCGCAGTCATCTTTGGTCCACGAACTGTGTTGCTGGATGAGGCGCATCAGCGTATTCGGAAAAACCCTGGCCGCTATTACCAGGAGCGCGTCTACGGAGAGCGCGATAACGGAGGCACGCAATGCCTCTATCTGTCGCGCGTCCCCTTCGAAAAACTGGGTTTGCCTGAGCTGGGAGTGGAATCGGTGCCCGCGAAAACTTTGCGCTGGCAGAGACGCCTCTATCAGTACTTCGCGCTGCCGGCGCTGCTCTATGTCGGGCTGGTGCAGGTGATTCGCAAGAGCCTGAAAGGCCATGAGCACGAAGCCCACGAACGCGAAAAAGAGACCGGCTTGAGAGCCCAGCTATGAGGTCACGATTATGAGCACGGCAACCATCAACAACCCGGCGGACACGAGCGGCAAAACGCGCTGGGAGCGGGCAGTTCCGGTGTATGGGTTCCCCGTGGTGAACCGGACTTTCATCGTGCTGGTGGGCATGACTCTGCTGGCGTTTCTGCTGACGGCTTACCGCGAACTGGCGGGCCTCGGTCCGGTCAGCGGCATGAATGACGCCTATGGCTGGGGAATCTGGAAGACTTTCAACGTGATGGTGCTGACGGCGCTGGGCTCGGGCGCATTCGCGGTCGGGATTGCGGCGTGGGTGTTCCGGCGCAAGCGCCTGCACGCGCTGATGCGCATGGCCCTGCTGACGAGTTTTCTGGCGTATGCCTGCGGTCTGCTCTTGCTGGGCATCGATGCCGGCCGGCCCTGGAATTTCTATTGGATCGTTTTCCCGTGGAGATGGAATTTCCACTCGCCTTTGGCGGAAGTTGCGATCTGCATGTCGATCTACGCCATGATTCCCCTGGCCGTCGAAAATATTCCGCCGGTGCTGGAGCGGCTCTGGTACTTCGATTCGCGGCTGCGCCCGGGAGTGGAGCGATTGGAGCGCGGGCTGCACAAGTTCTTTCCCTGGATCATCGCGGCCGCTTACCTGTTACCGGGCATGCACCAATCATCGCTAGGGGCGTTGATGCTGCTGGCGGGCGAACGAGTTCACCCCTTGTGGCAGACCCCATGGCTGCCTCTGCTATACCTGGGCGCGGCCACATTTATGTCGTTCGGGTGCGTCGCCGGCACCACCATGTTGTGCTGTGTGGTGTGGAAGCGGGCAATGGACATGGAAGTTCTCGACGAAGCCGCCCGCATCACATCGTGGTTGATTTTCGGCTGGCTGGGATTTCGCCTCCTCGACATCCTGTTCCGCGGCGCACTGGGTACGGCTTTCCACTTCGATCGCTTCGCGGGCGTGTTCTGGCTGGAGATGTTCACGGTTGCGATGGGTGGCTGGATGCTCCGGCGCTCGCTGCGGACCCACGAAACGCGATACATGTTTCTGGGCTACGTGCTTAGCTCCCTGGGCGGCATGGTGTATCGCTTCAGTCCGACAACGCTGGCGTTCCGGCCGAACCCCGAGTCGCTGTATTTTCCGAGCGCGATCGAAGTTCTGGTGTCGCTGGGCTTCATCTGCATGGGTATCGCGGGATTTCTTCTGATTGTAAAGCGCTTCGGCATTCTCCCCGCGCCGCTGCAGGAATGGCACGACATGGCGAGCTACTTCCGGTTCCGCAGGCCGTACATTCGCTGGACCGGATATTTCAAGTATGGATATTTCGGCGACAACGAAGAAACAGAATCCGACTAACAGCAGGCACTCATGGCAAAACGAATTACGATCGATCCTATCACCAGAATTGAAGGTCACCTTCGCATCGACGTTGAAGTCGACAACTATGCGGTGATCAATGCATGGGCTTCTTGTACGATGTGGCGCGGTATCGAGAACATACTGCGCGGGCGCGATCCGCGCGATGCCTGGCTTTTCACCCAGCGCTTTTGCGGTGTTTGCACGACGGTGCACGCCATGGCCAGCGTGCGCGCGGTGGAAGATGCGTTAAAGCTCGAGGTGCCGCTGAACGCCCAATACATCCGCAATCTGATCCTGATTGCGCACGCATTGCACGACCACATCGTTCACTTCTATCAACTCTCGGCGCTGGATTGGGTCGATATTCTGCAGATACCCAAGGCTGATCCGGCGGCAACGGCGAAGTTGGCCGAGAGTCTTTCGCCGTGGACGCGCAACTCCCGCGAGGAGTTCAAGGCGGCGCAGGGCCGGGTTAACGCCGTCGCAGCCAGCGGACAACTCGGAATTTTCATGAACGGGTACTGGGGCCATCCGGCGATGCGGCTCTCTCCCGACGTGAACCTGCTGGCATTCACGCATTACGTGCAGGCGCTGGAGTATCAGCGCAAGGCTTTGCAGGTGGTAGGAATCCTGGGATCAAAGACGCCGCATATTCAGAACCTGACGGTCGGCGGCGTGGCCAACGCCATCGATTTGGATGCGGCGAGTTCGCTGAACATGGAACGCCTGGAGATGATTCGGGTGCTGCTGGAAGATGTGGTGCGGTTCATCAACGAGGTCTATGTCGTCGATGTCTGCGCTGTAGCTTCAATGTATCCCGAGTGGTTCAAGATTGGCAGCGGCGTAAAGAACTATCTGGCCGTGCCCGATCTGCCCCTGGACAGCGCGGGAAGCTCTTATGAACTGCCCGGCGGCACCATCATGAATGGCAACATTGCCGGAGTGCATGGGTTCAAGACCGCGTCCGACAAGGATTTCCGCGATGGTGTCAGCGAAGATGTAGCGCACGCTTACTACCAGGGCGACAAGCCGCTGCACCCGTGGAACGGCAGAACCGATCCCGACTTCACGGGCTGGAATGGCGACCAGAAGTATTCGTGGGTCAAAGCTCCGCGCTTCAATGGCGCACCCATGCAGGTGGGCCCGCTGGCGCAAGTGCTGATTGGCTTCGCTCAGGGACACCCACTGACGGTAAAACACGCGACTCTGGCCATCGCCAAGGTGCAGGCCATCGCCGGCATTAAAGTGACGCCTGACATGTTGCACTCTACCCTGGGACGGCACGCCGCGCGCGCGATTCGCGCCAGCATGCTCGCGGAACTGGCGCAGAAGCATTTGCAATTGCTGACTGACAACATCGCCAAGGGCGACTACTCGGTCCACAATCAGCCGGTGTTTCCAAGCCATGAGATCGAGGGCGTCGGAACGCATGAGGCGCCGCGCGGAACCTTGTCGCACTGGGTCGTGATCAAAGACGGGAAGATCAAGAATTATCAGGCGGTTGTGCCTTCGACGTGGAATGCCAGTCCGCGTGACGCTTCGGGCGCTCACGGACCCTACGAAGCCTCGCTGCTGCACACGCCGCTGGCGCGGCCAGAGGAGCCGTTGGAAGTTTTGCGCACGGTGCATTCCTTCGATCCTTGCATGGCTTGCGCGTGTCATACGTTCGATCCATCCGGCCGGCAGATCGCGAAAGTGAAAGTGCTGTGAAGATAAAGAGAGTGCTATGAACGTGCTGATTGGCGGGATAGGAAACGTCTTGCTGGGGGATGACGGCGTTGGACCCTACGTGGCGAGGCTTCTGGCCGCCCGCTACGAATTCGACGGAGCCGTCGAAGTCACCGACCTGGGGACCCCGGCCCTGGACTTGATCGATCAGCTCAGCACACGAGATGCCGTGATCCTGATCGATTCCATCAGTAACGATGACACCGAAGTGGCTGCGGGGACGGTTGTGCTTTACCGCAAGGCGGACATAATGCGCCATCGCCCCGCAGTGCGCATGGATCCGCACTCTCCGGCGCTGGTTGATGCGATGCTTAGCGCCGAACTCTTCGGAGTCGCACCCGCCGATGTTTTGCTGGTGGGGATCAAAGCGGAATCTTTTGAGCCCGGTTGCAGCTTGAGCGGGCCCGTGCAGACGTCGGTGGATCACGCCATCGCCGAAGTGCTGATTGAACTGGGGCGCTTGGGTGTCGGGTACCGGAGCGTCGAAAATCCCGGCGAAATCGACATCTGGTGGGCAACGGACCAGAAGATGGCAGCTCGGCTGGCTCTGTAGACCTGTTCGCGTAGGGACGGTCCAGATCGGCAGCCACGGCAACTGTGGCTTTAGCCTCTGCTCACGTCTTCAGCCATGCGACAGGAAAACCGTGACCGAGCTTGCGGAAATCAGAATCGCTGGTCACCAGCGTAGCCCGGTGTTCGATGGCCAGTGCCGCGGCGAAGCTATCAGCGTAATACAGTTTATGTTTAGATTTTAGGTCGGCCGCTTGGCATGCCCTCTGCGGCGTGGCTTCGAGCACCTCGATCGATAGCGGGCTCACCGCCTGGATTGCCGCCCATGCTCGTTCTTGACCGTTTTGGCGAAGGATCAGGCCATACACTTCCCCGTAATTCACTGCCGACATCAGCACCCGGGCGCGACCCCGCATGGCTTCCCGAAGAAGGTCACCGACCCTGGGAGCCCCCGGCTGATCCCGCAGAAACACGATCAGGGCGCTGGCATCGAGTACGTATATCTTCATTTATCGCGCTCGCCTTCCAGGCGATGTTCCTTTTCCCAAATGGCTAACAGATCCGGTCCCTCCGCCAGAAAGCCCCGGACGCGGTCAATGTAGTCCTCGGTCACGGGTAGCAACACGATCCGGCCGAACTGGTCTTCCAAGAATTTAACCTTGGTGCCCGCTTCAATTTTGTGTTTCCGGCGAAGCTCCGCCGGAATCACAAGTTGGCCTTTCGATGTAAAAGTAGAATATCTGTCTTTCATGTCTTACATGATACCAAGAGTAAGTTAATGGTGAATTTTCTTCTACTCCCGCATTTTGGCTGCCGCCACGACCGCCTGTCCCAGGCTCAAACCGCCGTCTCCGGCTGGCACTTCTTTCTGCGCGAACACTTCGAACCCTACTTGGGATAACCGCGCTTCGAGCTGTTGCGAAAGGTGGACATTGTGAAAGGTCCCACCGCTCAGGCAAACGCGGTTGTGATTCGTTTTGGTTCGCAGAAGCGTTGCCAATTGGACAAAGGTTTCGACTAATCCGTTGTGAAATCGTCGCGCTATCGTCGCCACGGGGACATTGCGGCTGAGATCCTGCAGCAGGGCTTCGAATAGTGGACGCGTGCTGATGATCGACGGCTCATTTCCTGCCCCAGGTTCGGGGACGAGTTTCATGGGATAGGCAGTCGTTTCGGGCGTTTCCTTCTCCGAGGAGTCAATGGCCATCTCCAGTTCGATGGCGGCCTGAGCTTCGTAACTGACTGTTTGACGGATTCCGATTAACGCAGCTACGGCGTCGAACAGGCGGCCACAACTGGAGGTGAGCGGGGAATTCACGCCTTGTTCCATCATGCGCAGCAGGAGATCGACCTTGGGCCGATTGAGTTGGCGCACGAACGGAATCTTCAAGCTCGTAAATTCAGGCGGCATGAAATCGCGTCCGAAATGATGGGCCAGGTAGCTTACCGCCATCCGCCAGGGCTCGCGGATGGCGGCGGCTCCGCCGGGCAGAGGGACATATTCGAAATGAGCGGCGCGTTCGAAATCCTCATAGCCGGCGATGAGCACTTCTCCGCCCCATATCTTTCCGTCGGTGCCGAAGCCGGTGCCATCGAGGGCAAAGCCAATCACGCGGCCTTCGAGATGGTTCTCGACCATGCAGCTGGCGATGTGAGCGTGATGGTGCTGCACGCCGATCAACTTCACTCCACTCTGCCGCAGAGCCCATTTGGTCGAAAAGTAATCCGGGTGCAGATCATAGGCGATGATCTCCGGCTGGATTTCAAGAATGCGTTTGAGGTGCTCGATGGCCTCGTGGAAGAAGGCATAACTTTCGACATTTTCCAGATCGCCAACGTGCTGGCTCAGGAACGCATGCTTGCCCTTGGTGAGGCAGATGGTGTTCTTAAGTTCGCCTCCCACGGCCAGCACCGAAGGGAGCTCGTTTTTGAGGAAGACTGGAACCGGGACAAACCCGCGCGAACGCCGCAACTGTCGAGAGACCCCGCCCGCAACCCGCACCACCGAATCATCGCAGCGGAGCAGGATGTCGCGATTGTGGACGAGGAAGCAATCGGCAAGAGTGTTCAACCGATGGAGTGCTTCAAGATTATCGATGGCAATCGGTTCCTCGCTCAGGTTGCCGCTGGTCATCACCAGAGCTTTAAATCTGCCCTCCGCCAACAGCAGGTAGTGCAGCGGAGTGTAGGGAAGAAAAACGCCCAGGTAACGATTGCAGGGCGCAACTGCTTCGGGGATTGCGCCCGGCCTTTTTTTCAGAAGCAGAACAATCGGCCTTGGCATCGATTGCAGAATCGCGGTTGCCGCATGGTTCAATTCGCAGATTTCCGCGGCGGCCGCCAGATCGGGAACCATCACCGCGAACGGCTTTTCCACCCGACGCTTCCTCTGACGCAGTCGATTCACGGCAGCCGGGATGGCGGCATCGACGGCGAGATGGAAACCGCCCAGACCCTTGACTGCGACAACCTCCGCGGCAAGAAGCCGGGAAGCGGCATCTGCGATAGGGTTGGCACCTTCGATGATCTGTCCAGACCTATCCCAGAGTTCGACGCGAGGGCCGCACTGCCAGCAAGCGTTGGGCTGGGCGTGAAAACGCCGGTCGAGCGGATTTTCGTATTCCGCCAGACATGCCGGGCACATAGGAAAAGACGCCATCGAGGTGCTCGGCCGGTCATAAGGGATATCGCGAATGATGGTAAAGCGCGGTCCGCAGTTGGTGCAATTGATGAAGGGATAGCGATAGCGACGGTCGCGCGGGTCGAACATTTCACGCATGCAATCCGGGCAGATCGCGACGTCCGGCGAAATGAGGGTGCGAACTTCTTCGCCCTCGCGGCTAGGCACAATGCGAAAGTGGTGATCGAGGTTGGCGGGCAAGTCACGGCAAGGCAAATCGAGCACGGAGACACTGGTGATGCGGGCCAGGGCCGGAGCTTCGGCGGGCAGGCGATCGACGAAATCCTGCACCGTCTCCGCCGCGCCCTGGATCTCGATGGTGACTCCGGCGGAGGTATTGCGAATCGTACCGCTCAGGCGGCGCTGGGTGGCGAGACGATAGACGTAAGGGCGGAATCCGACTCCCTGCACGATGCCGGAGACGTCGATCTGGCGCCGAATTTCCATACCGCGTCAGCTTGCCGTCTGCTGCGCCAGTCGGTTGTGCGCTTGGCGTCGCTCGGCCAGCCACATCATCCACTCGTGGAGACCATTGCCCATGAGGCATGACACTTTCACAATCTCCATGCCGGGGTGCACTTTGCGGGCATTTTCGGCGGCGATGTCAATGTCAAACGGAACATACGGAAGCAGATCGATTTTGCTCAGCACCAGCAGATCGGACTTGAAAAATATGGAAGGATATTTCAGCGGCTTGTCTTCGCCTTCGGTCACGCTTAAAACCACGACCTTGGCCGCTTCGCCGAGATCATAGCTGGATGGGCAAACCAGATTGCCCACATTTTCAATCAGCAGAAGATCGAGGTCTTCCAGTTTCCAATCCGCCAAGTGGCGCTCGATCATGCGAGCGTCGAGGTGGCATGTGCCGCCGGTCGTGATCTGTTTTACCGGGAAATGAAACCGTTTCAGGCGGTTGGCATCGTTCTCGGTCTGAATATCTCCGGTCAATACGGCGACGCGATCATGGCGGGGCAGCGTTTCCAAAGTGCGTTCCAGCAGACTAGTCTTACCCGAACCGGGAGAGCTGATGAGGTTCAGGCACAGGACGCCGTGCTCCTGAAATCGGGCACGCAACTCAGCGGCGATCCGGTCGTTCTCACTGAGTACTTTTTGTTCCAGCGGTACTCGGTTCATACTCTTCCACCTCCAGGTAGGCCAACTCTAATTCATCTCCACTGATGCAAGTGGATGCGAGGCTGTCGCATTGCGGACAGCGCGAATCGTAATCGCGCACCACGAACTCGTGGGCGCAGGCTTGACAGCGATGGCGGCGGGGACAGACTTCCACTGCCAGTTCAAGCGCGGCGAGATCGGTTTCGAGAATCATCGCTTCAAAACAAAAGCGCAGCGCATCCTGATCGATAGCCGCCATTTCCCCGATACGCACTCCAACTTTGCAGGGATAGGTTCCGGGATGACGGCGCATCTCGGTTCGCACCGCTTCCAGGACCGAATTCGCGATTCCCATCTCGTGCATGAGTCCCCAGCAAACCCTCAGCAAATTCGCGGTAATTGGTCGCCCGCCAGCATGTCCACAATACGCGTCGTGCCAAAGGGCGTTCGCATCGTCACCAGGCCCGGGTTTTCCTTTTTTACGGTGCCAATAATCCGTGCCTCCGCACCCAGGGGATGTTTTCTCATCGACTGCAACACCTGGTCGGCAGCCTCGGGCGCGACGATTGCGATCAGCTTCCCCTCGTTGGCGACATACAAAGGATCGAGGCCGAGCAATTCACACGCTCCTTGGACCTGTTCGTGAATGGGCAGCGAGCTTTCATCGAGTTCAATGCCCACCTGAGACCGTTCGGCGATTTCGTTAAGGGTGCTGGAAACGCCACCTCGCGTAGGGTCGCGCATGACCCGAATGCCACCGCTTGCAGGCGGATTCACGCTCAGCATCGCCGCCACCAGAGTGTGCAGGGCGGCGCTGTCACTTTGGATCTGAGTCTCGAATTCGAGCCCCTCGCGCTGCGCCAGAATCGCGATGCCGTGATCTCCGATCGATCCACTGAGCAGGACTTGGTCGCCGGGCCGAGCGCGGTCGGCGGAAAGCTCGAGTCGGTCGGGCACCAGGCCAATGCCTGTTGTGTTGATGAACAGGCCATCGCCCTTACCTTTTTCGACGACCTTGGTGTCTCCCGTCACGACCGCAACGCCCGCTTCGGCAGCAGCCTGGCGCAGCGAATTCACTACGCGCCGGAGTTCCTGCATCGAGAAACCCTCTTCGATAATGAACGCCGCACTCAAGAAGAGCGGGGTGGCGCCGCCCATGGCCAAGTCGTTGACCGTGCCGTGAACCGCCAGCGATCCGATGTCCCCTCCGGGAAAAAAGAGCGGCTTTACCACGAAAGAGTCGGTGGTGAAGGCGAGACGCTGGCCATTGACGTTCACGATGGCCTGATCATCCAGACGTGAGAGTACAGGATTCCGGAAGGCGGGCAGAAAAACGTCGCGAATCAACTCGGCACTCAACTTGCCGCCGCTGCCGTGGCCAAGCAGAATCGTATCTTTGGAAGAGAGCGGCGTGGGGCAACTGAGTTCGAAATTTATTTCGGCCGTGGTTTTTGTCGACACGCGTTCTCCTAACTCGCAACCGAATGGCGGCGGTAGTGATAGTACGCCGCGCACGCCCCTTCCGTGGAGACCATGGGCGCTCCCAACGGATTCTCGGGGGTACACCGCATCCCGAACGCGGGACAATCCGTGGGCTTCTTCAGTCCCTGCAAGACCATGGCGCTGATGCACTCGGCGGGCTCGTCCACGGTAATTTCGTCCAAATCAAAGGCGCGGTCCGCGTCAAAAGCGGTGTATTCCTCGCGCAGGCGCAAACCACTTTTTGGAATCGGGCCGATGCCCCGCCATTTTTGATCGGCAACTTCAAACACCTCGGCCATTATCTGTTGTGCCGGAAGATTTCCCTGGTAGCTCACCGATCTGACATACTGGTTTTCGAGCCGCGCTTCCCGCGCTTCGAGTTGCCGGATCAGCATGAGGATTGCTTCCAGAATGTCGACGGGTTCAAATCCACCGACCACAATCGGTATGCGGAAATCGCGCACGAGATGCTCGTAGTCCCTGCAACCGACGACGGTGCAGACATGTCCCGGAGCAATGAAACCCTGCACCCGGTTCGAGCTGGTAGTCATGAGGGCGCGGATCGCCGGGGGGACGAGGACGTGCGAAACCAGCATGGAAAAATTGGTGAGGCCTTCGCGGCGGGCTTGCCATGCGGCCATCGCATTCGCGGGAGCGGTGGTCTCGAAACCAATGGCCAGAAACACGACTTTACGGTCGGGATTCGCGCGCGCAATCTTGACCGCCTCGGTGGGCGAGTAGGCGATGCGAACGTCCGCCCCCTGGGCTTTGGCGCGCAAGAGATCTGAACGCGATCCGGGCACGCGCAGCATGTCTCCATAAGACACGAGAATGACCTCGGGCCGCAGGGCGAGCACGATGGCTCTGTCCACGGTTTCGAGCGGCGTAACGCAGACCGGGCATCCCGGCCCATGGACCAGTTCGATTCCGCGCGGCAGGAGTTCGTCGATACCGTAGCGCATGATGGTGTGGGTTTGACCACCGCAGATCTCCATCAGCACCCAGGGCTGGGTTGTGCACTCAGCGATTTCAGAGGCAAGCGCTGCAGCGATGCGATGGTCACGGTATTCGTCGAGATATTTCATACGCAGCAAGGCCCGCGAGGTTACGGTTCGGCAGGCGGCAACTCGGCTTCCAAGGCTCCCATTTCTTCCAGAAGCTGGTACGTGCGTTCGGCCTCGGCCGCGTCCACAACGCTGATGGCGAAGCCCACATGAACCATGACATAGTCGCTGATCCTTGCCTCGGGAACGAAGTTCAGCGATACCTGTCGGACAATGCCGCCGAACTGTACGCGGGCGGCACGCAGGGGCCCCTGTTCCTGAATTTCGAGGATCTTCCCCGGTATGGCAAGGCACATCGCAGTTCTCCCCCAGTCAGTACAATACTCGCCTTTACCGCGATCTGTGACGTGAGACACAGCGCAGAGTGATATGCGCACGATAACTATCACGATAACTATGAAGTCCGGCCGTCGACCGGCAATCCGGCAATGAAGAGATCCCGGGCGCGCTTATCTGGGCATTCTGGCTGCAGGGCAGGGCGCCCGATCCATTCAAACAAAAAAGCAGTGAGACGCTTGCACGCCTCACTGCTGGGGTAGAGTGCTGCTAAGTTTCTACGCTGGGAAGAAACCCGGCGCAGTATTACCTTCCATGCCTGCCACCACCGTGTGACCCGCCACCATGCGACGAACCACCACCGTGCGAAGAACCGCCACCGTGCGAAGAACCGCCACCATGGCTGCTGGGTGCAGAATGGCCGCCGCCGTAGCTCGGAGCCGACGAGCGTCCCCCACCGCCGTAACCGCCGCGGCCGCCATAAGGACTGCTACCGTAGGACCGCGGAGCAACGATTGGCTGCCGCATGTTCAGAGGCGGACGAGACCCACCGTAGCTGCGTCCTCCCAAACCATATCCGCCTAAGCCATACCCGCGGGAAGAACCGTAGGAACCGCGCTCTTCTGACCGGCCCATCGAATTGCCGCCCATCGATGACGAGGAGCGACCCTCCGACTCGCCGCGCCCGGCAGACTCACGATTCGACTCCGCCGAGGAACGCGGGGCCATGGGCGAAAACTTCTGCCAGCCTCCGCTATTGCCACTTTCGCGAGCGGATGTTGAACCGGAGTTACCGGGCCTGGGCACGGAACCCCAATTCGAATTGCCTCGAGCTTCCGCAGCTCTTTCCGAGTTCGAGTTGGCCGAGTTCTGGCGTCCCGAGCTCTGGTTCGAGCGCTCGAAACCGTTGTTCGAGCTGCCGTTTCCAGGGCGCACAGCCTGGCGGCTGCTTCCGTTGAAACTGCCAGTCTGCTGCCGAGTGTTCGAGACTCCCGACTGTCCGCGCTCCATCGTTCGCGAAGCGGTTGCCGCAGTGCCTCGAGCCGAGAAAAAGTGCTGGTTCTGCGACACGTTTCGAGTGGTTGAAGCAGCCGCCGCGCGTCCGCTGGCCGAGTAGCTCTCGCGGCTCGGAGTCACGGGCAGTTTGCCCGTGGCGAAGCGCGCATTCTGTAACTGCTCGTGGCTGGCCGCCTGCGCGTGCATGTGCCCGGTGCCAAACTCTTTACCGGAGACGGTGGTAGCGCCCCGGAAGTTCCGGTCATGCATGGCCAGGTTTACGTTTGAGAATCGCGAGCCGGCGCGGAGCGGAGCAAAACCGCCCCGGTTGAACTCGCCAAATCGGGCGTAGCCGTAGCCTCCGCCCCACCGGCCCCACCAAGGATGAAAGAAGTCTCCAGGCCCCAGCGGCAACCAGCCGATCGAACCGAAGCCGAAACCAAAGCCGATTCCGAAGCCAGGACCGAAGAACGATACGTAAGCCGGAGCCCAGATCGGACGGTAGAACGGATACCCGTATGCGGGACCAGGCCACCAGCCCCAACCTCCATCGATGAACATCCAGCGACCGTAGTGATACGGAGCCCAGCCCCAGTCATCGTAGGAGACCCAGGTCCATCCCCAATAAGGTTCATAGACCCAGCGCCCATCGCGATAGGGAGCCCAGCCGGCGGGCTCGTTGGGCCGCCAGACTGGACCGTAGTCGGGAACTTCGGACCAGGTACCGTGTGAGTCGAGGTCCTGGGTTCCGACGTAGTAGTCGTTGGTGTTCCGTCGCGAGATCGAATTGCGGATCATGTTGTCGCGATCGGTGTTCCACTGGTCAAAATCGTCGCGCGACGGCGCTTCGCCGATCTTATATTGCGCGTCCGCGCCGCTGCCTTGAATGGTGATGAACTGGTTCTGACCTACGCGCGTGCCGCCTTGCGGAGTCGTAACTTCGATTTCGCCTCGCCGCACCAGCACTTCAGTGTGATCGTCGGCAGTTACCAGAATCCGGAAGCTCGATTCGCGGCGCTCGGTGCGAATGGCCACGTTGGGCGTATCGATCTCGGCGTCTGCGTCGCTGTTTTTGTACACGGTATAGTTCGCCATGCCGTGCCCAAGTTGAATCTGAATTTGCGAGCGCGTAAGTTGCGTGATGTTGGCTTGGGAGTGCTCAGCCAGACGGAGCGTATTGGCATAGTCGAGCTGAAGTTCCGCTCGGGCCTTGTCGCCGGTGGAGACGCGATCGCCCGCCAGCACGGGTGCATTCAGCGCCGCCGCCGACCAACTGCTGGTATCGCCGCGCTGAGTGGAAACGTCGCCATGAATCAGACTGATGCGCGCGACGCCGTTGTTTTCGACGGGAGCAGGCGCATTCGAACTGGGCACGCCGGAGCCGCCGTTCGGGCCGGGATCCATCGGACCTTGATTCGTGGGGCCCTGATTGATAGAACCTTGATTGTTGGGACCTTGATTGTTGGAACCTTGATTCGAACCCTGATTCATCGAATCTTGATTCATCGAGTCCTGGTCCATCGAATCCTGATCGACCGAGCCCTGGTCGCTCGGACCAGGTGCTGGCGCCTGAATGATCGGTGAGGGTTTCGACATTGGATCGGTTCCCTGGTCGTCCGCATTCTGAGCGAACACGACGCCGGGAATCGCGATCATCAATCCGATCATCAATCCTAAGAGTGCGGTGACGAGCTTGAACTTCATAAAAACCTCCACGTTGCTAGGGACATAAACACCTGCCTGGGAGAATGCAGGCCGAGTGCCAATGTTGAGTCGATCGTTGCGACCGTATTAACTTATGTATTTACTGCAAGTTATGAAAGACATAACGACTCGGCTGGATACCGATTGGACGGATCCCGGTGGCCCGGATCAACCAGGTGGTGGTTTTCGGCCAGTGACAGAAACCCCGGCCCAGAGTGGAGCTTGGATGGAGCACCCATGCAGCCCGGCAATCACTTCAGAGTCCAAAAGGGTGCTCCGGCCGTATGACTATGCAGGCCGAAGGGGGCCTGCTTCCGGTTCCGGGATGGCCTCGATTCGACCCAACAGGAAGACGTAGCCGGCGATGCCGAGCAGCAAAATTGCGGTCGCGGTCACAAAGGCCGCAGCGAAGGAGTGGGTGCCGGAGACAATGTATCCGGTAACAATGGGCGCGGAGATGGCGGCGATCTGGCCCGAGAAATTTACGGCGCTGGCCAGAGTGCCGACGCTTTCCCGCGGAGAGATTAGCGAGGGCACGGTCCAGGCCACCGGCGCCGCGGCAGCCAGGCCACCCAGGGCGAGGCTGATCCAAACCAGCGCGACAGCGGGGGTGTGAGCGCGGGCCGCGCCGAAGATGGCCAGACCGAAAGCCATGCCCCCGACCATCACAGTCTTGCGCACCAGGTTCGAATCGTAACCACGCTGGATGAGAGCGTCCACCAGCCATCCTCCAACCAGCAAGTCGGTGAGAGTAGCAAAGAGCCAGGGAACGCTGGTATAAAAAACGGAGTGCAGCAAGTCAATATGCAGGGCAACCGAAAGATAGCTGGGCAGCCAGGTCAGCAGAAGAAAGAAAGTATAGTTATAAGCGCCCCACCCGAGGGCGAGTCCGTAAACTTTGCGCTGCTTTAAGAGGTATCCCAGCGAGCTACCACGTCGAGCCGTGAGGCGATCCTCCAATTGGGCGCCACCGCAAAGCACGAAATCTCGTTCGTTGTCCGAAAGTCCGTCGTCTTCGCTGGGATTGCGGTAGGTGAGGTAAAACAGCACGAAGTAGAGAAAGCTGATGAAGCCGGTGGCGGCGAAACTCCAGCGCCAGCCAAAATAAAAGAGCAGCAAGCCGATGAATGGAACTCCGATGGCGCTGGCGAATTTTGCGGCGGCATCGGTGATCGCGGTGGCCAAACTTCTTTCCGCGCGCGGGAACCAGTATCCCAGCGCCTTGGCATTCGCGGGAAACGTGGGAGACTCGGCAACGCCGAGCAGGAGCCGGGCTCCAAAGAACCAGGAAATTCCGGGAGCGAGGGCGGCGGCGAAGGACGCGACGCTCCACAAGAATGCGCTCATGCGGCCCATGCGCCGCACTCCCCAGCGGTCGAGCAATACTCCAGCGGGCATTTGCATAGCAGCATAGGTCCAGCTGAAGGCGCTGGAGAGATAGCCGAAGGCGACCAGCGATAATCCGAACGAGGCGTGCAGCGCGTCGCGTGAAACCGACAGATTAATCCGGTCGAAAAAATTGACCATCACCCCGAGCGCCAGCAGCCAGGCAATGCGCCATCGCCTGCGGGGGAGGCTCGAAGCGGCTTCGTATTCGCGGTTCATAACAACGCTTCCCATGGGGAGACAATGGTGGCGCAGCTCATTCGGCTTCATTGTCGTCGATGCCGATTTTGGAGAGACGATAGCGCAGGGCGTTGCGCGATAGGCCAAGCAGGCGCGCCGCTTGCGATTTATTGCCGTTGGCGCGCTTCAGGGCTTCGCGAATCATCTCGTCTTCCCACTGGTCGAGGGTCATGCCGTCCGGCAGAAAGCGGTCGGGCGCGGCGCCGGAAGAAGAAAAACTGCGATTGCGCGGCAAGTCGAGCTGAATGTCGCTGGCCTGCAGTTGGCTGCCGGTGGCGAGAGCGCAGGCGCGTTCGATGACGTTCTGCAGTTCGCGCACGTTGCCAGGCCAATAATGAGTCACCAGGATCTGGAGGGCGGCCGGCGAAATTCCGGTTATCTTTTCTTCTCTGCCCGAATCTTTGGCGAAGCGCGCCAGGAACAGATTGGCTAATTCGGGGATGTCTTCTTTGTGCTCGCGCAGCGGCGGAATATCGATGGGGACCACGTTGAGCCGGTAGTAGAGGTCTTCGCGAAAGGTTCCATCTTCGAGCGCGGCGCGCAGGTCGCGGTTGGTCGCGGCGAGCAGGCGGACATCGACCTTGATGGTACGCGTGCCACCCAGACGTTCGAACTCGCGCTCCTGTAAAACGCGGAGGAGCTTGACCTGGATGGCCGGGGGCACGTCTCCGATCTCATCGAGGAACAGCGTGCCTTTGTCGGCGAGTTCAAACTTCCCCGGCTTGCTGTTAGCGGCTCCGGTGAAGGCTCCCTTTTCGTAGCCGAAGAGTTCGCTCTCCAGGAGATTTTCGGGGATGGCGGTGCTGTTGATCTTGATGAACGGCCCGGAAGCGCGCCGCGATTTTTCATGGATGGCGCGCGCAATGAGGTCTTTGCCAACCCCGCTTTCCCCACCCAGCAGGACAGTGGAATTCGTAGGCGCAACCCGTTCGACGGTGGCCAGTACTTCCTGCATTTTTGCACTGATGGCAACAATATTGGGATGGCTGTATTTCTGGCCCAGGGCTTCGCGCAGCGAGCGATTCTCTTCGCGCAGGCGGGAGTTATCGAGTTCTTTGTGCACCACCATCCGCATCTCGGCAAGAGCGAAGGGTTTGAGAACGTAGTCGCTGGCGCCCGCTTTCATCGCTTCAACCGCGGTTTCAACCGAGCCGAAGGCAGTCATGACCACGATGGGCAGCGCCGGATTCTGCTGCTTGGCGGTTTGCAGAAACTCGAGCCCGCTGATGCCGGGAAGTTTGAGATCGGTGAGCACGAGGTGAACCGGTTCTGAGGCCAGCAGCTTCAATCCAGTTTCCGCGTCCCCGGCGGAGAGCGTTTTGAAACCGTCGTCGCCCAGATTCAGTTCCAGCAGGCGGCGCATTTTGGCTTCGTCTTCGATGATGAGAATCGTCGGCATGGGGTCAGTTCGGGTGGCTAGTGGAAGAACGGATGCCCTCGCCCGTCCAATCCGAGCGCGGTTCGGCAGTTGTCTGTAGCTCGACGGTTTCCACGAGCGGAAAGAAAATTGTAAACACCGCTCCGCCCTCGGGGGCGTTTTCCACTGTGATGGAACCGTGATGCCCGTCCACGATCTTGGAAACGATGGAGAGGCCCAGCCCCACGCCGGTTTTCTTGGTCGTCACGAAGGGGTTGAAGATTTCTTCGCGCAGTTCTTCGGGAACTCCGGGGCCGGTGTCGGCAAGGCGAAGTTCAACTCCCTCGCGCTCGTCTTTAGTTGCTCGCTGAACCTCGACCCGCAACGTGCCGGGGCGGTCCTGATCCTGCATGGCTTCATAGGCATTCTGCACCAGGTTGAGAAGAGCTTGCTCACAGAGACTTTCATCGAGTGGAACCAGGGGCAGTCCGCTGGCATAGTGGCGTTCGACGCGCACGGGTTGGCTTCTCTCATGAGTGCCGGAATTGGCTGAGGCGGGTTTGCCGGCAAAGCGCGCCGCGACGACTTGCAGAACGCGATCCAGCAGGGCGATCAGATCGGCGGGGTACGGCTGGGCATGGAGCGGACGAGCGAAATCCAGGAACTCCGTCACCAGCGCGCTGAGCCGATTGACCTCTGTCGAAATGTATCCGGCCAACTCTCGAGAAAGCTCGTCGGAGGCTTGTAATTTCTGAGTCAACATTTCGGCGGAACCCTTGATGACTCCGAGAGGATTGCGAATTTCATGCGCCAATCCAGCGGAAAGTTGACCGAGAGCGGCCAGGCGTTCCGAGCGGCGCGCTTCCGCCTGAGCCTGTTCGAGACGGCGATTGGTTTCAGCAAGGCGTTCGGCGAGCTCACGGTATAGCTGGGTTTGATGCTTGCTTTGCTGTGCAAAGCGGTTGACAACCATGGCGGCGAGAAAGAAAAACAGTATGCGCAGCGCGAGGTAGGGGAAGGCCTCGGCGGTCAGTTCGTATTCCTGCATCGCCGGATAGAGGTAGGAACAGTAAGCGGCAGACGCAATGAGAGTCCAGACGAGGGTCAGAAGCGGGCCGCAGTAAAGCGCGGCGGTAACGACTGGCAGATAATAAATAGGATAGTAACTGCTGTTGATTCCGACTTCGCCGGTGTGGTCGATCAGGACCGTTGCCAGCAAAATCTTAAGCAGGATTACATAGAAGACTCCCCGCTTGGGGAAGTGGGAAATCAACTTGGTCTCCAGCACCTGGACGACGCCAATCGCGAGCAGGATCAACTGCTTGTGCCATTCGAGGAGTGGCGGGAGAACCGCCAGAATTACGAGAAAGAGCAGCCAGATGGTGAGCCAGACGGCATCGAGACGATTAAACCGCCTGGAATCTCGATCGAGAATGGGAGGGGCAGAGGCCACGCAGCATCCATCCAACAGCAGAATGGCCTTCCGCGTCAATTGGAGGGTAGCTTCACGGGTAGCACGAACGGATTACCTTTACGCCGCCTGCGGGCCCGGAGACATAAGGATTTCCAATGGCGAACATAAATAGTTTCAATTTCCGCAAACCGCAAGGCAGCGACTATTGTTATGATGCGAGTTTGGGTTGCGTTAAGCGATTGCAGGCGAGAAAGTAACAGGCGGACGATGCGGTCTGGGAACGGACAACAATGACAAAGGTCGAAGCAATTATTCAGGTTTCAAAGCTCGATGCCGTGAAAGACGCATTGCACGAAGTGGGCGTCGAGGGCATGACGGTTTTTGAAGCCAGAGGACATGGCCGGCAAAAAGGGCACACCGAGTTTTACCGCGGACGCGAGTACACCGTGGACTTGATACCAAAGGTGAAACTCGAGATTGTGGTGGCCGATGATCTGGTCGAGAAAGTTGTGCAGGCGATCGCGACCGCCGCGCGTACGGGCAAAATCGGCGACGGAAAGATTTTTCTTTCGCGCATCGACGAAGCGATTCGGATTCGCAACGACGAACGTGGCGAGAGCGTTCTGTAATAGGACGCGGGTTCGAAACGGCAGATCCACAATAAAGATGGACATCCCCCTTATCGGCAGATTTGTGAGCCGAGCGGAATAAAGCTGAAGCAACTGCTGCACAGTTCGGGGAGAGTATCATCGCAATGACCACCGTGGCTGACGTTCGCCGGGAATTGTCGGACCTGTATGCCGGCGAATCCGCCGCCATCGAGCAGGAATTTTCTGTCACCGGAGAAGGTCGGGTGGCGCTGGCGCGGCGGACGGCGCTGGTGGATACCATCGTTCAGCGGTTATGGCGCGAAATCATTATTCCCTCTCAAACAGCATCCTTTTCCCCACTTTCGACTACCCTTGGTTCCAGTGCTGCCGAGGGCGAAGGCCCTAAGAATTTCGCGCTAGTGGCCACCGGTGGATTCGGGCGCGGATGGCTTTTCCCCCACTCCGATATCGATCTGCTGTTTTTGCACGGCGACAGTAATTCCGAGAGCACATTCAAAGATGCTATCCGGCGTTTTTCGCAGGAACTGTGGGATCTTCGCCTGAAGCTGAGTCCGGCCACGCGAAATCTGGCGGAATGCGAAAAGCTCGATCCCGATAACGTGGAATTTGCCATCGCGCTGCTCGACTGCCGTTACCTGGCGGGCGATTCCGAACTCTTCTCCAAGCTGCGTGAAAAAGCGGTGCCCCGCATGGTGGGACGGGAGTGCCACAACCTGATCCAGAATCTGGGTGAGATCACGCGCGCGCGTCATCATAAATTCGGCAATACCGTATTTCATCTGGAACCCAACGTAAAGGACGGGCCAGGCGGTCTGCGCGATTACAACGTGGCGAACTGGCTGGCGCTGATTTCCGCCATGGAAAAGTTGAAGGTGTGGCCAGAGGCGCACACGCTGCTGCCGGTTTCTTCCAGAAGAGCGTTCGACGCGGCGCTCGATTTCCAGATGTCGGTGCGATGTTTTCTCCACTTCCGCCACGGACGCCACGACAACACCTTGACCTGGGAGGCGCAGGACGAGGCGGCGGCGCGAAAGATTGGCGCCAGCGATCTGGAAATTGCCAACGCGGCGGACTGGATGCGCCTCTACTTCGGCCACGTTCGCGGCGTACACCGGGTCTGCAACCAGTTATTAGAGGAAATTCCGGCAGCCTGGTCGTCGTTACACCGGCAATTCCAGGGCTGGCGGTCGAAAGTGGCCAACGAAGATTTTTCGGTGGTCGATGGACTGATCTTTCTGAAGCAATCACAGCCGATCAAACCATCGGATGGCCTGCGCGATCCGGAAATGCTTTTGCGGCTTTTCCATTTCATGGCCGAACACGGGCTGAAGCTGAGCACCACCACCGAATATAAAGTCGAGCAAGCCCTGCCGGCGCTGGCGGCAACGCCTCCGCGGGGCGCTGAGTTGTGGCTTTACCTGCAGGAAACCCTGATCCAGCCTCATGCCGCCGACGCCCTGCGCGCGATGAACTCGCTTCGCCTGCTGACCCTTCTGTTGCCGGAACTGAAGGGAATTGAGGCGCTGGTGGTGCGCGATTTTTATCACCGTTACACCGTGGATGAACACTCGTTTCTGGCCATCGAAAATCTGCATCGTTTGAAGGAATCGAAATCGGAATGGGACAAGCGTTTTGGAGAGTTGCTGAGCGAACTGGAGCAACCCGAACTGCTCTACCTGGCCTTGCTGCTGCATGATTCCGGAAAAGCGGCGCCGGGCGAAAATCACGTCGAGGTCAGCCTGCAACTAACCGACACTTGCGTAGACCGTCTCGATCTCGATCCAGTGGACCGCGACACGGTGCGCTATCTGGTGGGTAGTCATCTGGAAATGTCGGCCGCGATGCGGCGCGACGTTTTCGATCCGGCGAACGTGAAGTTGTTCGCGGAAAAGGTGGGAGCGCCGGAACGGCTGAAAATGCTTTGCCTGATGACCTATGCCGACATCAAAGCCGTGAACCCCGAGGCCATGACGCCGTGGAAAGCGGACAATTTGTGGCAGCTTTACATTGCGTGCGCGAATTACTTGAGCCGCAGCGCGGATGAGCGGGTTCACACCAGCGACGATGGCTCCAGCCTGGCCCATCTGCATTCGCTGGCGCCGGTCGCGGGAAAGAAGATCAACGTCTTTCTCGAAGGACTGCCGCAACGCTATCTCCGAATCCACGGCGCGACCGACGTTCTGGCCCATGCCGAAATGGCCACCCGTGTAGGACAGGACGGCGTGCAGTTGAATTTGAAGCAGATTCGACACTGGTATGAGCTGACCTTGATTACCACCGACCGCCCCTTCCTGTTCGCTTCGGTTTCGGGAGCCCTGGCCGCGTGGGGCATGAACATCGTGAAGGCCAATGCCTTTTCGAACGCCGCCGGAATGGTGGTCGACACGTTTTATTTCACCGATCGCTTTCGCACGCTGGAAATGAATTTGCAGGAATGGGAGCGTCTAAAACAGAGTATCGCCGCCGTAATTAAAGGACAGACCGACCTCGCTCGCATGCTGCGCGACCGTCTGAAAGCGGAGAAGGCGGACAGCACGAAAGTCAAGATCGCGACCCAGATCGAGTTCGACGATATTTCTTCGACGCACAGCACGCTCGTGCAGGTGCTGACTCAGGATCGTCCGGGACTGCTTTACCGAATGTGCTCGCTGGTGTCGAAGCATAATTGCAACATCGAAATCGCGCTGATCGAGACCGAGGGGCAGATGGCGATCGACGTACTGTATCTAACGTCAGAGGGAGCTAAACTCACGGCCGACCGTCAGGCGGCGCTCGGCAAGGCTCTGCGCGAAGAACTGGCCGCTAAGTAGTTCGTCCTTCGCCCGGCGACAAAATCAAGGTCAGTTGTTGCTGCGATCCGCGTAGTAGCCGTCTCGGGTCTGTACGGTCAGGTCTTTTTTCTTCACCGCCAGCTGAATGTGGTGATAGCCGCTCGACGTGCTGTCTTTGTCGGGCGTATAGCCCATGCTGTACTGGGTTCGTAGCTCCTCGACAATGCCGCTGTAGATGTCACCGACCGTTTGCTTCTTCGTGACTTCGAAGAAACGACCGCCAGTTTCTTTAGAAACACGCTCCAGAATTTTCTTGCCATCGACGCGCGGCTCTTCAGGATGACGCTGGCCGCCGCGGCCCCCGCCGCCCGGAGAACCACCTCCGCCACCGGGCCAGCCCCCACCTCCTCCGCCCGGCCAACCGCCGCCGCGGCCCATTCCGCCGCCGTGCCTTTGGCCTTCGTCGCGGTCGCGATGAGAGTCGGCGAAGTAAATCGAGTAGATCACCGTGTCGGCGCGTTGAGCGGACTCGATCGCGCTATCCAAGTTAGTCTTGCTGCCGCGGTCGACGCCATCCGAGAGAAGGATGAGAGCTTTGCGGCCCGATTGCTTTTTCATCAACTCGTTGGACGCCAGAAACACGGCATCGTAAAGCTGAGTGCCAGCGCCATGATGCGAGCCGGAGCGGGAGTCGTCGGGATCGTTGGATCGCTCCCGGTCGGATGGCGTCTTGAGCAAATCGAGCGCGGCTTGCAGCTTCTCGCGCGATGAAGTCATGTCCTGCAGCAGTTCCACCTCTTTATCGAAGTGAATGAGGAAAGCCTTGTCTTTAGGCTGCACCAGCATCTGATCGAGAAAGCTGCGGCTGGCGCTGCGCTCGGCATCGAGAACATTGGTCTGGCTGCGGCTGGTGTCAACCAGAAGCCCGAGCGTGAGCTGTAGATTTGTTTCCTGAGAGAAATACTTTATGGTCTGCGGGCGGCCATCTTCCTGCAGCGTGAAATCGTCTTTGGTGAGGTCGCGCACGATGGCGCCATGTTTGTCGCGAACGGTGACCGGCAATGTAACCACGTTGACGTCGACCGCGATGGTGGCGGCGGTATCCTGCGCCTGCATCAGGCGGCTGACTCCGTGAAAGGCGAACAGCGCGGCAACCAGGGCAGTGGCAACCGTCATCGACAGAATCGAACGGGGCGCGAACTTCTGAACCGCAGGCCGCCGGATATGCGACCGGAATTCAATCACCTGGCATCCTCCATTGATCTTTCATTCATTGACCCTTCATTAATTAATTTTTTCATTGCGAGCTATCTCCTTCTCTCAAACGAATCATTTCAGACGAACCTTAAGAACGCCGACGCTGCACCAGAGAACGGAGTACACAGCCAGTATCGCGGCTGCCCAACTGGGAAAAACAATCATCATTTCGGCATATGACGCTACTGGCAACCGGATGAAGGCGTACTTCGGGGCTGAATCTGTCAGACCGACGGGCAATGCAAGCATGACTGGTTATTTGTTTGGTCGTTTTGTCGTTCGCCAGGAGACACGACAGTCCTTAAGAGTGGATGCGCGGCAACGGAGTCGAAGTTGCCACGTGTCCTGTAAAAGCAACGTCAATACTGGGTAAAACTTCGTAAAGGGAAGAAATGCCGGGGTTCGGCGATGATAAAGTACAGTTCAGATATGGCGATACGCGAGGGTGATCGACGGCAGCACGCGGCGCGGCCGCGGTTTGCAATATTTGCGGCGGTGGCCCTGATCTTGACAGGGATGGGAAGGGTTGGTGCACAGGAAAAAGCGCCGGCTACGACAAACGCACAAGTCGCCAAGACAGTGGGAGCAATCAAGAACATTCAGACGGATTCGATCACGGTTACGACGGAATCCGGCGGCGAGGTGACCGCAAAGCTCAGCGAATCGACCAAGATCCTGCGCGTGCCACCGGGCGAAAAGGATCTCAAGAACGCGACGCCGCTGCAGACCCAAGACCTACAGCCGGGGGACCGCGTGCTGGTTCGAGGCCAACGCGTCGATGTCGACGGACACACTATCAGTGCGCTGGCCGTGATTGTGATGAAGCAGGCGGATGTAGCCGCCAAACAGCAGGCCGAACGCGACGACTGGCAAAAACGGGGAGTGGGCGGGCTGGTGACGAAAGTGGACGCGGCCACGGACACAATCACGATTTCCTCGGCGCCTGCGCCCGGGTCGGGCGCGTCGGGATCGGGCGGGGCCGCGGCGAACCGGAGCATCGCGGTTCACATTGCGAAAGACACAATCTTGCGACGCTACGCGCCGGACTCGGTCAAGTTCGACGATGCCAAGCCATCGCATCTCGATCAAATCAAGGCGGGAGACCAATTGCGCGCACGGGGAGTTCGCAGCGCGGATGGCAGCGAACTGAAGGCCGAGGAGATTGTTACCGGGGCATTTCGAAACATTGCGGGCACCATTAAGACAATCGACGCCGCCAACAATACCATGACGGTGCAGGACGCGATCGGCAAGAGCACTGTGGTGGTGAAGGTTTCTCCGGACTCACAAATGAAGAAGCTACCGCCGGAGATGGCGCAACGCATCGCGATGCGATTGAAAGGATCAGCGGGAGGCGCAAGTGGAGATCAGCCGGGAGCGAATGGTCAAGGCCAAAGCCAACGAATGCCCGCCGGGGCCGGGGCAAACGGGGCGCGAGGGGAGACATCAACCGAGGCGCAAACCGGGCGTGGGCAGGGAGGCGGGCCGGGTGGAAACGGTCCTCCAGATTTTCAGCGCATGCTGAGCCGCCTGCCGAACCATACTTTGGCCGACCTGCAAAAGGGGGATGCAGTGATGATCGTATCGACGGAAGGAACAGATTCAGGCGCGGTAACTGCGATTACGCTGCTGGCCGGAGTGGAAGCGATTCTAACCGCGGCGCCCAATCGAAGCGCCTCTTCACTGCTGTCGCCGTGGTCGCTGAGCGCGGCTGGCGGAGAAGGTGAAGCCGGACAGCAATAAATCAATTTCAATCCATTTGATCTGCCTGGAAAGAATAAGGTGCGTGTTGAAGTATTTATCAGTTTTGATCGTGGCAATTCTAATTGTGTCGGCTGCGGGATGGGGGCAGTCCATGGGACAGTCAACAACGACCGGGGCAACGACAGGGACCTTGCGCGGCCAGGTGACGGACCCATCGGGCGCGGTAGTCGCGAACGCGACCGTGGCCGTGCTGGTTTCCGGAGGGGCAACACACTCAGCCAACACCGGCAAAACCGGCAATTACGAGATCGGAAATCTGCCGCCCGGTAGATACACGGTCACGGCAAATGCACAGGGGTTCGCGATTTTTGTACAGAACGACGTTGACGTAGCCGCGGGCCAGGTTGCGCAATTCAACATTGCCCTCGACATCAATGTGAAACAGGAAAAAGTCAACGTGGAGGCGGAAGGGCCAACCCTCGACACCAACCCCGCGAATAACGCGAGTGCGATCGTGCTCAGCGGCAAGGATCTGGAAGCGCTTCCCGACGATCCCGATGAATTGCAGTCTGACCTGGAGGCGCTGGCTGGACCTTCGGCCGGCCCCAATGGCGGCCAGATTTATATTGATGGATTTACTGCGGGACAATTGCCGCCGAAGTCCTCGATCCGCGAGATTCGCATCAATCAGAATCCGTTCTCGGCGGAATACGACAAGCTGGGCTATGGCCGGATTGAAGTCTTCACCAAGCCCGGCACCGACAGATACCACGGACAATTCTCAGTCGAGGGCAACAATTCGGGGCTGAACACCCGCAATCCTTTTCTCGCGGCGGATGCGACGCAGCCTTACGATTCCGTGATCTACATGGGCAACATCGGGGGCCCGATCAACAAGAAGGCCTCATTCTTCTTCAACGTGCAGCGCCGCAACATCGATGAAATTGCAGTCGTGAATACGCCCGCGCTGGATCCGAACACGCTGCTGCCGGTTCAACTGAGCGAAAGCGTTCCAAACCCCCACACCCGCACCAACATCAGCCCGCGCATCGACTATCAAATCAGCACTAACAACACGTTGACGGCACGCTACCAGTTTTACCGCGATACGCAGCAGAACGCGGGCGTGGGCGGATCGACGCTACCCGATGCGGGCTACGACACCACTTCCACGGAGCACACGGTACAACTCAGCGACACCCAGATTCTGGGATCGAAGGCGGTCAACGAAACTCGCTTCCAGTACCTGCGCGACAACAGCGGGCAGACTCCGCTCAGCATTCTGCCGTCGATCAGCGTGCAGGGCGCATTCACGGGTGGAGGCAGCAGTTCCGGAGCGGAGACCGACCATCAGGATCATTATGAACTGCAGAATTACACCTCCCTGTCGCTGGGCAAACATTTCGTGAAGTTTGGAGGACGGCTGCGGGCAGTTCACGAAGTCAACCTGTCGGGCGCTGGATTTAACGGCACTTACATCTTTCCTGACCTGCAGACTTACAGTAACGCGTTGCAGGGTCTGCCGAATGGCACGCCCATCCAGTTCAGGCTTGATGCGACTGCCAGCGGCGCGGTGCCGAGCGTTCCGGTCACGGTCGCCGACGCCGGGCTGTACGTACAAGATGACTGGAAGGTCAGTCCGACGTTCACCTTAAGTGGAGGGCTGCGCCTTGAAACCCAGAATGCGATCCACGATCATGCGGATTGGGCGCCGCGCCTCGGCTTTGCATGGGGCATCGGAGGCGGAGGAAAGAGCGCGCCGAAAACCGTGCTGCGCGGCGGCTTCGGCTTCTTCTACGACCGATTCACTCAGGATCTGGTGCTCAATGCGGACCGACTGAACGGTATGACGCAGCAGCAGTATGTTGTGGCTTCCCCCCCGCCCGCGTGCTTTCCGGACTTCACGCCGCCATCCTGCCAGAGCCTGCTCACGCCCCAGACTCAGACGACCTATCAGATCAGTTCAAGCTTGCATTCGCCCTACATCATGCAGAGCGCGTTCAGCCTGGAGCGACAGGTGACAAAGATCGCGAATCTTACGCTTTCGTATCTGAATTCGCGCGGGGTGCACGAATTCGAGTCGCTGAACGTCAACGCGCCGTTTCCGGGCACCCCAGGTTCGGCCCCGAACGGACTGGCGCCGCTTTATCAGTACTCGTCAGAGGGAGTGTTTCGCCAAAATCAGCTGATCGTGAATTTCAACATCCGAGCCGGCGCCCGACTTTCGCTCTTCGGCTACTACAGTTTGAACTACGCCAACAGCGATGCCTCGGGCGCTTCCAGCTTTCCTGCCAACTCACACGATCTCGGCGCCGATTACGGACGGGCTTCCTTTGACATTCGGGACCGGCTGTTCATGGGCGGCACCATCGGTCTGCCCCATGCGTTCCGCCTGAGCCCTTTCATGATTTTTAATTCGGGGGCGCCTTATAACGTGACGGTGGGCCAGAACGACTTGAACAACGACACCATTTTGAACGATCGGCCCGCATTTTCGAACAATCCCGCATATCCCTCGTTGACCTCGCCGGGCCATTACAATCCGAATCCGACGGCTTCTGACGTTCTTATCCCTATCAACTACCTCACCGGTCCCAACCACTTCACTCTTAATCTGCGGCTCGCAAAGACATTCGGATTCGGTCCGGATCTCGGAAAAAATGCGACCCAGGCGAGCGGCGGGGGCCCTCCGGGCGGGGGTGGTCCTCGCGGCGGCGGCGGTGGTGGCGGGGGATTTGGACGGGGGGGCGGTGGATTTGGCGGTGGGCCTCCGGCATCTACTCGACGCTACACTTTGACCTTCAGCGTGAATGCGCGCAACGTGCTCAACAAGGTCAATGCGGCGACTCCAGTAGGAGTGCTGAATTCACCCAATTTCGGGCAGTCGATTGCGCTGGCGGGTGGGCCGTTCTCAAGCGCGGCGGCCAATCGCAAGATTGAACTGCAGGCGATGTTCAGCTTCTGACAGCAAATTTCTACGTGGAATAATCCGCGTTGATCCTTACGTATTCGGCGGTCAGATCGGTGGTGAGAAATCGTACCGCTTGCCGGCCACGTCCAAGCCGCACGCGAACGTCGCAGACTGGACGGGCGAGATGGCGATGGGCCAGATGCTCATCGAACGAGCAAGCTGTTCCTCTTGCGCAGACTTTCTGACTGCCGATGAAGATATGAACGCGCTCTGGATCAATGGGCACGCCACATCTTCCCACCGCCGCCAGAATGCGTCCCCAATTCGGGTCGGCGCCCGCCCACGCGGTCTTCACCAGCATGGAATGAGCCACGGTGCGCGCAACCTGCATCGCCTCTTCCCTGCTGCGCGCCTGTTCGACGAATAGACGGACCACATGCTGAACACCCTCGCCGTCGCTGACAATCTGTTCGGCCAGCGACTGGCATACGGCGGTGAGAGCGTCGGAAATCTTCTTGCGGCTCCGAGCATCTCTAGCGCGAACCCCGCTCGCGCCGCTCGCCAGCAGCAACACAGTGTCGTTGGTCGAGGTGTCGCCGTCGATGGACATGCAGTTCAATGAATCGTCACAGGCTTCGTGGAGGAGGGATTGTAATTCGCGGGCACTTGCAGCCACATCGGTGAACAAGTAGACCAACATGGTCGCGAGCTGGGGATGGATCATGCCCGCGCCCTTGGCGATTCCGAGCAGGGTGACTCTTTGCACGCCGAGTTCAATGCTGGCGGACGCTATCTTCTGACGCGTGTCCGTGGTCATGATGGCGCGAGCGAACGCGAGAACAGAAGGTCGACTGGCGGATCTCTTGGCGATGAGTTCCGGCAGGTGGGCGCGGATTTTTTGCGCCGGCAGACGAACTCCGATGATTCCGGTCGAGGAAGGAAAAATTTCAGCGGGGGGCGCGCCCAGCAGTTTCCCGCCAACGCGGCAGACTTCTTCGCAAGCGTGGATGCCGGCCTTTCCAGTGGCGCAGTTGGCGTTGCCAGAGTTCACGACCAGCGCTCGAACCCGGCCTCCGGTCGCGAGTAACGCTGCGCGGCCAACTTCCACGGGAGCCGCGACGACACGGTTCTTCGTGAACAATGCGGCCGCGGTCGCGCCTGTGCCCGCTTCCACCAGCGCGAGGTCAGGGCGACCGCTCGCCTTAATTCCGGCGGCGAGGGCGGCGAACGTAAATCCCAGAGGGATGCGGATTTTCTCGGGAGAACTACGAAGCGCGGTCATGCCTGAATCTTCAACCAGTTCTTGGGCGGTGGCAGAATTGCGAAGGTGGGCAGCTCTCCGCGAATCATGGGCACCTCGTCGCAGCGATAAAGCCGTGGGCATTGATAACAGTCTTTATGGATCTTGTCAGGCAGATCCTGATGGTTGGCGACGGTGAATCCGAGGCGAGAGAAAAACTCTGGAATGCGGGTGAACAGGCAAACGCAGGTGACTTTGTGTTTTTCCGCTTGCGCCAGAAGAGCCTTGACCAGACGCCGCCCGCCGCCGCCGCTTTGACTTCTGGGGTCGACGGTGATGGAACGGATCTCGGCCAGATGCACGCCATAAAGATGAAGAGCGCCACAGCCGATGATGCGCCCGTCCTGCTCTAGTACGACAAAGTCGCGAACGTTCTCGCAGATTTCCGCGAGGGTACGCGGCAGCAGGGTGCCATCGCCGGAGTAGGCGGCGATGAGCGCGTGAATCTGCTCCGCATCAGGCAGAATCGCTTCACGCGTGCGCATGAGACTCCGGGCGCTGCGAAGTGGATTTCTCCGCTTTTTTGACGCCTTCTCCGGATTGGTGACTGGCTTCCGCATTATTATGCAACGCCGCGTCCAGCGCCTTGACGACCAGATCCACGTGCTTTTTCTGAATCACATACGGCGGCAGAAAACGCAGCACGGTTTCATGCGTGCGATTGATGATAATGCCTTCGCGCAGCAGTTGCCCGGTTACCGCCTTCGCCAGTTCGGATGAGTCCAATTCCAGGGCCTGCATCAGACCCGCTCCGCGGACTTCCTGAATCGATTTGTGCTTCTTGTCCAGACCCGCGAGCGCGGCGTGAAAGTATCTGCCGAGCGCTTGCACATGCTTCAGCAGTTTCTTTTCCTGACGCAGAAATGCGATGGCGACAGCACACGCGAGCGGACCACCGCCGAACGTTGTGCCGTGCATACCGGGATGGATGCAACCGGCAACGCGTTCGGTGGTCAGGATTGCTCCGAGGGGCAAACCGCTGGCTAGTGGCTTGGCGACAGTGACGATATCGGGCACGATGCCATAATGCTGGTAGGCAAAGTGGCGTCCGGTGCGCCCAAGGCCGCATTGAATTTCGTCAAGCACCAGCAAGCCGCCGTCGCGTTTCGTTAAGCGCGAGGCCAGGTCGAGAAACTCCCGGTTGACGGGATGAATTCCGCCTTCTCCTTGAATGGTCTCAATGCACACGGCGCAAACGCTGGAGTCGAACTTCCGTTGCAGGTCGCGAAGATCGTTGAACTTGACGAAGGTGACGCCGGGTACCAGAGGGACGAACGGAGCGCGATATTTGGGCTGACCCGTGGTAGAGAGCGCGCCAAAAGTGCGTCCGTGGAAAGAGTTATCCATGGCGAGAATGCGGGTCTTTGCTTTTCTGCCCTTTCGATTTGTCGTCTGCCCGAAGACGCGAGCGATCTTGAGCGCTCCTTCCCAGGCCTCGGTGCCGCTGTTGCAGAAAAAAGCGCGGTCCAAGCCGGAAATCGTGGTTAGTATTTGCGCGAGTTCCGCCTGATACTCATGAAAAAAAAGATTCGAGGTATGAATCAGGCGGCCGGCCTGACGCCGGATCGCCGCCTGGATCGCGGGATGATTGTGGCCCAGGGCATTGACTCCGATTCCACTCAGAAAATCCAGGTAGCGCTTGCCTTGAGAATCCCAGAGATAGACGCCGCGCCCGCGCTCAAAAAGAATGGGATGGCGCTCGTAAGTAGGAAGCAAAAGCTCCGCTTCCATGCGAGTGACGGAAGCCAGACTCATGCTCGGAGCACCTCGGTGCCACATTCCAGCTTCGTGAAATAGAACAGGGGCAGCATTTCGACTTGCGCCGCCGGCAAGATGCGCACACGTCCCACACCGCTCTTGAGGGCCTGCGCGCAGGCCTCGAGTTTAGGCATCATGCCGCCGCTGACGACGGAAGTTTCGATCAGGCCGGCCACTTGCTTGGTGTCGAGCCTGGGGATCACGGCGCCGTCCGCTTGCTTCACTCCGGGAACGTCGGTGAGGAAGATCAAGGCGTCGGCCTCGCAGGCGATGGCACAGGCGGCCGCCATCTGGTCGGCGTTGACGTTGTAATACTGGCCGTCGCCTCCAAGAGCAAGCGAAGAGAGCACAGGAATGCCGCCTTCGGCCCAGATCGCCCGCAACCAGCGTGGCTCGGAGAAACAGATTTCACCGACAAACCCCAAGTCGTGCTCCGCGTCGTGTTTCTTGCGGGCGCGAAAGACGCCGCCATCCCCGCCGCAGAGGCCGATGGCCGGTTGACCGGCTGCGGCAATGGCGGCCACCAGGCTCTTGTTCACGATGCCGGCGAGCACCATCAAGGCTACATCGCGCGTTTCAGCATCGGTCACCCGCAAACCGTGAACGAAGTCGCTTTTCTTGCCCAGCAGTTCCAGAGTTCGCGTCAGTGCGCCACCACCACCATGCACGACGGCGACCTGGTGTCCGTCGTGGGCGAGTTGCACCACGGCTTTCGCGCACTTCTGAAGCGTCGGCTTATCCTCCAGCGCCGCGCCGCCGATCTTGACCACGATTTTCATTGCAGGCCCTCCGCCTCGTCCCAGCCGTACATGAGGTTCATGTTCTGGACGGCCTGACCAGCTGCGCCTTTGAGCAGGTTGTCGAGACAGGACACAATCACCAAGCGGCGGCCATCCGGGGCCAGGCAAACACCCAGGTCGCAGTAGTTGGTGTGCGCCGAGAATTGGATTTCCGGCAAAGTCGATGCCGGAAAAATGCGAACCCAACGCTTCCCCTGGTAAAAATGGCCGAGACAGTCTTGAATCTCGTCCGCCGTCACTTCGCGATTCAAGTTCAAATAAATTGTGGACAGGATGCCACGCGGGATGGGCAGAAGGTGGGGAGTAAAAATGAACTGGCTGGAGTTAAGCGCCAACTGTTCGAGAATCTCGCCGGTGTGCCGGTGGGAAAAGACGGAGTAGGCGGAGAAATTGTCGGCGACCGACACAAAGTGAGTGCGCGCGGTAGGCTCCTTGCCGGCGCCCGAAACCCCGGATTTGGAATCGGAAATGATGCCGCGATCGCGATCGACCATATCCGCTGCAAGCAAGGGAGCCAGCGCCAGAATCACCGAAGTCGCGTAGCATCCGGGATTGGCCACGAGAGCGGCTGATTTTATCGGGGCAGCATTCAACTCCGGCAGTCCATAAACGGCCTCCGCGGTGAGCTTCGTGGCGGTCTGCGGGTCAGCGTCTTTGAAGCCATAGACGGCGCGATTCTGCTCCTGTTTCAAACGCCAGGCGCCGCTGAGGTCGACCAGGCGCAGACCGCGGGAGATCGCTTCCGGGACAAGTTCGCGCGAAACGGCGTGCGGTGTGGCCAGGAATAAAAGCTCAACGCCATGTTCCTCTAATGCCGACCACGAAAACGACTGGATGCTGGAACGGCCATTGGCTCGGCCGTTGCCGGAGTGAGGCAACCCAAGAGCGAGGGCGTCGGGGGGTTCCGGGCCCTTGCCCGCGCTTTTCTCGGAATGGCGCCGCAAAAGTAGCGGAGCCTCCGTTCGGGGATGGCGGGCAAGCAGGCGCGCGAGTTCGATACCGGAGTAGCCGGTCGCTCCGAGCACCGCGGTTTTAAGCTTGTGCGGCATCAATTTCTTTTAAGTCTAACCGGCCGACGTGGCCCCTCATGCTGCCTTGAGGCATATTTATCCATTTTTATGCATAAATATGCATCTATGATAAATGCTTAGGGGGAACTGTCAAGTCGGAACCTGCGTCGGGCCGCCGTAGCACTTCCCAGCACCCTGGAGGATGGGATAAATTCTGTCTCGACGAAAGAGTTTGCGTTTGTGATCTCGGTTCATGAAAGCTTTTCTGATGATTGCGAGAAGAAATTTCTATTGGACTCGGCGGCTCGTCGGCATTTAGTGTGAGAGGCTGTTCCAGCACGCGAACTGGAGACTTGCAAACCCATTTCATGCCGTGTTTCACATCCGCCCTTCCCCGCGACGCAACCATCAGTAGGAATTTGTCGACCGTATGAAAACAGGAGCAATGGTATGACGAAACAACCGGACGGACGCTGTCTGCGCCGATGGTCATCTTTGATTGGATTTGGGTCCTCGTCTCTATCTGCATTGGTTCTGGCCATCGTACTCGGGGCCGGAATTGTCGCGGCATTGCCGGTCCGGTGCTGGGGTGACGATGCGCCTAAACCGGATCCGTCGGGTATAGCGACCGGTGACCGTACAGCCGTGGTAGACGCGGCCGGCAATCCGTTTGCCGTGGCTGAACCGACGGACAAATCGGCTCCGGATTACGCCGCGAACAAGAAGGCTTACGACGACTATCAGGCGCAGGCCGCGAAAGAGCCTCTGGCGGTGAAACTAGCCGACGGCGTGGGGCACGTGCGCGTGGCCACTAATTTTGCCTGGACACTCAACACTGGTTATCTCGTCCTGTTCATGCAGGCGGGATTTGCGCTGCTTACGTGCGGACTGGTGCGCAAGAAAAATGTCGCGCACCTGATGATGCTGAACTTCGCGGCCTATGTGTTTGCTTTTCTGGCCTACTACGCGGTCGGATATGCATTTCAGTTTGGCGCGGTGGCCATCAATGCCGCGCCCAGCAACCTGGGCGGAATTCCCGGGCTCAACAAGTTCCTGATCGGCAGCGGCCAATGGGGATTTGTCGGAGGCAAGGGGTTTTTCCTGGTTGGTCCCGCCTATGACAGCGCCAGCAACTGCCTGACCTTGTTCGAAGTCGTCTTCATGGAGACGGCCGGATACATCATCGTGGGCGCGATCTGCGAGCGCATTACATTCTGGGCATTTCTGCTGTGTGAGTTATTCATTGGCGCGATTCTTTATCCCATCTCAGGCTGCTGGACCTGGGGCGGAGGCTGGCTCTCGCAAGTGGGGTCGACAATGAATCTCGGCCACGGATATGTCGACTTTGCCGGCTCTACGGTGGTGCATGCGGTTGGCGGTTTCGCCGCCATGGCACTGGCAATTATTTTAGGTCCGCGACTGGGTAAGTATGGGCCCGGTGGAAAGATTCGGGTCTTCCCGGCTCACAACATTGTTTATGTGGTCACGGGAACTTTCATCCTGCTCTTTGGCTGGATGGGATTTAATCCGGGATCGACTTTGGGAGCCACCGATCTGCGAATTTCGGTGGTAGCTGTGAACACCAATCTGGCGGCAGTCGCGGGATCAGCCGCCGCCATGCTGCTCTGGTACTTCCTGTTCGGAAAGCCGGACATCACCATGGCGTGCAACGGGATGCTGGCGGGACTGGTCGCAATTACCGCGCCTTGCGCTTTTGTGTCGCCCACGTCCTCGGTTGTCATCGGAATTCTGGCCGGCCTGCTGGTCTGCGGCGGCGTTATCTTCAACGACCGTGTTCTCAAAGTCGATGACCCCTGCGGCGCAATTTCCGTGCACGGATATTGTGGTTGGCTGGGCGCGGTCAGCGTGGGCATTTTTGCCGACGGCGCTTACGGCGCGGGATGGAACGGCGTGGGCGCTGCGTCGTATCTCGGGCACGCAGGCCAGGGCGTGACCGGATTAATTCACGGCGACACCCGGCAGTTCTTTTGCCAGTTCATGGGAGCGACTCTGTATGCCGTGTGGGCGTTCGGCGGAACTTACGTGGTTTTTGCCGTCGTCAATAAAGTGAAAAGCATGCGCGTGCCTCCCGAGGTGGAAGAGGAAGGACTCGACGTGCCGGAGTTCGGGATGGCGGGGTATCCCGAAGACGCCGCGGTGCCGGCTGGGTATTGAAATCAAAAAGGGCCGGGCGCGGGCGACCGGCCCTCAGTTGAACTGACAATCTACTGCCGCAGGCGTTGCTCGCTTGAGGTGCCACCGGCGGCGGGCACGTAGCACTGCAGCGTGTAGTCCATCACCATGCGGTCGGCGTTAAAGCGCCAACCCAGAGTGCGGATGGTGCGTTTCATCCGCTGGATCCAGCCGCGCGGAAGGCCATCGCGATCGCGATGATAGTAGAGAGGAATGACTTCATCGCGCAGCACTCGCATCAGGTCGTCACCGTCGCGGCTGTCGTGAACATTCATGTCCGAGTGGGTTCGGCCATTGCCGATGGCGAAGCCGTTCAAACCGTCGTACGCCTCCGCCCACCAGCCATCCAGGACTGAGAGGTTCAAGCCACCGTTCAAGACAACTTTCTGGCCGCTGGTTCCGGAGGCTTCCAGGGGACGTCGCGGATTGTTCAGCCAGACATCGACACCCTGGGTGAGATGGCGTCCGACGTTGATGTCGTAATCCTCGACAAAAACAAATTTGTCGGCAAACTTCGGATCGCGCATCAACTGCGCAATCTGCTGCAGAACGCGCTTGCCCGGTTCGTCAAGGGGATGCGCTTTGCCCGCAAACACGAACTGCACCGGGCGCTTCGGATCGTTAACCATGCTGGCAATCTTTTCGATGTCTGCCAAAATCAGATTGGCGCGCTTGTAGGTGGCAAAGCGGCGCGCAAAACCGATGGTGAGGGCGTCGGGGCTGAGGGCGCGTTCCAGTTGTTGGAGTACGGCGCGCGGTTCGTCGCGGCGCGCGGCCTGCTTGACAGCCCGGCGGCGAACGAATTCGATCATTTGCGTTTTGAGGTTGAAATGCGTCTCCCAGAGCTCGCCGTCGTCGACGTTGTCGATGCCATCCCAGATCTTGGCTTCACTGCCGCGCAGATGCCAGCCGGTGCCAAGATGGCGATCATAGAGGCGGAACATCTGGGGCGCGAGCCAGGTGGGCACATGGACGCCGTTGGTGATGTGGCCAATGGGAACCGCATCTTCCAGTTTGCCGGGAAACAGCCCGGTCCACATGGCGCGGGAGACTTCACCGTGCAGAGAGGAAACCGCGTTGGCGCGGCGCGAGAGCTTAAGGCCGAGCACAGTCATGCAGAAACGCTCGTCGCTTTCGGGATGCTCGCGCCCGAGCGCCATGAAGCTTTCCCGGGAAAGGCCAAGGGACTCGCGCAAAGGTCCAAGATGCTCTTCAATCAAATCGGCATCAAAGCGGTCGTGGCCGGCGGGGACGGGAGTGTGAGTCGTGAAAACCACTTCCCGTGCAACTCGAGGCACGGCTTTGTCGAAGCTGATGCCTTCATCTTCCATGCGTTGGCGAATCGCTTCCAGCACGGCAAATCCGCTGTGTCCTTCATTCAGATGTAGAACTCCGGGCGTGATGCCGAGAGCTTTCAGAGCACGCAATCCACCCACTCCGAGCAGCAGCTCCTGGTGGACGCGAACCCGGCCGTCGCCCCCGTACAAACGCGATGTCATCTCGCGATCTTCTGGCGTATTGCCGTCCACGTCCGAATCGAGCAGGAACAAATCGCAGCGACCCACTTTGACGCGCCATACCTTGGCGTAAATGGGACCATGATGGGTGTCGACTTGAACGACGACTGGCCTGCCGTTCTTCCCGATGGCGGTTTCCATCGCTAACTGGTTGACGTCGGTTTCGAGGTACTCTTCGTGCTGCCAGCCGTCGCGATCCAGGCGCTGTCGGAAATATCCCTGGCCGTAAAACAGCCCGACACCAACCAGCGGGATGCCAAGATCGGAGGCACTCTTGATGTGATCGCCGGCCAGAACTCCAAGCCCTCCGGAATAAATCGGAAGAGACTCATGCACGCCAAACTCGGCGGAGAAATAAGCCACGGGACGGGGCCGCAGCACTCCGGCGCGACGCGCTCCCCAGGTTCGCTCCGCGTCCTGATACTCGCACAGGCGACGATAGGCGTAGTTGATCCGGCTGTGCAGGTTGAGTTCGGTGGCGCGCGCCTCGAGTTTTTCCAGCGGATACTCGTTCAGCAGCGAGACCGGACTGTGATTGAGCTGGCTCCAGCGCAGGGGATCGATATCGCGAAACAAGCCGGCGGCGTCGTGATCCCAACTCCACCACAAGTTGCGGGCCAGGGTCCACAAGCGCTCCTGGGCGGGCGCGATGAAACGGTCGAGGGTACGGGCTTCGCTCACGATGTGGGCCACCCGGTTCGCAGCCTCAGTCAGTAAACGAATCTCGTCTTCGGGGAAGATTCGCGGTTCGATGGTCTGCACCACGAGCACGCCCTGCAGCACTCCGCGATCAATCAACGGAACGCCCAGGAACGATTGGCAGGGCTCCTCTCCCAATTCGCTGAAGAACTTGAAGCGAGGATGATTCTTAACGCGCTCGACAGCCACAGGACGCACTTGTTCCGCAACCAGGCCGGTAAGTCCTTCATTGACGGCCATGCGAAGCTTGCCAACGCACTCACGGCGCAGACCGATGGTGGCGGCGAGCACGAGATTGGCCCGGTCCGGTTCGAGCAAGTAGGCGGAGCAGACATCGGTGCCAAACCGGCGGGCGATCAAGGCGACAACGTTCATCAGTGTGTCGGCGGGTTTGCCGGGCTCGGCTGCCAGATTTGCGATCTCTTCAAAAGTGAGCACGTAACTGGCATCGAGAGAGCAGGAAGAGGAAGTCGTAGTAGACGAGTGCTCTTGGTCCTGAACTAGTTCATTCTGTCGGTCCAAATCCGGTCTCCCTTTGACTCTAAAATTCCCCGCCCCTGCGAGCGTCGTTCACGATTCGCCCTTCGTAAACCCGTGAGTTGCGGCGCACCGCACAAGGACGACGAGCAAAGTCAAACACAAGGTTAAAAAAGACAACCCCTGAGGCCATTCTATCGGTTGAGATCGGAACTACTCCACAGCAGTTATCGCATTGTTGATTACTACGGTGCGGAATACGATCGAAATTTTTTCTTCACCCCCGCACTATCTCTGATAAGTACCTTGATTAGAAACCTTAATTCCCGGTTTAGGCGGAGTCCAATTCGGATTGCTTATGGCTGCATCAGTGAATTCCGATTTGCTTGGGCAAAAGAATGGGCGCTGCATCCCGCCCGGGACTGGGCGGAACACAGCGCGCCATTTGCTGTCCGAGTTAGCTCGATCGAACTAGCCTGGGTCAACCTGCCCTGGTAGCACTACCCCTGATCGCGCTAACCCTGGGAGGGATGCAACACCCGGAAGGTGCTGCCTCCGTTCGAAAATACCAGCACCAGTGCATCCTGACCGCTTGGCACGCTGGACAACGCCTGCGCCACATCCGATGCGGATTTCACGGGGCGACGGTTCACTTCCATGATGACGTCCCCACGCTGCAAACCCGCGTTGTCGGCGGGACTGCCGGGCTGGACATCCTCGACCACCGCGCCGTGGACCGATTTTTCTCCCAGCCCCTGCGGCTCTATTTCATTGCGCAATTCCGGGGTCAGGTCGGCGAGGCGCAGGCCCCAGCGGCCTTTTCCGTGTTCGTTTTCGGCGGTCTCTGCGCCCTTGCCACCCAGCGCTTCGAGCGTCACCGCGATGTTCGTCGGTTTGCTGTCGCGCACGACCTGCAGATGGATGGTGTCACCCGGGCGTTTTTGTCCGACCAGCATTTGCAACTGGCCGGCGTCGATGACGGGCTTGCCATCGAGTGCGGTGATCACGTCTCCGGTTTGCAGACCCGCTTTAGCTCCGGGCGCGTCCGCTTGAACCTCGCTGACCAGGGCTCCTTCCGCCTTGCTCATCTGGAAGAACTTCGCGTTGTCGGGAGTTACGTCGGCAATCTGAATCCCGATAAACGCGTGCGTAACTTTACCGTCGCGAATCAGGGTCTCGACCGTGGGTTGGACAATCTGCGTGGGAATCGCAAATCCCATCCCTGAGAATGACCCCGAGGATGAAATCAGGAAGGTGTTGATGCCGATGAGTTCGCCGCGCGCGTCCACCAGCGCTCCGCCCGAGTTTCCGGGATTGATGGCGGCATCGGTCTGAATAAACTCACCCGGCTTGCGGCGATCGCTCGCGTCGGGATTGGGGCGGTTGAGGGCGCTGATGATGCCGCGCGTCACCGTAAACCGAAAACCGTAGGGATTCCCGAACGCCAGCACCGTCTGGCCCGGATGGAGGCTGGCCGAGTCGCCCCAGGGCACGCTGGGCAGGTTCGTGCCATTGACCTTGATCACGGCGAGATCGGTGAGAGGATCCGCGCCAATCAGCTTTGCCGGCAAGACTTCCCGGTTGCTCATGGTGACTCGAATATCGACCGCTCCGTCGATCACGTGGTTGTTGGTCACGATGTAGCCATCGGGAGAAATGATGACGCCGCTGCCCAGACCGTGTTCCATGCGGTTCTGAGGCTGCATTGGAATGTTGAACTGGCGTCCGAAAGGATTACCCGGACCAAAAAACTGCTGCATGTCGGGCATCCCTTCCATGCCGCCCTGCTGCGCGTTAGACTTCGATACGACGGTGACGTTCACCACCGCCGGGGTCACGCGTGCCGCCAGTGTTTCCATGGCACGATCAAGAGTGAGTAATGCCGAGACGCTGTTGTCATCGAGCGCGGCCGCGGCTGGAGCCGCAGTCGCCGCTCTTGCCGACTTAGTGAAATTGACGGTCGCTACCGATCCAACTGCCACGACCGCAATCAGAGCCACCGCCAGACGCCGCGTGATCGCCGCTTGGCAACGTGCTTTACAAGTTTCTAGCCACATCTTCATTTTCGTTTCTCCTCATGGAATCGAACTATTTGCAACTAATAATCTAGTTGTTATTCGCAAAAAAATTACTGCCACTAAATCTTGCTGGCCACCGGAACTCTCGCCAGACGTTCACGGACGGGGCTCAGCAACATCACTTGCCATACCTGGACGCTCCACACCGACGAATTCGCAGTCGTGTATTCGGTAGCCTCGACAAAGAGCAAGGTTCGAAACTGGGGCGCGCTTTGCAGGTTTGAGCCAGCGTCAGTGGTGCCAGCGTCAACCATCCGGCCGGCGGTTGGCGGCGCATTCCACCGCGCGTTAACCACCGGCGGAGGCGTCAACCGGCTTGTGGCTGCGGCATGACGATGAGCCTCTGCCATGGCGTCCGAATGTATCGCGGCCCGACTCCAGGCTGTTCGAAGCGATGCCAAAGGAGGATGGGGTTGTCTTCCTTCCGGCTGGACCGTAGCGACGCCCGATCGTCCGTTCGCAGGCAATACGGTTGCCGTCTGCACACTCTTGGAACTGCGAAGGGACGGGCCGTGATCAAATGCGACCCACTGCGGCGTGTGCGGCAACGCCAGGAGACAAATGACGGAGAAGGCGCCAGCCATGCCGAGAGCGGGCTTCCAGACTCGCGCGGCTGCGGGCCGGTTGCGATCGAGAATGCGCGCTAGCCGCAGCGCAGCTTCCCCAGCCCGATTGACGGCCGCGTGAGCCATCGACCAGGGAGGTTGCCCTAAGCGGTGCGCCAGGTTCTTCTCTAGCAGCGACACCAGGCAAGCTGCGTAGCCGTGAGGGTTCGCGGTTTCGGCCAGAACAGCATCGTCGCAAGCCATCTCGCGCTCCACCGACAGGCGGCTTTCAATCCACCAGACCGCGGGATGAAAGAAGAAAAGAGCGCCCACGATTTTCTGAAACAGGTTTGTCCAGTCATCCCAGCGCCGCAGGTGCGCCATTTCATGCAGAAGAACGACGTTGAGGTTGGCAGGCTCCAATTCACGCAACGCCCAGGCGGGCAGAACAATTGTCCGGTGAAAAAAGCCTATGGCAGCGGGGACGCGTACCGACTCCGAGGTTGCGATTGTGACTGCGGTGGACGCGACGGTCGCGGCCATCGTTTTTTGTATCGTTTCCCGCACCGCGGGGTCGAGACTGGCTATCACGACCGGAGTGCAATTTCGGCGCAGATCACGCAGACGCCACAGTCCGACGGCCAAACGCAACAGCGCCACACCCGCGCCCAGAGCCCACGCGACGAAAACGAAGAGTCCCCAAACAGCGGGAATTGCGAAGGCCGGACGCAGGCTCGACCATGATTCGAACCATGACGAGGCGAACCATGACGACGCGAGCCATGACCCGGCCGACCCGGCTGACGTCCTCGCGGCAACTAAGGATGAGATTCCCGGCAGAGCGAAGGCACGCACTTGACCTGCGCCGCCGAGCAACGGAAGCGCAGCCACTGTCAGCAAGCCCGTGAACCAGACGGCAAACCGGGTTCCCGCATTCTGCCTGGGCAACACCCGCAACAAGGCCCAGGCAAAAATCGCAACCAGCAACCCTTCCGGCAGCGGGTTGAGAATTCGCTCGACCGCGATCTGCGCCACGGTCTCGGCTGCGGGAAGCCAAGTCATTTCGACGCGCTCCCGTCTCTGAGCCGGGCCGCGTTGCTTGAGACCTTATCTTGATTTTGCAGAACCTTATCTTGCTTCTGATCTTGCAGGATTGCAACCTTGGGATCCGCGTTCAGAACAAGCATCTGCCGGAGGCGACCGATTTCCTCCGGCTCGATGCCCTGGTCCTCAAGGAGGTTTAAGACCAGTTGCTCGTGAGAGTTCTTGAAAAATCGGCTCACAAGATGTCGGATTTCCGAGCGCGTTGCTTCCACCTTTCCCACCAGCGGCGTATATACGTGTGCCCGTCCATCCTTTAAGTGTTTCAGATATCCCTTGCGCTCCAGAACGCGAATCGTGGTGAGCACGGAATTGTAGGCAAGCGCAGGCTTTTCGCTAATCGAATCAAGCACTTGCTGGACCGTACCCGAGCCTTTGCCCCAGAGCACATTCATGATCCGCAGCTCGGCTTCGGTCAAAGTTCCCGACTGTCTCGGCGGCACCGCTCGTCCTCCTGCACCTTTGACGCGCCCCGCGTCAAAAGGTAACTAATTGTTTAGTTGCAAGCGGGCACTGGCGAGTTGCATGCGGAATTGGCAGGTCCCACAGGACGCTAGTGGAACCCCACCGCCGTCATGGCCGCGACCGCCTCCGGGTTCTTCATGAAGGTGTTCCAGACGAAGGCACTGCGCTGGTTCTCGGCCATGAGCATCGTGATGCCGAGATCGATCCCGATCACATCGGTGTCGTACCAGCCGGTAAGGGGGTTGAACGCGTCCACGAAACTGTAGCGCTGCCAAGCGTTGGGAAAACTGCTCTGGAAGTTGCGCAGCGCGGCAATGCAGTCGGGAGACAAAAACGGAAGGGATCCTCCGGCTGCGCAAGGAACGATCGACCCGTCAATGGGCCCGATGGTCGGAGGTCCGCCCCAGACGACATAGCCGTTTACCGAGTCCGACGCGGTCATTCCCCATACGTTGTCCGAGTAATCGGAGAACTGACCGGCGAGCGACAAGCAGAACAGTTTGTGGGCCTGGGTCGCGGTGATGGAGTTATTAAAGTAGTTGGCGTAGGCGTCCTGCTGGGAGCGAAAATCAAACCAGGCATGAGAGTACTGATGGATAAAGAGAGGGGCGTAGAGATTCGTGATGTAGGTCAATCCCTGATAAGTCAAGGTCGGGCGCGCGAAGGCCTGCCATGCGCTGGCCGGGACCGGGTTCACGGGCGCGCCGATGGCCAGCAGGTATAGCATCATCAGTTCCGAGTAGGTATCCCAGCGCGTAGTGATGAATCCATTCTCTGGAGTCCATCCCATGGAAAAGGTGGTTCCACCGTTCAGCATCCAGGGCCAGTTGATGCGCTGATAAAGCTGCGTGGCCAGATCGACGATTTGCTGGTCCTGAAAATGCTGGCGGCAGGTAAGCACGCCGCAGAGCAGGATGGCGGTATCGATGGAAGAAACCTCGGACCCGCTTGCCCTCTGGCCGGTGTTCATATCCACGAAGTGGTAGAAGAAGCCGTTCTGATTCGGCATCTGGCTGAGCAGAAAATTCAACGTTGTCTGAACCCGCGCCACGATGCTGGCGCTTGCCATGTAGCCGCGCTGGTCCGCGATGCACAGAGCGGTGAGTCCAAAGCCCGTGGCTGAAATGCTGGAGAGGGTTCGACTGTCATTGCCCGCGGCGAAGGCTCGATCCTTGACCTGGCCCGTGGTGACACTGGCCTGTTCCCAGAAATAAAGAAAGATGGCGCGTTCGATTTCATCCAGAAATTGATCGTCGGTCAGCGGCGGGGGGCCGAGATTGGTGCTGGTCTTAGACCCTCCGCAGGACGTGCTCAAGACCGCCAGGTTCAGCAGGGGCGATAGCAGCATCGTCTTACCCAGTCGGGCAAGTAGGTCCCGTCGACTGATGGGCCGGTTTGGGGTAGGACGGTTCATGAACATGATGGCCGAAGCATCACCAGAGGTTGCGATACAGTTTCCCGCGTTGGTTGCGGGTTGGACAACGCCGCAGCGGCTACTTTACCTCGATCACCGCGAGTTCATCGGGAGCCAGGTCGAGGGTCAAGTCGCCGGCCGTCAAGTCGCGGATTTCCGGGGTGGGCAACTGCGCAGCCAGCTGCAAGGCCTGGAGCTGATCGGCCGTCGGATCGCGTGGCTCTCCCATTTTCTCGTAGGCCGGATGCACGTCGCCATGGTCGCGGTCCAGACGCCAAATGTAAGCCCGTCGATTCGCGCCGAGATGTTCAAAGCGCAGATGAATGGTCCGGGAAGCGCCCGACTTGCCGGGAATTTGTTCGGGGACAATTGGATCTGGATCAATCAGGTTCCAGGCGGCGACGACCAGCGACCCGTCTTTTCGGCGAGTCGCAAGGACGGAGTTGGAATCCGCGGAAATTCGTTCGTCGCCTAAACGATGCAGCAGCTTGAAAGCATTGAAAGCGGGCTTCGGAATGCCGCCGGCCGCGATCAGGCCAAAGCCGCCATAGAACGGCTCTTTCACCACCCCTTGCTCTTCGAATACATCGGAAAAGGTCCAGTACGACATCGCGTCGACCAGTCCGTCGCATTGCCGAATGGTGTCCGCCATCCACGGACCCATATAGACCGAGTCGGTAACGGCTGGCTGGTTGGAGTAGCTGGCGTTGTACTCGGTCCAGATAAGTGGCAACTGCGGCATGGACGACGTACGGATTTGATCGTGAACCTTTTTCACGGCGCGACACACCATCTGATCGCGCGGGATGTTCTCGTCGGTGGCAAAAACATCCTGAGCGCGGTCGTTGCCGTAAACGTGCGAAGAGACGAAATCGACGGGCACCTTGTTTTCAGCGCAATGCCGAATGAAAGCATCGGCCCACGCAGCCTGCGCGGTGGCGGGTCCGCCGACGCGAAGGCGCGGGCTCACTTGCTTCAGAGCGCGAGCGGTGTGATCGTAAAGCTCCCAGTAAGTAGCCTGTCGCGGCTCGCCCGCCCAGAAATCAAGGTTCGGTTCGTTCCAGACCTCAAAGTACCACCGCGAAACCTCGTCAATGCCGTAGCGATCGACCAGATGTCTGCTGAACTGCGTGACGAGGTCATCCCATTTATTCCAGTCCTTGGGCGGAGCGACGTTCTGCTTGTACCAGAAGGCATGGAGCGCTTCTCGAGCCGCCAATTTCTTCGGCATGAAGCTCAGTTCGACGAATGGACGGACACCGTTGGCAAGCAGCCCATCATAGATTTGGTCGACATAAGAAAAGTTATAGACCGGATGGCCCTGCGCATCTTCGTCGTAAACCCCAACCTCATCGTGGAAGATGGCATGGAAGCGCACATATTCGAAGCCAGTGATCTGTTTTACTTCGCGAAGATCGTTCCGGTAGCTCTCGCGCAAGCTCAGGATGGCGCGTCCGGAGCCAAACATTTTCTCCCAAACATGGGGGAAAGGTTGAGCCGGGGCAGAGGCAGAGGCATCGATCGCCACCGCGCGGTCGTCCTGGGGACGGTTCCCGGTCTGAGCGGCCGTCCAGGGCTGCAACAACGTCGCGCTAAGAATCGTGAGGAGGGCGAGTCGGCTGGCGATCTTCATTCGAGCGATCCTGATGGGTAGCGGGTTCTTATTACTATTACTTGATCGATCCAGCGGTTCTGATCGAACTGCCTGGAGCATCGGACAACCACCAAGCTCCTGGAAAAAACCGCATCAACGGCGTGACCTTGAGTTTGCAGACGGCAACTAAGAATTGCACTAAAGGCATAACTAAATCGCTTTAGTTAAGCAAAGACGGGTATAGCATGGCATCCTGGAACAAGTCAAGCCAGCGTAAGGGCGCGGCGCAAGGCCTGCGGCTAGTGTGACGCCACGATTGGTTGGGGCGCGGCCTGAACCTTGGTGCCGTTGTCCGGGCCATTGTACAGGTTGATGTGTTCCAACTCCTTGAGGTGGTCGTACCAGGTGAACTTGAGGATGAGTGAAGTCACGGCAACCACGGCAAACGTGATGGCGGCAGTCTGCAGTCTCCAAGTGACGATGTAAATGGGCAGGGCCACCAGGGCAATCTGCCATATCATCCCAATCGCGATGTTGAACATGTCGCGAAAGAAATCCTTGTTCCGCTGAAATGACGGATCCTCCTGCTGCACCTTCCTGAGGATGGGCCCCCAGAATCCCCAGGGACGCACTCGCCGGTAGAAATCCTTGAGCACTTCCTCATCTTCCGGCGCGGTCAGCCACGTACCCGCGAAACAACCGATAAGCGAGATCAGGAACACGATGCCAAACCCTACCGAAACTTCGAGGTTTAACGAATGGGCGTGGGCGTAATTCTGCAAGGGCTCGATTTTCGCGATCAGCGTTGGAATGGTGAGGGCGGCGGTAATGCCCGACACCATCCCCCAGAAATAGCCATAGCCGTTGAAGCGCCACCAGTACCACTTCAGTACATTGGAAGCGGTGTACCCGCCCCACAACGAAGTCACGATCCAGATGACAACGTTATTCACGCTGGTCACGTACCAGCCCAGCAGAATGCCCAGCAGAACGACCACGAACGAACTTAGATAACTCAGCCGAACGTAGGTCTTGGGGCTGGCGTTGGGATTGATAAACCGCTTGTAAATGTCGTTCACAAAATAAGGCGGCGCGGCGTTCACGGTGGCGGCGAAGTTCGACATATACGCAGCCAACAATCCGGCAATCAGCACGCCGAGCAATCCGGCGGGCACGAACAGCGCCAGCGCCGAAGGAAGAATGCGCTCAAAATCCATGCTCGTCCCCATGCCGCGGATCTGGTCGCCGAAGAAAACCAGCGCCAGGACAGTGAGCCCGGTAATTAGAAAGTAACGAGGGAAGGTCAGAACCACGTTGACCCAACCGCTCATCATCGAGGCTTCGCGCGGATTCTTACAGGAAAGTACGCGCTGCATGTCATAGTTAGGGGCAGGCCCGGCGGCGCTGATCAGGATGCCTTTGAAGAGCAGCATCATGACGAAGAATCCGAAAAGGCCGTAGCCATCCTGGGCGATGCGCGCATTGGCGGACGGCACCAGATTGGACCAGTCCAGATTCAAGTGCCATCCAAAGAAGATGTTGCCCCAGCCCGGAGGCGTGAAGCGTTCGACCGTCCCCGGCGCGACCTTCATCATGGCGATGATGCCCACCGCGAACGACGCCACCGAGAGGATGCAGAACTGCAATACCTCCGTGATCACCACACTGAACATGCCACCCTTAATCACGTAAATGGCGGTGATCGCGATGAGCAGCAGGGCGTACTGGTTGACGCTCAGGTGCCAGGGCAGAAAGGTCGCGGCGAATTTGCCGATGCCCTTGAATCCGTAGGTGAAGAACCCAATGATGCTGATGAAGGCATAAATCACCACGATGATGTGGGACAGTTGCGCGCCTCGTCCCTTGCCGAATCGGGTCTGAATCCACTCCGCGCCAGTCATCACGTTCGAGCGCCGCAGCCAGGTCGACATATACACCATCAGGAATACCTGGTTGAAGGTTGGCCACAGCCACGGGATCCACACGCTCTTCACGCCGTAGACGAACATCCAATAGACCAGCAGCATGGTGCCGCTGATATCGAACATGCCCGAAGCGTTGGAGATGCCGAGGACGTACCAGGGCATGACGTTGCCGCCGAGGAAGTACGCCCTCATATCGCGCGAGGCGCGGTGCGACACCCAGTAGCCGATCCCTACCGAGAGGGCCAGGTAGGCAACGATGATGACGATGTCAATGAAGTGCAGGTTCATGGTAGACCTCGGTTGCGGCGGCCTGCCGCGGAAAGCTCGTTGCCCGGTTCTCTTCGATTGCGTTCTTTTCGATTACGCCGAAGGGCGTGACCGTGATCACAGCTCCGGCCGCGCGCCGACTTGCATTTTGCGGGCACGCATCATGTCTACACCCGAAAGTTATTCAATGCCACTAGAAAATCGTTATACTAGTTTGTCTAACCGGTCCCCGGCATGCGCGCAACGGAGCCATCATCATGAAATTCGGGTACTTCGACGATCCGAACCGCGAGTACGTAATCACGCAGCCCGACACCCCCCTGCCCTGGATCAACTACCTCGGCTGCGAAGCTTATTTCGGAATCATCTCCAACACTGCCGGGGGCTATTCGTTCTACCGCGATGCGCGCCTGCGCCGCATCACGCGCTACCGCTACAACAACGCTCCCTTCGATGTGGGTGGACGCTACATTTATCTTCGGGACGACACCGCTGGCAGCGATACTCTTGGCAAATTCTGGTCGCCGTCCTGGCAGCCCACACAGCACAAACTGGAACAATATTCCTGCCGACACGGCATGGGCTACACCACCATCGGCTCAAAGTATATTGGCATCGAGGCCAGCACGCGCTACTTTGTGCCGCTCGGCGAGAACCTCGAAATCTGGCAACTGACGGTCAGCAATCATCGGGCGCGCCCCGCCCAGCTTTCCATTTTTTCGAGCATCGAATTCTGCTTGTGGGACGCGCAGGATGATTCGACCAATTTCCAGCGGAATTTCAGCATCGGCGAAGTTGAAGTGGAAGACGGCGTCATCTACCACAAGACGGAGTACCGCGAGCGCCGCGATCACTTTGCGTTCTTCGCCTGCTCGGAAAAAATAGCGGGCTACGATACCCAGCGCGAGGCCTTTCTTGGCCCCTATCGGGGCTGGAATAATCCCGCCGTAGTGGAACGGGGGCAGGCGTCGAATTCCATCGCCCACGGCTGGGCTCCGATCGGCTCCCACCAGGTCAAACTTTCGCTCCAGCCGGGGGAATCACGCCAGATTGTTTTTGTTTTGGGCTATCAGGAGAACCCGCGAGACCGGAAGTTCGATCCGCCCGATTCACAAATCGTCAACAAGAAAGCCGCGCAAGCCACGATAGCCAAGTATCGCGTGCCGGCGCATGCCGATGCGGCCTTCGAAAAGCTCCGCGCCTACTGGGCTGAATTGCTTGGACTCTGCCAGGTGCAGACGCCGGACGCGCACACCAATCGCATGGTGAACATCTGGAACGCGTACCAGTGCATGGCCACCTTCAACATGTCGCGCTCGGCTTCGTTCTACGAATCCGGCATCGGACGCGGACTCGGCTTTCGCGATTCGAATCAGGATCTGCTGGGATTTGTCCACATGGTGCCGGGGCGCGCCCGGGAACGCATTCTTGACCTCGCCGCTACGCAACTTCCTACCGGCGGCGCTTATCACCAGTACCAACCGCTCACCAAGCGCGGCAACAATGAGGTGGGCAGCGGATTTAATGACGATCCGCACTGGCTGATTGTCGGCGTCGGCGCCTACCTCAAGGAGACGGGCGACTGGAGCATCCTCGACCAACCGGTACCCTATGACAATGAACCCGGCTCCGAAACTCCGCTCTACGAACACTTGCAACGCAGTTTCCGCTACACCATCGACCGTCTGGGTCCGCATGGTCTTCCACTCATTGGCCGCGCCGACTGGAATGATTGTCTGAATCTGAATTGCTTCTCCGATTCGCCCGGGCAATCTTTCCAGACCACGACAAACAAGGATGGCAAGGTCGCCGAATCCGTGTTCATCGCCGGACTGTTTGTGCTGGCGGGCCGCGAACTGGCGGACATCGCCCGGCATCGCGGCCTCGCCGCCGAAGCTGCTTCGCACCTCGCGGAAGTCGCCAAAATGGAATCCACAATCCGCCAGCATGGATGGGATGGCGAGTGGTTCTTGCGCGCTTACGACGACTTCGGCCGCCCGGTCGGGTCCAAAGAAAACGTGGAGGGCAAGATCTTCATCGAAACGCAAGGCTTCTGCACCCTCGCCGGCATCGGGCTGGAAGATGGCCTCGCGCTCAAGGCTCTCGATTCGACGCGCCGGCTGCTGGCGACCAAACATGGAATCGTTCTGCAGCAGCCCGCGTACTCCAGGTATTACATCGAACTCGGCGAGATCTCCTCGTACCCTCCCGGCTATAAAGAAAACGCCGGCATCTTCTGCCACAACAATCCCTGGGTCATCATCGGAGAAACCCGGGTGGGTCATGGAGACTCCGCTCACGATTACTACAGCCGGATCAACCCGTCGGTGCGTGAAGAAATCAGCGAGGTGCATCGTTGCGAACCCTACGTATACGCCCAGATGATCGCCGGCCGTGACGCTCCCACGCACGGCGAAGCTAAGAATTCTTGGCTTACAGGCACGGCCGCGTGGAATTACTACGCCATCACGCAATGGATTCTCGGCATCCGGACGTCTTACGATGGCTTGATCATCGCCCCCGTCATCCCGAAAAGCTGGCGTGGCTTCATGCTATCGCGCAAATTCCGTGGCGTGACTTACGACATCGAAGTGCAGCGCGCCGGAAATGGCAACCAGGTTTCGCTGGAAGTGAATGGCACGTCCGTGCCGGGCAACCTCGTGCCGATTCCTGCTCCTGGCATTACGACGGTGGCTGTCAAAGCCACGTTGCGTTGAGCTGTGCCAGGAGTTGACGGTGGTGCGGCAGGTGCGGAAAATAGCCCGCCAACCTTCCAGATTCCATATTCCAGAGCGCCATTTCTCCCATTCATGGAAGTCGGCACGAGCTAAGTGACGCCTTTGCTGCAGTTGACATTTGGTTCACGGATTGCCATTGGTAAGGTGCCAATAGTAGGGACCTACTATGCCCCAGGAAATCTCAGTCTCGTATCACGCGATCAAGAGCAAGGTGTACCGGTTGATCGACGCCCTGGTCGCGGGCGAGAAGTCGGAAGCGGAGATTCAGGAGTCGATCCGACGCTGGTGGAGTTTGATCCATCCGGCCGACCGGCCTGTCGCTCAAAAATATCTGCTGACGGTCCTTGGGCGATCCGTGTCGGCCTTGGACGCGATCGGAGATGGCCTCACATCTTCCAGCGGTTGCGCACCCTCGCGCGGGCAGTTTCCATCCGAACGAATCAAGGTAGAGGAACCGCTGGCCAACCAAAACCAGTTCACCTCGCCGGTTTGAAACGGCCAATCGTTTCCCCGTCGTTGTATCTACCGCTTGCCGCTCTTTCTGGTCGTTTTCACTAAGTTCTTCCCGGATGTTGGGGCCCGTCCTGGAAGCTTGCCGTAGGTCTTAAGCAGAGCCAGATTCTTCCGGATCAACGCGTTCCGCTGTTCCACGCAGGCAAAACTACGGAGCGGATCTGCCGGCGTGTTCAGTGTGTAATCGAGCAACTTCTCCACCGTGCTGGTAGCTACGTTCAGACGCGTGTCGGAGGCTCCATAGTAGATGTACACGCTCCCGTTGTCGGTCGCAATCCAGCCGTTGCTGAAGGTCACGTTCGAAACATCCCCAACCCGCTCCCCGCCTTGCGGCGCTAGAAAATATCCGGCCGGCCGGTGCGTGATCCAATAGGGCCTCTCCAGTTCAGCCAGAAACGTGTACAACACATAGCGCAGGCCAGCCGCAGTGTTACGCACCCCGTGCGCCAGGTGCAGCCAGCCTTTGGCGGTCTTGATGGGGGCCGGACCGAGCCCATTTTTAACCTCGTTGATGGTGTGGTAGACGCGGTTATCGATGATTATTTCATTTTCGACGGTCGCCCCTGCCATGGTTGGGGAGAGTCCCCAACCGATTCCTCCGCCTTTTCCGGCTTGAATGAATTCATCCTGAGGGCGCGTATAGAACGCGTATTTCCCATCGACAAACTCCGGATGCAACACGACATTTCGCTGTTGCGGCGATTTCGTGCGCAGGTCGGGCAGGCGCTCCCAGTGCTTCAGATCCTTGGTTCGCGCCAGCCCGCATTGCGCCACCGCCGACGATGTGTCCCACGATGGAGCCTTCGGATCCTTTCGCTCGGTGCAGAACAGGCCGTAAATCCATCCATCCTGGTGCCGCACCACTCGAATGTCGTACACGTTGGTGTCCGGGTCGCCGGTTTCGGGCATCAGGATCGGGTAATCCCAGAAGCGAAAGCTGTCGATCCCGTTTGGGCTTTCGGCCACTGCCAGGAATGATTTCCGGTCCACTCCCTCAACTCGCGCCAACACCAGAAATTTCCCTTCAAACTCCATCGCGCCCGCATTGAAGGTGGCGTTCACGCCCATGCGCTCCATCAGGTGCGGGTTGGTTTCGCGGTCAAAATCATACCTCCAGAAAAGCGGAGTGTGCTCTGCCGTCAACACCGGATTCACATACCGGTCGTACACACCATTCCCGTTCATCGCCTTCACATTCTTACGCGTGATCAGCTTCTCGTGCTGCTGAAACAGATCGCGCACCTTCTTCTTATATCCCGATTCGGTCATTGGTCTTCTCCGGCGTGATTAACCCGCCGCACTGAGGCCCGCAAGTAAGCTAAGGAGGTCACGCGGTAAATCCGTCCCTACACTCGGCGTTTCCCCGCTGATTTGTCCAGCCGCTCCATCATCTCGAAGCAGGTCCGGCTGTTGTGGTACGGACACTTCCAAGGATCCACTTTGTACTTGTCGTGGCTCGGCCTGCCGTCGCGCGACACCAGCCAAAACCACTCTCCATGCTGGCGATCGACGATATACTTTTCGATAAAGTCCCAACTCTTCTCCGACGCCTTTAAGAAATGCTCTTTCCCGGTGAGTTCGTAGGCGTTGCGGAATCCCACCACCGCTTCGGCCTGGGGCCACCACTGCTTATCGGTGTCGATGATTTGACGGCCTCTACCCTCGTAGAACAGACCGCCATCCTTGTCCACCGCCTGCTCGTACACGGTCTGCGCCATGCTCACTGCCGCGCTTCGCACCCGCTCCACAATTCCAGCGTCACCCAATACCTCCGCCGCCTCGCAGATCAACCAGCTCCCCTCGATATCGTGCCCAAAGGAAAAGCGGTCCGAGTGGTCATGCCACACATCGTCAAAAAACATGCGGAAATGATGCGATTCCGGATCGATGATGTAGTCCAGAAAAATACCCAGCAGCTCCCGCAACCGCAGGCGCAGTTCTTCGTTCTTCCATACCCGCAGGAGATTCGCATACGCTTCGAGAATGTGCAGGTGGGTGTTCATGGATTTCCTTTCATCCATGTCCACTTCGCTCAGCCGCTGCTCTCCGGCTAGTTTCCAGTCGCGCTCGTAGGTTTCGAAGTAGCCGCCGTTTTTTCCATCATGACTGGCGTCTTCAATCATCTGGTGTAGCCCAATGGCTCTTTCCAGCGCTTCCGGTTCTCCGCTCGCCGCTGCGTATTCCGCCAGCGCGTAGACGCTGAATGCCTGACCGTAGATCCGCTTTTTCGTCTCCACCGGACTTCCCAGGTGGTCCACCATCCAGTACACACCGCCAAATTCCGGGTCCCAGAAATGCTCCCTCAGATACTCGTACGCCCGCCGCGCGCTCCGCTCGTACACCTCGTCCCCATAAACCTTGTAGGCCTTGGCAAATGTCCACAGAATGCGCGCGTTCAGGATCAGTCCCTTGTGGGCCAACGGATCGATCATCAGGTCATTGGTAATCTGTCCGCGGAATCCTCCATATTCATCGTCCACTGCGTACTTCAGCCAGAAGGGCAGAATGTCGCCCAGCAATTCCCGCTCCACCCGCCTTCGCAACTCATCCACGACGATTCTCTCTCCGCACCACTCGCGCCCCGGCAGATCGTACCCCTCTTTCTTCCACCAGCCGGACCCGAGCGCTTCTCTTGCTGAGTCTGGAAGATACCTCCCCCGATGTCAAGGCTAGATAAACGATTATTTACAGGGAAATCTCCTCCACCGGCGAACACTTCCCTGGTGCTCCCGGTCCCCGGTTGCGCTAGAATAGCTGGTAGTCTGAGGTGCTTCTTCGAAGAACGGAATCTTCGATTGCTTCGCATCATAGAAGCCTTGACCCCAAATGAAAAAAGCTCCCAAGGCAGGCCGTGTGCCGAAGGCTCACGCCGTCACTCTTAAGTCTCTCGCTTTGCATCTGAACCTTGCGGCCGGAACTGTTTCCAGCGTGCTCAACAATTCGCCCGCCTCACGCGGTATCCCCGAACACACCCGCGACCGCATCTTCAAAGCGGCCAGCGAGTTCAACTATCGCCCTAATTTCCTGGCGCGCTCCCTCCGCGTCCAGCGCACTTTCACCGTGGGCGTGATCGCCGAAGAAATTGGCGACGCCTACGGCGCCACCATCATCAGCGGTATCGAAACCGTTCTCCGCAAGAACAATTTCCTCTTCCTCACCGTCGTCCACCGTCACGATGACAACCTTATGCGTTCCTACTCTCAGTTATTGCTCAACCGTGGCGCGGAAGGGATCATTACCATTGACACCTCCATTGACCAGCAGCCCACTCTCCCCAGTGTAGCCATCGCCGGCCATCAGCAAGTCCCCAACGTCACCAACGTCATCCTCGATCACCACTACGCCGCGCGGCTCGTACTGCAGCACCTGCTCGACCTTGGTCACCGCCACATCGCTTTCTTTCGCGGGCCTGCTTTCAGCTCCGACTCCATTCCTCGCTGGAACGCCATCCGGGAGGTCGCCGCCCAATTGAATCTCCCCATCCACCCGCGACTCGTCGTTCAACTTGAAAATATTCCGAACACTCCCGATATCGGACGCCTTCCGGCACAAGCACTCCTGGCTACCAAGCTCCCTTTCACCGCTCTGTTCGCCTATAACGACACTTCCGCCGTCGGCGCCATGATCGTCCTTCAGAAGGCCGGCCTCAATGTTCCCCAGGATGTTTCCGTAGTCGGCTTCGACGACATCGACTTCGCCTCTTTCGCCATCCCTCCCCTCACAACCGTGCACCAGCCTCTCCTCGAAATGGGCACCGTCGCCGCCCAGACCCTGCTCAACCGCATCGAGAATGCCGCTCATTTTATTCAGGAAATCGCCCTCGCCCCTGCACTCATCCTCCGCGAATCCACCGGCCCCGCTCGCCCGCTCTGACCTCATTCACCCGAATGTCAGGGAAGCGGCCAGCGCTGTCCTCTCAGCCGAGGCCGCACTTAGGCCACCCTCGCGCTATGATGCCGCTGCCTCGTCAGGCGGGTACTTGTTCAGAAGCTCCTTAGGGGTTTTCTCGGAAGAGAACAGAAGAAACTCACCGCGACCTGGCCCGGACTGCTAGCCCCGCCGCGTCCGCATCATCTCCCGGCAAGCTATGAGGCCACTCGAAATCCGCTTGCCAGCGGAACGGTACGAGCCCCGTGCTCCGTGTCGGGAATCAGCGTGGATTCTGCGGCACACTTCTCGCACAGCCAGAACAGCTCTACTCCGTTCGCAGGCCTGCGCCCTGTCGCACCCTCACCGGCGCACTGAAACCGCTTTTCGAAGTGGAAGAGTCTGCCAGAATGCAGGAATCGGAACGAAGCCGTACATGACGAATTGGAACACTTAGCAAGCATTCCCGTAATCCATCGACCTTATTAGTGCCATTGTGATGCGGCGAGTGACTTAGGAAAAGGTTACGGAAGTAACGTCGGTACTCCAACTCTTCAACCCGCACACCGCACTCGCTAAGTAACGGAGTCTGACCAACTCGCTTAGCTTGATGCCTGGGCCGCCCGAGATAGACGAGTTACCGGGCGGAAAGAAGTGGCAGCCGCCCTTCGGACCGCCATCCGGGCGTCGTCACTGCGTCTGTTACCGACCTGCCGTGATAGCGTTCATGATCGGGGGGCTGGTTTAAGGCAAGCTTTTCTTCTTGTGTTTCATGGAAAAGAGAAACTGCATGCCCAGGTAGCCGAAGAACTGTGGCTGGCCGCTCGACGGCCCGCGGAAGCTGCGGCCGGCCATGAACAGTAGGACGAAATTCTCTCCCAGTTTGTAGCGGCCTCCGCCGTCGAAGGTGTTCCAGTGATTGGAACCATTGCTGTTTGCGGTGTTGTACAATTCGCCGTCCAGTTCCAGCCTTTGGTTAACGTCGCGTCCCACTACCATTCCGGCCGCCCAGGCTGCGCCGTCTTTGTCGGCAAACCAATAACCGGCTTCCGGATTGATCACGAACCGCCCCACTCTCTTGGTCAGCTCGATCGGAAGATAAAATCTCGTGCCATCGGCCACCAGTCCACGCCGCAGCGAGGACGTTGGATTGTTGAACTCGAGCTGAGGATACGTCGAAATCTGCAGGCCCTTCTCGTCATTTTCGTAAAAACGCCACTTCACCCCTGCCAGCGATTTCCCTAATCCGCTGCGAGTCGGGCCGCCATCGTTACCATCAACCAAGTATGGCACCTGGTACTTGAGTTGGATACGTGGACCCCATCCGTAGTTGGCATCCAGAATCGGCGCGTTGTAAATCCGCTCGGTGGGATGGCGCTCGTTGTAGGCGGCGACATTGACTTCCCAGTTGCCGTCGCCGGGAGTGCCGGGGTCGTCGCCAATGTACGGCGGCCCTCCCTGCGCCACACACGGCTGCGAGAGCCCCGCCAGCATCATCAGCAACGACAGGGCTAGGAAAACTCGAATTGGAACCACCATGCCCTCATGCAAGAACGATACTAAGTGATTTTGAATCGGCTGAAGTCTTCTCGACCACATCCCGCAGATCAATTTCCTTCCTGGCCATTGATGACAATCACTCACGACTGAATCCAAACTGTCTTGATGTTCACAAACTCCCGGATTCCCTGCACCGCCAGTTCGCGCCCGTGCCCCGAGTACTTTACGCCCCCGAAGGGTAGCCGCGCGTCGGAGGCTACCATCTTGTTTACAAAAACCATCCCCGCATCAAGTTCGTTAATGAAGCGCTCGGCTTCCGCAGGATCGTTCGTCCATGCGCTCGCGCCCAGTCCAAAGCGGCTGTCGTTAGCGACATCGATGGCTTGATCTACATCCCGCACGCGAAAAATCGACGCCACCGGACCAAACAACTCCTCCTTGTATGCGGGCGAGTCTTTCGGGATGTCGGCCAGCACCGTGGGCGCGTAAAAGTTGCCCGGGCGGTCGAGAGGGTGGCCCCCGGTCAGCACCCGTGCTCCCGCCGCCACCGTCCTGATTACGTCAGAATGAAGAGAAGTAACTGCCTCCGCGTTGGCCAGCGGACCCAATTGCGTGCTCTCCTCGAAGGGATCGCCAATGCGCAACTCCTCCATGCGCTTGACAAACTTGCGCTCGAACTCGTCGGCAATCTTTTCCGCCACGATAAAGCGCTTGGCCGCAATGCAGGACTGCCCGTTGTTCTGTATCCGCGCCTCTACCGCAGTCGCGACCGCCACCTCCACATCGGCGCTGGGCATTACGATAAAAGGATCGCTGCCGCCCAGCTCCAGCACTACTTTCTTGATGCGCTTGGCCGCGGAAATTCCAACCTGAATCCCCGCCTGTTCACTGCCCGTTAAAGTCGCCGCCGCCACCCGAGAATCTTGCAGGATGCCATCGACCGGCCCAGAGCCGATCAGCAGCGTCTGGAATACGCCTTCCGCAAAACCGGCGCGCCGAACAATGTCCTCAATCTTCAGCGCGCACTGAGGAACGTTCGAAGCATGTTTCAGAAGTCCCACGTTGCCCGCCATCAATGCTGGCGCCACAAAACGAAATACCTGCCAGAAGGGGAAGTTCCACGGCATGATCGCCAGGATCGTGCCAATTGGCAGATACCGGATGAAGCTGCGTTTGGCTCCCGTTTCCACCACCTCGTCGGCTAGAAATTTCTGGGCATTCTCCGCATAATAGCGGCAACCGGTGGCGCATTTCACCGCCTCGGCTACCGCAGCTTTCAGCGGCTTGCCCATTTCAAGCGTCATCAAATGGGCGCATTCGTCCTTCTCCTTCTCCAGAATCTCGGCCACACGCATCATCCTGCTGGCGCGGTCCGCGAACGAAGTCCGCCGATGCGTGCGGAACCCGGAAGCCGCGACCTGCAGCTTCTGCTCAATTTCTGCCCCGGTAAGAGGCTCAAAGGTCTTTACAACCTCGCCGGTTGCGGGATTAATACTCGCGATCGCCATCCGATTTCCTCACCCTCCGTCTCTCCGCCACACCTCCAACGCATCCCTTCTGCCCAGGCTACCGTCTGCGCCAGCGTTGTCGCCGCAGCACCACAATGCTACTTGACGCCTCGGCTACGTCAAGGCTCTACCTTCAAATCCCCGTGGAAACTCTGATTCAGTTCAGGTTTCCCCCGTACACCGCCGGTGCACCGTGTGGTTTATGCTTTTTACCGATACTTAGTCAGAGTTTCCTCAGCGCGATTCCTTAGCGCCGCGGTAGACCGAGGATCGAAGGTCCCTTCGAAACCTGCCCTAACCCGGTCGACCTGCGTATTTTTACGGAGTGAAATTTCCGCGCAGACGGTGCCCGAGGGGCTTGTCGCCGAAAGCAGGATTAGTTGCAAACGAACGTTGTGCGCATTATTAGCGGTGATGGGGCCCGAGCCCAATCGCAAGCGCCCCGGTGATCCCGTGCCCCTCGTTGATGGTGTAGATGCGGTCCACCACAGGCAGTTTGACCATCTCGACGGCGCCCGATGGCCAGTGAATTTCGGCGGTTCCTGGGTCGGTGGCGTCGCCTAGTCCGAAGTGTGGGCGCCGATCGTTCGCCGAGATATAGCTACCGCTGGCCAGCACGTCCTGACGCATGCGCATGCCGTTGGCCTTTAGATAGACGCTTGCGCAGGTGGCATCGCGCGGGCTCTTGGGGCCGCCCACCAGATTCATCTCTACCCAATGATGATGATCGGGGTTCACGTTCCTCAGAAGTGTGGGCGGTCCGTCAACGGGATTGATGATCACATCGATCTTGCCGTCATTGAAAATATCGCCGAAGGCCGCTCCGCGGGCCGGAATGACTGCGGCGAGCCCTGAGCCCTTTACCGGAGGAATATAGGTAAACTTCTTGCCGGTCTCGTTGTGGAACAGGAGCGGCCTCTGGGCAAAGCTGGTACCCCAGTCATGCTGGTCCGCTTCGGGATAAACGTGGCCGTTGACCATGAGCAGGTCAAGCCAGCCATCGTTGTCATAGTCGAGAAAGCCGTCGCCCCAACCGACAAAAGGTATGGTCGTTTGCGCCAGGCCAACCTTGTAGCTCACGTCGGAAAAAGTGGCGTCGCCGTCGTTGTGGTACAGCACTTTGTAATCGTCACCGAAGTCGGTGATAAAAAAATCAAGCAGACCATTGTTCTGGTAATCGCCAACGGCAATACCCATGGAGGCAATCTCCCGGCCATCCCCGTTCAGCGCGAAGCCCGATTCGTAGCCCTGGTCCTCAAAGGTGCCGTTTCCTTTATTGATGTAAAGGTAGTTAGGTTCCGAGTCGTTGGCCACGACCAGATCCGGTTTGCCGTCACCGTTGATATCCACGAAGATAGCCGTAAAACCGTAATATGGGCCCTTATCTTGCACTCCCGCCTTCGCGGTGACTTCGGTGAAGGTACCGTCTCCATTGTTATGGAACAGATGATCGGGCTCACCCTGCAGGCCGCGTGGACCACAGTTCACGTTCACGCCGCGATATTGACAGAAGGCATAGCCCACCGCCTTGGAACCGGGCGTGGGCAGATTATCGCGGTCAAGGTGCACATAGCCGCTGACATAAAGGTCCAGCCGTCCGTCACCGTCGTAGTCTCCCCATGCGGAACCGGTTGACCAGTTGCCGGCTTGAACGCCCGCTTTCTCAGCCACATCGGTAAACGTGCCATCGTGGTTGTTGTGGTAGAGGCGGTTCTTGCCATAGTTCGTGACGTAGAGATCGGGCCAACCATCATTGTCATAGTCGGCAACGCTGACCCCATAGCCCCAACGATCGTTGGTTACGCCAGCCTTGGCGGCAACGTCGGTGAATGTTCCATCGTGATTGTTGTGAAACAGCGCGGCGTGGGGCGGCTCTTCTTTGCCATCCAGCGCATTGAAGGTTGAACCGTTGACCAGATAGATATCGAGCCAGCCATCGTTGTCGTAGTCGAGCAGCGCCACGCCGGAGCCGTTGGTCTCGACAATGAAATTCTTCTCCGGCGTGCCCATCCTGTGGCGCCACCCGGATAGCCCCGCGGACTTGGTGACGTCTTCGAAGACGACCGCGCCTTTCTCGACAAAGCCACCCATGGTTATCGGCCGCTTTTGCTCGTCATAGACGGGAGCGGCACCCATCCCACCGGCAATTCCTCCCATACCCTGCTGTACTTTTGGAGGAGATGGGGATGGCGTCGGCGGCGACTGGGCCATGCAGTCGGCGAGCGGGAAAAATGCGGCCCACAAAACACTCAGGAAGAGGCAGGAACAACGAAACAACGGAAGTCCTCCAAGGCCTCAAGTCTAGCGCAGAAATTGATCGCGGGTGACGCGGTTCAGCAAGTCAGGAAAGTTTGAGGGAGGGACGCACCCAATGGCTTCAGTGTATCCCACCCTCTTTCGGGGAAGAATTCGAATCAGGGTGATGGGATCACCCTGATTCGAATTTAGAAGGTCAACTTCGCGCCCACCTGCAAAGTACGTGCCTGGGATGCGCCCAGGGCCTTGCCGAAGGTGCCGTCCGCCAGATTGGTGTCCCAATTCTGTAAGTTGACACGGTTGAAGGCGTTGAATAAATCCAGCCGGACTTGGAAGTCTGCCCCTTCGCCCGGGAACCATGGTATATGCGTATTCTTCGCCAGAGCGGCGTCAGTCTGAGCGAAGCCAGGGCCGCGGAAGGTATTGCGGCCGAGATTTCCCTCCACTCCAGTGGGCACGCCATTGGCTTGCACCGGCAACGGGAATTGACTGGCGGTAAACACTCCACCAAGGAACCTGGAACGGCTGATGCCTTTGATGGTTTTCCCAAACGATGGGACATCGGGGAAGTCGTAATTGTTGCCATCCAGGTTGAAGTCATTCTGAGGAGCGGTGGTGTAGACAGATTGCGGAAGTCCACCCACCAGGGTTCCGAGAGCGCTGATCTGCCAGCCGCCAAGAATGGTCTTCGCCAGCGGACTGGTAATGCCGTAAGTCGGAATCTGCCACAATCCATTGAACGAGAGCTGCTTCGGAACGTCCTGGCTCGATACTGCCCGTTGGGCAGCGACATTGTAGGCGTCCACGACCACGGAGTATTCAGCGCCCTTCTGTTGCCCTGGCACGGTACTCATCAGGTCGATGGTCTTTTGCAGAGTCAAGGCCACCTGGAAGCTGAAGCCAGCGCTGAATTGCTTGCGCACAAAGGACGTAAAGCCGTTGTAGTTGGAACCGGCTCGGTTGGTGGTGTAGTTGATGGGGCCAAAGTATGGGTTCGGAAGCGGCCCCAGGGTCTCGGTGAAACCGCCGCTTGGATTGACGGTGATAGTGTTGACGCCATCCACCCGGTTGAGGTTGGTGATCGAATATTCGTGGATGCCGTTCGAATGCACGTAATCGACTTCCGCGATCCAGTGCGCTTCTCTACTTGCTGGGCGAGGGGCTGCTGCGGTCGGGAGCGACTCCAGGCGACAGCACATACCTCGAGGCGCAGAGGTCGCTGGAAAAGTCGGTGCGCCTGAACCCCAAGCTCTGCCTGCCACATGTCTCCCTCGGCACCATTTATCTGGATGAAAACAGACCGGGCGACGCGGTCGTCCAACTGGAACAGGCGCGAGCGATTGATCCCAAAGAGAGGTCGGCGTACTCCCACCTGGCGGTCGCCTACCGTCGAATTGGAGAGGTGGATAAATCCAAGGCGGTTCTGACCGCCCTGAAGGAACTCATTGAACAGGAACGCCGAAGCACCCGAGAGAAAATGAAGCCATCGTCGGAAGAAGAATCCCCAGAACAATCCTCGGAAACGCACCCTGACGGCGCTTCAGAAAAGCACTGATCGAAGAACGAAGAACGAAGACCAAAGACCAAAGACAAAGATCGAACCAACAACACCAAGGGGATCAGGCCACCGTGAGTTTTTTCTGCATTTCTTCCAATGAAAATCCCTTGGTTTCAGGATAGATAAACAGAACCACAAAAAATTGTGTGACCATCATCAGGGAGAAAAACACGAAGGGATAGGCGCCCGAAGATGCTGCCATCAGGGGGAAAATCCCGGAAATCAGCGCGTTCATAAACCAGTGCGAAAAGCTTCCCAGACTCTGTCCTTTGGCGCGCACCTGGTTGGGAAATACTTCGCTGATGTAGACCCAGATGACGGCGCCTTGCGAGAAGGCGAAGAAGGCGATGTAGCCAACCAGCAGCCAGACTAATAAATTCTGGTGATGGCCGCTGAAGAAAATCATGGCGACGCCGCCCAGACACGCTGCCGTTCCGACCGAACCGACGAGCAGCAGGATCTTGCGCCCGATCCTGTCAATCACGGTCATCGCGAGCATGGTGAACAATAGATTCGTGCCGCCGATGGCGACCGCCTGCAAGTCTCCCGAAACCTTGCTGAACCCGGCATAGGCAAAGATGTCGTTGAGATAGTAAAGAATGGCATTAATGCCGGACAGTTGATTGAACATGCCAATGGTGACCGCCAAAAAGATCGGAAGGCGGTATTTCCAGGAGAACAGGCTCTCGTTGGCGGCGTGCTCCAGATCAATCGATTCGATAATCTCGCGCAAGTCTTTCTCGTAGTCGACTTCACCGGTCAGGCGCAGGACTTCGCGGGCCTCGTCAATCCGCTGCTTTTTGACCAGCCAGCGCGGACTGCGTGGAATCACGAACAGCATCAGGAAGAAAAAGACGGCCGGGACGGCCGCCACGCCCAACTTCCAGCGCCACTCGATGTCGCCGAGCTGCAGCAACCCGAGCAGATAGTTCGATAGATAAGCCAGCAGAATTCCAAAGACGACGTTGAACTGAAAAAAACCGACCAGACGTCCGCGCCACTTTGCCGGCGCAATCTCAGCGATGTACATGGGGCCGAGCACCGAGGAGCCGCCGATCCCCAAACCTCCGATGAAGCGGAAGAACACCAATGGGCTCCAGCCCCACGCAAACGCGCAACCCAGCGACGAAATCAGATACAGCACTGCCATCACCCGCAAGCTGTCGCGGCGTCCATAGCGGTCGCCCGGGATACCGGCCAGCATCGCCCCCAGCACTGTTCCCCAGAGAGCCGCTGCTACGGTGATGCCCAGCGTGCCAGGCGTGAGGTGATAGGTCAGCGTTAACGCGTGTGTTGTGCCGGCGATAACCGCGGTGTCAAACCCAAAGAGCAATCCGCCGAGTGCGGCCACAACCGTGCTCTTCACCAGATAGGAATTAATTGTCATTTTTACCCGCCGTGAATTTAAGTCGAGCTGCAGTTTACTATTTCCACGCCGATTGCAGGTTCCAAACATCCAGCTTCACGATACGCGCTCGCCCGCCGTGAGAATAGAACTCCACGCCTTGACTGCTGCCGGCTGGAAAGATTTCGTCGGAAATGACGGTCTCGCCATCGTTGGCAAAAACTTCCACCGACGAGCGGTCGACGAAGAGATGCAGTTTTACCGGCTTGCCCTCCGCCCACCGAAGCGGACCGGCGTGGCGGCCGGGAAATTTGCCGTCGAAGCTGACATTGCCGGAGTGGGTGCGATCGACAAAGAGTTTCGCCTCTTTCTTGCGGATGCCCTTGTCAACAGCGGCGCTGCCTCCCATGTCGACACCGATCAGAGTTTCTTCCTCTGGCCCTTGCCGCACTTTGAGGCCGACCTCGGAAGCGCCGCCGGTTTCGATCTCCGCCTCAATCTCCAGCGTTTCCCCATGGACATGTCTTGCCTGCAACGCCCGGTTGACGGCGCCGATACTCTGCCCTGTCAGGCTGGTATGTTGCCCCCGCAATGTGTGCAGTTCGGCAACCGGTTCCTGCAAGAGACGAATTCCATCCGCAGTCCGCCTCAGCTTGAGGTCCCGGGGAATCGATTGCAAGCCTCGCCACGGCGAAGTCGGCGTTTTGCCCGCATACTGCCAGTTGACCAGCCATCCCAACCACATGCGACGGCCATCGGACTTGGGAATATCGCTGAAGGAAGTGGAAGCGTAAAAGTCTTTGCCGTAATCGCTCCAGAGGGTCAGTTCTTTCGCATTCTCATTGGTAAAAGTCGTTCCATCAAACTGCCCGATAAAATACTGGTCGCCCGACCCGCCGGCGAAACCACCTGGATTCAGATTAACGTCGAGCACCCAGCGCGCCTGTCCTGGTTCACCTTGGACGGGCAACTCGAACAGGTCGGGACACTCCCACACGCCTCCGTCGGCGCCGGCCGGGCCGAAATCGCTGAGCGCGGTCCAGTGCTTAAGATCGGTTGATCCCCAAAAGCGCAGCTTGTGTTCCGGCGAGAGCGCGGTAACCATAATCCACTTGTGGGTCGCTTCATGCCAGAACACCTTGGGATCACGAAAGTCCTTCAAGTGGAGATCGAGAATGGGGTTGCCCGCGTACTTTGTCCAGGTGCGCCCCTTGTCATTGCTGTAGGCGAGATTCTGAAACTGCTGAGTCCCCGTGTAACCCGTATAGATCGCGATCAGACACGACGGATCGGCGGCGGATCCTGTGCATAGGCCGCTGCTGTTGTGCCAGTCCACGACGGTGCTGCCGGAGAAAATCATGATGCCGTTCTCTTCCGCGAGGGCCAATGGAAGATGTTGCCAGTGCACCAGGTCGCGGCTGACGGCATGTCCCCAACTCATATGACCCCATTCATTGCCGAAGGGATTGTGCTGATAAAAAAGGTGGTACTCGCCCTGATAGAAAATCGGGCCGTTGGGATCGTTCGTCCAATTCTTGGCGGGCGTGAAGTGAAACTGCGGACGATAAGGCTCGTCGTAATTTTCAGCGGCCGCGGCTCCAATGGCGAGCATTAGGATGGCGAGCATCGCGACGAGTAAGGAGCCAGCCACTGCGAAAACAGCTTGACGCACGATGGACGGATATTTCATTCTCTATGTCCTTAGCTTCCTGGTCTGCTTTCGAGTCGGCTTTCTGGCCGGCGAAGCGCGGAATCGAGTTTCGAGTGGAGTCCATTCCCGCGCGGCGCCCGAGTTCGGTAGCAGACTATCACATTGTTGTAATGTGTATTTACATTTGTGCGTTTCCATGATACACAGCTATTGGCAATTTGGCATTGCTCTTGGGTGCCTCTAACTCGCAGGGTGCCTCCAAAAGGTCTCGTTGAATTTCATCAGCATCGGCGAAGTTTTGTGGGACGTGGTCGGCGAAGCCGAACATCTGGGTGGCGCTCCCCTCAATTTTTCCGCCCACGCCGCGAAACTCGGGCATGGCGCCTATCTGGTAAGCGCGGTCGGCGCCGACCCACGCGGCCGCAAGGCGCTGAGCCATATTCGAGCGCTCGGACTCACCACCGATTTTATTCCCACTCTGCCGGAATATCCGACTGGGTACGTGAGCGTGACTCTTCACGACGGCGGCCAACCCTGTTTCACCATCCATCGTCCCGCCGCTTACGACTTCGCGCAATTAGCTCCCGGTCAACTCGAACAACTGGCGCGCCTCGCTCCCAGTTGGATTTACTTTGGAACTCTGGCGCAAACCAACAGTGTGGTTCGCTCGACCACCTCCGGTGTCATCGCAGCCGCTCCCCGCGCCAAGCGCTTCTACGACGTTAATTTGCGGGCCAATTCCTATGATCGCGAAGTCGTCTCCCATCTTCTGGCGTCCGCCACACTGACCAAGTTGAACGATGTGGAGATCGGCATCCTGGAGAATCTGCTGGGCGATCCGCATCACAAGAGCATCGAAGAGTTCTGCCACAAGTGGGCTGCCCGGTTCGGGTGGGAAGCTGCTTGCGTGACGCGTGGCGATAAAGGCTGCGCTCTGCTGCTCGGATCTGACTATGTGGAGTCTCCCGCATACCCCATCACAGTCGTCGATGCGATCGGGGCGGGGGACGCATTTGCCGCCGGACTGATGCATGCCCTGAGCTCGGGCTGGGATGCCAAACGATCCGCCGATTTCGCCAACCGTCTGGGCGCGCTCATTGCCAGCCGCACCGGTGCGATTCCGGCATGGAATCTGCGGGAACTTGACGCCTTCGCGCCGCCGCCAGCTCCCTGACATCGGCGTGCATTCATACCATCGCCGAGCACGCTTCTGTTCCAAGCCTACTTCTCTGCGCTCTACTTCCTGGGAAGATGAATCCCGCAGCTCTCGCGAACGATCAGTTCGCAGGGAAGCAGAATTTCCCGGGGTGGAGTGGAAGGAAACTGTACCCGGTCCAGCATGGTGGACAGGGCCACCGCCCCCATCTCCGGGCAATTCTGATGCAGCGTGGTGAGGGGCACGGGGAGGAATCGGGCGTAGCCGACGTCGTCGATGCCGACAATCCGTATTTCCTCTGGCACGGCGACGCCTAGTTTCAAAAGAGATTGCATGACGGTCGCCGCAGTCACGTCGTTGGCGCAAACAATGGCGTCCGGAGAAGCCTCCTGCAGCATGGCTTCGATGAAGCCAATATCGTCAAAATCGCCGCGAAAGATACCCGGGCAGGGAGGTTCGTGGCCGTGCGCCTGGAGAGCTTCCTGATAGCCGGCAATGCGGGCGGCGACGGTCGAAGCGGAGTTGGGACGCGTGGCAAAAATAATCCGCTCGGCGCCAACGTTCAACAAATGCCGTGTCATCGTATAACCGGCGCGATGGTTATCGATGCCCACGAGATCATAAGGAGCACGGTCCGGATATTTCTCGTAGCAGCGATCCAGCAAAACGATGGGAATTTTCGCTTTTTCGAGAGCGGCCACGATCTCCCGGTTGGTGCGGTCCTTGTCTCCAACATATTCAATGGGGGCGAAGAACACTCCGGCAACCCGTTGCGAAATATATTGCTGGCAAAGTTGCATGGCGGCCTCGGCGCGGTGCTCCAGGCTCGATTCCGAGTGTCCCCAGATCAAAGAATGAGACTTGGCCAGAGGAAACCGCATCATGCCCCGGCAGATCGGTTCAAAAATCTCGGTGCTGCCCAATTCGGGGATGAGCAGGCCAAACTGGAAGGCCTGCGTCTGGACGGGTGCTTCCACGTAGGTACCCGAACCGGAAATGCGGCTCACCAACTTCTCGCTCTGTAGTTGCTGGATCGCCTTGGCGACAGTGATGCGCGAGGCGTCAAAACGCTCGCAGAGCAGAATTTCGCTGGGCAGCCGATCGCCCGGCTGGTAAGTACCGTTTCGTATTTCGCGAAGCAGTTCCTGATAAATCTGTCGATGCTTTGGTAGCTCGCTCAGTTCGCTGGAACCGTCTATCTCGCCCGGCGCGCCTGGCCCGGTTTTGCGGTCGACGGTACCTTTCCTGTTTCCGGCCATTTCTCTCCTGCTGGGGAATCAGCCTGATTGTATTGGGTTCGAGGCGAACCTCGCCACTACCCTCAACTTGCATCTGCAAGGTTCTGGCCTTAATCTTTGGCCTTTGTCCGTAAAATATTTTCGCGGATGGGTTGATTCTAGCGTTTGCACCCGGTGAATCAATCAACTTCAGCGATTCAGCGGGCGTGAAACGCCGTCGAAACGAAGAACATCGACACGAGGAAAATCTGATCTGAAACGAAAGCAGGTCCAGGTTCAGTGGCCGAGATTGTGAATGCCAAGCTGACGCGCAGGTTCTTTCTGTTGACCTCTGTCGGAGTGCTCATCCCGCGATGGACTTGGCCGAAGAGCCTCGATGCTCCCATTCTCTGCTGGAAACTGCAGGGCTATGAAGATGCTGCCCGGGAAGACGTTAGCGGCAGTCGAGATGCTATCGCTTCCCGTACTGGTCATGCCATCTGGGTCGGGCAGGCAAGCGATCGAGCGCTCCGACTGGACGGCTATTCCGTGTGGGTCAGCCATGGAGCAAAGAAACTCCCACTGTGCAGTCGAGGGTTCAGCATTTCCGCCTGGATGGCGCTGGAATCCTATCCTGTCGATGAAGCGGCCATCGTTCACCTGAGTCATGGCGTGACTGGTGCGGCAACAGGCAGCCAGCCCGAAGCCGAGTTTCGTTTTGCCGTCGACCGCCGGGGGCTACCTCCAATTTGGCGCACGCCACGCGGACGCATGGAGCCTTTGTGACGTAAACTAAAGGACTTGCAGCGCATAGGTAGCGACCTAAAGCCACGCAAGTTCACGGTAGTTCACGGGTCTGGGTTTCAGAGGGTTTCACCTCGCATCCAGCCCACTCCGATTTTCCCGCTCGCGGCATTCTAGTGCGGCGCTATTCTAGCTGCGAAGATAACACGTCAACTGGCCCGAAACTTACCCTTTGCGAGATGACAACCCGCATTATTTTGAGAATGGTTTCAAGGAGGCGGGCAAGGGTAAAGTTTTCGGCGCTTCGCCTGCCAGACCGTAGATTTCCAGACCGGCGAGAACTCCACTCTTCTCAAAAACAAAAGCACCACTTAAATCCTCATCTTTGCCAAAAGTGAAATCTGCAAGGATGTGAAGTCCTCCCGATGGTTCGGGCATACCGTCGATAGCAAGATTGATGCTGGCGCAACCGCAGGCACACCTCCACGCTGTGGCCTTTGCCTTTTGTAGTTGCGACAAGAACGCCTGCGCCTCTGGGGTGCCATGTTCCAGCATCCAGCGGATAAGGTGCTCTTCGTCTGGCGTGAGTGGACGGTCCATGTTCAAACGCTAGCGCGAGAACACCTTGGCCGCCAAGTGCATTTCACATGTTCCATAAAGGGACCAACCGGGGAGCGTGTCTTCTAGTCTAAAATACCGGGATGACCGACGCCGAGAAGATCGCCGATTACGACCGTATCGTCCAAATTGTCAGAGACCAGATGGCGCTCGAAGAGCATATGCGCGTGCGTAATGTCGCTTCTGATGGCATCCAGTTCATCCGTGCCGACGCCTACGGGCACATTCTCGATGTTCTGGTCGGACCGGAGTTCGCCCGTCACGAGCTTCGTGCTCAATCTGCCTAGTTTTTTCATCGCTGCACCCTTTGATCTCCGATGATTTTGGAGTCAAAATTGGGAGATGATTGTGCGGCGGGTCTGCGACTGGTGGTGTCCGTGGTGCGCGAAACTCTATCGGCACGACGAGACCTGCGATTGCCTCCCCTGCCCTATTTGTGACGGCACGCCGCTCGATTGCCTCTGCCCGAGACCTGAGATGCCAGCACGCCTCGATCACGACGACCATGAATATCTATGGAGACGTAGTGACGAATGAGATGGCCCAGGCGCACTCGAAAGTGGTGCATCTGGCGCTGGCAAAACAGTGATGGGTTTCAGCGGGGTTTCATTGCCCGTAAGTTATTGAAAAACTGGCGGAGAGAGTGGGATTCGAACCCATTAACCACCTTTAGAATCTGTAAGTTACAGATAACACGAAGCAAGGAATACGAGGAATCAAAGGAATGTAGGTAATTTGTGGCGGCCCTGTGGCGACACATTTTCATGAGTTCACGCCCGACGATGAGCCCGGAGCAGAGCATTCAACTGCGGCGGGCTTCGGCTTATATCCTGTGGCTCTACCTCTGCCAGCCGGAGAGCCATCGCGGTCGAATCCTTCCCGCCAGACAAGGCAACGATGTGCTTATATGGATAATTCCCCATTTTTAAGTAACACCCATTAGTGCCTTGACTCTGTTCTTGCCATAGAACACACTGGAGACACTTATGTACTTCCTTGCCTCATTAGTTGCTGGCCTCTTGTGGGCTGCGGTCTTTGTTCTCGCCGACGATAGCGGTGCTTTCAAATCAATGCGCACCAATCACGTTAAAGCCCGCAGGATACGCTCCTGATGTTTTGGGAGGTGGTGGTGGTGCCCCTTTCAATGGCGTTGCCGCCGCTTGTGGCTGAGCCTGATACGCGGAGACATTATGTTTCTGCAACACGCTCGACGCCTGTGGCAACACCGGGCTATATGCGGTATCGCCCGGCATCTGCTGTTCGTAGCGCTGTCGATACGTGTCAAGTTTCTGGTTGAACACACCCATCATCGTGTTGGCATACTCAGCCGGGTGCGCCCCTTCTCGCGTTCTTCGAGAAGGGGCCTCTCGACGAACAAGTTCTCTTGGGCGTGGGTTCCATCTCCGCCGCGCATGTAGACGGGCAGCCAGTGGGGTGAGACGTATTCCTCGATCAGAGAAAATGAAGGTTTTGCGAGGGCGAAAAGCTCGCCAGGCGATTCTCCGTAGTGCGGTTCGAGAAGAGAAAACCGCGATTGGCGGGCTTTTACGCGATCATTTCCAGGAACGCAGGCCCGATTTCTCTGCGGTCCAGACTGCGTGGCGGAGAGAGTGGGATTCGAACCCACGTTACCCTTTCGAGTAAACACGCTTTCCAAGCGTGCGCCTTCAGCCACTCGGCCATCTCTCCGGCGCTCTGCGAAGCGGTTTCTTTAGATTCTAACAGTGCCGCGACCGCATTGCCGCCGCTCCGCTCTCTGGAGTGCCGCTCAAGTTCTAGCTTTCCTCGGGCTTGTGTAGTTGCTGCGCTAGATAATTCTCATAGGTCATCTCTTTGATCGCGTGCAGTTGCGCTTCCAGCCAGTCGATGTGATGTTCTTCATCCAGCAGAATCTTCTCCATCAGTTCCCGCGAGCCGTTGTCGCCCACCGCCACGCTGGCTTGGATGCCGTCGTTCAGCCGTTTCACTGCCGTGTATTCCAGCTCCAGATCGTTTTCCAGTTGCGCCTTGAGAGTCTGCCCAATGTTGATCTTGAAATAGTCGGTCATGTTGGGCGCACCGTCGAGATACAGGATGCGTTCCATCAGAATCTCGGCATGCTGCATTTCTTCGATGGATTCCTTGCGAATCTGCTTGGCCATGCGTTCATAGCCCCAGTTCTCACACATCTCCGCGTGCAGAAAATACTGGTTGATGGCCGTGAGTTCGGCTTTAAGAACCTCGTTCAGAATCGCAATAACCTTTGCGTCGCCCTTCATCGTTGACCTCTCTATATTTGCCTGTCTATGGGATCGTTCTCAGTTCCTGCTTCTCAGTTCTTCGCACAAAAGCTCCCGCGCTGACTAAGAACGGCGCCGCGAATCGGAGTCGCGCATCTGAACATTTGTGTTCAGCCCAGCCCGGTAGTCCTCAGGATGCGAAAGAGAATTGTACTAGAAGAAAAGAATCAGGAGCGCGATCCCGAAGCGGCAGCGGCGGCGTTAGGCGTTTCGGGAGTCGCCGGGGCGTGGCCGTTGGCGGGCTGGACAGCAGTCTTTGCCGGAGCAGTCCCCACCGCGTCAAGCACACGGTGATTCAAGCAATAAAGTGCAAGCTCCAAGCGGTCGGCCACTCCCAGCTTGTCGTAAACCTTGCGTAGATAATTCTTGACCACTTGCTCGGTGGTGCCAACCCGCAAGGCAATCTCCTTGTTTTTCATTCCCTGGGTGACGCAGGACACAATGAGAGATTCTTTCGGCGTAAGGGAAACTTTGGGACGCGATCCCGCGGGCCGTGCCCCTTGTGTGCGGTAGGCCTGCAGCACCCACTCCACCGCCCGGCTTTCGAGCCAGGTTTCGCCCTGCGCAACCTTGCGCAGGCATTCCACCAGCATTTCCGGCTCCACCTCACGCGTAACAATGCCGTGAGCGCCCCGCCGGAACATATCGAGCGTCATCTCCTGGTCGGGCTCCTGCAACACGACTACTACCCGGCAACTCGCGCTTTGCCGCAGAAGGTCGCATACCGCATCGGCTGGATTCGGCGAAAGTGCGGCTTCAAAAATCACGATGTCCGCGGAAAATTTTTGGATGGCGGCAACCGTCTGCTCCAGGCTCTCGGCCTGCCCCACCACCCGCATGTCATCTTCCAGGGCAAAAATCTTGCGTAGCCCGGCGCGGAAAATGGCCTGCGTATCCGCCACGATAATGCGGATCGTACCTTTGCCGTCGTCAGGCTGCATGCCTTCGCCTGACTCCACCGTGACCGGGTTGTTGACCGAAGTGCCGACCGAAGTGCTGCCCATCACTCCTCTTTTCCCGACTCCCAACTACTCCCGACTCCCAACTACTTGCGCTCAAACCGGTACTCGTCAATCACCACGCCAACCCCACGCCGGCTGCCGTCGGCAAAACTCCGCACCACCCGTCCCCGGCAATCCACCTGTACGTCAGCGGCTGCACCCACCACATCCGCGGGAAGAGAAATCGTGAAGTCCACTGCCGATCCCACCGGCACATCCGCGTCCATGCGGAACAAAACCCCGTTGGCGGATATGTTTTCCGTCTCCACCGGCTCACCATTCACTCCCGACTGACTGCCCGCCGACTTCAATGCCACCGGCAGTTTGATCGGAAAGCGCGGCGCACCCTGCACGTCCGTATAGGCCGTTCGATTCCTGCTGCCTTCCCGGTTCGCTTCAGCAACGGTTCCTTTGGCGGCTTCAGACACGTTTGCGACGACCTTCCTTCCAACTCTTGCCGTGCATTCCTCCACTTGAGTAAATGCACATTTCAGGGCGAGATTACACCCCCGCATCCCCAACGCAAAGTTACGGAAGTCATGGAACAAGGGCGGCGAAGTGTCGTTGGTACAGCGACTTAGGGGCGTAGATCAAACGCGGTGCGGGAGCCTCGAGGGTCGAAGCTTCCTGGGACTTATGACTGGCGACAGAGAGGCCGGCTTCCGCCATGTACCGGCGCCGTCACGCCCAGACCGGCGGATATGGAATCTCACCCGAGCTTCGAGCTCACAACCGTTCGGTTTCGAGTTCGGAAGTCAATTCAGAACCGGGTCACTTCCGTGAAGTTAAATTCTCTGACCTTCATCGCCGGCACCACCATGTCGAACGATTCCTCTCCGCAGGCGCGCACCGGAGCGCTCATCGCCTCTACATTCGACAGCATTGCAATCAGGCTTTGGTTAAAGCGAAAATTGCGCAGGCCGCACCGCACTTTTCCGTTCTCTACCAGAAACGTCCCATCGCGGGTCATGCCGGTCACGATCTTTTCGTAAGCATCCACTTCGCGGATATACCAAAGCCGCGTGACCAGCACGCCGCGCTCGGTCGAGGCTATCATTTCCTGCACAGTCTTTTCCGGCGCCCTTTTTGGCCTATCGGCCTCGGTGAAGACAATATTCATGGGCATCTCGCCGACTTCGTTGGGCAGGGGGAATCCGTGGCCCGTCGCCTCGATGGGGCCAACCTTCGCCGCATACTCCGAATTCTTCATCCTTCGCGCTGTGGCGCGGGCATACACCACTCGCTTGACGACGCCCTTCTCGACTAGTCGCACACGCTGGCGGCGCATGCCTTCGCCATCGAACGGTGAACCCGCCTGCAAAGGATGCGCGACATCGTCGGAGATGTTGATGTTGTCGCCGAAAAGCTGCGTGCCGATGCGGTCGTTGAGAAAGGAGCGCTGGTCCAGAATCGCCACCCCGCTATAGTCCCAGAACATAAAACCGACGATATCGAGAACTGCCGACGGTTCCAGGATGACCGTGTACTTGCCGGGAGCAATTTCCCGGGGATGGGCCGAATCCACAGCCTTTTGCGCCGCGATCTCCGCTAAACCCATCGCGTCTAAGTTGCTCACATCGGGCGAATTCAGCTTGCGCCAGCCCGAAGAATTCTCGGCCAGCATGGTGACCGAAACCTCGGCCACCGTCTGCCGATGCCACTTCGCCAACCCGCGTGAGTTGAAAATTCCTTCCCGCGATTCCGAGTTCGAATAGATACCCGCCGTGGTCAGCTTTTGCCGGTCGGCAACCGCAACCATTCCCCTCACCGCTTCGGCGCGCTCGGCCGCGGAGATCCTCGCCGTTTCGTCAAAAAATCGGGAGGCGCGGACGCCCTCGGCCGGATCTTCCCCGGCATTCGCCTCCTCTGCCGTCGGCATCGGCAGCAAGTCCACGTCCGGAGCCTGTACTTGCGCCAACTTCTCCGAAGCGGCCACGGCTCGCCGCAGACTCGCATCATCAAACTGATTGGTGGCGGCGCGCGCCGTCCGCCCGCCAAAATTCGTGCGGATGGAAACGACGGAGTTCTCTTCCTCCACGTTCTGATGGATGGTGTTGTTGGCGAAACGGGTAAGCGCGAAGCTCGAGCTCGTAAAAATGGCTTCCACTTCCTCAGCGGACGAGAAGCGCCGAATCCGATCGAAGAAATCCCCGGCTTGTTCCTTAGTTAGCATGGATGACACTTGGCCATTGGGTAATTTGCCTTCTTTAATCTGGACCCGACCGCGTCCCCTAATGCTTTGCGGGTTTAAATTACAAAATCCCCCGATTACCCGATTACAGAATCCCTTCTCAGCTTCCCCCGTACGCCGTACCAACGCGAATATTTCGAAACCGTGCCGGGCTCGCGCCGTGTCCAGTCCCCACCACTTGCTGCGGCTGGCCCTTGCCGCAATTCGGAGTTCCCCACAACACCCACTCCTCGCGCGAGCAGATTGCATCCATCGAATTCCAAAACTCTGTCGTAATTCCGGAATATGAGGGATTCTTCAGCATTCGTACTCGCTTGCCCTTTTTTATCTCCCACGCAATCTCGCAACCGAACTGAAAGTTGTAACGCTTGTCGTCAATCGACCACGACTTATTCGTCTCCATGTAAATGCCGTCATCCGTCGAAGCAATCAGCTGCTCCAGACTGAGCGGGTGCTCGCCGGGCAGAATGCTGACATTGGTCATCCGAATCATGGGCAGCCGGTTCCAGCCCTCGGCGCGCAGTGTTCCTCCCGAGCGCTCGGCGCCGATGGTGTGCGCCGTCTCCCGCGAACTCAGGTATCCGGTGAAGAGTCCATGCGTGATAATCGGCGTCGCTTGCGCCGCTACGCCTTCGTCGTCATAAGCAAAAGTCCCCAGGCCCGGACCGTGTTGCTGCCTCGCGTCCGCAACCACATTGACCAGGTCGCTGCCGTAGCGCAGATGGCCCAGTTTTTCCAGAGTGAGAAACGACGTGCCCGCAAAATTCGCTTCCATCCCGAGCACGCGATCAAGTTCAATCGGATGGCCAACCGACTCGTGAATCTGCAAACCCAGCTGCGATCCATCCAGAATGATGGTGCTCGTACCTTCCGGACATTGAGGCGCACGGTGCAAGGCGACCGCTTCTTCCCCGACGCGGCGAGCATTCTCCACCAATTTCATCTCTTCAATCTGTTCGTAACCGCGATTCTGCCATTGCCCGCCAAAACTATTCGGATAGGACCGCTTCTGAATTTCCGATCCCGCAAAGGCGTACGCCGTATAGCCTGCACCCGTCGAATATTTTGTCTGGTGGATATCGGCGCCCTCGGAAGATAGAAACCACGACTCCTCGCGCTGGAAGTTCATCCCGGTTTCTGCCAGCGTGACCCCGCCAACCGCGCGCATCTCCGCGTCCAACTGCATCAGCAAACCAAGATTCTGCTCGACCGAAGTGGTAAAGGGATCGATCTTATATGGTGTCGCCCATTCCGCCACCGCCGCGGGCTCGGGAGCCAGACGAACATCTTCCCGCTTCACCCGCGCCGAGGCTCTGGCAATCTCAACAGCGCGCGCGGCCACGGCCTCTACCGAAGCGCCGCTCAAGTCGGACGACGCGGCGAATCCCCATGCGCCGTCGGCGATCACGCGCACTCCGATGCCGAGCGACTCCGATTCCGACGCATGGCCTACGAGTCCGTTCTTGGTAGTCAGCGAGCGGTTGCGAATCGCCACCGCCCGCGCGTCTGCATAGGTCACTCCGCGCGCGGATGAGGAGTTGAGCGCGATTTGGGCAGCCGCCTTCATGGAAGAATTAAACTATCACGAGCCCGTTGGTGTTGCCCGGACACTGCGGTCCGGGTCTTTGCGGCAAATACGGTTTCAACGCGGACCGGAGTGTCCGCGCCACTCCAGAGATTCAGTGCAACCCGGGCGCCGCTGTGGCCAGTGGAGCCCTCTTCCGCCCGACATCGACAAGAAAGCGGCCACCCTGCAAACGGTCTTCACTCATGTTCCTGCCGTCTTCGCCAGCGCTCCCGGAGTCGCTCCAGAAGCTGCCGATCTCCACTTTGCCCGACCCCGCCGCCATTTTCGTGGGCAACCGCCGTTGCTTATCCACATAGGCCTTGATCACCTGCGTCGCCAGCCGCGCCGCCAACTTGCCATGCTCGCCGCCTTCGAACAGCACGCATACGATGATGTCGGGATTGCGCCGGGGCGTGAATCCCACAAACCATCCATTCTGGGCAAAGTCCGCGTTGTTCTGATGCTTCGCCCGCAGCGCCAGCGAAACGATTTGCGCCGAACCCGTCTTGCCCGCAATATCGACTCCCGGAATATGCGCCGATGGCGCCGTGCCTTCCGGCAGTAGAACCCGGCTCATGGCGTCGGTAATCGTGTTCCATCCCGTGGCGTCGATGGGAACTTCTTTCACCTCTGAATAACGTGTCGTCTCCATCAGCCCCGGCGGCAGGTTTGTCGGATTGATCACGTGCGGAACCACCATTCTCCCGTCCATCGAGATGGCGCCCACGGCCCGCATTAACTGCACCGGAGTAATCGCGACCGCTCCCTGCCCGATGCCCACCGAAATGGTCTCCCCGGCAAACCACTTCTGCTTGAAATTGCGTATCTTCCATTCTTCCGAAGGCATCACTCCGGTCACTTCGTTGGGCAGGTCGATGCCCGTCTTTTGTCCCAGACCGAATGCAGTCGCGTATTTGGCGATGCGATCGATACCCAGCTTTTCCGCCAAGGTGTAGAAAAAAACATCGCACGACTGGTAAATCGCCTTGGGCAGATCGACCCCGCCGTGGCCGCTTTTCACCCAGCATCCAAAACGCCGGCCGTAGAACGTCGCGCCGCCGTTGCAGTTTACGTGGAGCGTCTGGGCAATCCCTTCCTGCCAGCCTGCCGTTGCCATAATGATCTTGAACGTTGAACCTGGCGCCAACTGGGCCTGAATCGCTTTATTCAGCAGTGGTTTGTCGGGATCGTTGATCAGCTTGTTCCACTCGTCCCGCGAAATCTTCACTGCAAAATCGTTGGGATCGAAAGTTGGACGGCTCACCATCGCCAGAATCTCGCCCGTATGCGGATCCATCGCCACAATGGCGCCGTTCTTGCCTTCAATCGCCTCCTCCGCCGCAATCTGCAAATCCAGATCCACGGTCAGCTTGAGCTGCTTGCCTGGTTCCGCCGGCGTTTCGTCCAGACGCCCCATCTCGCGGCCGTGGCTGTTGACGATCGCGCGCCGAAAACCGTTCTTGCCCATCAGTATATTGTTATATTGCTTCTCCACTCCGCTCACCCCCACCACATCCCCGGGTGTATAGAGTTCGAATTGCGGCTGGTTGAGCATGTCCTCCGTTACTTCGCCGACGTAGCCGATCAAGTGGGCCATGAATCCATTGCGCGGATAGAGCCGCCGGTGCGCCATGATCGTTTCCAGTTCCGGAATCTCGTTCTTGTGCGCCTCGATGAAAGCCAGTTCGTCGGGAGTGATGTCTTCCTTCAGGAAAATCGGCTGGTACTGCGGCATCCACGCCGCGCGCTTGATCCGCAGCCGCACCTCATCGGCGTTCAAGTGCAGGCCCTTCGCGATGGCATCGGCGTCAGCGTTCAAATCGCGCGAGGAATCGCGCAGCAGCAGCGCGGAAAACGACGGGTAGTTGTCCACAATGATGCGCCCCTCGCGATCGAGGATTTTGCCCCGCGGCGCCAGAATCGGCACGTTCCGCACCCGGTTCTGCTCCGCCAGTTGCGCGTACTTGCCGCTCTCCATCACCTGCAGTCGCCACAGCCCGTAGGCCAGAAGCAGAAAAATAAAGAGCACGACATACTGCACGACCGTAAGCCGGATGGCGGAGACCTTTTCCTGGTAGCCGAACAACATGAATCCTCAGTTCCTCGCCAGCAGTTCTTGCCAAAAGCAGTCCTCGCCCGGAAGCACAGGCGCTTCAGAACCGGCGATGGCGATGGCCTGGGAATCTACTGGAAACGATAGCTGTATTCTAACTCGCCGCCCGTCCCGGCCAAAATATCGAACTGGAGACCGAACAATTGAGGGCCAATCGGTCGGCCATGTACAAACGTGGATTGAACTTGCCACCCCCCGCGGGCAACAATAGCAGCAGCATCCACGTCTAACTGACTTACATCTAAGGAATTGAATGCGGATTCGCAGTTTTATCATCGCTTACGCGCTCGTGCTTGCCATCCTTCTATTCGCCGACCGGCGCCCCGGTTCCACGCCACAGGATCACTATTCGCATGTAGTGGACCTCACCGATGAACAAAGCGCGAATCCCCTCCATCTCGCCGCCGTCGAATCCAGAACCCGCATCATCGCGCCCGGCGCGCTCATTCCCGGGACTTGGGCCGCCGGACAAATCCCGCCCGAGCGCCTGGTGGCTCCTTTGGTGGTCATCGATCTCAACTCGGATCTGAACTCAGGAGTCAGCGCGAGCGGTCGAAGCCCGCAGATCACTCTCGACGATATCTCCCAGTGGGAATCCCGGCACGGCATGATTCCACAAGGCGCCGTCATCGCCGTCCGCAGCCCGGGCGCTTCCAATACTGGTTCGGCGAATGACGGTTCGACAACTTCGAGAAATACTGGTTCGACAAAGACTAGATCGACCGCGGACTTTCCCGTCAACCGCGATGCCGCCATGTTCCTGATGGACGCTCGCTATACCATCGGCTTTGCGGTAGAGACGCCCGTCGACTTTGCCTCCGACCGAACCCTGGCGCGACAACTCGCGCTCCATGGAAGCTATGTCGTGGAGGGATCGGCGCGCTTCGCTGCCCTGCCCCCAACGGGCTCGCTCGTCATCGTCGCCCCCGCCAAGAACAAGAAGGCTGGCGCAGCGCCCGTCCGCATCCTCGCCATGGTCAGATAACGGCTTTATCGTCGATGGCAAGATCGTGGATGGTCGAATTTTCCTGCTCGTCTCTTCCCGATTTGCCGCCCAGGCTTGGGTTGTCATCTTGAACGCAGCGAAAGACCCACGCATTGTTGCCGCTTCCTCTTCATAATTCCTTCGCTTCGCCCGGGACGCCAGCGCGTATTTTCAACGCCTGATTTGTGGGACACTATTCTGAGTCCCAAAATCAACCTATCCTGAGGAAATTCATGTCTGACCCGCGCTATCCGATTGGAAAGTTCTCCTACTCCGGCCCGCTGACCGCCGAACAGCGTCAAGAATGCCTCACCAACATCGAGCAGACTCCGGCCCGCCTGCGTGCCGCCCTCCATGGACTCTCGGAGCAGCAACTGGATACGCCCTACCGCGACGGTGGCTGGACCCTCCGCCAGGTCGCCCATCACGTCCCCGACAGCCACATGAATTCCTACATCCGTTTCAAGTTAGCGCTCACCGAAAACGACCCTGTCATCAAGCCCTACATGGAAGATCTCTGGGCCGAACTGCCCGAGGCCAGGCACGCCCCCATCGAAGTCTCGTTGGCGCTGCTCGATGCGCTCCATCAGCGCTGGATGCTGATGCTCCGCAAACTGACCGACGCGGAATGGAAGCGCACCTTCCGCCATCCTGAACTGGGACCCATGCCGCTCGACAAAACTCTAGCGCTCTACTCCTGGCATGGACGCCATCACGTGGCGCATGTCACCAGTCTGCGTGAAAGGATGGGATGGTAGATGGTAGGACCTCTACATCGAGTGTAGAGCGCTCGCCGCCGTTTCTACGGCAGCCCCGCCTTCCACGCCAGATAACTCGACGCCTCGCGGAGCACCGCCTCGGACCGCTCCCAAAGAGAACGCGGACGGGACTCCGGTCTGGGCGCCAGCTCCACCTGTATGCCTTCGTGCTCCAGCAGGGCGCGAATGCGAAACACGTGATAGGCATCGCTCACTGCGATGCAACTCTTCATGCCATTGGCGCGCATGATGTTGGCCACTCGCGCCGCTGACTGCGCCGTATCGGAGCCTTGCGTCTCCGCGATCAGCGCCTGCTCGGGCACTCCCCGCCGCAGCAGATAATCCCGGCCCACCCCACCTTCGCTGAAATCCGGATCCAGCGCCGATCCCCCGGTTGTGATCACCACCGGCGCCATCCCCCTCTGGAACAACTCGTAGCCGTGATCGAGCCGGGCCCGGTACACCGGCGAAGGATGCCCCGCGTACTCGGCAGCCCCGAAAATCGCGATTACGTCCGCCTTCTCCGCGGGCGTCTCGCCCGCCGCGCTTACGATCCGCCAGCCGGTCACCCCGAAAAATAGCAACAGGCCTCCCAGCACGGCCACTAGATAAAGCCGCCAGGGACGCAGCCATGATGATTTTTGGGAGGCAGAGGAATTGTCTTCGTCTTTGGCCATGTTTTCGGCCATCTCAGTACTGCCGTGTACCGGCGGTCATCTCAAGATAGGGCTTCGACAATATCCTTGGCGGGAATCGCGCCTTCGCGCAAAATCTGCCAGGTACCGTCTTCTCGGAAATGCACAATCGTCGACGAAACCGTGCGCGGAGATTTTCCTCCGTCTACGATCAGAGAGATGCGGTCTTGTAACTGCCCCTGCACCGCCTCCGCCGTCGTACATTCCGTCTCGCCGCTCAGGTTGGCGGAGGTTGCCGTAATTGGAATCTTGGCCGCGCGCACCACCGCCAGCGGAATCTCCGCCGCCGGCACCCGCAAGGCTACGTTTCCGGTGTTCGCCGTCACCTTCAACGGCAAATGGGATGCCGCCGGCACAATCATCGTCAGCGGTCCCGGCCAGAATCGCCGCGCCAGTAGCTGAAAATCGTCGGGCAATGGACGAGTGAATTCCTCCGCCTGGTCCACGTTCTCGATCAGCAGCGACAGCGGCTTGTGCCGCAAACGCGATTTGATCTCATAGACGCGCTCCACCGCGCGCAGGTTGAACGGGTCAGCCGCCAGGCCATAGAACGTGTCCGTCGGCATGCCCAATACCTGTCCCGCCTGAATCTGTTCGGCAGCGTATTTGATCAGCGAAGCTTCGGGCTTTTCAGCGTTAATTTTGAGGATTTCCGCGCGCACTCTGGTTCCTTCCGATTGTCGGCGTAACATCTTTCGCTTAAACGTTGTCTCTTTAACTTTGTCCGCTTAAACGTTGTCTGCTTAAACAATGAAATGTACCATACATCCTGTTCCCGGAACCAACCCATGAGGCCAGAGGCGAACGCCCCGCCCACTCCCACTCAGGCTGACCGCCTGCGCCCCCTCGCCAGTCGCTACAACCGGCAACTGAAAGAATTGCGCCTGGCGTTCCGCCGCGCCGAACTCACGGCCCAGGGCCAGTGCGCCATCGAAGGTGTCAAACTGCTCGAAGAAGCCTTGCGCAGCGGCTTACATTTGGACAGCGTTTTCTTCAGCCAATCGGCCCGCCCCCTCGCCGCAAAACTCCTGCCCCAGATCAACGCCCACACCGAAACCCTGGTCCTGCCCGATACGCTTTTCAATTCGATCGTGCCCAGCGACGCCCCTCAGGGCGTGGCCGCCCTGCTCAGACTGCCGGCTTTTTCCGCCCCGCGGATTCTCGATCGCGGAAGCGCCGGCCCCTTCGTCGTGGCCGCCGGCCTGCAGGACCCCGGCAACCTGGGAACGATCCTGCGCTCCGGCGAGGCCTTTGGCGCAGCCGGCATCTTTCTGACCGAAGGAACCGTGAGTCCATACAATTCGAAGGTTCTACGCGGGTCGGCGGGTTCCATCTTCCGCCTGCCTTGCTTGCAGATCTCTTCCTCGGAACTGATCCCACTCCTGCGCGCCCGTGGCGCTCGCCTGGTCGCAACTTCGTCGCACCAGGGAACGCCGCTGCCACGATTCTCCTGGACGCTGCCGCTCGCCATCTTCATCGGCAATGAGGGCGCCGGCCTTTCCCGTGAACTCACGCGCCAAATGGACGAAACCCTGGCCATTCCGCAAGCCGCTCAAGTCGAATCGCTCAACGCCGGAGTCGCCGCCAGCATCGTGTTGTACGAAGCCGCGAGAAGTCGAAAATAGGAACTAAGCTCTCACCAAGGAGGCACAGAGTCACGGAGAAAACCAAAACAATTTCGTGGCTTTTCTCTGTGCCTTCGTGTCTCTGTCGTGAAATGATCTTGTGAACTTGTGAACCTATTCCCCGCCATCCCGCCGGAAGACTCGCCCGCCTCGGGCGCTCGCCCCCTGGCCGACCGCATGCGTCCGCGCACCCTCGACGAATTCGTGGGGCAGCAGCACCTGGTCGGGCCGGGCAAACCGCTGCGTGTGCAGATCGAGCGCGACGATCCCAGCTCAATGATCTTCTGGGGCCCTCCCGGCACCGGCAAGACTACTCTCGCCAAAATTATTGCCCGCATTACCAAGGCCGATTTCATCGAATTTTCCGCCGTTCTCGCCGGCATCAAGGAAATCAAGCAGGTCATGAGCGATGCCGACCGCGCTCGCCAGTACGGCACCCGCACCATCGTCTTCGTCGACGAAATTCATCGTTTCAACAAAGCGCAGCAGGATGCCTTCCTGCCGCACGTCGAGAAAGGCAGCATCCGCCTGATCGGCGCAACCACGGAAAATCCGTCCTTCGAAATCAACTCCGCGCTGCTCTCGCGCTGCCGCGTCTACGTGCTTAAGCCGCTCACCGAAGATGAGATTGTCGTCCTGCTGCGCCGAGCCCTGACCGACACCGAGCGTGGTCTAGGCGAGATGCATCTGGAAGCCGCTGACGAAGCGCTTCGCAAAATTGCGACCTACTCCAGCGGCGACGCCCGCAGCGCCTACAACGTCCTTGAAGTCGCCGCCTCTTTAACGTTAGAGACGCGCCTCGACGCGGCTCCCCCCGGCTCCGTGACCATCACCGGGCAAACCGTTCAGGAGGCTCTGCAGAAGCGCGTTCTGCTCTACGACAAAAGCGGCGAAGAGCACTACAACATCATCTCCGCGCTGCACAAATCGGTCCGCAACAGCGATCCCGACGCCGCCCTCTACTGGCTCGCCCGTATGCTCGAAGCTGGAGAAGATCCGCTGTACATCGCCCGACGCGTGGTCCGCATGGCAGTTGAAGACATTGGCCTCGCCGAACCAAACGCGCTCGCCTTGTGCATGGCCGCCCGCGATGCCGTCGATTTCATCGGCATGCCCGAAGGCAACCTCGCCCTCGCGCAAGCAGTCGTGTATCTTTCGGTCGCGCCCAAATCGAATGCGCTCTATACCGCCTACGGCGCGGTGCTGCAGGACGTCGAGCAAAGCGCCGCCGAACCCGTGCCCTTGCACCTGCGCAATGCCCCCACCAGCCTGATGAAAGACCTCGACTACGGCAAAGACTACCAATACGCCCACGACACAGAGAACAAAGTCGCCGACATGCAGTGCCTGCCCGACAGCCTGCGCGACCGCGTCTACTATCACCCCACGAATGAAGGAGTGGAAAAGCGGATTCGCGAACGCCTGGAAGAAATCAAACGGCTCAAGAAACTCTGACCCGTGTAACCTGGGAGGCGACTCCTGACTCAGCCACCTCTTGAACGACAGTAATCTGGCGTTGCGACAATCCCCGGCCACATACTTGGTTTTCTGGGGTGTGCTTCCAAACGCGATATTGACATGAACCCAGGCAACGAAATCGTTGCTAGGAGGGCAACGAAGTGACGCCTGTCATCTGGATCGTCGGAATCATTGGGGCTGCCCTGACTTTTTGGAATTTTTCGAACTGGTATGGGTTCGTCAGTGGTTATCGTTACAATGGCGATTTTCAGGGCAAGCGATACGAGTGCAGGTTGAGGTTCGCAACTTCAGAGTGCGACAGTCTCTGCTTTATTGGCGCCAACGAGTTCGGCCTTTATCTTTTGTACCATCCCGCCAGCAAGGGATGGTGGTGGAAGTATGCGGCTGGGGGCTTTAACAGGAATCTTGAAATTCCATGGCGGGACCTTGATTACCGGCCGGCAAAAATCCTTTTCAAAGACTGCATGCAGTTTGAGATTCCTCCAAGAAAAATCTATTTCTGGGTACCTAAGGATGTTGGCGACCAACTACTGATCGACGCGAAGCGCAAAAACCCCACTCCGAACGCTACGCCGAGTTGGAATTCCAGAACGGCGAAGCTGAACCCCCTCTAGGGTGCGATCCGCTACCCGAACCTCGCCCGGTGCTCCTTTAATATGCAGAGATCCATGACCACAAAAATCCCGGCCTTTCGCGCCCTCTCCGCGGCGCGTTCGTTGATCACGTCCTCCTGCAGCCAAATCGCGGGAATCTTCAATTCAACACACTGCGCCACAATCTCGTCCACATACTCCGGCCGCCGAAAAACATTGACCAGATCGATCTTTTCCCGTACCTCCACCGGCACTTCCCGCAGCGAAGGATATGATATTTCGCCGAGAGCCTCCGAGATCTGCGGATTCACGGGCACAATTCTGTATCCCGCCGCTTGCATATAAGCGGAAACCCCGTGACTCGCCCGCATCGGACTCTCCGACAATCCCACGACAGCAATCGTCTTCGCCCGCGACAGCAGTTCGAAAATAGGATCGGATTGCGTCATTTTGAATTGCCCCGCTCCCCGGTTACTCGCAGCTTCCGGTTCGCGTAACACTGTCAGCCCTTCTTTTCCATCCTCTGTTTGAACATCCGCAACGCCAATTTGCGAATCGTGTCTGAAACCTCCTTATTCCCAGACAAATTCTTCAGATCATGGGTCAACAAACCCTTCATCAGTCCGAGCGACAGGTCGAGCGGAGTGCGCGGGTTTTGGACCAGGTTGCGCGTGATATTGTAGTTTTTCGCGAATCGCCGTTTCATCGGGATCGCACGCAGCACCGCTTCCAGCACATTTTTCTGCAGCGCAAACGCTTCCACCTCGCCATCGGAAACCTTGGGCGACTCCAACACCGCTACCGCAACCAGTTTCGTGGAATCGCGGATCAGGATCGACCTGTCTTCTTTGCTGCCGCGCATGGCCAGCGTAATTCGACCTCTGATGTCGAGCTTCGCAATCTTCTGCAGCGTACTGTCGCGCCTCTCTTCGACACTAGAAACAGGATGCTTTTTGGCATGGGCGACCGCTGCGGCCGCCGGCTTTCGAACAGCCGCCGTCGCCGCTTCCCTGGCCGCTGGCTTGGCCACGTCAGCACCCACCGTGGCCGTACCCATGGAACCATCGTTTCCAACTGCGCCCGCCGCTTCGACGCCCGCCTCTTCCAGCGAAATTCCTATGGGCTGAAATGGTTTGTCTTTTTCAGCGTCGAGTTCCGTTGCATTCTCTTCGAAATACTTGGCGACCGTACTCGCAATCGCCTCATCCGCTTCGCTTGCGACCGCTGCCGACTCCGCTGCCGGTCGCGCGGGCAATGCCCCAAGTCTCTGTGTAATCTCGGCCAGTTCATTTGCACGCAGGTTGGCATTCGACTGCAAAGCCTGCAACAAACCCGGAGATTTCATCACCCGCGTGCTGCTTAACAGACCTTCCACTACCGGACGCGAACCCGCGACCACCAGTGCGTCCAGCGACTCCTCGCTTACCGAGGGATTGTCCGCCAGCGCCGGCAGCAACGAAGTCCTCACATTCTCCGGCGCAACAAAGTATCCCAGCACTTCCGGGCTGGTCTTCGGATCGGCGACCGCAGCCAGACTGGCTTTCTCATCCCAGCCGGCCAGCGTTAGACGCGCCTGCTCGGCAAACAACTTGTGATGGACCGCCAGGTAGACCAGGATCTCAAGCATCTCCTCGGGCGCGACCGAGAGCGCCCCCCGCGCCGCCGATTGCATCAGATTCAGCGGAACCTCCGAATTGCGGATCAGGTCAAGCATTCGGGGCATGGTTCATCTCCCGGAATTGGCGCTTTTCTTCCTCGTGCGCTTTTTCGCGACTTGGCGCTTCTTAGCTGCGGACTTCCGCCTCACGGCCCGTTCCAGTTCCCCCACCGCAATCTCCAGTTCACGCGTGTTGCGGTTCGGACTCCGCCGTTGGTATTCGTCGCTCAAGGCGCGATAGTACCAGAGCGTGCCTTCCTTTTTTCCCGAGAATCGCGTCCAGATGGCTTCCCCTTGTTGTCGGTGATCCGTCAGAATGGTGCGCACGTTATGCAGTTTGTCCGACGCCGAAACCAGCCGCGTCTCCGCGTCGGCGTGCTTCACTTCGCGCAGGTAATCTTTCTTCCGGTCGATCCACTCGCGCTTCGGCACGCTGAATGAATCCGTGCATCCCTCTACGATCTTTGCCACCCGCGCCCCAAATCGCTTGCGGACTTCGCGCAACCGCGGCAAGCCCCCGCAATCTTCCACCACATCGTGCAGCAGCGCGGCGATGGCCATATCCTCGTCGCCACCTGCTTCCAGCACCAGCGCCGTCACCGCCATCAGATGCGACAGGTAAGGCACCGCCGTCTGCTTCCGCGTCTGTCCCGCATGTTTCTCCGCCGCGTAGCGGAAGGCCCGCTGCAAACGCGGCCCCAGGTATGGCGGATTCAGCGAAGTCTTCTTTTTTTTCATAAAATCTGACCGAAATCGGCGACTTGCCTGTGAACTCCGTGCCCTCCAATGGCAAGGATTTCGCCCAGGGCGGCTGAAAGTACCGCGCGCCTACGCCTTTTTCTCGCCCCGCCGCATCCGCAGATATGCCTGCATCAGTGGCCGCAGATCGCCGTCCAGTACCCGATCCACGTCGCCAATTTCCAGCTTCGTGCGGTGATCCTTGATCATGCGATACGGTTGCAGCACATAGGACCGGATCTGCGAACCGAAATCAATATCCAGTTTCGAATCTTCGATCTTCTTCGTGACCTCGCGCTTTTTCTCCAACTCGAACTCGTAAAGCTTTGAACGCAGCATGCTCATCGCCTTCTCTTTGTTCTTATGCTGCGAGCGCTCATTCTGGCAGTTCGCCACCAGGCCCGTGGGAATATGGGTGATTCGCACCGCCGAATCGGTCGTATTCACATGCTGCCCACCCTTCCCGCTCGATCGATAAGTATCGATGCGAATGTCATCCGGCTTAATATTGACCTCGATGCTGTCGTCAATCTCGGGAGAAACATACACGCTGGCAAACGAAGTATGCCGCCGTTTGGCTTGATCGAAGGGCGAGATCCGCACCAGTCGATGCACTCCAATCTCGCTGGTCAAATAGCCAAACGCATATTGGCCAATCACGGAAAAAGTCGCCGACTTGATCCCCGCCTCTTCTCCGGGCTGATAATCGTACATCTCGGTCTTGAATCCCTGACGCTCAGCCCAGCGGAGATACATGCGCAGCAGCATCTCCGCCCAGTCCTGCGATTCGGTGCCGCCCGCCCCCGGATGAATCGTCATGATCGCATTCAGTCCGTCGGTTTCGCCCGAGAGCAGGGTCTCGGTTTCGACTCGATCCACCAGTTCGCGCAAAGCGTCAATATCACGCTGCAAGTCGGCGGCAACATTCTCGCCTTCGCCCGCCAGATCGAAATAAGTGGCGATATCGTCCGACCGCCGCGCCAGGTCGCCTTCCAGCGACAACATGCTTTCCAGGCGCTTGCGTTCGCGCATTACCTGCTGTGATTTTTCAGGATTCGACCACAGATTGGGGTCCGACGCCTGTTTCTCGATTTCGGCAAACTGCTGGCGCAGCTTACCCGCGTCAAAGATACTCCCGCAGGTCGTGAACCTTGGTCTTTAGAGAAGTGTATTGCTGTTCCAGTTCATCCAACATCGCTGATCACCCGGCTTGTCCTACTCGGCTAGTCGTTGGTCGCTTGTCGTTCGACGAAAGACTTGGTCTTCATGCCTCGCGCTCGCGAAACACAAAACGCGCAACCAGCGCGCCTGCTGAAATTATCGCACACAGATATGCGAACCAATCGCCGTACCGCGTGTAAAGCGTGGTGCCGGATCTCAAAGCATACGGCGCGGCCAGCGCCGTGCGCATCTTGCGCTCGGTCGCCGCCACAATCCGCCCGTAAGGATCCATCGATGCCGTCATGCCCGTGTTCGTCGCCGACAGCAGCCAGCGTCCATTTTCGATCGCCCTCATCTGCGTCTGCTGCAGGTGCTGCTTCCAGGCGCCCGAGTCCCCATACCAGCCGTCGTTCGAAATGTTCACCAGAACCTGGGCCCCCTGCAGCGGTCCCAGTCGCACTTCATCGGGGAAGATCGATTCGTAGCAGATGAACGTTCCCAGGCGCTCGCTGCCCGCAGCGAGCGGCGCATGCGACGCGCCGTGCTGAAATTCTCCCACCTCTTTCGTCAGACCTCCGGCAAAGGCAAACACCTGCGGAAAGGGCAAATATTCTCCGAAGGGCACGAGATGCACTTTGTCGTAACGGCCCACCCACTCACCCCGCGGATTCACCAGGGCCGCGGAATTAAAAATCTGCGAGTTTTGTCCCCCGCTCTGCAGCAGCGGCGTGATCCCGATCGCCCCCGCCACCACCCAACTTCCCGATTCCTTCGCCAAGTCGCTCACCGCGCCTCGAAACAGCGGGTCGTTGGTGTAGAACGGCGAAGGCGACTCCGGCCATACAATCGGATCATAATGTTGGCCTGCCTTCTCTCCGCGAGGATGCAGACTCATCGTCGTCAATTCCCGCAGCGTGCCCTCGAAATAATCCTTCGTCCACAGCGCGCCTTCCTCGATTGGAATATTCGGTTGCACCAACAGCGCGGTGTGATCCGCCGCTACCGCCGGAGGCGCCAGCCATTGCCCCATCTGCAGAATCACCACCGCCCCGCACGCTGCCAGCAGCAGCCGCTTCCGCTGCTCTTTCGCCACCAGAAACGCCGCCGCGAACACGCCGTTTACCAGCACGATTTCAAAGGACAGGCCGTAGACGCCGGTGAGCGTGGCAATCCGAGTCAGCGCAAAATTGCCCGTCTGCGAATACCCCAGAAGCTCCCACGGAAACGCCGTAATCCGCGTCCGCGCCAGTTCCACCCCAACCCACAGGAAAGGTGCGGCGACCAGCGCGCGCCGCATCGAGACTCCCGCAAGAACTGTTTTTCCCCCGCTCTTCGATCCCGCAACCCAAGCCAGCAGCAGACCAAACAGCCCGTGATACAGGCCGACATACATGCAGAACAAGATCAGCACCAGCGCCGCGACCGGGATCGGCAGTCCGCCGTAGCGGTGCATGGTGTCGAAGACCCAGTAGCACGTCCCGGCAAACCAGAGAATCCCGCAGCCGTAGCCCAGCACGAAGCCTTGGCCCGGCGTGGCCGGCAACAAACGCTCCTGGCCGTCAAGTTGGAGGGTCTCCGCGACCCGCGTCCGCAAGATCGCAACCAGCAGCGGAGCCACCGCAATCCACGCCAGCCCGTAGAGGCCGGGCAACGGGAAAATGACAACCTGCAGGGCCGCCGATAGCAGCACCAGCCCCCACGCACTGCGGTGAATTTTCAGCACCGATCAGGATAGCAAACCGCGCCGCGCCCCCAGCCGCAACAAATCTCGCGCCGAATCCCCCGCCGATCAGCTAACATATCGTGGTCATGAGTTTCAGCGTCCTACTGATTAAGATCTTGGAAGGCATGTTCGTCGCCGGGTGGGCCGGCTCCGTGATTGTGCTGGTGCTCACGGGCATCGAAGACGTTGGCACGCTTCTGGATACGGAGGACGAAGCCAGCCGTTAAGGCTGCCGCTTTATGTCGTCTACGTCCAACGCTCCCACCGGTTCCAACCGCGTTCGCATCGTGGTTGCGACCTCGGTGATGCTCACCTTCATCTCCTACTGGCGAGCCGCCGCCATCATTCTCAACGACCTCGGCTCTTCCGCTTTCTACGCCGGTGGCATCGCCGAACAAGCGATTGGCAAAAGCGCCCCCTGGTTTGTTCTCGGCGTCATGCTGTTCGCTTTCGCGGTCCGCGCGGTTTACGTGGAAAGCTGCTCCATGTTTGTCCGCGGCGGCGTCTATCGCGTCGTCAAAGAAGCTCTCGGCGGCACCCTCGCCAAGCTCAGCGTCTCCGCCCTGATGTTCGATTACATCCTCACCGGGCCCGTCTCCGGCGTTTCCGCGGGACAATACATCGCCGGCCTCATCAACGACACTATCAGCATCGCCGACGCCCACGGCTGGATCCCATCCGCCATCCACCATCTCTTCCACGGCACGCCCCAGGTCGGCGTTAACGGCACTGCGGTCGTATTCGCCGTGGCCGTCACCCTCTACTTCTGGTGGGAGAACATCAAGGGCATCGAAGAGTCCAGCGAAAAGGCTCTCTGGGTCATGCAGATCACCACCGTCATGGTCGTGATGCTCCTGGGCTGGTCTTTCTTCACTTTGTTCAAAGTCGGCGGCCACCTGCCTCCGTTCCCAACCCTCGCCAACATCCACTACAGCAGCGAATCGCTGGGCTTCTGGAAACACAGCAGCCTGCCCCACACCTTCGCCATTCTCGGACTCATCATCGGCTTCGGACACTCCGTGCTCGCCATGAGCGGCGAAGAATCCCTCGCCCAGGTCTATCGCGAACTCGCCCACCCCAAACTGAAAAACCTGAAGCGCACCGCCATCGTCATCGGCATTTATAGCTTTGTCTTCACCGGCCTGGTTTCGTTGCTGGCCGTTATGCTGATCCCCGACGATGTCCGCATGAAGGTGTACAGCGACAACCTGATCGCCGGACTGGCCATGAACATGGTCGGTCCCCAGGTTCTCCGCCTCGCTTTCCGGGCCTTCGTCGTGGTCGTCGGATTCCTCATTCTCTCCGGCGCCGTCAACACCGCTATCGTCGGCTCCAACGGCGTACTCAACCGCGTTTCCGAAGACGGCGTGCTGGCCGATTGGTTTCGCCGTCCCCACAAAAAATACGGCACCACCTACCGCATCATCAACCTCATCGTCGGGCTGCAGCTGTTTACCATCATCGTCAGTTGGGGCAACATCTACACCCTCGGCGAAGCCTATGCGTTCGGCGTCGTGTGGAGCTTCGTCTTCAAAACCATCTCGATGCTGGTTCTGCGCTATCGCTATAAGGGCGAGCGCAACTGGAAAGTACCGCCCAACCTGCACATCTTTGGGGTCGAAATTCCCATCGGATTGGCCTCCATCGCGATGGTTCTCCTCTCCACCGCCATCGTCAATCTCTTCACCAAGTCGGTCGCCACCGTCAGCGGCCTCATTTTTTCGGTCGTGTTCTTTGCCATCTTCAGCTTCTCGGAGAAGGTCAACCGCCGCAAACACGCCCACGACGCGGCGCAGATGCAGGAGCAGTTCCAGTTGCAGTTAGCCGAGAGCGTGGAGCGCGAGACCGTCGGTATTCGCCCTGGCAACGTCCTCGTCCCCGTCCGCGACTACAACACCCTGAACCACCTCAAATGGGTGCTGGAACACACCGACACCCACGAACAGGATGTCGTCGTGATGACCGCCCGCATCAGCCAGTTCGGGAGCGCCGCTTATGGCCTTTCCAGCGAACAGATGTTCAGCGATTACGAACAGACCCTGTTCACCCGCGCCGTCTCCGTCGCTGAAAGCTTCGGCAAGAAAATATCGCTTCTCGTCGTCCCCGCTCGCGACTCCTGGTCCGCCATCGCCCAGACCGCCCACAACCTCGATTCCTCCGGCGTGGTCACCGGACTCTCCAGCAAAATGACCACCGCCGAGCAGGCTTTCGCCTTAGGCAGCGCATGGGAAGCCATACCGGAGCCAAAACGGCAGTTTGTCCTGCAGATCGTTCAGCCCGATGGCATCGTCGATACCTTCCGCATCGGGCCCCACACGCCCACCATGAAGAATGAGGACGTCGTCCTGCTCCATCGCTTGTGGCTGAATGTCACCCGCGAACCGGGACTCGAAAATATCCATCACCACGATATTCTGACCCAGGCCCTCACCCGTTTCGCCCGCGACTACGGGGCCCACGAACACGAGCAGATCGTGAAGGAACTATTGCGCCATGGCACCGAGGCCGGACCACTCCCGGTCCGTCGAATCGCTGATCAGATCCCAACCGTCCAACCCGCTCCCGCCCGTCCCGATCGCGACGACACCTCCGGCGATCCCGAACTATAGCCATCCACCCTTAAAGCGCAACGGTTCGCGCCTCCAGTTTCACTTCACCTTCGGCGAATCGGCATCCGCGGACTTTTGATCATCCGCGTGCATTACACCATCTTCCTCCGAGTAAAACGAGCGGTGCTCGCTGTCCATGTGCTTGGGCGTCATGGTGAAAACGAACCCGTCGTGATTGGGATGGAAAGCAGCCGTGTAATCGCCGCGATCGGTCGAGCGCGCCATTCGTTTGGTGAAGGATCCCGTTCCCGCCAGAGCTTCCAGCGAATCCGCATACTTGCTATGCCGCCGGTTGTATTCCCGCTGCGCCCGCAGCACCACCCGCATGTAGCCGAGTGCCTGCGCCTCCGATTCCGAGCGCGCCGGATCGCCCGGAAACTTCGGCTGATAAGCGCCCGAAGCCTGCTCCGTCGTTGGCGCCGCAGTCCGGGCCGAAGCTGGCGCCTGCCCCCATGCCGCCCCCGCCGCCATCATACCCACCGCCAGGATCCCCGCGCTATATCGCCCCGTTCGCCTTTGCTTCACCGAAAGGCCTCCTTCCCGCCCCGCAACCTGAGGTTACCCCCGTAATTTGTCGCGGCTGGCAATCATTTCAATTCCTTGCCCTTTCAGGCAAGCTTAAACAGGATGCAATCCTAACAGGGAAACCCTTAATGAAACCTGCTGTCGCCAGAAAGCCCCTTATACGTGTCGCCGTGGTGGAAAGCGATCCACTGCGGTTTGTGGGATTCCGGGCCCTCTTTGATACTGAACCTGATCTGGAGCTGGTCTCCGCCTCCCTGGCCGATCTGGGCCAGTTACAGGCCATTGATCTGGTTCTACTGGGCAACCGCGGCGGCCAAAACCTCTATGACATCATGGCCAGCATGAAGGCCATCCGGCCCGACCTTCGCATCATCGTGACCGGCTCCGGAATGGACGACGAAAGTGTCCTCAAAGCCATCGCCGCCGGCGCCAAAGGCTACGTCGACGAAGCCGCCTCTCCCGCTGAATTTATTCAGGCTCTCCGCATCGTCCATCAGGGTTCGGTATGGGCGCCGCGCCGCGTGCTCTCGACATTCATCGAGCGCGTCAGCGCCTCTCCGGGCCGCATCTTCCCCGCCGGACGCATCACCTTTACCGATCGCGAAAAAGAAGTTCTGGAAATGCTGGTGGCCGGCCGCTCCAACAAAGAGATCGGCTCCGCCCTCGGCATTGAAGAACGCACCGTGAAGGCTCACGTCGCCAAGCTCATGCGCAAGGTCGGCGTTCAGAACCGCATCGCCCTATCCGTCCACGCCATCACCCATTCGCTGGTGACGGCAAAGTAAGGCTGGTCTGCAGAGCCAGCTTTTTGGCCGCCTCTTCGAGTTGCTTCACTGCCGCCATGGTTCGTGCAGTCGAGTCTCCACGCTTCTCCGACTTCTGCCGTCGGTGGCGTTTAGTGACAGAATGCTGGTTTGACATTGGCTCCTCCGCTTGCTGCCCGGGCTTAGATCTCACTCTAGCCGGAAGGCGCCTCCAAAAGCGTTCAATTTTGCACACTCAGAACACTGTCCAGGCATCGCCTCTCCGCCCACGATTCTCAGCGATCGCAATCCTGTTTGCCACAATGAAATCCGGGTTGTCGTTGCCAGAGCCTCGGCGCCGTTGCTGCGGCTGATCCAAACGGCCCGCGCGATAGTTCCGGCTGAGTCCGGCTAGTGCTGCGGTCGCAATTCGCCCCGCCTGATCCAGTCAAAGAGGAAAAGAACTCCGATAAGAAAAGCCGGCCCGCTGATTGCGACATATGTGACCAACGGAAATCGTTTCCACATCGAGACGATGTAAATAACACCGAGCGAGAAGTAACTGATTGCCCCCATCCACTCCCATCTCCAGGAAATGAGAAGAACCATCACAACGATGGCCGTGGGAATCAGGTGCAAGGCCAGAGCAAGCATTGTGCGCCCAAAGGGCAAGTGCTCGCTGAAAACGTCCAACGCAAAGATACTGATAAATGCTGCGAACAGGATTCCTAGAATACGTGGCGACCAGTAAACAAGACCTCCCACATGGCGATTCATCGCACTCCTCCGTGTAGCGAGAGACTTGCTTCGCCTCAGGGCGTGCTGCGTCGCAACGGGCGGGAACCGCAGTTCCGTTAGGCGAAACGATTCCTCGCCCATAAGCTTACTCCTTGGCGAATCTCGCCAACAATCTCACCGACAGCCGCCTCCAGCCAACTCGGCACTCCGTAATACACCGACGGTTGTTTCGCCTCATCAAACCGGCCCCGAACGAACACAAATAAAATGACGCTGCGCGAAGGCCGTTCCAGCGTTGGTCAACTTCCCTCGGTTACCAAAGTACAGTGACCCCCGTAATCTTGTCCGCTTTCTCCACCTGCCCCATACTCGCTTCACCTACCACAGAACCTGGGAGACGGGGTTGGAAACGGAGATTAGGGTCGCCGATTTCAACCCCGCATTTTTTTGCCTCAGACACTCTCCAACTCAACTGACGACCCACGACTGATAGCCGCCGACACCCGACTCACCTTCATCACTCCCGGCTATCCCCCGCTTCGCCCCTCGCATCGAATAGAATAAGAGCTAGACACGACAATCGATTCCATACTCTTATCTCCCAGGTGAGACATGATGCGAAATTCCCTCGTTCTACTGCTGCTCGTTTGTTTCCTGACATCTTTCCAAACCACGTTTCTCTTCGCTACCGACGACGACACCAAGGCTGCCGAAGCCAATACCAAAGCTTCGGGACGCATCGAAGCCGCCGGAACCGTGCTCGATGAGATTCAGGCTGCCCCCGATCAGCGCATCCCGGAAGAAATTCTTGGTTCCGCCGAATGCGTCGCCGTCGTCCCCTCGCTCCTCAATGGAGGCTTCGTCTTCGGCGGCCGTTATGGCAAAGGCGTCGCCAGTTGCCGTACCGAAAAAGGCTGGAGCGCGCCCGCCTTCTTCACCATCGGCGGCGGCAGCTTCGGCCTCCAGATCGGCGGCCAGGCCACCGACCTAGTCATGCTGATCATGAACAAAGGCGGCATGAATAACCTCCTCTCCAGCCAGTTCAAACTCGGCGGAGATGCCAGCGCCGCCGCCGGCCCCGTCGGACGCCATGCCTCCGCCGATACCGATTGGAAGATGCGCGCCGAGGTCCTGACCTACTCCCGCTCCCGCGGCCTCTTCGCCGGACTCGAACTTTCCGGCGCCGTCATCAAGCAGGACAAAAGCAGCACCCGCGAATTCTATGGCCGCATGGTCCCCTTCAAAACCTCCCTCAAGGGAGAAATCGAAGCCCCCAAAGACGCCTATCCTTTCTTAAGCACGCTGGCCAAGTGGGCCCAACAGGCCGCAAAATAACGAAAGTTCGTTCTCAGTTCCCAGTTCTCAGTCCTCAGTGCCCGAGAAAGGACTGAGCACTGAGAACTGGGAACTGAGAACTACCTACCGTGCGCCACCGCCTCGAGTACGCCCTGGTCTGGCCCTGGATAAAACTCATGGGCTTGCTGCCTCGCCCGGTGGCCCGCGCCATCGGGATCGCACTCGGGCTCGCTGTCTACATCGTTCACGGGCGCCTGCGCCGCGTCGGCCTGCGCAACCTGACACTCGCCTTCCCGGAAACGCCACAACGCCAGCGCCGCCGCCTGGTTCGCGGAGAATTTATCTCCCTGGGACGCCAGCTGGCCGAAGTCTGCCTCTTCCCCCGCTACACTCGCGAAAATGTATCCCGCGTCGTGGTCTATGACGGCTTTGAAAACTTCGAGCGCGCCTACGCTCGCGCTAAGGGCGTCCTCTTTCTCACCGGACACCTCGGAGCATGGGAAATTTCCGCCTTCGCGCACTCGCTGCACGGTCATCCCCTGTCGATTGTCATGCGTTCGCTCGATAACCCTTACATCAACGCCTTGATCCAGGGCTATCGCACCATGCACGGCAATCGTACCGTCGATAAAGACGATTTCATCCGCGGTCTGCTTTCCGCCATGAGAGCCGGCGAAACCGTCGGCATCCTCATGGACACCAACATGACCCCGCCCCAAGGTGTGTTCGTCGATTTCTTCGGCATCCCCGCCTGCACCGCCAGCGGACTCGCCCGCATTGCCCTGCGCACCGATGCCGCCGTAGTTCCCGGCTTTACCGTGTGGGATTCGAAGCTGCGTAAATACATCCTGCGCTTCGATCCCGCCGTAGAGTTGATTCGCACCGGCGACAATGAGGCCGACACCATCGCCAACACCGCAAGATTCACGAAGGTCATCGAACAATTCATCCGCCGCTACCCCGACCAGTGGCTTTGGGTTCACCGCCGCTGGAAAACGAGGCCGCCCGGCCAGCCCCCGCTCTACTGATTCAAGTGGGAGCCTATGCCCGCGTAGGGAAAGGCACACTCGCCCGTCCAAGCCGAGCGCAAGCTCGGCAGCAACCCGTACAGCCCCGAAATATACGCGCCACCCCCGCGTTGTGCACACCCGCCTCATAAAGCGACAATAAGCAGATGAAACAGACCCTGCGCGATCTAGCCGAGAAACTCGGCTGCCATCTTCTCGGAGACGCCTCCATCACCGTCTCCACCGTCTCCAGCCTGCAATCCGCTACCAGCGATAGCCTCGTTTTCGCGGACGACGCCCAGCATCACGAAGCCGCCCTCCGCTCCTCCGCCGCTGCCGTAATCGCTGGAGAATTCGCGGCCACAAAAAACTCGCCCACCGCCGCATCCAAACCTGTTCTTATTTCTCCCCAGCCCCGCCTGACTTTCGCCCGAGCCGCGCGTCTGCTCCGCGACCCCGATCGCAATCCTGGCATCCATCCCTCCGCCATCGTTCCCGCTTCCGCCAGGATGGGTGACAACGTCGCCATCGGTCCCCGCGCGATTCTAGGAGTCCACGTCGCCATCGGCGATCACACCACCATCGGCGCCGGTTCCGTAATCGGCGATCATGTAGCCGTTGGCAGTCATTGCCGGCTCGATCCCAACGTCACCCTCTACCCCGAAACCACTCTCGGCGACCGCGTCGTCGTGCAGGCGGGCGCTGTTCTCGGCAGTACCGGCTTCGGCTACGTCCGCGATTCTGAAACTGGACGCTACGAGCAATCCCCTCAAATCGGACGCCTGGTGATTGAAGACGATGTCGAAATCGGCGCGAACTCCACCATCGACCGTGGCGCGCTTGACGAAACTCGCATCCGCCGCGGAGCGAAAATCGATAACCTTGTCCACATCGGCCACAACTGTCAGATCGGCGAGAACGTCGTCATCGCCGCCCAGACTGGCCTCTCTGGCAGTGTTACCATCGGGGACAACGTCGTCATGGGAGGACAGGTCGGCATCGGCGATCACGCCCGCGTCGAAGCTGGAGCCATGATCGGAGGCCAAGGCGGCATCCTGCCCAAGAAGGTCCTGCGCGGTAAGGGAGTCGTGTTCTGGGGAACGCCTGCAAAACCAGTGCGGGAGTATCTTAAAGAGCTGGCGTTCCTTGCGCGCTCGGCAAGGAAAGACAACTGACAGCATGCGAGGCTTGAGTCTGGCATTGACCGTTCTCCTGATAGCAGGTTTGGCCTCTGCCCAGAAACATGTTTCGTTCTCCGCCCCCGATGGCTACCGCCTGCACGGCGATCTCTATGGGAAGGGCCTCCGCGGCGTCGTGCTGGCGCATGGCGGACGCTTCACCATGGAGAGTTGGGACAAGCAAGCGCGAATTCTCGCAAACGCCGGCTTCCGTGCGTTGGCGCTCGATTTCCGCGGATATGGCCAAACCATCGCTGGCACACAGACCACCGACGACAAGAGCTACCCCGACGTGTTGGCCGCGGTTCGATACTTACATGCCACTGGCGCCAAATCCGTTTCTGTTGTGGGCGCGAGCATGGGCGGAGATGCAGTTGCCGACGCCGTGATGCAATCGCACCCGGGTGAGATCGACCGCACCATATTTTTGGGCTCTGCAGGAGGCAACACCCCCGAGCGGCTCAAGGGACGAAAACTATTTATCGTGAGCCGCGACGATGAAAGCTCTGAAGGGCCAAGGCTCCCAAGAATTTCCGAGCATTACGACCGTGCTCCGGAACCCAAAAAGCTCCTGGTTCTCGAGGGCTCAGCCCACGCACAGTTTATTTTCAGCACCGATCAGGGCGCGCGCCTTATGCAAGAAATGCTGCGTTTCCTCTCGGAACCTTAGCTGGACCAGTAGCCTTGTCCTATATGTCCATCATCGTCATCGGCGGCCACTCCCGCAGCGTCGGCAAGACCAGCGTCGTTGCCGGCCTGATCGCCGCTCTGCCTGCCTTCCACTGGACCGCTCTCAAAATCACGCAATACGGACACGGCGTCTGTTCCGCCAACGGCGAAGCCTGCGACTGTGCCACCGCCGACCACTCGTTCGCCGTGTCCCAAGAAGAAGACCGCTCCGGCGAGTCCGACACTTCGCGCTTCCTGGTCGCCGGCGCCGATCACTCCTGGTGGGTTCGCACCCGGCAAGGGCAACTCGCCGAAGCCATGCCCCGCATCCGCAAGATTCTTGCCTCCGCCCAGAACGTCATCATCGAATCGAACAGCATCTTGCGCTTCCTCAAACCCGATCTCTATCTCACCGTGCTCGACCCCCAAACCGCCGATTTCAAAACTTCAGCGCAAACTTATCTCGACCGCGCCGATGCCATCCTGTTGCACGCCGTCAAAGATTCCGAAGGCCCAGTCTGGAAACAAGTCTCGCTGAAACCCGTCATCGACTGTCCAACCTTCGCGATCCAACCGCCAACTTACGTGACGCCGGAAGTCATAGCTTTCGTTCGCAGCCGCTTAGCGTAATCTCCGGCAAAATCCCAACACCATCAATCCCCATCGTCCTTCGCGACGCGACGATTACACCCACCACCCGCTTCGCGCTGTCGACGTCGTCCGGCCAATCCTCGTGCGGCCAATCCTCAATGAATGCGAAACCGGATTGAAACAATTTCCTCCCAGGTAGAATGTAACCAGGCCGAAGGAATCGCGAGAGCCTATGGGTTCAACGGCATTGAAGAACCTGCGCTTTGCGCAAAGGATCGCGGCCGCGTGATTCGCGCAATCGTCAACAGGATCACGAAAATTCCTGCCAGAAATTCCAGCAGCTTCACATTGTTGGGAGTTCGAGGTCCACCGCGCGGCATATCGGTTGCCACCAGCACGACTTTCGTGTGGTCGGCCGGATCGTAGCGCACGACGATCGGAGTTCCTTCAGGGTGGTCATTCACCCACGCTTCGTACGGCGCAATTTGATTCGGCGGGTATTGCCAAACTTCGCGCGAGGGAACATTGTTCGAATGAATGTTCGCTGCATGCTGCTCAGCGCCTGCCGCGTAACTCAAGCGGCAACGAATGTGGAACTTCTCCCGCAGACCGCTGCTCGTCGGATCCAGGCTGCATTCGTCAACCCGCGCCGTCACCTCCGGCCATCGAGCCTGAAGGTGTTCCTGCCAAGCCTCCGCCACGGTCACGACCGAGGCGAAAATGGTGCAGAGCCCGAAAAGCAGAACCAGGAAGTTCAATCCCATACGCATCGTCATTTTTTGGTCCGGCGAGACCATCATTCATGGTCCTTCACTCAAGATAACAACCGCATCGTAGATTGAAAGTTTTCCCGGTATCCGCCTCGCATGGGCGCTGGTCGCGTTTCAGTTCGCATACATCCCAATGATCCGCTCAATCGCCCGCCGGCACACCGCGCAGAACGTCCTATGCCGCGTGAACATGATGCAGTCCACTTCCGGACGGTAATACCCCTTCGCCTCGTAGTTCGCGCCCTCAAACGCCCCCACTTTTCCCGCAAACCTTTGCGAGCCCAGCATGGCATCCTCCTTCTCGCGCTCGCTGCGGAAAAGTTCGTCCAGTTCCGCTTCCGGCTTCCCCGCCGCCCGCAGCTCTTTTCGCCGTCGTTGGATGTCCCGCTCAAAACGATCGAACTCCTCTTGATCCCATGGCGTCGGCACGGGTGTCCCGGCCGCAACCAGATCCTTCCACTTCAAGTTCGCCGGATCGAGCAGCGCCGTCACATTAGGCTCCCAAGGCTCCGTCTCCTTCTCCGCCGGCAGATACGCCACATCCGACGTGTAATATTCATCCGCCAGCGCGGCGAACTGGTGCCCAAACTCGTGCACCCCCACATACGTCGCCCAAAGATTGTCAATCGCAACAGTCGCGTACTGATTGAAAATTCCGCCGCCCCCGTAGGTCTGCCCGTTTACCAGAATTTCGATGAACTCATACGGCGCGAATGACGCCACATCCCGCAGCGTTCGGTTCTCCGTAGTCAGCACGTAGCGCTCGGTGCCGAACGTGTCATAGGAAGCGCCCACCGGCGATCTCCGGTAAATTCCGCTCGAAGGCCGCGATACGCCCGACTCTTCCGCCGCCGGACACAGCCCCCACACATTGAAATCGTTCTGGTGCTCGCGAAACGGCGAGGTCGAAAACAGCGCGTCCATGAATCGACGCGCATCTTTCTCAAACTTTCCACGCTCCCCCGCCGTGTAGCCATCACCCAGAACCAGCAGGTTCACTTTGGTCGCCGGATCACCCATCTTCTGCAATTCCAGCAACGCCCCCGGCGAAGGCGGACGCGACCGATCCACGAACTTGTCCTTGGGATCGACCACCGTCTTCCACACGACTTTCCAGGCTTCGTGAGAACCGCTCTCGGCCCGCTCTTTCAGCAACACTTCCACCGGCGCATCCGGCGTCGGAAAACGCAGCGACTCCGAAAATGTCCGGTTCGAGTGCAACGCCTCCTCCGTCGTCTTCCACTCGCCAAACACGGAGTTGAACCCGCGCGAGTACAAAAGCCTCCCGCTGGCCCGCTCGCGCACTTCAAACAGGTAGTTTCCCAGCTGGCTTTCATCAATCGTTTTGCTGAGATTTCCCGGCCACGCCAACGGCTCCAGCACCACCCGATCCAGACTGAACCATTGCTCGTGCGAATTTCCCGTGTGGTAGTAATCGACGCGGAGGGTGCGCGGCGCCGCTGCACTGACAGAACCGCTAAAGACGAAAAACAGAAGAAAGGTAACCGCCCCACCGAGCGCTCGTTTCATGCCCGGAATTGTAGCTTACGATCCCGCCTTGATCTCAACCGCTTTATCGTTTTCGAACGTGATCGCCAGCGGCTTTCCGCCATTCGGGTAGCGCAAGGTTCGCGATCCGTAGTCGCCCGAACCCTCCGCAATGCCCAATCCAATCGCGAAGCTGGCCTGCAACTCGCTCATCCCAGCCTGCACTTCATGAGCGTCAATCTTTTTCCAGACATCCGCTGGCCAGTGCTTATAAAGATCGCGCGGATCTTCGATAAAGAAAATGTCGTCCGAGTAAATCTTGAAGTCTCCGCCCTGCTCCGCCCCTATCGGAACGGCGTAGGATTTCCCCTCCTGCGAAAATACCGCCAGTACCTGCTTGATTCCCGGAGCCTGCGGAGATGTATCCGTCACCACATCCTGAATCGCCAGCTTCTGCAAGGGCAGAAGAGTTCCGACCGCATGTCCGAAATCCGCCTTGTGCCGCCCCACATCGTACGGATAGCACGTAAGCTGATAGCCCACCTTCACCCATACCGGTTGTTCAATCAACTGCCGCGCCGATTTCAGATCGTAAGGATGCAGCTTCTTCGGCGTAACGTAGTAATCCGCTTTCAGTGCCGTTTCCCGCGCAGGCGCGGACTTGGCGTCGTCCTTCATCTCCTCCCGCCGCTCGTAAACAACGTAAGCCGCGCGTCCGCCCGCCAGCACAATCGCGATCACCAGAAAAACTTGCAGCTTTTTCTGAAACTCCTGATCCATGGCCATGGTTCTGGGCCTTGCGCTTTTCTTCGTGCGGCTTGCTGGCAAAGCCTCCTACAACCCCAGCATCACACGCGCGATCGGTTACACTAGCTCTAAGCAGTATTCCACACGAGAAGGAAAGTTCATGCCCCTAGCCCAGGATGACGTTCTGAACGCCCTCCGCCAGTGTTACGATCCAGAAATCCCCGTCAACATCGTCGATCTCGGCCTCATTTACAACATCAGCTTCGCCGATGTTCCCCCGGGTCAACAGGACGTCACCGTCGATATGACCCTCACCGCCCAAGGCTGCCCCGAGCACGTCAACATCAGCGCCCAGGTCAAGTCCCGAGTCGAACAACTTCCTGGCGTCCGCAACGCCAACGTCAATGTCGTCTGGGAACCCGCCTGGACTCCCGAACGCCTGAGCCCGGAAGCCCGCAAACAACTGGGAATTGAGTGACGCTGCTCGTCGTTCGATATTTGCCCCGCGCTGATCCCTCTACCCGGCACTTGCGATCAGCGAACGACGAATAGCGAACAGCTAGTATTCTCCCAACTCCTCAAACGCCCGCGCCGCTCGCCTCTCCGCCAGTTCCTCGATCTTGCCGCCAATCTGCATCGCCAGATCCAGAAAACGCGTTCCCTGCCGCACATAGGACGGCAGTTCCTCGCGAATCTTTCCAAACTGATTGGGATACTCCGACGCCAGCACGGCCAATCCCACACCGCCTGCCAATACTGCCGCCGGACGCTTCCTCTTCATCAACAACACCACCGCCGTGCCCACCGATCCCGCAATCACAGCCCGCTTCCAGTTCTCCATGTCATCTCCCGACACCAGCTCCCGACCGCGACGGCCTCTTCCTGGCAGAATTCTATTCCAGTTTCACGGATGGACCGATTTCACCAATAGAATAGACCAACTCTTCGGCCGGTGATTCAGAACCGGCACTTCGCAGCCAGGTTCTCCCGGGTGTTCCTCAGTGCCCCCGGTGGCTAAAGCTCTCTTTCATTTGCCTCAAAACTCGCCGAGTAATCCCGACCACGATAACCCTTCCATGTTTTATACTGCCGCCAAATACTTCGTCGATCGAAGAACTCACTTATGATGCGATTTCGAATCCTCACGTCCCTGGCCGCCATTCTCTGCCTTCTGCTCTGCGCCCCTACTCTGGCGCTAGGCCAAACCAAGCCCCGAGCCCGCGACCTCGGCGTCCCCTTCGACGGCACTCCCGGCCGCAACAACGCCATCACCGACGTCATGGGCGTCGAAGTCGGACACACCACCCTCATCTCCGGCAGCGGCAAACTCAAAGTGGGAGAAGGCCCGGTCCGCACCGGCGTCACCGCCGTCCTTCCTCGCGGACGCAACGCCAACGACTCGGTTTTTGGCGCCTGGTTCACGCTTAACGGCAACGGTGAGATGACCGGCACCACCTGGCTTGAAGATTCCGGACTCCTCGACGGCCCTATCATGATCACCAACACCCACAGCGTGGGCGTGGTGCGCGACGCCGTCATCGCCTGGAAAGTCAAGCACGGCAATCCCGACATGGAAGGCTACTGGTGGTCATTGCCCGTAGTGGCCGAAACCTGGGACGGCTATCTCAATGATATCAATGGATTCCACGTCAAGGCCGAACACGCCTTCCACGCCCTCGATTCCGCCCACAGCGGCCCCGTGGAAGAAGGCAACGTAGGCGGCGGCACCGGCATGGTCTGCAACGAATTTAAAGGTGGGATTGGAACTTCGTCACGCGTGCTTGACGCCAAAGCGGGCGGCTACACCGTCGGCGTGCTCGTGCAATGCAATTACGGACGTCGCGACCAACTGCGCATCGCCGGAGTCCCTGTAGGCAAGGAAATTCCCGAGCACCCCGCCTACGGCGAAGACACCGGATCAATCATCATTGTGGTCGCCACGGATGCGCCCCTGATTCCGACTCAATTGAAGCGCCTGGCCCGCCGCGCATCTCTCGGCCTGGGCCGCGACGGCAGTTATTCCGGCGACGGTTCCGGCGACATCTTCGTCTCTTTCTCTACCGCGAATCCCGGAGCCGCATCCCCCCAGGGAGTCCGCGACCTGAAAATGCTGCCCAACGACAGTCTCGATCCCTTGTTCCTGGCCACGGTTCAAGCCACCGAAGAAGCCATCGTCAACGCCATGGTAGCGGCTGAAACCATGACCGGCATCGACGATCACACCGTAATCGCACTCCCGCACGACCGCCTGCGCGAGGTCCTGAAGAAATACAACCGCCTGGAAAAATGACAGCCGATCGAGCAGACGTAGGGACGGACGCCCTGGTCCGCCTAGCCTAGCGCAGCCCGGCAGCTTTCAATGCCGCGGGAATCCAGCGCAGTCAGCGCGTTACTTTCGCTGCTCACCCATCGCTATGCCCGCTCCCGCTCCCAGAGGACTACAATTCAGCTAGTGAAAGCCTACAGAATCCAGCGCATCAAGGGCGGAATGAAGTTCACCTGCACCCATTGTGAACACAACGTCACCACCCTCGACTTCGACATTAAGGCTGGCAACCTCCGTACCCAGGCCGCTACCGCCATCAACGCTCATGCCACCCAGGCCCACCACACGCCAATGATAATTTCGCCCTCCGACAGCCAGCTGCGTAGCTGGCGCTAAACCAATCCTGTCCAAGCTTCTTGGGGAATGCACAGCCGTTTAACCTTCGCTCAACCGTGCCCGTGGCTGCCCCCCAGACCGTGTAAACGCCGGATTGCCTGGTAGACGCGATTCTCCGCTCCACGCAAGTAAAATGTGCGCCTACTCCTTCACCGCCCGATCCGTAATCTCCAGCCCTCTATCAATAATCGCGAACGCCTCCCGCAGTTGCTGCTCGTCAATGCACAGCGGTGGATTGGTGTAGAAACTGTTCCACCGCACGATCGTATACAACCCGTTCTCCCGGAAAAACTTCCCCAGCGCAACCATCTCCTCCGACGTCCCGTTAAACGGAGCCATCGGCTGCCGCGTCTGACGGTTGCGAATCAGCTCCACAATTCCAAACAGCCCGATCGACCGCACCGCGCCCACCGACCGGTGTTTCGCCTGCAACTCCGCTCCCAGCGTCTTCATGATCGCGCCCATCTTCCGCGCGTTCTCGATCAGGTTGTCTTCTTCATATACCCGGATCGTCGCCAGCGCCGTCGCGCATCCCATGGGATGACTGTTATAAGTAAGTCCGCCATAGAACACTTTGTCGTCAAAGTACTTCGCGATATGTCGCCTCATACCGACCGCGCCCAGCGGAATGTAACTTGAAGTAAGTCCCTTCGCCATACAAATCAGATCGGGAACCACCTTCCAATGATCGATCGCAAACCATTTCCCCGTTCGCCCAAATCCCGCCATCACTTCATCGGCGATCATCAGTATCCCATACTTGTCGCACAGCTTTCGCACGCCTTCCATGTATCCATCCGGAGGCACTAAAATACCGTTCGTCCCCACCACCGTCTCCAGAATGAACGCGGCAATCGTCTGCGGCCCTTCCAGTTGAATAATTTCCTCAATCATGGTCAGCGAGCTTTCCGCCGACTCCCATCCCCGCTCCACTCCGTGATAAGGATCAAGCACCCGCACCACTCCCGGAATCCCAGGCTCCGCAGCCCATCTGCGGGGATCGCCCGTCAGACTGATCGCCCCCGCCGTCGCGCCGTGATAGGAGCGATAGCGAGCCATGATCTTGTGCCGTCCGGTGAAGAAGCGCGCAATCTTGATGGCGTTCTCGTTCGCCTCCGCCCCCCCGTTGGTAAAAAAGAACGTGTCAATATCGCCCGGCGCGATTTCCGCCAGTTTCGCCCCCAATCGCGCCCGCGGTTCCGTCGCCATAAATGGATTGGCATACGCGAGCACGGTCGCCTGCTCGGCAATGGCCCGAATCACCCGCTCATCACCATGTCCAATGTTCACCGACATCAACTGGCTGTTGAAATCGATGAAGCGCTTCCCTTCCGGCGTCCAGAAATAGATGCCCTTAGCCCGCGCGACCGGAATCGGATCGACCTTGGATTGCGCCGACCATTCGAACAGTGTGTGCTTCTTAGTGAGGTCGACCATCTCCTGGCCGGTCATAGCAGGAACCGTAGTTGCCGTAGTCATAGAGTGTCCCCGACTTACAAGAAACAACTAGCGTAGTGCGCCTGAACGCAACCCTCCACCAGCTTTATGTAAGTTGCGCCGTCAACGCGCCGCTGTTTTCCGCAACTTGAGCCAACCCGCCTTCAAGTACGTCCAAGGCCTCATCCATCTGCGCGTCTGTAATAACCAATGGCATCAGTAACCGAATCACGTTGCCATAAGATCCAGCCGTGATCGTCACCAGGCCATGCTCGTAGCAATATTGCGAAACCTGCTTGGTCTCGTCATCTGCGGGTTGGCGCGTGGCCTTCGCACGCACCAGTTCAAGCGCCTGCATCGCCCCAAGTCCCCGAACATCGCCAACTAGTTCCCACTGTGCCTGCCACTTCGCCGCACGCTTGCGGAAACGCTCTCCCAGCACGTTGGCCCGCGCACATAGGTCTTCTCTTTCAATGATGTCGAGCACGGCCAGCGCCGCTTCGCAGGCCAGCGGATTCCCCGAGAACGTTCCGCCGAGTTGCCCGGCCCCGGGAGCATCCATGATTTCAGCCCGTCCCGTCACCGCAGCCATGGGCAAGCCGCCAGTCAGCGATTTGGCCATCGTAACCAGATCCGGCTCGAATCCCAGCCGCTCGCACGCAAACATCGCGCCAGTGCGCGCGAATCCGGTCTGCACCTCGTCGGCGATCAGCAGAATGCCATGTTTGCGACAGATCGCAGCCAGCGTCGGATAAAATTCCGCCGGCGGCGTCACAAATCCGCCCTCCCCGAGAACCGGTTCGACAATCACGGCCGCCACTGATTCCGCCGCCACCACTCGCTTGAAAGTGTCTTCGATATGCCGCGCGCAATGCACGTCACACGAGGGATACTTCAGGGAATAAGAACACCGGTAGCAATACGCATACGGAATGCGATACACCTCGCTCGGAAACGGCTCGAATCCCGCTTTATACGGATGCGTCTTACTCGTCGCAGCCATCGCCATGTAAGTCCGCCCGTGAAACGCATCCTCAAAGCTGATGATCGCCTGCCGCTTTGTGTAACAGCGCGCAATCTTAATGGCATTCTCCACCGCCTCCGCGCCCGTATTCACGAGAAGGGTCTTCTTCGGCCCTCGGCCAGGCGCGAGCGCGTTCAACCTCTCGCAGACTGCGATGTAACTCTCATACGGAAGTACGTTGAAGCTGGTATGGAGGAAACGATCGAGTTGTCGGCGCACCGCGTCGATTACGGCTGGTGCGCGATGGCCGGTATTCAGACAGCCGATTCCGCCGGCAAAATCAATCAGCCGGTTGCCATCTACATCTTCGATCACCGCTCCTTCAGCTTTCGCAACAAACACTGGCGTGGCGTGATACGCCGCCTGCACAACCGCCGCATTGCGCCGTTGCATGAGCGCTCGTGAGCGCGGTCCCGGGATCGATGTTCGCAGTTGAATCGTAGACATATTCACTTCTCAGTTTTCAGTTAGTGGACTGTCTGGCATTCCGGATGCTGTTCTCTTCCATTGCAGTTTCCGCGCCGCCAGCTGTCAGTACCAGCCAATCGGAGCTTCATTCAGGTTGATATAGACCTGCTTCGTTTCAAGATATTCCTCGATGCCCCACGGCCCCAGCTCGCGGCCGAAACCCGACTGCTTATATCCGCCCCACGGCGCTTCCACATATGTCGGCTGCATATGATTGACCCATACGATCCCGGCCCGCAGTGCCTTCACCGCCCGCATGGCTTTGAAGATGTCGCGCGTCCAGACCGCCGCCGCCAGTCCATAAGGCGTGTCATTGGCGATCTTCAGCGCATCTCTTTCGTCGTCGAACGGAATCACCGCCGCTACCGGACCGAATATCTCCTCGCGCGCGATACGAGCATTGTTATCCACGTTATAGAAGATCGTCGGCTGCACATAGTAACCCTTGGCACAATTGTCAGCGCGCCCGCCACCCGCCGCAACCTTGGCTTCCTTCTTTCCTATCTCCAGATAAGATACAACTCTGTCGTATTGCTCTTTTGACACCAACGCACCCATCTTCGTATCGCGTTCCATCGGCGGACCGATCTTGATCTTCTTCGCTTTCTCCGCCATCGCTTCCACAAACTTGCTGTAAATCGACTTCTGCACCAGGATGCGGCTTCCGGCCGAACAAACTTCTCCCTGATTAATGAACACGCCGAACAGCGCTCCGTCGATGGCAGCCTCAAAGTCGGCATCGGCAAAAAAAATATTCGGAGACTTGCCTCCTAGTTCAAGGGTCACACGCTTCACCGTGTCGGAGGCTTCTTTCACGATAATCTTGCCGACGGCGGCCGAACCCGTGAAGGCAATCTTGTTCACGTCCGGATGCCTCACCAGCGGCGATCCGCAACTTTCGCCAAACCCCGTCACCACGTTCACCACGCCCTTTGGCAGTCCCACTTCGTCAAACCACCTCGCGAGTTCAAGCGCGGTCAGCGGCGTTTGCTCCGCTGGTTTGAGCACGCAAGTGCAGCCTGCAGCCAGCGCCGGCGCCAGTTTCCACGCCGCCATCATCAGAGGATAGTTCCAGGGTATGATCTGGCCCGCAATTCCCATCGGTTCTTTCAGCGAAAGGCTCATCGCGTTATCGGGAACCGGATTCACATAGCCCACAACCTTAGTCGCCAGTCCGCCATAGTATTCAAAGCAAGTTGCGACGTCGTTGATGTCGAATTCCGCCTCCACAATCGGCTTTCCCGAGTTACGGCATTCCAGTTCGGCAAGCATGGCCAGATTCTGCCGCACCTTTTCGGCCAGCCGGAAAAGAACGCGGCCTCGTTCCTGCGCCGTGGTCGTCGCCCATGGCCCCTCTTCAAACGCAGCCTTGGCAGCCGCAACCGCTCGATTCACGTCGTCCGAATTCGCCTCGGGAACCTGCGCGATAACCTCTTCAGTCGACGGATCGTATACCGGGAAGGTCTTGCCCGAGTTGCTGGCTATCCACTCCCCATTAATCAGCATCGAATAAGTCTTCACGTCGGTTGTTACTCCACCAGGCATAAATCCTCCACCAGTCGGCTTGTGTGCTTTCAGCACTGCGAATCGTTCGAGTCGACGGACGAACGATGGCGTCCGCCTAGCTAGCTAACTCCTGCTGTACGTTGTTGCGGCGGTTTCAACCGTCCATATACGAAAAAGAAGAATGCAGCCAGCGCCAGAAAAAACAGGGTGAAGCCAAACATCTTCGCTTCGTACATCCACACCGACGTGATTTGTTTGGCCGGAAAGAACGCCAATGTGATCCCCAATGCCGTGGTCACCAATCCGCAGAATCCGGAGACCATCAGCGTGAAGCGGCTGTATCGTCCACCCGCCAGGTCTCGGCGGAACGCGAACTTCAGCAAGGCTGCAAACACGTAGAGAAATGGCACCAGTTGCAATACCACGGCCAGCGAAAGCATGGTCTGGAAAGCTTCCTGCACGCCCCCGGAGGCATAGAAATTGATCACAATCAAAACCAGAGAAACGATCGCCTGCACGACCAGCGCCGCATAAGGTGTTCGATACTTAGGATGAACTTTGCCCAGCCAAGGCGGCATGTAAGAATCGAGTCCCGCAACAAACGGAATACGCGCGGAACCACCCATCCAAGCCGAACCGATTCCGGCGATCGACAGACTCAGCATCAACGCAAATGGAGTTATAATCCAAGCCACCCCAACCTTGCCGGCCATATGGCTCACGGCCTGTACGATGCCCTGCAGAACGCTGATGTCGTTCTTTCCCACCGCGATTAACAGCGTCAGCGTCGCTCCAATATAGAGTAAGCCGGAAATCATGCCGCCCCACGCCACGGCGCCCGGCAAAGTTTTCTGCGGATCCTGAATCTCGTCGCCCATCACCGAAGCCAGTTCCAGTCCAACTAGTCCAAAACAAATCACACCGAACGAATTCAGCACAAATCTGGGGTCGGGAGGAATCCGGAAGTCAGCAGCCGTGACACTCGTGCCGAACCGCGACCAGACCGTAAATCCCAGTCCAATCAGGACCGCGGCCGCGATAAACGTTCCAATCGCTCCCGCATTATTGAGCCACTTACCAACTCCCAGCCCGACGATATTCAGGATTGTGAGCAGCGCAAGCAGTGCAACCGAAGCGGCCATGGCGAAGTTCTTGTTGTCGGCCAGCTCCACGTGCCCTGTGCCCATGGCAAATACCGAGACTCCCACAAAATACAGCATCACTGTGGGCACATAGAGCATGTTATTCGTCCAGTAACACCACCCGGAAAGAAAGCCGTGAAAGTCACCAAACACTTCCTTGGCCCATAAGTACACGCCACCTTCGCCAGGATAGCGATGCGCAAGTTCAATCACGGCGATCCCCTGCGGCCAGAAAAACAGCAGCAGCGAGATCATCCAAAGCCAGACCGTAACGCCGCCGTTGGCGGCAATGCTGGGAACGACGTTAAGATTGAATACCGCGACGACAAACAGCAACACCAGATCGAAGCGTCCCAGGACGCGCTTTAGGTGCGGCTGATTGTCGTCGGTCGTGGACATTGAGTGTGCGACTAGTGTGCGGCTACCGCCCCCAACCGCTCCTGTTGCGCGGCCGCTAGAGAATCGGCAATATCCGCAAACGCCGCCAGATGCTTGTCGATATCCGCCTCGGTATGCTGCACGGAAATCGTCCACTGCTCGTCCCACCAGTAAGGTTGAGCCATCACCCCGCGATTCACCATGCCGAACCAGTAATGCCGCCACAGATCCACATCAATCGGCAGCCAGTCGCGGTAGTTATGAATCTCCTTCGGATACAGCATCAGCGCGCCATTCGCACCGGCGCTGGCAATGTAACCCTGCAGGCCGGCCTTGGCGACGGTCTTCTTATATCCTTCGACCAGCTTGTTACTGAGCTTGTCGATAAGCGTATAGTTCGCCCGAGTCAGCACTTCGCGGAACGTCGCAATCCCCGCAGCCATCGAAATCGGGTTTGTATTGTAAGTGCCGCCGTGGAACACTTTGTGATCGGCGATTAGGTTCATCACCCGCTTGTGCGCGCCAAACGCCGCCAGCGGAAACCCTCCGCCAATCGACTTTGCCAGGCAGATCATATCCGGAGCGACGCCAAAGTACTCCGAGGCTCCGCCCCAGCACAACTTCGCGCCGGTCTTGACTTCGTCGAAGATCAGCAACGCGCCATACTTATCGCTGAGCGCCCGCAAACCCTCCAGAAATCCCTTCTGCGGCATGCACAGCCCCACGTTCATCATGATCGGCTCAAGAATGATCGCCGCTACTTCATTCGGATTCTCTTTGAACCGGCGCTCCACTGTTTCCAGATCGTTGAACGTAGCAATCAGCACGTTGGCAATGCTCGCCTTCGGCACGCCCGCCCCACCCGGCACCGGTTTCGGATCTTTGATATCCCCAAAATCGTCGGCCGGCGGATGCGGTTTCACGCTCACCAGCGCCGCGTCATGCAAGCCATGGTAGCCACCTTCGAACTTAATGATCTTGTCCCGTCCCGTGGCCGCCCGCGCCAACCGAATCGTGTGCATTGTGGCTTCCGTACCGCTGTTGCCAAAGCGGCACATCTCCACCGGAAAACGCGTGCAGATTTCCTCCGCCAGTTCCCATTCCATGTTGTGCGGCATCCCATAAGCCGTCCCCTTATGCAGACGCCCTTCCACCGCCTTGATCACAGCCGGATGAGAATGTCCCGCCATGAGTGTGCCAAAACATAGGTTGTGATCGAGATATTCGTTGCCATCCAGATCGCGAAACTTACTGCCTGACGCTTCCGCCACAAAAATCGGATACGGATCATAGGCGCGATAGTTACTCGCCACGCCCAGAGGCAGGCGCTTCAGGTTCTTCTTATGCGCTTCGGCGGACTTCGGAGTGCGTCGCTCGAACGTGTCGAGCTCTTTTTGCAATGCGGGGTACATCGTGATTCTCCATTAAGGCTCAGGCCGCGTAGGCCATCAGATTGGGCGCGAGCGGTCGAGACCGCCCGCGGGTCGGACGTTCCTAATTCTAGTCCCTCGAGCTAGAAATAAAACTTTAAAGCAAACTGCGCCAGACGCGGGTCTTTCACCTGCGTAACCTGGCCGAACTGCGAACCGTCGGTGATGATGCCGTCCGGATTATAGAACTGCGTGTGGTTGAATACGTTGAACAACTCCCCTCTGAATTCGAAGTGGGTATGTTCACTAACCGGGATGAGCTTTTCGACGGCGACATCAGTCTCGCTGATTCCCGGCCCACAGCAGATGGTGCGTGGCGCGTTGCCCACATAACCGAGAATTCCGGCATTGCTGAATATCGTGCTGTTATTGAAATAGTAGCCTTGGTTTTTCTGCGGCCTTTGCCACGAAAAGGGCGCGATCTGATTCGGTTCGCCGGGATATTCAAAATCGGCGCTGTTCATCAGCTCGTTATCGGCATCGGATGTAATGCGGATCGGAAAACCGGTCTGGTAGGTTGTAATACCCGAGAATGCCCATCCATCAAGCAGTTTCCCCGCGAGGCCTTCGTACTTCTTGGCGGGCACATCCCAGTAATAACTAACCACAAAACGGTCGCGCGCGTCGAAAAGCGAAGGCGAATAGTTGCGGGCGCCAGGCAGCGGATTCAAAATCCCTTCGAAGCTCGACGCCTCGTCAATCGACTTACTCCATGTGTATGCCGCCGTGAATTGCAGGCCGCGGGCAAAGCGCTTGTCCAGCGAAATTTGCAGTGAGTTATAGGCCGAGCTGGCAATCGTGTCCTGCGCAAAAATACTGGTAAACACCGGAATGCCGCTGGCCGGGCAACCCGTTCCCGTCAAAGCATTGCACTGCGGCGAAGAGTATGGACGCAGCCCGACAAAAGTCAGCGTTTGCCCGTTGCCCGCGAGCACCGTGCCATTGGGCATGTGGAAATTGAAACCGTTCGGCACGGTCACGCTGTAAGCTGCGTCCTCGCCAAATGGACCACAGGTGCCGGCGCCCTGGATGGTATCGATGTCCAGGCAAGTCTGCGGATTCGAATAATTGATGTCATGCGTCGCCAGCAGTCGATGCCCTTGCGATCCCACGTAGCCGACTTCGAGCTTCATGTCTCTCGCTAGCTCGCGCTGAATGGTCAAGTTGTACTGCGCCGAATACTGCGAACGCATGTGCGGCTGGAAATCGCCAAAAAGATCGATCGGTTCGAACGTGGCCCAGTCTTGAGCCGTTCCCCGCTTCGGACTAATGACGCCGTTAAACGGATTCAGATAAGTCGTAACCCCGTCCTGACCAAGGAAAGGAAGGTTAAACTGCGTCTCATTGACCAGCGTACTTCCTCCAAACGGAGGCTCAGCGCCAAATTGAGCCAGCACCAACTGCTCCACCGGGTTATAGAACAATCCCCATCCGGCGCGAATGCTGGTCTTGCCCGAGTTACCAGGACTCCACGAAATTCCGATCCGCGGAGCAAACGCCTTGTAATAGGTTTGGGTCATGCCAGCGGGAACGCCCGGGTCGCCGGGGACCACTAATCCGACCGCGTCCTGCGAGGTGCAGTCCGTAGCGCCTCCACTCACGATCGTATTGGCGCAGGGATAGACCGTGGACATTTGGCCGGGACGGAAAGTCTCGACGTGCTGCGCCTTATCCGCCAGCGGAGTATTCAACTCCCACCGAAGGCCATAGTTCAGAGTCAGATTCGGCCTTATCTTCCAACTGTCCTGGGCGTAGAGATAGAGCCCGGTGTTGCGCACATTTTCGACCTGCGCCGAACCTTCATTAAATGAATCGGGCAGGCCCAGAAGATAGTTGGGGTATAGATTCTGGGTGACGCCATCCGATGCGTAGGCCCCAGGGTCGTTCGGTCCGCCCCCGTAAAAATTAAAAGTCCCGTTGATGTTGTAGTAATAAAACTGGTTGAACTGCTGCCGGCGAAAATCCACGCCAAACTTATAGGTGTGGTTGCCCGAAACTTTGGTCAGGCTGTCCGCCAACTGGAAAGAATTCCCCACCTGCGGGAGCTCACCCTCGGAATCGTTGCCCAAAGAAAATCCGCCCGAAACCGCAATCGACGGCAACCCTTCCCGGCTCGCGCCAAGAAACGGATGGATCCCGTAGAGACTGCCATTCGGATCGGCTGAACCATCACCATAGAAGCAAGCCGGATTCCCGGTAACGCCCGAAAGCCATGCAGGGGCTGCCGGGCAAGCGTTCGACACCAGTGACGTATTCGCCGGATGCTGGAACGTGCCTTGCCCTTCGCGGTTGTAATTGAAACGGAACTCATTCACCATGCTGTTGTTGATAGTCCAGGTGTGGGTGATGTTCCACTGCTGAAAGCGTTCCGCGACAATGCTGCCAAAGCCCGGTACGTCCGCGCCCGTCAATTCGAAGTCGGCGAAAGGATTCAGCGTACGATCGTCATTAAAGTAGTAATAGACGCTGAGATTCTGCTTGTCACTGATCCGGTGATCGATCTTAACCGTGAACTGGTCGCCGCGAATCGCCCTGGCGGGAACCGTGCTGACCAGATTGCCTCCGTTCGGCGCGCCCGGAACAAACTGCAAAAGATCCACTGCCGTAGCATCCATACACGCAAGTGGAATCTGGCCGTTGGGGAAGATCGACGCATACGGTACATTGTCTGCAATCGCTGGGGCACCGGGGTTAACCGCTGTGTTCGCTGCCTGACACCCGGGCCGGTTCGTCAAAAGCGCCGAGTTTGTCAACGCTCCGGTAAACGGCGTCGCCGCCTGCGGGTTCACATCGGCGAAGTTGGCGACAATCTGCCCGTTTACCAGGTTGGTGGACGATGGCCGCTCCTGCGCCGTGGGCACCGTCACTGCCGGGGACTGGATGCCTTGCCGCACTCGCCGCCCTTCGTACGACGCAAAAAAGAATGTCCGATCTTTCTTGATCGGACCCCCCAGGGTTCCCCCAAACTGGTTTTGATTAAACTGCGGCTTCTGGCAGGGCAGACCATCCGCCGCCTCGGTCAGACAGTAGTTACTCGCATTGAGCACTTTGTTGCGGAAAAACTCGTACATGCTCCCATGCAACTCGTTCGTCCCTGACTTGGTAACCACATTGACCACCGAACCCGAGTTGCGCCCATATTCCGCGTCGAAAGTGTTGGTGATCACGCGGAACTCTTCAATGCTATCCGGCGAGGGCTGAACCGTCGGCAGGTTGGCGAAGAGGTCGTTCGCGTCGCCACCATTAACACTGAAATTGTTGGAGCGGCCGCGGCCGCCATTCACTGACACCGCACCCGGACTGTCGCTGCCATAAACAATCGTATTGCTCGAGCCCACCGTCGACATCACGCCCGGCTGCAACTGCAGAAGCTGATACGTGTCGCGCGAGTTGAGGGGCAGGTTCGAAACCTGGCGTGAATCCATGATCGCGCCCAGTTGCGTGCTGGTGGTATCCACCAGCGGCGCTTCCGAGGTCACTTCAACCGTCTCTTTCGTTTCGCCGATCTGCAATACCGAGTTGACCGTCACCACCTGGTTGAGATCGACCGTCACCCCCTTTTGCACGCTCGACTTGAATCCGGCAAGAGCGAATTCAAGGCGATAGGAGCCGACCGGAACCTGCGGAAAGCCATAATCGCCGTTCGCGCTGGAGATACTCTCATTGCTCTGGCCCGTGGCCTCGTTGGTCAGCGTGACCTTCACGTTCGCCAGTACGGCCCCGCTGGAATCCGCCACCCGGCCCAGGATGCGTCCGCCGGTCCCCTGGCCAAACGCAAATGTGGAACCGATCAGGCACAGCACCAGCACGGCACTCGCGGCCGAACTCAAAACGAGCAGCCAGCGGGACATCCGGGACGACTTCGGCATGGGCATGGAAGTGACGGGCATGGAACAGATCCTCCAGATCTCGGGGGCCAAATTTGTTAGATCCGATTCAGCTTGCGTGCGCGACGAACCTTGCTATAATCGCGCAAGGTTAGAGAATCCGCAGCCCCCTGTCAAGCGGAAAAGTGTAGCGAAAAAAGTATAACGAAAAGCGCGCTGCGACCCGCAGGCACCTTCGAAACTAGTATTTCAGAAATCATATTTTCAAAAATCATGCCCGGCGACGGACAAGTTTATCTCAAAATCGGTGACGTGGCCCGCTTAGTGGGGATTTCTCCGTCGGCGATTCGAGCCTGGGGAAACCTCGGACTCACGCGCCCGCGCCGCACCACCAGCCGCTATCGTCTCTACACCGAAGACGACGTGCGGTTGCTGAAAAAAGCCCGCTATCTGCGCCAGGTCCGCGGCCTCAATGCCGCTGCCATCGTGCAAATGCTGAAGCAGCAGGGCGCCATCCAACCTGCCGCCGGCGCGACCACTGCACTTGGCGTACGGCTCCGCCGCTTGCGCACCCAGCGCGGCCGCAGTCTCGCCGAAGTTGCCAAGGCCGCTGGAATTTCGACCGGATTCCTCAGCGCCATCGAACGCTCACAGATGAGCGCCTCCGTCGGCACACTGCGCAGGCTAGCACGCTACTATCGCACCAACATCCTTGATTTTTTCGATGCGACGGAATTGAATACCCGATTAGTGCGCCCCGCCAAACGCAAAGTGCTCGAAGCCGGACCCGGCGTCCGCATGGAGTTGCTCGCCTGGGGCAACAAGGTCATGGAACCCCATCTTTTTCGCATTCAACCAAATGCCGGCAGCGGCGAATCCTATGCCCACGAAGGCGAGGAGTTTCTCTTCGTTCTTCGCGGAGAGTTGAAGATCGCGCTTGACCACGAGGAGTACCATCTGAAGCGCGGCGATAGCTTCTACTTTGAGAGCGCCACGCCGCACCATTGGAAAAATCCCGGCCGCACCGAGACCTGGCTCTTGTGGGTCAATACGCCGCCGACGTTCTGAGTACACATTAAGAATCGCCCCTATGCGCCGTATCTCTATTCGATCGGGAGGGAGACTTAACCATGTTCCGTAAATCGACCTTCGCACTGTTCGCCGCGCTGCTGGTCATCTTCTGCTTCTGCGCATCGTGCGCCCGGAAAACTCCCACCCTCAACCTGCTGGTGTGGGAAGGCTACGCCGACCCCGGGTACGTCAAGGCTTTCGAAGAAGCGAACCACTGCAAAGTGTCGGCTTCCTACATGGGTTCGAGCGACGAACTTGTCGCCAAGCTCCGGGGAGGCAGTTCCGGCAACTACGATGTGATTTCTCCATCAAGTGACGTCGCCACCATGATCGCGGCCTCAGGACTGGCCGCGCCCCTCGATCTCGGCAAACTCCCCAGCTATGGCCAGCTTTCGCCCCAGCTTACTTCGCTCTCGCTGGTCCGCATAAAAGGCGATGTCTATGGCGTGCCCTTCATGTGGGGCCCCGACCCCATGATTTACGACACCAGTGCCTTCCGTCAGCCGCCCGAAAGCTGGAACGCCATGTGGGATCCGAAACTGAAGGGTAAAGTTTCCGTGTGGGACGACCTCTCCACCGTCTACATGGCGGCGCAAGTTCTTGGCTACGATCAACCCGATCCTGCCCATCTCTACAACCTCAGCGACCAGGAACTCGATGCCGTGAAAAAGAAGTTGATTGAATTGAAGCCCAACATCCGCAAGATGTGGTCGACCGGAGGCGAGTTGACCAATCTTTTCCAGAACCACGAAGTGGTCATCGCCATGGGCTGGCCCCTCATGACCAACCAGTTGCGCAAAAGCAATTTCCCCGTCGGCGAAACCATCCCCAAGGAAAACACCACCGGCTGGATCGATCACCTCATGATCACGGCCGGCAGCGAAAACAAAGATCTCGCCTACAAATTTCTCGAGTTCATGATCCAGTCCGGTACCCAGAAAAAAGTCACCGACGTGACCGGATACACGCCAGCTAATCCGCGAGCCGCGCAGTCGATGACGCCCGACGAAGTCAAAAACCTGCACCTCGACGACGTGGACAATTACCAGCGGCGCCTTTATTTCTGGCAAAATGTTCCCCGCCGCGCCAAGTACAACGAAATCTGGAACGAGGTAAAAGCCACCCAATAGCCCGTTGTGGCGGGGACGCTCCCGTCCGCGAAATGTAAGCAGTACCAGGCAACAATATCTATTCCGTTAGCTATATCTATGGCAACGATTGCAGAATCCGTAGCAGGCAGCGGCGGTGAGCTAAACTCCAAGTCTTTGCTGTCCATTCGCTCAGTAGCGAAACACTTCGGCAAAAACGTCGTCCTGCGCGACATCTCGCTCGAAATCGCCGAAGGCGAATTCCTCACTATCCTCGGCGAAAGCGGGTCGGGCAAAACTACACTTCTGCGAATTCTCGCTGGCTTCGAGCAGTCCACCTCCGGAGAAGTCTGGATGCAGGGCGAACGCCTCGATACCCAGCCTCCCTATCGCCGCCGCGTCAACACCGTCTTCCAGCACTACGCGCTCTTCCCTCACATGACGGTCGAACAAAACGTCGGCTACGGATTAGCCATCGCCAAACGTCCTGCCGCCGAAGTCGAGTCCCGCGTCGCCGAAGCCCTGGCCAAGGTCAAAATGTCCGCCTACGCCAAGTCAAAGCCCTCAAAGATCAGCGGCGGACAGCAGCAACGCATCGCCCTCGCCCGCGCGCTGGTGAATCGCCCGCGCCTCCTGCTGCTCGATGAGCCGCTCTCCGCGCTCGACGCCAACCTGCGCCGCCAGATGCAGGTCGAACTCAAAGCCCTGCAGCGCGAAGTCGGCATCACGTTCATCTTTGTCACTCACGACCAGGAAGAAGCGATGGTCATGTCCGATCGCATCGCCCTCCTGCGCTCCGGCGAACTCGAACAGGTTGCTACCCCGCGCGAAATTTACAACCGCCCCGCAACCTCCTACACCGCCCAGTTCATCGGACACACGAATCTTTTAAAGGCCGACGTCCGCCACGGCACCGCCTATTGCCCGCCGCTGCAATGGCTAACTTCCGTGCCCGACGGCGTCGCCCTTTTCTCGCTCCGTCCAGAGTGCATTCGTCCCGCCAGCGCCTCCCCCGCCGCCACCGGCTCTCCCGCGCTCCCAACTACCGTTCGTTTCCGCGCCCACCTCCGCGACCAGGCCTTCCACGGAGCCACCGACCTCCTCCGCGTCGAATCCGATGGCGGTCTCATCCTCACCATTCGCACCGCCAGCCGCGATCTGCCAAATTCCGAGGCCCCGTTGGAGTTCGAGTTCTCCGCCGCCGATGCCGTACCCGTCCGCGCCACCAGCCTCGGCTCCAACTCCGAGTCGATTCTCGGCTCCAATGAAGAGGACCGCGCCTGATGTTCTCCCGCGCCTACCGCACCGCCATCACCGTCCCCCCACTGGTCTGGGTCGCCGTTTTTTTACTCGTTCCCTACCTGCTGATGTTTTGCTACAGCTTCTGGTCTGTCTCCGACTCTGGGACAATCGTGCATTCATGGAATCTCGACAACTACCACGAACTCCTCAACAAGCCGGTTTACTGGCAGACCCTGCTGCGCTCCATGTGGATCGCCGCCCGGGTGATGTTCTTCTCCATGCTGCTCGGCTATCCCCTCGCCTACCTCCTCTCGTTCCACGCCGGAGGCAGAAAAGATCTCTACTATCAACTCGTCATCATTCCACTGTGGGTGAGCTACCTGGTCCGCGCCTACGCCTGGAAGACGATTCTCGGCACCGATGGCGTTCTCAACACGCTGCTGCAATATGCGCACCTAACCAGTCATCCGCTGGACTTCCTGCTCTACAGCCCCTTCGCCGTAGTACTTACATTGACGCACATCTATACGCCGTTCACCTTCCTCCCCATCTACGCCTCGCTCGAACACATTCCCCGCAATCTGGTCGAAGCCTCCCACGATCTCGGAGCCACGCCCGCCCAAACTTTCTGGCGCGTGATCTTTCCGCTCTCCATTCCCGGAGTTCTGGCCGGAGCCACCTTCGCCTTCGTGCTCAGCCTCGGGGACTTCCTGGCCCCGCTCCTGCTCGGCGGTCCCAGCGGCATCATGATCTCCAACATCGTCGTCAGCCTCTTTGGAGCCGCCTACAACTGGCCCCTGGGCGCAGCCATTTCGCTGTGCATGCTAACCCTCGTACTCGGCCTGATCTTTTTGTCGGAACGCCTGGAAAAGAAGTGGAGCTTCTCATGAGCGCAACCACTCCGATAAAGAGTCCCCGCTGGCTCACGGCCCACGCCCTCGCCGTCTTCGCCTTCCTCTATCTCCCCATCGTCATCCTCATCCTTTATTCTTTCAACGGACAAGGCGTAGGCGGCTTTCCCCCGCGCAACCTCACCTTCAACTGGTATCGCATCCTGTTTAACGATGCCCCCATCTGGGATTCCGTCCTCAACAGCCTGCTGGTGGCCGCCGCCGCCATGCTCATCGCCCTGCTCTTCGGAATCCCCGCCGCGCTCGCACTTGATCGCGCCCAATTCCCCGGCAAAACCCTCTTCCGCCGCCTGGTTCTACTGCCGCTGATTCTCCCCGGCATCATCACCGGCCTCTCGCTCTCGATGCTATTCCGAGTAGCCGAAGTAAAACTAAGCCTGCTGACCATCATCCTCGGCCACGGCACCGCGCTCATCTCCGTAGCCACCACCGAGGTCTTTGCCGGATTGCAGAAGCTCAACCGCGCCCAGGAAGAAGCCTCCCTCGACTTAGGCGCGACTTACTGGCAAACCTTCTGGCGCATTACCGTCCCCAATCTCAAGCTCTCCATCATCGGAGCGGCGCTCCTCATCTTCACCCTTTCCATGGACGAAATCGCCGTCAGCTTCTTCCTCATCGGCCGCGACAACACTCTCCCCCTCGAAATCTGGGGCCGCCTCCGCCGAGGCATCACCCCGGAAATCAACGCCATCTCAACTATCATTTTTTTGTTTTCGCTGATAGCAATCGTCTTTTGGTATCGCCTGCGAACGCGGGCGGAAATAACTCCAGAAATCGGCGCAGAGTTAGTCGAAACTGCGAAGCACTGACGCGAGCGAGTATCTAGCTCTACCGCTCTTCGTATACTGAAGGAGCCGGGGTGCAACTTCTCGCGTTTGTCGGGACGTGGCCAGTCGAACTGCCGACACCTTACGGAACGGGGCGGGGCTCCGTTACCACCCAGTCTCCAATTCAAGGATGTTTAGCTCAAAAGTGGATTATCAGGTCGCTCGCCACGGTCAGCTGATTCCGCCGCCGTCCGTTGTCGTAGGCTCTTTCGTCCCAGGCCCGCTCGAAACGCAACTCGGGACGCAGCTGAATTGTGCTGCCAATCCAGTGGCACCACGTAATCGAGTTCTCCGAGTATTTCGTGGCATAGCCTGTGCGCTGCCCTTTCTTGTCGTTCAGAAAGTCGCTGCGAAACGACAGGAAGTCATGCGCCGACAGTTCCTTCTGCAGAAAGTTCACGACCGCATATTCCGGAGCCGTGCAACGCTGCTCTCCCGCTAGACAAGCAGCGGGATTCGCGCCTGCTTCGGGCTTAATGCTGCCTCCAATCGCCGGCACGTCGCGCTCGTACATGTACCAGGACTCGGTCGCCATGTGCACCGTCTTCGAAAATTTGTGATACCAGGTCGTATCGTACTGCTGCAGATTGTTGTAGGCGTACTTAGCGCCATTAATGCCGTTGGCACAGACATAGAAATTGTCGTTCACCGTCTGGGTCGTATAGCTCACGCAGGCGGTCCCGGAAGGCTTGGCATCGGGCGTCCACGGGGCAACGTCGTGGCCGTCGGTGATCCCTAGCTGAATCAGCCACTGGTCGTTCAGTTTGACCGTCGCCATCAAACCCGTATCCGTGAAGGGGTCAATCGAATACAAAAGCGAGTGGCTGAAGGTGTAGTTGTTGGGCGCCAATTGGGCTTCGATACCAGGCACCGAGATGAAGCGGCCCAGCCGCAGATTCATGCCCGAAGCAACTTGCGGAATGTAGAGGTCGAGATATTCCAGCGTCGGATCAAAACCATATTGATGATGGTCGTTGAGCAACTGGCTGCTGCCGTAGCCCTTCGCCGTCGTGTAGCGATAGTCGGTGCCATAGAGCGCGGTCAGGTGGAATCCCCAGTCCAGGTGATCCTGCTGCACGGAATCGGGCAAGCGCTCGGCATAGAAGACGAATTGATTCAACTGAAAGCGATTGGAGTAGACGTCGTTGGCTTCGGGCGCATTGCTGTTCTTGGATGTACTGAAATTGAGCGTTGGATCGAGCCATCCATAAAGCTTGGTGCGGCCGCGAGCCTGGTTGATGGCGGTCATCAGGGGATAGCTGTTCGAGTCCGGTTCGCCGATTACGGGCGCGCCGCCGTAAGACCAGTCGGAATTGGGAAAGGGCGGCGACTCAAGCGGCGACGGAAGGCCGCGACGGGCGGGAGCAGGCGCGGAAGCGGACGACGAAGCCGGCGGCGGCGACCAGTCCTGGCGGTAGAAGTCCGCCCAGCGCGCGAAGAACCCCTTTGGCTTGGAAGCGCCCGGCCGCGGAGCATCCGGTAGCGGGGCGATCGTCTGATCTGACGGTTGCGCTATCGAAAAGCTGCAACATAGAAACGAAATGCTGACCAATAGCAGGGAGTATTGCCGGCAGAAAGAATCGTTCTTCGGACGCATAGATATAGTTCACGCATAAGTTGTGACGCGCACCAGATGAGTCTACTAGCGTAGTGCGTTGAAAATGCGACGATTTTGTCTCGCCTCGAGCCGTGCGAATTTCGGCGTTTGACCGGGAAGTCACAGGCGCGCTTCCGGTAACGAAACTGTTCTCCACAGCTTCCATCAGTCGGATGGGCAAATGCCCCTTAGCAGTCTGACGCTGGACTCCGATGGCACTCTCTACGGCACAACCTACTTCGGCGGAAAGTACGGCGGAGCTGTGGTGTACAAAATCGCTCCTTAAGAGTATTCCTGGTTTCGGGCGCGTGGACCGCCATCTCCGGCGGGGCGGCCCCATTTCCTCCACAAAATCAACTTGCTCCGCCCTTCACCATTGACGGGGGAGTTACGCGGGGTGCAACTCCTCGCGCTTGAGAAGAAGGCCCCGCTACCCAACTGCCGACGCGCAAGCTGCAAGCGGGTATCCAGAGATCGTTCGTATCGAGAGCAGCCGCGGAAAGCATCTTGGTCGAGAACTTAGGCCGTATCGATGCGAACTTTCGCCGCCAGCGTCCAAGGCTTCCCATCGAAATGCCCGGGCAGCGCGAGGCCAAACAGTTTTAGGATCGTGGGCGCCACATCCACAATCGCGGGCTTGTCCGCGATGAACTTGTGGCTTGAAAACAGAACTCCAGGAACCAGCCGCGGGTCGATGCAGTGGTCGCCGCTCCAGGCCTTGGTATTGTCCTCAAAAATCTGCCCGGTAACTTTACCCATCACCGAATCCCACGATGCCCGATACCCCGCGCCATAGCCGACAATCAGGTCCGGAGAATTCTCGGTATAGGGTCCGCGATAAACATTGTCGGCAATAAATACGCCCGTGATCCCAACCGCGCCCGAAGCCGGATCGACCAGGCCGTTGAGGCCCTTCTGCAGTTCGTCTTTCAGCGCCTCGGCTTCCGCCGGATCGACAATTCCCTGTTTCTCGCGGCCTTTGATATTCAGATAAAGTCCGTTGAGGCCCATGGTGTAAGCCCGGGTGCGCGACCAATCCACGTCCTCGAACCAGTCCCCGCTCTCGGTCTTGCCTTCTTTCAGCGCAAGGTATCCGTTCTGGTGCAGCCACGCATTCACGTTCATGCAGCGCGCAAACGACTTGAACCCGTGATCCGAGATCACCATCAGCAGGGTGTCGTCGTCGATTTTTTCCATCACGCGCCCGATCAGGCGATCCATGCGCTCGTACAGATCCTGAATCACCGGCGGATGCTGGCTGTGCGGCACATCCCGCGCCGCCGGATGGTCCTCTTCCAGATAGCGCCAGAACATATGCTGCACGCGGTCCGTCGTATCGAAGACGCATGTGCACAGCCCCTGCCTGGTTTTATCGAGCGCATCAAAGAGCATGCGCTCGCGATCTTCGTGGTTGCCGTAAGCCTGCGCCAGAAACGCATCGTCATCGAGCACATGCTCGTTGAGCGCCCACGTGTCTTCCGCCAGGCCGAGCGTGGCATACGGCCCGAAAAGCTTCGCCAAATAAATTGAATACGTCACCGGGTGCGAAATGGGCAGGTCGGGGTGCCCGGGATCGATGTTCACCGGCGTTACGTAGATCTCAACCTCCGGTGACACTCCCTTGAGATAGAAGCGGCAAATGCCGTGTGCCGTGAAACCCATGCCCGCCTTGAATTCCGCCGGAAGCCACTCGGAGTATTCTCCGATTTTCAGCGTGAATTTTTCGGAACCAAACACGAAGCGCGCCGATTTTGATCCCAGCTCCGGTCGAATCTCAAAATCCGCGCGCAGTTCGCCGGCTTTCTCCACCAGTGGATTGTCCGGCCCGGGAACATAGGACCGGCACACTCCGTTCTTGCGCTCGATGGGCACACGCACCCCGCCTTCGCGGAACCTGTCTTCCGAAGCGCGAGTCGTACACAGGCAAAACGTGCCTTGGCTGCCCTTCAAGTCGGGCACGCACATCCCGGAAAGCAGCACCCCCTGAAACTTCTCCGGCGGAAAGGTGACGGGAACGCGAATCACCGAACTAAAAATCCCCGCATTGCCCAGCCAGTGCCAGAACGGCGTGCCTTTGCGCATCGCCTTGATTTCTGTCTTGCCGAAGGGGATCGAATACTTGCCAATCTTGATGTGCCGCTTCGGCCCCTTGATTTCAGCCGACGAAAGATAAGGAAGATAGTTGCTGGTATCGCGCGCCAGAAAATCGTAAATGTTGTGCTTGCCGGGATTGACCCCCGTCATGAACGTCGACCACGCCACTGGGGAAATTGCCGGAAACGTCGTACGCAATCTACTGAAGGTTCCCTTTTCCCGCAACTTCGACAGGTTCGGCAGCCGGCCTTCTTTCATGAAACGCTCGGCGAGTTCCGGATCCATGCCATCGAAACCCAAAATTACCGCGCGCTCAAAAGTGGCCTTTCCATACGCATTGCGCCGACGGATGAAGCGAAACAACTGGCGGAATGGCCAAGTGACCAGCGCATAGAACGAGTAGAGAAATGCCACAAAAATCGCCCAGAACGAGGACAATACCGCAAATCCCGCCCCCGGCCCGGCGTAAGCGTGCGCAAGCGTAGGCAAGAAAATGAGGACCAGCAAGAGAACCCGTGTGGCGCGGACACTCTTGTCCGCGAAATGCCTTCGCTGGCAATAAAGTGGCGAGAGCGAAAAGCCGTACCCCAACTTGGTAGCCGATGCCGGCAGGCGGACAAGCCTGCCCTGAGCATAGTCCAATCGAGCGATCGCCTCCCACATTCGATTCATATCTGGATCCCCAGCAATTCCTTGAAAATAAATCCTGCGACCATCGACAAGATAAAGAACAACCAAATCCAGTTCATGCCATAACCCGCGACCTCGATATTGCGATCCGGGTAATTGATCGAAATGGATTCGATCGGACTCTTCTCCGGCAGCGCCGGTTCGGCCGACGAGAACATACGCTCCCAGAATCGTCCCCGCAACCGAACCGTCGAAATTCTCGGCAAATCACTCCCTACGCAAACCGCCTTGGTGGCGCTTTGTCCGGCGGCGACGATCTTCAGCTCATATTCTCCGTCTTTTGTGCCGGCCAGGCGCCAGACTACTTCGTTGTCGGCATCGATGTGTACCGGCGGCGCCGTCATCGTGATTTCAGGCGGCAACTCCAACGTAACCTTGTTCATTGCATCGACTGCCATCGACGCGTCGGCCGCCTTCGCATTCGACGATTGCCCACCCAGGTGTACGGTCAAAAGGAAAGGCGCATTCACTGGCAGCGGAGTTTGTCCCAGATAACGATCGATCTGCACCATCAGCAGGGTAATCGGAATGATGACGTACAGCAGCGGCTTGAATGCCAGTTTCAGGTAGCTCCCCGTACCACGCAGGATCTTGCCATAAGATCCCATCACCACCGGAATCTGGTCGCGATACAGGCGCACCGCCAGCAAATGCGCTTTCAGTTGATCCTTCGCCCTGCTGATCGCCTTCTGGTCCGAGGTGTAGCCGAACAAAACCACCATCAGCAATCCCACCACCAGCGACAACACCACCACAATCGCCAGTGGACTGGTCAGCGGAGAGAAACGGAACGCCGCGATTGCCTCGGCATGAGCAACCATGGTCATAGGATTGGAGAGAACGCTCAAGCTACTCGATGTACCCTAATCCGCGCAGGCGTTTCTGGATCTCCTCTTTCGAAGTGCCGCTCTCGTCCGGCAGAATTTTCTTGGTTTCTTTTTCCAGCATGTGGATTACGAATTCGTCGATCGATTCGTACCCCGCGGCGTCCGAACACTGCTTGACCTTCTCCAGCAGTTCGCCTTCGATTTTAACTTTGTGCGAGCCAAACATGATATTCTCCCGTTCGTGATAGCCAAGCACATTTTGTCATCCTGAGCGAAGCGAAGGACCTGCTGTTTCGCGTACTGATGAAAAAACGGTTCGCTTCGCTCGTAATCGCAAGTTTATAAACCCGACCCGCGCTGTTTCCTAGCGCCCCTGAAACACCGACTGCCCCATCATGTCCTTCGTTTTCGCGATTCCGAATTCCGAAAGAATCGTGGGCGCAATATCCGTCAGCGCCGGACTCACCGCTGCAATCTTGCGGTTGCTCAACAGCACTCCCGGCACTTTAGTGAAGTCCATGCAGTGATCGCCGCTCCAGGCGTTCGTGTTGTCCTCAAGCACGTCCGCCGGAAATGCTCCCAAAATCGTTTTCCATCCCGCGCGATACCCGCGGTTGTAACCAACCAGTGCGTCCGGCCCAGTGCGCGCATAGGGCCCCTGATAGGCCTCGCTGGCAAAGTCAATTCTCGTGATCACCTGCGATCCGTCTTTGGGGTCGCGAATCTCCAAAAGCTTCTGCCGAATTTCCCGCAACAGCGCGTCGGCCGGGGCGCCCGATTCGACAATGCCCTCGCGCTCGCGTCCGCGCACATTCAGATAAAGTCCGTTCAATCCCAGCCCGTACGCGCGCGTGCGGCTCCAATCGACATCGGCGAAGGGCTCACTCGCTTCTCCGCTGGCGCCTTCTTTCCGCGCGATGTAGCCGTTGTTCAATAACCAGGTGTTCAGATTAAACGAGTGCCGGTAAGGTGCAAATCCATGGTCCGAAAGCACGAGCAGCGTCGTATTGTCGTCAACCCTTGGCATTACCTCGCCGAGCACCTGATCGATCTGCTCATAAAATTCCTCCAGCGCCGACCCGTACTGGGCAGCCTGCGCGGCATCATACGCAGGACTTTGCGGATCGGTCAGCCGCCATAGCATGTGCCCGTTCAGATCAAGGCTGGAAAAATAAAAGAAGAAGACTCCTTCGCGAAATTTCGGGAATTCCGCATCGAACGCGCGCCTGTGTTCGGTGAGCACAGTGTGCGCCTGCTCCAGATACTCCTTGTCGTCAAGCACGCCCGCGGTTAGCGCCTTGGTGTCTTCCGCAATCCCCTGGGTATGGTATTCGCCAATCTGTCTCGCCAGATCGCGCGAATAGCCCGACGGCGTGGAAATGGGCAGAGCGGGATCTTTCGGATCAATATTGATCGGCGATACGTAAAGTTGAAAGCGAGGATGAGTCTGCTTGAGATAAAACCGGCAGATTCCTCTCACATTGCCGATCACTGGCATGAGCTCGAACTCCACCGGAACCCATCCACTCCATTCCCCTTCCTTCAGAATGAACCGCTGGTCTTCGACGCTAAGGCGTGCCACCGGCTCCAGCGGATCCACGTCAACCGTGAAAGGCTCGGTAGAGGGAGGCGCATTCTTGCGAAACGTATTGTCCGGCCCGATGAGATCACTCGCAACCCGATTACTCTTCACTTCCACCTGTATTACTTCTCCACCCTCGACCGCTCCCGCTGCCGCCGTCGGATCATCGGTATAGAACGTGAACGTGCCATACGTTCCGCGCAGATCGGGCGTGCCCATGCCGGAAAGAGTCTTCCCTTTCGCCGCGATGGGCGGGAAGTTTGCCGGAATGCGGTAAACATAATTCGGCACGCGATGTTCGTCCAGAATTTCCCAGAAAGCCTTGCCGTGCCGCAACTGTTCCGCCGATCCGCTGCCCAGCGGAATCACCCAACTCCCCAGATGGATGCTGCGCTTCGGGCCTTCGACCTTCGACGTGGAAAAATAGAGCTGAAACGTCTTCGGATCGCGATGGATGAAGTCGAAGATGCCGTGTTCGCCCGCATTCATTCCGGTAATCAGGTTGGACCACGCCACCGGGCTTTGCGGCGGAATGCTGGTCGTCAAACGACGGAACGACCCCTGCGCCGCCAGTCGTGCGAAATTCGGCATCTTGCCCTCGCCCATGAACTTTGTCAGCAGGTCAGGATCGAGGCCGTCGATGCCCAGGATGATCAGCTTCCTGGAAGAGACGGCCCGGCCGCGCACCAGTTGGCAGCACACGAACAGGCTCAAAGCAGCCCCGCACAAACCCAGCAGGCACACCAACCGCACACGTTTTCCGAAGGGCAGAGTCACTTTCAGTCGGTCACCTTAAATATAGATTTGTATGTACGATCCGCAAAATATTGGTCCGGCTTCCTGGCTCTGGCTAACGATGGGCAACGATTGCGACATCACCACGAGTTTGGGGTCTCGCGGAGCAGGTTCATAAATTGTACAAGGAGTTGCAGAGACGTCAATACCGCTGATTTTGACAGCGACTCTCGACCGCGGCTTTGAGCAATCTATCAGAAACCCTTTACACTCTGTGTCATGAGCCCAACTGCCTCGACACGAGAAATCGTCATCCGAAAAATCCTCGCCGCCATGAGCGTCATCATGCTTGGTTGTTACTCCGCTGCGGCTGCGGCCAAACCCAACCTGGTGCTGATCACCCTTGACTCTGCCCGCGCCGACCGCATGGGCTTCCTCGGCGCCAAGGGCATCCTCACGCCCAACCTTGATCGCCTTGCAAAGGAAAGCATCGTCTTTGAACATGCCTATTCTCAGTCGCCGTCCAGCGTCGTTTCGCACGCTACCATTCTTTCCGGATCCTACCCTCAGAGCACCGGCATAAGCTCGATTGGCGGAGCCCTGTCGCCCGCGCTGCTCTATCTTCCCGACCTGCTGAAGGCGCAAGGCTTCCGGACCGCCGCCTTCGTTAGCTCCATCGATCTCGACCCGCAGGACGGCCTGGCCCAGGGCTTCGATCGTGGCTTTCAGACCTACGACGCGGGCTTTAAGCCGGCGTTACCCGGAGACTTGCGACCTCCCATCACGGAGCGCCCCGCGGACCTCGTGGTCGCGCGCGCCATCACCTGGCTCGACCACAATGCGCAAAGCCAGTTTTTTCTCTGGATTCATCTCCCCGGTGCGCGCGCGTCCGATGCCGACATCGGCAAACTCATCGCCGCCTTGCAGCAGCGCAAACTCTACGCAAACACCGCCACCATCGTTCTCGCTGGCCACGGTGAAAGTCTCGGCGCCCACGGCGAAGAGACACACGGCATTTTTCTGTATGACGAAACCATCCACGTTCCACTGCTACTAAGGCTCCCAGAAGGAGGGTCCACCGCGAAGCCTGCGACAACGATCCGAGTCGCCGCGAAAGCCAGACTCGTCGACATCGCTCCTACCTTGCTTGAAATCGCCGCCATCCCAGTGCCGTCCCAAATGCAGGGACAATCCCTGCTGCGCATCGCAAAAGCCGGTGGCGGGAACGGAAGCGTAAGCGACCAGCCCGTCTATTCCCGCAGCGATCTTCCCCAGCGCGGATTCGGCTGGAGCCCACTCGAGTCCTGGCGCGCGGGCAAGTACCTCTACATTCGCGCTCCCAAGCCCGAACTCTACGACGTGACCGCCGACCCCGCCGCCGCTCACAACCTGGCCCAGACCTCCAAGGCCACGCTCGACACCATGGCCGCGCAGCTCGACAATTTCGACCGCCATTTCAGCGGTGAGGCCGGCAAAGTTTCCGCGGAATTGAGTTCGTCCGAGATGCAGAAACTGGCCTCGCTCGGATACATCGGACTGCAAAAATCATCCGCCGCCGCTTCCACAGTCACCGGAACGGATCCCAAAGACAAAATAGCGACCGCCAATAAAGTGATTGCGGCGGCTTTGGCCAGTGAGCGGTCAAAATCAGATCCTGCCATTGTCACGCTGCAACAAGTTCTCTCCGCCGATCCCTACCTCTATCTGGCCCAGTATGCCCTCGGAGTGGCGCTGGCCCGGAAGGCGCAATACACCGAGGCCGCGAAGCATCTGCACCAGGCAGTCGAACTCCAGCCCGACTCCGCCTGGGCCCATTTCGAGATCGGAGCCTGCCTCGTAAAGACCGGAGACTTCAAAACCGCCGTTGTTCATCTCGAAATCGCCGCCGGACGCCTGCCCGCCTTCGCCCCCGCACATCACTCGCTCGCCGAGGCCTACGAACATTTAGGACGAACCGAGGACGCGAAACGCGAACGCGCCCGAGCAACCAATAACCCGTAGTGTCGGCGAAAGCTGTAAACGGTTGACTATTCCGTCCGCAAAAAGCGACGGCCTGCAGCATTGCCGCAGGCCGTCGGGAAGGTAAAGCGTCAAGCCTCTAGAAGATAAGCTTCAAGGCCACCTGAATCTGGCGCGCCGAGGTTGTCCCGTCCGGTTGCGTGTAGGTTGAGGTAATTACCCCGAACTGCGACTGCCCGATCAAATTGCCTATACCCAGGGCGTCCGTTCCCGGATTGAGGAAGTGCGTGTGATTGAGAATGTTGTAGCCCTCAAAGCGTAGTTCAGTCTTGACCCGCTCGGTTAAACTCATTCTCTTGGCGACGGTCACGTCCCAATCCCAGAATCCCGGCCCGTACCACATGTTCCGCTCATTATTGGAAGGCGATCCCCATGGCGGATTGGTAAAGGCGCACTCATTGCTGAAGTATGCGTGGCCGGAGAATGGCGCTGGAGTAAGACCGCAACCGGACCCCGAACCAAACGGGTTTCCGACCTGGTAACCCCAGGCAGAAACGCCTGTCCTCTGCGTGTCCAATGTGCCACGAACCTGGAAAGGATGCCCGGTCTGCGCGGTAAAGATGCCGTCAAACTCGAAACCCTCCATGACCTTTCCCACGACTCCGCTGTTCAAGTGGCTCTTCCCGCGACCAAAAGGCAGTTCCCAAACATAGTTGATCACTCCGACATGCCGGGTGTCGTTATCGGAATTGCCGTAGTTCTGTCCCAAATTGCGGGAGTTGCGCGGAAAAGTATGTGCTCCCACAGCCGGAGAGAGCGGATCCACTGAGTCATCAAGAGCGTGCGACCAGGTATAAGCCGCCTGAATCTGCAATCCGTGGCTCATGCGATGAGTGAACTTGGACTGCAACCCATGATAAATCGAGTTGAACTCGTTGAGCTGATAGTCGGGCTGGACAAGCGCATTGTTGTTCACAGCATTAAACGGCAAAGTATCAAAGATCGGCGGGTAGCCCTCGTATAGGCTCGATCCACTGACATCGGTTTGATCGCATTGTCCGGTTGGATTACTGGGGGTAACGTCCCCAGAAAAGCCGAAATTGTTTGGATTGCCAGGCACGCAGAAAGCCAGCAGTTGCTGAACCAGGGCCGGAACCGGCGGATTTCCGTCTCGCTGACCGTAAATGTGCACGCCCATCGCTCCAACATAGGCAACATCTACGACGTTGTTCCCCGGCAATTGCCGCTGAATGTCAAGATTCCAGTTGTTGCTGGCAGCATTCGGGAAATGAGTGTTGAACACCACAATTCCCGTTTCAGCCGTCCCGTCGGCAATAGACGCTGAGGTCGGCTGGGTCGGAACTTGGCCCGGAAAATTACCCGAGCCCAGCGCATTATTGATGGTCTCGAAATCAAACTGGTTGAATTGCGACTGGAAAGGCGGATCGGCGCGGACATTGCCGAAGGCATTCCCGAACGTGCGGTCGTGGAATATCCCGAATCCGGCCCGGATGGCGGTCTTGCCGTTCTTCCACGGATCCCACGAGAACCCAATGCGCGGCTCGATGTCTTTGTAGTCCGGCTGGTAGAGTTGGTGGCCCGACCCCGGTCCTACCACGCTAAACGTGATCGGAGCCCCGGCAGCATACGAGCCCGGATCTTGCAGAAGGTTGGAAAGGTTCCCGCTGGTCTCATACGGGACTCCGTTGAACTGGTACCGCAGTCCGATGTTCAGAGTGAAGTTTGACCGGATCTTCCAGCTATCCTGCGCGTAGAAATCGTACTCGTGCTGCTTGAAATTCTTGTTGTCGGTCGGCTGCCGCACCGCTGTCTTGTTGAAGAACTGGTTCTGGACATCTTGAATCACAAAGCCCCAATAGGCATTGGCCGCATCCACCAAGGACCTGTCCGGGTTGTTCGACGGTTCATTGGCCACCAGGCCGGGATCGAAACCTCCAAACGCCGCCTCCGGATCCAGGGTGAGTTGGCGGCGCGAGGAGAAGTTATCAAAACCGCTTTCGCCCACATCACGAAAATCAAAACCAAACTTCAGAGTATGGCTGCCGCGAACCCAAGTTAGGCTATCCGTGTAACTGATCGTCCCAGTGTGGCGTTCCTGGGCATCGGAACCTCCCAGAGTGCTGGCAAAGCTGGAGAACGGATTCAGGGCATAGTCCCAGCCATTTCCGTAACTGTCCACTCCTCCGGGACCATCCAGCACACTGGTAGTCCCTGACCCAAGATAGAAGGTCGCGTAAATATGGTTCCAGCCAAACTGCAGGTTGTTGATCAAGGTGTTGCTGAACGTTGACGTCAGTTGGGCGGCCAGACCTTCGTCAATATCCTTCGACGCAATGGCCCCGATCCCGCCCGGCAGGAAATCTGAATGGAACCCGTTGGGATCGTAAAAGTGGTTGTACCCGTAGCGCAGACTCAGAGACTCCTTGTCGGAGAAGTGTTGATCGATCTTGACCACGGGAGCATAGGTACTCGTTCTGGATGTACTCGGAAAAAATATATTGCCCGAGATCCCGTTGGCTGACTGCGCCGCCGGCACCACTGGATACGCGGCGAATACCTTCTGCATCGTGGCATCAAATGGCAGCCCGTAAGCGTTGTTCGCTCCCGTCGGCGTGAGATCAATTGGAACCGTGTGCGATACGCCAAACGTGTCCGTATACGTATAGTTGAACTGTCCCGCCAGGAATCCCGCCGTCGGCACCGTAGCCTGGTTGGTCAGAGCCGTGATGAAGCGATCCATCTCGTCATTGAAGAAAAAGAAAGTCTTGTTCTTGATGATCGGACCACCAAGCGAAAAACCGTACTGGTGGCGAATGTAGGGGTTCATAGGCCCTGCGTTTGGCCCCACGCCCGGGTTGAAATAGTCGCGCGCCCCTCCGAAACCGTTCCATCGTCCGAAATAATAGAGGTCCCCGTGCAGCGAATTCGTGCCGCTCTTGGTCACTACGTCGATGATGGCCCCGGTGTTGCGGCCAAATTCGGCGTTGAAGTTGTCAGTAATGACCCGGAATTCTTCCGTCGACTCGGGATTGGCGCTCAGCACTCCGCCCATCTGACCAGGCACTGACGTATCGTTGTTATCCACGCCGTCCAACAGAAAGTTGTTGTTCCGGTCGCGCGCTCCATTGACCGAGATCCCGCCGTTTCCACTATCGGTCTGCGAGGTGCCCGGCGACAGCAGCACCAGTTGATACGGGTTCCGCGTGATCAGCGGCAAACTCTGCATCTGCCTTTCATCGACCAGATTGCTGAGTTGCGAGCTCTCCTGATCGACATCCGGAGCCCGGTCCGCCCGCACTGTCACCTCTTCAGTAGCCGCACCTGCTGTCAGTTTTGGGTTCACCGTCAGCGTCTGCGCCACCGATAACTCAACTTTGGGCAGGACAAACTCCTTGAACCCATCTCTCTTCACCGTGATCTCGTAGGGGCCAATCTGCAGATTGGTCAGGGAGAAAGTCCCGGTGGCGCTGCTGGTGGCCGTGTGCGCTTCATTGGTCGCCGTATTCCGGGCCGTGATCTCCGCTCCGGGCACGACCGCATCCGTGCTGTCAACAACCGTGCCAGCAATCGACGCGGTCTGCGCCCCCGCTGCGCTTACCAGAACCAGCGCCATGCTCACCGCCGCAGCAAACCAAACCAGTCTTCGCGTCATCTTGACCCTCATTTCCCGTTCCCTCTATTTTCGTTCCCGTTCCGATTAGTTCAGCGATTTTTCGCTCAGCGTTGGCAGCCAACCCTATGATTGTCGTAATCGCGTGCAATCCACACTCCAAAAACCTCTCGACAAAAGGCCATCCTTTCAACAACCGGAGCCCTTCTGTGCGGCCGCTACATATTTTGGAAGTCTGCGCACCGATAACCTATGAAAACATGTAGATTACCCTGTAGTGTCCCAACAGCGCCGAGACACTCCCCTATGAATGCGCTGCCCGCCCCCGAGGACTTCGAACGAGGCCTTGACCTGTTTAATCATGCCAGGTTTTTCGACGCGCATGAAGTCCTTGAGGACCTCTGGCGCGCTGCGCCCCGCGACCCGCCATCAGGTCCGAATTCCCGCCTCCACCTGCAAGGCATGATCCAGTTGGCCGTCGCTTTTCATCACGAGTCCATTGGCAACCTTGTCGGTGCCCGCTCGGTTCTGGCCCGTTCCCTGCGCAATCTCGCCAGGGCCGATCTTTCCTTTCCCGAACTCGATCTCGACGGCTTGCGGGCCCAGTTGGCATTTTGGCAAGAATATCTGGCCGGTTCCGCGCCGCGGCCAAACCCGCCCCAGATTTTCAAACGCCGCCCCCCTGATCGTAAACCAACCGCCCCTGCTAGAATCTGATACGGGTGAGCCCCATTTCAACCCCACGCCCCACCACGCTCGAATTCGTTCCGCTGCTGGACTTGCGCCGCCAGTACGACGGCATCCGCGAAGAAGTGCTCGCCGCCATCGCTCGCGTGTGCGATTCGCAGAGTTTCATTCTGGGCCCCGAGGTCGAGGCCCTGGAGCGTGAGATTGCCGCCCTCACCGGAGCCGCGTTCGCCGTTGGCTGCTCCTCCGGCACCGAGGCCCTCTGGCTGGCCCTGGTCGCCGCCGGCGTTAAGCCAGGACATTCCGTCATCACCACCCCCTTCAGCTTCTTTGCCTCAGCCAGCGCCATCGTGCGGGCGGGTGCAACCCCCGTGTTCGTGGATGTCGATCCCGGCACCCTGAATCTTGACGCGACCCTCGTCGGCCGAAAACTGCGCGCCCGGCAAATCGGCACCGCGCCAACCGAAAATATCCGCGCCGTTCTTCCCGTCCACCTTTACGGCCAGTGCGCTGACATGGACCGGTTCGACCGCATCGCCCAGGAATTCGAGGTTGCCATCGTCGAAGATGCCGCCCAAGCCATTGGCGCCGAGTGGAACGCGCGCCGAGCAGGCTCGCTCGGTGCCACCGCCGCCTTCAGTTTCTATCCCACCAAAAACCTGAGCGCCTACGGAGACGCGGGCATCGTCACCACGTCCTGTCCGCGCATGGCCGAGCACATGCGCCAACTACGAGACCATGGCAGTCCGCGGCGCTACTACCATCAAGAATTTGGCTGGAACGGCCGCATGGACGCGATTCAGGCGGCGGTGTTGCGCGTCAAACTTCCACACATCGCCAACTGGAATCAAAGCCGTCGCCAGCACGCCGACGCTTACGAACGGCTGTTCGCCAGCGCCGGGCTGACTGCCGGATCTGCCGCTCCGAGCGAAAAGAAAACGCCCGTGCGCCCCCTGACCCGCACTTCGTCAGCAAAACACGTCTTTCACCAGTATGTGATTCGCGCCCAGCGCCGGGATGAATTGCGGCAATTCCTCGCGCAACGGCATATCGGATCGGAAATCTACTATCCCCTGCCCCTCCACCTGCAGCCCGCCTTCGCCTATCTCGGACTCAAGGCCGGTGACTTGCCCGTCTCCGAACAGGCCGCCCACGAAGTGCTGGCGCTCCCCATGTTCCCCGAGCTGACCGACGCCGAAATTGGATGGGTGGTCGAAAGCATCGCCGAGTTCTACTCCTAGCCTCGCCAAATCCCCATCCCTGAAGTCACGGAACCTTGCGGACGAAATCAGTTCTGCGCCGACCTGTGGCCCCGGCGTCCTTTGTGGTGAGGATTTTCTTTTCTCGTCGCCGCCGCCGCTTGGCTGGCCTTCCGGCTCACATTCCGCGCCGGTTCTTCGCCCGGCGCATACACACGGCGCACGATCGGAGTATTCAGCTTGTACTTGCGCTCGCTCACGCCGCCATTGTCATCCAGCACGCGAAGCGTGAAACTAGGCAACACCCCTTCTTTGTCGAAGCTCTCTTCAGAAACAGTCACCGGCAGTACGCCTTCCATGCGCTCGCGATAGGCCGTCTCGTAGCGATGTCGCCTCACGTTCCAGGTAAAAACGCGAATCTGGTTGAAGTCGAAGGGCAAGCCGTCCTTCGGTTCCGTGACGACCGTCAGGTATTGCGCGACTTTCTTGTCTCCATCCTGAACCTGGTTCAGCACGAAGAACGCCACAATGCGCTGGCCCTCCGCATATTGTGCGACCTCGAGCGGCACGTCGAGGTCGATCATTCGCGCCAGCACCCATCCCACGCGGTTGTGCGAGTCGCGCACCAGCCACCAATCTTCCTTTACTGCGGGAGGCTTCTCCGGCCCTGCTTCCACCGGCGCGGCGATTGCCGGTTCCGCCGGCGTATTGTCCTCTTTCGGACTGCCGCTCTGCGCGCTGTTCGGAGGGCCGCTCGCCGCACTGTTCTGCGAGTTAGTCTGAGCGCTGTTCGTTGCGCTCTTTGAAGGGCTGTTCGGAGAATTCTTCGGGGCTCCGTTCTGGGTTCCGTTCTGCGCCCCGTTCTGCGAATTGTTCTTCGGATTCTTCGTCCCATTGCTGGCCGGAAGGTTGAAGTGCGATGGCGGAGCGGGCGCGCCCTTCTCGGCCGTGCCTCGCTTCAGCAGCGACAACCTCTCGCCCGCGGAAATCTGATAGAGATGTTCCGTATCACGTCCAGGCTCAACGTGCAGATTCGTGTCGTTCCGCGTCACTCCCTGCGCCTGCACCGGATCGTTCTGATTGTCCGCCGCGAGCTTCTGAATTCGATCGTAAACATCCTGGCTGACCAGGTACCGCTGTTCGACCCATCCCGTCACTCCGGTTGCCGTGCGAACTTTGACGAAGCGGCGGTCATGGTCGAGCACCTCCACGCGTTCGCCGTTCTTGACTACTCCAGCTTTCTCATACACCGCCGCCACGTGATCGCGCAGAATGGCTTGCACGCCCGAAACGTAAGCGATCTCCAGCACGCGTCCGCCGCCGCGATTGCAGGCCACAAGAAAAATCAGGCTCGCCAGGCAAAGCGCCGCCGCCCCTCGCAGCAGAAATGTAGGGATAAGTTTCACTGAGTCGAACTTTAACTATAGCGCGACGAGTGCGCACGGAAGTGAACGGAATGACGGATCGGACGAATAATCGACCAGGGAGTCCGCCGTCATGCCGTCTTCTTGCGAATGGATCTTGACACCGGGAACCCCGCGCTCCGTCACTTAGTTCGATTGAACAACGCTGACCGTAGCCGTATTAGTGAAAGTTGTAGTGCCGACCGTATAGGTCGCGGTTATGGTCACCTGTTCATCTGCTGTACCGCTATTGACGGTGAACACCGCCGGGGTGACCGAGTTTGTAATGTTTGTGTTGGTGGTATCGCTTGTTGTCCATGCTACGGACGCTGTAATGTCCACCGGTTGTGATTGCCCCGTCACGGTAGCTGCGCAAGTAAAGGGTTGCGTGCCGCCCTGCACTACGTTAACCGTCTGCGGGCTGATGGTGATTTTCGTTACGCCGGTTAGAACCACGGTGACGGCGGCACTGTCAGTGAGCGTGTCCAGACTGGCGGAGATATTGGCGGTGCCCGGCGCACTCACGCCGGTAACTAAACCGCCCTTGCTCACCGTTGCGACCGCATCGTTGTCGCTCGACCACAGAACCTGCCCGGTGATGTTCTGCGGGTTTTGGGTGTCATAGGTGCCCCTCGCTGACATCTGCAACGTGTCGCCAACTCCAACATTTTGGCCCGTCGGGCCGACCGAAATTGCCGTCAACACTGGTTGGACGAAAAATCCCCGGCAACTAACGCCAAAAGCTAGTGCTACCAGTGCCGTAAATGCCAGCGTCAGCGCCAGTTTGCGCCCAGTCCACATACCAGTCAGCATAGAGGATTGCCTCGGATAGCGTAATTTTAGCAGAATCAACGGCCTTCGCCCCATCCCCGATAGTGCTGGGGTTGGGACATTACTCACACCCGCCAGGCCGGCTTGAAACCCATTCAGATATCAAGAACGGGAGCCTTTTCTGAACTTGCACGCTGTTTTATGGCGTAATCCGAGACCTAGCCGGCCGAAACAAGTCCGGCCCAAACGAAGGATGGGAATTGTCCTGCCCTTCCCTTGGGAAAACACGGTTGAGCGCCACGTTGCCACGAACCTCGATGACACGCTCCCGGGATGCTGAGGGATGAGAAATGAGGGCTGAGAAAAGAAAGCCGCTTACCTCGGCCGCTTCTTCCCCGCGTTTGCAATGCGCTCGTCAATCGGCTTGCGTCCGGCGAAGCCCTCGTTGGTGCTGTGCCAATGGCCGATCGATGGCTCGCCCAGCTTCCAGCACAACAAGAGAATGCCGCCATCCACCTTGCAGGGAAAGTCGAGCAATCCGATGTCGAGGTCTTTCACCTGGACTCCCGTAGCGTCAATCTCGGCCAGCGCATCCTTTATTCGGTGGATCGCCCGCTCGCGCTCCGCCTTGCGCCGCGCCAGATGGACCACGTTCAGCATCATGCCACCGCTAAGAAAAACGCGGTGCGCCGTTTCCTGCAACTCCGCGTCGACGTCTTCAATCAGCTTCTTGCCGTGAATCGCCTGCCGCAGCAGCGATTCCAGAATCGGCAACAGCATCTGTGCTTCATCGAGGGTAAAGGTGCGGTCAGCCATGTGACTTCTATTCTACCCGACTCTCCCTGTGCCTGCGAAATCATCCCGCGGCCAAGTTCCGGCATGAGTTTGCCCTCGCGCTTGCAGTCCCGCCCGCGGTTCAATTTTGAAAAGGGGCGATCCCAGCCACCAGATTCCCAACCCGAAGATGTCAATCAAGATCACCAGTTCCACTGCCGCCGGTTGTTTTCCACCTTCTTCAGCTTCCAACTGCTCCTCGCCGCCCCACTCCGGGCCCATGCTATTTTGAATCAACAGACATGGACCCGCTTCCCTCACCACGCGCCCAGCCTACTCCCCGAAATGTATATTTCTTTGGCCTGACTTCGTTCCTCAACGACACCGCCAGCGAAATGGCGTACTGGGTATTGCCTGCCTTTCTCGCCTCTCTGGGTGCGGGGCCCGCCCAACTTGGAATTATCGAAGGCATCGCCGAAAGTGTGGCTTCCTTTGCCAAGCTCTTCTCGGGATACGTGACCGACAAGGTTGCGCGCCGCAAGCCCATCGTGGTTGCCGGATATCTCGTGGCCAATGCCGTCAAGCCCTTGCTGGCGCTGGTTTCTTCATGGTGGCAAATTCTGGGAATTCGCTTTTCCGATCGCTTTGCCAAAGGCGTGCGGGGAACCGCGCGCGACGTGATGGTCGCCGAATCAGTCGACAAATCCGCGCTCGGATCCGCCTACGGCCTGATCCAGGCGATGGATTCCGCCGGGGCCATCGCTGGCCCGCTTCTGGCGCTGGCCATCATTGGCCATTTTGGCATGCGTGGAGTGTTCGCGTCCGCGGCCATGCCCGGAGCCCTCTGCGTCCTCGTCGCCTGGATCGGAATCCGTGAGGTTCGACGCAAGCCGCCGCTGCAGACACGGGCGCCCTCACCTGTTCGAACTGAACCCAACTCGGCAGCCGCCCCAAAATCCGGCTGGCTCCCCAAACTGCCGCTCAGCTTCTACTACGTTCTGGCCGTAGTCACCCTGTTTTCACTGGGGAATTCCAGCGACATGTTCCTGGTGCTGCGCGCGGGAAGCATCGGCATTCCGGCGTCGCGCGCACCCCTGTTGGGACTCGTGTTCAACATCATGTTCACGTTGCTCTCATGGCCCGCGGGCAAATTCAGCGACCGCTTCTCCCGCTCCGCGATCGCCGCCACCGGATATTTCGTTTTCGCCATCGTCTATTTTGTCTTTGCCCTCGCGCCCTCCCATCTGGCGATCTGGCTGACCATGGCTTTCTATGGTCTCTTCTATGCGCTCACCAATCCTGTATTGAAGGCGCTGGTCGTGGAAAGCGTAGCCAGCGATGTGCGCGGACGAACTCTCGGAATCTATTCTTTTCTCACCAGCGTGACCACGCTGCTGTCGAGCATCATCACGGGAGCGCTGTGGAAGGTCTATGGCCCCGCTGTACCGTTTTATTTTTCTGCTGGCATCGCGACCGCCTCGGCATTCGCTCTGCTCGCCCACCGTTCGCCGGCAAAATGACACGAAGCTGCGCTCTTGCCCGGAATTTGCCTGGAACCTGCGAAGATCTACCCGAAGCGGCCTTTGTCGCCCTCGTCTCCAAAGGGAATTACGGGGCTTCTTCCCTGGACCGGCGCAACCACAAAAATGCAACCACCAGAAAGACCACGCCTGCCAGGGTGTCGAGTCCGACATCCCAAATCGTGCCCGTGCGCGATGGAATGTGGCTCTGATGCCATTCATCCATCGCCGCCACGAACGCAGTCCCCAGCCATGACAAGAGCGCCGCGCGCAACAACAAGGCGGGAACCCAGCCGAGCGTGGCGCGCCAACCCCGCAGCAGCAGCAAGCTCAACATCCCGTACCCAACCACATGTCCGGTCTTGCGCAGATAGTGATGGAAGACGAGAAATTTGTAGAAATCGATTTCGCCAAATAGGCGCGTCAATATCGTATACAGAACGCTGCCGGTATTTCTTGACGAAAAGAAGTCGCTGGACTCCATGACGATGAGCCCGATCCAGACGACAGCCGGCCACCAGGCGCGCGCAAGATTCGGTCGAAGCACGGTTGCGTCGGACTTCAAATTAGCCTCGACCATCATTCCGCCGCGTAATTCGGCGCTTCGCGCGTGATCATGACGTCGTGTACATGACTCTCCCGCAACCCGGCGGCGCTGATCCGCACGAAACGCGCCTTCTGTTGCAGTTCGGGAACAGTCTGGCACCCGCAATATCCCATGCCCGACCTCAGCCCACCCACCATCTGATGCACGATCATCGCTACCGACCCGCGATACGGCACGCGCCCTTCAATGCCTTCCGGCACCAACTTGCCCAAACGGTTCGACTCCTCGCCCATCACCGGAGCTGACATGTCTCCGTCCGAGTTTTGGAAATAACGCTCGCTCGATCCCGCCGCCATCGCCCCCAGCGATCCCATGCCGCGATACGACTTGAAGGTCCGTCCCTGATACAAGATCAATTCGCCGGGACTTTCATCCGTTCCCGCAAACATCGATCCAATCATCACCGCGGAAGCGCCCGCCGCCAGCGCCTTGCTGATGTCTCCGGAATACTTGATCCCGCCGTCCGCAATCACCGGAACACCAGAATCGCGCGTGGCTCGCGCCGCCTCCGCAATCGCCGTGATCTGCGGCACTCCCACGCCGGTCACAATGCGCGTCGTACAGATCGAGCCCGGCCCAATGCCCACCTTGACCCCGTCCACCCCCGCGCGCACCAGGTCACAGGCGCCGTCAAAAGTCGCAACGTTGCCGGCAATCAGTTCCACCTCCGGCAACTTCGCTTTGACTTTCTTCACCGCCTCGAGGACCAATGCAGAATGCCCATGCGCGCTGTCAATCGCCAGCACGTCGACTTTCGCTTTCGCCAACTCCTGGGCGCGCTCCAGAAAATCGCCGGTCGCCCCAATCGCTGCACTTACCCGCAAGCGGCCCTGCTCATCCTTCGCCGCGCCCGGATACTTCAACTTCTTCTGAATGTCCTTAACCGTGATCAGACCTTTCAGGTTGTACTTGTCATCGACCACTAGAAGTTTCTCGACGCGATGCTCGTGCAGAATCTCTTCCGCTTGCTCCAGCGTCGTTCCCACCGGAACCGTAATCAGATTCTTCTGCGTCATCACCTTGCTGATCGGAATATCAAAGCGCGTCTCGAAGCGCAGATCCCGGTTGGTCAGAATGCCGACCAGTTTTCCATCTTTGAGCGTGATGGGCACACCGGAAATCTTGTACTTCTGCATAACGTCAAGCGCATCGGAAACCTTCGCATCCGGCGACATGGTCACCGGATCGACGATCATGCCGCTCTCCGACCGTTTCACCTTGTCGACTTCATTGGCCTGCTGATCGATGGTCAGGTTGCGGTGAATGATCCCGAGCCCTCCCTGCTGCGCCAGCGCAATCGCCATGTGCGACTCGGTCACCGTGTCCATGGCGGCACTGATGATCGGAATGTTCAGCCGGATATTGCGCGAGAGCTGGGTCTGAGTATTGGTGTTGGCAGGCACAACTTCAGAACGCGCCGGCAGCAGCAAAACGTCGTCAAATGTAAGAGCCTCAGGGACGGGAAAGTGAATCATAAGAGTTTGGATTAAATTTCTATTGTAGGGAGCGGGTGAGCATCAAGCAAATGCAGGTGGTGGGTCAGTCTCCGGTTGCCGACTACTCGCTAGGTGAAGCGGACCATTCTGGGGTTGTAAGCGTTATCGCGATATCTCACCAGTTGTCGGTAGCATTGCCTCGTGGCTGCGGTCTTCCTTGATGCGCGGAAATCTCTGTTCTGAGCATGCCGCGTTCAGGGAAGCAGACGGTCTAGCCAGGTGGACCGCTGCACATACAGATATTAGCGCGATTGCCATGACTTCCGCTTGGGCGGGCCCGCGCAGCCGCCTCACGCCCGCGCCGACTTCACATCCGTCCGCGAGAAGTCTTGTCCCTTAAACAAAAGCGGCTCTCCTTTGGATTTCGCCAGCGCATAGGAGAAACAATCTCCAAAATTCAATTTGGCCGGGTGACCGCTTGTTTTCCCGAAGTCGCGGTAGGCCTGGCGCGCTATGCGAGCTTGCGCTTCAGTGACCGGCTCAATCACGATTTGCGCCTCCTCGATCAATTCATCGAAGCGGCGGCTGGCAACCGGATCTTTGCTGCCATCGATCACTGCCCCGGCTTCCACATAACTCACAGCCGAAACACGACGCTGCGCGGCATCCTCAATGAGTCTGGCGAACTCGGACGCTTCCGGTTCAAAGCGGAGAATGGCGATCAGGCCTGAAGTGTCCAGAATCATTTCGGCAGCCCTTTCTCGTCATAGAGCAGGTCGCCATGATCGGCAGAGCGAAACGGTTCCTTCAGACGCGGCGCACAGTCCCGACCGATTGCGAGGAGACGCTCGGAGAGCTTGACCGCATGTTTGCTCTGCACCCGCTGCAGCCGTTCGCGGACCGCTTCGGTGACGGCTTGGGTCATGTTCTCTCCGGTTAGCCGGGCCAACTGCCGGGCCAGTTTGTGGGCGTCTTTGTCTTTAATGTTCAGGCTCATATGTCGGTGGTAGACATCTACCTTTTATGTCTTCTATTCTACCATAAGCTAGATTAGCCCTTTTGAGTTCAACCGATTGCGGTCACATCTTGCTTGCTTCTTGCTTCCGACTCTGTCACGACAGCTGATGCCCCGAATCCGGCAATCTCCAATAAAAAGAGGCGCCCTCGACGGACGCCCTTGGTGTATTTCGAAAATGTGAAGCACGATGAAACCGAGACGCGGTTAGTCGGTTGAATTACTCCTTCTTTTCCTTGCCCTCGGCCTCAACCGCGGCGCTGTCCTTCTGCGCCTGCGCTTCAGCATCGGCTTGTTCCATCGCCTTGCGGTTTTCCTCGGCGCGTTTGGCGCGGATTTCCGCTCGCTTCTGGCGCTTTTCGTCAATCACCTGCTCGCTGCCCAGAAGTTCGATGAACGCCTTCTCGGCGCCGTCGCCCTTCCGCCAGGCGGTGCGAACGATCCTCGTATAGCCGCCTTTGCGGTCGCCGAAACGCGGAGCCACGGTGTCGAACAGTTTCGTGACCGCTTCCCCCGTCATCAAATACGAGGCTGCCTGACGGCGCGCCGCCAGATCGCCCTTCTTGCCGAGCGTGATCATCTTCTCGACCGACGGACGCACCGCCTTCGCCTTGATCACCGTCGTCTCGATGCGCTCTTCCATGATGATCGACGTAACCATATTGCGCAGCATCGCGCGCCGGTGAGATGTGGTCCGTCCTAACTTGTATCCTGCAACTTTGTGACGCATGGCTTACCCCAATAGGATTAAGTGGTGGTCCAAGTCGGTTCTTCGGTTCCCGGTTCTACGTTCGGTCAAAACCACCTCGGTCTCAGCTGGGAACTGAGAACCGGGAACTGGCAACTGTTCTATAAATCGTTATCGCCGTATGCCGACGCCGGCAGCACCTGGTTCGAAGTCGGCCCGGGCACCGCGTTTCCGTGCTCGTCGATCTTCATGCCCAGGCTCAGGCCCATCGAGGAGAGAATCTCCTTGATTTCGTTCAGCGACTTGCGGCCGAAATTCTTCGTCTTCAGCATCTCGGCTTCGGTCTTCTGCACCAGTTCGCCGATCGACTGAATGTTCGCGTTCTTCAGGCAGTTGTAGCTGCGCACCGAGAGTTCGAGTTCCTCGACCGAACGGTTCAGGTTCTCGTTCTTGATCTCGGGCCGACGCTCTTCGCTGGCCGAAGCGGTCTCAATTTCTTCTTCGAAGTTGATAAAGATGTTCATGTGATCTTTGATCAGCTTCGCCGACAATCCCAGCGCGTCGCCGGGTGTAATCGACCCGTTCGTCCAGACTTCGACTGTCAGCTTGTCGTAGTCGGTAATCTGCCCTAAACGCGCGGCTTCGACGGTGTAGTTGCATTTGCGCACCGGCGTATGCACGGAATCAATGGGAATGAATCCGATCCCGAGATCGTCCTCGAAGTTCTTGTCTGCCGAAACGTAGCCGCGGCCACGCTTCAGGCGCATTTCCATTTCGAGCTTTCCGCCTTCACTCACCGTCGCAATGTAAATTTCCTTGTCGAGAATTTCCACGTCGCCATCGGCTTCGATCATGCTGCTGGTAACCACTCCCGGCTGATCGGCGCGCAGGTAAATCGCTTTCGGACCATCTCCCGCAAGCTTGAACGGGACTTGCTTCATGTTGAGGATGATGTCGGTCGCATCTTCGACAACGCCCGGGATCGACTGGAATTCGTGCAGCACGCCTTCGATCTTCACCGCCGTAACAGCCGCGCCTTCGATCGAACTCAGCATCACCCGGCGCAGCGCGTTGCCAATGGTGGTGCCAAATCCACGCTCAAACGGCTGCGCCCAGAACATCCCGTATTTATCGGTGAGCGAATTGACGTCGCTCGCCAGTCGTTTCGGTTTTTGAAAACCTCTCCAAAGCATTGTGTCTCTCCTCTCGGCCATGTGGCTCCGCAGTGGCTCTCCGAACCGGCCCAGGTTCGGATCAAGCGCCACCATGGGCTGATCTGGCGCGAACAGTAGGCCAAAAAATCAGTCGTTGGTAAATCAGTCGTTGGTTCGTTAGTCGCTGGTCGTTCGCGGGCAGTTTTTGCCAACGACGAACGACCATCGACAATCGAGTTACTTGCTATACAACTCGACAATCAGTTGCTCGTTCACCGGCAACTGGATATCTTCGCGTTTCGGCAGCGCGATCACACGGCCTTTATAGTTCTCGCGATCGATTTCCAACCACGCCGGCGCAGGCTGATGACTGGCAAAATCCCTGGCGGTTTCAAGAATCGGCACCTTGCGGCTGCTCTCCCGAATCTGAATCTCTTCGCCAACCGTGACTTCGTACGAAGGGATGTTGACCTTCTTCCCATTCACCTGCACATGCCCGTGACGCACCAGTTGGCGCGCCTGCCGGCGCGAAATGCCGAATCCCAGCCGGTATACGACGTTGTCGAGGCGCCGCTCGAGTTGTTCGAGCAACTTCGCTCCCGTCACGCCCTTGAACCGGACCGCCTTCTCGAAATAATTCCGAAACTGGCCTTCCTGGGTGAAGTAGATGCGCTTAGCTTTCTGCTTTTCGCGTAACTGCAGACCGTACCCCACAACCTTCGTCTTCTTATCTTTCCCGTGTTGTCCGGGAGCGAAATTGCGCTTCTCGATGGGACATTTGTCGCTGAAGCACTTGGTGCCCTTCAGGAAGAGCTTGATGCCTTCCCGGCGACATAGACGGCATACCGCATCTGTATAACGTGCCAAGTTATTCTCCTTAATTTAGATGACCGGTTTACAGGTTTGGCTTCACCCTTCGTCCCGGACGAAATAACCCCCAGCCTTCAGCTCTCACTGAGTACTGAGTACTGAGTACTGGATACTGGGTGCTGGGTACTTGCCCTTACACTCTGCGACGTTTCGGCGGACGGCATCCGTTATGCGGAATCGGCGTCGTGTCCTTAATCGATCGCACTTCGATTCCCGCCGACGCCAGCGCGCGAACCGCTGATTCGCGCCCCGAGCCGGGGCCGCTTACCCTGACATCCACCGTGCGCACCCCGTGATCGCGCGCCATGCTCGCCGCATTCGAGGCGGCTTGCTGAGCGGCAAACGGAGTCCCTTTGCGCGACCCTCGAAAGCCGAGCGACCCTGAACTCTTCCATGCCAGTACATTGCCGGTCATGTCCGTGATGGTCACGATGGTGTTATTGAAAGAAGCCTGCACGTGCACCAGTCCGTGTGGCACATGCTTACGCTCTTTCTTCTTGAACGTCTTTTTCTTGCCTTTTTTCTCCGGCGCCGCGGCGCCGCCTGCTGCTGCTGGTTTCGCCATTTTTTAGAGTTCTCAGTTCTCAGTTCTCAGTTCTCAGTAAAACCGTTCTCCAAAACTGCTGGGTACTGGGTACTGGCAACTGCCAACTGCTCTTACGCTTTTGCCGTCTTCTTCTTCTGCGCCACCGTACCCTTGCGCGGACCTTTCCGCGTGCGGGCGTTCGTATGGGTGCGTTGCCCGCGAACCGGCAGGTTCCGCCGATGCCGGAATCCGCGATAGGAGCCGATTTCGATGAGCCGCTTGATGTTCATCGAAACATCTTTCCGCAGATCGCCTTCGACCGAGCCTTCCGCCTCAATCACCTGGCGGATGCGGTTGACCTCGTCTTCGCCCAGGTCGGAAACTTTTTTCATCGGATCCACTTTCGCCGCGTCCAGAATACGCGCCGCGCGAGAATTACCGATGCCGTAAATGTAAGTGAGCGCGATATTCGCGTGCTTGTTGCGCGGAAGATCGACGCCTGCAATACGTGCCATGTTCCCTCTCTTTGTCAGCCCTCAGCTGTCAGATCGGCTGCCAGTAATGAACAACAGCTCTTCCTTAACCCTGACGCTGCTTGTGTTTCGAGTTCTCGCAGATCACCCGCACTACTCCCTTACGATGGATGACCTTGCACTTGTCACAAATCTTCTTGACCGATGCTCTTACTTTCATAAACCAGTTCTCAGTTCCCAGTCGCCAGTTCTCACTGACTGCAACTGCAGATCCCTCGCTTCGCTCGGGATGAAAAACCAAAAGTCATTTGTAGCGGTACACAATGCGCCCGCGATTCAGATCGTAGGGAGAAAGTTCCACCGCCACTTTATCTCCCGGCAGAATCCGGATGAAGTTCTTCCGCATCTTACCCGAGACATGCGCCAGCACCTGGTGCTTGTTTTCGAGCTCCACTTTGAACATGGCGTTGGGCAGGGGTTCGACCACCACTGCCATCACTTCAATCGCGTCTTCTTTGCTCATCGACTCCTTGCTATCAGTTCTCAGCTCCCAGCTCTCAGCTCTCAGTCTTAATCCCGGCGATTCTCACTGAGAACTGAGAACTGCGAACCGAGAACTCTTCTTCACTGGGTCAAACTCACTGGGTCAAAATCATCGGCCCTTGTCTGGTCACCGCGACGCAATGCTCAAAATGCGCACTGCAACTGCCGTCGAGCGTTACGGCTGTCCACTTATCGCTCAAAACCTTGGTCTCCGGTCCACCCGAGTTCACCATCGGTTCAATCGCCAGCACCATGCCCTCCGTCAATTCTGCGCCCTGGCCCTTCTTGCCAAAGTTCGGAATCTGCGGCGCTTCATGCAGCTTTGTCCCAATCCCGTGCCCGACAAACTCCCGCACCACGCTGAAGCCGTTCGCTTCCACGTGCCTCTGGATCGCCGACCCTACGTGTCCGACCGTGTTACCGATCTTTACTTGCTCGATCCCCTTGTATAAAGAGGCCTCGGTGACTTCAAGCAGCTTCTTCAACTCCGCCGTGACCTTCTCGCCCACGGGCACGGTGATGGCGGCGTCTCCGTAATACCCATCGCACACCACACCACAATCGATGGAAACAATATCTCCCGTCTTCAACGCCCGCTTATCCGACGGTATGCCGTGCACAATCTCTTCATTGATCGACGTGCACAGCACGCATGGGTAGCCGTAATATCCCTTGAAAGCCGGAGCCGCCCCAAGTTCGGCAATCATCTTCTCGGCGGCCTTTTCCAGGTCCATCGTGGTTACGCCCGCCGCCACCAAATTCTTCAAGTGGTTCAGAACCTGGCGCACCATCCTGCCGCTCCGCCTCATCTTCTCGATTTCTTCCGGCGATTTACGGATAATTCGGTCTTCTCCAAAACTCATAAAACAACTCTAGTACAAATCCTGCTTGAACCCTCTCCGCTAGCGCTCATCCTGACAATGCTCGTCAATACGATGCCCGTCAATCACGCCAAAAATTTGCGCCGTAACCTCTTCCATCGTGCGATCGGCATTAATCGCTACCAGCCGCTTCTGCGTCCGGTAGTAATCCGCCACCCGTCTCGTCTGGGTCTCGTAAGCGGCCAATCGCCCCGATATCACTTCTTCGCGATCGTCCTCGCGGATCGTCAGCTTGGATCCGTCCACATCACACAACTCGTCGACAAGAGGTGGCTGAGAGTGGATGTTATAGAGCCGTCCACAGGTGGGACACGAACGTCGTCCGGTGAGCCGCAGCAGTAATTGAGTATAATCCACGAGCAACTGAATCACAACCGGCGGACAGTTCCGCGCTTGATTGTCAAAGACCTCTTTTGCCAGAAATGCATCAAGCCATCCGGCCTGGGCGGCTGTCCGGGGAAAGCCGTCCAGCACAAATCCACGCCTGCAATCGGCTTCCCGCAGCCGCGTCGCCACGATGCCGTACATCAGCTCGTCCGGCACTAGTTCACCGCGCGCCATGATGGCCTTGGCCGCCAAGCCGAGCTCGGTGCCTCGCCCGACATTGTCCCGTAACAGATCACCAGTCGATATCTGCGGAATGCCGTAACGTTCCACAATCTGCCTGGACTGAGTACCCTTCCCCGCCCCGGGGGGCCCAAGGAGAATCACCGGTCCAACACTCTCGATCTGCGCGGTCTCGTTAGACTCGTTGGCCATCGAAATGGCCCCTTTTACTCGTATTTCCCGTCGCGGAAATACTGTCCCGCTCCGCGCCCACAAAACCAGTTCGGTTCCCAGTTCTCAGTTGTCAGAAAACCCTCAGGTCCACAATTCGTTACTGAGATCTCAGAACCGGAAACTGAGAACTTTCTTACCAGGTCCGCCGCCCGCGAATTCGACCGCTCTTCGGCGTGAATCCGTCATAGTGCCGCATGATCAACTGCGCTTCAATCTGCGTAACCGTATCCATGGCAACGCCTACTACGATCAACAGCGACGTGCCGCCAAAATAAAAATTAACGCCCAGACCGTTCGTGACCCAGGTCGGCAAGTTCTCGAAAATTCGCCCCACCAGCGGCAGATGGTTCAGCTTGATGCCCGCAATCATCCATTCCGGAATCAGCGAAATCAAAATCAGGTAGAGCGCGCCCACCAGCGTGATCCGGGTTAAAACATCATTGATGAAGTCCGATGTCCGCTTGCCCGGCCGGATCCCCGGAACAAAGCCTCCCCACTTCCGCATGTTGTCCGCAACCTCGTTCGGATTGAACACAATCGAGATATAGAAGTAGGCGAAGAAAATGATTCCCAGGCAATACAGCAAAGTATAGAGCGGCTCCCCCCAGCGCATCGCGTCGAGCAGCGGACCTACCACCTTGTTATTGTGGAACGCGGCGCCCAGCATCTGCGGCAGAGCAAGAATGGAAGACGCAAAAATGACCGGCATGACGCCGCCGGCATTTACCCGCAACGGCAGGTGCGTCGATTGCCCGCCCATGACTTTTCGTCCCACCACCCGCTTGGCGTATTGCACCGGAATCCGGCGCTCACTCCGTTCGACGTACACGATAAACGCGACTACCGCGATCATCAGCACTAGAAGCATGAGAATTGCCGGGGCAGTAAAAACTCCCCACGCCGAGGTGCTTGCCTTCTGGTAGAGATCGATCACGCCGCGCGGCAATCCGACCACGATGCCCGCAAAGATCAGGAGCGACATCCCGTTGCCGATGCCGCGTTCCGTAATTTGCTCGCCCAGCCACATGATGAAGGCGCTGCCCGTGGTCAGCGTCAGCATGGTCATCAGGATGAAACCCGGCCCGGGATTGGTGACGAAGTCCCCCGCCTTCTGCAGGCTGATTGCAATTCCGAAGGACTGCACCGCGCTCAAAACGACGGTGAGATAACGCGTCCACTGCGTGATCTTCTTGCGGCCCAGTTCGCCTTCCTTCTGCAGTTTGGCCAGCGGTTCATACACCACGGTCAGCAACTGCAGAATGATCGACGCCGTAATGTAGGGCATAATGCCCAGCGCGAAAATCGTGAGCCGGCGCAGGTTGCCGCCGCTGAACAGATCGACAAAACCCAGCACCGAGCCTTTATTCTGCTCGAAAAACTGCGCCAGCCGGTCGCCATTGATCCCGGGCGTCGGGATATGGCCGCCAATGCGATACACCGCCAGCAAGCCCAGCGTGAACAGCACCCGCTTGCGAAGGTCAGGAACCCGGAAAATGTTTGACAGCTTTTCGAGCATTACTGCAAGACCTCACACTTGCCGCCCGCCTTGGTGATCTTCTCCTGCGCCGACTTTGAAAATTTGTGCGCGTGGACCGTGATCGCGGCCTTCAGTTCGCCATTGCCCAGTATCTTCACCGGCGACTTGCCATTCACCACGCCCGCCTTTTTCAGCACTTCGGGCGTGATTTCCGTCTCCCCTAGCGTCGCCAGACGGTCGAGGTTCACCACTTCGTATTCCTCGCGGAAAATGTTGGTGAAACCGCGCTTCGGCACGCGCCGGTGCAACGGCATCTGACCACCCTCAAACCCGCGGATCAGGCGCGCACCGGATCGCGACCACTGCCCCTTGTGACCGCGCGTCGAGGTCTTGCCCATGCCCGATCCCATGCCGCGTCCCACTCGCTTCTTCTTTTCCGTAGACTTCTTCGGTGCCCGTATTGTCGATAAATTCATGACTCTCTCTCGATAGGGACGAGTCTCATCTCGCCCCAAAGACGCGGCGAACCGCGCCCTTACAACCTACCCGACGATCTCAATCAAATGCGGAATCTTCTTCACCATGCCACGAATCGCGGCCGTGTCCGGCCGCACAATCACCTGGTTCAGCCGCGTGAATCCCAGGCCCTTCACAACTTTCCTGTGCTTTACCGGAGTGCAGATCATCGACCGCACCCACTTCAACTGGATCTTCCCGCTGGCCATCGATTTCGCCGTTTTCGTCGTCATTTACAGCTCCTCCACCGACTTGCCGCGCAATTCCGCGACGTGTTCCCGGCTCTTGAGCTTTTTCAGCGCGTCGAAGGTCGCCTTGATCACATTGTGCGGATTGGTCGTGCCAATCGATTTCGTCAACACATTCTGAACTCCCGCCGAAGTCATCACCGCCCGCACCGCTCCGCCCGCAATCACGCCCGTGCCTTCCGGAGCCGGCTTCAGCAGCACCATGCCCGAGCCAAAACGCCCCAGTACCGTGTGCGGCACCGTCGTCTGCGTCAGGTTGATGCGCATCAGGTTCTTCTTCGCCGACTCGATCCCTTTCCGAATAGCCTGCGGAACTTCTTTCGCCTTGCCCGATCCGAAACCCACGACCGCCGCCGAAGGATCACCGATCACCACCAGCGCCGCGAACGACATATTCTTCCCGCCCTTAACCACCTTCGTCACCCGGTTAATGGATACCACCTGGTCCTTTAACTGGAACGAACCCGCATCGAGTTTCTTCGTCACTCTTGGCATTCTGAAATCTCATTTCCTGTTTGGTCGTTAGTCGTTAGTCGTTAGTCGTTAGTCGCTAGTCGTCGCAAATCCAACCTGCTAACGACTTATGACCAACGACAACCGACTAGAACTGCAATCCCGCCTCGCGCGCCGCATCGGCCACAGCCTTGACCCGGCCGTGATAGATGTAGCCGCCGCGATCGAATACGACTTTCGTGAAACCCTTGGCCTTGGCCAGTTCGGCAATCTTCTTTCCAACCACTTTCGCCGAAGCCACGTTGCCTCCGGTCACACGCTCGCCCTTGCGGTCGTCCGCCGTCGAAGCCGCCGCCAGCGTGACCCCCTTGAGGTCGTCGATCAACTGCACGTAAATGTGGTTCAGCGACCGGTACACATTCAGCCGCGGGCGCTCCGGCGTGCCCATCACTTTCTTCCGGATTCGATCATGCACCCGCTGCCGCGTCTGATTCTTTGAATTGATTCTCAGCATCGTAAAATCCTCGTCGTTCGTCGTTCGCTACTCCCCGCTCGTCATCCACTAATCCTCGAAGATTCGCCCAGCGAAAAGCGAATGACGAACAGCCAACGACTGTTACTTGGCTCCCGTCTTACCAACCTTCTTCTTCAAGCGCTCGCCCGCATAGCGTACGCCCTTGTTCTTATACGGATCCGGTGGACGCAGCGACCGCATTTCCGCTGCCACCTGGCCTACTTTCTGGCGGTCAATCCCGTTCAGCGTCAGCTTGGTGAGTTTCGCGTCGATCGCGCAATCCACGCCCGTAGGCAGCGGATACTCAATCGGGTGCGAATACCCCAGGCTGAATACCACCGTGCCTTTGCCCTTCATCTCGGCGCGGTAGCCGATGCCGACAATTTCCAGTTCTCTCGTCCAGCCCTTGGTCACGCCATCCACCGCGTTGTTCACCAGCGCCCGCGCTAATCCGTGCACCGCCGCCTGCGAATCATTCTCGCGGATGGCCACCAGGTTGCCGTCCTTCTGCTCCATCTTGATACCGGACGGAAGCGATGTGTCCAGCTTGCCCTTCGGCCCCTGGACCATCACCGTATTCCCTTCGATCTTGATCGTGACGCCCTTGGGGATCGCAATCGGCTTTTTTCCAATTCGTGACATAGGTCGCTCTTCGTCTTTCGCTATTCGCTATTCGCGATTCGCCACTCGCTCCTTGCGAACCGCCAGGAGCGAACAGCGAACAGCGGCCTTTCTACCAGATCTCGCAAAGCAATTCGCCGCCCAGGCCCTGACGGCGTGCCTGTCGTCCCGTCATCACGCCCTTCGGGGTGGTCAGGATATTGATTCCCATCCCGCCCAGCACCCGAGGAATCTCCGTGCGCCGCACGTAGACGCGGCAACCGGGACGCGAAACCCGCGCCAGATTCGTGATTACCGCCTCATTGTTGTTGCCGTACTTCAGATACACGCGCAGGACCTTATGGCCCTCTTCTTCCGCCGGCTTGAAGTTCGCGATATAGCCCTCTTCTTTCAAAATGCGGGCTATCTCCGTCTTCAGCTTGGAGGCTGGTATATCCACCTTTTGGTGCCGCGCGCGTATCGAGTTGCGGATGCGCGTCAACATGTCTGCGACCGGATCGGTCAACCTCATCGTTTGCTTCTCCTAAAGCCACTCGTTCGCTCCGCATCCACCGGAGAACCTGTCAGTAGCTTGCTTCTATCGGTCGTTAGCCCTGGTCCTTGGTCGTTGGTCGTTTGCAAACGACTAACGACTGACGAGCAGCGACTGTTTCCTACCACGACGACTTCGAAACCCCGGGGATCTCGCCCCGCAGCGCTAACTGCCGGAAACACAGACGGCACAGCCCAAACTTTCGCAAATAGGCCCGCGGACGTCCACAAATCTTGCAGCGGTTATGCTTGCGCGTCGAAAACTTCGGCTTCCTCGCGTCTTTCACTCGTTTTGCTGTAGTGGCCACTTAGCTTTTAGCTCCCGGCTGCTGCTTTCAGCAACCCACGTGTTACAAAATTCGTGCTTACCTCTGCCATCGGACCTCTTACCCCTGACCTGCCGCCTAGGCTCTGAACGGCATCCCCAGGTGCTTCAACAACGTTCGCGCCTGATCGTCGGACCGCGCCGTCGTAACAATGGTGACGTTCATGCCCTTCAGTTTGTCGACCTTGGCGTAATCGATCTCCGGAAAAATCAGTTGATCGTGCAAACCCAGCGTGTAATTGCCGCGCCCATCGAACGACTTGGTCGAAACTCCGCGAAAATCGCGCACTCGCGGAAGCACGATACTGACCAGCCGGTCGAAAAATTCGTACATGCGGTCGCCCCGCAACGTCACCATGGCCCCGATCGGCATGCCCTCACGCACCTTGAACGCCGCAATCGACTTCTTCGCCCGCGTCACAATCGGCTTCTGTCCCGTAATCTGCCCCAGTTCATTCACCGCCGGATCAATCAGCTTCGCATTCTGGGTCGCTTCGCCTACGCCCATGTTCACCACGATCTTATTCAGCCGCGGCACCGCCATCGGATTCTTCAGTTCCAGTTCCTTCATCAGGGCCGCGGCAACTTCCTTCTCAAACCGCGCCCGCAGCCGCGGAGTCTCTTTCGCCGCGTGCCGTGGAGCCTCCGGACCCGCCTTCGCTTCGACCGGCGCCTGCGCCTTGTCGCCCTTCGGCGCCTTAGGCTTTTTCTGCTCGTCTTTCTTCGAACCCTCTTTTTTCTGCTCGTCTGCCATCGTCGTTGCTGCCTTCTCCATCACGGTTTCGGAGTGGGTGCCGGTTCGTGAGGCATTTTGTAAGTTTGATCGGGCAATTTTGTAACTTAAGAACGTAAGCGTTACATCACAAAATTACCCGATTCCCAAATCACTTCTCCAGCGTCGTCCCGCACTTCTTGCAAACTCTCACCTTGCGCTCGCCCCGCACTTCATGCCCAACCCGGACCGGACCGCAAGTCGAACATACCAGCGCCACGTTCGACAAAGGGATCGACCGTTCCTGCTCGGCGATTCCACCCTTAATGTTGCGCTGCGGATTCGGACGCACGTGCTTCTTCACCGTCATCACGTGCTCCACCAGAACCTTACCCTCGTCGGGAAACACGCGCAGCACGCGGCCTTCTTTTCCCGTATCCCGCCCCGTCATCACCTTCACCGTGTCGTTGCGGCGAATGTCGACTCTCTTATGTTCCGTCGTCGTTGCTGTTCCCATCACCAAACCCTTCTTTCCAACCTGTCGTTCCGAGCGAAGCGAAATGCTCTTTCGCCGCTCTCAAAATCCTGCGCCTTACAGTACCTCCGGCGCCAGCGACACAATCTTCAGAAATTTCCGCTCGCGCAGCTCGCGCGCCACCGGGCCGAATACGCGCGTGCCCACCGGTTCGCCCGTTTCGTTGATCAGAACCGCCGCATTCTGATCAAAGCGGATATAAGTCCCGTCTCGTCGCCGATGTTCTTTCCGCGTCCGCACAATCACCGCCTTCACGACCTTGCCCTTCTGCACCTGACCGTCCGGCGCCGCTTCTTTTACGCTCGCCGTGATTATGTCGCCCAGACCCGCGCGCAGACCGGTCGAACCGCCCAGCGGCAGAATCATCTGCAGCTTCCGCGCGCCGGAGTTGTCGGCCACCTCGAGCATGGATCTCATCATTACGGCCATGTTCGTCTCCTGTCCCTTTTGCTCTTGCGTTCCCTAGCTCTTGCCGGAAATGCCGGTAGCCACATCAATATCGACTTCCGGAACCAATGCCGTTTTCCGGACGATTTCTTTCAGCGTCCAGCGCTTCAGCTTCGACAACGGCCGCGACTCTTCGATCCGCACCTGGTCGCCCGGATGCGCCTCGTTCTTCTCGTCGTGCGCATAAAACTTCTTCCGGATCGCAATCACCCGCTTGTACATCGGATGCGCTTTCTTGCGCGTCACTTCGACCACGATCGTCTTCTGCATCTTGTTGGAGACAACCGTGCCGATCAGAATCTTGCGCCCACTGTGTTTTTCGGCCTGTGCTTTTTCGCCTTCCGCCATCATTTTTTCTCCGTCTTGCGGGCCGACAGTTCCTGCTCGCGCAAAACTGTCTGGACGCGCGCAATATCACGGCGCAGCCCGCGAATCTTCTTCAGGCTCTCCGTTTGTCCCATATTCATCTGGAACTTCAGCTTAAAGAGCTGGTCGGCCAAGTCCCGCTCCTGATGCTTGAGCTCGACCTCGGTCAAGTTGCGAATCTTTTCTGCCTTCATAATCAGTTCCCAGTTCTCAGTAAGAGCTTCCTGCCCCGTTAATTTCTTCCCCAGCTACAGCACGTCGCGTTTTACGAACGTCGTCCGCAGCGGTAACTTGTGCGACGCCAAACGCATCGCTTCCTTTGCATCCGTGATCGAAACGCCTTCCATCTCAAACAAAATCTTGCCCGGCCGTACCACCGCAACCCAATGATCGGGAGCGCCTTTGCCTTTACCCATACGGGTTTCGGCGGGCTTCTTGGTTACCGGCTTGTCGGGAAACAGGCGGATCCATACCTTCCCGCCACGCTTTACAAAACGCGTCATCGCCACCCGGCTCGCTTCGATCTGACGGTCCGTGATCCATCCCGGCTCCAGCACCTTCAGCCCGAATTGCCCGAAAGCGAGCGTGCTGCCCCGCCAGGCTTTCCCGGTCATCCGTCCGCGCTGCTGCTTGCGGTACTTCACTTTCTTCGGCATCAACATAGAATCGGTTCTCAGTTCTCAGAAAAGCCTTCCACCCCGGCTCACTTCTGCATTCTGACTTCTGCCTTCTTACCTTCCTAAAACGCTCCCGTCGTAGTCACTTCCCGGGCCGGGGTCGCTTCCCGCTTCTTCGCCGGCAGGATTTCGCCTTTGTAGACCCAGCACTTCACCCCAATCACGCCGTAGGTCGTGCGCGCTTCCGTGAAACCGTAGTCGATATCGGCCCGCAGCGTGTGCAGCGGCAACCGCCCCTGCAGATACCACTCCGAACGCGCGATCTCGTTGCCATTCAGCCGCCCGCTCACTCGTACCTTGATGCCTTTGCATCCGAAGCGCAGCGCCGAATCCACCGACTTGCGCATCGCCCGCCGGAAGCCAACCCGCTTCTCCAGTTGCAGCGCGATCGATTCCGACACCAGTTGCGCATCCAGTTCCGGCTTATGCACTTCCTGAATATCGACATGCACCTCGCGCGTCGTCTTCTTCTGCAAGTCCTGCTTCAGCTTGTCGATTTCCGCGCCCTTGCGTCCAATGATGATTCCCGGGCGCGCCGTCTTGATGATGATCCGCAGCTTGTTGCCCGGACGCTCGATTTCAACCGAACTCACGCCCGCCGACTTGAGCTTTTCCTTCAGCTCGGTCTTGAGCTTGTAGTCTTCGAGCAGCAGCTTGTCATAGTCCTTTTCGACAAACCAGCGCGACTTCCACGGCTTGGTGTAGCCGAGGCGAAATCCGTATGGATGAACCTTCTGTCCCATGTGTAACTCCTAAACTCTTCTCAGTCGTCGGTCGTTTGTCGCTGGTCGTTTGCAACCGAAATCCCCCAACGACGATCGACCAACGACAGCTCTACTTCTTCGCCGTCGCTTTCTTGCCAACCGCCTTCTTCTTCGCCGGCGCTTTACCCTTCGCTTTCGGCCGGGCTGGAGTCGCCGACTTGGCCGTCTTCTCACCCGCCGCCGTGGTCGCCGTTCCTACCGCCGCGCCGTTGCGATTCTTTTCCGCCAACACAATCTCAAGATGCGCGATCCGGCGTACATAATGGTAGGCCCGTCCCATCGGCGCCGGACGAATCCGCTTCATCCGCGGTCCATCATTCGCCACCGCATGCTTTACATACAGGTTGTCCAGATCGACATCCAGGCCCTTTTCCGTGCTCAGGAAGTTGGCATTGTCGATCGCCGATTGCAGCAACTTGCCCACCGTCGCCGCCACCCGCTTCTTGGTGAATGCCAGCGTGTTCCGCGCCTCTTCCACGCGCCGTCCCTTGATCAGGTTCAGCACCAGCCGCGCCTTCTGCGGCGAGACGCGCATGTATTTTGCTTCCGCTCGAAATTCCATCTCTCGTCTCTCAGCTTCTAGCCTCCAGCTTCCAGCCCCCTAGCCAGGAGCCGGCCGCCAGTAGCTGCCTCTTAAGCCTTCGGCGCCGCCGGCGCGATCGCTCCTGGTCCGCCGGGCACGCCCGCCGGTTTGGCCGCAACTTCCGTCGCCGCCTTCATCGAGTGCCCCTTGAACTGCCGGGTAAAGCTGAATTCGCCCAGCTTGTGGCCCACCATGTTCTCGGTCACATATACCGGAATGAACTTCCGCCCGTTATGCACCGCTATCGTATGCCCCACCATCTCCGGGACAATCGTCGAGCGCCGCGACCACGTCCGCAGCACCTTCTTCTCGTTACGCGCATTCATGGCCGTCACTTTCGTCGCCAGATGCGCGTCCACGAACGGTCCTTTTTTCGTTGAGCGTGCCATAAAGTCAGTTCTCAGTTCTTCGATCCCGGTCCTCAGCGCTTCGGAACCAGGATCATTGATTTTCCTTGCGACGATCTTTCTCGCGACGATCTTTTCTTGCGACGATCTTTCCTGCGACTTCGAAACTTAAATCCTTAGCCCTTAGCCTTTAGCCCTTTTTTCGGCGGTTCACAATAAACGTATCCGTTCGCTTATTGTTCCTCGTCTTGAATCCCCGCGTCGGCTGGCCCCACGGTGTCACCGGATGGCGGCCACCGGAGGTCTTGCCTTCGCCGCCACCATGCGGATGGTCCACCGGGTTCATCGAAACGCCGCGGTTATGCGGACGCTTTCCCACCCAGCGCGTGCGCCCCGCCTTACCCCAGGTGACGTTTTCGTGATCCGTATTTCCAACCTGCCCAATCGTCGCCAGACAATCCAGCGCCACCTTGCGGGTCTCGCCCGAAGGCAGCTTGACCAGTCCGTAGTCGCCTTCTTTGGCGATCAACTGCGCCGAACCGCCCGCCGAGCGCACCATCTGCGCGCCTTTGCCCGGACGCAGTTCGATATTGTGAATCGTCGTGCCCGGCGGAATGTTCCGCAGCGGCAATGCGTTCCCAATCAGAATATCGGCATCGGGACCGCTCAAAATCTTCTGCCCCACCTTCAATCCGTCCGGCTGCACAATGTAACGCTTCTCGCCATCGGCATAGCTCAGCAGGGCGATTCGCGCCGAGCGCCCCGGATCGTATTCGATCGTCACCACCGTCGCGGGAATCCCGTGCTTGTCGCGCTTGAAATCGATCGTGCGCAGTTTCCGCTTATTGCCGCCGCCCCGGAAGCGCATCGTCGTGTCGCCGGAATTACGCCGGCCACCCGTCCGCAACTTGCCTTCCACCAGCGGCTTGTGCGGCTTCTTCGACGTAATATCGTCGGTCACAAGGGTCGTGCGATACCGCAGCGTCTGCGTTGTCGGTCTGTAAGTCTTTATGGCCATATCTAGCTCGCTACTCTTTTTGTCGCTTTGTCGCTGGTCGCTCGTCATTCGTCGTCTAGCGATTCGATTTTCCGAACGACTAACGACTAACGACTAACGACCAGCGACCAGCGGCTGTACTACAAATTCTGTGCGTACTCCGGCATCTTCTCGCCGCTCTTCAAGCGCACAAACGCTTTCTTCCAGTCGGGACGGTAGCCTGTAAACTTGCCCCGCCGCCGTTCTTTCCCCGGATAATTCGCCGTCCGCACCGACGCCACTTTCACCTTGAAGATCGCCTGCACCGCTTCTTTGATCTCCGTCTTCGTCGCTTTCGGCGCCACCTGGAACACCAGCGTGTTCTGGGTCTCTTTAATCCCGAGACCCTTCTCCGTGATCACCGGCTTCTGGATAATCTGATAGGCGGATTTCATCAGGCCACCTCCGGCTGCGCCTTACGCGAACGCCGCGCGGGTTTCTTTTTTTCCGGCTCCGGCTCCGCATCATGCTGCCGCCGCGTGGCCGACTTCTTCAGCGAATCCTGCAACTTTTCCAGCGCCGGCTGCGCGAACACCACATGGGTGTAGCGCATCAGGTGATAGGGATGCACTTCGTTCGCCTTCACCAGTGCGAGCCCGTCGATGTTCCGCGCACTCAACTCCAGATTCTTGTTTTCCGTCGTCGAAACATCGACCAGCAGGATCGTGCCCTCGATCTTCAGCTTGTCGAGCGCCTCGCGAAAGAGTTTGGTCTTCGCCTCTTTCAGGTCGAAAGCCTTCACCACGGTCAGCTTGCCGTCCGCAAATTTCGAGGCCAGCGCCGAGCGCAAAGCGCCCAGCAGCTTCTTCTTCGGGAAAGCATAATCGTAAGAGCGCGGCTGCGGCCCGTGGACGGTGCCGCCGTGGCGCCACAGTGGCGAACGAATCGAGCCGATGCGCGCCCGCCCCGTCCCCTTCTGCTTCCACAGCTTCTTGCCCGACCCGGAAACCCGCCAGCGGTTCTTGGTGGCATGCGTCCCCGCGCGCGCCGCAGCGCGATAATGCGTGATCGCTTCCCAGAGCAAGTCTTCGTTGACCGCGCCGAAAACTTCGTCGGCCAGGTCCAGCGTCCCCGCCTTCGCTCCGTTCAGGTTGTAAACATCAATCGTCGCCATATGTCTTTCTCGCATTACTGAGTACTGGTCACTGCTTACTGGCAACTGCCCTTACCCCTTCTTCGCCGCGCGCTTGGCTGCCTTCAACGGATCCACCGTCGCCGAGCCCGCAAATCCGCGGCGCTCTCGTGGCGGCTTCTTCGCCTTGTTAATCATGATGTAGCCGCCGTTCGCGCCCGGAACACTGCCTTCCACCACCAGAAGATTCTCGTCTTTATCGACGCCGAGAATCCGCAGGTTCCGCGTCGTGATCCGCGCATCGCCCATGTGCCCCGACATCCGCATTCCTTTGAAGACACGCGAAGGAAACGCCGACGAACCAATCGAACCCGTTATCTGAAACATCGAACCGTGCGACTTTGGACCACCGGCAAAATGATGCCGCTTTACCACACCCTGAAAACCGTGCCCCTTGCTGGTTCCAATCACATCGACAAAGCGCTCGCCTTCAAAAATATCCACCAGCACCCGGTCGCCAACCTTTATCACGCCTTCCGTCGTCTCGCCCGGCGCGTCGACTTCGATGTTGACTTCGCGCAGGAATTTCACCGGCGGCAGGTTGTGCTTGGCAAAGTGTCCCCGCATCGCTTTCGTCAGCTTCTTCTCTTTCACAAACTCGACCAGGCCGATCTGCGCCGACTCGTATCCGTCTTTGAGGCTGGTCTTGTGCTGGGTAATCACGCACGGCCCCGCCTGCAACACCGTCGCCGGCCGCACATCGCCCTTCGAATCGAAGAGTTGCGTCATGCCGACCTTCTTGCCCAGAATTCCTGTAACTCTCGCCATTTCCTTCTCCGTTCCCAGCTTGGCTCGTCGACCCGCGACTGCTATTGGCTGGGCGCCCTTCGGACCAAAGTCCTTGGTCGTTTTGTCGATAGTCGTTAGTCGTTAGTCGTTAGTCGCCAGTCGTTAGCAAATCAGCCACTGGCGAACGACCAGCTCACCACCATCGACTTACTTATGCTCTTTCCCGAACGCCTTAATCTCCACGTCCACGCCCGCCGGCAGATCGAGCTTCATCAACGCGTCGACTGTCTGCTGCGTCGGCTCCAAAATATCGAGCAGCCGCTTGTGGGTGCGGATTTCAAACGCTTCCCGCGATTTCTTATCCACGTGCGGCGACCGCAGCACGCAATACTTGTTCTTCATCGTGGGCAGCGGAATCGGACCCGCGATTTGCGCGCCCGTGCGTTTCGCCGTCTCTACAATCTCGCCTGTCGACTGATCCAGAATGCGGTAGTCGTAAGCCTTTAACCGAATGCGAATTCTTTCTTTTCCAGTCACTGTTCACTCTCTTTGCCCCTCCCGGCTTCTCCGGGAGGAAAGAACTGGCGGCAGGAAGCAAGCCGCTATTAGGTTTTCACTTCCGCAATCTGATCTCTTACCTCTGACTCGCCTTACGTCACAATCTCCGCAATCGTCCCCGCTCCCACCGTGTGGCCGCCTTCGCGGATCGCAAACCGCAATCCCTTTTCCATCGCCACCGGCGTGATCAGTTCGATCACCAGGCTCACGTTGTCTCCCGGCATCACCATCTCCGTCCCCGCCGGCAACTCCGCAATCCCCGTCACGTCCGTCGTCCGCAGATAAAACTGCGGCCGATATCCCTTGAAGAACGGCGTATGCCGCCCGCCTTCTTCCTTCGTCAAGATATATACTTCCGCCTTGAACTTCGTGTGCGGAGTGATCGATCCCGGCTTCGCCAGCACCATCCCACGCTCCACATCCTCTTTCGCAATGCCGCGCAGCAACAGCCCCGCATTATCGCCCGCCATCCCCTCATCCAACTGCTTCTTGAACATTTCGACGCCGGTCACCACCGTCTTGCGCGTATCCCGGAAACCCACAATCTCCGCTTCCTCGCCCACTTTCACCTTCCCGCGCTCGATCCGGCCCGTCACCACCGTGCCTCGTCCCTGAATCGAAAAAATATCCTCGATCGGCATCAGGAACGGCTTGTCCAACTCCCGCGCCGGCTGCGGCACGCTCTTGTCCACCGCCTCCATCAGCGCGTCTATCTGCTTCTCCCACTTCTCTTCCCCATTCAACGCACCCAGCGCCGACAACCGGATCACCGGCACTTCGTCCCCTGGAAACTGGTAGCTCTTCAGCAACTCGCGGACTTCCAACTCCACCAGATCCAGCAGCTCCGGATCGTCCACCGCATCGCACTTGTTCAGCGCCACGACAATGTAGGGAACGCCCACCTGCCGCGCCAAGAGCACGTGCTCCCGCGTCTGCGGCATCGGTCCGTCCGTCGCCGCCACAACCAAGATCGCGCCGTCCATCTGCGCCGCGCCCGTGATCATGTTCTTGATGTAATCCGCGTGCCCCGGGCAATCCACGTGCGCGTAGTGCCGGTTCGGCGTCTCATACTCCACGTGCGCCGTCGCTATCGTGATCCCGCGCGCCTTCTCTTCCGGAGCGTTGTCGATCGAATCAAACGACCGGTACACAATCTTCGGATTGTGCTTCTGCAATACCTTCGTGATCGCCGCCGTCAACGTCGTCTTCCCGTGATCAATGTGTCCGATCGTCCCTACGTTGCAGTGCGGCTTTGTCCGCTCAAATTTTTCCTTCGCCATT